>Ga0209960_1000128_pt1 | contig 235134 bp, 145 predicted proteins | sample ThiBiot_500_plan_2_FD_183947 | JGI IMG/M metagenome (GOLD analysis project Ga0209960, IMG submission 183947) | Wastewater bioreactor microbial communities from Cape Town, South Africa - Thiocy_expt_500_plan (SPAdes) | ecosystem: Engineered > Bioreactor > Thiocyanate-remediating >... | reverse complement strand
TCTCCTTATTTCTCTTTATATTTCTCCCCTTCTCTTTTCTTCTTTCTCCTTTCCTCTCTTCTTCTTTCTCCTTTCCTCTCTTCTCCTCATATATCTATCTCTCCATATCCATCTCCTCATATATCTATCTCTCTCCATATCCATCTCTCCATATCCATCTCCCCATATATCTATCTCTCCATATCCATCTCTCCATATCCATCTCTCCATATCCATCTCCTCATATATCTATCTCACCATATCCATCTCTCCATATCCATCTCTCCATATCCATCTCTCCATATCCATCTCTCCATATCCATCTCTCCATATCCATCTCTTCATATCTATATCTCCAAATATATCTTCCTATTTCCATATTTTTCCATATCTATCTCTCTTGATATCTATATCTCCAAATCTATCTTCCTATTTCCATATTTTTACATATCTATCTCTGTATTTATCTCTGTATCTATATCTTTGTATCTATCGATATTTCTGTATATCTTCATCTAATCATCTTTTACCATTCATTTCACAACATATCTTCTTTTATTGGTCTCAAAAAAATATAGATATATCTTATATTTTCTATATTATATCAATATTTTCCTAAATAAATATCAATATATGTATCAACATTAATATTTATTGTCATTTTGTCAGTTTATATGTTTTATACAAAATGAGAAATTATAATAAATGTTCTGGATATGGTTCATCATATGGTTCATCATATGGTTCATCATATGGTTCATCATATGGTTCATCATATGGTTCATCATATGGTTCATTGTATTCTATATCGTCTAGCATAGTTTCTTCAGAATCATCATCAAATTCTTCGACATGTACTTCATAATCTTGATAATCTTGATAATTATTACTATTTATATATGGATTATTGTGATATATAACTTTAAATTCGTCATCATTTTCATAAATGGGATTAGTACTGAGATAATGTTTATTATTATATACAACTGTAAAGTTATCATCGTCATGTTCATCGTATTCCTCATCGTATTCTTCATCATATTGATGATTGTATTGATGATCATATTCATGATCATGTTTATTTGGATATCGATCGTTTTTATAGATAATACCGTAACCGTTCATTTTATAAGAACAAAAAATTTAATCTGCATTAAATTTTTTGTATTGGGGAAATATAGATAGTATATAAAAATTAGAGTATCGATGCTAAGATCAAATAATATGAAAAAATTAACTGATACCCAAAAATTTAAGAGGAGAACCATCATAACGACAATGTTTAACTTTACGAAGATAAGAAAAATATTCATAACAAGTAGGACAATGATAATTATAGCGATCTAGATGATAATCATGAAACTGTGTGATTACTATATGAGGAAATTTTTTGTTCACAATATTTGCCCATTTCCAAAAGTGTTCACCATGACATGATTCGTTATCATTTTCAATATGACCGTCGATAATTTTATCTGCAGCATGACAAAGTTCATGAGCTAATGTAGCAACTAATTGCGCTTCCGTTTTAAGAACTTTCATTGAAAGAGATATAGAAAAATCACTGAGTTCATAAAAAGTATTACTATCTGACTTTTTAACTATATATGTATTTTTTTTATTTTGTGGTTTTTCATGTGTATAATATTTGAAGCATCCTGCTCTTTTGCATGGTATATTATTAAACACAAAAGGAAATGATTTCGGTAGTCCTGTAAATATTTGTTCTCTAAAAAAGTTGTACCATTCATATGTAATTCTTTCTTTTACACTATTGTTCAATATTTTATCTGATAAAATATCAAATTTTACCTTAAATCTTCCTAATTTACCTTCTTTTTTTAATATCTCCAATTGCTCCCTTTTATTTTTTGGAAATATCCACATTTCAAGTTTACTATCAAATTTTCCATCCAATGATATAAATTTCCCTGTTAATTTTCCATTTTTTCCATTTATAAATAATCCTGTCTTACTTTCCTCTATTTCATACTCTATCTTTTCTTCATCCTTTCTAAATTCTTCTGTTTCTTCTATTTTTTCATCATATTCCTTTCTTTTTATTGTTATTATTTTACTCCCCAATTCTATACTTGGTAAATCTCTCAATAATTCCTCCATCTATATCTTGTTGATTATTTATATTATTTCTTCTTCCTTTTTTATTCATTTTTAACTACTTTTGTTTTCACTCCCTTTATTCTTTTTATATTCCTTACTATCTTTATCTTCCTTATTATCTTTATCTTCCTTATTATCTTTATCTTCCTTATTATCTTTATCTTCCTTATCTTTAATGTTATTATCTTTATTATACAATATAACAAAACAATAAATAAACGTTTATAATATAATCTTACAAAAATATTGTTCTTCCGTTAAATCTTTCAGATATTATTCTACATAAGAATATAGTTTTATCATAAAACTATGGGGAATTATTTTACAAGAACTATAGAATTGTTATTTTATAGAATTATAGCTGTTATAGTTATTATAGTTATCGTGTTATTAATACATTATTTATAACAAGTTATGGTTTTGTTATAACATCACAACGCTTTATAATATTATAGAATATATAATTAACATTAATATAATTAACATTAATATAATTAACATTAATATAATTAACATTAATATAATTAACATTAATATAATTAACATTAATATAATTAACATTAATATAATTAACATTAATATAATTAACATTAATATAAGGTAATTATATATAATATAAAAATGGTAAAATAATAGGGATATAAAATTATTAAGAATTATTGACAGAATAATTGCTTAATAATGTAAATAACATTGTAAGATACTAAATAATTTACATAAAATAATTGGTAAATTATGCAACATTTAACTGCGTTAACCAACAAACATAGATTATGTTTACTGGAATACAAAAAGTTACCAAAACTTCTGAATATATTAATATGAACCATATAAGCCACACATTACGACGATTATGTAGGTTACTAAATTAATTCCATCTACCCACAAACCAAAAATAACGTTTAAGGTTTTTACTTTATGGGCACGATTGTACAAGATGGATATTAAACTATATTAAGTAATTAAATAGCCATATAACAATATAATTACCTAATAGAGTTATATAAATAAAGATTAACATATATTTCATGGTATTATTATATAATAATATTATGATTTAATGATGATATAATAATATTATGATTTAATGATGATGATATAATATTTATACTTGATTTATACTTGATTTATACTTGATTTATTTATTAAAATATAATTAGATAAAAAAATAGTACAGTAAAACTATTGTATTATAATAAGAAAATACTAATATAATTAAAAAGAAATAGCGGTATTATAAAATACAAAGATTATAATAAAACAGTTAAATAAGCAGATTATAATATTTAACTTAATTATTCAAAAAACTAAGTTAAATATTATAGAATAAAGAAAAGTACTAATATAATTAAAAAGAAATAGCGGTATTATAAAATACAAAGATTATAATAAAACAGTTAAATAAGCAGATTATAATATTTAACTTAATTATTCAAAAAACTAAGTTAAATATTATAGAATAAAGAAAAGTGAGTTAAATAAGTAATTAAGAATGTTGTTATGAAAAATTAAATAATTAAAATATAAGAAAAATTTATAAATCAAAGAATAATAGAATTAAAAATTGGTAATAAGGAATAAAATATATTTAAGTGTTATCATATAAATCGCTATAACCATAATAAAGCCATAATCCGGGAATACAATAATGGCTAGATAAAATAGTATTTATACTATCAGCAATATAATCGTAATTATTGAGACCTAAATCTGATGTAATTTTGGAATGGGATAAAATAGTATCAATAATAACATTATTACCACGTAATAATAATTGGATATAAGGATTTTCTTTTACAAGAAAATGATCATCAATAACAATAAAAGGATCTCCAATGAATGGTAATTTTTCTTCTAATAAATCAGGATTTTTATTATTCAAAGTATTATCAATGGAAATTAATATGGGAGCATTTTTTAAATTATTTATACTAACTTTAATTGGAAAATCTACATTTTCTAATATTTTTTTTTCTTCGTCTGTCATATAAGATGTAAATATCATTAATCCAGTTAATATAATCATAGTATTAGGCGTAGTATGGTTATTAGAAGAATTAATCAAGGAAAAAGTATCACCAACGTTAAAACTTGTTACCATTTTAATTCATGGTTCAAAATTAAAATTTATATATTTCATAAAAATTGATTAATGGATTAATGAATTAATAGACTAATGTATTTAATAAGTTCATAATTATGTTATCTTGTATAAAACTTATTAAATAGTTAGAACACAACCATGCTAACTATTTTACAAGATCATAAATAAATCTATTTAAACTCTTAATAATACAAGATATTTAATAAAATTTTTATTAAATATAACCATAAACATAAAATAACTCTGAATTTTTACACAAATAGTTTTTAAATTGAGCCTTTTACGCAAATAGTTTTTAAATAAAGGTTTGAGATATTTTAGTTTGTGATCACAAGTTAAAGTAAAATAAGGAAAATATTTTTGTAAGATATAAGGAAAATATTTTTGTAAGATATAAGGAAAATATTTTTGTTAAGGTATAAGGAAAATATTTTTGTCGGATATAAGGAAAATATTTTTGTAAGATATAAGGAAAATATTTTTGTAGGATATAGGGAAAATTTGTTGATACAAGGAAAATAAGACGTTAATGTAGATAGATGGGAGATATTAGGAAGATATTAGGAAAAATTAAACAGGAACAACAGAGTAGGATTTTAAAAGTTTATCGAGATAGGAAACAGAACGAAGACGTTCACGACCACGCAAATAAGCAAATTGATCGGATGTATATCTATCAGCAGGGATTTGTTGAAAATTGAGAGAAGAAATATTAGGACCAGGTAAAACACCCATATAGCGATATATTTTGAGAGTTTGTTGATCGGAGGGGAGAAGACTATGAGATAAATAACGATTAGCACGACCAATAACCTGTTGAATTTCAATTTCATTGATAGAAGATTCGAGAATATGAAGGGCACGGACTTGAAGAAGATTAATACCTTCAGCACCGGCAGTAGTAATAATCATTAGTTGGAATTTTTCACCATTGAGATTAGAAGAAGAATTAAAATTTTGAAGAGCAAGACGACGAGTATTATCATTGAGATCACCAGTAAAAACTAGACAACTATATCCTTTAAGTTGAAGAACAGATTGAATAAGAGTAGTACCATAACGAGTTTTAAATTCAGAATAGACAACCTGTTTACCAGGATTACGTTCAATTTTGTTAATTAATGCAACAATTTTGGGAGAATAAGAAGATAATCTATTGATAAAATTATTGGTAATCCAACCTCCATTTGATTCAGGCAAATCAGGAAGAACCGAACCTTTAAGTTTAGGATCGTCCAACATAGTTTGTATTTTTTCTGGATATATAACATTGAGAATTTGTCGAGATCTTAACATACTAATTGCTAAATAGTATAATGTTTTATCTTTTTTATATTTATTTGGATTTCTGAATCTATCTCTTTCATTAGGAGGATGTGCTGATAATTCTGTTCCTCTTTTTTTCAGATAAAGTGCATATTGTTCTTTTGTTAATGTAACATTAACTAACCCAGATGTAACTGTAGGATATGAATTAGTATTTGCATCAAAGTCCTGAAGTCCTTTAAGATATGAAACAACACCTGAAATTCTCTCTTTAAAAATATCATTATCCACAGGATAATATACCCCATCTTCAAGCTGAAGCATTTGATTATATTCAATCAAATTATCAAAAGCTTCTGGTTTTACCATTTTTATCAAAAAATATAATTCTAAATAATTACCCGTTAATGGTGTTCCTGTTAATAATATTATTTTACTTTTTTTACTTTCATATAATATATCATATAATTCTGTTGCGTTTGTACTATCATTAGCAGCACTAGAGATTAATCCATGTGCTTCATCTATCAATATAACACAATTATCAAATTCAGATGGATCCGGTAATTTTGATGGTAAATTCGAATAATTATACGATATAAATTCAAAGTCTTTTATTCTATCTTTATCCTCTCCACATATAGAACAATATTGACTTATAAAATTCTCTCTTAAACTCCCAGGTGATATTATATATACTTTTTTCACTGGATTATTCTCTCTTCTTCTTTTTTCTAAATAATTATCTATCGTCATAATTGCTGTGCATGTATTATGACACATTATTCCATTTCCCACATAATTATGATATTTTTCTATTTCTAAATCATATACATATCCTCTATATATTCTTTCTTCTATACTCTTTATTCTTTCGTATCTTATATCTTCATTATCATTCACTTCATCTTTTATTTCTCCTTTTATTTCTCCTTTATAATTTACTTCAACATTTATTTCTCCTTTTATTTCTCCTTTATAATTTACTTCAACATTTATTTCTCCATTATTTACTGGGTAGTTATTATTTGAAAAACTTGTGTTTAATCCTGGAGAATCAATATTATTTACATCAGATAATAACTCTGCAGAGTTTGCAGAACTTTCGGAAAATTTTATAAGTTTTTTGGCAAAAGCTATATTTTGACCAATTTTGAAATCTCTTGTCCATCCAAGATCTGATAATAGCTGATGGGCTTTTGTTAAGGATATTTTTTTTCCAGATTCAAATACTAAATCTATTATGTTTTCATTTATATATTGTCTATATAAATTTTTTACTTTGGTTTCAACCATCTTATTCTTATGATCAATACTATTAGTAATTAATTTATTTTTTGGTACACTCCATTCTCCACCTTCATTGTCACAAGTTATAAAATTATAATAACTGTTCCATATATCTTGAATTTTTTCTATATTACCATTAATATATATTAATGTATCTGGTAATACACATTTTCCACTTCCTAAACCATGATATAATATTATTCCTTTTTCTTTTGTATTTGCGAAAAAATTCATCACTAATTCTTGTTCTTTCCTTGGCTTGAATTTTTTCTTATTTGGATATGCCAAACAACTATGTTTTCCTTCTATTTTTTGTCCTATTTTTCCTGTTACTGATACACAGTTTCCTGTCGCAGGATTTAATATTGTTCCCTCTGGACATTCCTCTTCTTGTTCTATTTCCGCTATTATTATTTTTCCTAATCTACCCGATGTTCTAACACATTCATTTGTTACTGGGTTTCTCACCATTCCTTCATCACAGTCTTCCAACAATTTCTTCCTTTCTCTTTTTTTCATTCCTCTAATTTCTTCTATTAGTTTTCCTATCTCTCCTTCCTTTTCCACACATTTTTTCGTTAATTTATTAAAAATTTTGCCATTCGGACACTTTAACATTTTAATTTTATAACTTTTTTCATTTCTCTTTTTTCTTTCCCTTCTTGTTTCCTTTTTCTTTCCTTTTTTTACTCTCTTTTTCTATATTTTAATACAAAATTAAGTCCCTTTATATCTTTTTTCCAATTTTTCTCTTATACTTTCCATATCTTTCCTCCATCCCCTTTTCTCTGTTTCTCATATACTTCTATGTATTTTATCTCATTTTCTCTTTACTGTATTTAACTTTGATATTTTTATCTATTATAAATCTTTGTTATATTTTGTAAATTTGTTTTGGTATCACACTTATTTATCCTTAATCTATTCATTTATATTATCTCTATTATAATACAGTTTTCAAATAATCATTCTTTAATTTAATCAAGTATCTCTATTATAATACAGTTTTCAAATAATCATTCTTTAATTTAATCAAGTATATCTATTGTAATACAGTTTTCAAATAATTATTCTTTAATTTAATCAAGTATCTGTATTGTAATTTCGATCATCTTATTAAGTATACAAATATTTATAACTTTATATATAAATATTTGTGGCTTTGTTTTTAAATATTTATATTATTTTTTAATGGTATAAATATTTACTTATTCTGTCTTATATTCAAGTGTATTATTATTTCAAATATATTCCCTGGTAATATTTATCTTTGAGTATATTTATTTTATTCTGTGGTAACTAATTATCTCTTAGGCTAATAAAATTTATTTTGTGGGTTAAAATAAATTTCTATGTCGCCATAAATAAAATTTATTTATTGGTGCGATGAATTTATTCTAAATATTTATTTTAATTATTATATTCGAATCGCTAAATAAGTATAAAGTTTATTTATTGTATTATTCTCCTTTCCAGTTAATGAATTGTATTATTCATATCAATTCTCTTCAAATATCAGAATTATTATCTCTTTTATTTATTGTATAATTCTCAATTTTTGTATTCAATTATTATAATAATTATACAAACGTCCATAAATGTATAATTTTCAATTTTTCTCTCTAAGATAGCTAATTATTATTTCTTAAAGTTTATTCTATAATTCTCAATTTTTGTAATCAAATATCAGGATTATTATCATTTCAACTTTATAAATTCTATAATACTAATTATCATTTCAAATATAATACTAATTATCATTTCAAATATAATACTAATTATCATTTCAAATATAATACTAATTATCATTTCAAATATAATACTAATTATCATTTCAAATATAATACTAATTATCATTTCAAATATAATACTAATTATCATTTCAAATATAATACTAATTATCATTTCAAATATAATACTAATTATCATTTCAAATATAATACTAATTATCATTTCAAATATAGAAATTATTACCCCTTCACGTAATATTTCCGCATTTATTATGTTCTAACATAATAAATATCTCTTCAATTATTGGAATTTTATCTCTTCGAATCTTTATCTCTTGAAAAATTCGAATATTTATATTATCATGTCCATTGTAATACAATAAATATATCTCTTCAAATATTATAATAATTATCATTTCTTCAAACATTACAATATTTATTTCTTCAAGTCAATTAATTGTATAATTCTCCATAATTATATCTCGGTGTATCAGTATAATTATATCTTCAAATTTATAAATTATGTAATTCTCAATAATTATTTTCAATTATCGAAATTATTATATTTCAAGTTTATTTATTGTATAAATCTTAAATATTCGCTTCATATATGAGAATAATTATCTTTTGAGATTTATAAACAGTATAAATCTTAAATATTCACTTCATATACGAGAATAATTATCTTTAAGATTTATAAACAGTATAAATCTTAAATATTCACTTCATATACGAGAATAATTATCTTTGAGGTTTATAAATTGTATAAATCTTAAATATTCGCTTCATATATGAGAATAATTATCTTTGAGATTTATAAATAGTATAAATCTTAAATATTCGCTTCATATATGAGAATAATTATCTTTGAGATTTATAAATAGTATAAATCTCAATTATTTTGTTTAAATTCCAGGATAATTATCTTTTCAAGTCTATAAATTGCATTATTCTTCATTATCTTGAAAATATTAAATAATTATCTCTCCAACCATTATATTAATTATCTCTAAAAAATAATTATTGTATAATGGTCATTTTTTCTCCAAATATTATAATTATCATCTCTTCAACTTATGAATTGTAGAATTCTCAATTCTTAGTTCTTAGTTATTCTCTGTGAAAATTCTGATAACCATCCATTCAAGTATTATAATGGATAATTATCATAGTATCATAATAACTCTGTAATTATATACGATAAATATAATTACCATCTCTTCAAGTATAATTATATTTATCTCTTTGAGTTTATTTATTGTATAATTGTCCGCAATTATCATCTCTTCAAGTATTATGTAATTCTATATAAATATCTTAAGTATAAGAATTATTATATCTTCAAGTTTATAAATTGCACAATCTTCAATTATTCTTTTCATCTATCAGAATTATTATCTCTTCAAGTTTATAAATTGCATAATCCTCAATTATTCTTTTCATCTATCATAATAATTGTCTTATAGTTTATAAATTATGTAATCCTCAATTATTCTTTTTATGTATCATAATAATTGTCTATTCAAGTTTATAAATTATGTAATCCTCAATTATTCTTTTTATGTATCATAATAATTGTCTATTCAAGTTTATAAATTATGTAATCCTCAACTATTCTTTTCATGTATTAAAATTATTATCTCTTAGAGTTTATAAATTATGTAATTCTCAATTATTCTTTTCATCTATCATAATAATTATCTATTCAAGTTTATAAATTATGTAATCCTCAATTATTCTTTTCATGTATCAAAATTATTATCTCTTCAAGTTTATAAATTGTATAATCCTCAATTATTCTTTTCATGTATTAAAATTATTATCTATTCAAGTTTATAAATTATGTAATCCTCAATTATTCTTTTCATGTATTAAAATTATTATCTATTCAAGTTTATAAATTATGTAATCCTCAATTATTCTTTTCATGTATCAAAATTATTATCTCCAAGTTTATAAATTGTATAACCCTCAATAATACACCAAGTATCACTGTTATTATCTGTTTATTTTATAAATTACATAATTGTAACAATTATTATCTCTTCAAGTTGAGAAATTATAATTTACCTTGTTTGTAAATTGTATACTTGTCTATTATACTTTAAGAGATAATTATATCATTTTACGAAAATAATATTTTGTAATAGTATAATTAAGATATTATTTACTCGAGAATATTATTTGTAACCGAATAATTATTCTAATACTTCAAGTATATAAATTGTATAATTCTCTATTCTTCTCTTCAAGCATTATAATTATGTCATCATGTTTATAAATTGTATAATTCTCAATTTTTCTCATAACATTTCATAATAGTTATTTTATACGTTTATAAATTGTATAATTCTCAATTCTTCTGTACAGGTATTATAATTATTATCTCTTCAAATATATTAATTATTATCTCTTTATGTTTATAAATACTATAATTCTCAATTCTTCTCGTGGGATCTCAAAATTAATATCTCTTTAGATCTCAAAATTAATATCTCTTTAGATCCCAGAATTATTATCTCTTCATATCTCGGAATTATTATCTCTTCATGAACCAGAATTATTCTGTTAAAGTTATTAATTATACATGTTATTCTAAGTATCACAATAATTATCTGCTTAAGTATTATTATAAACTCTTTATTATAGTTATAATCTCTTTATCTATTATAGTTATAAACTCTTTATTATAGTTATAATCTCTTTATCTATTATAGTTATAATCTCTTTATCTATTATAACAATTATCTCTTCAAGTTTATTAATTGTATAATTCTCAATTTTTTGTATTTATGTGGATAACAATTATCTCTTCAAGTTTATTAATTGTGTAAATCTCAATAATTCTATTTATGTATCATTATTATCTCTTCAAGTTTATAATTTGCTTAATTGTCAATTTTTCTCTTAAAGTATCATAATTTCCATTTACTAAAATTTATTATTAGTCTACTTCTTAATTATTCACAGTTTTGATATCAGAATAATTATGTTTTGGTATTTATTAATTTGTACATTTCTCTATTCTTATACCAAATATCTATCATTATTATCTTTTCAGCTTAATTGTATAATTCTCTTTTCAGCTTAATTGTATAATTCTCTTCAAATATCAAAATTATTATCTGTTGATGTATACGAATTACATAATTATAAATTTTACATTACGTATGTGATAAAAAAACAGGATAATAAAAATATTAAAATTGAATATTGTAAAAATATAGAAATGATAAACTAGTGTTTGTCAACATATTAAGAATTGTTTCAGCTCGAACTATATATTATTTATATAATTATACTCAAGAATTAGATTTTTATCTCTCCAAGTATAACTCAGATCGCTCCAAGTATAACTCAGATCGCTCCAAGTATTAAAATTCTTAATTATTCTTTTTAAGTATAAGAATAATTATCTCTTCAACTATAATTCTGATATCTCCAAGTTTTCAAATTCTTATCTCTTCAAGTATAATAATATTGATATGTGCGAGTATAATAATACTCATTTCTTTCATTATTATTATCTCTTCAACTTAATTTATTGTATAATTCCCTATAAATAACTTGAAATATCATAATAATCCCTTCAAATTTATAAATTGTATAATTCTAAATAATTCTCTTCAACTATCAGAATTATTATCGTTTGATGTTTATTGTATAATTCTTATCAATTCTCTTCAAGTAACAGTTTATTATTATCTCTTCATATGTATAATTTGCATTATAGTAAAAATATCTGTCCAGGTATAATTCTCAAATATTCTTTTCAGTATCTCTTCAGTATGGGAATAATTATTCCATGTTTATTGTATAATTTTCAATTCTTGTATTCAACTATTAAAATAATTATCTCATCGTGTTTATTAATTGTGTAATTCTCAATTATTCATATCAAGTATTAAAATTATTATCTATTCATGTTTATAAATTGCACAATTCTCAATTATTGGAATTATTATATCTTCAAGTATTCGAATATTTATCTCTTCATGTATTAAAATTATTATGTCTGCATGTATTATAATATAATATCAAAGATATTATATTATAATCTCTTCAAATTAATTGCATAATTCTTAATTTTTGTCTTCAAATATTTAAATTACTATCTCTTCGTATTTATTAATTGTATAATCCTTAATAATTCTCTCTAGGTTAATTTATTGTATAATACTCAATTATTCTCTTCACATTTATTATTTTTATAATACTCAATTATTCTCTTCAAATATCAGAATTATTATCTTTTAGTGTTAATTTATTGTATAATTCTCAATTATTCTGTTCACATTTATTATTTTTATAATACTCGATTCTTCTGCTCAAGTATAATAATTATACAATCTCTTTTATTGTATAATTATTATCAAAATACGTTTATTGCATAATTGTCAATTCTTCTGTTCAAGTATTAAAATAATTATCTCTTGAAGTTTTATATTTACGATCTTTGAATCTTTCATAAATATTATCTCTTCATATTTTATAAATATTATGTCTTCATGTTTATTAATAGAATAATTCTCAATTATTCTCTGCAAGTTCCATAACTATTTCTCTATATTTATAAATACTGTAATTCTCAATTGTTCTCTTCAATTATTATAATAAATATCTCTTCAGTATCATAATAAATATCTCTTTATGTTTATTATATAATTATCAATCTTCTCTTCAAGTATGATAATTATTACGAAATCTTGTTTATTATATAATTATCAATCTTTTCTTCAAGTATGATAATAATTATCAATCTTTTCTTCAAGTATGATAATAATTATCAAATCTTGCTTATTGCATAATTGAGAATAATTCTCTTGAAATATCAGAATTATTATGTCTTCAACTTTAATTCTATAATTCTCAGTTCTTATTCGGATTTGAGAATTATTATCTCTCCAGTATATTTATTGTATATTTGTTAAGTATCCTTGAGTATTCTATCCAAGTTTCCGAATTATTATCTGATCAAATATATATATAGTATATTTCTTAGGAATCCTTCACTATTCTCTTCATGTATCAGAATTATTTATCTTAAGTATTAGAATTTAAGTATCAGAATTATTTATCCCTCTAAGTATCAGAATTATTTATATTGAGTATTAGAATTTAAGTTTCAGAATTATTTTTTCCTCGAGTATCAGAATATTTATATTGAAGTTTATTTGATGTATAATTCTTAAATATACTGTTCATATATAAAAATTATTATCTATTCATATTTATTATTTGGATAATACTCAAATATTCTCTTTAGAGTATTATAATAATCTATACTAGTACCAAAATAATTATTTCTTCATATTTATTGTATAATTCTCAATAATTTTATTCAAGTATCATAATAATTATTTCTTCATGTTTATTGTATAATTCTCAATAATTTTACCCAAGTATAAAAATAATTATTTCTTCATGTTTATTGTATAATTCTCAATAATTTTACCCAAGTATAAAAATAATTATTTCTTCATGTTTATTGTATAATTCTCAATTTTCTGCTAAATTATTAGAATTACAATCTTATGAAATTTATTAATTGTATGATTCTGCATAAATATCTTCAAGTAGCATAATTCTGATGTTTTCAAGTTAATATATTGTATAATTCTCAATTCTTCTCTTATACTATCATAATTATTATCTCTTTAATTCTTACAATATTTTTCTCTTAATCAAGGCCAAATAATTCTCCATAATTATTTTCAGGTATTATAATAATCGTTTCTTCAAGTATTCTAAGAATTATTTACTATAGTTTATTAATTGCATAATTCTCTTCAAGTCTTATTATAATCTCTTGGAATTAATTGTATAATTCTTCATAATTATTTTCATGTAATTAATAGAAAAATATCTATTGTATTTTATTAATTATACAATAGATATTTTCTCATCAACTATTATATCTTTTCAAGTTTACCGTGCAATAAATAATTTTTCTTGTCAAATATTATAATACTGTTCTCTTCAAGTTTGTTATATAATAGACAGTTTTGCTTGTTAAGTATTATAATACTGTTCTCTTCAAGTTTGTTATATAATAGACAGTTTTGCTTGTTAAGTATTATAATACTGTTCTCTTCAAGTTTATTATATAATAGATATTTTTTCTTATCAAATATTATAATACTGTTCTCGTCAACTATAATAAACAGATCCTCTGAATTATAATAAACTTGAAAACAATTTTTTCATCAAGTATTATAATACTAATATCATCAAGTATTATAATACTAATATCATCAAGTATTATAATTGTTTTCCCATCAAGTATTATAATACTTCTAATATCTTTGAGTTTTACAATAATTATCCAATCAAGTATTATAATCAGAATTATTATCTCTTCAACTCTCTGAATTATTATAATTATTATCCAATCAAGTATTATAATTATTATCTCATTAAGTATATAAATTGTATAATTCTCAATTTATATGTTAATATCATAATTATTATCTTATCAAGTATATAAATTTTATAACGCACAATTTTTCTTAATTCTTTCCAACAAGTATCATAATTATGATATATTGAAATATATAAATTGTATAATTCTAAATTATTATCTTCAAGTATTATAATAATTATCTCTTCTACTCTCAGAATACTTATCTTTTCAGGTCTAAGAATTATTATCTCTTAATCTTCTAGAATTATTATCTCTTCAAGACATTATAATATTTATCTCTTCATCTTTTATAAATATTATGTCTTCATGTATTATAATAAATATATCTTCATCTTTTATAAATATTATGTCTTCATGTATTATAATAAATATATCTTCAAGTATTATAATATTTATCTCTTCATGTTTTATAATTATAATATCTTGAAAGCATTATAATAAATATATCTTCAAGTATTATAATATTTATGCCTCCCGGTTTATTTATTGTAGAATTATCTATAATTCTGTTAAAGTATTAGAATTATTATCTCTTCACTTTTATTTATTGTATAATTTTGAATTTTTCTCTTCAAGTATCAGAATTATCTCTTCAAGTTTATTTATTGCGTAATTCTGAATTTTTCTCTTCAATTATCAGAATAATTATCTCTTCAAGTATCATAATAATTATCTCTTCAAGTATCAGAATTATCTCTTCAAGTTTATCTATTGTGTAATTCTGAATTTTTCTCTTCAAGTCTCAGAATTATCTCTTCAAGTTTATTTATTGTGTAATTCTGAATTTTTCTCTTCAAGTCTCGGAATTATTATCTCTGCAAGTATCAGAATTATCTCTTCAAGTCTATTTATTTTATAATTCTGAATTTTTCTCTTCAAGTCTCAGAATTATTATCTATGCAAGTATCATAATAATTATCTCTTTATGTATAATAATTATTATCTCTTCAAGTTTTATGATAATTGTCTTCATGTATAAAAATTATTATCTGATCATTTATAAATTGTATAATTGTCAATTCTTCTCTTCAATTATTAGAATATCATCTGTTCAAGTTTATAAATTGTATTATTATAAATAAATCTGTTCAAGTATCAAAATTATTATTTCGACCAGTTTAATTAAAAATTATTCTCTTCAATTATTCTCTTCAATTATTCTCTTCAACTATTCTCTTCAACTATTCTTTCAAGTCCCAAAATAATTATCTCTTCGAGTCCCGGAATAATTATCTCTTCAAGCCCCAAAATAATTATCTCTTTGAGTCCCGGAATAATTATCTCTTCAAGTCCCGGAATAATTATCTCTTCAAGTCCCAGAATAATTATCTCTTCAAGTTCCAGAATAATTATCTCTTCAAGTATAATTCTTATATATTTAAGTATAATTCTTATCTATTTAAGTATAATTCTTATCTCTTTAAGTATTATAATAAACATCCCTTCAAGTATAATTATTATCTCTTTAATTATAATAAACATCCCTTCAAGTATAATTATTATCTCTTTAATTATTATAATAAACATCCCTTCAAGTACTGTAATTTTCATCTCTCCAAGTATATTATTTGTATAATACTCAATTCTTCTATTTAAATTTGAGAATAATTATGTACCCAGTATTATAACAATTATGTATTCACTATTACAATAATTATCTCTTCAACTATTATTATTCTCTCCAATTATTATAATTATTTTCTTAAGGTATATTTATTGTATAATTCTCATCTCTTCAGGTACGTTATTTGTATAATTTTATTTTTGTCTTCAAGTATTACAATAATTATCTGTTCAAGTTTATTTATTATGCAATTCTTAATAATAATCTTCAAGTATTAGTATAATTATCTCTTCAACTCACCGAATAATTATCTTTATAAGTATGATAATATTTATATTTTCAAGTATTATATTATCTCTTCATCTATCAGATTTATTATTTCCAACCTATATGAATTATATAATCCTCTATTCTATTCAAGTATATAAATTGTATAATCTTCAATTATTCTCTTCAACAATATGAATTATACAATCCTCAATTATTCTCTTCAAGTATTAAAATTATTATATCTTCAAGTATATAAATTGTATGATCTTCAATTCTTTTCTTGAAGTATAATTATAATAATATATTCAAGTATATAAATTGTATAATCTTCAATTCTTCTCTTGAAGTATTATTATAAATTGTATAATCTTCAATTTTTCTATTCAAGTTTATGAATTATACAATTATTATCTTCAAGTATAATTATTATATCTTGAAGTATATTATTTGTATAATCCTAAATTCTTCTCTTCAACTATCATAATAATTATTTAATTTTTCTCTCTAAGTTTGATAATAATTATCTCATCAAGTTTTATAATTATTATCTCTTCATGTATATAATTTGTGTAATCCTCAATTCCTCTCTTCAACTATCACAAATAATATCTCTTTATGTATATTATTTGTATAATAATCAATTCCTCTCTTCAAGTATCCAAATTATTATCTCCTTCAAGTATCCAAATTATTATCTCCTTCAAGTATCCAAATTATTATCTCCTTCAAGTATATAAATTATATAATTAATTTTATAATTCTCAATTATTCTCTTTAAGTATCATAATTCTCAATTATTCTTGGTTTAATATTAGAATTACTATCTTTTCAAGTTTATTAATAGTATAATTCAGTATTGATCTAACCATTAAAATCTGATAACGTCAAGTATTAAAAATCTTATATCACCAAGTATTATAATAATCATGTTTTCCAAGTATTATTAATTGTATAATTATAATACTTTTTCTCATATATTATAGTTATCTTTCAAGTATTATTTGTGTAATTATAATAGTTTTTCTCATGTATTGTGATAATTATCTCGTAAAATATCATAATAATCTTTAAGCGTTTATAGATTGTATAATTATAATTCTTCTGTTCAAATATAATTATTATATCTTCGGGTTTATTGAATTATAATCTGTTAATGTATATAAATTTTACAATGCTGATTTTATGCGTTCAAGTATCATAATTATTGTCTCTTCAAGTATAATTGTTAATTTTTCTCCTCAAGTATAATTCTGATATCTAAAATTATTAAAAATCTGATGTCTTCGGGTATTAGAATAATGATATCTTCAAATTTTATAATTATCTCTCCATCTATATTATTTGTAGAATAATTCTTCCCTTCAAGTTTCTAAATTATTATCACTAAGTATTATAATACTTATCACTTAAAGTATTAATATATTTATCTTTATAAATATATTAATAATTATATCTCCATATATCTGCATTTATTTTGTTAGAATATCATAACAATTATATCTCTATGTATTATTAATATTATCTCTTCAATTATATTAATAATTATCTTTTCAGGTATATTATAAATATAATTCTTAAGTATTCTCTTCAAATTTCATAATAACTATGTCTTCAAATTTATAAATTGTATTTAATTATCAATAATTCTGTTTATGTATCAAAATTATTCTTTGTTCATGTTTCAGAATAATTATCTCTTCAAGTTTATAAATTCTATAATTCTCAATTCTTCTCACCATGTTTCAGAATAATTAATTCTTCATGTTTATTGTATTATAGTAAATTTATCTCCACATATATCAGAATAATTATCTCTTAAAGTTTAATGTATAATTATATCTTCAAGTTTATTATTATATAATTCTTAGGTATTCTTTTAAAATATCAGAATAATTATCTCTTCAAGTTTATTATATAATTCTTAAGTATTCTTTTAAAATATCAGAATAATTATATCTTCAAGTTTATTTATTGTATAATTTTTAAGTATTCTTTTCAAGTATTCTTTCCAAGTATCAGAATAATTATATCTTCAAGTTTATTTATTGTATAATTTTTAAGTATTCTTTTCAAGTATTCTTTCCAAGTATCAGAATAATTATATCTTCAAGTTTATTTATTGTATAATTTTTAAGTATTCTTTCCAAGTATCAGAATAATTATATCTTCAAGTTTATTTATTGTATAATTTTTAAGTATTCTTTTCAAGTATCAGAATAATTATCTCTTCAAGCATTATAATATTTATTATCAACTTTTGTAATAAATATCTCTTCAAGTATTATAATATTTCTCTTGAACTATTATAATTATCATCTCTTCGAGTTAATTAATTGTATAATTCTCCATAATTATATTTAAGTATCAGATTTATTATCTTACAAGTTTATAAATTGTATAATTCTCCATAATTATATTTAAGTATCAGATTTTAATTAATTGTATAATTCTCCATAATTCTCCATAATTATATTTAAGTATCAGATTTATTATCTTACAAGTTTACAAATTGTATAATTTTTCATAATTATCATCAACCATTATAATTATATATTCAAGTATAATAATTATATCTTCAAGTTTATTTATTGTATAATTATAAAGATTTATCTTCGAGTATTAGAATAATTATCTTTTAAAGTATTAAAAATATTATCTTTTAAAGTATTAAAAATATTATCTCATCAATTATTAAAATTTTTATCTCTTCCAGTATTATAATAATTATCTTTTTGAGTTTTATAATATTTATCTCTTCAAGTATCACAATATTTATTTGTTGTATAATTCTCCATAATTATATTCGATTATTAGATTTATGATCTGTTCAAGTATGATAATAATAATTTCTTCAAGTATCACAATATTTATTTGTTCAAGTTTATTTGTTGTATAATTCTCCATAATTATATTCGATTATTAGATTTATGGTATGTTCAAGTATCGTAATAATAAACTTGAAGAATTTATAATTTTTATAATAATCAATTATTATGTTCAAGTATCATAATTATTTCTTCATTTTTATTGTATAATTATCAATTTATCTCATCAAGTATCAGAATAATTATCTCTTCAACTATATTAATTATATTCTTCTTAATTATTCTTTTCAAGTATTACATTTATTATATGTTTGAGTATCAGAATAATTATCTCTTAACTATATTAATTGTATTCTTCTTAATTATTCTTTTCAAGTATTATATTTATTATATGTTTGAGTATCAGAATAATTATCTCTTAACTATATTAATTGTATTCTTCTTAATTATTCTTTTCAAGTATTATATTTATAATCAGTCCGAGTATCAGAATTATTTATCTCTTCAAATTTATTTATTGTATAATTCTCAATAATTATATTGATATATTAGTTTTATTATCTCTTCAAGTTTATTATTTTCATGATGATAAATAATTCTATTCAACTGTGACAATATTTATCTCTTCAAGTTTATTATTTTCATGATGATAAATAATTCTATTCAACTGTGACAATATTTATCTCTTTAAGTTTATTATTGTATAATTTTTAATATTCTATTCAAGTTTATGGTATAATTCTCAATAATTTTATTCAACTGTGACAATATTTATCTCTTTAAGTTTATTATTGTATAATTTTTAATATTCTATTCAAGTTTATGGTATAATTCTCAATAATTTTATTCAAGTATTATAATAAGTATATATTTCAGTCTTCTTATTACATAATTCTCTATCTTTGTCTCTAGGTATTATTAATTATTCTCCAGGTATTATTAATTATTCTCCAAGTACTATAATAATTATCTCTCCAGGTAACATTCTCATTTATTTACCTTCAACCGTTATAGTAAATATGTCTTCTAGTATTAAAATAATTATCTCCAAGTATTAGAATTATAATCTAATTGCATTTATCTATTGTATATTTCTCAATTATCTCTTTGAGTATCAGAATTGTGATGTTTTCAAGTTAATGTATTGTATATTTCTCCATAATTATCTTGAAGTATTATAATAAATATCTCTTTATGTATTCGAATAATTATATCTTCAAGCATTATAATGATTATCTCATTAAGTCTTCCAATAAATTTCTCTTAATCATGCCGAATAATTATATCTTCAAGTAAATTGATTGTATAATTATTTCCAAGTTTATTATTGTATAATTCACCACAGTTATCTTGAAGTATTAGAATAATTATATCCTCAAGTTTATTATTGTATAATTCTCTATAATTATCTTGAAGCGTTAGAATAATTATATTCTCAAGTTTATTATTGTATAATTCTCTATAATTATCTTGAAGTGTTAGAATAATTATATCTTCAAGTTTATTAATTGTATAATTATTCCTTCAAGTATTATAATCATTATCTCTCCAAGTTTCAAAATTATAATCTCCAAGTTTCAGAATATTTATCTCTTTTATTTTTACAATATTTATCTCTTCGAGTTTATAATATTTATCCCTCCAAGTTTATTTGTTGTATAATTCTCCATAAATATCTCTCCATTTATTAGAATAAATATCTCACCATGTCTTGAAATATTTATCTTCATGTATAATTATCTCTTTATGTATAATTATCGCATCCTATTTACTGTATAATATACAATTTTCTCTGAAGTATCAGAATAATTATCGTATCCTATTTATTGTATAATATACAATTTCCTCTGAAGTATCAGAATAATTATCGCATCTGATTTATTGTATAATTCTCAAAATTTTCCCAGTATCGCAAGCGATAAATATTTCTTATAATTTATTGTATAATTCCCAAAATTTTCCCAGTATCAGAATCGATAATTATATATATGAATCTACGATTCCTTAATCCAAAATATTTATTCATATCCGATTTATTAACTAAAAATATTTATATTAAAAAAATCTACCAACTCAAAAGAAAAATTTTCATCAAATAAATATACTGATAACAGTATTTATAAACAAATATAATGTGATAAACGTATAATATAATGTAATAAACGTATAATATAATGTAATAAACGTATAATATAATGTAATAAACGTATAATATATTTTTATAATAAAAATACATAGTATAAGAAATATATCAGATATAATATAAAATGAGAAAGAGTGATGTGAAACAAATAAATAAAAAGATTGAAAAATGATATTTTGAAAAAAGATGGAATAAGAAAATGGAAAAGATAAACAATGTCATAATAATAGGGAGCGGACCAGCTGGATATAATGCAGCATTATATTGTGCAAGAGGATTATTAGAACCAATATTATTTGAAGGAAAAATAGGAGAAGACATAATACCAGGAGGACAATTAACAACAACAACAGAAGTAGAGAATTATTTAGGAATGGATGAAGGAATATTGGGATGGGACTTATCAGAGAAATTCAAAAAACACGCAATAAAATATGGAACAAAAGTGATAGATGAATCGGTTACAAAAGTTGATTTCAGCAATAAACCATATAAAATATGGTACGGTGATAATGAGGAACCATTATTGACGAAAACAGTTGTAATAGCAACAGGTGCATTTGCTAAAAGATTGCATGTAGTAGGTGAAGATGAATTATGGCAAAAAGGAATATCTGCATGTGCTGTTTGTGATGGTGCATTACCTCTTTTTAGAAATGGTAGATTATTTGTAGTAGGCGGCGGTGATACTGCTATGGAAGAAGCATTATTCTTAACAAAATACGCAAAAGAAGTATTTATTGTTCATAGACGCGATAAATTTAGAGCTTCTGGTTTTATGGCCCAAAAAGTTATCTCCCATCCCAAAATTCAAATATTGTGGAATTCTTCTGTTGTTCAAGCTATTGGTTCTTCTCGTTTACAGTCTGTAGTTATCCATAATCACTTAACTGATGAAAAATACACTGAATCTGCAAATGGTCTTTTTTATGCTATTGGTCACCAACCTAATTCATCTATTTTTTCTTCTTTTATCGATACTGATGTCGATGGTTATATTATTGTTAAACCTGGTACTTCTCAAACTTCTTTATCTGGCATTTTTGCAGCTGGTGATGTTTGTGATAAAATTTATCGCCAGGCTATTACTGCTGCTGGTTTCGGTTGTATGGCTGCTCATGATGTCGATAATTATCTACAACATCTTTAATTTTTCACTTACGTTATATGCTTTCACTACATATTTTATTTAACTATTTAATATATTATTATTAATATATTAATATATCTTATTTCGCGGTTCATAATATCCCACGCTTATTCTTGAGCTTATTTTATTTCTCATGCTATTATATTTTTACCTGAGCTTATTTCATTTCTCATTTTATTTCTCAGGCGATTATATTTTATTCCCAAGGTTATTTTATTTTATTCCCGAGCTTATTTTATTCCCAAGGTTATTTTATTCCCAAGGTTATTTTATTCCCAAGGTTATTTTATTTCTCAGGCGATTATATTTTATTCTCAAGATTATTTTATTTCTCAGGCGATTATATTTTATTCTCAAGATTATTTTATTTCTCAGGCGATTATATTTTATTCTCAAGGTTATTTTATTTCTCAGGCGATTATATTTTATTTCTCAGGCGATTATATTTTATACCCGAGCTTATTTTATACCCGAGCTTATTTTATTCTGAGTTATTTTCGATATCTGTAAATATGTATCTTAAAATACGACATATATAAATCTATATTTTTATATCAGTTGCCAATAATTAAAGCTGTTTATTTATTATATAATTTACTGAACATATAATAAATTATACAAAACTGAAAATAAATTTTTTTAATAATGAAGTTTTTAAACGGGAGACATGTACTTCATTTACCTATTTTCTAGGTAAATAAATACGTTTATACTGATCCCTTATTTAAATATTATTTCTTACTGGATAGTATTTCATCAGTAAAAATATGTACAAATAATGATATTTATTAATTTATTAATAAATTAGTATAATAAACTTATTGTGCTATCAATATTCCATAATTAAATTTATGATCTATTATTAAAGAGTAATAAACAGTAAAAATATTACCATTTAAGTACTATAATATAATACATACAAAGAATAAGTATGTTTAACAATAATTGTATAATACAATACAAGGAATATAATTAAGCGAATAAAATTATATTTATACTGATGAAAAAAATTTTTAATTGACAGGGTAATTATTATTTTCAATATAGAATAATATCGGGTATAAATATATAAAGCACTAAGTGTTAATTTTATTAAATACTACATAAATATTGAATAGGAATATAATTATGTAAAGAAAGATCAAAATTATTTAACATGGGATATCATTCTATTGAATAACCATATGAATTAATTGTATAAGAGTAAATATTAGAAAAAGAAAACACGATAAATATTATACAAAATCACATATAAAAAGTATAGATATATTTTTACTATCATATAATTCAATTCATTTTATTATAAAATATTAAGAACATGATATCAATCCTGAACAAGAAAATTGATCTATTAACCATTAAAATTATTACTCATATAAGATGGATAGGTAAAATATTAACAAAGTATTTAAGTATATGTATAAAAAGAGATAATATAATAAAATTACATGTGGGAAATTTAATACCAGATTACAATAATAATTATATAAGATGTATATAATTATTAATTTATGATGGTTAAGACTCGACATTTATCTAAAAATAGATAAAAAAAGTAAAGATTTCCCCCCTTTTGCAAACTTTTTTTAAAAAAAGATAAATTCAATTTTGTATAATTTTCACATTATATTCTTCAACATATTAATATATTCTTCAACATATTAATATGTAGTAAATAAACAAGAATGGTTACTTTTATTTAACTTAATATTTAACTTAATATTTAACTTAATATTTAACTTAATATTTAACTTAATATTTCATTTAATATTTCATTTAATATTTCATTTAATAAATGCTTAATTTATATAAGTATATACATAACTATAAAAGTCACTATAAACAGTATATGCTAAAAATAAGCACAATTTATGGATTGTAAAGTTTTGCGGTGGGAAGTGTAAAATTTAGGTATTTTAAGTAACTAGAGAGTTTAATAGAGCAGATAATACTAATTATATTGATTAAGAAAAATAGACAAATACTATGGACCGAATACCCTGGTGAAAGTCTCCTGACAGGTGATTAGACGTTGACGAGGACCAGAACCTACCCCAAGTCAAAAAAACGCCATTTGACTTCTCAATTCGTCACCTATCAGGAGACTTTGATCAAACAAGAACCAAAATATGGATTTTAATTACAGTTAGAAATATTAAATAGTATATTGCTCGATAAATAAAAATAGGTAAATACATTATTTACAGGAAGTAAATAGTAAATTAATTCCTATAAGTGAAATATTTGTATTATTGTACTAATAAACAATATATAATAATATATTATATAAAGAAAATAGCTTAACATGTTTAAAGACAAAATATATCAAGAAATAATATAAAAGAAAATAAAATGGTAAAATATAGAATATAAATAACTGAAAATATTAACATATGATATAAAAGGAGTAGAAATAATAGGCTAAAATAGAATACATAATAGTTAAATTATGATAGTTTAACTATAATAGATAAATTACGATACTTAAACTATGATAGAATAGATAGAATAGATAGAATAGATAGAATAGATAGAATGGATAGAACAGATAGAATATCAACAAAATACAAGAATAGAAAACAGAGAATTAATAAAATGTGAAAAACAATCAAAAAGGAAAGGCGAAATAAGATATAGATTTTGAATAATATAACAATATTAGAACAAATAAAATGAACGTAACAGTAATAGATTTAGAATTCAGTCAAATCAATGACTTTGATTTAATTAAAATGGTGTATAATGTGCATAAATATATGAATAAAGATAATAATAGGAAATATAGTATAAATTTGGTGAATAACGCATTAAGTGATGAAAAGCTAGAAAATATGGAAATAATAAGAGATTTTTTATTGATGGATGAACGTATTGTATATGTAAATTTGTCTAATAATTATATATTGGGTAATAATGAGTCTAAATATTTAATCAAAACATTAGAGGATAAATATCTAAAGAAATTAATATTATTATTTCCGGGTTATATGGAAAAAGATAGATTATCTTGTTGGAAATTAACAGATAAACAATTAGATTTAATGTTATATCATAATGAAAAATATTACAAAAATTGTTTCGATGAGGCAAACGATGTTAAATCTATTTACTATAAAAATTATGATATTAAAGAAAAATTAAGAAAATATAATTACGCGATTTATTATTGCAAACATTGTTATTTTGCAGATATTGATAAAAATAATTGTAATATTCATATGTATTTATGTGACCAACATAAAGAAAGATGTATAGAAAGAGTTTGTACACGATATTGTAGTATAGAAAAAATAACAGAAAAAAATAATAGTTATGATAAAACTGTACTAAATAAAATAATAGAGGAAAACGATATAGATAAATTGCATGGTGTCTCAAAGTATCCTAGATATACATACCAAAAATTATCAAAAAAAGTATATAAAGAACTATCAAAGAGATGGATAGTGGATAATAGAATTATAAAAAATTTAGTATCAATTACTTAATGACTGTATCAATTACTTAATGACTATATCAATTACTTAATGACTATATTAATTATCAGTGTCATTAAAATTTTATTAGAAAATAATTTTAATGTTCAAATAAATCGTAATAGTATCTAATACTTTAGTTACATAGTTACATAATGTGACTAAATATGTACAATTATAACACTTTATAATTATACAAAATATAAGTTAATGTATTAATAATATAACTTTATAATTATAAAAAATATTAAAGTTATATTATCATAAACAAAAAATTATACAAATCGTTATTTTAAAAACTATTTACGCTATTTTTTAACCTTGATAATAAGGTTAAAGTTTATTTTAAATGTATGGATAACTAAAACACTGTATAATTATAGAAATATACGACTTAATATTTTAATTAACTTGTGCGTTAAATGTTCTGTTATTTAAATTGCAAATATATTGTAAAGTATTAATTAGTCTAAGCTATTTATATGCTAATATTGTGAAAAAGATATTAATGGAATATTATAAAATTAATGGAATATTATAAAATTAATAGAAGAATATATAATTCAAGTTATGTTTTATTGAATATATTTGAATTATATGTTGAGAATTTGTATAAAGTATATAGATAAAATATGAAATAGAAAAATTTTATAAAGAAACATAAAGATAACATGAATGGAAATGTTAGTGACGATAATGAAATAAAGGAGAATATAGAAGAGAAAATAAATAAACAGGATGAGAATATAGCAAAAAATAAATTGAGAAAATTTATATATTTAAATGTAATACCAGGACTTGTTTTAACGTTATTCTTAGTAGTTGGAATAATATTACTTATAACGGGATATAGTATGGGAAATATAAATTATGAAATAAAGACTAATTGTACAATTAAATATCCACTAATGAATAGATATTCAAATTATTATGCTATTGTTGCTTATATAAATACTGAAACAAATAAAACAAATATAGCAGAATCATTACCTTTTTCGCTTGAAGAATACTATACTAAATATAATTATAGAACTAATGATACGTTGATTTGTTTTACATCTGTTAATAGTATAAACACAATATCATTTTATCAACAATCCATATATTCATCTGATAAACAAGCATTAATTATAGTGGGTTATATATTTATCGCATCTTGTTTATTGACATTTGGTATAATGTTAGTACTATCTATATTAACAAATTTTAAAAACCAACAAAATGTAAATCCATTGTAATATTATATCTCAACATTTAACATATTATATTAACATATAATATTATATATCTTAACATTTAACATATAATATTATATGTTAAATGTTGTATAGAATATTAGTAAATATCTAAAAACATAACTATTATGGATTATTTTAGGTTAGCCTTAGTGTTTTAATTATTTTCTGCTACTGTGTTTTATTATATTTCTTTTAAATCTAAATCAAAAACTCTTCGTATTTCACATCATTATACCGTATTAAAAGTTATAATACATAATAATATTGTACAATATTATTTAATAAATTAACCGAATTGCATTATACCACTATTAATTCAGATGTAAATAGTTGTATCTTTTTATTATAGCTAAATTAATGAACATATTTTAAATCGCGTTATTGATTATAATGTGATTTATAGTGAATAAGTATTAAATATACTCAAGTAAGAATTATATTTAATATGGATATAAATATGTTGAAAAATGTATTAAATAGAGATTAATTGCTGATATAATTCTTGATTTAAAATGTATAGTTAGTAAAATAAAACCACTATAATAAATCATTAATGTTGATGAAATACTAAATTAAAATTAGTAATTAGAAGTGGGTGTTAGAAGAGTATTTGAGTAATGAAGAGAAGGACAGAAGGATTCAGTCCTTCTGGAGATATGAGATGATGAGGTATAATAGATAATTTGTTGAAGGAAATTTTTATTATGGAAAGCGAGAGAAGTGATATATATGTTTTTGGGATTATAAATAAAATAGCAGAGTTTAAGGAGAGGAATAATAGAAAAGTCAGAGATATTTCTATTAGTACGAGTATTTAAAAACTGCAGAAAAGATTTATTATCAAGAGATTTATCTGTTAAATGCAGACATTTATAACCATAAATAAGACAATGTAAATCAGAAAGAGTAGACAAAGATGAATCTGTAATATTAGATGAGAAAGAAATATCGAGAAAGATAAGATGTGGAAGATACTATAATCCAAGATCTGTAATATTTCTAACTGAGCCAATAAATAAATATTTAAGTAAAGGTTTATTTAGGAGTGAGATATCAGTGATGTTTTTATTAATATCATAATTATTTAAAATAGTATTAAAATCCATATTACCATAATGTTCGCAATGAAATTTGGAACGAGAATTACCAAGATGTAAATAAACAAGAGATGATAGATTTTTTAGTCCTTCGTCAGTAATATTTGCATTTGAACCCAATGATAATTCTTTTATTTTTGAAAGGTTTTTAAGTGCTTTATCAGTGACAAGATCATTAATTTTTAATCTAATCAGTTGATTACTGTAATTATTGATTATATCATCGTCAATATTACAATTATTTTGCATATCCAAATGTATAATATTTTTTAAATCAGAAAATGCATTCATTGTAATATTATGATTACATATTATACCTTCCAAGTTATACATATCAGATATATCTTCATCTAAAATATCATCTCCCAGATGAATATTAATCAAATATCTGGGTTTATTTTTTATTTTATTCCTTATATTCTTAGATGTTATACCATATTTAAAAAATCTCTTAGCTAAAATATGTCTTTTTGGCTTAAATAGTTTGCTTATCAAAAAACTGCTCAAAAGATCTTTATTTGTCATATATTCTTGTATATTATTCATATTCTCTTCTGTATAAAAATTTTCATATACTATATTATAAATATCTTTTTTCATTTCACTATATTTATTTATTTTGTTATACTCAACATTGTTACGTTTTGCTAAATCATATAACAATCCGTATGTCATTTTATTTTTCTTTATTACCCTTTATAATTCATTTATTATAATAACTATTAGCATCATTAATAATTATTATTGATTAATAATTATTATTGATTATTATTGATTACTCACCACTAACCTATAACTAATTAAATTTAATTGTTATTATAACATAGCTTATTAAATATTTTATAAGTCCAAACAAATTATCCACAAATTTATAAAATATTCACTTTAATACTATTAATTATCATACATACTTATTATTTACTCCTATATTAATATGTTAATACAACCCGGGAATATATGATAATATGATAATATGATAATATGATAATATGATAATATGACCAGGAAATATATGTTAATCTTATCAAAACAAACATATTAATATTAACGAAATGTTGATTATTAATTTATTGCGATATTTAATTAGATGAGCTATTACAAACTTTATCTTTTTCACCATAGTATTTTTCGCTTTCAGATACACAATTATTTATACAAGCTGACTCAGAAAAATGCGTATTATATTCATTTGACGCTGCTTTAGATATACAACTTAAAGTACAATCAGAAACAGAAAAATCATTTGGAATTATGGAAAAACATATTTTTTGGTTGGATGTTTCAAAACAAAGCTCCTTATTTTTACATAAAAAAGTTTTATTCATTATAACTTTTTAATTAATAAATTATATTTGGTTGAAATTATTCAAACATAAATTTCTTTATAGTCATAAACTCACTATAAATTTGGTAGTATAATTAAAATTTTATTGATATTTCAAAACAGTATTTGAACTGTGAGTAAAGATTTATTACCCGCTATAATTGTAAAATAAATATAATGAATTATATAATAAAATAGATTTAAATATTTGAGTACAAAAATTTTAAACTATTCTTTATCAATTATATTTGTATAAGTTATATAAACATCAATTCTGTTTAAAATATACTTATATAATGCGCTTGTTAGAAATTAATTATTGATTAATTAATTTCTATATTTTAAAAAATGTATCAAATTACGAAAATATATAGACGTGTACGCGGACATAGTGATATCGAATTTTTGTCGACTGATAAAAATGTTGAATTACCAAATTCAAATCAAGATTATAGATACAGTGTTACGAAAGTTGATCATAAACATAATATGCATCTAGATAAATGTTCAAAAATATATGCTTTAGTAGAATATACTATTGATTGGTCAGAAGATAGATTTTGTTGTTATGTATCAGATAGTATAAGCGATATAATCCTCAATGGATCAAAATATATTTGTAGTGATGACAATCCCCATATTTGGGAATACGAATATAATATAAATACAAACAAATATTTAGAAAAAAATCATATAGCTAGAATTGATCAAGTCGATACATCATATGATATATTGTACGTAAGTGATACAATCATTGATTTATATCTAAATCAAGACGACATATTAATATATAATAAAAAAATCAAAGATAAAAAAGATGAAGAACTCCATAGTACCAGTTCTGAAGATGATAAATTATATTATGCTCTCAAAAAAATTACTGGAATAAAGATAAAACATTCTAGATCATTTGTTGAAGCAATGTTAAGTGTTAAATCAACAAATCAATCCCTTTTTAAATCAATAATACAGCTTTTTGATCATTCTGACGATTCCGTTGATTGTGGTGATTCCGATAATTATAGTGATGCTGATTCCAATAATTATGATTCCGATAATTTATAAATATATCAATAGCAAAATATTTTTTAATTTGTATTATACTTATATAGATATAATATGGGATTATATCTATATAAATATGTAGATAAAGCTTTATCTATCAATAATTAAAGTATCATAACATAAAAATAGTATATTGTAAAATGAATGTAGTAGTGTTATTTCTTCCAAATTATTGTCATTTAATACCAAAAATTAAATTAAGAAATACCAATAAAATGAGATAACAACACGTTGAACTTATAAAAAATAAAACAGGACGATCATATTTACAAAAGTAAATAATATTGTATTTATATAATGTTAATGGGAATATTGTAATATTAAGATTTGAATTATCAATATTTTATGCACATAATTAGCTATTATTTACATAAAAACTTATTTTGGAAGAAAAATAATATCAAGAAAAAGCTAATAAATTATAAAAATTGATTGATGGAGGATTTCCATATAAATTAGTACAATTTAATTATTATTCTTATTGTATTCTTATTTTACTGATACATTAATTCTTATGTTACATAATATCTTAATTCTTATGTTACATAATATCTTAATTCTTATGTTACATAATATCTTAATTCTTATTTTACTAATATCTTAATTCTTATGTTACATAATATCTTAATTCTTATGTTACATAATATCTTAATTCTTATGTTACATAATATCTTAATTCTTATTTTACATAATATCTTAATTCTTACTTTATATAATGGTATTATTGTGTAACATAATACTTTAATCCTTAGACTACTTAATTATATTCTTGTTTTGCATAATTATATTCTTATTTCACATAATTATATTCTTATTTCACATAATTATATTCTTATTTCACATAATTATATTCTTATTTCACATAATTATATTCTTATTTCACATAATTATATTCTTATTTCACATAATTATATTCTCGTTTCACATTATATTCTCGTTTCACATAATTATATTCTTATTTCACATAATTGTATTCTCGTTTCACATTATATTCTTATTTTACATAATTATATTCTTATTTTACATAATTATATTCTTATTTTACATAATTATATTCTTATTTTACATAATTATATTCTTATTTTACACAATTATATTCTTATTTTACACAATTATGTTCGTGTTTCACATAATTATATTCTTGTTTTACACAATTGTAATATAATCTCTTAATCATTAAGTCACATAATTGTATTCTATATTATATAATAACTCGATCTTTAATTTAGATAATTGTATTTAATAATTGTATTCTAAATTATATTTAATAACGTAACAACATTATTAAATATATATTTATTACTATAAAATATAAATAATGAAACGGGGGTGGTATTAGGATAATATATTTATCAATAAAGAAGATATAACTTAACATTTATATAACGATCCCATAAAAATAAATGTTTTTAGTAAATATAAATTATATATTGTGCAAGAATATCGTTTTATAAATATATTATATTTAAACTAGAGATATCTAAAAATATCTAAAAATCATAAATTAAAATTTGCTTATTAAGATAAATTGCTAATACATAGATAATTATAGAGTAAGATATTACGAAAATTTTATGTACAAAACTCAAAATATAGAGAATGGAGATTGTAAAAATAAACGAAATTGAAATTTTAAATTTTTAAAAAAGTTTTGCAAAGGGGGAACATCTTTACTTTTTTACCTATTTTTAGGTAAAAGTTATTTTTCTCTCTATAATATTATAACATTATATATTTTGACAGATTTGTAAAATATATACCAGGCTCACAAAGTAATTTTGCTAGAGATAATCGTTCATTCGGATATTATTTTAGACCAATGAAATTTTTTTACTGAAAAATTATCTCTTGCGCTGACTGAAGATATTTTTTTACTGAAATTATATCTCTTGCGCTGACTGAAGATATTTTTTTTACTGAAATTAACTCTTGCGCTAACTAAAGATTTTTTTTACTGAAATCTCTTGCGCTAACTAAAGATTTTTTTTACTGAAAAATCATCTGTTACATTAGCGTAAGAGATAATTTACTTTAAAGTTATCTTTGGTTAGCGTTTATGATAATATACACTATCAATATATTATATAAAATGTTATAATTATATTACATACAGATAAAAATTTATTATAGATAATATCTAAATAATATAATATATTATTTAATTAGGATATTATAATATTACTCAAAAAAATATCTGTTGTATAGCACAATAATAATATGTAAAATATTATACGAATCAAATTATTAAATATTACTATACAAAATGATAATTAAAAAGTATATGGACATTTTATATTTTACATAATTATATTTTGTTGCACAAGGATATATGAATTTCTATAATATAAAATAATAATAGAGTTTTATATTGTATTAATTAATATAAATGATTAATTAATAGAAATAATCGATTAAAATCCTTACCCGCAAACCAAAAATAATGTTAAACGTTTTTACCAAGGCCAAATTTTAACCTTCAAAGTTTTAAAATAGCTATTTACATCATTTTTTATTTATGAAATATTGATAGGAAATAGCATCACAATCAAACATATAAACTATAAATTTATATCTTAAGATACAAAAAGACATTAATATTCATATTGAACTATAGTATGATTAATATTAATTCAAAAAATATTAATATATCATATACTAGTATTTACAAATATATAGAAAATTAGCAAAAATATATAATAAATATACATTATACAGAACAAATAATATTTTATACCAAGAAGAATAAAATATTAAAGTATAGTAAAATGAAAAAACTAAGGAAGATGGGATTGTATTGTGATAAAATATGTTTAATTATAATTTACAAAGAATGAACAAAATAAAATATAAATGACGACAAACTAAAAGAAAATGAAAAACCACTGAAGATATTAATAATTTTACGGATAAATCTTTGAAGAATTTGTCAGTTAAAATCTTATTTAGTCCGCTAAAATAAGATTTATATCCACAAATTAAATATTGAAATATTTAATTATATTCGTTTTTTTGTATAATATTATAAATATTACTTGATTATAGAGAAAAAGATGTAGTTTACCTAAAATAGGTAAAAAAAGTAAAAATGTCCCCCTTTTGCAAAACTTTTTTTAAAAAATCATAAATTCAATTTTATTAATTTATATTATCGGTATTATCAATGAATATTATTAATGAATAATATTTATAATTTATAAATAACCTAAGAAATATTTTTGTATATGGGATAGAAATAATTAGCGGAAATAAATTTTGTTAGTCAAGAAGATAAAATGAATTTATGAATTATTATAATATCTAAAATAATTATAACAGACTTAAAGTGTTTTAATATAATTGAAAAATTAAATTATATACATATATTGAAAAATGTACCAAGTTAAACAATATAGTTATAGTTTAAGAGGATATAGTGATATTAAATATATAACAACAGATAAAAATGTTGAATTACCGGAATCAAAAGGATATAGATATAGAATAGGAGAAGTTGAACATAAAGATAAATTACATATCAACAAATGTCCAAAAATATATGCTTTAGTAGAAGTTGATACCGATTGGCATGAAGATAGATTTTGTAGTTATTTGTCGGATAGTGTGAGTGGCGTAATTCTTAACGGATCAAAATATCATACTGGTTATAATGACAATCATACATCTATTTGGGAATATGACTATGATGCGAATATAAACAAGTATTTAGAAAAAAATTATATAACTTCCATTTATCAAGTAGATAAATCATATGATATTTTGTATGTAAGTGATTTAGTTGTAGATTCATATTTAAATCAAGAAGAGGAATCAATTTATAATAAAAGAATTAAAAATAAAGAAGATGAACTAGACAGTACCAGTTCTAAAGATAACGAGTCATTGATTTAAAAAGGAATTATTGATTTGATACTTAACATTACCTCTACTAAGCTTCTAGAATGTTTTATCTTAAACGTGTTAATTAAAAAAAAATTATATAACACAGCTATTTGATTATCCGATAATTTTATAAGAGTTAAAGAGATAGTATTTAAAAACATAATAACATTTTAATAAATAGTATATTAAAATGTTATGAGTTGTAAAAAATAAAGATATATTAAATTAAGCGATTGTATAGATAAATACAAAGATATGATAGAAAAAATATAACAATAAACATAAGTTATATTAAATAATATATTTTCAAATGAATTCGATAAAATTATTTAATGGTAAAACTTGGGAGAAATAACAAACGCTCAACAAAATCAACCTATTGAATTTATAAAGAAATATTAATATTAGTATTAATATAAAGATTATGATGGAAAATAAGCTAATGTAAATATATGACAATATATGAAAAAATTATTAATGTTATATATGAAAAATTGTATTAATAAAAAATAATATTAATAAAAAGTGAATAATTGATAAAAATGGATTGTATAAAAATTGATATAGATAAATTAATGAGCGAAATGCCTAGTAATGTTTTGGACAATTTATTTAATTATTATTCTAATTGTGTTTACTATAAATTTACAAAATATGAATTAAAATATGCAATAAAAATATTTCTTCAGGAAAAGATAAAAATTACTTCGGTGGATTACGAAGATCTATATTTATCTTCTGTTCTTAAAGGATGGGACTATAATTTATTACGCGATACACATCCTAGAGAATACATATTAGATATATTGGAAGATACTTTGGATAATAATTAATATGCTTTTTTCAAAATATACTTTGCAATATAATCCGAAGAATATATTATGAAAGTTTTTATCTATACATGAGAATATTTACAATTTTCACTGTTTTGTAATATGTAATACAATTTATTTTATAAATTGTATTAGTTGTGTAATACTAGAAACGGAAATAATATGAATTGTTATTTAGGTTTATATTGATAGATTGATAGATTGATAGATTGATATTTATTGATAGAATTATATTTATTGATAGAATTATATTTATTGATACAATTATATGGGTTGATAGAATTATATGGGTTGATAGAATTGTTGAATGATAGAATTATAAAGAACTAGATAGAATGATAAAGAACTAGATAGAAATATTATCACCCCAAATGTGACATTTATCTTTAATAAGATAAGGAAATAAAGATACGAGATCATGAAAAGTTTTATCTATGTTACGATAAGTTAATTGTTTGAGGGAATGAGAAGAATTGGAGAAATATTCTATACATAGAGGATCTTTTTGGACAATATCTAATTTTTCGAGATTAGAAAAACTAAGAGACCATGTTGAGAGAGATTCGTCATAAACGGAATTGGAACAGGAGACATTATGAGAGTAGCTGGGAATATAAAATTCTAAGGATGTTATAGAGGAAGGGAAATCAATGATGGGAAGATCTGATAATTTAACATCGAAGCCACCCATAGTGGTGATGATCAATTTATTAAGGAGTGGACATGAAATTTTAGAAGGCAAGCCAAGATCTTCTATAATTGCCAATTCTTCAAGATTTTTATTTTTAATTATAAAATTGGGGATATCTGGAGATAAATAAACCATATACATATAAAGTGTTTTTAATCCAGTTAATTTATCAAGAAAATTAATATCGAGAGTACTGTAATCGCATAAATAGAGGTATGATATACGTGTATCAGGTTTATAATTATTCAAAGTCAAAGAACCAGTAAATGAAGAAATTAGAATATCACAAAAATCAGACACAGAATTTAATGTTATTTCACATGGATAGTCACCCTTATTTTCAAGTAGTTTAAGATTATCAAGTTTTGTTTCGACAATAAAATTAGCACCTATTATTTCATCAAGTTTAGGACAATTATTTATATATACAGTCTGATAATTATTACTCGAATATTTAGAAGAACTTTTTATTTTTATTTTTTCGATATTTTGGCAATTTTGTATTTTGAATACTGAATTATAATGACAAACTATCTCTAATATTTTAACTGAAGAATCTATTTTTAAATAGGTAATTTCGCCATTTATAAAAATTTTCAAATTGTCAACATCTTTTTCTATAACAGGCTCAGTGTATTTAATATCAAACTTAGATACATGTTCCATTGATTTTTTCCATTTAACTAAAGTATTTTCTTTTTCAGTAACATTTTCATGTATAATTAATCTTTTATATTTTTCAGGGATTTCTGGAATTGAATTATCTGATATACTACAAGGTACATATTCAACTTCCCATCCATCATCTAATAAATCCAAATCGTCGAATTTTTCACAATTATGTTGATTTTCGTATTGTAAATCGATTCTATTTTTACAGTCCATATTTTCTATATAGCAAGTATTTTTTCTTATTGTAGTTTTATTTTTTATATCAAAAGGGTTATCAATATTCTACACACATATTTAATCACTTGTAATTGAGGTTGATAATAATATCAATTAATATTTTAATATAATTACTTATAAAAATGGTATTATGTATAGATTTATGGTATTTGAATATATATGTCAATATGAGATATATAGTTTATCTTTAGTCAATAAAGAGTTGTACCAATTAACAAATCCTATTATGAAAACTATGAAATCATTTTTGGATATGAGAGCAACAAGTTATTTTTTACCAGCATCTATTTATAATAATGATGACGAAGAATTATTTATGGAAAATTTTGATATAAACTATTTCCCCAAAAGTAAATCGATTAGATATGATAGTTATATTAAATCCCAAAATTATCAGCCTATATTTCTTGAATATCAACCACATTTACAACAACTTGCTGATTCATTGTCAAATTTTATGACTGATGGTGATATTTTAAACACAAAGGAAGGAGGTGGAGTTAGAAATAGAGATCGTTTTATATTTTTCAATAAAAAATTATATTCTTTTGATGAACCTGTTCATCATGGCGAATTCTTTCCTTTAGAAAGATATCCTCTAAAATATTGGGAAGATCATGTTGATTATTGTGAGTACAGAATTTTTTATTATTGTAAGGACAATTTACGAAAATATATAGGAAATAATAAATATAATTATTATATTCGGGTGCATAAAAATGGTGTATTTTTCAATTTATGTTACTTACATAAATGTGAATATGATCATGTAAGCTATAATGAAAATTATATTTTGGGAATAATTGAAAGTGATTTTACAATGGCTTAAATTCATCCTCCTTTATAATAATTTTATAATACAAATTTTATTATAAAATTTCGGTATGTTATATAAAATAAATTACAATTGAGTTTAATAATTATTTTTATATAAGAGAGATTCTCAAGAATATATCGAGTTCCAAAACTCTAATGAAGATATTTGTAAATAGAATAGTCTTATCAAGAGATAATTGATATGTATATTTATATCAAGAGATAATTGATATGTATATTTATATCAAGAAATAAAATTTTGGAAGAATGCATGTAGAAATAAAGTTTTGAAAAATATATAAATACAAAATTTCTGGATCAGATAAAGTTTTGGAAAGATTTATGATGAAATAAAGTTTTGAAAAATATATGAAGATAGAGAATTGAAGAGATATGGAGATAAAGAATTGGAGAGATATGGAGATAAAGTATGGGAGAGATATGGAGATAAAGAATTGGAGAGATATGGAGATAAAGAATTGGATATATATGGAGATAAAGAATTGAAGAGATATGGAGATAAAGATATTAAAATATTATGCAAGGGATAAATAATATTTTAAGAATGAAGATTAAATTTTGTATACAGGCAAGGAAAATTGGGTAATTGATGAAATATCAGAATCAGGAATAGCAGAGAAAGTTTGGATAATATGAGAAGAATTACTCCAGGGATTAGATTTATTATAAAAATCGTTGGAAACATTATCGGAAAGAGTGGTAGTTTTATTATGTTGTTTGATCAAATCATCATGGAGAAGTTTGTAATTGATTTGGAATTGACGAGTTTCAGAAATATAAGAATTAATTACAGGAGGAGAAAGATTGTCTGTAATATTATTACCAATATTATTGATCATTTTTGAGGTATCGTCAGTTAATTTTTGAATGGGAGTAACGATACTATTAGTTAACCATAGAACCAATAAAACTAATAGAATAGTAATTATAGGACAAACAATACAAATAGAAATAATATCGGCAATAAGAATAGCATTAATAATATCGAGAGTGGGTTGAAAAATGATATATATATCATTTTTAAGAGCAAGAGATAATAAGAGATATTGATTATTAGTATTGGGGAGAATATATGAAGTAATAAAATAAGAATCAGAAGAAAATAAAGAATCGGAAGAAATAAGAGAATACCAAATTTTATCAGAAAGAGACAAATTAGCAGCATTACGATAGGTAGTGATTTCTGAATAAGAAGTAAGACTATCGGCTACAATAATACCAGTAGAAATTTCGAGCATAATTGCTCGACCATGTTCCAAATAAGTAACCTTTTTGATTTCATTTTGAAGAGTATTTAATACGAGATCAGCGCCAGCAGCACCTAATAAAACTCCGTTTTTATATATTTTTTTTGAAATGGTTATCATAAATTGGCCAGCAATTGGATCATAATATGGGGATGCAAATACTATATTATTTGTAAGTTGGTTAATAGTATTAATATACCAATAATCAGTGAGAGGATTATAATTAATAAAATTAGATAAATTAGTATTATTAAGTGTACCTGGATAGTATCTTAAAAATGAATCTTTTGTAGAAATATAACCTGCCAAAAAATCATTATTATATTTATATAACGGGATTAATACAGAATCAAGAGATGCTGTTCTATTTATTGTATCTGATAATGTTTGACTAAAACTTGTAATATCATATAATGTTTTATTATAGACATTAATAGTGCTTGATTCCAAACTTATATTAGCATGATATGTATAATTTAGCTTTGGGTTTATAAGTTGACCAGGCCAATTATAATAACTATTAATATGTCCAAATGGATAATCTTCTCTAAAACAATCATTAGCTGTGTTTGCCAATACATTTAAAAAATTATTCGCATATTTTAACAATAATAAATCAAATTTCATCGCACTTTCCTTTGATATTTTCTTTAAATTATTTGTTGATTGTGCTAATAGATTGTTATATAACTCATCTTTTATTTTTATTATAGCTATTATTACATATAAAATTCCTGTTATCGACATTATTATTAACGATCCAAACGATATTGCTCCAAATAAAATCAATAATTGCTTTTTCAAACTATATTCATTCCACTTATTTATTATATCGTTTTTCATTTATCAATTTTTGTCTTAATATCCCATTATTTATTTTTCAATATTTGTGTTTATTATTTACACTAATTAATCTTATGCTCTTTCTTTTTTCATTCTTTCTATACATCCAATCATTATATTATTTTATATAACATTATTACTATTCTTTTAATATTAAATTATTCATATCGCTTATTTACCTATCTATTATATACTCGTTTATAATCTTACTATAAATTACTATTTATAGTTTATACTAAACAAAAATAATAATTTAAAATACAAGAAAACTACAGTAAAGACTATAAAAAGAAGAAAATATGTTATGCAAAGTACTATTAACAGAGTATTTTTATAAAAATACTACTATATAAAGTATTATATAATAACACAGATGTATAATATACATTAAAATATATTATAACACAAATATATTATATAATAACATATAATATATAATATATAATATATAATATATAATATATTTGTGTTATATAATAACATATATTGGACAATAACACAGATATATTATATAATAACGTATATTGGACAATAACACAGATATATTATATAATAACATATATTGGACAATAACACAGATATATTATATATAATAACACAGATATAAAATAACAATCCCGATACACAAGAAGTACAATATATAAAGTATGTTAAAGGGAATATAAAAAGAGTAGTGTATAAAATTACGATAGAGATATTATAAAAATAAGTACAATATAAGAATAAGAAAAGAGTGATGTAAGAATAAGAAAAGTGCGATATATTGATAAAAAGATTCTGATGCAAGAAGTATGATAAAAAGATTCTGATACAAAAAATATGATAAAAGATTCTGATGCGAGAAATATGATAAAGATTCTGATGCAAGAAATATGATAAAGATTCTGATGCAAGAAGTATGATAAAGATATTATAAAAACACTAAGAGTTCGATATATAAAGTACGAGAAAGAGAGTATAAATATAAGAATTAAATATGGAAAGAGGATACAAGAAGAGAAAATATAAAGACAATAAGGAGAAGTAGAAGTGGGAGAAGTAGGAGAAAGAGAAGTAGGAGAAGTAGGAAGAGAAGTAGGAGAGTATGAAAAGGAGTATAAAATAAGAAGAGAAAAATAAAAGACGGGGAATTGGAGGGAGAATTTGAAAAATAAAATGAGGTGATATGGGTATAAAAGATAAGGATAATATGTTGGCATTAAATTTAACATTGCATATATTTATAAGATTATTTATACCATTAATGATAGGAATAGTAATAATATGTTTAATAGCATTATTACCTTTGGGAATACAGACGAATATATTAAATAATATAATAAACAATCAAATGTCAAATATAAGCTATACGTCATGTAATAAAAGAGTTGAGAATATGGGGAAATATATAAAAACAGTATTTGATGAAGTAAATAATGATATGAAGGTATTTAATGATTATAGTGAAAAAATAATAAATAAGAGTTTACCAATAAATAAATATTACAAGAATTATTTTGCGGTATCAAGTATAGATGGAAATATACCGATAAATGATAATAATGGAGATAGTTATTTTTCAGGATCATACAAAGTGGGAATTAATAATTTAGATCAAGTAAATAATATAGAATATATTAATGAGACTACGATAATAGATAATATTTTTAGAAGTATATATAAATCAAATAATAGATATGATAAATTATATATTGGTATGAATAATGGACTTTTTAGAAGATATCCATATGGTAATCTTGATAATTATAACAGTTATAAATATATATGTGCAAATGATAATTTACAAAGAATGGGATATGATCCGAGATGTAGACAATGGTATGTTGATTCGGAAATAAATAATAGTACAATAAATTATTCAGCACCATATGTAGATGCATCGTCATCAAATGTTTTAATTACAGTTTCTAAAAGTATAATAATAAATAATAGAATAATAGGTGTAATAGGTATTGATTTAAAAATGATAGAAATAGACAATACAGTAATGAATTTTACGATAGAAAAAAATGGTTATAATTTTATGTTCGATAAAACAGGATTAATTATATCATATCCAAAAATAAATAGAAATAATGGAAATCAATACATACAAAATATAGAACCATCAATAACAAATGAAATTATAAATAGTATAATACTTAATAATACAGGAATTAATGATATAGTAATAAATAAAAATAATAACACATGGATATTTACTTATATTTTCATTAATGATAATTATATATTGGCAACAGTTTATCCATTATATCAACTATATGATGAAGCAAATATTTTAAATTTATCTTTGTATTGGATAATTATGTATGGTGTAATAGGAATAGTAATAATATTTACAGTAGTAATATTGATATTGATAGTAGTAAATATTATAATAGGACAAAAATATTCAAGTAATATAAAGAAATTGTCAAATTTTTTGGTAGAAATAAATAATGTTGATAAAGAAATGGGAGATTCACTATCATCCAATGAATTTAATATTTTAAAGAAAAATTTAAGAGATTTGAGAACTACTATTTGCTATGGAAATACAGCATTTTCTGAAGGACATTTGGATAAAGCTCTAATAAATTATAAATCGGCTTTAGTTATATTTGAAAGAACTAAAAATATGAAAGGATTAGCAATGTGTTATAATAATATTGCAAATGTTCATAAACAATTAAATCAAAATAAAGAAGCTATAGATTTATATAATAAATCGATTAATTATGTAGAACAATTAATGAATTCTTGTAAAAATGATAAACAAAAGTTAATTGAATATAAAATTATGTTGGCAAATAGATATATGAATTTAGGTGTATTACATAAAGATAATAATAATTTTGATCTTGCTATGGATTTTTTCAATAAAAGTTTATCATTAAATAAGGAAAGCGATAATGTTTCTGGCATTGCAAAAGTTAATAATAATCTTGGACAACTTTTGTTACAAAAAGATTCTATAAATCAAGCCGATGAACTAATTAATATTACTTATGATATGATTTCCAATAGATCTGATGTAGATCCTTTATCTCTTCAATATTGTATAATGAGTATGGGTATTTTAGAATTTTATAAAGGTAACTACATAAAATGTATTGAATTTTTATGTAAAATATTAGATACTTACCAAGAAACTAGTGTTTATATTCAACAAACTTGTTTAGAATATCTTGATAATGCTTATACTTCTTTGGGTTCTCTCGATATTGCTATTCAAATTCGTTCCTTTAAGAAACAAAATTTGTTTTCTAAAAATATCTTTTTCGTACTCGATACTTCTGGTTCTATGGCTGGTTCTCCTCTTAATCAATGTAAAAATAGTATCAAAGATATTATCACTAATTATTTGGCTCTTAATGATAACATATCTTTGACCACTTTCAATACTAAAGTTACTGATATTTTCCCTCTTCTTAATAAAGAAAATCATTTACAACACATTTTAAATAATATTGATACTAAAGTTACTGCTAATGGTAATACTTCTTTCTATGATGCTATTCATTCTACTCTCTCTAAACTTAATGGTATTGGTGACAATTATCTTATCGCTCTTACTGATGGTGATGATAACAATAGTTCTATCTCTCCTAAAAAATTATCTTCTATTATTGAATCAACCTATCTAAATATGATTATTATTACCGCTGGTTCCGTCTCTAATGAAAATACAATAAAACAATTATGTTCCTCCTGTAAAAAGAAAGGCGGCAAAGGTATTCATATTAAAGCTGACTCCAATAATCGTCATGATATTTCTCATGCTTTTAATAATGTCGTTAAAATTTTGACTGGTCAACTCAATATTGAATCTTTTTCTTCCATTTAATTCTTCACCCTCCCATAATATATTTCCATCTATATTATACCCGTCTATTATTTATACCAATAATTATTTATTTACATTGAATAATTATTATTTACATTATATCTCGTCTTATCATTTTTTTAAGAACAAGGTTACTTTAAGTCCTATCTCATACTATAAAATTCACATACAATGATTAATTATTATTTAGATTCAGTTAATAATATTTAGATTCAGTTAATAATATTTAGATTCAGTTAATAATATTTAGATTCAGTTAATAATATTTAGATTTGGACAACAATATTGAACAATTAATCACACTTGCTAAAATATTATTAATCAATTGATCTTCCTCAAAACTAAAATAGATAAATGATTATTATAAAAGGCTTAACATAGAATTTTAGCGTCAAAAATGAGCAAAATTATCAATTTATGGATAGTAAAATATGAAAATTTTTAAGTGAATAATATGTTTATAAATGACTCAAATATTATTGTTAAATGAAAATAAAATTCCAGTATATATATTTTCAACAGAGATAAATCCTGACTATGATGGATTAGCAAAAATAGTCAAGGTTCCAAATATTGTAGTTTTATCTTTGTTAAAGGAAATATTACTACACTTGGGAGAAAATATTGTGTCTTCACATGAACTTCCTAAATTTGATAAGATAAATAACAACTGTAGAGATATTTTAGTTTATTCAATAAACAGAGATTCTGAAATATATATTATTAATTTTTATAATGATGGAAGTATTAAATATCAGGATGCTGAATTTGTTCAAATGTTGTTTGAAGATTATACATATACATCAGATAAAATAGATAAAATTAAAAATAGAAACGAACTAATTCATACACCCTCAGCAAATAAAATTGACATTACCGAAATCAATGGACAACTTAATGATTCATATGCTATGTATTATAATTCTTTAGTAGATGTATATAAAAATATTTACAATAATATTTACAATAATCATCTCAATAAAGATATTATTTATCCTTTGGATAATTCATGGATTGATATTGACTACAAATGGATCAACTTATACAATCATTGAATTATATAATTATTGTAAGATATATTCATCAATTAACATCAACTATTTTTATTATAAAAACAATAAATATTATATCTCTATGATATTTATTATATCTAAATATTATATCTCTATAATATTTATTATATCTAAATATCATGTATCTTTATAATATTATTTGTATTAATCAATATTTACATTAGATGAATATTAATATTGGATGAATCATAATATATTTATTGAAAAAAATGGGACTTATTTAATTGGGGAATTGTTCAAAGTGGGAAGTGTATAAAGAAAGTTTTAGATCGAGATATTCTATGAAGGGAGTTATTAAAGAGGAATTAAAACGAGATAAAAAATTTCTTACTTGATATGATAAATCAAGATCTATATTAAGAAGAACTAAATAGTTGCCATAGTGCATAATATCGAAAGCTATTTTAGCAGCATCAATACTTTCTTCAGATGTAATATATAATATATCAACATCATTAAATCTATTATCAAAAAAGAATAACTTCCAATATTCAGTATCGATTGATAATAATTGTACTTTATCTACATATATTAAATATTCATCTTCATCTTCATCAATATTTTTTATTATCAAAGGATAATAAATGCTAGTTATGTCCTGATCAGATCCATTATTTGCCGTAACATAAAGATCATGAAATGTTTTACGCACTTGCCACTGGAAATCTCCAAACTTTGTAATAGAAAAATCGCTCATATTCTGTGCGTCGTCTCGTTTAATTTTTTCCAAATTTTCATTCTCATTGAAATTATTTCTGGAATTTTTATTGAAAGATTGCATTTTAATATCGAAATATTAAAATTTGCAATATTTTAATGTTATCATGTTTTGTTATATGTTGTTTTGGTAAAAATATTGACAATATTTTACATTTAATTGAAAATTGATTTATTAAAACTTATTATTACTCAACATTTTACAATATAAAATAATAAACATGTGGATCATTTTTCTGATAATTAATTAGCATATTTATTGTTTCATATGGAGAGTCATCAAATATCTTCTTTTTTTCTAGTTAATTATATATTATATGTTTTATATAATATTCCTAGTCTTTAAACTATAATATAAATATATATTTATAAAAATACTTATGCTATAACAAATAGTAATATGATAATTAAATAAAACAGAATTAGAAATATATTATTGTAAATGTTAGTCTTTATATTCCTAACAGATTTTTTATAATTTACATATTATGTTGGATTATATTATGATGAATTATATTATAATTGTTTTATTTATATATAATTATATAGGTATAAATATTAGTTTTATTTTGGAGTTGAATAAATATAAATTATATAATGAGTATATAGCGATTATATAATTGACTAAAAAATTAACGTTGGAAATATAATATTAAGAGTATGGACAATAACAAATTAAAATGTGTTTGATATAAATACGAAAATTAAGACAATAAAAATTAAATAAAAAAGCTTAAAAAATATCAAAAATAATAAAATTATAGTGAATAAAAATTGTGCGATACTAAAGCAGAAAAAATGGAACAATCAGTTGTATTTAAGTGGGATGATATAAGCGGAAAACCAAAAGAAAGTAATAAGGAAATATATAAGAAGATAGTAGATGAAATATATAAAGAAGCAGAGAAAGATGGGATATTTGAGAATAAATATATGGATATAAAAAGATTTGAAGAATTATCAAGAGCTCCTGAATATTTTTTTATATTAGGGGACGAAAAAATATATAAATATCAGGCAAAATATTGTTTATGGTTATGGTTTTTTGATGATTTGGTGGATAATAATAATTCAACCATAGAATATGTAAAAAATATAGTAGATGAAATGGATATTTTAGTAGAGGATATTAAACAACAAATAATTACTGGTAATAATATAAATATTCAAATACAAAAATATAATTACATTGTAAAAAATTTCGCAACTTTTGTCTGTTGTTTATTTAATCTTATTAAAAATAAAGTAAATTCCAAAGAATGGTGGAATAGATTTTTGAATAACCATATTAAATATATGAAACATTCTCTTATTGTTAAACAAAATTCTTCCAATAGCGATCTTTCATTTAATTTAGCTCTTGAATATAGATTGTATGATTCCGCTTGTTATCAATGTTTCGATCTATTTGAATTGCAGATTGATGATTTTTTGGATGATAAATCATATTTCAGTAAAATTTATTCTAAACTAAGATTTTTAGCCAATAAAAATATATCTTTAGTAAATGATATATACAGTTGGCCTAAAGATCATTATAATGATAATTTAACCAATTTAATTATTGATAGAGTTGCCAAAGAACAAGGTTCTCTCTCTGACGCTTCCTCCTATCTCCTTAATATCATTAATAATGATATTCTCATATTCGATCATTTATCAAAATCCGTAACTCATAATCATCCTTCCCTCCAAAAACTTATTTTTATGTTAAAATGGAATATGGTAAGTCATTGGAATTGGGCATTATCTACTAATAGATATAAACATAAATTCTCTTTATTACCTGAATTCCTTATCTAGTTAATCTCCTATTATATTTAACTTTATTTACTCTATTATATTTAACTCTATTATCTATATTATATTTCCATCTAATAATTCTGTTCCTCCATATTAAACTATATTAAAATATATTCAATTAAAATATAATAATCGAATTTAACTGTATTTTACTGTATTATAAACTGTATTATAAACTGTATTATTAAATTTCATGTTGATAAATATGAATTTTTAATATAATCAAACAGTTAAAAAAATGGAAGTATTCATAGTGGCAACCGAAGAATTTTACGGGAATGAAAATCTATTGGCCGTTTTTTCTGATAAAAAACTGGCAGAAGATTATGCTGAACAAATAGGAAAAAAATATAATTTGGAAACACTTGTTATGGTAAAAATGATACATTAGACAAAATAATAAGTAGATAAATAATACATTGCACGAATAATACATTATATTAATAATACATTATATGAATAATACATTATATGAATAATACATTACACAATTAATACATTATATGAATAATACATTATATGAAAGGATAAGTTATTAAAGATAAATATTTTTAATTTATGACAATAAATTAAAAATAGAGATGTTCATAAATAAAAATGAATAACATCTGATGGTGATGGGATTTTTGAAGTATTAAAAATAGAGAAGAAAGGTAAGTTTAAGGCAATTTTTAAAATATTAGATGAATCAGAATGGGAATATTTTCTATTATTTGAGAGATAATTAAGTAACACTTCAAATTGAGAAATGTCATTGTTATTCATTGTGGATTGAATATTGTTATTATTATATATATCTAATATACATACATAGAGATAAAAAAGATCAGTAGAAGAATCAGTAGCGATTTCAGATAAACCAAAATCAGAAAATTTAACAGTTGGTAAATAATAAGGTATTAAATATTTATTGTATCCAATATGATAAACTTTATCGTAATCAACTTTTTTTATTAAAATATTTCTTGGAGATATATCTATTATTGATATAGATAAATATTTTATACCACATAAAAGACCATATAATAATTGTAGTATTATAGATTTAAATTCTAATAAGTCATTAAATCTATAATTATCCATATTATCCATCATTAATTCCATTATTATATATATATTATTCTGTTTCTTATACATTAAATTATTTGTCAATTGGTATATTTTTTCTAATATTAGATTGGATACTCTACATTTCGTCCAATAATATATTTGTATAAAATTATCAGTTATTTTTCTATTAAATAATTTTGTTGTTTCCATACCAATTATTATTTCATTATAATTTAGCACTTCCATTATATATTCATCCTCATAATATGGTATTATTTTTATGGCTGTATATTTATCTTTATATATTCCCATAAATATATCTCCAAAGTCTCCAGATGCTATGTATTTAATAAATTCTATTTTTGCAATTTCTTCTTCACAATTATCTTTTAATTCCATATTTCCATCCAATCTATTCAATGACAACATTTTACTTATACAAATATATCCTTGCTAACATTTTATTATTTTTGTTTTTATAAATATTCCTATTATATGCTAATTTATATCTTACTTTATACTGTTTCAAATATATAATTTAATATAAATTATATATTTATCTAATCTTGTAACATTTACTATTTTTATTTATCTATTAAAAATTGTTCTTGGTACCAATGTAGAATATTCCGGTTGTACTTGGAATGATGGATCTATCGACCAAGGAGTCGCTTGATAATTAACGCTTATTTTTTGTCTTTGTATTTTTACACTTCCATCACAATCATTAACTTCTTCTGCTATAACTTGAGGTTGACTTCTTGTTACTAATATATCTCTGAAATAATCAACTTGAGATACAGGTAATTGACATTGGTTTGAATTTTGATTTATGTTTTGGTTTAAATTTTGACTAATATTCTGATTCGAATTTTGGCCAATGTTGGTATAATTTATATTATTTTGCACTGGTGCTTGTAAGTGTTGTCTATTGTAGTTATCAAAATTTCTTACACCTGTTCTTGTAATATTTATCGGTGCGTTAATGTTTGGTATATTTCTATTTCCTAATCTTTGTATTTGTGCATATGTTAGATTTTGTAAATTTGAAGAATTTTGGCTTTGTATTATTGACATTTTTATTATACAAAAAAAAAACATACGCCAAATATTTATCTTTGTTTTTTTGCTTAAAAATTCGCACTCTACACAATTTTTTATAGTATATTATATTCTTTGTATTGTATCATATTATATCCTTTGTATTATAATATATTATAACCTTTTTAATATAATTATAATAATTATATTAAACATATTTATCATATTTATCATATTTATCATATTCAATGATGAATATGAACATCATTTTGAATTAACGAATGGTATCTTCTCGTTAATTTTGCAAAAATTAATGAACAGAACTGGAACCCCCCAAGGAGGGAAAGTGAATCCGTTAATAATGATAGATGCAAAACCATATGGAAGATATAATGACGATATTCAATGATGAGATTTCATAATCCAATGACCCAATATGTATGGTAACAAAAAACTGATGAGTAGTTATCAAATCAAGCTGCATAAGCAACAAAATATAAAGATAATCTACAAAATACAGTCTATGAAACAAATACTGTTACGGTTGTATTGGTTAGAGAAATCGGAACGCAATAGGATTTTAACCTATACCTCTCCGAAAATACCGGAGCGCTCTATATTAAGCTATGCGTTCTTATTTTACCTAAATAAAATAAGAACGTCCTTCTAAATTTCACGTCGACTTTCTTTTTAATAACAATAAAAAATTTTTTGAGCTTTTTTATAATTTTTTATTTTTGATCGATATAAATAATAATTTTAATAATTGTTTATTTTGTATATTTTAATTTATATAAATACCTGTAAAAATGTTAGTAATTTCACTCAGTAATCTATATCATCAACTGTATCGTTATCATCATTATTATTATCATCATTATTATCATCACGAACTGATAGTTTGGAATAATTTTCTCTTTCTGTGCATATTGTTGAAAATAAATTTAATATTTCTTCATACAAAGGAATTTCATTGTCTAATATAGCTATATCTTTTTCAATATCAATTTTATCGTTTTCGTTAAATTCTTCCACATATAGTATTTTTAATTCAGCCAACGAATTGAGAGAATCTTTTAATATTTGCGAATAACATTTATATTTTTGTAATTCTTGGTATGATAAATTTTCTATATATAATTTATCTATGTTGCTTTCTTCATCCGACATTTTATTCCTTGATATTTATTGTTAACAATCAATTTTTATTACTTACAAACAATCCCATTTAATTAGTTGATTCTAGTTAATTATTAATGAGTTATTTATTACTCAGTTAATAATTAGTTGATTCTAGTTAATTAATGAGTTATTTATTACTCAGTTAATAATTAGTTGATTCTAGTTAATTATTAACTGAGTTATTTATAAAAAATAGTTGGAAAGAATTATAAATTGGAATATTATTTATATAATATAAGTAATTAAAAATATAATAATCGATATCGATTATTATATTACATAATTAACAAAATTTGTTAATTTAAGAGAACAACTATATTACAAGGGGAGAATTTTTATGGTCTATAAAGTTGTTGTTGAGCGAAAGTTCTGTGTTGATCATGAACATTACCACATTCACTTTGTTTGGCATACCATTTTCCACTTCTTATAATTCTTGTTCTCTTTTCAACAAGTTTCTTCCAGTTACCACATTCATCTTGTTCTTTGCAAACAATTACTGGTTCGGTATCACAAGCTTCAACAACACGATAATAGTCGATTTGTGATACTGGTGGTTCACAGTCTACTTTCTTCTTATTGCATTTAACGCTGCATTTCCATTCAGCATTATCATTTTCCCATTCGTCATTATATTTAGGACAGCATTTTTGTTTGTGGGAATATTGTTGTTTTTGGGAATAATCTTGGTCATATTGAGCATATACTACAGGCGATTTAGCAGAATGATTTTGGCAAGGACAAGGCATTTTTTTATATTAAAAACAAAAAAAATAACTCATCTATTTTTTTTTGATCTTTCCAAAATTTTTTAATTCGCAAATCTTCCTATCGCTTCCGTTCGATTTTCTTTGTCCAACCTTCGATTTTATTTTTTCCTTTAATCCGTTTTTTTACCATACTTCCTATTCATAATCTTTTTTTCATATTTATTATATATTTCTCTTTTATTAGTATTGTTTCATCTTTTAATGTATATTTCTTTTTTATTAGTATTGTTTCATCTTTTAATGTATATTTCTCTTTTATTAGTATTGTTTCATCTTTTAATGTATATTTCTCTTTTATTAGTATTGTTTTCATTCTATATATTATCTCATATTTATTCAGATATCATTGTTATCGTCTGATATTTTATTTACAATCAGAATCAACACGGTTTTTTATTTATATTATTCAATTAATTGAATAATATTTTAATTAATTGAATAATATTTTAATTAATTGAATAATATTTTAATTAATTGGACAATATTTTAATTAATTGAATAATGATAAATTATATGATAAATTATATGATTAATATTTTATTATAATCTATCATTAATCTTAATCAATTTTTGCACTACACTTTTTGTGGAATATTCCTATAAACCAAGCAAGAAAAGCGAAGCCTACAGCTATATAACACCACATTGAGGCCATTTCGCCTGTATTATGATACTTATAATAGGAATATATAAAAGAAAATATAGCATAAATCAACAACAAAATAAGACCAATTGAATAGTTAGATTTCCACACCAAAAATAGAAGTGGTAAGAAAATACCTATAATGTATAAAATTCCTAAACCCCCTAAAAATGTTTTATTGTTGCTATATTTCCAAACCAAATGAGAATTTTCGCCTTTAGTTATTCCCCATGATAATTTCGTTGTTGCCATATATATTGAATATAAAAATAATAAACCGTATAATATTGTCAGCCATATTGTGTATTTATTACATACATCATAACTCTTTACTGCCCATATGAAAATAAATGGTTGTAACCACAACGCAACATATATTAATCTTGCTATCATAGATTTATTTCCTCCTTTGTATACTAAAAATTCTAATAGTTGTATTAACGCAAATATAAATATAAATGCCGCTAAACTTCTATCATATTCTCCATCCCTAATCCATAATACTAATGCTATAAATGTACAAATAATCCATGCCATAAACGAACTTTTCGCATCATAACACATTTCTTTTATTGTTCTCCATGTTTTTAATTTCTTCTTATCTTTTATTCTTCATTTTTATCTTACTTTTCTCCCTATCTTCCTTTTTTATTCCCATATCTCTTTTTCTCTTTTTTATTCTCATATCTCTTTTTCTCTTCTTTTTTATCTTACTTTCCCCTTATCTTCCTTTTTTATTCCCATATCTCATTTTCTCTTCTTTTTCTTATATCTCTTCTTATTGTTCTTGTATCCTATCTTACTTTATTATTATCTGTTTTTTATTCTTGTATATTCTCTTTATCCTAACTTATATTCACAGGTTACATAATTTTTATTTATTTTATATAGATTATTTGGTAATATTATTGAGGACATGTTTTTCGGTATGATCTTAAAAATATTCTCTTTATATTGAAATTATTGTAAGTTAATATATCAATTATATAATTGCAATATATATAGTTATATAAAGTATTAAAATCACATAATCGTAACATATTTTGTCAAAGTGTACATAATAAATATAACTTTATATATTTTTAAAGTAACGAGTAATTGTTTTTTATTTCTATGAATAAGTAATAAAAAAAGGTGTATGTACTAATATAAATTAGATATTGATAGAGATTACGGTTAAATAAAGTTATAGGAGTAAAAATTTGGTAAAAAGAAAAGCAATAAGAAAAGAGACTAAGGATAAGAAAGAAAAAAGAAAGAAAAAAGAAAAAGATAGTATAAAGAAATATTTATATGGAGAAAAGAAATATTTATATGAAGAAAACAAATAATAAATATAAAAAGTTATAATAATAATAAACGAAATTTATGGAATATGATACAAAATGGAAATAATAAGAGATTAAGGTATGATCAACTATGCTATATAGGGAATGATAAAAATATAGATTGTAAAAACAAAAAAAGAGAAGAAATAGAAAAGGAAATAAAAAAGAAAACAAATAATAAAATACAAGACGAAAATTGGAAAACATTAACAATAGATACGTTATTGTTACTATGTTTCAAAAATCAAAAATACGCAACAATAATGAAAGATAATAAAACATGGATATATTTATTAGAAAGAGATTACAGTCAAACTTACAGAGGAAAAAATGCAAAATCACAATACCTAAAAATACAAAACCATGTAAAAAATTTTTGGATGGTAATTAAATATATTAAAGAAAATTTTAATATTGATCAGTTACAAAATTCACTTTATTTTTTCCATATCAAAAAATTATTTACAAACTATATCGAGACATACTTCGATAAATCTTTTATTTATTCAGTTTCTCAAGGTTATTCTATTATTCTCAATCAAATCATGTCCCTTTTTAAAATGAATATTAATTATATTAAACAATTAATATCTCCTGATATTGATACAAACTATTTACTTAACCTTTCCTCTTATGTTATTTTTCTTGGAAAAAACCACTATTATGATTTTTTACAATATCCTCTTCTCCATCTTTCCAAATTTCCTTCTTTATATTTCTCCTCTAGTCTTCCTCATTTTCCTTCCCTTTTCGATTCTCTCATTTCTTAATTATTTTTTATTCTACTTTAAATGTTTCTCATTTCTTTCTTCGTTAATTCGTTAATTCGTTAAATTCTCCATTCGTTAAATTCTCCATTCGTTAAATTCTCCATTCGTTAAATTCTCCATTCGTTAAATTCTCCATTCGCTAATTTCTCCATTCGTTAAATTCTCCATTCGTTAAATTCTCCATTCGTTAAATTCTCCATTCGCTAATTTCTCCATTCGCTAATTTCTCCATTTACGAATTCGTTTATCCATTTACGAATTCGTTTATTAGTTTATTTATCTATAAGTATTTTCTATATCTACACTTAATCTATATTATCCACTAGTTAATCTGTATTTTATCTATAGATGTTCATTTATCCGTGCGTATTTTTAATAATTAATAGTTAAATAAACTTGAAAGATAAATTATGAAGTTTATATGAAAAAAAGATACTTTAAGATAATATTAACAAATAGAAATATTTCAGTATTTGTTATATAACAATAGGATACTTAAATAAATAATACTTTAACTATATTAGCATAAAAAATACTAGAGAAATAAGTTGTTAAGAATATCAAATATAATTTTAGACTTATTTTACGACTTATTATACATTTATAATAAATGCGATTTAACAATATTGAAATATGTATGTGAAAGATAATTATTATGTAATCGAAAAAATTATATTAGTAGAAAATATCGACTTATTATCAATTAAAATTCTCCAAAATTATTAAACACATGAAATATTAAAATATGATCATAGTATTGAAATATGATCATATTGAATGAAAGTGCTATTTTTAATTAAGACAAATATAAAACATTATATATTGATAATAATTTGTCAATTATTATTGTATAATTTGTATTTATACAATAATAAGTCATTCTATCACATATTACTTTTATGTATATTTGATTTTAATGCGTATTTTATATTTAATTTAGCATAAAATTCTATAAATGATTAAAAAATATAAAAAAATGATATTTTATTTACAAATAAATGAACAAAGAAAATAAAAAAATGAGGGATGAATATTATATAAATAAAGAATTATTTAATATAAATAAATGTGTTGACTTATATCAAAAATGTATTGATGGAAAATTAAATACTATAGATGATTTGTATGAAAAAAATAAGCACTGTTTAAGTAATGACATATTATCAAATTATATTGAAACAAATGAAATGAGAGCTATAAGCTCATATGATATTAGATGAAAGCTATGTAGGATATTTTTACTAAATATCCGTAATTTGTATTGCCGCTATTCCATATATTTTTTCTGTTTCTTCCTTAAAATAACGTCTATATATTTTAATACCTTCTTCTATTGATTTAATGTTGGGTAAACATTCATTTAGATGTTGATTGAGATAATCTCTACAATTATCATAGTTCCATATATTAATCACTTTTTTCAACATATTCTTGTTTATATTTTCTCTACATACAAACAAAATCTCGTCTCCAATTTTCAAATTTTCTACTCCAAATTTCCTCAATCTTCCCTCCACTTTTTTTTCTTTATTCTTTATCATGTCAAACCATTGTTCATCTACAGTAAATCTTAACCTCATTTTATTAGTTTTGATGATATTAATACTTATCAATTTTATAATATATTTATGTTTGTTAATAGAATTTATTCTATTATTTGTTTAACTATATTATCTTTATATAATATTTCTTTGCTATTTCAAATTGTCTCTATAATATATTTTCATAATGGCTGTTTAATTATAAAGAAATTATTTCTTTATAATTAACTAATTCAATTATAATTATATTCCTGTATAGTATTTGCATAATATTTAGTCTATATATTAATAAAATTATAATTTTATTAATATAGCTCATTTAATTGAAATTTAATTTGTTAAATTATATTATTATTCAAGTAATTCAATAATAATACTATTTTGCATAGATATTTATAATACTACATTCAAGTAATTTATGAATATAAAATTAATAGCCGTGGATAATAATTTGATGTTTAGATGCTATTTCTTGTTCTATCAAAAATGAAGAAATAAGTTGCCGCTGATCACCAGTTAGGCTAACTATATAATCATCTGTATCCTGTATTTTTTTTATAGAACCAGTACAACAAAATTCTTTTTTCCAAAAAGAAACAATCTTTTTCAAATCGAGATTTTTATTTAAACCCTCCACCAAGGTAATAAATCTTCTTCCACTTCTTTTTTGAATCCTCAAATGAATTTCCTTATCTTTTTCTTTTTGAATCGTATTCATTATTTTTCCAGAAGAAAAATCATCAAATGGATCAACAAATATATCATTATAATTGATAACGGCTGCTTTTTCATCAACAGACCATGTAACTGTTTTATCTTCAGGATGTGTTTTGTGCGACAACTTGTTTATTTTTTATATAATTTAAAGAATATTATTCAATATTTTTAATGGTTTCAATTTTAACATATTGTGATTACCGTTTGTTAATTACTATATTAATTATTGGAAAGTAGTTTGATAATATTGTCAATGAACATAGTATAATTTTAATCAGTTTCATATATAATTAAACTATATTAATATAGAACTAAACCAGATGAATACATAAATATAATTAAATGAGATCAATATAGAATTAAACAAGATAAACATATAACATAAAATATAATTAAATGAGATCAATATAGAATTAAACAAGATAAACATATAACATAAAATATAATTAAATGAGATCAATATAGGATTAAACAAGATAAACATATAACATAAAATATAATTAAATGAGATCAATATAGGATTAAACAAGATAAAAATATAACATAAAATATAATTAAATGAGATCAATATAGGATTAAACAAGACAAAGATATAACGTAAAATATAACTAAATGAGATCAATATATGTTAGATAATATAGATAATATAGATAATATAGATAATATAGATAATATAGATAATATAGATAATATAGATAATATAGATAATATAGATAATATATTATCTATATTATCTATATTATTGAAGATGTAGGTGTATAGTACAAAATAGAGAAAAAAGATAAAAATAATGCGATAATAGAGAAAAAGGGGATAAAAAAATAATATTAGCAAAATAAAGAGAAAAAGATAAGTATATAAAACGAGGTTATAAAAGAGATAAAAAGGAGATAAATAAAAATAAAAGAGATAGGAAATAAAAAATTTATCGAGAAAAGAAGTAATAGGATGGTTGAAAAATAAAAAAATGCAAGAAGAAAAATGGTTGAAGTTAGTTTTTCCAAATTTGCGCAATTATTCGATTGTAAATATTATACAACATGGAGTAATATTTTATTTTATATTACGATAATAATTTTCGTAGTCCTTAAAATTTTGAATACACCATGTCAAATTCCGTGTTGGTTTTTTATGGCTGTTTTGGTTAATATGATAGCAGTTGGTATCATAGGTAATATAATTTGTGCTTTTAATGTAGGTCCCATGCTCAAAGATGCTCCTTGTAGATCAGATGGAAGTACTGATGCGGTAGAAGAACTAACTATAGCTAACTTTTTGGTTCATACGGTTCCATTAATATTAGCATTTATTATTTTACTTTATTATTCATTCACCTGTTCTTCTTTTAATGTTTGTACTGCTCTACTTTTCTTATTTTTATTTGCTCTTATTTGGCTTCTTATCCCCTATAAAGGTGCTCGTTTTATTAACAAAGTTAATCGTGTTTATTTAGATTCCCCTCTTTGGTGGTTCTTCATTCTCCCATTCATTTGGGCTTTATTATTATTCTCCTTAAATCGTTGTTATTATTCTCCTTAAATAATTTATTCTTTTCTGTCATTAATAGTATCTTTTTTGTATATTTGTTAATTTATATTATTATATTTACCATTTATATTCATAGCTATGAATATATTATTTATATTATTTATATTATTTATATAACTTGATTAATATATGCCAGAATAATATCATTAATATGTGTTAGAATGAAATAATATTTATTATAATAATAAATAACATTAATTTATAAAAGTGATTAAATGATAAATATTATTTTTGAAAAAAATGGATATTAGCGTATATGACAATATACATAATAAAAAATCTAAATATGGATATTTTAGAGAAGTTAATGAAGATCTTATATTAATAATATATGGATATATTATACAATATGCTGATATAGAAGTATTAATATCTGTATTAAATACAATATATGATTCTAATATAACATATGATCCAAAAATACTTTTAGTAAATATAGATATAACTAAAAAAGAAGTATATAAAAGTTTGTTAGATGTGTCATATAGTTACGATGATGTTAAGTTATATAAATACTTGTATAAATATTTTGATGAATATAAAACTCCAATCAATAAAAAATGTCCAAAAATTATTTTACATCATTTTTTATTGAGTGATGATTATAGTTTCTTACGTAATTGTATTTCTGATGACTATTTATCATATGATCATCTTTATAATTTTAATATTATTTCTGATAAATTTATATTATCACGTGTTTTGTACCTTGCTAAATCTATATCGCAAATAGAAAACATACTCTTCACTTATTCAGATTTTTTTATAGAAGGAGAAAGTTTCAACATCCATACCAAATATTTTAATCTTATACATTTCATTAAAAAACATGGTATAATGTTATTTTCACAAATTATTTAATTTTGTGCATTATTAATATCTGTAATAATTCTGATATCTAATAATATTGATATCTGTAATAATATTGATATCTGTAATAATATTGATATCTGTAATAATATTGATATCTGTAATAATTCCGATATCCGTAATAATTCTGATATCCAATATATTACTATTTAATCAAATATATGTAAATCATATATTGATCTTTATTTACTGTATTAATATCAATATTTTATAAGTTATTATAAAATATAGGTTGTTATAAAATTAACTATAATTGTATTATGTTTGTAATGACAATGTATTAGCAATTTGTAATTTTAAATCGTTTAATGTTTTGGTATAAAGTTGTGTTTTTGAATCTTGTGCTTTTTGATAGGTATTCTTGTCAGTTTTTTTTGATAGTTCTTTGATTTTTTTGTACAATTCAATATCTATTACTATTTTATCGCTGAGTAGCAATAATTTTCCATATACGGACTGTTTTACTATATTGCTCGCTTCTTTGTTATAATTTTTGTGTTTTTGTCTTCCATTTTTATCCCAATATGCACAAAAGTTAGTTTCTAAATTTAAATCTTTAAGATAAACACATTCATCAAGCATTAATTCATCTGTTCTACATCTCAATTTTTGCGAGTACGGAACTCCATATTCTCCAAATTTGTTATTCGCTTTTCCATCTATCAAAATACCATAATATTTTTTTTTATCTTCATTTTGTTTATTTGTTGGCATAAGTTTTTTTACCATTTTAGCTATATCATCTTCTTTGTTCAATTTTTGTTCCATTTTTCCTTTTTCTATCTCATTAAAAATACAAAAACTTCATATTCTGTTTATATTCAGTATTTTTTTTACTCCAATATCCTTTCATTTATCTCTTATTTTAAGTATAATATTCTCATTTAATCCTAATTTAAGTATATATCCTGATTTTAATATTCACGATTACTATATTTAAAATAACGATTTATAAATAGCGAAAATAACGATTTATAAATAGCGAAAATAACGATTTATAAATAGCGAAAATAGCGATTTATAAATAGCGGATTTATAAATAGCGAAAATAGTAAGTAAAAGAGTAATAATATTTATACTAGTTTAAGAATGTTAAATAATATAGTTAGAGGACATAGGAGAAAAATAGTGTAATAGTGTGAAAAGAAGAAAATATGAATTAGTCATCAGATAAATTGCGACTGATAATATTGGTAAATAAATCGCGTTTATTTTTACCGAGAGAAGAAGTAAAATAAGAACTAAGGGAAAGTATTAAAGGAAAGAGAGAGGAATGAGGAATAGAATAAAAAGAAAGAATATAGTTACGAAGAATAGATAATTCGGATTGACAATCATAACAATGATCTAGACCACAACAAAGAAGGGTATGAGGGAATAAATCATAAAAAGAAACACGAGTATGAGTATTGAAAAAGAAGAGTTGTTCTTCATATTGTTTATTATTGTAAAGACGGGAAGATTTACCGTCAGTAATAAGACGAGTTTCATTGGAATAAGGAGGAGCCCAACACTGAAAATAGATATCACCATCTAAATATAATTCAGAAGGATAATCTGGTTGGTTAGTGTAGGGTAATCTAAATTTTAACATGGACATAGAAGGATTCATAATAGAAATCCAATTTTGCTGCATGAGCATATCCTTCTTAATTTGTTCTTCGGAATTGTTGACACGAATATCAGAAATAAATAAAACATTTTGAGATTTATAGGAAAGAGCAACAGAATCCGTAAAAAAGCCGGAAATGTTACCTGTAAAAATTTCTATTTTATCTGATGAAGGAATTGAAAAAGGACTTGGATCATATAGCTTAAATTTATGTTCAGGAAACAATTCTGAAAGAATTGGAATATGTTCGCCTGAAGCAGCTCCTGCATATACTACAATATTAGACAATTTTCCATATAAGGTTAAAAATTCGATCTCAGATAATAATAATTTACGTTGACCCCAATGAATAACTGTTCTTTCATTTTCTTTTACTATTTTTTCATTATATGGTTCTCTCTTACTTTCCTCGTTCAATTTTCTTTCAAATTTAGTTGTTTCAAAATCTCCATTTACCTCTGTTAAATGTTGGTTTATATTCACCATTATGTTTTTTAAATTTTCTAAATCCTTGTCGCTAATATAATATTTATTTCTTTCTATATATTTTCTTATATTTTCAACTGATTTTTCCTTCCAACTTTTCTCTGTAAATGGTACTTGTATCATTTCATTTATTTTTTCTATTTTTATATTATTATATCTTAATATTTCCTCCATCGCTTTTACTACATATTCTCTTCTAAAACTTCTATTTGTTATAAATATTATTTTCTTTCCCTCATTTTTCTTTTTTACTATTTCCATATCCATATATCTCATCCTCTTTTTGTCTAATTCCTCTTTTTCTAGCATTATCACTACTACCATTTTTGCCCCTTGTTTTATCACTCTCACTATACTCTCTTCCACCCAATTCTTCGTCTTGTTATTCTCTATCATCTCTTTTACCACATCATATATTACTACTCTTCCTTCTTCTTTCTCTTTTCTTCTTTCCGTTATTATTTCCCATTCCTTCTCTATTCTAAATCTCTCTGTATATTCTTTCATATTATTATATATATATCTTTCTATTCTTCTATTCCCTTCGTATATTCTCACCTTCTCTATTCTTTCTTCTATTATTCCTCCTATTCCATACCCCTTCTTTCCTATCATCTCTGTCATCTCTATCTTTCCCTCTATTCTCTCCTTTATCATCTCCAATACTTCCTTCACTTCCCTATATATTTCTGCATTCAATAAATATTCTTCATCATAATTGTATCCTTTCCTTATTCTTCCTCCCATCATTCCCTTTTTCGGAAATATCATTTCCACTAATTTCTCTATTTCTTCCGTTCTGATTTTCATCTTTTTTTCTCCTTTTTTTTTATTCTATCTTTCATATTTCTCTTCCTCTTTTTCTTCTTCTTTTTCCTTCTCCTTTGTCTTCTCCTTTGTCTTCTCCTTTCTCTCTCTTCTTCACCTTTTCCTTCTCTTTTGACTTCTTTATTTTAATCTTGTTTATCTACTTTTCCTTCTTTTGTCTTCTTTATCTTCTTTTGTCTTCTTTATCTTCTTTTGTCTTCTTTTGTCTTCTCCTTTGTTTTCAAAGAACTTTATACAGCATCTTTTAACTACTTGAGTTATTATTTTATTTACTATCTACCTAAAATATTATCTCTTCATGATAATATAATTAGTATTATTTTAATTATATTATCTCTTCATGAAGAGATAATTAGTATTATTTTAATTATATTATCATAATTTTACTATATTTAGTATAATAAATTACACATTATTTATATTTTATTTCAGTAAAATTAACACAAATACAAAATCGTGCATTAATTATTAAAAACAAAATGCGGTTTATAAACTATCCATAAATATTCTGTTTATTAAATTATATTTAGTCCAATAAAATAATTATCACACAAATTACTTGATTCTATATATTATTGATACTTTGTTTAATTCTATATTAATCGTACAATTATTTAGTTAAATATAACTCTAATTCTTCTACAAAAATATAATATTTATCATTCTACAAAAATATTATATTTATCATTCTACAAAAATATTATATTTATCATTCTATAAATATTATTTATTGTTCTCGCAATATTATATAATTTTCTCCGTAACAAAATTTATATCTGTTAAATATAATATCCTTATAATATTACGCACGTTGAACTGCATAATTATATTTTTGTAAAAATATTATCTTAATCGCTATGTTATACAATTATATTTATATACTAAATAATGTTCATATAATAAATAATATCTTTATCATTATGTAATATAACATTCTAATTTTTAGCCCATACAATCATTTATATGTTAAATATTATCTTAATTGTTCTTAATGTTAATTATTCATATTTAAATTATATTCATATTCTAAATTTTATCTCAATAGTTCTATAAATCATACATTAAAATATCCACAAAATTATATTATCATGTAAATTAATATCTAGATCGCTATGTTACAAAATCACATTCTTCAGTAAAATATTATCTTAATCGCTAAGTTATATAATTATCTTCTTCAAAACAATATTCTAATATTCCAGTTACATAATTATATTTTTATGTTAAATAATATCTCAATCCTCCAGTTACATAATTATATTTTTGTGTCAAATAATATCTCAAGCCAAAGTTATAGAATATATTCTCTGTAAATATTATCTTAATCTTCAAGTTACATAATTATATTTCTCTGTAAATATTATCTTAATCTTCAAAGTTATAGAATATATTCTCTGTAAATATTATCTTAATCTTCAAAGTTATAGAATATATTCTCTGTAAATATCATCTTAATCTTCAAAGTTATAGAATATATTCTCTGTAAATATTATCTTAATCTTCACAGTTGTATGAAATAATAAAGTAAATATAATAAAAGGCTATTGAGAACAACAGGAGTATTATTTGAATTTTGTATAGAATATATTCTCTGTAAATATTATCTTAATCTTCAAAGTTATAGAATATATTCTCTAATCAAAAACAATATTATACTCTTCCATAAATATTATCTCAATAGCCCATAAATATTATCTCAATAGCCCATATATACAATCTTAATCGTCCATATATACAATCTTAATCGTTTTCAAATATTAGCTTTCCTTTCTTAAAATATTATCTTTATCGTTCCATAAATGTCATTTCAGTGCTTCTCGAAATACTATCTTCTGTCCCGCTAATATTATTGTAGCTGATATTAATAATTATGTTATTCTGTTAAATAATCTTTATTTTTCTATAAATATTATCTTCATTATTGTGTATAATTTCTTAATTTAACCTCATATAACTATATTATTCTCTTAAATAATATAAATTAGTTATATGGTAATTCTACTTTATGATAACTATCTTATATTGTTTTATATTATTCTGTTAAATAATACATTCGCCGTTATGTTATTATATTCTTATATAAAATATTATAATTACATTTATGAACCATAATTATCTTGATCATTCTATAAATATTATCCTTGTTATTTTATATATTAATCTCTATCTTAATATTAATATCCCTATTTTAATATTGTATAATTTACTTGATTGTGTCATAAATATTATCTTCATTATTTGGCTGCGTTATCTTTTATCCATCCTTAAGATAACGTTAACTGTTTTCTAAATAAATATGTCATCATTTTATAGTGTCTATAATTTATAATTTATAATCTATAATCTATAATCTATAATCTATAATAATTTATTATTTTCAGTTAAATATACTTTGTTACTCATCTATTTATATTATAATATTATTCTGTTACTTGGTTTTACAGGTATTTTTACTTAGAATAAATATTCGGCTAGGAATGGAAATAAATATTTGATTGAAAATAAATCTTTTAGAACGTTTTGCAAATAAATTTGATTTTAAGCAATTAATAAATTTTATGATTATATGGATAAATATAATTTATAAATAAACTATTAGTAGTTTATTTATAAATACTCTATATTATAAGTATTTTAATTATAGAGTTATAACATTCAATGTTATAACTTTCGAGCATAAATATTATATTAAACATTTATTGCTCTTGTAAATATAATCTGAATAAAATCTACATTCAAAATATCTCTAATTTCTTTGTCTATCCCCATACTGTTTATAATACACGATTTCATTTTTATTATCTTTTGAGAATCTGAAGATATGTGTCTATCGTATATTATCTTTTTATAAATCATTGTATCTATATGATCTTTCAGAGTAAAATTATATTTCTTTTCGAAATAATCATAAAGATCTAAAGCAAATCTTCTTTTTTCTAATTGATAAAAACTTTTGATATTATTTACACTCAGTAAGCGTTCTACCTGATATACTAAATTTTGAACTTGATTCGAGTATTCTACATTTTCTAATTTTTCAATTTCTAACTCAATATTTACCCCAATTTCATAATCTTTTTGTTTCATTAATGTGATTATTTTATTATGTTTTAGTTCATCTATCTCTTTCTTTCCCCTAAAATACAACAGTATTTTTCTAACAATATCTATTGGAATATATTCATTCATTTTACTATAAATATACTAAAATATATTTTATTTAATTTTTATATATTTATTAACAAAATTCTTTAATTTTTGTCAACTTTGGTGTCTCGATAATAAATTTTCTACTTTATTGGCATCTTTTATCGTTAAATCTATTTTTTATATGAATTATATATAATTCATATAATTCATATAATCCTCTCTATTACTTTCAAAAAAGCGTTTATATAAACATAGAAAAAAGCACTAACCCAATTTTTATATTTTTGATATCATATATATACTACATAATTAATACCAAAATTAAAAGATATACTAAATATTACTCAGCTAATATTTATGAATGTTTTTATCGCTGCAAGTATAAAGTAATATTGACGCTTATCTAATTATATTTTATTCTTGTGGAATAAATATCACATATCTCTAATTTACATTAATACTGATTTATATTGTATACAATGTATGATGTAAATATATAAAACCGAATTTACGATTTTTAAAAAAGTTTGTAAAAGGGAGAATCTTTACTTTTTTACCCAAATAGGTAAAAAATACAATTCTCTATAGAATTAAATAATATATATTATTTAATTCCATATTGTTGATATATAAATATCTTAAATAACAGAGATTTAGAAACCGAATTAATTTACTTGGAAACATATTTTATTTTCAGAAAGTTGCCAATATTTGTATGCATATAATTTGTGATTAAAATTTATTTTCGCATTAAGTTTTTCTATTTCACGGTTGTCCTGTATTTTCTTTAAATATTATTTCTATTATTGTATACTTATTATATACTTATTATATACTTATTATATACTTATTATATACTTATTACATGTGTTACTCTCTGATACTATGTATTTTACCAATTATATAAAATAATTATATGTGTTACTCTCTGATACTATGTATTTCACCAATTATATAAGATAATTATATGTGTTACTCTCTGATACTATGTATTTCACCAATTATATAAGATAATTATATGTGTTACTCTCTGATATTATGTAATTTACCAATTATATAAGATAATTATATGTGTTACTCTCTGATATTATGTAATTTACCAATTATGTAAGATAATTATGGTGTTGTTATGTGATATTGTAGTATAATTATAGTGTTGTTATGTGATATTATAGTATAATTATGGTGTTGTTATGTGATATTATAATATAATTATAGTGTTGTTATGTGATATTATAGTATAATTATTGTGTTGTTATGCGATATTATAATATAATTATTGTGCTGTTATGTGATATTATAGTATAATTATTGTGTCGTTATGTGATATTATAATATAATTATTGTGCTGTTATGTGATATTATAGTATAATTATTGTGTTGTTATGTGATATTATAGTATAATTATTGTGTTGTTATGTGATATTATAGTATAATAAATATAATTCAAAAAATATCATTTATACGATATTGATATTTAATGAGAAATGAATAATTGTAAATTGTGGTTTTGTCTAAAAATGTATCAGATATGCGATCAATATTATATAATTGGTTTCAGTTTTAATAATGACAAAGTATTGGAACATGGCTTACAGTATAAATCTATTTCTCATAGATCCAATATTGTTACAACAAAATCCACTAAAATTTACGCTCTTATTAAGAATTTTACTTATTATTATAGTATAAATAATTATCAAAATTGTGTATATTTGTCAGACTCTATTCAAGATATTATATTCAATGGATCAGAATATTGTGAAGGAAATGTTAATGATAATTATTCCTCTCTTAATTATGATATTTATGTATTTAGTTTGGATAAAAATTTAGATACTTACACGTCTTATGATTCTATTATTAATTTAAAATATATTGATTGTAATGATTATATCTTATTTAATTTAAATACAGATTTTTTAAATAAATATCTAGATACTGAAGAAAAAAGCAAATACCTTAATTATGTTTCAAATAATTCTGATTTCATATTTTATCAATTCCAGCAGGAAACTGCTTTCAATATTCTATCTTCTAAGCAATTCATTTATTCTCTCAATTCCATTAAAGACTCTAATCCTTCTTTATATTTTTCTTTAATAAAACTTGTTAATTCATTCCATTCTGATTAGATATATCTTAATCAATTATATATTATTCTACCTTATACTATTCTACCTTATACTATATAATATTTGTAACTCAATTTATATAGTATATTATTGTTGGTGAAACATAGATAAATATTATTTCTGTTTCGTATTTAATAATATTTTATACATAAAATTATTATATCTAACTTATGGAATAATATACTATTCAAAGAAAAAATATAATTATATAACTATTTACATATTGTTTTGTATCATTATTAATATATTACTTTATTACTTTATCTCAACATATAATTCTTTTACTTGTCTATAGGTTCTTATATTTTTACGATAATATAATTCTTTTACTTATTCTTTATATTGCTTATCTTATTTTATAATCTGAATCAAATAATATCTTGGTTACATATTAAGATATTATTTTACATAATTATTTATTCATGTATCAGTTTAATATTTTATTCAAGTATAATTATTTATTTATATATATATATATATATCAGTATAGTATTTTATTCAAGTATAATTATTTATATATATATATCAGTATAGTATTTTATTCAAGTATAATTATTTATATATCAGTATAGTATTTTATTCAAGTATAATTATTTTATTTACAGAATAAAATAATTCGGTTACTTATATAAATATTATTTTTCTCGATAATTTAAATAATATTTTAGGATAATAATATAAAGTCATATTTTAGTAACATAATATAACTCTTTTATGTTATTATATCTATTTATATGAATAGATATACTATTATTAATCACGTTACTATATCTATTCATATGCTATTATTGATTATTGATTATTGATTATTGATTAATTTTAAAGAATGATGAGATATTGAAAATGGGGATGAAATTGAATTTATAATTTTTTTAAAAAGTTTTGCAAAAGGGGAACATCTTTACTTTTTTTACCTATTTTTTATATAAACGGCTTTTTCTCGCTACATTTAAATAAAATTATATACTTATCAAGTTATGTTAAATATAAATTTCAATCCATAATATGTTTTCAATCATAAAATATTATATTTCCGCTATATAATTCGGTTGATGACATAATATTTCCCAACAAAATAAAATTTTTACTGGAAATATTTAGTTAATCTTGGAAATAAGATTTTGTCTAACCAAATAAAATATTTACTGGAAATATTTAGTTAACCTTTGAAATAAAATTTTATTCGGTTAGCGCACTATATAGTTGTTATAAAAAATTAAGATATTTGCATATAAATATTTTAACTATTTACATATTATATAATATAATATATAATATAATTCTTTTATTTATTTCAATAGTACACTCCATAACTATATTCTACTATTTATTCAGATCGTAGAATATATTCTACTATTTATTCAGATTGTAGAATATATTCTACGTATTACTTAACTGGCAGATAGAATTTTATATTTAACATAAATATTAAACATAAATATTATTCTGTAACAGAAACCTATGAATATTTTATATAAGAATATAATTCTACAACCTAATGATTAAGATAATATTCTATGACTTAACTATAAAATATTATTTACATACAAATATAATTCCGTTACGGAAAGGTTAGTTAAGAAATTTATCTTAATGAAACAATTCTTTTCAGTTAAAGTTTTATTTCATGGAAATATTATCTCCAAAACTTATGTACAGAAATATTATTAGGTTTTTAAATCTTTATATATTTTGCATAATATAACAAAACATATAATATTATTTAATTCTATATAGAATTGTATCGTTTACCTAAAAATAGATAAAAAAGTAAAGATCCTCCCCCTTTTACAATACTTTTTTAAAAATCATAAATTCAATTTTTATATTATTTGTATTAAATCTTTCCATGTAATGTTAATTTATATTACAGAATTATTATCAGAATTATTATCAGAATTATTATCAATTAAACTTATACTGTATTTACTCGTGTTAAAATGTAATATAGTTAGATAAACTCTAACATTGGTTTGTTCTTCAAATAATACAAATATTTAACTTGACTTTATAATATTTAACTTGACTTTTAATATTTATAAATACTGCTACAATGTTTATAATGACCTTATACAATTAAAAAATTATTGATAAACATTATCTCACAAATAAAAATCATCTCCAACGCTAACAAAAGAAAATATTTCGGTTTATCTTACTTGATCAATCAAAAAATTCTTTCATCATCGAAACAATTTTATTGTAGTATTAATATTAAAGATTAATATTTTATTAATATTACAATAAAATTTTGTAACTTAACTACTAATATTTTTATAAGATAACTATCAAGATATTATCGATAATAAATTTTTATAACGTATCGATTGATATTATAAGGTAAAAATTACGATTTATTATCGACAACTAAATCTTAATTTAGGATAAATTGAAGTATTATTTACATACAAATATTGTTTAGTTACTTATCAATTTATTAAGATATCACTTTGTATAAGAATATAGTTTTGTCATATATTGATTTATATATTTTATACAAGAATACTCTTTATCATATATTGGTTTTCATATGGACTCGCTCATTTTTTACAAAATAATACTATTATTTTACATATCAACAATAAATCAATTAAGATATTTTTTTTACATTATAGATCTGAAAAATATTTTACAAATCGATCATGATATTTTTCACAGAATTATATTCTTTTGCTCACCAATTTACACATTATTTTATTCATCGATCAAGATATTATTTTACTAAATAATATTGTTCTGTTACTTACTGGTTTACTCATCGATTGAGATATTCTTTTACACATCGATTAAGATATTCTTTTACACAAAATATAATTGTTTCACGATATACATTGTTAAAATAATTCACATTATTTTACAGTATCGATTATTTTATACTCTATATAGTTAATGATTTTTTAATATTATTTACTATATGAATTATCTGAATTATCTAAATTATCTGAATTGTTAAAATATTATTATGCGATCTGAATTATCTGAATTATCTGAATTGTTAAAATATTATTATGCGATCTGAATTATCTGAATTATCTGAATTGTTAAAATATTATTATGCGATCTGAATTGTTAAAATATTATTATGCGATCTGAATCGTTAAAATATTATTATGCGATCTGAATTGTTAAAATATTATTATGCGATCTGAATCGTTAAAATATTATTATGCGATCTGAATCGTTAAAAATATTCATATGCATATGAATCGTTAAAAATATTCATATGCGATATGTGAATCGTTAAAATATTATTATGCGATATGAATCGTTAAAAATATTAATATGCGATATGAATCGTTGGAGTGTTATTATGCGATATGAATCTTTAAAATAATAGTTTATGATTTTAAAGATTGTGAACTATATGAAGTTGATATATTATAAAAATGAGTAAAATTGAATTTATGATTTTTTAAAAAAGTCTTGCAAAAGGGGGAAATCTTTACTTTTTTTACCTATTTTAGGTAATCGATACTTTCCTATCTGTAATTAAATAATCTTATATAATTTGAATAATTTGAATAATATTATTCAAATTATATAAACATACAAATCATAAGATAAAATATTATTTAATTACCCAAATGATATTTTATTTCTATTAAGGTAATTTCGTTTATCGTGATGATAATTTTTGTTTGTGTCAACCAAATAAAATTTTCAACCGAAAAGATTTCTTTCGCTAGCGTTAGAAATAAAATTATCAATTATATAAAATTTTTACTGAAAGTTTATTATATCGGTTCCATTATCGGGTTCCATATATATTTTTATTTCACAATAATTTAAATCTTATTTATAATACTATTTGTGGTGTGGTTCCACTGGGGGTCTGTTGGAAAATATTTACATATCTACTAATATATTTTTTATCAATTATCTATTAAGATCTTATTTTTTCATACAATATTCTTTTACATAATATTGTATGAAACTTATCAATATTTCTATTAGAATAACATCTAATAGAATAAAATCAGTTTTACATCTATTTATACATTTATACATTTATACATTTTTACATAATAATATTATTCTATTGCATATTGATATTAAAATCTATTATATTTTTACAGATTATTTTTTACATAATAATATTATTCCGCAACTTGACGATCAAGATATTTTGGTTACAACTATATTCTGTAACTTGACTATTAAAATATTTTAACTGAATAATGTTATTCCATTACTTCGATTTGGATAATATTGGACTTTATAACAATATTGTTATCCTATATTATTATGAATTATAATTATGTTATGTAAATTCATAAAATGATTTTAACTGTTTATATTAACGCCAATAAAACTATAGTCTATTTTACAATATTAATATCAACTTGAAGAGATATTAATTTTTATACTTGAAGAGATAAATTAACAATTATACAATAAATATACTTGTACAGATAATAATTCTTATACTTGAATTAATATTTGAAGAGATATTAATTAATATTTCAAGAGATATTAATTCTTATACTTGAAGAGATAAATTAACAATTATACAATAAATATACTTGTACAGATAATAATTCTCATACTTGAAGAGATATTAATTTTTATACTTGAAGAGATAAATTAACAATTATACAATAAATATACTTGTACAGATAATAATTCTTATACTTGAAGAGATATTAATTTTTATACTTGAAGAGATAAATTAACAATTATACAATAAATATACTTGTACAGATAATAATTCTTATACTTGAAGAGATATTAATTAATATTTGAAGATATAATAATTCTTATACTTGAAGAGATATTAATTAATATTTGAAGATATAATAATTTTAAGACTTGAAGAGATAATAATTCTTATACTTGAAGAGATATTAATTAATATTTGAAGATATAATAATTTAAGACTTGAAGAGATAATAATTCTTATACTTGAAGGATAATAATTAATACTTGAAGAGATAAATTGAGAATTATGTGATTTATTAACTCGAAGAAATAATTATGATATTTGGAGAAGAAATAATTATGATGCTTGAACAAATAGTAATTATGTTTGACCAATACTTCAAAACACTAATTGAGAATTATACAATAAAATCATATATTTAATTAATATGAATATTTATGACAATTATGGATTACTACTTTATATCATATGTGGTTACGTATGTTTTAAACATATAAGTAAAATTGAATTTTATGATTTTTTAAAAAAGTTTTGTAAAGGGGGAACATCTTTACTTTTTTACCTATTTTTTAGGTAATCGACACTTATATCACTAGAATTATATAATTATATAAATTGTGTAAATTTATTGTACAATTTATAAACATATAAATTTCTTGGAGATAATTTGGTATATGACACAATTTTCTACTATCAAAGAAAATTTTTTACTGAAAACTTTTCTTTCGTTAGCTTTGGAGATAAAATTATCGATCAAATATAATTTACTGAAAGTTTTATTCTATCTGATCATGAAATAATTCTATTGTTTATTCATATATTCTATTGTTTATTCATATATTCTATTACTTATTTATATATTATATTGGTAGACTCCAGTATATTTGGGTTGACTATTAAAAGAATTATTTTACAATAGAATATTATAACTTAACTATCAAGATTTTTAACATAATATTATGTAACTTGTTGATTAAGATATTATTTTGTTATTTACCGATTTATATATTTCAACAAAAGAACATAATTCTTTACTTATTCACTTATTTTATGAAAAAATAACTCTGTAAAATAAATATTGAGATATTTTATGCTCAATGGAATCATATCGATATTTAAAATACTATCTTATCCAAGATAATATTAAACATTAAACATTAAACATTAAACATTAAACATTAAACATTAAACGTTAAACATTAAACATTAAACATTAAACATATATGGCATCTTGTAAATATTTATGTGTAGAAAGAGATATATTATGCAAATATGCGGAATAATATACTAATAATTATTAGTATATTAAAATATCTATTCCAATAAACATTATAGTAATGTTTATTGAATTATAATAATGTTTATTGAATTATAATAATGTTTATTGAATTATATTCCAAGCATCTGTTTACATTGCATAAGTCCATTTTGCGATGTATTTTTTCAGAAGAATGGAATTTTGCTAGTAGTTTGGAAGTATTATTAACAGATAACTTAGAAGGAACAATACCTATATTAGTATAATAGGATAACATTCGTATTAATTTATTCTGATCTTCTGGTGATAAATCATTGATACAAATGTTATCATGTTTCAGTTTTTCGTTTAAAATATCCAAAAATATTTTTCTTTGTTGTGTGTCTATTAAGTTCATTTATATATGAATTTTATTGGATTATGAAAAAAATAATTATCATTTATTGTCATTTATTGTCATTTATTGTCATTTATTGTCATTCATCTTTTTTGATCTATTTTGAAAGTTATATGAATATCTAAATAATATACAAATTGATACACAATAAAATAATATATCAATTAATGAATTAGAAAATAACATTATCTTAATCATCAAGTCATAGAATTTGATATTGTTATGTAAAATATTATCTTAATAGTTAAGTTATAAAATTATAGCTCATCAAAATATCTTAATCGTTCCGTTATTATTTAGATGAGATTATAATTCTATAATACAACGATTATAATATTAGGATATTATTTTACTTGATGATTAGATATTATATTTAACATGCAAATATAATTCTGCAACGCAAAGATCAATATTATTTGTGTTGTCAAGAAATAATTTTATTTTCATCGACCCAGCAAAATTTTTTCGTAAGCGCTAGAGATAATTTTCATCTTTATTTATCGGTGCGCAACATTTCGGTAAATATATGTCTAAACCTCCGTGTTCAGCGCACCAAATCTAATTTCGGTTCTAGATGCCTATTTTTCAAATTCTATTACGTATTGTTGTCATAGAATTTATATTCACTTTTGTATTACGTTATAAAGAGTCGTTTACCTAAAAAAATAGGTAAAAAAGTAAAGATGTCCCCCTTTACAAAACTTTTTTAAAAAATCATAAAATTCAATTTTACTTATTTTTTATATCATATTGTTCTCCCATAATATCAACATTAATGAACTATAGTTTGCGATATTCAAAATCGTAATTTTATTTACATAATAAATAATTCACATAGTTAAAATTCATATCATAAAACAATTATTTGAATATATAGAAAGGCATTTTGTGCAAACAAGATACAGTTAATTTTTTCTATTAATATAATTATGTTACAATAACTAATACATAATATTTGACACATATGGTCTTATACAAGTCATTGGTTTATACTATAAATGTACCATAACTTTAGATATATTTTATAGTATAAAAGGTGTGATTTATAATGTATTGTATGTATATGAAAAAATAGATAAAATTGAATTTTATAATTTTTAAAAAAGTTTTGTAAAGGGGGGAACATCTTTACTTTTTTACCTATTTTTAGGTAATCAAGACATTCGTCTCTATAATTGAATAATCTTATATTTTGTTATATTATGCAAAATATTTAAATATCTTGCACAATAAGAGATTCAAAAACCGAATATTATTTCCAGAAAATAATTTTATTCAGGTAAAATAAAATTTTTTACTGAAAATAATTCTTCCACTAGCGTTGGAGATAAAAATAATTTTCTGAATTGTCTCAAAAGTTTAAGGACAATTTATGGCTCCAAGAGAACTATATCTATATAATTCCGTAATATATCTATAATATATTATATTATTTAACAATTAATATAATATCTATAATATATTATATTATTTAACAATTAATATATTAATAATCTAACAATTAATATATTAATAATCTAACAATTAATATATTATTTTACATATCGATTAGGTTATTATTTTTCAGATGAATTAATATCATTTTCGCATGGATTAAGATATTAAATTACACAATAATAGAATTCTATTATTTTGAGATATTATTTTACCCAAGAATAATATCTTATATCGATTAAGATATTATTTAACTGATTTATTAATATCTCATTTCATATAAGAATATAATTCTGTTACTTATTGATTAATTGATTAATTGATTAATTGATTAATTGATTAATTGATTAATTGATTAATTGATTATTTTACACAAGAATAATATCGATTAAGATATAACATCGTATTATTTATTATTTTACACAAGAATAATATCGATTAAGATATAACATTGTATTATATCTTATTTAGATAATATAATTGTGTTAAATAAAGAATTTATTCTTCTGTAAAATAATATTTTAATTGTACTTCATAATAATATTATTTTGTAAAATAGTATTAATCGTTGAATAACAGAATTATATTATTTTGTAAAATAATATATTAATCGTTGAATAACAGAATTATCTTCATATGAAATGATATATTAATCGTTGAATAATACAATTATCTTCATATGAAATGATATATTAATCGTTGAATAATACAATTATTTCCATATGTAAAATGATATATTAACCGCTGAACAACAGAATTATTTCCATATGTAAAATGATATATTAACCGCTGAACAACAGAATTATCTTAATATGTAAATAATATATTAATCGTTGAATAACGGAATTATCTTCATATGTAAATAATATATTAATCGTTGAATAACGGAATTATCTTAATATGTAAATAATATATTAATCGTTGAATAACGGAATTATCTTCATATGTAAATAATATATTAATCGTTGAATAACGGAATTATCTTCATATGTAAATAATATATTAATCGTTGAATAACGGAATTATCTTCATATGTAAATAATATATTAATCGTTGAATAACAGAATTATCTTCATATATAAAATAATATATTAATCATTACTTAGCGATTAATATATTATTTAGCACAAGAATATAATTTTATCATTTATCGATTGTGATAAAATTTTGTTACTTATTGATTCGTATATTATTTTACAGAATTATATAATTCTGCAATTTATCGATTGTGATAATATTTAATACAATAATATTATTCTGTTATTTAACCTAACGATAATTATAATATTTAATACAAGAATATAATTATCTTGCTTATCGATTATAATAATTTTTAATACAGCAATATAGAAATCTAAGTTATATATAAATGTTATTTACTCACACATTAAGATATTGTTTCACAGAATAATATAATTCTCTTACTTTACAATTAAGATATTGTTTACATAAAATATTATTTTATCACTTAATGATTTCTTCATTATCCTGTAACTCAAAGATTAAAATATTATTTTACATAAGAATATTATTTATACAATAATATCTTACTGTTAGTTAGCTATTAAGATATTATTTATAACAGAACTATATTCTGCAAAATGGCGATCAAATAGTATTTTCTTAACGATTAAGATATTATTTTACTGAAAAATATAATTTTGTTATAAATCGGTTTTCTTATCGATTTATATATTATTTTACTGATCAATATTATTCTGTTATAAATAGGTTTTCTTATCGATTTATATATTATTTTACTGATCAATATTATTCTGTTATAAATAGGTTTTCTTATCGATTTATATATTATTTTACTGATCAATATTATTCTGTTATAAATAGGTTTTCTTATCGATTTATATATTATTTACACAATATTATTCTGTTATATTGCGGATCAAAATAATTTATTGCATATCGATAAAGATATGGTTTATTATTTATTCAAAATAGGATATTAAGTTGCATAATTATATAATTCCATGATAAAGATATTTTGTAACGCAAGAATATTATTTTATTACATATCGATTTTCATAATTTGTATTACTTAAATAAAATATGTTAATGTCTATAAAACTATAGTTGATTTTTACAGGTTTAATATTTATATTCACAAGGTATATACATGATTTTTAACTAATTAATATTCACAAGGTATATACATGATTTTAACTAATTAATATTATATATGAGCTATGTGTATTGATGAAATATAAAATTGAATTTATGATTTTTAAAAAAAGTTTTGCAAAAGGGGGGGAATCTTTACTTTTTTTAGCTTTTTTAGGTAAACGACTTTATTCTCTACAGTTAAATAATATTATATACTTTGTTAGACGATACAAAATATATAAACATCCAAAAAGATAGAGATTTAAAATCGAACATTATTTAATTCGCGAAAATATATTTTATCTCCATGAATACTTCGCTTTTTCATAGAAATAATTTTTATTTCCGTCGACCAAAGAAAAATTTTTACTGAAAAGATTTTTTTTGTTAGCGTTGGAGATAAAATTATTGATCAAATAAAATTTTTGTTGAAAGTTTTATTTGATTAGCTCTGAGATAAAATTTAATATATTTCATGCAATTATATTTACATATTTTACTATTAAATATTTCATACAATTATATTTACATGTTTTATTATTAAATATAATATTATGATATTATATTTATTATTAAATATAATATTATGATATTATATTTATTATCAATATAATTATCGGATCTTCTTACACGAGATATTAAATGTGGTTAGTTGAAATATCAATTCATAATTATATTTAATCTTGCATATTCTCCATATAATTCTTTTGCTTTATTATTATATACTATTGCTGCTTCTTCTTCCGTTTTCCTTCGTATGTAATTTTAGCAGAATATTTACCGCTATTAGTTATTGCTACACCTTTATATTTGGAGCTTTTTCCTTTCATAGCTGATTTATTCATTTGATTGTGATTGGTACTAACACCTCTTAAATTATATTTTCTATTATTTAATTTATTTCCATCTATATGATCTACTTCTTTATCATTTGTTATGATATTTCTTATAATATTTCTTATAATATGCCTGTATAATCTAGTTAAAATTTTGTTTATTTTCAATATTGTATATCCTTTTCAGTTATAAATATAGATAATAAATGTAGTTACATACATCCAAATCCAAAAAAGTGAATGAGTTGTTCGAAAATTTTCCTTATAATGGGTATTCAACATATTGACCATTTTCATCTTCCAATATATCAATATTTATTCTTTTTCTAAAACAGCTAGCTATAATTGTATTCATTTATCATTTTTAATAAAAATATATAATTAAAATTTTTGGACGGAAATTATTTGAGTTCAATGTTTTAAAATTAGTAATTAATATTCGAATAATTAAGTGAACAAAATCTTATTTTTATGAATAATAGATTTTATTCATCTAACCGATTCATTTTTTGTTAACTCGTAGTTTAACAATATCTTATTTTTATGTTAAATTATTGATATTGTTGTTATAAAATATAATAAAATATAATATAATGATTATATTTTATGTATAATGATTATATTATATTTTATGTATAATGATTATATTTTATGTATAATCATTAATATAATCTCTTATTTTAATTATTTCTGAATTAGTATAATATGGTTTTCCTTCGACACATGTATCAATATCCCATCTCATTTCATATATTCCTAGCGGTTCATCTCCATATACCACATCTACCAAATCTTCTTTTTCAGTTATATTAAAAACAAGTTTATCGGTTAGAACTATATCATTATCTATAACTTTTTTTGATAATATGACAAAATTATCGGAATCTATTCCATTAAATCCCATTATTTGTGTTAAAAAAGCTGCTTCTCCATAGCTTAACGTTTTTGTTTCTATATTATCATTAATACATATTGTTCCTTGGAAATATGGATACATCTTTTTTATTTCGTCTTGTATATTTTCATCCCATTCTATTAGTTCTATATCATTAATTACTTTATATATATACCTTACTATATATTCCTTATAGTCGGGTGGATCATAAAAACTTTTAGAAGACGAATAAAACGATTCTATTTTTGTAAACCAATTATAGAAATAATACGGTTTTTCTTTATTTTCTGGAAATTCCCCTGATGTTCTTTCATGTACTATTACTGTATTTTTTTTGAGTATTTTCGTTTTAATCCCTTCCATTTTATTCTTCATTATAAAATTTTAATATTTTTCTCTTTTATTCTTTTATAACATACCTTTGTTTACTTATTTACTAATATCTTACTTCATTATATTTTGTATTTGTTTGTATATAATATAATAAATTAATATTATAACATATCACTATCAATTTTATTCATTAACTTAATTCTTATATTAATTCTTATATTAATAAACATAATATATTAAATCTTTTTTATTAAATTTTAATATATTATAACCAAATATATTATTTTTCTTTTCCATATGTATTTTATCATAATATTTAATATACATCCCAAGGCCAATTTTATTACTAAATACATAAATCCTACCTTTATATTTTTTCCTTATCAATATATCTAATACTTTCATATATTATTTTAATTTTCACAACATATTGTCGTTCATATTGTTGGCTCTAATATTTTTTAACTTCTATCTATATTTTCATATTATTTAACTCTGATATTAGTATACTATATAATTAAAATATATACCAGGATAATAATTACTATTCTTTTTGCTATTAGACTTAAATAAGAAATTTACCTATTTTTAGGTAAAATAAAGATATTTCTTTACAAAACTTTTTTTAAAATCACCTTTCATTTTTATATTTTCTAAATTCCTATTATGAGTATTATGAGTATTATTAATATTATCAAGTATAATATTATCTAATATTATATTTGATAATGAATGGTTAATATTATATTTGATAATGAATGGTTAATATTAATTTACTATTTATTATTTAATTATTAATTATCTATATCCTTGTTATAAATATTCACAATATCTTTATTGGAAATATTTCACTAAGTTAGAGTAAAATATTTCTATTACTGAATAAATATACTTGATTTGTTGATTGGTAATTACCAATATTTTCAAATATAAATATTATACACGTAAAATAACATTATGACCAATGAAGCTATTTTATTTATATGAAGATATAAATATTATATAAGTTTATGATATTTATATTATACGTTATAGATATTTATATTATTACCAGTAATAGATTATTAATTTTAATATTATAGTTAACAATATGATGTTGATAAATAGCGAAAATTGAATTTATAATTTTTTAAAAAAGTTTTGCAAAAGAGGGGATATCTTTACTTTTTTATCTATTTTTAAATAAATATCATATTCTATGGTATTATAAATTATATGATAGATTGTATTACAATTATATGTAATACAATCTATCATATAATTTATAAATAAATACACAGTACGTAACACGGATTTTATATAGTAACTACGAATGGTTGTACATATCTTTTACTAAAATATCACACATTCTGAGAAATAAAAATGCAAATTATCTTCACCAAAGGAAGAAATTTTTTCGGTAAAAAAATTTTGCTTGGTCAACGAAAATAAAAATTATTTCTTCATCGACAGAAATAATTTTAGTCTTTCCGTTTTGGAATTATATTAATATATAAAATAATATCTTATCATTAAGTAACAGAATATTAATACTTTTGTTACATAATTATATTAATATGTAAAATAATATCTTATCATTAAATAATAGAATATTAATACTTTTGTTACATAATTATATTAATATGTAAAATAATATCTTATCATTAAATAATAGAATATTAATACTTTTGTTACATAATTATATTAATATGTAAACATATTAATTAAACCGTGAGTAAATAATATATAAACGATAAATTGCAGAATTATGTTGTTCTGTAAATAATATTTTAATAGTTGAGTTACAAATCATATTCTAATCTAAATAATATATTGATCGTTAAGATATACAATTATATTTCCATGTTAAATAATATGCAAATCGTTAATTTGTAAAATTATATATTATTGTAACTAATATTCCAAAGGATATGTAAAATAATACCATGAATACGTAAAATAATACCATGAATACGTAAAATAGTATACTAAAGATATATAAAACAATACCGTAATGAACACGTAAAATAGTATACTAAAGGATATATAAATAATATCGCAATGGATACGTAAAATATTATCTTAATAGATATGTAATAATTATATTCTTTTGTAAATAATATCGTAATGGATATATAACAATTATATTCTTTTACAAAGAATATATAAAACGATAAGTTATATAATAATGTTATGTTGCAAAATAATATCTTAATCGTTAAATAATAAAATTATATAAATATATGTAAAATAATATTATGGTATAAATATATGTAAAATAATATTAAATTGTAAGCGAAGTTATACATGGAATATAATATGTGAATAAATAAAAGAATTATATTCTTGAGTAAATAAATATGTAAATATATTAATTGTTGTATAACATAAATATTTAATAAGCCGATCGAATAAAACCATCAGTAAAATTTTATTCGATCAGCTCATGAAATAATTTTATTTCCAACGCTAACGAAAGAATTCTTTTTGGTAAAAAATTTTCTTTGGTCGGCAAAAATTATCACGCAAACCGAATTATATCCTGGGAATAGAATATGTGTTTATGAATGAAATCATATTTCACATTGAAATTATATATTTTGTCATAAAATAATAAAGTATATAATGTTACCCAATTATAGAGAGAAAAGTCGTTTATCTAAAAATAGATAAAAAAGTAAAGATATCCCCTCTTTTGCAAAACTTTTTTAAAAAATTATAAATTCAATTTTCAGCATATATTGCATAAATTCAGATCTACAAATAAAAATTATAGTAAATATACTAATGTTAGTATATAAATATATGATATTTCACAAGATTAAAATATCATATAAAGTTAAATAATAGGAATATTGATAATAATTGTGAATTATTAATTTATATTATATGAAAATAAATATTATTTTACCTTACTGATCAAAATAATATCTTACGTGTCAATTATCGCGTTATTTCACATAATATAGTTTTTTTAATTATAGATTCATATAATATAACTAGATAATTAATATATTATTTTATATAACAATATCATTTTTTATTCTAAGAATTAATATATCATTTTTTATTCTAACGAGTAATATATCATTTTATATAACAATATCATTTTTATTCTAACGAGTAATATAACAATATCATTTTTTATTCTAACGAGTAATATAACAATATCATTTTTTATTCTAAGGATAATATATCATTTGTATATAAAAATATACAAAATCATATATTACGGCATGAATAAGGTAACATAATTTATCGTATTATTAATTTTAAAGAATGTTATAAAAATAAGAAAAATTGAATTTATGATTTTTTAAAAAAGTTTTGTAAAAGAGGGAATATCTTTACTTTTTTACCTATTTTTAGGTAAACGAGTCTTTATTCTCTACAATCAAATAACCTTATATATTTTGTAATATTATGCAAAATATATAAATATGTAAAAACATATTGATTTCTAAATCAAATATTATATAATTTCTAAAAATATATTTTAATTCCCATAAATAAGTCGGTTTGTCGCGGAAATAATTTTTATTTACAACTGACCAAAGAAAAATTTTTACTGAAAAGTTTTTTTTTGTTAGCTCAAGAGATAAATTGTAATCAGATAAATAATTTATCCAATAATAAATTTATAGTTAAAGATAATTCTATTTTTTGTTCTAACAAAAAATTAAATATTACTACATTTAATATATTGATATTAATTTTATATTACAAAATCACATAATATGTAAATCTGATAATTTACATATTATGTGATAGAATGATATTCTTATTCTATTTATCTATTATCTATTATCTATTATCTATTATCTAGATAAAATATTACATATAAATTAAATTATTATTTTACATAATAATTTAATTCTTTTACTTACTTATTTATCTTATTCAAGGATTAAGAATAACACGATGTATTTATTGATACATGTATTATTTTAATAACAATATGATCTATAACATAACTATTAAAATAGTTATGTTATCAACTACCACAAATATTTACATATATTAATATATTCAAAGCGATATTGAAATATAAATTAGTATAAGTTTAATATTTATTTTAGATATAGATATTAATATATGTAATAGGTAATAGATATAATAGTTAATTATATTAGAATAAATTTATGAATTTTGAAAAGTCTTGTAAGAATAAAGATAATTTCTCTATTATCTATTTTGTAAAACTCTTCTTTTCTCCTTAATAATATTCGATGTTTATATGCATTATATTATATAAATAAAAAACATCTATATAACAGAGATTAAAAACAGAATAATATTTAGGGTATACAATAATATTTCAAACATCAAATAATATTTCGGATATCAAATAATATTTCGGATATCAAATAATATTTCGGATATCAAATAATATTTCGGATATCAAATAATATTTCGGATATCAAATAATATTTCGGATATCAAATAATATTTCGGATATCAAATAATATTTCGGATATCAAATAATATTTCGGATATCAAATAATATTTCGGATATCAAATAATATTTCGGATATCAAATATATTATTCGAGGATATAGTTAAGTTTCGTGGATATAAATTTGGCCGAACAAAATAAAAATTTTTGATCGAACGCATGAATATAATCGTATTTATATATGTTGTTGATAAATAAAATATTATGCTATTTTATTCATATTTGGGGATATTAGTTAATAAATATTTATTATGTGTAAAAGATAAATATTTACAAACTGATATGGGAATTATTATGTGTAAAAGATAAATATTTACAAACTGATATAGAAATTATTATATAATATTAAATTTTGTTAACTAATATACAAAAATTTGTATAAGAAATTTAATAGTAGGTTTAAAATAACGATATGTGCTATTTTAAAATATAAAAATAGATTTAAATTTTAAAGATAATAGAGATTAGAGATATTTAGAATTTGATGTAGAAATATATGAATATGAATTTTTTAATTACCAATATGAATTTTAGGGATAAAAAATAGATATTTGGAGTTTAAATTAGTAAGAAATAATTATAATATTAAGATGTTTATAATAATAAATATGGATTTTAAATATTAATAAAGAATTGAGAAGGAAAGAGGGTCAGAAAGACCTCCTTTTAATACTCTTTTCTTCTTATTTCTTCTTCTTTTCTTCTCCTTTTCTTCTCCTTTTCCTTCTTCTTTCTTCTGAATCCTATCTTTTCCTTATTTCGCCCCTCTTTTTTTCTACTCTCCTCTCTCTCTTCTTCCCCCATCCTTCTCCTTTCTTTTCCCTTTTTTCTTCTTTTATCTCCTTTTTTTCCTCTACTTTCGTTCCTGATCATTTCCTTTCTTTTTGATCTTTTTCTTTTTCTCTTTTCTTCCTTTTCTCTCTTTTTCTTCTCCTTTTTTTTCCTCTAATTTTTCTTCATATTTTTCCTTTAATTTTTTCTCAATTAATAAACATTATTCAGTCTATTTATTTCCTCACTTTTTATTTCTCCACGATACATTGCATATATATTTTCATATACATTTCTACAATAATTAATCATTTCTTTATGTTAATTCTATTAAATAATAATATTAATCTTAATAATTTAATAATATGATTAGTTGATAACAAATGTCACCTATTATAATTACATTCTTTTCTAAAATAAATAAACGGTACATTTATACTACTCTCTGTAGGCTAAAACAATATAAAATTCTATAAACATATATTGTTTTTCATATATATTTATAGTAAGGTAAAAGATGATGTTTATCTAAAAAATAGATAAATTTTGCACACCTCTCCCCCTCTTTTGTAAAATTAATTTTGGTAAATTAATTAAATTCATTTTTAATTATTTTGCATTTCTCAAAGTTTATTCATCTTACCATGTTATATAAAGTATTTTAATCGTATTGTATTCTCCAAAGTATATTTATCGTATTGTATTCTCCAAAATATATTTATCATATTATCCAAAATATCGTATTCTTCAAAGTATTTATCGTATAGTATATTGATCGTATCGTACTGTATATTTATTGTATTCTCCAAAGTATATTTCATCGTATAGTATATTTATCGTATTCTCCAAAGTATATTTATCGTATTCTCCAAAGTATATTTATCGTATTCTCCAAAGTATATTTTATCGTATAGTATATTTATCGTATTCTCCAAAGTATTGATTGTATAGTATATTTATCCGTATTATCCAAAGTATTTATCCGCATTCTCCAAAGTATTTATCGTATTCTCTAAAGTATTGATTGTATAGTATATTTATCCGTATTCTCCAAAGTATTTATCGTATTCTACAAAGTATTTACCGTATTCTACAAAGTATTTATCCGTATTCTACAAAGTATTTACCGTATTCTACAAAGTATTTATCTTACTGTACAAAGCATTTATCGTACTCTCCAAAATATTTATCGCATCGTATATTTATAGTATATTTATAGTATATCCATTGTATATCCATCGTATTCTCCAAATATATTTATCGTATCTCTTTATCATATTCTCCAAATATTTATTGTATATTTATCGATTTATAGTATTCTCCAAGATATTTATCGTATTATTTTCTATAATATATTTATCGTACCGTATATTATCGTATTCTCCGAGTATATTTATCGTATCGTATTCTTCGAGTATATTTATCGTATCGTATTCTTCGAGTATATTTATCGTATCGTATTCTCCAGAGTATATTTATCGTATGGTATTCTCCAGAGCATATTTATCTAATCGTATTCTCCAGAGTATATTTATCATATCGTATATTTATGGCTTCCCCTAATTTATCGTATCGTATATTTATAGTATTCTGGAAAGTATATTTATCATATCGTATATTTATGGCTTCCTCTAATTTATCGTATCGTATATTTATAGTATTATGGAAAGTATATTTATTGCTTCTCTTAATTTATCGTATTCTCCAAAATATTTTTATAGTATGCATTTTCTGAATATTAACCGTACAGATTTTCTGAATATTAACCGTACAGATTTTCAGAATATTTATCGTATTGTATTTTCCAAAGTATATTTATCGTATTCTGATTAAGTATATTTATCGTATTCGTATTAAGTATATTTATCGTATTATCATCAAGTATATTATATATTTATCGTATTCGTATTAAGTATATTTATCGTATTATCATCGAGTATATTGTATATTTATCGTATTCGTATTAAATATATTATCGGATTTTCATCAAGTATATTTATCGTATTCTGATTAAGTATATTTATTGTATCATCAAGTATATTTATCGTATTATCACCAAGTATATTTATCGTATATTTATCGTATTAGCATTAAGTATATTTATTTTATCATCGAGTATATTTATCGTATTGTCATCAAGTATATTTATCGTATATTTATCGCATTCGTATTAAGTATATTTATTTTATCATCGAGTATATTTATCGTATTGTCATCAAGTATATTATCAAGTATATTTATCATATTCTCATCAAATATATTTGTCATATTGTCATCAAGTATATTTATAATATACTTGGTGAGTATATTTATCAAGTATATTTATCGTATCGTATATTTATCTCTTAATTTATCATATAGTACTTCTTAATTTATCGTATAGTGTATTTATCTCTTAATTTATCATATATACTTCTTAATTTATCGTATCGTATATTTATTGCATCGTATATTTATTGCATCGTATATTTATTGTATATTTATCACATCGTATATTTATTGCATCGTATATTTATCGCATCGCATATTTATCGCATCGCATATTTATCGCATCGTATATTTATCGCATCGTATATTTATCACATAAAATCTCTTAATTTATCGTATCGTATATTTATCGTATATTTATCGTATCATATTCTTATCATATTCTTATCAAGTATATTTATCTTATCATATTCTTATCAAGTATATTTATCGTATCGTATTCTCCAAAGTATATTTATCGCATCAAATCTCTTGATTTGTCGTATAGTATATTTATCGTATAGTATATTTATCGTATAGTATATTTATCGTATAGTATATTTATCGTATAGTATATTTATCGTATAGTATATTTATCGTATAGTATATTTATCGTATAGTATATTTATCGTATATTTATCGTATAGTATATTTATCGTATATTTATCGTATAGTATATTTATCGTATATTTATCGTATCGTATTCTCCAAAGTATATTTATCGTATAAAATCTCTTGATTTATCGTATCGTATATTTATCGTATTCTCCAAAGTATATCTATCGTATAAAATCTCTTGATTTATCGTATCGTATCGTATATTTATCGTATTCTCCAAAGTATATCTATCGTATAAAATCTCTTGATTTACCGTATCGTATATTTATCGTATCGTATATTTATCGTATCGTATTCTCCAAAGTATATTTTATCGTATCGTATATTTATCGTAAAGTATATTTATCGTAAAGTATATTTATCGTATCGTATATTTATCGTAAAGTATATTTATCGTATCGTATATTTATCGTATCGTATATTTATCGTATCGTATATTTATCGTATCGTATATTTATCGTATCGTATATTTATCGTATAGTATTCTCCAAAGTATATTTATCGTATAGTATTCTCCAAAGTATATTTATCGTATAGTATTCTCCAAAGTATATTTTATCGTATAGTATATTTATCGTATCGTATTCTCCAAAGTATATTTATCGTATTCTCCAAAGTATATTTATCGTATTCTCCAAAGTATATTTATCGTATCGTATTCTCCAAAGTATATTTATCGCATCGTATTCTCCAAAGTATATTTATCGCATCGTATTCTCAAAAGTATATTTAATCGTATATTTATCGTATCGTATTCTCCAAAGTATATTTATCGCATCGTATTCTCAAAAGTATATTTAATAGTATATTTATCGTATCGTATTCTCCAAAGTATATTTATCGTATCGTATTCTCCAAAGTATATTTATCGTATTCTCCAAAGTATATTTATCGTATCGTATTCTCCAAAGTATATTTATTGTATGGTATTCTCCAAAGTATATTTAATAGTATATTTATCGTATCGTATTCTCCAAAGTATATTTAATCGTATATTTATCGTATCGTATTCTCCAAAGTATATTTATCGTATTCTCCAAAGTATATTTATCGTATGGTATTCTCCAAAGTATATTTATCGTATGGTATTCTCCAAAGTATATTTATCGTATGGTATTCTCCAAAGTATATTTATCGTATCGTATATTTATCGTATCGCATTCTTCAAAGTATATTTATCGTATGGTATTCTCCAAAGTATATTTATCGTATCGCATTCTTCAAAGTATATTTATCGTATCGTATATTTATCGTATCGTATATTTATCGTATAGTATTCTCCAAAGTATATTTATTGTATAGTATTCGTATCGTATTCTTATTGTATAGTATTTCCCCAAAGTATATTTATCGTATATTTATCCTGTTATTGGGTATATTTATATATAGTATTCTGTAAAGTATATCCTAATACAGTGTTGACACTCGTGTTCAATTATTAAAATTATTTTATTGTTAATAAACAATTCACAATATTTTATTTTATGAGAATATTTATAATTACATTAAATCTGAAATATTAGTTATACTTTTTATATGATAAAATACTGATTTGTTGTATCAGTATTTTATGCTAAAATATTAGTATTAAGCGATATTTAGTTAAAACGATTTAATTCGAAATAAAATGAATATGAATTGAAAATGGTTACAAGTTTTTGAAAATATAGATAAAATATATTGGATAAAAAAACAACTGGTTATTTAATATGTCACTATTATTAAATTTTTACACTAAATTTATTGAAATAACCAATGTATTTAAGTTACTTATATTTTACATAAAATATATTAAACAAAAATTAATAAATTTAATTGATAAATTAGAGAGTAATTATGATATTAGTGGTTTTGCTGATGTATTAACATATGGGGTTTTAATGATAATTGTAGCGGCAGAATTTAACGAATTATCAGGTACTCTTTCTGTTGTAATAGCATGGTTAATGTTATATATAATTAGAGGATTGGTATATAGTATTTTTGCAAAGTGTAATACAACTAGATCATTTATAACTCACATATTTTTAATTAGAATGATATTTTTATCTATTACTAAGTAATACTCATCGTAAAATATAAACATTAACTATATAAATTAATACTATCATTAATTTATTTTACATCTAAATAGTTATTTTATTGTAAATAACTATGTTAACATAGTTATTCATATAAAAACTATTCAATATCAATTATTTTCATACTAACATATTTCACATTTTAAAATAACTTATTGATAGTGATTGTTTCCACAATTTAAAATTTATTGTTGATATTTGTTGATATTACATTAATTAACTTATTGATAGTGATTGTTTCCACTGTTTAAAATAATTTATTATTGATAATAGATTGATTAACCCATTGGTAGCAATATATTTTAGAACACATTTAGATTTATTGATCATAATTGATTTTAGAATCAATAAATTTCATAAGTCTTTGGTATAGAGATATATTTTCAGATTTAAGTTTTTTTATTTTATAGAGAAATTATGTGCTCTTTTCTCTTTGAGATTGGTGTATTTATTAAGACAACGACTAAGGTCTGTATCATCATAAGAAATGGAATCTTTGAGGTCTATTTTTTCTTTTTCATCCAAGTATAAGTCTAATATATAGATAGAAAATGATAAATAAAATAGCCCCAGGTTGATAATATGTTCCGAATTTAGTTCAAATAATTTTTCAAGATATTTATATTTTAAACTCAGGTTTATATTGGAATTTGTAAAATTTTAGATATATATGATCATTATCGGTTTGTATATAGTAGACACTTGCACAATTAATAATTAAGTCAGCAACTGTACAAGATATATTGAATTCTACTAGTCTCAGATGGATATGACCAATATTGTTCAATACCATAAATTATGGAAGGAATAGAAGCCTTTGAATCAAATTTACACCTCACATTTTCATAATATAATCCTTTCTCTAATAGAGTATTTTCATCTATAGTCAAATAATCAAAATATGATCCGCTTGCAAATTTATTACTTGTAGCATTTTCATATATTTTTGTGATAATTAAATATACAAATATTACCAATCCAATGATAATATTTAACATAATCAAATAATATCTATATTGTAATATTTAATTATGTTAAAAAATTCTATTTTAACAATATTTAATTATTTCACAATTTTAATAATAACAAGATTAATATCCAACATAAATTTGTTTTATAACCCAAGATATTTTCAGTTTCACTAAAGATGTGTATAATTATTTTTAATTGTATATAGTAAATCATTTTATATATGTTTAATAATTATCATCACAATCAGTATTATTATCAATATCAATATCATAATGAGTGTTATATTTTTATTACTTTTAATCAAGCAAGCAAGATATACCGTTGATTAATTTATAACTACTTAGTCCATGATCAAGATAAAAACATTCTATGATATCGATATTTTTTCATATTGTAAATCGGAAGAATTAATATATCTATCAGGAAGTTGTTCAGCTACTAAATATCCCAAACATATACCGCCCGATAAATTCATCAAAGATTTATAGATATTTTTGGTGATCAAACATTTTATAGTAATTTTATAGTAATTTTATAATCATCTATATAACTATGATAAATAACCATAAAATATTTTTGGTATCAAAATCAGTTCAATATTCGTCTATAAGATCATTTATTTCCACCCAATTATTAATACCTTCAAAAATCCTCTTTAAAATAAATTTAGGAACATATCTATGTTGTATTTTTAACAGAAAATAAACTTCTTTTATTTTCTATTTTCAGTAAATGTATTGTAATCAAATGTGTATCAGTTTAAATATCTACTAAATTCCTTTTCATGATATAAAAATATTATAATTATTGTAAAAATTATTTATCCTGTTAATTTATTAATTAAAATTAAGTGATTTGTGATGCTAAAATATATTTTATAACAAGATATTTTTTTAGTATTACAAATTGTACAAAAATATTATCCATAATAAAAAAATCATATAGAACTAATTATTATATGAATTTAATCTAAATATTATTATAGTTTCGATATTAATTCATATAATAATATTTAGATTAAAGATAAAATATGAATAAAATATCAAATAATTGCAGATAAACAAAAATTAGTAATGAATAATATTGAGTGTAATAGATGTAAAACAAGTTACAGTAGAAATGGATATGGTAAACAAGCGAATGGATTGGCAGCAAGTATAATAATACTTGGTCCGGTAATTAAGTATGGCATATTTAATGTACCATATAGTTCAGAGGAAGGAAGAGATGATGAAGAGAGAATTAAGGAATGTCCAGTTGTAATAAGATGTGGGTATGGATCAAAAAGAGATTATGATATATTAGGATTTGTAAAAGGAAAAAAGATAAATGAAGAAGGAAAAATAGAGCAAGAATGGAGTAATTATAGAGAATGTTGTGAAAAATATAAATGGATTAAATTTTCTGAAGATAAGAAGGGAGAAAGTATAATATGTGATAAATGTATTGATTGTTTATTAGAAAAAGGAGAAATTAGAATGTATATGCAAGATTACATAGGAAAATATTCTCCATGTATATGTGATATATGTGAAGAGATAAATGATGATGTCGATAATGTAATTTGTACATCATGGGATTGTGAAGATTATAACAATTTAATAATTATAGGGAAATATATTCAAGCTATTAATAATTTCGAAAAATTAATATGGAATCAAGAATATTCATTACCAGAATGGTATAATAAAGATAATCGTTTTTGCAATAAATGTTGCACTAAACTTCAAAAAGAAAATAAAATAAAAAATATAACAAAAACGAATATTATACTATCAAATATGGTTACTAAAGATTGGTCAGAAGTAGTGAGAACAGGTTCTAGAAATTAATATTTAATAGAATGCCAATATTATTAAATATTTAATAATATTAAATATTCAATATTTAATAATATTAAATATTTAATAATATTAAATATTCAATATTTAATAATATTAAATATTGAATATTTAATGGAATATTAATATTATGTAATATTTAATCATATACTTTGTCATGTGATTAAAATATAAGATAAAAACTAGTATAATTATCAGAGATGGATGGTATATATTGAAATAAATCGGAAGTATTAACAAAAATACTAGAATAATTCCCAATTAAATAATATAACATCATATAGATAAATTTGCTACTATTTAGTTATAAATATAACTAAATGTAAATTCAAAAAAACAAAAATGCTAGTTTGTCAAGTAAATATCTACTATATCTTTCCATTAGATTAGTAATTATATAAAAAATAGAGTAATGTGTGTTTATTGTATTATATATTTGAAATATCTGTTTTGTTTAAGATATTTAAAATTAGTGCTATTATACCTGATAAAGTGTATTTCTAAAATAAATTAATAGCATTATATACCACATGACAAATTTATTTTATTTCTCAATTTTGCATCTACATTCCATCTAGATCATTTCCTACCTTTTTCATCTATTTCTACCCTATTTTTCTTTTTTATTCTTATCTTTTCTCCTTTGTTAAAATAGTTATGTTATCTTTTCAAACAAAATTCTCTTATTTTCTTAATTTAATTCCATATAATAAAATATAATTCTGCAAAACTTCTTAGAACGTGTTCCAATTTTCTATATATTTAAATTCAATTACAGATTATTTTGTTTATATGCTATCATAATACAATATTTGTCATATTATATTATGCAACTTATTTTAAGTAATACATTTATTTTAAAAATATTTCCATTATGTAAAACAAATATCCTTTCTATACAAATCATATACAATTCTACTTATTTAACATATTATTATAGAAACAATATTTTGTATTTTTTGCATATTTATTATATCTTTTATTTTCGAAATATTCAATCTCATTTCTATAAATATATATTATATTTAATGCATATTTATTATAATGTGAAAAATGGAGGATTATCTAAAATAGATAAATTTTGCACACCTCTCCCTCCTTTTGCAAAATTAAATCCCCAAAAATAATAATTTCAGTTTCATTCATTTTTATTTCTTAGGTTATCGTCCTTATTACCTTTTATAATATTTTCTAAATATATTATACATTTGAATACATTCCATTGTCAAGAAATAATAATTCTGTTTCTTGGAGAGATAACAATTTTTTACATTAAATACGATAATTCTGTTAAATACGCATAATTGTTTAATAAATATAATTGTTAAGAATTATAATGTTTTGCAAAACATTATAGGATCGTTTTATTAAATGATATTAATAGTTAGGAGATTATAATTATATTCTTATTGTAAAAATGATATTAATCGTTAAAAAATGAATTTATTTCAATATAACATGATATGTTAATTATATTTGATATAAAATATCTTAATTGTTGATAAACAAGAATTGAATTATGATGTAGAATATTATATTGATTTTTGAGAAAACTATTTCAATACATAAAATAATAGATTAATAGTTGAGACAAGAATTATATTCATATACAGAATATAACTTAATTATTCTATAAATAACATATTAACCGTTGAGAGACCGAATTTTATTCCATGTAAAAATTTTTCTTAATCGTTCCATATAATAAAATTTTATTATATTCTGCGGATTAATATATTTGGAGTAAATAATATCTCAATAGTTGGGAGACAAGAAACATATTCTGATTAAAATAATCTGGATCATTCAGCGAAATAAAACCCCAATCGTTCCGTAATATATTGTCTAGATTGTTGAAAAAACATTATATTCTGATATAAGATAATATCTTGATAGTTAAAGCCTTAAATAATATTTCAACGTAAATAATATTCTAATTGTTGTATAAATATAGTAACAATCCTTTAGAAAGTATAATATTAATCATTGAGAGACAAAAATATTATGTCATTTGAAGATTATTCTCCATAAATATCTCCAAGTAATATTAACGAATACATAACTATGTTATTTAAAGATAATTCTCCATAAGTATCTCCAAGTAATATTAACGAATACATAATTATGTTATTTAAAGATAATTCTCCATAAGTATCTCCAAGCAATATTAACGAATACATAATTATGTTATTTAAAGATAATTTCTATAAATATCTTCAAGTAATATTGACGAATACATTATGTTATTTAAAAATAATTATTGGAGGCTATTAATTATAAAGTTACAATTGATTAAGGTAATTTTATAATTAGGTGAATTCAATTACAGTAAGTAATATCTATGATTATTAGTATTTAGAAATATATTATTTAATAAAAATTTATATAAAAACCGTAGAAAAATTATTAAAAACTGTATGAAAATTATTAAAAACTGTATGAAAATATCATAATACTGTAAATTTATAATGGTAAAGAATAAATTTACATGGGTTAAAATAGATAAATTCTATTTATAAAATATGATATAATTTGTTATTCATTTGGATATTAGATTATAATGTTATATCATACATTTTATATTTTAGTATTTTATATAAATATTTGGAAAATGTATTGTTTATTAATTATCTATAATTATAGATAATTAATAGATTTGTCAAAATTAAAGTTTTGATCGGAATTATCCCTATTTTCTTTTTATTTCTATATTTTCATTCCCATTTCATTAATATAATATTTTGGTAAAGATCAAGATATTTTCGTAAAGATCAAGATATTTTATATAAATTGAGATATTTCATTATATAAATTGAGATATTCTGTAACTTAATAAGAAATTATATCATACAAGGTATCATACAAGGTATGATATAATGTTCTACATAAATAAATTATTTAGTTATTTTGGTAATTTATTTAACATAACCAAATTTCCATATTAATTATCGGTAAAGATATTATTTTAATAGCGGAATTATTTAGTCATAAATTTACTTATTGATTCAAAAATTATTAACATAGTGTAATAATTCCACAACTTATAAATAGTAATGTTATTTGTATATTGTTCATATTATAATATATGAATATAATTAATCGAGACATATCTATCAAATAATATTTTATAAATCTGTTGTTAAATAATTTAATTGAATAATATTTATGCAACAAATATCTCGATATTATATGCATAAGAATATAATATCTCGATATTATATGCATAAGAATATAATATCTAGCTTATACTCTTAAATCTTAATTTTTAATCTTTAATTTTAGATAATTCATTCACAAAATTTCATATTTTTTACCCATTCATTGAGATTTATATATTGTAAATATATGGTTATTTATAATTGTTACTACATGTGATGGTTATTATAAAACATTAAAACATAGTTGTAATATATTAATTAAATTAATTACTGGTAATAAAACAAAATACGTTAATAGTTATTTAAGATAAAAAAGTAAATTTTTAACGTTAATAATAGCGTTGTTATATGTTTATGAGTAGAGGATTCATTTAAATTAAAATACAAAAAAACAAATATATAGATTTGATTGAATTAGTAAACAATTGATTATTATTAATCTAACAAAAAATTTCCAAGTTTTTAAATGCAAAACTAATATTATTTATATAATGAGATATAGGAAATTTGGTAAGAGTTATATTGAGGAAAATAAAAATATGACTTAGAAAGATTAGACGAATATTTATGAAATAAAAAATATAAAGGATTAAAAATAGCTATAAAATGAGTTTTGAAAGTATTTTTAAACCGAATAATAATTCGTCATTGGGGATTTCAAACACACTAACATCTGTAGTAAACAGTTATGGAATGGATCAAAAATTAGTAGAAGCACTTAACAAACAAATCAATATGGAAATATTAGCGTCTCAATACTATTTATCCATGTATATATATTGTTCACAAACTTATATAGGTTTAACAGGTTTCGCCAAGTATTATAAACAAGAATCAGATAATGAAAGAAAACATGCTATACAAATGATAGATTATTTAATAGAGAGGGGAAATTTACCTGTTATTTCATCTATTGTAGCTCCTAAATCTTCTTATGATTCAATAACAAATATAGTTGAATATACTAGAGTTATGGAAAAAGATATTTATGATAATCTTATTTCCCTTCAAAAATTAGCTTCTAATCTTAATGATTCTTCTCTATCTGATTTCCTATCTCCTTTCATACAAGAACAAATAAAATCATTGTATTCTATAGAAATTAAACTTACCCATCTCAAAAAACTTTGCTCTGCTGAATCTTCCATTTATCTTCTCGATCAAACACTTTAGTTGTCTATTATCATATTATGTTTCCTATCAATCTAATATGATATTTAAATTGCTACATTTATATATTTATATTACTAAATTTATATATTTATATCTACAAATTGTTATTTTAATAAATTATAATTTATTATAATTTATAAATTATAATTTATAATATTTACTATATGACAACAATCCGAAGAACAAGATTACGAATCTGAAGATGTATAAGATTACGAATCGGAAGACGAGTAAGATGAATCGGAAGACGAATAAGATGAATCGGAAGACGAATAAGACGAATAAGATGAATAAGAAGACGAATAAGATGAATCAGAAGACGAATAAGACGGGGAGTAAGATGAATAAGATGAATGGGATGATGAAGATGAGGGGGAATAAGATGAAACAGATGAATAAGATGAATAATCGGGCGATGAAGAAGGTTGAGTATGTAAATTTGATAATGTTATAGACGATGGAGATGTAATTGATCTTAGTTGAATCTTTTTAGGTTCAATTAACCGAGAATTATGATCAATAATATCTAAATCATCATGAATACCAATGGTAGAGGTATTTAAATTTTTGTATTGTTGATTGTGATCAGTTCCAATACTAGAAGTATTATTTTTACGTCGAACTGAATAAAAATAATCATCATCTACAGAAGAAGTAATATATTTTTTACAACCAGGCTGGTTAAAACATAGGTCTCTATTGCAGTAAGTAATAGAACAAGTAGAATTTTTCGAATAATATCTTAAAAATTTAGTGAAATATCGGTTTATTGGCTTAGTAATATACAGCATTTTATTGATTTTATAACTGTAAAAATAAATCAATTTATAATGTGTGATAAGTTAAAACCAAATTAACAAATTATATTAATGTTGATTTATGTAAAATAATTAGATAAAATTATAACATAATATTTAGTATATATAGAGTAAAGAAATTGAGAATATATAGGAAAGAGAACTCGTAAAAATGAACGATAATTAAATCATGAAACTGGGAAATCGTGGAATATTATAATGGTAAAATTGAGGAATCATTAAATTGTGAAATTGCTAAATCATTAAATTGAAGAATAGTTAAATTAAGTAATCATAAAGAAAAGATAAAAATAAACGAAATAATTATGTTATACTGTTATATTATACTAAAATTTCATAATCGTTAGATAGCGATAATGAAATCTTGGTATTTACTTAATACCGTGATAATTAAGATGTGAAACTATGTTTCTGTGTTGTAAATTAGATTAATTGTATAAAAATATGACTGTATATTTTACTAAAGATATAACTGTGTATTTTACTAAATACACATAGGATTAATAAGTGAATGTATATAATATTAAGTATATAATATTAAATATATAATATTAAACGGGAGGTATTTTTACCTTTTAGGTAAAAAAAGTAAAAGTATCCCTCCTTTACAAAACTTTTTTTAAAAAATCATAAATTCAATTTTACTTATTCTTTTCAGAAACGAAATAACCATAGATTTATAAAACAGCGCTAATTTAAGCGTGGACAGTTTTAAAATAGATGTGGATTATTTTAAAACTTTTGTGTTAATTAGTGGAACAGCATATACGACATTTTGATATACTAATAACATAAAAACAAAAAATAAGGTTAGATGTTTTTATTAACAATCAAAATAACGTTAATATTTTCTACAATAAAGATTTACATAAATATAGGTTTTTTGAAGGAGAAATAAACACTATAAAAGAATTATTAAATAAATAGGAGATAATTATAGTAATGTATAATAATATTATGGAACAATATAGTGATTTATTTATTATGAAAATTATAGAACAATATAGTGATTTATTTATTAATAAAAAGCACAGAATTTAATATTTTGGCACTGTAAAAATGTCCTGCGGTTGAATAAAATAGACCATTGCATTTATCGAGTGAATAATTAAATGTTTCGAAATATGAATTATTTGGAAAACGTACTATAGTGTGAGAAGAAGGACATCCATTTATAAAATAAGAAGTTGTAATGTATCGATTTTTATAATCAAAAATAGAGCATTGGTATTCTGCTTTAAAATTCTTGTTTATTTGACCTACAATAGTAGATAAAATTTTATTGTTTGTATCATAAAAATCAATTGTTCCATAATATAATTCGTTTTTTAAATTATAAAATCCTCTGGTCATTGTAATTTTTCCATCAGAAATATTATTTTTGAAGCAGTCCAATGTTTCATAATATTTTTTTTGTTTATCAGATATTCCTTGCATTTGTGTAAATTTTCCATTAGTTATGTACAATGTATATTCAGAACGAACTAAAAAAGATTTATTAAATCTATTAATATATGATATATTTTCTTGTTCATAGTGTTTCTTCCTCAACATTTTTTTTAACATCATTAAACGTTTTTTAGTTTTATAATAATGCTTTGTTAGAAAAACAACATGTCTCATTACAGATATTTAGCATTTTGAACATTATTATAATTATTTTCAAAATTATACACTATTCCCAAAAATTAAGATAGATTATATTATTTATTTTAGTAAATAATACCCACAAATCAAAAATAACGTAAAACGTTATTATTAACTCAAATTCAACTTTAACTATTTTTAAAATAAAAATTTACATAGTTTTGGTTTTAGTATAAATAACCATATAATTTCGTTTATATTAATTCTATCTTACCCATAAAGCAAAAACAACGCCGTTAGTCGTTTTAAAACATTTAACATAAATTTTAGCCTTGATGAAAATGTTTATCGTTATTTTCTGTTTATGGTCAAGAATTGAGATTCATGATTTAAGAATAAGTTACTGAAGAATAATATTGAATGAAGAATGAAGAATGAAGAATGAAGAATGAAGAATAATATTGAATGAAGAATGAAGAATAATATTGAATGAAGAATGAAGAATAATATTGAATGAAGAATGAAGAATAATATTGAATGAAGAATGAAGAATAATATTGAATGAAGAATGAAGAATAATATTGAATGAAGAATGAAGAATGAAGAATGAAGAATAATATTGAATGAAGAATGAAGAATGAAGAATGAAAAATGAAGAACAATATTGGATGGAGAATAATATTGGATGGAGAATAATATTGGATGGAGAACAATATTGAATGATAAACGTTATATTGAATTAGTATTAAATAATAGACAAATAAACAAATAAACATGGAAATATTGTCAAATAGCCGAGGTAATGAAGAATATAAAATTTAGTAGATGTAGAACAAAGTATAGAAGAAATGGATATGGGAATAAATCGAATGGATTAGCAGCAAGTATAGATATATATGGAAAGAAATAAAATATGGAATGTATGGAATACCGTACAGTTCGTGTGAAGGAAGAGATAAAGAAAATATGGAGAAATGTCAAGTATTAATAACATACGGATATGGATAGGAAAGAGATTATGATAAAACGGGGTTTACAAAAGGAAAAAGAAAATTTGAAATGGAAGACGGGATGAATTATAAAGAATTTAGGGATAAATATGAATGGATCGAATTTTAAGTTAAGTTAATAGGATAAAGCATAATATGTGACAAATGTATTGAATATTTATTAGAAAAAGGAGAGATTAGAATGTATAGGCAAGATAGGATAAAGCATAATATGTGACAAATGTATTGAATATTTATTAGAAAAAGGAGAGATTAGAATGTATAGGCAAGATAGAATAGAAATATTCTCAATATATGTGTTATATATGTGAAGAAATAGATGATGTTGACGATAATACTATAATATTCTATCATGAAAATTGTGATATGGTAACAAAAGTTTAACGTGTTGATGGAAAAAACTAATAATATATGGGAAATATATTGATTGTATTAAAAATAATGAAAGATAAATAATATGATACAGATAAATATTATGATAGATAAATATTATAATGAGATAAATATTATGGTGGGATAAATATTATGATGAGATAAATATTATGGTAGGATAAATATTATGATGAGATAAATATTATGGTGGGATAAATATTATGATGGAATAAATAATATTGTGAAATAGATAAATAATATTATATAGATTTAGGGAAATAGATAATATTTAAATGGAGATTAAAGACAGAAGACATTAGAATTATAAAAGATAAAAGTTTTCAAGAAAGGAGGAATAGAAAGAGGATAAATATCGAGAATTGGATAAAGTTTAGAAGTGGAAAAAAGGGAAGAAAAGAATATAAAAAAGGAAATGATGATTGATAAGTATTGGTAAAGTAATTGAAGTTAATGAAGATGGAGGAAATAAAGTAATAAGATGGGAATTGAATAGGAGTAAGGTATCAAGGAAGAGAGAAATAGAGAAGAAGAAATAGAAAATGAAAAATGAAAAAGAAACAAGAAAAAAATAAAAGAAAAATGACTCAAGAAAACAAAGAATTATTGAGTTTTTATGGATATTTAAGAGAACAAGGATGGATATGGGGACCGGAACCAGAGATATACCAGAGTATGCCAGGACATTATACATATGGTCCAATGGGAAAAGGATTGAAGAATGAATTAGAAAAATATATAAGGAAAAAATTGGGAGAATATGAATATGAGGAAATAGAAACACCGTTGATATATCCGAAAATTGTATGGGATAATTCTGGACATTGGGATAAATTTCAAGATCCTGTAGTTATGACAGTATCTGGACAATGTATAAGATTAGATAAAATAATAGAGGAAAAAATACCAGGAGTAACGTTTACAGAAATGAGTATAGAAGAAATAAATAAAAATTTAACAGAATTAAATAAAAAACAAAAAGATGATCCATATATTTTAATAGATGAAATTAAATATCGTAATTTGATGATGACTACATATAGTGGTTCTAATATTTGTGCTTTACGTCCAGAAACAGCAACGACAACTTATACTTCATTTGGATCAATGTATCAATATATGAACAAAAAATTACCAATTGGATTATACCAAATAGGTAAAGCTTTTAGAAATGAAATAAATCCACGTCAAAACATATTAAGAGGGAGAGAATTTACACAGGCCGAAGCTCATGTGTTTTTAAATCCAGAACAAAAATTAAGTTGTATTTATTATGAACAAAATAAACATAAAACTTTACCTATTGTCAAAAATAATTTCATTACCGTCTTGAGTCTCGAAGAATGTCTTTCATTAGGTCTTATGAAAACTCCATATTACCTTTGGACTGTTTATCTCGCTTATTCCATTGTCTCTTCAATTATTCCGCAAGATAAAATTAGATTGAGACAACATGCTGAAGATGAAAAAGCTTTTTATGCTTTAGATGCTTGGGATATAGAAATTAATATTACTTCCATTGGTTGGACAGAAGTTTGTGGTATTCATGATCGTGGTGATTATGATTTAAAACAACATAAATATTCACTCTCACCAATTCCTCATATTCTTGAGGTTGCTTTCGGTGTAGATCGTTTGGTATTTTCTCTTCTTGATCTACATCGTTCCGTTAAGACTAAAGATCAAGGTAAATCTATTCTTTCTCTTCCTTATTTCTTGTCGCCCATCAAAGTTGCCATTCTTCCTTTAACTAAAAACAATTCTCTTATTCATCAACGATCTCTCGAAATTTATCGTTCTATAAAATCTCATTTCCCTTCTTTATTTAATGATAAACATTCTATCGGTAAACGTTATCTTAAATCTTCTCAAAAAGCTATTCCTTTCTGTATTACTATCGATGAAACTACTCTAATTGATCAAACAATCACACTTCGTGATCGCGATTCTGAACAGCAAATCCGTATTTCCCAATCTGATCTTATCTCTTGGCTTTATTCTCATATTTCTTCCCTTTAATTTATCCCAGTATTAAATCTATTTCTGTTCTCATATTCATTGCATATTTTGTTGTTTATACATTTACTATATCACTTATCAACTTTAATACTTCTCTAAAGTATACTATAATATTAATTATAGTAGTATTATATCACTTCTCTAAAAAGTATACTATAATATTATTTATTGTAATATTATTATGTTAATTTATAATATATAGTAATATTATTATGTTAATATATAGTAATATTATGTTAATATATAGTAATAATATGTTAATAGTAATTTTTAAAATAATTAATATTTATTTTAAAAAGTTAATCATAATTAAGTTTGATTTATAAAATGAGTTGGGAGAAATGGGATTATTTATCTGATATTATAGTTATAGTTGAGAATAAGAAATATTATCTACATAAAATGTACTTAATTAGTATTCCGTATTTTAAAACAATAATAGCAAACAATTATTACAAAGATAATATAATATCTGAAGATGAAATTGTAAAAAAAGAACCTTTTGAATCAATTATTGGAGATATATATAATATAATACTATATAGTTTAGGTTCAAAAGGTTTATATTCTAAAGTGACCGATATTGAAAAAAACGTAACAGGAAGTATAGATAAATTAATGCTACTTAGATATTATAATTTGAGTTATATGGAAAACGAATTATTGGATGTTCTTTCAAATAAAATAATGGAATATCGTCCGACTTATGAAGAGTTAGATAGGTTATTTGAAATGGGGGATCTTTTGGAACATAATAATAAAATTTGTCAAGCATCGAATTATGGTCATCAAACGATATCCGATAAATATAATATTATAGCAACCCGATTTATAAATCTAGTTAAAGAAATATTGGAGTTAAAGGCTTCCAACGGAACAACAAAATATGGAAGAATAATGGAATATAGCTATGGTACCGTGTATGAAATATACATTTATAAAAATTATTATTCAATATTATGGAATGAACAAGACGAAAATTATTTTCTTGGATATATATACGATACTTCTTATATATTATCCACTTGTCCATATTTATCCAAAGAAACTTGGTTTTTTGATGCTATATCTTCATACATACCCGAAAATCACAATAATACTAGCTATTTTTAGACTTATATTGTTATTTTACATTTATGGATAACTAGGTTGCTGAGCGTAAATATATATTTTGTGAAACTTGATTAATTTTCAAGGATTAAGACTAGTTAATCCTACCGTTAAATAATTTATATTAAACTATTTAACTTAATATTATATTTACATAAATATATTAGTTTTTAATTAATTATTGGAAAATTAAAACAATAATTAATTCATAAATATTGTATATTCTTGATATCTGACGAATAGTAAATATTTCAATTATTTATAAAACTCCTCTAAAGGAGTGCTAATAAATAATTTTTATAAAGATTCTCGTAATCAAAAATGATTACGAGAGTAATTATATGGATAATGATAATATTTACCTAATAATAATTTATAAAAATGGTGGATATTTTAACTTATGGAACTGGTATATATGAAAATGATGAAAGTTTATTGTCAGATAAAATAAATGAATCTAGAAAAATATTAAAAAATCTGGGAATTATCACGGGAATATTTATCGTTGCTTCTATGATTGCATATATAGTTATAATTACCTTAGCTTATAAAAGCGGAAATGAAAATTATAATATCACTAAAAATTGTACAGTTATAGATCCACTAATTGAAATAATATACGATCCATTTATTTATATGAGATTAGGAAAATTATATATTTCTATGGTTACATATAATAATCAGTATACTAACTCAACTATTTTAGCAGAAACAATGACTTTTAGTATACAAGAATTTTATTTAAAGTATAATTATACTAAAAATGACAATGTAACATGTTATATATCAAAAGAAAATTACTTTACTGTATATTATTATAAAACTTCTGTTTACTCAAATGATAAAATAACATATATTTTTAGATCATTCGTTATTATTATTGGAATGGGGGGATTTATTGGACTTTTTATTATAGCTTTTATTATGCTACGTAAAAAAATAATAAATTTTAAAAAGAATCAGAATGATTATGAATTGAATTATCAATTTAATTATAATACATACCAAAATGTTTTATAACCTACATATTTTTCTAATATTAGTTATTAAAAATTTATTCTACAATATTGTGAAATAAATTTTATTACTTTAATTATATTTATCTAACTTTATATAAATGCCTTTATATAAATTTATTCATTTTGTATTTATTTATATATTTTTCAAGCATAATAATTAAGTATTCTTTAGTAGCATCATCACTACATATAATATATGATTCCATGTTACTTAACATATTTTTAAAATGTTGTATTTTCTCTTGTGAACAATTAAAATCCATATATGGACATACTGTTTCCCTTGATAAGTGTAATTTTTTATTCAATTTATTTTGGTTTATTAACTCATATTTAAGAGATTGTTTATTAGTATTAATATAATTGTCAGGTTGTACAAGAACTACCTTAAGTCCCAAATTATTTATTTTTTTTTCTGACATTATATCGATTGTATTATAGGTATCGCAACTATTCATAATTATTTTATATTTTTCCAAGATTTATAAATTAAATCTATTTTTAATTTTAACAATATTACAAACCATCGGTTATTTATATTTTTAACAATATTACAAGCCCTCTTAATTTATATTTTTAACAATATAATGAACCATTAGTAATTATAGTTTAATAATATGATAAGCCGTTGGTAATTTACAATTTGACAATATTATAAGGAATAAGGAATGATGAATAAGGAATAAGGAATAAGGAATAAATTAAATAAGAAATAAGGAATAAGGAATAAGGAATAAGGAATAAGTAATTTATAATTTAGTATTGTGAATTATAAATATAAATTAAATAAGGAATAAGGAATAAGGAATAAGGAATAAGGAATAAGGAATAAGGAATAAGGAATAAGGAATAAGGAATAAGTAATTTATAATTTAGTATTGTGAATTATAAATATAAATTAAATAAGTATAAATTGATTATTATAAAATGAGTGTATAGCTAGAACAAAGAAAGTGTTAAATTTGAAAAATAATAATATTATGGGATAATTTTAAACATAGAAAAGTAGTATGAACGATACTAATACAACTGATTCGACCGTATTTTTTAGTTCATGTTTAAATGCACCTCAAAAAGATTTAATATATATAAATAATGTAGTTGGAAATGTGTCTAATATGAAATATATGTTGAGTGGAAAATGGAGAAATGAAGTATCAACATATGTATTATCAATAATGATGAGTATTTTTGTATTTTTGTGTGGTATATCTATTATATGTCTTTTTTTGGTGAAAAAATATAGAAAAGGAGAAACATCAACAGATAGAATAATGTTATTTTTTAATTTAAGTAATGTAATTATATTTATGTTATTGTCATTGCTTGGTTGGTCAACAAACACTTTTTTTATGGCAGCTGTACATAACTCGATAGAAATGTTTTTATGCATAATAATATTTAGAAAATATTACAAATTCTTGCAAAATCATAAACGTATTTATATGGCAATTAAGGATTTTGCCTTTTTTCTATCTTTTATTTTATGTCTACCCCATCTCATTATAGTAAATTTCGAAATAAATACTTATCTTAAAATGCCAGGAGGTGTTACTGATATTATCCTTTTTATCATATGTATTATTGGGTATATTAAATATATTATTTATCTAGTGAAACAATTTTCCTTAAAGAAAAACGTACCTATAATAAAACATACTCATTTCTGGATGATAAATAATATTTTTGCTCATACCTTGACCGTTATTTTTACTTTTCTTTCTTGTGAAATAACTATCTTTCATATTATCTGTATTATTATCGGTACATTTTTTATGAATCTTTTTGGTGTTATTTATTGTATTGTAAGTCTCAGAGAAAAATCTCATCCTCCTTCCCACGATAACATTTCTTCCTTTTTATCTTTTTATAGATTCTCTAATTAATATACTTATTTCTTACTTTTCTTATCATATAATATTAATATAATGATAATAATGATAATAATGATATTAATATAATAATGATATTAATATATTAATAATATTTATATAATAATATTATTAATATAATCATAATAACGATATTTATATAATGATATTTATATAACGATATTTATATAACGATATTTATATAATGATATTTATATAATGATATTTATATAAATACATTCCCATAAATTTATCAATAAATGAATAGCTTATATTAGTTATTTATATCAATAAAAATATATAAAATTATGTAAAATTATGTAAAATTATGTGAAAATACATTTATAGTATTGGGTAAAGTGGGGAATTGAAAAATATTAATATTGAGAAATTTAATTAACGGATGAGTTGTTATTAAAAGAAAAATATGTTTGTAATAAATATATATAACGAAAGTTCTGTTGTTACAAACGACGAAGTCAAAATAATGATAGCAGGATGTGAATTATTGCTGCCAATTTTATGTGAAAAGTGGTCTATTTTAGTGCCTTCTATACAATTTATAGAGGGAAATCCATTGAATAGTTCAAATAATTCAGCATTTGTTATGTTGGATAACAGTGACCAAGTAGGAGCATTAGCATATCATACAGAAAAAAATAATGTAGTAGATGGTTATATATTTTGTAAAACAATACTTGAGAATGGAGGAGTAAAATTTTATAAAGATAATAATACACAAACAATAGCTTCAGCGTTATTTCATGAATTAGCAGAAACAATAATAGATCCTACGTGCAATATATGGTGGGATGATTTTAAAGGTACTTTATATTCGGCCGAAATATGTGATCCAGTACAAAATGGTATAGTATCAGTAAACGTAGATAATTTACAAATAGGATTATCAGATTTTATATATCCATCTTGGAAAGATACTCAATCACCATCTAATTCAAATATTCAATTCAATTATTTGAATACTCTTAAATCACCTTTTACACTTGATAATGGTGGCTATTGTGTTATTCGTAATAAATATGGAAAACAATCACAAATCACAAAATATAACACATTGCCCTGGATTTTGGAATATAAAAAGCTTTATTCACGGGTCTCTTTGCGCCTAAAATCTTTTAGATCTCCTAAATGCATTATTTTATAGTCATTCATATTTTTTCTTGTTTTCTTCTATCTTCATTTCTCCTATCTTTATTTCTCTTATCTTGTTTTGTTTTCTCCTATCTTTATTTCTCTTATTTTGTTTATATTATTTATATTTATACTATCTTTATACTCTGGTTATTTATACCACATTGTTCACATTTGTCAATATTATATTCATCAATTAGCAAGTATTGAGCATGTATATCTCCTGCCTCACAAATAACTGAAACAGGACAAATATCTTCATCACATGTTATACATTTAATATATTTTTCGGGTAAAGATGGATTTACATAAACACAACAATTATGTGCTGTTATATGTAATATTAAAAACATTAATACGATTAACGATAAAATCTTCATTTTATCATAGCTCAACAAATGTTAAATAAAAACATTTTTATTTAATATTTCTCTTTAATTAATAACGTGTATTGTAACATAATAACTAATATGACAAATATATTTGTCAGTAAATATATTTAATGTAAAGCATTTTCGGAGTGTAAAGTTTAATTAATATTAAGATAATATTAATAATATAAAAGAAATTAAAATAGCTAAATAATACAGAAATATTAAGAAAATAGAATAAAGTTTAGATATTTATTAATAACATATGAAATGTTAATAAAAACATTTATGAGTACATTATCACAAAGATAATAAATAAAGAAAAGATAAAAATATATTTGTGAAGAAATCTTCATAAATGTATTTTATAGTTAGAAGAGAAAAATACGTTTATAAAATAGGGTATCGTAAATGTATTTATAAAAATGGAAAAGGGGGCGAAAAGAAGAAAATATGAAAACAGATAGCTTATGAAAAGATTTATTTATTATAAGAAACAATATTATGATCGAAATAAAATTTATCAAATATAGAATTCGGATTAGGATTGTAGTAATTTTTAGTGGACCATGTATAATAAAATGATTCTGGATTTTTGTATAAATAAGCAAGAGAACCATTAAAAGTTTGACATATATGATAAGATCTTTGAAAATTAACAAGACGATATTCTAAGTTATATCTTTCCAAATATGGTATGTTACATATCATTATCTCTGCATGAAATCTTGGTAGTTCTTTGTACATATAACCATTATATCCTTTACTATGAATCCATTTACCTAATTGTAAATCATATAGTAAATGAGATTTTCTACTAATTACTTTATTATTTAACAAAGGAAAACAATATTCAAAAAGTTTATGTGGATAGTCGTTATGTTTATTCCTTAAATATTCAAAAGTTTCATATGCATCAAAGTTCAATAAACCTATATCTTTTTTTACTTCAAACGATATTATTTTTCCACCTAACGATCTTCCTATTTCTTTATCAAAAGCATACCAAGATGCCGTTCGTTCATCTGCAAAATAACTTGGTTCTTTTAATTTTATATTATCCCCTATATTTGCACTTGTTCCATGATATATTATACTTCCTTTTTTTAGAATTGCTTTTATTTTTCCTTGTATCTCTATTCTTTCCTTCCAACTTTGTGTTTTTATTTCTCCTTTTTTCACTATTTTTTCCATCCAATCCTCTACTTTTATATCCTCTTTCTCTCCTTCTACTCCCCCTTTCTCTTTTTTTATACTTTCCTGTATTACTTCTATTCTTACTTCTTCATCTATCTTTATCTTATCCTCTTCCTTTACAGTTTTCTTTTTCTTTATACTTTCCTGTATTACTTCTGTTCTTACTTCTTCATTTATCTTTATCTTATCCTCTTCCTTTACAGTTTTCTTTTTCTTTATACTTTCCTGTATTACTTCTGTTCTTACTTTTTCATCTATCTTGTTCTTTTCATCTATCTTGTTCTTTTCATCTGTTTTGTTCTTTTCATCTGTTTTGTTCTTTTCATCTATCTTTAGCTTACCCTCTTTTTTTATATTTTCCTGTATAGCTTCTATTCTTACTTTTTCATCTATCTTCTTTTCATCCATTTTTTCTTGAATTTTTATATCTTTATTTTCTTTCTTTTGCATATTTGAATTCTCTTTCAAATCAGTATATTTACTTTGTTTCCTAATCCTATTTTGTGTTTTTGCTTCTTTTATATTATCATCATCGCTTTTCTTCTTGTTAATTGTTTCGACCTTACCATTGTCAATTTTTGATGTGCCAGTATTTTTTATATTTTTATCATCTTGTCTAATGTTTGTATTTGTCTCATTAATATTATAATTAATACTATCATCGTTAATATTATCATTGTAGTTAATAATTTCTTCTATTTCTACATTGTTATTTATTTCTTTTATTATCTTCACTTCTTGTTTAAAACTAACGCTATTGTCTTTTAATATTTCTGAACAAATACTCTCCAATATATTATTTTCTTTATTTTCTCTATTTTTTTTCCTTTCATTGCGTTTTTCTTTGTTTCTTTTATCCTTATTTATCTTTTCTTTTGCTTTTTTATTACTTTTATCTATTTTATCTATATTCTTATCATTAATATTTTCATTATCCATATTAGTTTGGTCACTTAACTTCTTATTGCTCATCTTTTCATCACCTAACTTCTTATTGCTTAGCTTTTCATCACCTAACTTCTTATTGCTTAGCTTTTCATCATCTAACTTCTTATTGCTTAGCTTTTCATCACTTAGCTTCTTATTGCTTGTCTTTTCGCCACTTAGCTTCTCGTTGTTCGGCTTTTCATTGCTAATATCTTCATTATTTATATTTTTATCTATCTTGTTATCTTGTATTAAAAATATACTATTTATGCTATTATGCATATCTTTATTTATTTTTTTTTCTATGTAATTTTCATATCTATTATTCACAGAATTATTCACAGAATTATTCACAGAATTATCCATATAATTATCTGCATAATCATCTATAGAATTATCTGCATATTCATCTATAGAATTATATACAGTATTATCTATTGTATTATCCATAATATTATCCATATTATTATCCATATTATTATCCATTGTATTATCCGTATTATTATCCATATTATTATCCATTGTATTATCCATTGTATTATCCATTGTATTATCCATTGTATTATCCATATTATTATCCATATTATTATCCATTGTATTATCCATTGTATTATCCATTGTATTATCCATTGTATTATCCATTGTATTATGTAGTATATTAGGAGTTGAAATTTTATTGGTATTTAAATCATTAGAAGTCGTATTATAATAGAGAGTATGAGAATCGATATTATCGCTAATATAGGAAAGTGAATTAGTATCACTTACAATATGTGAAACGACATCAATTATTGGTGGATAGGATGAATTTTCCATGGAATTGTTTTTTATGGGATTTTTTATTTTTTAACTTGTGGTATCTTTTTTAAATCTATAATATAAACATAGAATAGTACTATTAAACTAAAAATATATTGTTATAAACAGTTTTGTTTTTAATATTAAATAGTATTTTAATATTAAAAAATTAGAGTATCCAATAAATTATCTAGTTCAATTACCCAGTTTTGTTGATATAAATTATATACATTTACTTCACCTAAATTATTTGTCATATAGTGATAGTATATTCGTGTTTTGTATAGATAGATTATATTTTGATTAGAAATAAATTCTATCAATAAATCATTAAAGGGACCATCTGAATCGGCCAACATATCATTCATAATATCAATAAGCTCACCATAAAATAATGTTTTATAAAAATTAACTCCAATGTCTGGGATGATATCTATATTGCCTAATTCTACTTCATCTCCATCTCTTAATATAATATAAAAATTAATTTTAACTATATTATTTATTGGAATTATATCTATTCTATCGGTTGTAATTATATTCATTTTAATAAGCTAAATAAATAATAAAAAATATTCGCAATATTTTTTATTATCTTATTTTATTATTTTTTATTTTCTCTATTCCATAAACCTAAAAATCGTAAAATCTTTTTATTAACTTAAAATATTATTAATTTTTCCTAAAATAAGTGTTTATGTTATTTTAGAAATTATATTATTTAAGTGTTATTAAAGGTGTTGGTATCATTTAAGTCATTTGTATCATTTAAGGATTATGTAGTTTAGGATTTATATAGCCCTTTTAAGTGATTAATAAATGGAATTTTGTTTTGTATCTGTTATTATATGATAAACTATGTTTAAACAAAATTTATCATAAACAAAATTTATCATAAACAAAATTTATCATAAACAAAATTGTGTAATTTGCTATATTTATAAAAAGGTGATAAAATTCTGTCCAATACTTATGAACAAAATTATTATTTAAGGAATAAAAATATATTATCCGCTATAGTATTAATATTGAACTATAATAGAGGGGATTTAAAATATTATCCTACGCTTAATATAAAAAGAGAAAATATTTTACTGGTTTACATATGTATTGAAGAGTATAAATATTATACTGTGTTGTGTTGTGTTATATTAAATAAATACGAGACAGTATAATATTTAACTAAATATTGTTGTTAATAAAGATAGTGCAAAATATTTAACTGAAGAGATATTTAACTGAAAAGATATTTAACTGAAGAGATATTTAACTGAATGAAGACAAAAGAAAATAGAGAATAATGAACAAAATAGGAAAAATGTGAGCTATAAAAAGTTACATAAGTGAAGTGTAATTTTTTATGAGAAATATAAGAAATAATATGTAGGAGGGTAAAGAATATAAGAAATTAAAAAGAAAAAATGGAAGAATTGAAAATTTTTGAAGACATAATGTCACAGTGGGAAGGTTTTGAAATGAAGGAAGTACAATTTGAGAAATAGTAGGAAGTAGAAAGGAGATGGGAAAGATAAGATTTTTTATGGGAAGAGGAAAGGAAAAGAGGAAGAGGAAAATAAAGTTGAAAATTAAGAGAGGAATAAATTTCAAAGAAACATTGATCTAAAGAAGGAATATCAATGGAATTATTCATAAGTTCAATAATATCTTTTTGTTTTAAAGATAAGTGATCGGATAAATAGCAAGATAATAATAAAGAAGCAGCAAGATATAATTTAAGAGAGGATTTAAGAGTATCCAAATCAGGGAAAGATTTTAATGACATAAAATAATCAAAAATATGTATGGTTAAAATATATGTGCTGAAATTTAATTTTAATTTTAGAGTAAGATTTGTGAGTTGTTCTATAATAATTAGACGATATAAAACAGGTACATTTGATTTAATAGTATCAAAAGGACAAAGAGAATTAGGTGTAAAATGAGGAGTAAATAAAGAATAATTACAAGTGGAATAATTACAAACACTTGATGAATTAAAATGATCTGAAATATTGGAAAATGTAGTATTTGTAATATCATTAAACCATTCATGTGATATACAATTTGACCAATTAAAACGACAACCGGGATCAAATTGTAACATAGAATTAATTAGAGAAACAAGAGATTTATCTGATGTAAAACTTGAAAGATAATCAGAAAATGAACTATGTGTATATAAATTGTTAGATTTAACATTTTTGAAATTTCTAATATTTAATGTATTAAGTTTTTTATTTCTAAGTAGTTTGCAAAAATGTTTATAATTTTTATCGTCGCATATTAATGAATCAAGTTGGTCTGTTGAAGGTTGCAATATGGATACTATTTGTCTTTTCAGATTCGTTTCGTTATTCGTCAAAAATATATTTCTGTGACATAAAATTTCACACAATATTACACCCATTGACCATACATCAATTCTACTATCATAAAAATTTGAATCGAATAATATTTCTGGACATCTATAATATAGTGTTTGTACACCATTGTGTAACATTTCATCATCACTATATTTAATTGCTCCTAATCCAAAATCTATAAGTTTCGGAATTCCATTTTCTAAAACTATGTTCGATGGTTTCAAATCTCTATGTATTATTTTATTTTTCTCTAAATATTCTCCCGCTTTCATTAACTGATATATTAATTTCTTCCATTCCATATTTATTTTCCCTACATTTTCTTTCCTTTCCTTTTTTATTTCTATTAATTTCTTTAATGTTAAATCCCCATTTGGCATTATTATTTGCAATTTTTCTCCTTTTTTTCTTATTTCCTTCACTTTTATTATATTTGGATGATCTATTATTTGCAATAAAGTTGTTTCTTTCAACATGCTCCTGTCTATTTGTCCTTTATTCATTATTTCCAATTCTTTCATTGCATACTCTTTTCCATTTTCATCTTCCACTATATACACTTTCCCATATCCTCCTTCCCCTATTTTTCTCTTCTTTATATATTTCCCTATCTTTTCTTCATTCATTTTCTCTCTATCCCTTCCCCCCTCATCTATTTTCTCTCCAATCCTTATCTCCTCATTCATTTTCTCTTCATTTTCCTTACAATCAGTATCCTCATTCATTTTCTCTTCATTTTCCTTACAATCAGTATCCTCATTTTTTATTTCTATTGTTTCTACATTTTGATTGACACTAATATTATTTATTTTGTTTTTCCTTTTATCACAACTTGTTTTATTATCAGTTTCTCTGTTTATTTTCTTTTTGTTTGGTGTGTTTGACCCATGTTTCACTTCATTGATATCCGCTCCAGTGTGAATACTAATATCACACAAATGAGGATTTGAGCTTTCAGCATTTACTATATTAAAAATATCCATATATAAATTGGAATTTATTTCTTGTTGATTGTTTTTTTCCATATATTGAGTATATGTTTTTGCATTCTCATAATTTATATTTTCTGTTTCTTTTTGATTTAATTTTTTAATATCTATTTTATTGCTTTCTTTACAATTCTCAAAAACATTATTTATTTTATTTTTCTTTATATAATCTATTATTATATTTCTATCATTTTCTTTTAATTCGTATTTATAGTATAATCTATAAATATAATTTTCATCTTTCAGTATATTATTAATATTAATATCCGTTTTCATTATATCAACGCTTCTTTTTCCAACTTTATTATGTTTTATTTCTTTCATATCATTTTTATTTAATTCATCATATTTCATATTCTTCGATATTTTTTTTTCCTTTCTCATATCTTGTAAATGATTACATATTGTTTGATGATATTTATTTTTCTTTTCTCCTTTTCTTTCCCCTTTATATGTTTTCACTTGCTTTGTCATCAACATATTTGTTTCTTTTTATTGTTACTAACTCTCATGTTTTATTCAGTTATTATACTCAATCTAACATTCTTTTTTGATCATCTTTGATTTTATTCTATCTTTACACTTATATTTCTTATTCCCCATTCCTTAAAAATTATCTTTCTTATTCTTTATTCCTTACAAATTATCTTTCTTATTCCCCATTCCTCAAAAATTATCTTTCTTATTCTTTATTCCTTACAAATTATCTTTCTTATTCCTTAATTTTATCTTTCTTATTTCTTATTCTTTATTCCTTAAAAATTATCTTTCTTATTCCCCATTCCTTACAAATTATCTTTCTTATTCTTTATTCCTTAAAAATTATCTTTCTTATACCTTATTCCTTAAAAATTATCTTTCTTATACCTTATTCCTTAAAAATTATCGTTCTTATTCTTTATTCCTTAAAAATTATCTTTTATATACCTTATTCCTTAAAAATTATCGTTCTTGTTCTTTATTCCTTAAAAATTATCTTTTATATACCTTATTCCTTAAAAATTATCGTTCTTATTCTTTATTCCTTAAAAATTATCTTTTATATATCTTATTCCTTAAAAATTATCGTTCTTATTTTTTATTCCTTAAAAAATGTCTTTTATATACCGTATACGGTATACCTTATATCTTATAGCTTAATTTAATGGTTTATATTCATTATAACTTATTTATGTTTAATATGATATATCTGATTTTATTTTGCCAGAATATTATCATTCTATCTAGCTAAATATGAAACTTTGAAATTGTAGTAAATAGATGGGGAAACGGGTTCGGTAATGGTAACTTATAGAGAGTTTATAAAACAATATAGGATGAAGTATAATTATTAGAAATAAGAAAGAACAAACGTAAATTTGAATAAATGTAAAACAAAAGAAAAAGAAAAATGAACGATAGAGAAAGAGGATATCCTATTGTATCATATAATGAAGAATGGATGAATAATATAGATAGTAAATTTAAGGAATATGGATTAATTGTAATTGAAGACATAATAGAAGAAAAAGAATGTAATAGATATATGGAAGAAATAGTAGAATCGATAGAAAAAATAGGAACAGGTGTAAAAAGAGATAATATAGAAACATGGAAAAAAGAATTATTACCACCTATGACTAGACATGGGTTATTTCAATCACTAATAACAAACTCAAAACCTACATGGGAACTAAGAACAAATCGAAGAATAAGAGAAGTATTTCAAGTTTTATATTGCAAATTAAAGGGGTTGGAAAATATAGATTTGATAGTATCCCAAGATGGTATAAATATACAACCTAATGGATGGGGTAAATACCATAATAATAACATAACATCAGATTGGGCACATTTAGATTTAACAGAAAAAGATGCAACATATAAATGTCTACAAGGTCAAATTGTGTTAACACAAACAACAGGTTGTTTTAGAGCATCACCTAAAAGTCATAAATGTTTGAATGATATACTTGATATGAAAAAAATCAATTGTAAAGATAATTGGTTAAAATTTGAACAAACACAAAAGGAGATTGATAATATAAAAAAATTATTGGATGTTCATGATGGCTCATGGCAAATTCCCATTTTATCCAAAAAAGGTAGCTTAATTATATGGACAAGTGCACTAATTCATAGTGCTAAATATCCTGATCACAAAGAAAAAATATCAACTTTTGATCCATGGCTTGGTTGGCGTGGTGTTGTTTATATTTGCTATTGTCCTAAAAATGAATTCACTTCATCCCAACTCAAAAAAAAATATAATTATCTACTTCAAAATCGTACTATGAACCATTGGTCTCTTAAAGTTTTTCCTAAAAACCCATTATCTCGATATACAACATCCGATTCTTATCATCCCATTATCTCTAGTTGTTTATCAGATCCAAAAAAGATATATGATATTTGGCAAGTCACCAATCCTTTTTATTTTGATATTATGTATTCTGTTGTATAATCTATTTTAATCTTGTATTATATTGTATAATATTGTATAATCTATTTTAATCTTGTATAATATTGTATAATCTATTTTAATCTTGTCCAAAATATTTATATCTTGTATAAATATTTTATCTATGTAAACCAAAAATATCGTTAATCTTAATAAAAACTAATATTCTTTTGTACTTATCTATTATTTAATATTATTCAAATATTTAAATGATTTATGATTTATACTTGGCAATATGTTTTATATGTTTAATAATTTAAACATATAAATGATAATAATTAATTATTGATTATTGATTATTGATAACACGGAATGTGAGATTTATTCGTGGATCTTTTACTTTTAATTCTTTGGGAACGGTGTGTTTAAAATGTTTTTGTGTTTCGCCTGACATTACAATAACATCTCCCGATCCCAAAGAAGTTTTGTATGTTGTTCCATCTTTAATATGTCTTAAATAAAATTTTCTGGTTGCTCCAAATGATACGGATACAATATCTTCACCTGGTGCTAAATCTTTTTCAGAGTCTGAATGATAAGATATATATGATTTACCATCTTTATAATAGTTACATAGTACATAACTATATTTTCTTCCTGTCATTTCTTCTACTTTATTTTTTATAAATAAAACTGTTTCTGACCATTTTTCTGCTTGTTGAATTGTTCCTGAATACTTATATTTTAATCCTTCGTTTCCTTGACTTGATGTTAGTCTAGCAGGCTCTCTCCATTTACCCATTACTAATACTCTTTCCTGTTTCCATTTTATTTCACTATCTAATTCTTCAAATAAATCTTTAAAAACATTTTTATATAATGTAACCTTAGAATTATCTCTTTTTATTACTTCCATTTATCTCTATTGCCTGATTTGTTTATTTTTCTAATTTTATGTTTTCATAATATATTACTTAATTACTTGACTTTGAGTTATTTACGTTGCTATTTATTTTCTCTTTTATATTATTTATTTTGTTATTCATCTTAATAATATTATTAAATACGTTATTCACTCTGTTATTTATTATTTATTTTTATCGAGTTGTTATCTTCTTTGTTATTTACTCTGCTATCCGCTTTGGTATTAACTTATTAATAAAATTATTCGGTTTGTAATTCAATATGCTATTCACTTTGTTAATAAATTATTCTGTTTATAATTCAATATACTACTCACTGTGTCTTAACTCAGTTATTCATTTTACTATTCACTTTGTCATTCACTTTACCATTCACTTTACCATTCACTTTGTCATTCACTTTGTCATTCACTTTACCATTCACTTTGTCATTCACTTTGTCATTCACTTTACCATTCACTTTACCATTCACTTTACCATTCACTTTACCGTTCACTTTATCATTCACTTTACCATTCACTTTACCATTCACTTTACCATTCACTTTACCATTCACTTTACCATTCACTTTACCATTCACTTTACCATTCACTTTACCATTCACTATGTTACAGATTTTCAGTAAAATTATAAAATTAGTAAATTATACACATAAATAATCAAATATGATTTTTGTTCTAATGAAATATATATTTAACTTTGAATTATTGTAATTTATAGATCTAAAAAAATAAATGTCGGATATGATTAATCAAGTAATAAATTATTTAATTGATGATAATTTTAATATCATTAGCAATAATAATGGATTTTCGGTAAATGTTGAAATTAATAAATATACAGTCACTTCTTTCAGCATATTTTTATTATCAAACAAAAGCTCATTTTTTTCGTCATGGGGTGAATTCAGCTATTCTATTATTTTTCCTAAAACATATATGGGATTGAAAGCATTAGCTTTGGGTAAAAATATTATAGCTAAATATTTTTACAAAAATAGTAAAAAAGAATTATATTTGGATCATGGTTTAGATTATACTTTATCAAATTAGTATGGGAATAATATTTGTTATTAATGTAAAGCAAGTACCTCCATACTATTATAAATAGTAATAGAATAATTTTTCAAAATATTAGTATGAGTAGTATTTTGAGAATAGTATTATTTCCAGAATAGTATTATTTCCAGTTATATAGGAATAAAGTAAAACAAATACCAACTAATAATAGCGTATTTATTTTATTGAGAATGTGTAATACTAAATGAATTGATGGGTTCACGTTGAAAATTTGAAATATCAGCATCGGTAGTTTTATTATTTTCACTATTTTTACCAAAATCCTTAATTTGATATGGTAAAATATCAATACAGTATTTTTCTTTAGAAAAAATAGATTGTAATGAATTGTTTGAGAACTCAAAAGGTGCAGATATATATGACACAGAATATGATGATAAAAAATGTGAAGCTATTTTTTCACATCTTGGAATATGGTAAAATGTTGATACTATATATACATTTTTAGGGAAAAATGTTGGTGACATTTTCTGTAAAATTAATGATACAAAGTATATGTTTTGTATAGTATTCAATGATTCATTTTCTTCATATATTTTATTCTCGTCTATCCACATTTCTTCCTTCATATACTTTTTCATTATTTCCGATTCTCTTGCTATTATATTCTCATTCTTATATGATTTTCCTCCGCAACATATTATATATTTCTCCTCTTCTTTATCTGCATAAAATTCAAATGCTGCTTTTTTACATCTATTTTTTAGTTGTTCTCCACATTTATATTTTTCTTGCTTTTTATTATATACTAAACTACAACCTAATACTACATATATAGACATATCTCCTAGTTTTTCATATATATTATAAAAAAAAAAAATCCATACTTAAAAAACTTCGTACTCTTTTTTTTTCATTTTTGTCACTTGTATTTTCTTACTTTTTGCCTCCCTCTTTTCCCTCTACCTCTCTTCCCCCCTCTTTTCCCTCTTTTCCCTCTTTTCCCTCTTTTCCCTCTTTTCCCTCTACCTCTTTTTCTCTTTTTTCTCTATTCCCCTCTACCTCTTTTTCTCTTTTTCTCTTTTTCTCTATATTCCTTTTTTATTTCCACTTTCTCGCTTATGTTACTCTTAATCTTTATTTTTCTCTCCATTACTTGCTCATTATATCTTCTTAATTTTACATATTATATCTATATGTTTTACTTTTGTAAGATATTATGTATATTTTATCTGATTTACAGATAAATATATTATTATTCACAATTCACAATTCACAATTTATAATTTATAATTCATAATTCATAATTCATAATTCCTAATTCATAATTCATAATTCATAATTCCTAATTCCTAATTCATAATTCATAATTCATAATTCATAATTCCTAATTCCATAATCCATAATTCATCAATTTTTAAGCCATTATATTTACCTTTTATTGAATATTTTATTGAATATGGAATTACATTTAAGAAATTAATAATTTTCAAGTAATTTTAGAACAAGTTACTAAAGATATCGTAAAAGCTAATTGTCACATGTTGTATAATATAAATACTTACAGCATATCATCTAAAATCAACATAAAGAGTTACTATAAAAATATTAGACATAACACGATAATTATATGGATAGTAAAATATTTGTATGAATATGATAAAAATTTTGATCGTGTTGAATTTAAAAATGCAAGAAAACAATGAATATAGTAATCAAATATTTAATATAGACGAAACAAAAATAGATATTTTAATTAATAAAATTAAATCGACATGGATACTGGTAATTTTAATTTTGTCAATTCTGTTTGTTATTATTACAACATTATCAATTATATTATTAATAACTGGTTATTTAATTGGAGATATTGAATATTATAATGAAAATAACTGTACAATTATAGAGCCATTAGTAAAACAAAATCTTACAGACAATTATATTTCTATAGTTAAATATAATCATAAATATAATAATTCTACATTAATAGCCAAAAGTATGGATTTTACACTAGAAGTTTTTTATAATAAGTATAATTATAAAATAAATGATACAATAAAATGTTATACATCTGAACAAAAATATGATACGGTATATTACTATAAAACATCTTTTTATTCAGATAATAAACTATTTCTATTATCTTTAGGATATTCATCTTTATTATCCATTTCAGTAACCTGGATTTTATCTTTTTCTATATCATCACTGGGCACTTGGACAAAAATAAATAATCTACGAAATCATTCTTTTGTCTATGAAGAAATACAATAATATTCTATCTTATCAATTCATTCCTTTTCTTATCATACATATTATGTTTTTCTTATCATATATATTATATGGTCCTCTTATATCTCGTATTGTTTCAATATATCTTATACTTTTTTATATGTTATATCTTTCACATCTTATCTCTCTCAATATATCTTGTACTTTATATTATGATAATTTCAATATATCTTATATGTTTCAATATATTTTATATGTTTCAATATATCTTATATGTTTCAATATATCTTATATGTTTCAATATATCTTATACTTTATTATGATAATTTCAATATATCTTATATTTTTCAATATATCTTATACTTTATTATGATAATTAGAGCAAGCGTTAAAACAATAAATCGTTAGAGTGGCAACCCACCCATTATATGGTTATTATAACAAGCCTGTTATAATAAAATGAATAATTAGTATAATTTAAACAACCTTTATTATACTAAAATACAACAATAAATATATAAGCGTGAATTTTGGTATATAAATCATGAATATAGTTAAATATATTTAATTAAATATATTGTTTTTTTTAAACATAAAAATATCGTTACAGAAAATTTTTGTATATATATTCGAATTTCTATATAATAATACATTAAATTCATCTTTTAAATTATTCTGTTTATTTAAAATATGTATAAATAAACAGAATATAGAGAAATAGTTTTATATATTAAATATGAAAATGATAAAAATAATAAAAACGGAGAAGAAAATATTAATGAAGATTTGAATATTTTTATATTTTACATAATCTTAAAAATATTGGGGTTCAAGAATAATATCTTGGAAATGACTCAAAAATTTGATTTATCTTTCGATATTTTTAAGTACGATATTATCGGTTACTTCCATACTAAGGAACAAATTTCCCTTCTTCGCAAAAACAGAAAAAATCTTATTGATTCTCTTCCTACTTTATCTGATTCTTACATAAAATATGTTTGTAGTCATGATCCATCTTATAAATTTCCTTTGACCTATTCTACTAAACTTGTTGTAAGTGTTGATATTCTTTATCCCGATGAATCTCATATTTCTCATAATATAACTAATGATATCCATGAAATTCAAAATATATAATATTACATATATATATATTTTCATCTCTCTTTTTATATAATATTACTTATGTAAATATTATATAATAATCTATAATCTATAATCTATAATCTATAATCTATAATCTATACAATATTAATTTTCATAACAACATACTTTTTGTCAATAATTTTTGATACTCAAAAATCCATACAAAACACAATATTCACAGATCAAATTATATAAGAATAAATCCATATAGCAGTTAAGTGTATTATTTTTATTTAATAAAATAGAATTTTTAAGTTCTTATAAATATAGACATTTGTCTATATTTATTTCATATTTGTTAACAAATTTCCATATATTTTTCTATTAATATTCATTTAACTGTTATTCTTAGTAAAATTTAAAATTACTAATGTGGTAATTTAATTTAAGCTTATTTGATTACTTATTTGTTATAGTTTTTATTAATAATCGCATATTTTTATTGCCAATTACTTAATTTTATAAATTTATTTATAGAATATATAGTATACTCTATGATAAAAATCTCTTAAAAATATTATGGATTCTTGGATTTGTAAATATTTATTGAAAATATTTATTGCGCTAACCATAAACCTATAATAACGTTTAAAATTATTCTAAAAATTTAATATTGACACTAACAGTTTTGGGTAATAATGTACATAGTTTTGCGGGTCTATACATCGTTATTAAATTATTTGTCTCAATGTCAACTATCAACTTGATGAAACAATGTAAAAATTTATAAAATTGAATTATGAAATTTTATAAGAGTTGTAAACTAGTGTTTGTCAACATATTAAGGTTACCAATATATCGAACTTTGTACCATGTCGATTTATATTTGGCATGACTATTTTGTGTGTATTGAATTTTTAACCAAAATTATATTGTAATACTTATATAATATGTATTAATCAAAACTTTCTTCCTAAATCTAAAATTGAAGAGATAAATTTTATTTTAAAAACGCTTACATAAATTTTTATCCCTAATAAAACTATAACTTTATTTAAGGACTATGTCTAATATCTATGTAGCATAAATTTAGATAATTCACATAATATACATATTATTATATTATTATATTATTATATACACTGTAATATTATTATCTAACTTATTATATCTCGCAATAACATTTACAACCCACCAATTTTTGTAGCTTATCGATTTATATTTTTGCATTATTACATAACGCATTATTATATAATAATATTATTATATAATAAGCTTAATAAACATATCTTAATAAAATAATAGTCAATAACGGAAGAATAAAATAATAAATAGTGTTTCTGATGTGTTATGTTTGTGATTTATTATATTTACGTCTAAAAACCAAAAATAAGGTTTTTGTTGACGCTAAAATTTTACGTTAACCGGTTTTTAAAGTAACTATTTAGGTTATTTTAGGAACCCAAAATGTAGATAAAATGTCTCGGAACTAAAGTTGTATAATTATTTTCCTAAATTAAACTATTTACAAATAACGGCTTGATGGATAATATTAATTTAGCAAAATAATTATACAACTTTGGTAATAGTATTTATAAAAATATATTAACAATCAAATTATAGATTTATATTATTAATTCAATAAACGATGTACTACAATATTATTGATATAAATCAAAGATTCAGATATTATCTGAATAAGTTATAAATTTTGATGTAAATAATATAAATTTGTTTTATAAATTCTATTTTTCTTAAAATAGAATTCAATTGTCTAACCAAATAATTTATTAAATGTTAGTCTAATGTTTATATCTATTTTATGATCTGATTTATAGTTCTAGTAAATAATATATAGTATGTTTAATTATATATTAGGTTGAACAATTATATACTAGCTTGAACAATTATATTTAAGGTAGAATAATTATATTAAAAAAGAGTTGTGAATAATTTAATTTAGTTATAAATTAAATTATTAATTAGAAGAGTTAATATAAGAAAAATATTTATTAAAAGAGGAAACAATTAAAATAAGAGAATAAGAGAAATGATTAAAAATATAACTTTGTTATATTTAACTAATATAAGATAATATAGGAAAGAGATTAAAAGAAAAATGATAGATACAAGAGAAAAAGATTAAAGATTAAAAGAAGAAATAAACGAGGAATAAAGAAAGAAATGGATAGCGACGCACTAAAATTTGGATAAAAATGTTGGAAAAAGCAAAAGAGAAAAGAGAGAAAAAAGAGAAAAGAGAGAAAAGAGAGAAAAGAGAAAAAATAAAAAAGAATAAAAGGAGGATAATAATGAATTTTAATAATGTGAGAAAGGGTGGAGAAGAGGAGACAGGGAGCGATAATGAGAATGATGTAATAATGGATAGAGGAGATATGATACAAAGGAATAATAATAGAAAAGGATCAGGAGTAAAAAAAGGAGAAAAGAATATAAAAAGAAAGAAAAGAATAGAGAATTTAACAGAAAAAATAAAAGATATATATAAAATAGATATAAGTGATTATTATTACAATAAAGAAGTAGTAGAAGAGATATTAAAAAAGAAGGGAGATAAAATAGGAAGAGGAGCATTAGGGGAAGTATATGATATAGGGAGAAACGAGGTATTAAAAGTGTTGGATACATGTAGATATCAGAGAAGTTTAGTAGCACCAACGATACCGAATATACAAAAATATTGTAATGATTTAAGTGATAGAGAAATAATAACAAAAATACCTAATGGAGATAACAATATGTTGTTGATACCGAATGAATTGAATGAAGGGTTAGTAGGAACAGTATTAACAGAACTTCATAAGGCAAATATATGTGAATATTATATAGAGACAAGAGGATGTTATATAGATGAAAATAAAATAGTATATATAGTATTAGAAAAAGCAAAAAATAATACAGAAGATTTGATAAAGAGTGGAAAAAATTTAGTGCATATATTGTTCCAAATTATATATGCTTTATATGTAGGACAAACAAATTATCTATTTACACATTACGATTTACATATGGGAAATATTTTATATGAAGAGAATAAAGAAATAAAAGGAAATATATATAAAATACAAGGTGAATGGGTAGCTATATTAAATCCTGGATTTGATATAAAAATATCAGATTATGGATTTTCGAGACTACAACATGCTAATACTATCATTTCTCCTAAAACAGATATACCGGGAGGAAGAACAGGTAGTATATTTAATCCATTATATGATATATTATCATTAATAGGTTACATACTATTCTATCCAAAAGCAAAATTATTATATACAAATATAATAAATGATAAAGAAATGTCAAATGTATTTTTGTTATTTATAAATAAATTATTTGGTACAATAGATATAGAAACTATTAAAAAATACTATAAAGATAGTTGGAGACCAAAAGATAGTTTTTATAATTATCAAAATCTCACAAGAATGGAAGATTTACTTAAATTTATAACTGAATTATTGTTAAAAACTGGTCAAGCTACTATTATTAAAAATATTACTAAAATACCTAATGATTTTATAGTTCGTACAGCTATTACACCTGATAATTCTTATATTATTGATAGATATCATAGAAAATCATTCGATCTTTCCAATAAACCTGATCATATAACTCGAACAATATTTCCCGGCGTAAAATTAAATACTTATATATTTGATATAACTGGTATAGAAAGTAAAGTTAAATCTTTAAAAACACAACTCGTAATTCCTAAAGAATATCAAAAAAAAGAACCTTTAGTTTATATGCATAATTGTTATGTTTCTCGTTCTGAACTAAATCCTATTCTCAAATTAAGATCTGCTTGTTGTAAACTCGATATTTTTTCCCACTTGAATGATTTTGATTTTGGCTTGGCTGTTAATGGTGGTTTCTTTGACGTTAATAATACTTTCCGTCCTATCGGTCCTTACAAACAATTTAATGATTCATCTAGTTATTTATCCACTCTAAATATCCCTCCTTTATATCAACAATATTATGCTTATATTCTTATTAAAAATAATAAATTTACTATCATACCTACCTCTTTCTTCATTAATTCCAACAATTCTGATCCCTTATCTTTTTCTGATTTTACTGATTCTCTTCTCGCTCAAATTAATGATGCTGATTTTAGTTTTGTTTCCGGTCCTATTCTTGTCTTCAATAAAAAAATTTTATTTAATTCTGATACTCTTAATCATATTTCCCTTATCAACGGCAACTATGTCGATATTTTCCAGTGTTCTAAATCTTCTCTTCCTTCCACTTCTAAGTATCTACAGTATACAGGTGGTCCCCGTTATTCTTTTACCTCTTCCGGCATTAAACCATCTTTTTCTCCTGAACCTTTCCAAGTCGCTAATTGTGATCAAATCTCTCCTGGTGAACTTGCCCATGCTTCTAATCCTAATCCCCGTACTGCTCTTCTTCTTTATCCTAATGGTGATTATTCTTTCCTTGTTGTTGAAGGTCGCGATCAACGTGGCTCTGGTCTTGATTGCGCTCAACTTTCTTTTATCTGTTCTTCTTTAGGTTGTTCCTCCGCTGTTAATCTTGATGGTGGTACTTCTTCCAATTTAGCTTGGGCTACTTCTGATGGTTATATAACTGGTATCTCTCCCTATAAACTTTCTGAATATCCTGTCGGTAATATTTTAACTCTCACTCCTTAGTTCATCTTCTCTTATTCTTTCTTTCCATAAAACTAATCTCATCATATTATCTCTCATCATATTATCTCTCATCATATTATTATCTCATCATATTATTATCTCACCATATTATCTCTCATCATATTATTATCTCACCATAATATTATCTCATCATATTATATTTTACCATATTATTATCTCATCATATTATATTTTACTATATTATCTCATCGTATTATTATATTTTATCATATTATTATATTTTATCATATTATCTCATCATATTATATTTTACTATATTATCTCATCATATTATTATATTTTATCATATTATCTCATCATATTATATTTTACCATATTATTATATTTTATCATATTATCTCATCATATTATATTTTACCATATTATTATATTTTATCATATTATTATCTCATCATATTGTATCTCATTATATTATCTCATTATATTATCATATTATTATATTTTATCATATTATTATCTCATCATATTGTATCTCATTATATTATCTCATTATATTATCTCATTATATGATAATATTATATTATCATATTATATTATCATATAATTATATTTCATCATATTATTATCTTATCATCTTATCATATAATCATATAATCATATAATCATATAATTATATTTCATCATATAATTATCTCTTGTTAATATGTTTAATTTGTCCTCTTAAGGTTACTATAACATTACCCTATTTTGCCTTCTTATCGTAATATCTACATTACAAAATTTAATATAATTTTCATATTGGTTATAAATAATATATTTATATTTAACTTACATAATTATAATAATACTGTTGGGTCTATAATTTATACGCTACCCAAAATAATTTCTTAATTTCTATCTAATATTATTCTCCAATAAATATTATTCTCCAGTGGATATTATTCTCCAGTGGATATTATTCTCCAATAAATATTATTCTCCAGTGGATATTTTTCATTAATAAAATATTCTTATTCGGTTAAATATTCTTCAGCGATAAAATATTCATCACGATAAAGTATTCATCTCCAATAAAGTATTCTTATTCGGTTAAATATTCTTCAGCGATAAAATATTCATCTCCGATAAAGTATTCATCTCCGATAAAGTATTCTTGTTATTCTCCAGTAAAATATTCTTTTTCTTCAGCGATAAAATATTCTTATCAGATAAAGTATTTTTATTTTGTTTAAATATTCTTCTCCAATATAATATTCTTATTCTTGTCAGATAAAGTTCTTGTTCTGTTTTAATATTTTTCTCCAATATAGTATTCCTACTCTTATCATATAAAGTGTTCTTGTTCTGTTTTAATATTTTTCTCCAATATAGTATTCCTACTCTTATCATATAAAGTGTTCTTGTTCTGTTTTAATATTCTTACTCTTCTCAGATAAAGTGTTCTTGTTCTGTTTAAATATTCTTATTTATCTCAGATTAAATATTCTTATTTATCTCAGATTAAATATTCTTATTCTGTTCAAATATTCTTATTTTATTTAACAATCCTGAGAGCGTCATTGCAAGTGACAATAACTTAATTTTCTCATATTAAATAATAACTTAATATTTATCTAATATAGTTAATTCATATTTATGTAATATAGTTAATTCATATGGAGAAAACAATATAATAATATATTTCTTGTGTTGATATATTACTATATTGAATAATATATCGATAAATTGCTTATATTTTAATACAAATAATATATTGACAGTTTATTTGAGTAATTATATTATCCTAAATAATATACAAATTATATACTTATGTGAATGATACTAATTATAGGAAAATTTGCTGATATTATTTACAAAAATAACATAAAACCATAATTAATAATATTTTACTAGAGTTAAGATGCCAATTATAGATAAATGATATTTCTAATTCGGTCGTTGAATATATTTGTGTATAATATATATAATATAACTATGAAATATAGTATTTAACATAATTATATTATTACCCTTTATATTACTAAATAATTTACATCTAATATGATATTTTACTTAATCGTTCACATCTATATGATATTTACTAAATAATTTACATCTAATATAATATTTTACTTAATCGTTCACATCTATATGATATTTACTAAATAATTCACATCTAATATAATATTTTGTTCAATAATTCATATCTAATATGATATTTTGTTCAATAATTCGCATCTAATATGATATTTTGTTCGATCATTCACATTTAATATGATGTTTTATTCGATCATTCACGTGTAATATGATATTTTATTGAATCATCCTTATGTAATATGATATTTTACTCATTACATTACATAATTATGCAATTTAAACTCAAAATAATATCTTAGTTATGAGATATTATTTATATCTTAATTGTAGAATTGTAATCGATCCAAATAATATTTAAATTCTTATGTTACATATAATTTTCTACGTTGGGTTATATAATTATATTTTTTGCTAAATATTTTTAAAGTTATTATTTTTATTACGTCAAATGATATCCGTGTCTTTTATCCCATATAATTCCTATATATTCCCATATATTCCCATATAATTATATCTAATCTAATAGCCATAGCGTCATAACTCCGTAATTCTATAATTCCACAATATAATATTTCGATCACTAAGGTTACAGAATTATATTCTTATGTAAAATAATATCTTAATCGTTACATATTCTATAATTCCATAATTCCATAATTCCATAATTCTATAAAATAATATCTTAATCGTTACATATTCTATAATTCCATAATTCTATAAAATAATATCTTAATCGTTATATATTCTATAATTCTATAATTCTATAATTCTATAAAATAATATCTTAATCGTTATATATTCTATAATTCTATAATTCTATAATTCTATAAAATAATATCTTAATCGTTATATATTCTATAATTCTATAAAGTAATATCTTAATCGTTATATATTCTATAATTCTATAATTCTATAATTCTATAAAGTAATATCTCAATCACCCGGTTATAGAATTATATTTGTACAAAATAACAAAATAATATATCAACCGTCACGCTATATAATTATACAATTCCATAAAATAATATATTAATTCTAAAGTTAAATAATTATACGATTGTATAAATAATATTTCAATAGCCGGATCACTGAATTATATTCTTGTGTAAATAATAAAATAATATTTTTATGGTCAAGTTACATAATTATACAATTTTATAAAATGAAATCTTAATTCTAAGGTTACGTAATTATAGGATTCTATAAATAATATCTCAATTCTAAAGTTACGTAATTATACGATTTTAAAGTCATGAAATTATACGATTCTTAAGTTACATTATAGGATTTTATAAAATAATATCTCAATTCTAAAGTTATGTAACTATACGATTCCAAAGTTACATAATTATACGATTCCAAAGTTACATAATTATACGATTCTAAAGTTACATAATTATACGATTCCAAAGTTACATAATTATACGATTCTAAAGTTACATAATTATACGATTCCAAAGTTACATAATTATACGATTCCAAAGTTACATAATTATACGATTTTATAAAATAATATCTCAATTCTAAAGTTACGCAATTATACGATTTTATAAAATAATATCTCAATTCTAAAGTTACGTAATTATACGATTCTATAAAATAATATCTTGATTTTCAAGTCATATAATTATACTATTGTATAAATAATATCTATAATTGCATGAATAATATCTCAATAGTTATGTTATGAAATTATATAATTTTATGAATAGTATTTTAATCGTTATGTTATAATTCTTTAAATAATAGCTTAATTGTCGAATTACATAATAGAAATAATATATTAATCGTTAACATATTATTTCTATAGAAAATAATAACTCGATCTACAAGTTCTATAAATAATACCTTGATTATTAAGTTATATAATTATATATCATATAGTACTATAATAAAGTAAAAATATATTGTTATATAATTTGTATAAAAATTAACATTAAATAATTGATAAAGTATTTAATATATCAATTTTACTAAAGATAATTCATAATCTAATTATCTCAATAAAATACGATATAGTTTAATATATTATTGTATTGATAATATTATCTATATAGTAAACTAATTAATACGTTGAACTACATAAAATTATTCTTAATTTTATGATTATATTAATATAAGTATTCTTCTATGAAGATCAATTATACTTTACCTACTCTGTGTAAAACAAGCAAATTTATCCCGTTTATAAAACTCATAAAATATCATTAATTAATGATATTTTCTTATATAAATAATGATATTTGTTATATAAATAATTACCCCTTGAATTATTTAATTATGCGTAACATATCTATAATAAGTGAATAAAATATTTATGACCAAGATGAAAACTAAGTAAAAATATTTATGACCAAGATAAAAACTAAGTAAAAATATTTATGAACAAGAGACAAATATTTGTTTATAAATATTTGTATAGACAAGTAAAAAATAATATACTAAATAATTGTACAATAATTTTTATTGTACAATATAAGTTTGGTTAAATGGTTTAGTAGGAATCAATAGTTTTTTCTGAGTAACAAGAATTACATTTAATAACATGAAATTTATTTGTTTTGGTGATTGAAGTATTGGGAGAAGAACATTGGGAGCATAAAACGAGTTGTCTAATATATTTTTTTAGCAAGCTTTCCATTTGATTTTGTTTGAAAGAGCCAGTAATTAATAACCAATTATCAGGAGCAATTGAACAAACGCAACTTAACTCACTGGAAATAAAGTTACAAACAGACTGTGGTAAACGGTTTATATGATTACACCAATCAACAAAATTTACGAATAATGTTCGTCTCGGACCTTGTATAACTATATTTGGTAATTTAAATTTAAAATTGTCTTTTTTTTCTACTTTTTCAGCTTCTTTAGCCTCAAAAATAATGTCTAACATTTCTTCATAAGTCTGCATATAAGTCATGTATTTATTCTACTATCTATGAAAATATTTATTTTAATATTTTCATACCAATAAAATTTTATATTTAAAGTTTTATCAATAAGTCAAATATTCTTTTGTTTTGTATCTACAAATTTCTTTAATTTAACCGATTTACAATAAAAAAGATTAGGATAAATAAAGCAGATAAATAATAAAGCCAAGTTAAATATCATAAAGGATAAAGTAAATATTATAAAGATTAAGGATAAAAATTATAAGGATAAAGATTATAAAGAATTAATATAAAGTAAAGCTTGTTCAGCTGCTTTTTTTTGACCATCCTTAATTTTAGAAGAAATGGAATGACCGAGAATTAAAGGTTTTTGATTGACATAAAATTTAGGAGAATCAATTATGACAGATACAGAAAATTTATTAGAAGAAGGGACAGATGAATAGAGAGGTAAAGGGAAATTATTTTTTTGACAGTATATTTGAAGAAGAGATTTAAAATCGGAATGATGTAACTGTGAATAGTGTGAATTATTTGTTGCATTTAAGCATTTGTTAATTAAAATTTCGCATATTGATATATCATTACTATCAATATAGATGGAACCTAAAATAGCTTCAAAAGCACAGGCTAATATAGATATTTTTCCTTTTTCAAAATTTTGTTCAGATTGACCCATTATTATAAATTTATCTAGTTTTAAATAAACAGCATATTTATAACATGCTTCTTTATCTACCATTCTAGATCTCAATATTGTCAATATTCCTTCATTTTTTTCTGTTTCCAAATATAATTGTTTAGCTATTACATTTCCTAATACTGCATCGCCTAAAAATTCTAATCTTTCATTACATTTACTTGTTCTATTCTCGTTCGTATAACTTTTATGTGTTAAGGCTTCAATTAAGATAATTTTATCTTTATATATATAACCCAATTCTTCTTCAAGCTCTCTAATTTTATCAAAAGATAACACTAATTTATGGTCAATATTCATTTCTTTCATATCGGCTATATTTTTTATTATTTTTTCTATATATAATATTCAATTTTGGGTTGTTATAACACTAATTTATGATCATTATTTTATGTTCATTATTTTATATTAATCTGTTAGAATATTCTAGCAGTTAAATTATTATAATTGTATAATATACTTACACTAAATATAAAAATAACATATAAACAAAAAATACAACCCATTATACAATATAAACAGTTAAATTATTATAATTGTACAATATACTTACACTAAATATAAAAATAACATATGGACAAAAAAATATAACCCATTATACAATATAGTATATGAATAGTAAAATAGGAATTATATAGTATTATGTAACAGAAATTACTAAAAATTATACAATAAATTAATATTATAACTGAAAAAATGGATATTAAATATATTGTTGGAAACTAAACAACATATTTGAATTAAATATATTGTTGGAAATTAAATATATATTGTTGGAAACTAAACATTATATTTGAATTAAATATAATTGGAGAATTATAAATATTGTTTAACATGATAATTAAAATTTTTTAAATCGGTATTTTTATAATGTTTTAAACACTTTAGATATGAAATAGACACCCATGTTACATGATCAATTTCATTAACATCTATAGAATTTGAATCAATATTGTCAATAAAATTGAACGGTAAATAAGTGAAAAAATAATAAGTATTAGCTATTATACCATATGGTTGAACAAGATCTTTATTTAGAAAAAAAGATGTTTCTTCATAAACTTCACGAATTGCTGTATCCAAGCTCGATTCATTATTTTCTTTACTTCCTTTTGGAAATCCATACGTTTGTGTAACTTTATTTCTAACCAACATAATATATTGATTACTGGAATCATAAATTATAACTCCTGCTTTTTCACATTTTTTATTTAAATCATCTTTTGTATTAATACAGGAAATATTAGAAATATTATGAATATTATTATGAATATTATCATGAATATTATCACTAACACTAAAATATTCATCATTATTTACTTTTATTAAAGAACACATTTTAATAAGATGTTATATAAAACTTAAGTTTTATATTGTATTCAAAATATATTTTAAATATATTTATCACAAAAATAAATATATCTAAATCAAATCATCAAGATCTATACAATCATCTGAATCGCTATAATTATCTGAATCGTTATAATTCTTATCAATAAAATATTTGTTTTTATAGATAGATAATTTGTTGGAAAAATTGTAAAATACGTTGCTAATATCATTTTTATTATCTATTGCAATTGAATTATGTGAGCTAAAATCAGATATACACAGATTGGAAGAATTATTAGATATAATATCATAAAGATAAGATATGTCTGATGATGTAAATTTTAATATTAAAGATTTATGATTTGTAAATAATTGAGATAAATCGTGTGTAGGATTAAGGTAATAATAATAAAGGAATAACTGTTTATGATCTAATAAATTTAATATTTTATAAATGTACTTATATGTTGTAGATATTGAATAACAAGATGTTACAAGCATATAATTTTGTAATAAAAGTTCTTTAATCAACGAATCACGGTCCGTCAAAATATTTATTTTATTATATATTTCTATGAACTCTTTAATATTAATACACTCTCCACAAATCAACAATTTTAATTCGTTCCGAAAATTATTATTTTTTTTAACTATTCTTTCAACTGTTGTATACAATTTTATCAGTTGCTCTTTACTTATTGATTTTAATTTTTTTACATTTATACCATGCATCAGTTTTAATCCCATTAAAATTGACTGTATATTTTCTTTTTCCTTATTGTATTTTATAACAATATTTTCTTTTCCTTCTCTTATAATTTGTTTATTATATTTATATATCTCAAATGGATTACACAATATTTCTATTTTTTCACCATATTCCCATTCTTTTCGCATTATTTTTTCTATATCTATTGTATCTATTGTATCTATACTATTATTTATTCTATCCACTATATCGGTTTCTTTTTGATTTTCAGTATCATTATAATTTTCTTCCATAATAACAATTTTTATCATAAACCTCTTCAAACTTTCGGACATATTTCTAGAATATTATTTTATATTAATTGTTTCTGTATTATTTTTCAGTTTTAATATTCCTAAATTTACTCTTAATTGTATTATTCGTTACAATTTTATGTTTTAAGTTGCAATAATAATAGATAAAACAACACAATTATAAATAACACAATTAATAATAATAGATAAAACAACAAATTATAAATAACACAATTAATAATAATAGATAAAACAACAAATTATAAATAACATAATTAATAATAATAGATAAAACAACAAATTATAAATAACATAATTAATAATAATAGATAAAACAACAAATTATAAATAACATAATTAATAATAATAGATAAAACAACAAATTATAAATAACACAATTAATAATAATAGATAAAACAACAAATTATAAATAACACAATTAATAATAATAGATAAAACAACACAATTATAAATAACACAATTAATAATAATAGATAAAACAACACAATTAACAATAATAGATTAATAATGATACAAATACTATTAATATAATGGAGGTGACATAATAAGAGTAATAAGAGTAATACGAATAATACGAATAATAGCATTAACAGAAAATAAAGCCGAAAGTTTTTATCAAGGCCAAATTTTTACGTAGATAGTTTTAAAAATTATTACCCACTTAATTTGGGATTGATGATAATGTGATTAGAATAAATAGATAAAATAAATAATAGTATATTATTTATTTTATAAGTAATTAATTATTTGAAATAATCTTTCATAATAACAGAGATTTCATTATCAGTACAGTAATAATCAATATTGTAACGATCGTGATAAATACGTTTGTCGGCATCAGGTTTAAGACAATTAGAAAGATATCTTTTATCGAAATCTTTAAGGGTCCATATTTTGCCAACACATTTATTGCCTTTATTTTTAAGGAGTTGTATGAATCCAGCCTTTCTAAAATCTAAAAATGAAGTACTTGTTGTTTCCAAAAAGTATTTACTGCCTTTCAATATTTCGAAACAAACAATATCGCCTTTTTGTGTGGGATTACTTATATCTAATCCATCGCAACAAAAAATCCATATTAAATCTTTGCAATATTTCTTGTAAAATGTATCTCTTTCTTTTATAATTTTTGGAGATATTACTGATTTTTGGAATTCTATCACTATATTATCATCAGTTAAACAATCAGCAATATGTTTTACGCCATCTTTTATTATTATTTTTTCCAAATATTCATTTTTTACTCTATTTTCCATACTTCTATGCCATTCTCCCATCTCTCTTGAACAACAACACGATGAACCTTCCTCTACTTTAGCATGTGCATAATGATGTGTTTTTTTTCCTCCTTTTTTAGCTACCAATTCATGACCATCGTCACATCTTATTTTACCTTTGTGAATATTACTGTCATAGTTATCTATATGTACTCTACCTTTATCCTCGAAATTCGCCAATATAATACTCATTTTGATACTTCTCCTTTTTTTTGATTCAAATTCATTTCTTGTTTTTTATTTTTCCCATAAAATTCGTTTTTACTTACTTATTCTCAAAATTCTCCATCTTCTTGCCATAAAATTTTTATATCTCAACTTGTTCTCAAAAATTTCCGTCTCCTTGTTCTCAAATTTTATATCTCAACTTATTCTCAAAATTCTCCATCTCCTTGTTCTCAAATTTTTATATCTCAACTCATTCTCAAAATTCTCCATCTCCTTGTTCTCAAATTTTATATCTTGACTTATTCTAAAATTTCTCTATCTGTCCTTGTTCTTAAATTAATAATTTTTCGCTTACTATCTGTGCTTATTCTTTATTTTGGTATAATATTGAGTGTCGATATTATTATTTAAATAGTTAAGTATAAATAAGTATAAATAAGTATAAATTTGTATAACATTATTGTTTGAATACTAAGTAAAATTGGATGAAATTTTGTCTAACATTTATTGTTTAAATAGTAAAGAGAAATACGTTTTTGTTTGCGTAAAATCGATGGATTATTTAAATACTTATTTATTAAGTTATTAGGAATTTAATTATGTGTAACATTGATGGATTATTTAAATACTTATTTATTAAGTTATTAGGAATTTAATTATGTGTAACATCGATGGAATATTTAAAATTAAGTTATTGCGGAATTTAATTTTAAAGACTATCCAAAAACCTAAAATAATGTCAATAACTGTTTTAAAAACTATTAACGCCATTTTTTCAGTGTTAATAAAAACGTTTAACGTATTTTAGATTTATGGGTGGTATATTAAAAAATTGATGAATTAATTGAAATATTTTACGGACTATAAACCCAGAAAATTAAGTAAGAAATTAACGCTGATGTTTTATGAACCATTTTTAAAAAGTACGTAATTTATAATGTTCAGTGAGTTGATAATTGTTATGCAAAAAATAAAAATTGCATTTATAATTATTTTAAGAACGACCAAGATTAAATTTTAGTGTTAATAAAAAAGTATAACGCAATTTTATGTTTATGGATAATATGGCGAAAATATTTAAGTTGTAAATTTAATTAATATGGTAAGAAAGCTATACAAGTCAAGAATTAAAAATAAATTAAGAAAAGAACAAGGTAATTTTGGTAGTAAATAAATCATTGAAACTGTAACAATAGTGTTAAAAGAATCAAAATACTCGATAATAGTATTTTACAATTATAAACTAAATATTTAGTTTATAATATTTAGTTTATAATATTTAGTTTATAATATTTAGTTTATAATGTTTAGTTTATAATGTTTAGTTTATAATGTTTAGTTTATAATGTTTAGTTTATAATTGTAAAATAAACTAAACATTTTATAAATATAAGTATAATTGTTGTAACCCAACACAAGAATATAAATATAAGTATAAAAATAAAGACAAGAAGTATAATATTATCATTGAAATATAAATATTAATAGGAAAAGAATATAAAAAATATAAAAAAGATATGGAAGAAGTAAGACAATAATTATAGAATGTTTATTGATAAATAGAAATATTATAGGAGAAGATATGGAAGTAAGACAAGGGAAGATATAAGACAAGGGAAGATATAAGACAAGAAATGTGGGACAAGAAGTATAAGAGAAGAAGTATAAGATGATTATTGAGAAATAGAAATATTAAGAGGAGAAGAAGAAGAAAATAAAGAATATAAAAAAGATATGGAAGAAGTAAGATTAGAATCAGAATCAGAGTAATGAAGAGAATGAGAAGGTAAAGTGTGGAGAAGAGAGACGTAGGAAGAAGAGAAAAGAGGCGAAAAAACAGAGGAAGGAAAAAGTATAAGAGAAAAATATTTGGATTGGAAAATGAAATGGTCATCAATAATAGGATGAGATGATAAGAAAAGTAAATGATATTTAAAATGAGGGAAAGATAGAGAAATAATATTATTAAATTTGGAAAGATCAGAAAAAGAAGGATGATTATGTTGTGTAAAAATAAAGAGAACATTATTGGTTGATGAAAAAATAGTATAAAAAGAGGAAAAAAGAGAAAGAATATCATTATTAAATGGGAAATGATAATCGGTATTATTAATATAATGATAATATGATTCTAATAAAGAAAGAAAAGAAGTAAAATCATGTGTATAATTATCAAAGGAAAAAGATTTATAATTAAAGTGGGATAAGAAAGTAGGATGATTATGACAAGAAAAAATAGATACAATATTATCAAAATTATTGTTAAGGAAAAAATTTGAGTTAAGTGAGGTAGAAATAGAAGGGGAAAGATCAGATGAAGAGGAAAGATCAGATGAAGAGGAAAGATCAGATGAAGAGGAAAGATCAGATGAAGAGGAAAGATCAGATGAAGAGGAAAGATCAGATGAAGAGGAAAGATCAGATGAAGGAAAATCATCAAGAAAAGAAGAAGAAAGAGAAGAAGAGATAAAAGACCATTGAAAATTGTCGAGAACCCAATTTTTCATATCAACACGGAATGAATTAAAAAAATCAGGATTAGAAGAGACAATATGGAAAGCATAATCAACTAAATTATAATAAGATGATATTTTTTGGCATTTAAAACCATATTTTATAGTTTCTATAAGAGCGCCTCTATTAATAACAATAGGAATACAACCAGAAAGTTGAGATTTTAAAGCAGTAATACAGAAAGATTCATCGTAGGAACAAGGATACAATAAAAAATCTGAGGAAAGAAATTCTTCAGCTAACTGAACTTGTCCAATACGTCCATGTTCTTTCACATCTAAACAAGATAATTTTAATATTTTACTTTTTAGATTATTCAACCAATCTGTTGTTGTAGATCCCCATGTTTGAAAACCATAATAAATATCAAGTGTTGAAGACATATATTTTTGTTTAATAAAATGCCATATTTCCAAAAGATTTTCTAGACCTCTTATATAATTTGAAGCATATATACATCTGAATTTTTTTCGTTTTATTGATCTTTCATTTGAAAATTGGCTTGGTAATATACCATTAGGAACATATATAACTTTATTAGATTGTAATATCATATTTTTATTTACGTCAGATATCGCCATTTGTAACTGAAATTTTGACAACCACATTATACCCGATAATTTATCTACTATTTCTTTTGTTATTATATTGTTATTTATTATGTCATGTAACCATAAATAAGTTTTTGTTGCATATTTGTATAATTGGTTGACAATATTCGGTTGTCTCCATATAATCAATATATCAAATTTTGATTCTTTTCCATGTTCTATTATTTTATTATATGTATAATATCTCGGATTTGATTTTGTTCTATTAGTACATTTATCACTTGGATTCCCATATATATATATATTATGTCCCATATTACTGAGTTGCTCGCTTAAATATACAACTGCTTCTTCAGATCCCCCAAATCCCTTGTTTCTAACTATTTCATCATCCCATTTTTCGTTTTCATAACTACTTCCACAATATATTGCTATTTTTAATTTATTTGTCTCCCAATAATTGGTTTCTTCAACTGGTTTTATTTCTTTCGACTTTTTCTTCTTTATTTTATCTCCCTTTCTCATATTAATATTATCTATATTAATATTATCTATATTATTTATATTATATTTTGTTATCCTATCTTTGTTTATAACTTCATTAAAATATTTTATATTATTGTTTATTCTTTCTCTTTTTTCATTAAGAAAATTTATACCTTTTGTTGTCTTCCTACAGTTTCTTATTAATCTCTTAATACATTCTATACCTTCTCTTTTTTTGTTTTCTTTTGTGTAAAAATAATATATCGCTAACTGATCCCATATATAATAATCCCTTATTTCATCAAATTCCCTATCATCATCTCTTATATTACTCCCTATTTTTAATACCCTTGTTGCTACTTCATAATTCCCACATCTAGCTATATTACATCCCAATTCATATATATTTTTTAATGCATTTTTCTTATTCCTCTCTTCTTCAGCATATTTAATTATTTCATCTATGTTTACAACTATATTATTCTCCATATTGTATTTCAATGTCATATTATTGTTTACACTATTTCTACCATAAAATTTTTCCATCTGTCGATTATTTGATGAACTATTTGATGAACTATTTGATTGATTATTTGATTGATTATTTGATGTAATATGACCTATAGTACTAGGTACATTTCTAACAGAAATTAAACCATGTAAATGTATAGTATATAAATTATTCCAAGTAGAAGTATCTTGATAAAAAGAGGGAGGAGTATTATGAGAAAAAAAAGAATCAAAATGACGACGACATGAATAAATATTGATAAGATTGGGAGGAAAATAGTCGATAGATTGTTTAAGAGGAAGATAAGTAGAAAGAAGAATACAGGCGGCTTTAGAAGATAAAGCATAAGCAAAAGCACCTTGTACAGGTTGAGTGATTTTAACAAAAAAAGGATCAATAATTTGGGAGTATTTGAGTAATGTTGATTCATCAGTTGATCCATTTATATCAGGTGATGTACAACCTAAATAAAATAAATCAGTGTCCGATGGTAATTTAGATAACGAATGGGCAAATGATAAAAGAAAATTTGGATGCAAACGAAAATCATCTTCCAAAATTACCATCCATTTTGGATTATTAATTTGTTTTTTCCACAATGTTACATGTGATAATATTGCTCCCATTATTCCTGGTTTCAATTCATGTTGAAAATTATTTGATATTACGCCATATTTTATTAATTGTTCTGGTGTTACTAATTTTCCATTTATAGCAGGATATCTGTTAAGATTAATACCAATTTTATCCATTTGTTCATAACTAGATCTCCATCTTTCAACACTTGTATCTAAATTTATACAATAAAAGTCACATTTTTCTTCAATCTCTTTTTTTGACTTATTTATATTATTTAGAATTTCATGCAAGTTTGGATAAAATTGCAATTCCTCTATTATCTTCTTCTTTTCTTTTCTTATTATTTCTATTCGTTTTTCCCATTCTTTGTTTTTTATTATTTCTTCTATTTTTTCTTGCATTTCTTCTTGCATTTCTTCTTTTTCTCCCATTCTTTCTTCTAATTTTATTATTGCTCTTTCATCTATCCATTTTTCTATCCTTCCTTTTCCCTTATATATACATAAACATTCTGATAATATACTTTCTATTATCTCTTCATTTATATAATTATCAACATCCATATTATCTTCTACTATTCTATATTTAAATTCCAACATACTATTATCATTACTATTATTACTATTATTACTATTATTACTATTATTACTATTATTACTATTATTACTATTATTACTATTATTACTATTATTACTATTATTACTATTAACATTACTAATACCATTATCAACATCAATAATATAGCCACTATTTTTATCATCGCTATTCTTATAATTAACTTTGTTATATATATCCTTGTAATTATTAACACCATCATTATTATAATTAGCTTTATCATCGATATTAATGTAGTTATTGGTTTTATTATACTTTATACATAGATTAGATAAAAAATCGTACAAACCATCAGCTTTATTTTTTTCAGATATATAGATAGTATTGTTTTTAATAATATTTGTTGTTGAAAGTTCTTTATATGTTTTATTTAAATTCCATATTATAGTATTTCTAAAATTATTTATGTCCTTTACTAATAAATATTTATCATTGTTTATATTATTTTGATTATTTAAATTATTGTTTATTTCCTTTTGTATAAGTATAGTCTTTTGATAATCTATATTGTTATTTATAGAGTAATCTATTATTATGTTATAATCGCATTCTTGATTATCATCGACCAATATAATATTATTCCATTTACCATTACCATCCTGACTCATCTTCAATAATTGTGAAATATACTTGTTCTTTTTTTCATCGGTATTGCTCCATACTTTAATTTTTATATATTCTTCCATTTTCTTTTTTTGGTTACTTTCTTTAAATTATTAGTATTTCGTTTGTAATTTATATTTACGAATATAAATTGTTATTTTAGTTAATTTATCTTTGTCTTATCTTTTTATTCAGTGATTTGAATAAAGCTGAATTACTATAGTTGTGATTCAATTAAATAATTTATAATTATTACGAGAAACCAAAAATAACCCTGACCGTTTCTATAAACATCAAATAATAATCTTAACCGTTTTAAATAACTATTTACTTTATTTTTGGTTTTTGGGTTTAATATATATTAAACAATCTGCTATAATTAATAATATAATGTTTTAAAATATGTAAATAATATGTAAATAATATATAAGCATTGAAATAACTCTCAACTATTTTAGACAGATTATTTAATCTGTGATAACTTATCACTATTGCAGATAAATTCATATATAAAGTTTATAATAGTATATCAGAAAGAAATAAAAGTGGTAAGAATGACAAAGTGCAAATATTAACGATAAAAATCTTAGACAATGCTAAAAATATCGAGATAAAGTAGAAATATTATCGATAAAATACTTAGACAATCGATAAAAATACCGAGATAAAAATATTGTTCAAGGATAAAAAGTTTTTCGAGAATAAAATGAATATGATGAATTTTGAAAAAACGCAAATATTGACGATATATAGCGGAGGATTCGCTGTGAATAAGGTAATAGTTAATAATTTGAATAATAATTTGAATAATAGAGTGAATAATAGAGTAAATAATAATTTGAATAATAGAGTGAATAATAATTTGAATAATAGGGGAAATAATAATTTGAATGGTAGAGTAAATAATAATTTAAATAACAGAGAAAACAATACAATAAATAGTGGAATTAATAATATAAAAGAAGAGAGAGAAGTCAGAAGAATATATGAAATAAATGGAACAATAGAAAACTGTGGTTTAGTGAAAGGGGGACAAAGTATAATATATAGAGATGTGACAACAAGCGTAGAACCAGATACAATAATAGTAGTAGAAAAGAATAAGGAAAGTAATACAAGTGATATAGTAAGACATATATTGCATTATAATGAGGTAAATGAAAATTTCATACAAAGGAATTATAATAAAAGGGTAAGTATAACATTAGAAGGGAATACAGAAATAGAAGGAATATTAATATCACAAATAAATGGAGGAATAGTAGTATTAATAAATGGAAAACCAAACATAATAAGAAAATATAGAAGGATAGAGATATTGGAAAAAGAGCCAGAATTAAACAGACCGTGGATAAGTTTTATTTTGGAGAACAATAGCAATGATTTTTCGATATCGTATCTTATGTATAACTGGAGTTGGAACACTGTATATACAGTGTTATATGATGATATTAATTCGTTAATTAGAACATTTAGAGGGAAAGCAAGTGTAACAAATAATACTGATACTAGTTTTAATAATGTACAAGTAATATTTGCAGCAGGAGATGTAAATGCTCCATCAGGTGGTAGTATAGCTTTTGCATCAGCTTCATATGAAACTGCAAGTTTTTCTGCGAAAAGAAGTGTAAATAATCAAGTTTCTACTTCTGTTTCAGGCGATCTTCAGCTTTATAAAACTTTGGGTAATAATTGGTGTTTAGAAAGAAATAGAACAACTGATATTGATATTGTTTATGCTTCTGATATTCCTGTTGATAAATTTTATACCTATCTTCTCACTAGCTATACTGATAAATCTAATATGAATTACTCTATAGAATTCTATAATGAATCTGATGTAGGCTTAGGAACAGGTCTACCTTCAGGCTCTGTTCAAACTTATTTAACCCAATCATCCGACGATCTTATCGGTACATATATTGGTTCTTCTTTCATTAATAATATTATTCCCAATGAACTTATTACTTTATCTTTGGGTAGATCTATTTTTGTTCAAGGTCAACATACTGTTTCTATTCAACGTATTCCTTACTCTACTTCTCAATCTTCCGCTCCCGTTTACTCTCTTTTACCTCCTGATATAAATCCTAACGATGTTTTTATTGTTACCTATACCTTCGACGCTATTTTCACCAATACTCTACCTAATCCTATTTCTATGAGAGCTTTATTCCCCATAAACCAACATCCTTATAAAGTTATTAGTGTTTCTTCTGATATAGCTTATTCTCAAAATCAAAATAATCTTGAATTCCCCATCATTCTCCCTCCTGATACTACTTATAATTTTTCTCTCATCATTCAAACATTAGAATAATTTAAAATAACTTTCTCTTTTTGTTCCATCATTGCTATTATTTTTCCCTTCAATCATCTAAATAATTTAAGATAACTTTCTCTTTTTGTTCCATCATTGCTATTATTTTTCCCTTCAATCATCTAAATAATTTAAGATAACTTTCTCTTTATTACTATTCTACATATTTCTCTTTATTTCTTGTTTTACTTATTATAACTCTCTAACTCTCTAATTCTCTAGTTATAATTAACATAATGTTAATTATAATTATACCAATGATATTGTATCTTTCAATAAAATATTTCTCTATAAATTAACTAAGTATTTATTATATCATTAACATTAAGTTACCAATAAATTTGTTATTTCAAACTTTATCAACCCGTTATAAATTCAACTATTAACTTTAAAGTTTCACTTACGAAATAATTTTTGGATAAATATGGGTTTTTGTTTTCCAATTTATCTCTTTGATCATTAGTTTAAAAAGTTATTCTTCGATATATAATAATATCTTAATATGTTGACAAACACTAGTTTATAACTATTATAAATTTTTATATTCAAATTTATACTTAAATATTATCGTTCAATATTAATATTTTATGCTTATTTTATTATTTTCTGAAATTTTTCTGATTAATATTTATAGATTATTATATTATTATTATTAATATTTATAGATTATTATATTATTATTATATTATCTTCTAAACTTGATATTCTGTTTTATTGATATATTATTCTTCTAAATACTACCTTTGTTAAATTATTAAACGAAGACATTAAAACAATATAACTATAAAAACTATTAGTTCATATAGTTATATTGTTTTAAATAATATCTTAATCTATCTCTTAAATATTATCCCAATCTTTATATTACATAATTATATTACATAATTATATTGCAGAATATAATATCTCAATAGTTACAAAACAATATTTTAATAGATAAACTACATAATCATAATCTTTATAAAACACTATCTTAATGGTTGGACAAATAATATATTTATTGCTAAGTTACAAAATTATATTCTTATGTAAAATAATATCTAAATCGTTAAGTTACAGAATTATATTCTACAGTAAATAATATCTAAATCGTTAAGTTATATTCTTATGTAAAATAATATCTAAATCGTTAAGTTACAAAATTATATTCTTATGTAAAATAATAACTTAATAGTTCCGTAACAGATATTCTTCCATAAAATAATATCTAAATCGTTAAGTTACAGAATTATATTCCTTTGTAAAATAATAATATTCTTATGTAAAATAATATATGATTCTTTCTATAAAATAATATCTAAATCGTTAAGTTATATAACTATAATCTTCAGTAAATTGTTAAGTTAGATAACTAGATTCTTCAGTAAATCGTTTAGTTACAGAATTATATTCATATGTAAAATAATATCTTAATCGTCAAGTCACAGAATTATATTCTCGTGTAAAATAATTATATTCTCGTGTCAAATAATTATATTCTTATGTAAAATAATCTAAATCGTTAAGTTATAGAATTATATTCTCGTGTTAAATAATATATAAATCGTTCAGTAAAGAATATCTAAATATTTCAGTAACAAAATTATATTCTTTTGTGAAATAATATCTAAATCGTTCAGTAAAATATATTTATCGTTCCGTGATAGAATTATATTCTTTTATATAAGAATATATAAATTGTTAAGTTACAGAATTATATTCTTCTATAAAATAATATCTAAATCGTTAGGTTACAGAATTATATTCTTTTATATAAGAATATATAAATTGTTAAGTTACAGAATTATATTCTTCTATAAAATAATATCTAAATCGTTAGGTTACAGAATTATATTCTTTTATATAAGAATATATAAATTGTTAAGTTACAGAATTATATTCTTCTATAAAATAATATCTAAATCGTTAGGTTACAGAATTATATTCTTTTATATAAGAATATATAAATTGTTAAGTTACAGAATTATATTCTTCTGTAAAATAATATCTAAATCGTTAGGTTACAGAATTATATTCTTATATAAAAGAATATATAAATTGTTAAGTTACAGAATTATATTCTTCTGTAAAATAATATCTAAATCGTTAGGTTACAGAATTATATTCTTTTATAAAGAATATATAAATTGTTATATAAAATAATATATAAATCGTTAAGTTACATAATTATATAATTATATAATTATATAATTATGTAAAAGAATATCTAAATATTTATGTAAAAATATCTTAATCGTTAAGTTACAGAATTGCATTCATATGTGAAGAATATATTTATCGTTATGTAAAATAATATCTTAATCGTTAAGTTACAGAATTGCATCCATATGTAAAGAATATATTTATCGTTATGTAAAATAATATCTTAATCGTTAAGTTACAGAATTGCATCCATATGTAAAGAATATATTTATCGTTATGTAAAATAATATCTTGATCGATAGTTACAGAATTATATTCTCATGTAAAATAATATCTGAATCTTTGCATAAGAATGTAATTCTATAGAAGAATTTAATAATCTTTAGGTTACATAATTATATTGTTATGTATTAATCTTCATGTAATAGATTTAGATATTTTTCTGTAAAATAATATCCAAATCTTTAGGTTACAGAATTATATTTTTCTGTAAAACAATATCTTAATCGTTGAGTTATGGAATTATATTTATATGTAAAACAATATCTTAATCGTTGAGTTATAGAATTATATTTATATGTAAAATAATATAATAATTGTTAAGTTACAGAATTATATCTTCCGTAAAATAATATCTTGATCTTTACGTTACATAATTATATTTATATGTAAAATAATATAATAATCGCTAAGTTACATAATTATATTCTTCAGTAAAATAATATAATAATTGTTAAGTTACATAATTATATAATTCTGCAAAATCATATGTAAATCGCTAAGTTACAGAATTATATTCTCTAGTAAAATAATATAATAATTGTTAAGTTACATAATTATATAATTCTGCAAAATCATATGTAAATCGCTAAGTTACAGAATTATATTCTCTAGTAAAATAATATCTAAATCGTTAAGTTACATAATTATATAATTATGTAAAATAATATGTAAATGGTTAAGTTACATAATTATATTCTTCTGTAAAATAATATGTGAATCGTTAAGTTACATAATTATATTCTTATGAAAAATAATATCTTAATCGTTAAGTTACATAATTATATTCTTATGTAAAATAATATCTAAATCGTTAAGTTACAGAATTATATTAATATGTAAAATAATATATAAATCGTTAAGTTACAGAATTATATTAATATGTAAAATAATATATAAATCGTTAAGTTACATAATTATATTAATATGTAAAATAATATATAAATCGTTAAGTTACATAATTATATTAATATGTAAAATAATATATAAATCGTTAAGTTACAGAATTATATTAATATGTAAAATAATATATCAATTGTTAAGTAACAGAATTATATTCTTATGTAAAATAATATCTTAATCGTTAAGTTAGAGAATTATATTCTTATGTAAAATAATATGTAAATGGTTAAGTGACAGAATTATATTCTTATGAAAAATAATATCTTAATCGTTAAGTAACAGAATTATATTCTTATGTAAAATAATATCTTAATCGTTAAGTTAGAGAATTATATTCTTATGTAAAATAATATATCAATTGTTAAGTTACATAATTATATAATTATGTAAAATAATATGTAATGGTTAAGTTACAGAATTATATTCTTATGTAAAATAATATCTCAATCGTTAAGTTACAGAATTATATTAATATGTAAAATAATATATAAATCGTTAAGTTGCAGAATTATATTCTTATGTAAAATAATATATCAATTGTTAAGTTACATAATTATATAATTATGTAAAATAATATGTAAATGGTTAAGTAACGGAATTATATTCTTATATAAAATAATATCTAAATCATTAAGTTACAGAATTATATTAATATGTAAATCGTTAAGTTACAGAATTATATTAATATGTAAATCGTTAAGTTACAGAATTATATTAATATGTAAAATAATATGTAAAATAATATGTAAATCTTTAGGTTACAGAATTATATTCATATGTAAAACCATATATAATTCTTTAAGTTACAGAATTATACTCTTCTGTGATATGGTATCTAAATCGTTAAGTTACAGAATTATATTCATATGTAAAACCATATATAATTCTTTAAGTTACAGAATTATACTCTTCTGTGATTATGGTATCTAAATCGTTAAATTACATTATTATATTTTTCTGTAAAATAATCTTTACGCAACAGAATTATATAATTATGTAAAATGATATCTTAATCGTTAAGTTACATAATTATATTCTTCTGTAAATAATATCTAAATCGTTAAGTTACATAATTATATTCTTCTGTAAAAGAATTATATTCTTCTGTAAAAGAATTATATTCTTCTGTAAAAGAATTATATTCTTCTGTAAAGAATATCTGGATCGTTGCGTTACATAAATATGTTCTTCTGTATAATTATGTCTTAATTGTTATGATACAAATATATTTCTGTGTAAAATAATATCTCAATCTTTACTTAACATAATTATATTCCTGTATAAAGAATATATTAATAGTTATGTAAAATAACATATTAATTGTTATGTAAAATAATATATTAATCGTTATATAAAATAATATATTAATTGTTATGTAAAATAATATATTAATTGTTATGTAAAATAATATATTAATCGTTATGTAAAATAATATCCCAATCATTTCGTTATATAATTATATTCTTCTATAAACAATATATTAATAGTTATGTAGCAGAATTATATTCTTCTGTAAAATAATATAATAATTTTTACGTAAAATAACTATATTCAGTAAAATAACTATATTCAGTAAAATAATTATATTCAGTAAAATAATTATATTCTTTAGTAAAATAATATCTGGATCTTTATTTAAGAGAATTATATTCTTATGTAAAAACAATATCTTACTTGTAAAATAATATGATAATCTTATGTAAAATAATATCTTAATCTTTACGTTATAGAATTATAATATAATAATCGTTAAGTAACAGAATTATATATAAATCGTTGAGTAACAGAATTATATAATTATGTAAAATAATATATAAATCGTTGAGTGACAGAATTATATAATTCTGTAAAATAATATAATTCTGTAAAAGAATATATAAATCGTTAAGTAACAGAATTATATAATTATATTCTTCTGTAAAATAATATCTAAATCTTTAAGTAACAGAATTATATTCATATGTGAAATGGTATGTAAATCGTTAAGTTGCAGAATTATATTCTTCTGTAAAATAATATATGAATCTTAAGTAACAGAATTATATAATTATGTAAAATAATATATGAATCTTAACGTTATAGAATTATATTCTCATGTAAAATAATATATGAATCTTTAAGTAACAAAATTATATTCATATATAAAATAATATCTAAATATTTACGTTACAGAATTATATTCTCATGTAAAATAATATCTAAATCGTCAAGTAACACAATTATATAATTATGCAAAATAATATCTAAATCGTTAAGTTACAGAATTATATTCTCATGTAAAATAATATAATAATCTTAACGTTATAGAATTATATTCTCATGTAAAATAATATAATAATCTTAACGTTACAGAATTATATTCTCGTGTAAAATAATATCTAAATCGTTAAGTTACAGAATTATATTCTCCAGTAAAATAATATCGTAATCGTTAAGTTACATAATTATATTCTTACGTAAAATAATATCTAAATCGTTAAGTTACAGAATTATATTCATATATAAAATAATATAATAATCTTTAGATTACAGAATTATATTCTCATGTAAAATAATATATTAATCGTTAAGTTACAAAATTATATTAATATGCAAAATAATATCTTAATCGTGAAAGCTACAGAATTATATTATCGTAATCGTTAAGTTACAGAATTATATTCTTATGTAATATGATATCTTAATCGTTGAGTCACAGAATTATATTCTTATATAATATGATATCTAAATCGTTACGTTACAGAATTATATTCTTATGTAATATGATATCTTAATCGTTGAGTCACAGAATTATATTTTTATATAATATGATATCTAAATCGTTACGTTACAGAATTATATTCTTATGTAATATGATATCTTAATCGTTGAGTCACAGAATTATATTCTTATATAATATGATATCTAAATCGTTACGTTACAGAATTATATTTATATGTAAAATAATATCTAAATCGTTGAGTCACAGAATTATATTCTTATGTAATATGATATCTAAATCGTTAAGTTACAGAATTATATTCTTTGTAAAATAATATAATAATCTTAACGTTACAGTATTATATTTATATGTAAAAGAATATAATAATCTTAACGTTACAGAATTATATTATTATGTAAAATAATATAATAATCTTAACGTTACAGTATTATATAATTATGTAAAATAATATAATAATCTTAACGTTACAGTATTATATAATTATGTAAAATAATATAATAATCTTAACGTTACAGTATTATATTATTATGTAAAATAATATAATAATCTTAACGTTACAGAATTATATTCTTTTGTAAAATAATATAATAATCCTAATGTTACAGTATTATATAATTATGTAAAATAATATAATAATCTTAACGTTACAGTATTATATAATTATTTGAACTAATATCTTAATCGTTAAGTTATAGATTTATATTCTTTGTAAAATAATATAATAATCTTAACGTTACAATATTATATAATTATTTGAACTAATATCTTAATCGTTAAGTTATAGATTTATACTCTTTGTAAAATAATATAATAATCGTTAAGTTACATAATTATATTCTTCTGTAAAATAATATAATAATCTTAACGTTACAGATTTATATTCTTATGTAAAATAATATAATAATCGTTAAGTTACATAATATTCTTCTGTAAAATAATATAATAATCGTTAAGTTATATAATTATATTCTTCTATAAAATAATATTATAATCGTTAAGTTACATAATTATATTCTTCTGTAAAATAATATAATAATCTTTAAGTTACAGAATTATATTCTTATGTAAAATAATATTATAATCTTTAAGTTACAGAATTATATTCTTATGTAAAATAATATTATAATCTTTAAGTTACAGAATTGTATTCTTCTATTAAATAATATCTAAATATTTACGTTACAGAAGAATTATACCCATATGTACAATAATATTATAATCTTTAAGTTACAGAATTATATTCTTCTATTAAATAATATCTAAATATTTACGTTACAGAAGAATTATACCCATATGTAAAATAATATTATAATCGTTAAGTTACAGAATTATATTCTTATGTAAAATAATATTATAATCTTTACTTTATGGAATTGTATTCTTCTGTAAAATAATATCTAAATCTTTACTTTATGGAATTGTATTCTTCTGTAAAATAATATATAAATATTTACGTAACAGAATTGTATTCTTCTATTAAATAATATCTTAATCATTACTTTATGGAATTGTATTCTTCTGTAAAATAATATATAAATATTTACGTAACAGAATTGTATTCTTCTATTAAATAATATCTTAATCATTACTTCAGAGAATTGTATTCTTCTGTAAAATAATATCTAAATCTTTACTTTACGGAATTGTATTCTTCTGTAAAATAATATCTAAATCTTTACTTAACTGAATTGTATTCTTCTGTAAAATAATATCTTAATCGTTGAGTTACAGAATTATATTCTTCTGTAAAATAATATCTAAATCTTTACGTTACGGAATTATATTATTATGTAAAATAATATATAAATCGTTAAGTAACATAATTATATTCATCTGAAAAATAATATATAAATCTTTACGTTACGGAATTATATAATTATGTAAAATAATATCTTAATCGTTAAGTTGCAGAATTATATTCTTCTGTAAAATAATATCTTAATCGTTAAGTTAGAGAATTATATTCTTCTGTAAAATAATATATAAATTTTACGTTACGGAATTATATTCTTCTGTAAAATAATATATAAATTTTACGTTACGGAATTATATTCTTCTGTAAAATAATATATAAATTCTTCTGTAAAATAATATCTTAATCGTTAAATTACATAATTATATTCATCTGTAAAATAATATATAAATTTTACGTTACAGAATTATATTCTTCTGTAAATAATATCTTAACAGTTAAGTTACAGAATTGTATTCTTATGTAAAGAATATCTTGATTGTTAAGTAACAGAATTATATTATTATGTAAAATATCATATAAATCGTTAAGTAACAAAATTATATTCTTCTGTAAAATAATACTAAATCGTCAAGTTACAAAATTATATTCTTATGTAAAATAATATCTAAATCGTTAAGTAACAAAATTATATTCTTCTATAAATAATATAATAATAGATAAAGTCATACAATTATATCCACAAGTAAAATAATATAATAATCGATAACGTAATACAATTATATTCATAAGTAAAATAATATAATAATATTCTTATGTAAAAGAATGTAATAATCTAAACGTTACAGATTTATATTCTTATGTACAATAATAAATCAATGTTTAAGTTACAGTATTATATTCTTATGTAAAATAATACAATAATCTTAACGTTACAGAATTATATTCATATGTAAAAGAATGTAATAATCCAAACGTTACAGATTTATATTCTTATGTACAATAATAAATCAATGTTTAAGTTACAGAATTATATATTATGTAAAATAATATAATAATCTTAACGTTACTTAGTTATATTCCTATGTAAAAGAATCTAATAATCTAAACGTTACAGATTTATATTCTTATGTACAATAATAAATCAATGTTTAAGTTACATAATTATACATTATGTAAAATAATATAATAATCTTAACGTTACTTAGTTATATTCCTATGTAAAAGAATCTAATAATCTAAACGTTACAGATTTATATTCTTATGTACAATAATAAATCAATATTTAAGTTACAGAATTATATTATTATGTAAAATAATATAATCTTAACATTACAGAATTGTATTCTTCTGTAAAAGAATATATTAATCGTTAGTTACAGAATTATAATAAGTTAAATAATATAACGTAACAGAATTATATTCTTATGTAAAATAATATCTTAATAATTACTTCAGAGAATTATATTCTTCTGTAAAATGTTATCTTAATCTTTACTTCAGAGAATTATATTCTTCTGTAAAATGTTATCTTAATCTTTACTTCAGAGAATTATATTCTTCTGTAAAATGTTATCTTAATCTTTACTTCAGAGAATTATATTCTTCTGTAAAATGTTATCTTAATCTTTACTTCAGAGAATTATATTCTTCTGTAAAATGTTATCTTAATCTTTACTTCAGAGAATTATATTCTTCTGTAAAATGTTATCTTAATCTTTACGTTACAGAATTGTATTCTTCTGTAAAGAATATTTTAATCGTTAAGTTACATAATTATATTCTTCTGTAAAATAATATCCCAATCTTTACGTTACAGATTTATATTTCCGTATTGAGATTATCTTAATCGTTAAGTTACAGAGTTATATTCTTCAGTAAGAGAATATCTTGACAGTTAAATAATCGTTATTAACAAATTATATTCTCCTGTAAAAAATATCTAAATCGTTATGTCACATAATAGTATTCTTATGTAAAATAGTTATATAACATAATCGTATTCTTATATTACATAACTATTTTACATAATGGTATTATTATGTAAAATCGATAAGTATCAGTGATATATAATTATATAACATAATATATTAATAGCTAATTAAAACTATTACATAATTGTATAACATAATTGTATAACATAATATATAAATAGCGAAGTAACAGAATTATATTCTTATATAAAATAGATAAGTAACATAATTTATTCTTCTGTAAAATCATTAAGTAAGAGAATATATTAATTGTCACGTAAAATCGTTAGGTAGCAGAATATATTAATCGATAAGTAAAAGAATATATTAATAGTTAAGTTACATATTTATATTATTTCATGAAATAATATGTTAATAGTTACGTAAAATATTATATTAATCTTTAAGTTATGAAATTATATTCTTCTGTAAAATGTTATTTGAATCTTTACGTTACAGAATTATATTCTGCAGTAAAATGATATCCCAATCGTTAAGTCACAGAATTATATTCTTCTGTAAAATAATATCCCAATCTTTACGTTACAGAATTATATTCTGCAGTAAAATGATATCCAATCGTTAAGTTACAGAATTATATTCTTCTGTAAAATAATATCTCAATCTTTAAGTTGCAGTATTATATTTTTCTGTGAAATAATATCTTAATCGTTAAATAAAAGAATATCAGAATGGATACAGAATTATATTCTTCTGTAAAGAATATATTGATAGTGAGGCTTAAGAATCTTAATCGTAACGTTAAAAATATTTTAATCGCAGTATAAAAGAATATTTTAATCGTAGTATAAAAGAATATTTTAATCGTAGTATAAAAAAATATCTTAATATAACAATAGTATTCTAGATTGTTCTTTATGATAATATATCGGTTACGTTGACAATGTTATTATAGGAATAATATTTCTATTATTTAGTTAGATTAATTATAATTATAACGTTACTATTAAATTATATTGTTTTATTATTCAACGATTAAGTTAATTAATAAAGCCATAAGAATTGTATAATTATTTTTAAATGTTTGTTACATTCTTATAAAATAAAGTTAGTAAACATGTCCAAAAATATGGAAATTTTATTCTATTTTTACCCATAAAAATTATTGTTAATTTAAAGTATTGCCAATAATTTCATAGTAATTTTCCTTGAATAAGATACTCAATTCCACAGATAAATTGAAACGATTTTATATAATAATATCTATTATTATATAATCATGAGATTAAACAATTGAATTTGCACTATTTAGTGTAAATGGAAATTTAATAATTATCAGAATACGATTTATTTATCTAAAAATAGATAAATGAAGCAAAATTCCCCTTCTTGTAAAAGCTTCATTATAAATTTATAAATTTCAATTTTAATAATTTATCATCTTAGTATTATTACTATAAATTTTGCTCATATACCGATTAAAATACAGGAATACAATTAATATAAACAAATAACATTCTTGATATAACATCCTTGATATTATATTTATAAGTAAATATAATTCTTGATATTATATAAATAAAATTATATAAAATTATATAACATAAAATAGAGGATATTTGGAAGAAAAATAGAAAAAAGAAATATTATGTGGACTATAAAAAGTTACTATGAAATATTATGCAGTACTTAAAGGAAGAAATATTGGAATATATGAATCATGGAGCGATTGCGAAAAAAATGTGAAAGGATATCCAGGACAAGAATATAAGAGTTTTACGGATAGAAATGATGCAGAAAAATATATGAATGATAAGGATATTACTGAGAAGAACAATAACTGTAATAACAATAATATGTGTAGTAAGAATATAGATGTGAAGAAACAGGAAACAAATAATTGTATAAATAAAAAGGAAAATGAAGAAAATAACGAAAAATTAAATGCATATGTAGATGGTAGTTATAATGATAAGATAAAAGAATATGGATCGGGAGGAATAATATATAATAATAACAAGGAATATAAATTTAGTTTTAGTGGAAAGGAAAGCGATTTAATAGGAATGAGAAATGTGGCAGGAGAAATAAAAGCAGCAGAATATGCAATACAATATGCTTTAAAAATGGGATGTAAAGAATTGGATTTATATTATGATTATAAGGGAATAGAATGTTGGTGCACAGGTTCATGGAAAGCAAATAAAATAGGAACTATAAAATATAGAGATTTCTATAAACAAATAAAAAATAATATAAAAGTGAATTTTATATGGATAAAATCTCATAGTGATGATTATTATAATGATATGGCCGACAAATTAGCAAAAAAATCGGTTGGATTATAATATTAGATATATATATTAAATATAATGAGTATTAAGAATTATATTTAAATCTATTAACTTTATTATTATTTGAATCTTTTCTTTTTGGTTATTTTTATTATTTTATTTCTGAAGCCATCTTCGAAAACAGCTTTTCTTAAAAAACATGGATCCATATAGTTGCTCTAATTTTTATCTTTTTTTTGCACTTTTTTCCGCTTTTTTGTTTTGCATTTTTATTTTTAATTCTCAATTATTTTTAATTCTCTATTTTATACTTGTTAGCTTAAATATATTCTAGTATCACTTATTAAATAATTAAATAATACAAATTTAAGTTTATTTGTATTAAATTTTAATTATAAATTTAACAGCCATTCATGAGTATCTTTATAAATATATTCCTTAATATTTAATTAATATTTATAGTAAAAATATTAATATTTAATTAATATTCATAGTAAAAATATTAATTAAATTCCACACTTTGATTATAAATTAAATTCCACACTTTGATTATAAATTAAATTCCACACTTTGATTATAAATTAAATTCCACACTTTGATTATAAATTATAAAATATATTTTATAATTTATAAATATAATAGTATAGATGATATAAATGAAGACAATTAGAGAAGAAAAATATAATTTTCAGTAAATGATTTCTTGAAGTATTATTTTAAGGTTAATAATATTTGTCAAGAGGAAGTGTAAAAAGAGGATTCAGATTGATAATTACAAGTGAGAGCTTGTAAAAAAAGTTTTTTACGTTGAATAACAACATGACGTAAAGAGTAATGAGTGATATCGGAGACAATTAGAGTATTATAACATCGAGGATTAAATTGGAAGAAGAATTCATCAACTTTATATTTAACTGAAGAAATATCACCACACATAGTATATGTAACTAAAAAATCGTCACAATGTTCAGAAGAAACAAAGAAAGGAGCACCAGAAAGTATGATATCAAGATGTTTGAGAAGAATATCACCATGACATTGGTTGGGTTTACACCAACAACCCAATACACCATATTTAAGGTCGACAAGAGAAAACATAAGATCAGGATTTTGTGTTAAATAATTTTCGAACATTTTAAGACTTTTTTCCAAACCATATTGCTTCGAAGAATATGGATTGTGCCACTTAGACTGTTCTAAATTCCATCCTCCCAATTCCCATTTTCTACCAATATATATATCACAATTTTGTATTATTTTTTCGTTCGTTTTTTTAAGTTTTACTACATATGATGGGATTGTTGTTATTATGTATATCGGTACCCTTTTATTTCGCATTTTTTCCAATATGTAATAATAATCATTTTTATTTCTACAAAATAGTATTATTATATCGCTTTCATCTATGTTCATAGATGTATTATTCATTTTTTTCATATTAACTACAGAATCAGTTACCATATTAGTATTTATACTAGTTAAATAATTATTTTCTATATCTATTGAAGAATCAATATTCGTATTAGTTACAGTATTAGTTACAGTATTAGTTACTATATCAGTCGAAGAATTAGTTACTGTATCACTATTTGTATCAGTTGAAGTATTGGTCACTATATCAGTCGAAGAATTAGTTACTGTATCACTATTTGTATCAGTTGAAGTATTGGTTACTATATCAGTTGAAGTATTAGTTATTATATCAGTTGAAGTATTAGTTACTATATCAGTAGAAATATTAGTTACTATATCAGTAGAAGAATTAGTTACTATACCAATATTTGTATTAGTTGAAGTATTAATTACTATATCAGTAGAAGAATTAGTTACTGTATCACTATTTGTATTAGTTGAAGAATTAGTTGAAGAATTAGTTGAAGAATTAATTGAAGAATCAGTAGAAGAATTAATCGAAGAATAAGTATTTATATTGGTGGGAGAATTGGTAGTATGTGGATATTCAATAGACGGAGAATGATGGGTTGGACAGACTGGAGTTTTATTGTTGGGAGTATTGATGTGATGCAAGGTATGATTAATATTAATTAGAGAAGAGTAATGAATATTTTTATCAATGCAATAAGAATACACTATATTAGAAAATAAACTAGAAGGAAAAGAAGAGATTGTATGTGTATAATCTTTAATGCATAATAAATTAAGTTCTCTTATAATTTTAGCAGAATCGCAGAAAGTAGGATCACCAATAACAGATATGTTCATTTTGATACAAAAAAAAATTGACTATTTTATCAGATTTTCATTATTTTAGATAAATAATTATTGTTGAAAGTAAAACACAACATTGATTATAAAACTTGAATAATAAATATAGGGGAGATAAGATTTAAGTATGTTAAATAGATATTATTTTAGCTTGAATAATATGTAGAAAGAAGAATTTTAATATTATAGATATAATATTAAAATATAAAGGGTATAGTAAGATATGTGTATGAAATTAAGAAGAGACAAGGAAAGAGGAAAGAAGAGGATAATTAATACGAAGATCTTCGATAAAACGGAACCAATTATTAACATCGGGTGAAGAAGAGGGATTCATTTTCCAGACGGGTTCTTTAGTGAGAGCGAAACTCCAAGCAAAAACAGTCTTTTTGGAAAAATCGGAGTCAAGTAACCAATTTTGGGTAGAAGGATCAGTGAGAGAATATTGATAAACTTGGCTGATATTTGTCCAATCATAGTCATTAAGAATGTAATAATCTTGGATAGGTTTGAAGCCAGGTAAAGAGGGATCAATAGAGTCAGCAATAGATTCATCAGGAGAAAGAAGAACTAGAGAAGGAAGAGGAGAATAGGACTGAGATTGAGAGACAGAGTCAGCGATAAGAGAGTGAGGAATAATAGAAGCATGAGATTGATAGTCAATATAAGGATTGACAATACCGGATGGATTATAGGGTTGATAAGAGGGACGACTAAAGGTAGCAGCAGGGGTAGTAAGATTAAAAAGAGAATCAACATTTTTGAGGAAAAGAAGACGAGGACTACAGAGGAGAATTTTATCATATTCAGTAAGAGAAAGAACAAATGAAAGGTTAGAACCAACATAAGAAATAACACGATCAATAAGAGGAATATTGTAATCATTAGGTTGTTTAAGAGCATGACGAAGAGTAGAATTAAGAGGGAAAGAAGAGATAAGAACAATATCATGAGGAGTTTTAGTTAAACGAAGAGAACGAGCAGCAACAGCGACACCAGAAATAGCGTCAGGAGTAGTGATGAAGAAAACATAAGCAAATTTGGAAGGAACACCATAAGCATAAATTTTAGTAGTTCCATTATCAATATGGGTGATTGATTTAAGACCATTAACATCCAAATTAGATTTAGTGTTATCGTCATGGAATAAAGTTACAGTGGAATTAGGATAATCTATAGTAACTTTAGTGATATCATTAGGAAGAGTTTCATCGCGCGAATTACGAGTAATAAAAAGAGAAGAGTTAGGAGAAACTTTAAAAGAAAAAACTTGACCATAGTACTGTGAAGGATTTGAAGGAGCAAATTCAGAAATACGTTGACGTAAATTAGTAAAAGTAGAGAGACCATCAATATTAATCATTTTATCTGCAGAAAAGCCATGACCACCATATTGATATTGAACAATTTGGCCTGTTTCACTGCGAACTGATCCATCAGTACGAGTCGATAAACCTTCCATAACTTTACCCAAACGACGTTGTAAATATCCAGTTTCAGAAGTTTTGACAGCAGTATCAGTTAAACCTTCACGAGAAGCAATAGCATGCATATAGAATTCTAATGGAGACATACCTTGATTATAAGAACTAGAACAAAAACCACGCGCAAGAGGATCAGAATCATTTTCAATAAAATGAGGAGTAACACGAGTGTTATTAGTAATAGAGAAAGGAATACGTTGGCCAGAAAGATTTTGTTGACCAATAATACCAGAAATTTGAGAAATATTTAACTTAGAACCTTTACTTTGAGCTTGCAACATACTAACCAAAGGATTTTCTCGTTGAATGTAATGATAAGCAGTGACTACTTCACCACAAGCAATAGTAATAGAAATCAAGCCTAAAACACTGAGAGAGCTCTTAGAATTATTAGTATGAACCAACTCAACTTTATCTTTAGTATAATCCATTGTAATATTTTTTATATCTAGAGGAAGAGGTTCAACACCATTACTACGAGTTGCATAAAGAGATGTAGCATTTGTTGGTATATCAAAAGAGATAGAATCACCAGTTTCCATAACAATTTTAGAGATAGTATCACGAGCCGAATTTAGTTTTCTATTAATTTCAGCTTCATGTTTAAGAGCCAATAATGGATCTTGATTTTGAGACATAGCTTCTTTCTTAACATTTTTAACGATTTCTTTTATTTTTTCTTCAGTGTAAGACTTAGCATCTTTAGCTGAATTAGAAAGGGCATCCCTACTATCATTAAGTTGACAATCAGCATAACCTACAGAAAAACCAGTTTCACCTAACCAAAAATTAACTAAGAATTGTAGATTGCTGGAAAATTCAGCAGCAGTATCATTTCCATAGCGTTTATGTAACGTTTGTACAATACTATTATGACCAGAACTCAATACTTCTCTTGTAAGTCTACCTTCAACAAGAATACCATTTACAATATTTACATTTTTACCTTCACTTTGTCTAGAATATACAAAATCTTCAGGGAAAAGGACAGAGAATAAAGACTTACCAGAGTAAGGATTTACATTTAATTGTTGACATCTTAAACGAAGACTTTGGACCATATGTTCTCTATTTGCTCTATAAATACAATCACTCCATAGAGATAATTTAACAACAACATCATCAGCAGTAATTCTATAACTACCTAAAACAGGATCTTGGACAATACCTGTAATAACCTTACCAGTTTGATCACTAATCATACAATTTTTAATATTCATTACATATAATGCTTCAGCTTTTGCCATATATGATTGAGGAACAGTTATATTACTTTCATCACCATCAAAATCTGCATTTAGACCTGTACAAATAGAAGGATTTAAACGTAAAGTTAAACCAGGTAAAACACGAACTATAAGACCTATCAAACTTTGTTTATGAAGACCAGGTTGACGATTGAGTAGAACTGGATCACCATCAACAAGAAAACGTTTTACTTTATCACCCGGTACAATTTCAATTGTTGATAGATCATCTACCAAAGAAAGCAACATTTTTGTACCTTTATGAATAACAGTTTTTACACCACCACTTAGAATCATTTTTCTTATAGCATCAACATTAAAACGAGTTACAGTTTCTTCAGTAGTCAATGTATTAGCCATTTCTTCAGGCATACCTACTTCCCATACATTAATATTTGGATCTGGTGAAATTACAGTACGACCACAATAGTTACCACGTTTACCACCAATAACATTACGCATTAATCCTGTTTTTGTATCAATAAGTGCTTTAAAAGTTACATAAGCATTACTATGTATACTTTTACATTTACCTTGTTTATTATCTATCAATCCCGCATAATATAATCTTAGTTTTTCGCCTTCATTTGCGTTATTTGCAGCTAATATTTCCTTATATACATGTGTTATATCATTATGTTTTATCACTCCTTCTTGTACATTATATGGTCTAAAAGCTATTGGTAATACTGGTATTACTTTAATAATAAAATTTTCAGGACGTATTCCCTCTATCCCTAATAAACTTAAATCTTCATCTCTCATACCCATCAATAATTCTTCTATTTGATCTAATGTTAAAACTGAAGCTGTCTTTTTGTAACTATATTGTATATATGCATTCGATTTATTCTTGTCTCTCTTCACTTCATATTTTCTTGCTTGATGTTCTTTACATCCCTTTTTACATCCCACTTCTATTGCTTTTAATCTTTTTGTATAGCTCAAATTCATATATTGTTGTATTTCTTCTTTCGGTATCAATAATTCCAATTTATCATCATCATCTCTACATCCATAACAAAAACATGACAATAATTTTGCTACCAATGTTATATAATGTGGATGTATAAATCTTAAATTTGGTTTTATTTCTATATATCCTATATGTCCTAAACATGATAATACATCTCCATGACACGTTTGACATTTATTATCATCTATTGTTCCCAATCTTGCATCATACAACGTTCCTTCTAATGCTCTCACATCATCTGCATCTGGTTTTAATTCTTCTGACGATATATTAGCCACTGATATTCTTTTAATATCATCCGGTGATAGTATTCCTAATGTTATCGCCGATATTTGCGATTTCGTTAAGTTTGTCTTTCCTCCTGATTGATAAAGTTTACGAATTAAATCATCTTGGACGTTTGCCATGTCTTTTCTTTTATCTTTTGATTTTTATATCTTTCAATTTTTTTCGCAATACACTTACTTTTTCATTTTCTTTTTCGTTTATTTACGATCTCTTCTTTTCCTTCTTTTCTTCTCTCTCTTCTTTTCCTTCTTTTCTTCTCTGTTTCTTATTACCCTCTTTATACTTCTTTATATTCCTACACTCTTCCTTCTTTATATTTCTACCCTCTTTCTTATTACCCTCTTTATACTTCTTTATATTCCTACACTCTTTCTTACTTCTTTATATTTCTACCCCCTTTCTTGCTTCTTTATATTTCTACCCCCTTTCTTGCTTCTTTATATTTCTGCCCTCTTTCTTCCTTCTTTATATTCCTACCCTCTTCCTTATTTATATTCCTACACTCTTTCTTCCTTATTTATATTTCTGCACTCTTCCTTCTTTATATTCGTACACTCTTTCTTTATATTCGTACACTCTTTCTTTATATTCGTACACTCGTTCTTCCTTATTTATATTTCTACACTCGTTCTTCCTTATTTATATTCGTACACTCGTTCTTCCTTATTTATATTCGTACACTCTTTCTTTATACTTCTTTATGTTATATTATATCTTATAGACTTATATATTATAATAGCTGTTCTCTTTCAGAATTTCGCAATTTATGTTTTCTGCTTCATACATAATATTATTTCTCTATTTATAATCAAATATTAATATTAGTTGTTAATTTAATACTAAACCATCAATTTTATTAATATTTGATTAGCTTATTATTTACATATTATTGTGGATAAAATAATAGAATAAAATATGGTGATGTTATAGATAAATGTGGATAAAATAATAGAATAAAATATGGTAATATTATAGATAAATGTGAATAAAATAGAATAAAATATGGTAATATTATAGAAATATCATTTTAATTAAGAAATATAATTAAAATGATTAGATGTGAGTAATCTTAGAAGATAATTATCTAAACTTAGAGATGATACGACTAACAAGCACTGCATAATCATAAGGAATATCCATAGTTGCACCAACAATACCATATTCAGCTAATAATATAGCACGTAGGGGAGCTATAACATTACAAGAACCTTCCTGGCCTTGATCAGGTTTACGAACCACAAATTGAGTTGAATAATTATATGAAGATTTGATTTGTTCTTTAAGTTTACGAAAAGCAGAAGTAGAGGCAATATTTGTTTTCCATGGATCAAATACATATAGTATTTGATTTTTTATATCTTTATAAACAAAACGAGCATGTTTGCCCCATCCGGCTGCTGCTGAAACATAATCACCTGTCATAAAATCATTCCAATCGGGTTGTACTAAAGAGTATTCTTTATCTAACATTAATTCATTTGGATATAATAAATCCCATACATATTCATCATCTTTCTTTTGTTTTATCAAATATTTAAAGGCTTTACTTACTGCTGTCTTAGAAACTGCGCATTTTTGGAAAATCCATGTTTTGTCCATATTAATTTTTGGATTTAATAACGGATCCCATTTATCACCTGTTATTTTTGTTAACCATTCTGATTGTTTATACGGTACATCCCATCCTATAATACCATATTTTTTATCTAAAGGTGCATCCGTCAAATTTGTTTTACTATTTTTTACTTTCTCCAAAAAATCATTCAATTTCTTTAAATTCTCATCATTCTTAAAATACATCCATCCATATTTCTTTGAGTATTTAGGTTTTTTGTTTGAATTTGTTGGTAGTTCGTTCTTATAGTATAACGTCCCTTTTCCTTCTAATCCATAAAATTTCTCATATTCTACCAATTTTATATCTTTTTTATCATTTACTTCCTTTTCTTCATTTTTTCCTTTTAGAGATTTTACCTCATTTTCTTTTGCTGGAGATTTTATCTTTTCTTTTGCTGGAGATTTTATATTTTCTTTTACTGGAGATTTTATCTTATTTTCTTTTACTGGAGATTTTATCTTATTTTCTTTTACTGGAGATTTTGCCTTATTTTCTTTTATTGATTTTTTATTATATAGATCTATTAGCGCATATATATTATTATGTATAGATTCAAAATGATTTTGAATATTCGTTTTGGTATTTATAAGCTTATATAATTTATTAATAGTCTCTTTCTTTCCTACTAAGAAAGAAGTAGTGCTGAATCTATATTTAATAGGATCTAGTTTATCAACTTGCATTTGGGTAAGCAATTTATTATTATCTATATCATAATAATAATTATACGGAGATACAGAGTTCAATTTTCTGAGAAGAAATATATATTCATCCGGCCATTTATTAGCATTATTACTCATTTTGTATTAGTTATTTATTTTTTCTTTTGTAAATATTTAAAGTATAATGTTACTATCTTTTTTAAGCCGTTTTGATTTAAATAGTGTTATTTTTAAATATCTTCCAAATATTTGTTTAATATTTTTTAAATATCTTCCAAATATTTGTTTAATATTTTTTAAATATCTTCCAAATATTTATTTAAAATACTTAAAAACAAAAAATTTATGTTAATTGTTATTTCAAAGGCGATATGTTAATTTTATCTTTTTGTAGTGTTTGTATTAACAAGTTTTATGTTAATACAAAGGTATTGAGGATTTTATCATTAGTGGTGCAGTTAGATAAATATTGATTAACAAAAGAAATAGTAATATAAAAGAGAAACTATAGCAGAATATTATTTAGAAAAATATCTAGATGATTTATATTTTGTTTTATATGTTGAGTTATTAGAAGAAGAGGAGTTATTAGAAGAATAAGAAGAGTTATTGTGAGGATGATGGCGAGATAATGACTTGGAGAGAGAATTAAAAGAAGAAAGATAGGAGGAGTTAAGGAGGGGAGAATTAAAATAAGAAGAATCGAAAAGGGAAATAAGAGAAGGTATGAGAGAATTAAAAGAGGAATGATCGAAAGAAGGGGAACTAGAAACGATTAAAGTATAAGTAGCGGAAGCAGGAAGAAAAACACGATTAACATGGTCAAAATATACATGATTTTCGCGAGAGAAAATTAATTTAGAAACAAGGAAAGATGAAGATTCAAGAAGAGAAAGAATAGGATAATCTTGGTCCTTATAAAGAGAGGCTGTTTTGGTATTACCTACTTTTAATAAACCATCATAATCCCATACAGGTATTGTTAAAATAATAGTGGTTTCAATACGTTTAAGTAAAGATATAATACTTGAAGCTAACAAATTCATAATGGAATGTTGATAAGGTGGATTTGCAAAATATAGTTTATTTGGAGATAAATTGTGTATGTAATTAAAGACTGGTCCTAATGATCCAAAAGGTGAATCAGTATCATAAAACAATGAACAATATTTATCCAATGTATGATTTAGAGGAGATGCAAAAAGTTCGGCTTCAACTGGATGTATATCATTCAATTGTTTATAATATGTAATTCCCAATTGATGATTGCCACTTTTTAACACATGTAAATATCTTAATACTAATGTATATATTAATGATAATCCATATTCTTCGTCTTCTCCCATTTCTTCTCTATTTTTTATATGTCCATTTCTATATAAATCATTCACTAATTTATTATATAAATCATATGCTATTCTTATATCTTTTCCATTTTCATATTCCCTCTTACATGTTATTGTCATATAAGCATTATCTTCGCTTATCTTTTTTGTTATTTTTGGCAACTTTGTGTCATTTATCTTTTCTCTTAATTTTTTCATTTTATTTGCTGCTTCTCCCATCCATTCTTTCCATTCTAATTCCTTCCATACTTTTTCTATTTTTTCTCCCACAAAAAATTTTATTTCCTCTTTGCTTCCTTCGTCCTCTTTCCATTCTGATGCAAATACTGGATCTATCGATTTATATTCCCCTAACACTCCTCCTATTTGATTCATCAATATTCCTGATACAAATACTTCTGCTTTCCCATTTTTCAATTTTTCTACTACTCCATTTCTTCTGAATACTTTTACTGCTTTTTTTACTATTTCTCCTATTATTTTCTCCCTTTCTATTTCCTCTAATACTTTTCTCTTCGCCTCTCTTTCTCTTTCTTCTCTTTCTATTATATTATTCATTTATATTCTATCTTTATGATACTATTATCATACTTTTTTATTTCCATTTTTCAAATATTCAAAAAATAAATTCCAAGTATACTTTTTTCCTTTTTTGTATTAATCTATTGATCTTTCTTGTCTTACTCGTTTATTTTTCCATTTATCTTACTTGTTTACTTTGGATTTATCTATATTCGCATTATAAATTTACATTACTTGTCTTAATTATCTTACTTATATAATTATATAAGTAAGATAATTATTAATAAAATATATCTATCCTTGGAATATATTTATGTTTAATAAATATACTTTTATATAATAATAATAATTTATATTTGACTCAGTTAAATATCTGTAAGTATATTTTTAATATTTATATTATCTTTAAATCTGTGAATAATCAAAATATATTTTGAATTATATTTTGAATTATATATTATTTAACATAATAAAATTCTATATATTATATGGAATTATAAATACATGTCAAATGATATAAATATCAAATATATTATTTAACATATTATAAATTAACATATAATATTGAATATAAATTTTCTTAAAAATTTTACTCATTTTTATCTATTTATATAAAAATACTCTTCATATCTATACAAATTATTTAACATGTATTTATAATCAACTATAAATACATTATTTTAAATAACATACAATTTTATATACTTACATAAATAATATATTTACACCAATTCAATATATTTACACAAAATAATATACATTTCTATTAAATATTATTACTCAGTAAAAAGAAATTTTATTTACTAACTCGAAAAAAATTTAAATAGGTAAAAAGAAGTTTTAATTACATAACATTAACAAAATAATGTTGAACATAATTATAAAGGCCAAAAATTTAGGTTTATCATTTAAAATTATGGTTGTGATTTTTGGTTTCTGGGTTGGAATTTATTCGAAGAATTATGTAAGCGAATAATATCCTAGATTTTATAAAAGAAATAATATATTTGATAAGCATAATAATATGTTTACTAATAATAATAATATGTTTTACTAATAATAATAATATGTTTTACTAATAATAATAATAATATGTTTTACTAATAATAATAATATGTTTTACTAATAATAATAATATGTTTTACTAATAATAATAATATGTTTTACTAATAATAATAATATGTTTTACTAATAATAATAATATTATGTTTTACTAATAATAATATTATTATGTTTTACTAATAATATTATTATGTTTTACTAATAATATTATTATGTTTTACTAATAATAATATTATTATTTACATCAGGATAATTTTGTGGGGTACAAAATTACCTTATTTAATTTCAAAAAATTAGATTTATCGAAATTTTTCGGTTTCATTGTTATTAAAGTTTCCAAATTAACCAATGTATTGGGTATTTCATATAGTCTTTGACCTAATAATCTCAAATATTTGAGATTAATTAATTCAGGTGGAATCATTGTTATATTTGATAAGCATAAATTTAATTTTTCTAAATTAATAAATAACTTTAGCTTATCATATGAACAAACAGTATCTTTTATATTAGTAATACTATGATGTCCAAAATTATAAATTTCAATGTCTTGTAAAGTAACAGAAAAATATATTTTTCTGTTGTCCAGAATTTTTTTAATATATATTGAACTATTTTTTAACATTACATACTCTTCTAATACCAAAAAATTAGCGATTATTGGTATTATATCGTCCATTTATACACTTTAATAATATTTTATATTGTCAATAATAAATATTATATAATCAATATATATGATAATTTTGCAAATTTTTTGCTTTTGTTAATTGAGTAAATATTATATTTACTTAATTTTATTTGAAAATTGAGCGGATTTTTCGACTCGATATAAGTTTTTAGATCAAAATTTTAGTATGCTATAAAAATAAATATTACAACTAAACCCTATGTTATATAATTTATTCGGTTGCAATTTTGATTACTAGGGGCTGTTGATTAAGTCAAAAATGTTGTAATATTGTTAACATAATTTTGGCCAATAAAATATATAATGTTGTTAATTGTATTTCTTATTATAGTTTATAATTTTACACAACATAAAAATTAAACTTGCAATATAACATCTCTAAGAGGAAAAATAGTTTATTTATATATTCTATAAGTTTGTCGTAATAAATTTTATATGTTAATAGGAATGGTATATTCAACAAATTTGTTGAATATATTAATAAAAATATATATTAATATATTTACATATTTACATATATTTAACGATAATTATAACACATGAATCATAATAAATTATTATAGATTTATCATAATAATTTATATAACTGATATTTATAATTATAAATATCAGTTATATAAATGACACAAGATATTAAATATAATAATATTTCCTATGTTAATATTAAACAAGATAATATAGATAAAGAAATATTAGATATAAATATTGTAAGAGAAATATGCAATGTGAGAAATCCGAATAAAGAAAAATGGATAAAGTCTGAAATCAAAGAATACTTCTTATTTTTAATTAAATTGATAGTAAAACAGTGTGATTTAGAAAAAAAAGCAAAAATGGGATGTAATGATATAAAATATCCAATATACATAAATAAAGAAAACTACGATAATAATTTGATCAGTAAAAATGTCAATTTTATGCAACCTGCACATATAATTCAACTTGAAGCTTTCGAAAAAATTTCCCCAATTTATAAAAAAATAAATTGGTTATCAGGACCCGTAGGATTACCCATTTACGACAAATACTATATTTACAAAATATTTCCTCGTTTATATAAATATAATAAACAACTCTATAGTAAAAAATATAAACATAATATTAATGAAATTATTATGCATTATTCCAAATATAATCTATATCTTGAATGTCTAAAAGAACTTATTGATCAAGATTATAAAAATACATACCAAGGCTTTAATATTGAACTATCTACTTCATCTTTTTCTATTCCCTATTTTCTAGATCAAGGTGATATGACTGGTAGAGTAGGTTTCTCTAAATTTGATTGTCAAATATATTATTTACATATTAAATGGTAATCTATATTTACTTATTTAAACTTGATATATAATATCATATTCTAGTTAAATTTAACTAACAGAAATTATTATTTTCTTAATATATTATTTTTGACAGAAAATAATATATTACTGACTTCAGGATAAAACATGATTTGTAGAAAAGTGAGATAAATAGTTGTTAAATGGAAAATATAACAAATTATAAATAACAACCAATATGATAGAGATAATATTAATATGATAGAGATAATATTAATATTAATATGATAGAGATAATATTAATATTAATATGATAGAGATAATATTAATATTAATATGATAGAGATAATATTAATATTAATATGATAGAGATAATATTAATATTAATATGATAGAGATAATATTAATATTATCATATTAATAGAGATAATATTAATATTATCATATTAATAGAGATAATATTAATATGATAGAGATAATATTAATATGATAGAGATAATATTAATAAATATGGTGGAGATAATATTTATTAAAGAGATAAGGATCAGACTAAAGAAAGAGAGGTAGATTTTTTATAATGGAGACGGGGGGTGTGATCGGAACCACAAGATACTTTAAGAAATTTTTGAGCTGAAGGATGACAAGAGCGCCAACCAAGACTTTTATGAATATAAGACATGTCACGAAGTTTTTCAACTTTGATAGTACCATCATCAGTGCTATAATATACTTTATGAACATGGTATTTCTTCATAAAATCTAAACAGTTATTGCAAGGACGAGAATTAACTAAACGACCATCAGCAGTTTCACGAATAACATAAACGTTGATTTTATTTCTCCTACAATTATTTTTTTTTCCAAATAAATTATTAAGAGCATGAATTTCGGCATGCATTGTTTGTCCACAAAATTTACCATGTAATACTGTCCTATCATGATTGTGGCCTGTTGATAGATATTTACCGGATTTTGTCAGAACAAAAGCAGTATGATAATAGGGCATTTATAAAATCAATAATGACTTGTATTTTTAATAACAATAATTAAGATTTTCTTTTCATTTTTATGTGAATACATTTATATATCTCGTTTATATGTTTTTGATTCAGTTTTCTTCCATTTTTCCACATAGACCATATTATTTTTCCTTTATATTTTTCATTTAACTCAGCGTTAATATAACAATTAATTTTGATTATTATATTACTTACTTTGAGAATACTACATTACCTAATATATATTATAATAAGAATACTAAATTACCTAATATATATTATAATAAGAATACTAAATTACCAACATATTATAGTAAGAATACTAGTAAAATGAAAAAAAGACAAGTATTAGTATATTTATTAAATTCTATTGCTAACTAAAGCCTTTATATTAATTAAATATAAAAATAGACAAGTATAAGGATATGGATTAAAGTAAGAAAGTTAGTGTAAGAATATTAATTATAATAAAGATATTAGAGTGAGAAAGTTAGTGTAAGAATATCGGTTAGAGAATTGACAAAGAAATTATCCAAAGAATAAAGATTATGGGAAGAATCGAAATAGAGGGAAGGATTAGAGGAAAGATGGTGATAGGGATTTTTAATAAAAAGATCAAAATGAGAAGGACCAAGAGTAATAATATAGGAAGAAAAATGGCGGAATGAATCAGTAGAATAGTTTTGAAGACCAAGAGATAATTTTTGGTCGGGAGTTAATAAATTCAAGTGATAAACGAGAGAATCGCGAATTGATAAGAAACAACTATGATAAGAACGAATGAGTTCATCGCGAAGACGAATAGGATTAAGAAGGGTAACAAAACCATCGCGAACTGAGTTAGTGATTAAATAGCGAGAATCTGAGGGAGTATTACGATATAGAGAAGAAAAATTGTTAGGTTGGAAAGACAAGTAATTGGAAGAATTATAAGGAGATTCGGGGAATAAAGTAGATAAAGTACCAGTAATTATCAACCAAACTGCATCTTTAATAGTATTAGTATTGAGAATACGAGAACGTAGAATTTCGAATTTTGCAATTTGTAGATATAAATCTTTACTAATATCATCATTATTATATAATGCAATATCAATATCTGGATAGTCTCGATAAATTAAATGCTTCCACAATTCGTGATCATTACATCTTCTTTTTTCTTTTTTATTTATATCATTTCTTTCGCAATATTTTAGTATACTTTTAATATCCATATCAAAGAATGCAGGTTGTGTTTTTTCATATTTTTCAGCTATATCCACTTTTTTTTGTCTTTGTCCCTCTGATCTCAGATCATCCATTCTATCCAAATTTGACATATATTCATTTGTACCATATATATCATCATTTGTTCCATATATTGGTTTCAATAAACGTATTATCTGCTTTTTGCTTGCATTGTACGGTATAGTAACATTCAGAGATGTAGCTAATTCTAAAAGACTTTCTTTAGAATATCCAGATAAAATTATAGACATTTTATCTTATTAAAATTTTTTCTTTATCTTCACCTTTTTAAATCTTTTTATAAATTATTCCATCTCACTTCCCATTTTTTACTTTATCACAATATAAATACCAATATTCTTCTTCTCTTTCCTTTTCTTTTCCTTTTCTCTTTCTCCTTTTCTTTTTCTTTCTCCTTTTCCTTTTCTTTTCCTTTTCTCTTTCTCCCTTTCCTTTTCTCTTTCTCCCTTTCCTTTTCTCTTTCTCCCTTTTCTTTTCCTTTTCTCCTTTTTCTTTTCCTTTTCTCCTTTTTCTTCTCGCTTTGCCTTTTCTCTTTCTCCCTTTTCTCTTTCTCCCTTTTCTTTTCCTTTCTTCTTTTCCTTTATCCTTTTTCTTTTCTCTTTCTCCCTTTTCTTTTCCTTTCTCGTTATGCTTTATGCTTTATGCTTTATGCTTTATGCTTTATCCTTTATGCTTTATGCTTTATGCTTTATCCTTTATGCTTTATGCTTTATGCTTTATCCTTTATCCTTATATCCTTTATCCTTTTCCTTATATTCTTTCCTATAATAATGAATAAAAATATAATTGTATCGTCTCTAATAAGATTTTCACCAACGTATCTTTTTAACTTCTTCTCAAAACTTACTAAGCTCTTAAATAAAATTTTGTGTATGCGACATTATAAAATTTTATTATAAGTTTAAGGAAGTCGATAAATTAAAGTCAATGTAATATGAGTAATCGTATATTACTGGTATTACTTAGATGTAAAAAGGATTAGTTTATAACTATATTAAATTTTATAATACTATATTAATAATATTGCAGAGTTATTATATAATTCCAAGGCTTAGTATTAATTATTTTTTGGTAACTATATGTTAACAATAAGTGGTGTTGATTATTAATCTTCATATATTAATCTCAAGATTAATATATAATTACATAACTTGATATTATTTGCATTTAACGAAACGATAAAAAAAATTGAATTTAATTTTAAATTTTTAGTTGTAAACTAGTGTTTGTCAACATATCAACAATTCCAATAGTTGGATAATTCTTCTTCGTTGGAAAAATATTATATCCTATTGCTTGAATGAGATAAACTGTAAATTAGAACTGTCAACTATAAATTACACAATTATTAAGCAAATTTTGACAAATAAATTATAATATTTAAATAAGTCATTATAACAATTTTGTTTATTAATTCCTATCAGTTTTTATACAAGAGAAGAATCAGAAATAAAATATCAAAAGACAAAGCGAGAAGAAAAATGATAAAGAGAAAAGGAAAAGAAAAAGAAAAGACAAAGCGAGAAGAAAAATGATAAAGCAAGAAGAAAAATGATAAAGAGAAAAGAAAAAGAAAAGACAAAGCGAGAAGATAAAGGATAAAGAGAAAAGGAAAAGAAAAAGAGAAAAGGAAAAGAAAAAGAAAAAGAAAAAGAAAAAGAAAAGGCAAAACGAGAAGATAAAGGATAAAGGATAAAGGATAAAGGATAAAGGATAAAGGATAAAGGATAAAGGATAAAGGATAAAGGATAAAGGATAAAGGATAAAGGATAATCCTTTTTATATCTAAGTAATACCAGTAATATACGATTACTCATATTACATTGACTTTAATTTATCGACTTCCTTAAAAGTATTATAAAATTTTATAATGTCGTATACACAAAATTTTATTTAAGAGCTTAGTAAGTTTTGAGAAGAAGTCAAGAAGATACGTTGGTGAAAATCTTATTAGAGACGATACAATTATATTTTTATTAATTATTATAGGAAAGAATATAAGGAAATGTTTATAACTATATTAACAATACTGACAGCTAAATATAACAGTGAAAATATCGGAAGCAATTTAGTAAATATAGAATATTAATATAGTTGTATATTACTTAATTAATATAGTTGTACATTAATTAAGTAATATAGTTGTACATTAATTAAGTAATATAACAAGAAATGTATATATAAGATTATCACTGATATAAGTGTAACAGTAAGTATAAAAAGGGATAAAGTTAAAAGATTATCAGTAAAGTAATAAATTTTATAATAGTCTTATAAAATTTAAAATGTGAAAGAAGTTTTATTAAACTAAATTTGCCCAGATAATTCGTGGAATTGTTGAATATATGAAATCAATATATTAAAACAATAAAAGTAACAATAACAGTGAATTTTACAAGAGGGATCCAGTTTTAGGCATAGTCTAAAATATCGTTAATAATAGAGGAGTCTTGAGATTTTTCAAGAGCAGTTCTAGTATTTGGCTGACGAAGATTAGAAGATTTAGATTGGTTATTTTTATCATATCGTTGAGTATTAGGATTCTGATTTTCTTGCTTATTGGGATTATAATTAGATCTATTAGGATTATAATTAGGGTTATGATTAGGTTTATAGTTAGGATTAGGTTTATAATTGGGATTAGGTTTATAATTGGGATTGGGTTTATAATTAGGATTAGGATTATTAGAAACTGAATTTGATCTAGGAGGATTGGAGAGACCAGAACGAGAATAATTACGAGAAGGGGAAATTTCAGTATTTTCAGAGCGAATATTAGGATTAGGATTAGGACGACGTGAACGAGGAATCATAGAGACAGGTTTAGTAGAAAAATCAGAATCGACATTAAAGTCTTCTGATTTGTAATTAACAGAACGAGAATGGGGAAGAAGACCCTTACGAGAGAGTTTATCAATAGCATCCTTAGAAGCAGCTTCTTTAGCTATTTTGACTGTAGAACCTGTACCATGACCAACTATTTCACCATCAATCAAAACAGTAAAATAAAAACCATTACCCTGAATGGAATTATGACTATAATAAATTTCTTTTTTATTATCGAACATTTCTTTGAGAACAGATACAGATGTTTTATATCGTTGATATCCTTCTATATCAATATCTTCTCTATCATATACTTTTTTGACGAATTGATATGCATATATATATCCCATATATTCTTGTACATTATTATCAGCTACTGTCACTAAAGCACCAATGAAAGATTCAAAAACATCTTCTTTATCGCTTGCATTAATTTTATCATTGACAGTTAATTTTATTATATAATCAGAAAACCCCAATTGATCACTCAGCTCTGACAATTTATTTTTCGCCAAATAATGTGTCGACAATGTTGTAAATATCGCTGGTGATGTTACTGTCGGAAATTTCTTATTTAAATATTGCATAAATGTAGATTGCAACACTGCATCTCCTACCAATTCTAATACCTCATAATTTTTTTGTATATCTATCGTTTTATGTGTAAATGCTTGTTTAAATACACCATATCCTGATGGTTCTAAACATCTTTCCACATCGTCTTCATTCATAATTTGTTTTAAGAATTCTTTTAAAAACACATATAATCTTTCTTTCTCCATTTTATTAACACAAATGATAATTTCTGTGCAAAATTATAATTCTTTTTTATTTTGTTTATTTTTATTTTTATTTTCAATATTTTCTCCTTTTATTCCACTCTCATTTCTCTTTTTTTGATTTCTTCTCTTTACCCATTTAATTATTTTATTCACTATATCTCTATCTATTTACTTTCAATCCTATCTATTTACTATATAGCGATTGTATTCACTATATAATGAATATAATCGCTATACAAGCATCCAATTCTATTAACAAGGTATCTTATTTTGTTAAATTATTTTATTGTATTCAGCGTATATCCTCTTATAAATAATACTTAAATTAAGCTTATTACCACTGTTGTTAATATTTATAATATTCCATTTTCTTAACACTTATCACACTGTGTAATGCAACAACCTTTATAGCTTGTTTGATTATTTATATACTATTTTACTTATATAACGATTGATACAGCTAGACTTTATATTACTTACATACTTAGATTAACTTATATTTATATAATAACTCCATCTTGTTACATAAAATATGTTTATCATATTGTAGAAGATTTTATCAAATAAGTCAATATTTAATATGTATAAATATGACAGCGTAACTGATTAAATACTCTATATATACCTTATATAAAAAAGGTTTCGTTAACTGTAAATTTAACTTAATAGTTTGCGTTAATGGATAATAAATACAAATATGATAACATATATTAAAGTAGTATTTTACAGTTATATGATATAAAACACAAATACTGGTTATGTATATGAAGTTTATTAAAATACATCAATGTATTAAAATACATTGATGTATTTTAATAAAATATGATGTTAAAATATTATTTAGTTATTTAGTTATTTAGTTATTCAGTTATTCAGTTATTCAGTTATTCAGTTATTCAGTTATTCAGTTATTCAGTTATTCAGTTATTTAGTTAACTCCTGAAAAACAGAACGACTAACTTGTTTAGTAAGTATTTCTTTTTTGGATGAAAAAAGAACAATATATAGATACTTTTTACCGCGTGTTAGAGACATAACTTTAACATTTGATGTTGATACAAATTCTGGTAAAATAGAAGATAATAACTTAGATTCAATATGTGAAATACTATCAACTTTATAATTCAACATAAGAGAGAAAACGTCGGCATTAGGATCAATTGGTTCCTCAGTTTCTTCATTAGATTGTTGTGGATCAACTAAAATAGAGTATAACTTATCCTTGTTCATATCTTTTCTTACAGGTAATTTGCTATTCTTTCCAAAATCGTATAATTGTCTTTTAGTATATTGATCAACTGTGTATTTTTGAGTAAACTCCTTTAGATTCTTTGGAGCCATTGATGGATTTTCTGCTTCGCTTGATTCATAATAATTTTTGATTGCCTCATATAATTCATCCTTCTTTCTATAATCACTTCTATTTTTTAAATTTATATTCGTCGCTATTAACTTTAGTTTCTTCATAGTATAATCACTTGCTTTATTATCTTTGTTAAATTCTTCATCCTCCTCCTCCTCTTCTTCTTCTTCCGTATTTCTTAGAATATTATATAACTCTTCTTTGTTCATTTTACTTCTCCCCTTTATCTTCATCTCACCTGCTATTTTTCTTAGAAACTTTACATCGTAATGTTCTATATTCTTATCTTTATCGAATAATCCTATTTTCTTTTCTCGTACTTCATCTTCCACAATTTCTTCCACTCCCTTTACTTCCTCCTTGTTTGTTTTCTTGTTTGTTTTCTTGTTTTTCTTCTTTTCACTTTCTTTCTTTTCACTTTCTTTCTTTTCACTTTCTTTCTTTTCACTTTCTTTCTTTTCACTTTCTTTCTTTTCACTTTCTTTCTTAGATTTTCCTTGTTTCTTAGATTTTCCTTCTTTCTTGTCGGTTTCGTTTACTTTTGATTTACTTTCCTTTTGTTTTGATTTACTTTCATCCATATCTTGTTTTTCCTCTTTAGATTTGTTAACTGTTTCTTTCTTTGTTTTTTTCTTTGTTTTTGATTGTTTTTCTTCATCTACAAATGAAGGTGATTCTATTTCTTCTTCATATTCTGTTTCTTTGTTAAATTTGGGAGTAGATTCTGTTTCTTCGTTAAATTTAGGAGTTGATACTTGTTCTTCAGTAGATTCTGTTTCTTCGTCAAATTTAGGAGTTGACACTTCTTCAGTAGATTCTATTTCTTCGTTAAATTTAGGAGTAGATACTTGTTCTTCAGTTTCTTCGTTAAATTTGGGAGTAGCTACATTATTTTCATCAGGAGTATCTACATTGTCATACTTTAGCATAGAAGTATCTTTTTCGATTACTTTTGAATGTTTTTTCTTCAATTGTTTCATTTCATTTTGGGGAGTAGTTTGAGCATCAATGTGCATCTTTCTAGTTGAGTTTTGCATCTTTGTTCTTGCCATGTTGATTATATTGGTATCTGTAATAGTTTTTTTTACTCTTTGCTTTTTTCTTTTTACTCAAATTTTTTATTTCTAGGCTTAATTACATTTAAATATCAAAAATAATTATTTTTGATGTTTGAATGTAACTTTATATTAACTTTATGTTATTTAATAATATACCTAATATAAGTATTCAATAGTAAACATATGGTACAAATTAAAAAGTATATATTATGGAAGTACTATAGGATATTATAGGATATTAATTAATATTATACAAGAATCATACAAGAATTATATAAATAAAACTAGGTGGAATGATTATGAGATTATTAATAGAAATATAACTATAGTGTTTACACTTAAAGACGATATTACCTATATATTTTATTAACAATGTCTACATAAAGTAAGATATTATTATAGAATGCACAAATAAATATTGTACTTTATTATCAATATGAAAATATTATACATGATAATTATTAAATGATACAAATGAATATATTATGGTATTAATGTTAATATATATAACACTAATTATATATATATAACACTAATTATATATATATATAACACTAATTATATATAACACTAATTATATATAACACTAATTATATATAACACTAATTATATATATAACACTAACTATTATATAATAGTTATACAAAAATTATAAATTAATATTCAGAACTATGTTAAAATTCTGGTGTTACTGGGTCTTCTCCATCAAAATCTGGAGAAGGTTCATCGTAATCTTGGTCTTCATCATAATCAGGTTCATTGTCAACAAAATTAAGATCCTGATCTTCATCATAATTTTCGTCTTCATATAGATTTTGTTGAAGAGGTGTGTTTGCTCGAACTCTGGCAGGCGAATAACTGCGAACTCTAACAGGTGAAGAACTACGAACTTTAACAGGCGATGGACTGCGAACTTTAACAGGCGAAGGTGTTAGAACACGTTTTGTTTTTGTTTTTGACTTTGGCTTAGTAGGAGTTTTTACTTTTGGTGAAGCTTTGGGTTTGGAAGATTTGGGTTTGGAAGAAGATTTAGATTTGGAAGATTTACAAGAGACATAGTCTACAAGAGCATTATAAAGTTCATCTTTATTCATACTGGTACGAACGGAGAGACCTGCATCTTTTGCAAGGGAAAGTAGAATCTTTTTGGTATATGCGTCGACATGGAAATCAGGATTGAAACTAGAAATATTACGAGGTACTTTGGAAGGATTATTGACTTGATCAGAATTATAATAGGAAACTAAAGCGTCATAATAATCTTGTTTATTTTTTAGTTTACCACGACCTTCTAGATTTAGATTAGTACCTATGGCTTTAAGACCTTTAAGGGTATAATCATCAACACTTTTAGATTGATTAAAATTTAAATCAAGTACATCTGATTTACTAGATTTAGTGGATTTAGTGGATTTACCTGAAGATTTTTTGCTAGATAATTCACTGGGCGAAATAACTTCCCCTTTCAAGCTATCGTAAAGTTGTCTTTTATTCATTTTACTTCTATTACTGATAGCTGCTTCAGTAGCGAATATTCTTAAATCTGCTACAACATACTTATCTATATCTATTGATGGATCAAATTTTGCGATACTTGTTTTCTTTGTGCTTGATTTCTTTGGACTTGATTTAGTGCTTGATTTCTTTGGACTTGATTTAGTACTTGATTTCTTTGGACCTGATTTAGTACTTGATTTCTTTGGACTTGATTTAGTGCTTGATTTCTTTGGGCTTAATTTAGTAGTTGATTTCTTTGGAGTTGATTTAGTATTTGATTTTTTAGTGCTTGACTTTTTCTTGGAAGCAGGGGGTGTTATGGGCGACTTTTCTCTTTTAGTCGGTTTTTTCTTAGCAACAGAAGATGTTGATTTTACAGGTGATTTATCTCTTGATGAACTCGTTTTGCTTTTAGAGTCAGATTTTTTCTTAGATGATGAACTTACATTTGCACATTCATCTTGATATCTTTCTTCTTCGCGTCTTGCAGAAGTTTTGGCTTTTGTACGATTTCCTGAAGTTCGAGTTGACATTTTGATTATGCGATTAATTTTTTAATTAAAAATTAACAACTTTCTATTTTTTTCCTGAATTCCCAAAAGGATTTAATCCGAATCTATTTTTTCCCATGATTTGTTCGCAATAGTAATTCCGAATTTTCAATTGCTCCTTTTTTTTTCTCTATTTTTTTTCCTTTTTGCCCAGTTCCTTTTTTTTCTCTAATTATATCTTTAATCGACCTTGTCTTATTCTTAAATTTTTCATGCTATTTTAACCCATACATGCTATTTTAACCTATACATGCTATTTTAACCTATACATGCTATTTTAACCTATACATATCCTTAATTGCTATTTCAAATTCCTTAAATTAGACATGCTATTTTAACCTATACATATCCTTAATTACTATTTTCCAATTCCTTAAATTATTCATACTATTTTTACCTACACTACATTTAGTTCCTAAACTGAGTATAATTATATTATATTACTATTTTGTATATTTTGTATGAATAGAAGACAGAGATTATCGTATATGTATTTTGTTAAATCTGAATAATATACTAAGTATATTGTAAGATATCCAAGATCATAAAAATATTAAGTAATATTAAGTAATGTTAAATACAATATAAATTACAATATGGAAAACATTTAGTACACAATATAATGAATGGAGTACAAAATAGTGAATGGGAGTACAAAATAGTGATAAATATAAACTAAAATAAAGTATGATATATTGAATAAAGTATGATATATAAGATAATATATGAAAATAGTGATAGTATTTTCATATGAAAAACAAAGGAAATAAAAAATAAAAAGTGAAATCAAAAAGAAAGTAAAAAATATTTTATATTTTATAAAATGAGTAACTATTATAAATCTAATTGTCCAAGATATCCAAAACCATCTTGTTATAGACCCAATGATGATTGCAACTATTCATGTCCCCCACCATGTCCTCCACCATGTCCAACACCATGTCCAACACCATGTCCACCTCCATGTCCACCCGTTGTTTATCAACAACAACAACAATGCGATCCTTGTAGAGGAAGAAGTTATGGATTTTTCTATACCACAAATAATCAAATATTAGGCGCAGGTCAACCTATTATATGGACTGGTTTTGGTACTAAAACAGATGGAATAACTTATGATTCCATAAATTCACCAAGTCAATTAACCGTAAACTGTGCTGGTGATTACGATTTAGAATTCACTGTTACTGCTTCTGATACTATAGGTACAAGTAGTGCTAACGGTATAGCTATTGGTAATGTATTACCCGGATTCACTTTCGCTATCTATGTTAATAACAATTTAGTACCTTTCTCAATCTTTACATCTCGTATTGGTGGTACTCAAATTAAAGGTCAACTTATTCTCTCTTTATGTGCTGGTGATGTGGTCGCTTTACGCAATATTTCAGGCGGTCAAGTTATTATTGAATGTTCCCATTGTAATGCAACTAATGCATTGGGTGCTACTATTAAACTAGTTCAATTATGTTAATTATCCTATTTATCTTCAATTATATCACCATTATATCACCATTATCACCATTATAAAACATATTAATATTATATATAATATTAATATAAAGATTCAAGTAGAATTTAATATAAGTTTCAAGTAGAATTTTACTATTTTATATATAATAATATAAAGTTTCAAGCAGAATATCACTATTTTATATATAATAATATAAAGTTTCAAGTAGAATATCACTATTTTATATACAGTAATATAAAATTTCAAGTACGATATTAATAATATATTAATATACGAGAGAAATAGTTGAACGATAAATTATCTGTAAATATTAGTTAATAATAAGTTAGAAAATCCATTACTGATGTTATCAGTAAATTGATATGAAGTGTTGCTCATAAAAGTTTCATTTAATTGAGATGAAACCTGATCCATCATTGAGCTTGAAACATCTGTTACAATGGGTGTAACTTTGCCAGATACAGGTGCATAAGAAAAATATCCCATTAAGAAGAAGATTAAAATAACAATAGCTATCAATAATAATATTATCCATAAAGTTCTATTATTGCTAAAAATACTGAAATAACTGGTACTAGGTATGTTTACAACTTCGGTTGTTGGTTTTATTATTTCTGTTGTTGGTTTTATTATTCTATTAATTGGACTTATTATAGTTTGAGTTACTTGGTTTGCCATTGGGTTTACTATTCTGTCTAGTGGATTAGCTATAGCATTTGTTACAGCGTTTGTTATTGGATTTATTATCGGATTTATTAATGGACCAAAAATGGGATTTGATATCGGGTTTATCATTGTATTTGTTATTGAATTCGTTATTATATTTGTTATGGGATTTAATCCTGCTTGAGTGTTTATAGGTCCATTACTTCTATTCTCATCATTATTTTCCACATTCTCTTTTTCTATATCATCGTTTTCATTCCCCCTATCCTGTATATTATTATCATATTCATCATTTTCATCATCATTTTCATCATCATTTTCATTATTGTCATTATCTTCATTATCTTCATCACTATAATTTTCTATATCGTTATTTTTATTGTTGTTACCATTCTTAATATCATCAATATCATCATATTCATCGTCATCATCATATTCATCATATTCATCATGTTCATCAATGTTATTAGTATTATTTTTATGAAGATTGGTATTATTTTTGGGATGATTAGTATTATTTTTGGAATGATTAGTGTTATTTTTGGAATGATTAGTATTATTTTTGGAATGATTAGTATTGTTATTGTTATATGAATTATTTAGAGAACTGAAAGGAAAAGGTTTATCACTGATAATAATATCAGCATTGTCACAAGAATTAGAATAAAAATTTGAAATGTTAGAAGATAAATCGGATATAATAGATGATGTTGGGGAATCTGAATGTTCAGGGGATAAATTGAAGGAAGGAATGAAATTTTTGCAATCAGGTGTTTGTTGTAAGAGATAGAACAAATATGAGACAATACGATAAATAACTATACGAAATTGTACATATTTATCTATATTAAGTTTAGATATACGTGAGTAGTCAATAATAAGAACAGAATAAGGATCATCAGAATTAGACATGGGATTAAGTTCGAGAAGTTGACTGGTTAGAAAGTTTTTATTGAGAAAAGAATCTAAAAGTCTATTAACATTATTATCAAAATTTGATGGATATGAACAATTTCTATTAGAATATATATTTTGTTTGAATGTATAACATGTTTTATCTAATAATTCTTCTTTCAATCTCTCTATTACTTTATTCCAATTTACTGTTTTACAATATTCATGCATATTAACTAATGGTAGTTTATATTTTAATCTAATTTTAACATTATTACCGTCTCTAACAATAATTTGCCCTTTTCTTATTTTGCATCTCTTGTTTTCCTTTATATTTCTTGAAAATATCGATACTATTTTTTCAGAATAATTTGGAAAACACTTTAATAATGCTGATTCACACACATCCATTTTTCATTCCCCAATAAAATTCTTTTTTATTTTCCATATTAATATTTCCTGTTATTGTTCTCGTCGCTAAGTAAATAATATTTCAGATATCATTCTCTTTCCTGGATATTTTTCATCTTCATTCCCAAATACTTTTCTTTATTTCACTCCTCTCCCTTCCTAATTCTTCTTTTATACCTAAATATTTTTTCTTTATATTCTTGTCACTGCATAGTTTCATCTTTTTTTCTTCTTTTTTAATATTAATATTATATTATATTAATTCATATACTTGTATCATTTATCTATCTTGTAATTATTCCTTCTATATATTCACAAAACATATAATAACGCCCAATGTTATTATAAACTTTAAATCAACTTTTTTAAATTGCTTTTAACTTTATCTTTAATTTGGTAATCTCTCTCATCTCTATCTTTTCCTTATATATAAACCAAAACAACACAGCATCTTATTCTTGGCGTTCATATAAAATATTAATCTTATTTCGGTTTTGTGTAAATCAATATAATACATAAGTTGTGTATTCATTTACATACTTATCTCGTTTTTACATTGCAATTTACTAATATAACTTTTCTTGTTTGCAAATAAACTGTTTATATTTATTTCACAAACTAAATATCTAATATTGTTACAAGAAATGTATTATTTCTTGTAACAAAAATTTATATTTTAAAGAATATAACATCCATAAATATGGTTTTGTGTGCACTACTAGATATTCAAAGGTTCTAGTTATATTCTTTAAAATATAAATTTTATTATCCACAGAATTTTTATTTTATTTAAATTTAAATTTATTTTATTCAAATTTATTTTATTCAAATTTTCAAATTAACCAAATTAACAATTGATCTTTGTAATTTACAATATTATTTGCGTATTATGATTCAAGAATAATTAGATATAAATCTATTTTGATATAATTATATTTAATATTATATTATGCAATATAATCTATAACTTTACATAAAGATATTATATGAAATAATATTATCATATGATTTAGCTATTAATATATTATACGATTCAATGATTAATATTTTATTTAACATAATATTTACTATTCAACTATTAATATAATATTTGTATACAAATATTATATATTTTGGCTATTGGTTAATAATAATATTATGCAATTTAACTATTATATTTTATTATTCAACTTAATGATTGACGATTCATTCTTGTACAAAATGATATTATTTAATACAAGAATATCATTTGAGTTTGATGATTAAAAATATTATTTTATACAAGAATATAATTATGCAAGTCAACTATTAAAATATCATTTATCCAAGAGTGTAATTATAAAACTTATCAATAATAATATTTATATATTATTATTTATATATCAAATACTAACTTGATAAAAAGATCTATAAAGATATTATTATACAAATAATATATATTATATATCGCTCAACAAATTGTATTTATATCAAAATAATATCCCAATTGTAAGATTAAATAATACCATCCATAGTTATAGAATACTATTATGCAAAATTATAGTTAATTGTAAATTTTATATTTATAAAATAGTTGAGTCAGAGGATAATATTTACACAATAATATCTTTATCGTAAATTTACAAAATTATATTCTTGTATAAAATAATATCTTGATCGTAAATTTACTGAATTATATTCTTGTATAAAATAATATCTTGATCGTAAATTTACTGAATTATATTCTTGTATAAAATAATATCTTGATCGTAAATTTACTGAATTATATTCTTGTATAAAATAATATCTTGATCGTAAATTTACTGAATTATATTCTTGTATAAAATAATATCTTGATCGTAAATTTACTGAATTATATTCTTGTATAAAATAATATCTTGATCGTAAAGTTGCTGAATATTATTCTTGTATAAAATAATATCTTGATCGTAAATTTACTGAATATTATTCTTGTATTAAATTATGGCTTTATAGCAAAGTTAGTGAATATTATTCTTCCATAAAATAATAGCTTTATCGTAAAGTTACTGAATTATATTCTTTATCAAATAATATCTTGATCCCAAAGTTAGTGAATATTATTCTTCTATAAAATAATAGCTTTATCGTAAAGTTACTGAATTATATTCTTGTATTAAATAATATCTTGATCCCAAAGTTACTGAACCACACCCCTGTATTAAATAATATCTTGATCCTAAAGCTACTGAATATTATTCTTGTATTAAATAATATCTTGATCGTAAAAATGTAGAATTATATTATTGTATTAAATTATTGTATTAAATTATATCTAAATATTGAAGTTACAGAATTATATTCTTGTATGGAATAATATCTTGATCGTAAAAATGTAGAATTATATTATTGTATTGAATTATTGTATTAAATTATATCTAAATATTGAAGTTACAGAATTATATTCTTGTATAAAATAATATCTTGATCGTAAAAATGTAGAATTATATTATTGTATTAAATTATTGTATTAAATTATATCTAAATATTGAAGTTACAGAATTATATTCTTGTATAAAATAATATCCTGATCATAAAGTTACTGAATTATATTCTTGTATTAAATAATATCTTGATCCCAAAGTTACAAAATTATATTCTTGTATTAAATAATATCTTGATCCCAAAGTTACAAAATTATATTCTTGTATTAAATAATATCTTGATCCCAAAGTTACAAAATTATATTCTTGTATTAAATAATATCTTGATCCCAAAGTTACAGAATTATATTCTTATATTAAATTATATCTTGGTCGTAAATTTGCTGAATTATATTATTGTATAAAATAATATCTTGATCCCAAAGTTACAGAATTATATTCTTATATTAAATAATATCTTGATCGTAAAGTTACTGAATTATATTCTTTTATCAAATAATATCTTGATCCCAAAGTTACAAAATTATATTCCCGTATCAAATGATATCTCGATCCTAAAGTTGCATAATTATATTCTTATATTAAATAATATCTTGATCGTAAAGTTACAGAATTATATCCCTGTTTTAAATAGTATCTTGATCGTAAAGTTACAGAATTATATTCTTGTATTAAATAATATATCGATAGTAAAGTTATAGAATTATATTCATGTATTAAATAATATCTTGATAGATAAGTTATAAATTATAATATTATATTAAATGTTATCAAAAATAACCTGTCGATTGATAAATTATAAAATTATAAAATTATAAAATTATATCAAATTTTAATCGTGTAAGATATAAATAATTTCTCATATAAAATATCTAAATAGATAAGTAATAGAATAATATTATCAGAAATATTTCAATTACATATTTTTAAAATATTATTGTAATATGATGAAATTATATATAAAATAATAACTTAATAAATTATATTATTGTTTACAATTATATCTTAGTATATTGTTACTAAAATAACATAAATTAACAATAATTGTATCTATTAATTTCACAATTATATTCTTCTATAAAATATTAAAATCGCTATAAAATTATATTTTCCACACACAATTTATAGGTCGGTTACTTATTTGATCATAATTTACGAATCATAAAATGTTAATACAATTTATTGAGCATATAATTATCCGATATGAGTAAAATTAGAAGATAAATAAGATGATAAGTGAGATGATAGACATTATACAATAAATACAATAATGAGAAGAGATAACAATGAGAAGAGATAATAATGGACAGATATAATAATAAGATAATGAGAAGAGATGGTTAATGATAATAAATGATAAGATAGATAAGAAGAGATAAGAAGAGATAAAGGTAAATAAGGGGGAAAATAAGGGGAAGAGATAAGAAAAGAGAGATAAGAAAAAGTATTAAGAAAAATAATGAGATGCAATAGAGAGTATTTTTGCTTGAAAATATAGGAAAATGAGAAAAAAAAAGAGACAAAAAAAGAAAATGTAAACAAAAATTTGCAATGTTTAGACTTAACGAAATAAGTGATTATTCTGTAGATGAATTAATAGAATTAGCGGTAGATAACGATATAAGATTGAATTCAAGAATGACGAAAGAGGAAATGTTGGCGGAAATAGCACCAAAACCAGAGTTAGAATTATTGGAGTACCAAAAAAGACATGTTGATAGGATGGTGAGTATTTTAAATATACCGAAAACTAAGAGAGTAGATACGGTAGGTATAGCATTAGATTCCAGTAAGATGGGAACGGGAAAAACATATACCGCTTTAGGAATTGCACAAAAATTGGGATATAAAATATTTGTAGTATGTCCAATAGCTGTTCTAGAAAATTGGTATAATTTAGCATCGACATATCAAGTTGAAATATTAGGTATAACAAATTACGAAAAATTAAGAGCAGATAAAGTAAAAAATGGTAATGTATCCTATTATCCGATGAAGAATGGTTTTATTTTAAGTTCTAAAAAATGTCCATATATAATTAAGACTTCAAACAGTACTGAAAAGAAAAAAGTTGGTTATGAATGGAACTTACCTAAAGATACCTTAATAATATTTGATGAAGGCCACAAAACGAAAAATTTAGGCACACAAAATTCTAAATTAATTATTGGTGCTCGTGAATTCATTAAAACCAAAAAAACTTGTAAAATGATAGTTTTAACCGGTACACCTATTGAAAAATCTTCTAATTTGCGTTCTTTGTTGTATATATTAGGTTATACTTCTGACACTGGTTTCCAAACTATGCATTCTTTCCGTCTTGCTCATGGCGCTATGCAAGATAAAGATGTTCATAATCTTCTATATGTTAATCCTGAATATAGACGTGCTTCTCGTATGACAGAATTAGAACGTGATAACGAACTTAATAGTCCTTATTCCAACGATATTAAAGCTGAATCTTATTCTGTTGATGCTAGTATCGCAGCCCAAATTCAAAGCGAAAATGAAACTATTGGCGAACTCCTCGAACAAACTAAAGCTAATCCAAAACGTTCCGTTCATATCCTCGCCCAAATTACCCGTGCTCGTCGTCGTATTGAACTTATTAAATCTTCTATCATTTCTGATATTGCTCATTCTGCTTACGATGATGGTTATTCTATCGCTATTTTCGTTAATTATCTTCCCACTATTGACGCTCTTCAATCTCTTCTTAAATATCCCTTCTCTGTTATCCGTGGTGGTCAATCCGCCTCTTCTCGTTCTACTTCCATCCGTCGTTTTAATTCTGGACAAGTTCGTATTATCATTTCTACTATTAGCAGTGGTGGTACTGGTATTTCTCTCCATGACACTAATGGCGATTCTCCTCGTTATTCTATCATTTCTCCTACTTATTCTATGACCGAACTACAACAAGTTTTAGGTAGGGTCCATCGTACTGGTTCTAAATCTAATACCATCCAACGTATCGTTTACGTTAAACCTCCTTTTATTTCTCTTCCTCTTCCTCCTATTCCTTTCCTTTCTTTTAATCCTTCTCTTCCTCCCTCTTCCTCTCTTCCTCCCTCTTCTTCACCTTCTTCTATTTCTTTACCCTCTTCATCTTCTTCTATTTCTTCATCCTCTTCTTCACCTTCTTCTATTTCTTCACCTATTTCTTCATCTTTACCCAAATCCTATCATAATACTCCTCCTGCTTCTTCTCCTCAACTCGAACTTTTTATTGAAGAAAAAATGGCCCATTCTCTTAATAAAAAACTCACGTATATTAACAGTGTTATTTCAGGCGAACAAGGTGATCTTCTTTTCGATTTTTCCTCTCCTACACAAACATCCAATATTTCATCTGCCCCTTCTTTCCCTTCTTATCCATAAACTTTTCTTTTATGTGGCCTCGATTTTTCATCTTCACATTTTCGTACACATTACTATTCCAGTTTATTTTTTCATTATTTCTTCTTCTATTTAACCTTCATTTTTTATCCTATTTGTATTGTATCCCCTGTATAATATCTCTACCTAATTGTTAATCGATTTGTTGAATTTTACTTCCCCAAAATACTTATTAAGTTGGTTTTAAACATAATAAACTTTTATTATGTTTATTATGTTTATTATGTTTATTATGGATATATACATTATCGTAAATTATTGAATTTAAAATTTCATAATTTTAACTATCTATAAAATGACCAATCAGTGCAGCGGTTTTACAGTTAAAGGATTGAGATGTTCTCTTAATGTTAAAAATGGACAATATTGTAGACATCATATATCCCAATCTAATAATATTTCATCCACAACTTCAACTTCATCGTCAACTTCATCGTCAACTTCATCGTCAACTTCATCGTCTTCTTCAACAACATCAACGGTTAAAGAAACTAAAAAACGTAAATCAAAAGAAAAATTAGTGAAGACCAATAAAAAGGCCGATAAGAATGCCGATAAGAATATTTGTAAAGAGATCGATAAAGTTAAAAAGATACCTACAGAAGAATGTGGTATATGTTACAATGAAGATATATTACAATATTTCACATGTAGTCACTCTATGTGTAAATCATGTATTTTACAAATGAAAAATACTATATGTCCATTTTGTAGATCAGATTTTTCTTTGGATTTGAATAGGTCTCAAAAATCTGTTATTGATATCAATCAAGCCAAAGAAGAAGAAATTAAACGCCAACAACGTCTTCAATATGATGCTAGAATGGCTGCTTCTCTTCAAAATGAACATTCTCCTTGGCTCACTAATTTACTTACTCGATATGGTATTACTTTTCCATCCTTAAATCCTGTTGCTCAACCTGTTCAACAACCCGTTCAACAACCTATTGTACAACCTATTCAACGTCCAATCCTTCCATCTATTGTTCAACCCTCTGCTCCTCAACGTTCTTCAACATCTATGAGTTCATCACGTCCTTCAATTAGTTCCTCTTCAACATCTGCAAGTTCATCACGTTCTTCAACATCTATAAGTTCATCAACACAACCATCTTCTAATATAACACGTCCTTCTGTACCTTCACAACCTCAAATTTCCACTGTTCAAACTAGAGTAGTACCCAGATCTTCCGACAACGATTATTTAATTTCACAGTTCGCCAGATTATTCAATGATACTGATAATGATATCCAAACTGCTATTATGATTTCTCTTAATGAACATTAATTCTTAAAACAATAATCCAACTTGCCAAAATAAGCCTTTATGTAAATAATTTAATACTTATTAAATTATTTAGTTTATATTTCATATTGTGCTACTTTTCTACAATATTTTACGAATTCATCTAATGGTATATCCCACTTTATAGTATTTATAATACTACATACTAAATGTATATTATCTAAAGTATAATTTTTACTACTATCTATTCTATCAACAGATATATTAGTAAAATATCTTTTACCTCGTCCTGATCCTGATTCTTGTCTAATGTGCGTCATTTTATCTTTGGTTATAGCACACAATCCATTTTGTTTTTCATATAGTTCGCATATATCTTCGATTGTTACAAATACTTCAATATTTCTCTTTTTTGCGTTTTGTTTTAAATCGTTATATAAACAATGCATATAACCACTGAATGTTGATATATATTTATTTGTATTTTCTTTTTGACATATTTTACAATATGTCTGACATCCATCTGTACTATATCTATCCAATGCGAACATATTTACATCTTTAACCATATTGCATTTAAGGCATTTTTTCTCGCCTTCCATTGGTTTCTCATATGTCTTTTCTCTTCTTTTCTTTTTTCTACACTCTCTACACTGCGAATGTCTTCCATATTTACCACTTTTTAAGATACTAAACATTTCTAGGTCTAATTCTAATTTGCATATCGAACAGTGTTTTTCCATTTTCCTTTTCTTTTTTCTTTTTTCTTTTTTCTTCCCTGTATTTTCAATTTTTTATGCACAAAAAAATTGAAAAAATAAATAATATTTTCTACACTAATAAAAAACATCACATGCAACTGTTCATAAAAACTCTTACCGGAAAAACTATTACTCTAGAAGCTGAACCAGCTGATACAATTGACACTCTCAAACAAAAAATTCAAGATAAAGAAGGTATTCCACCAGATCAGCAAAGATTGATCTTCGCGGGAAAACAACTCGAAGACGGTCGTACTCTAAGTGATTACTCAATTCAAAAAGAGAGTACACTCCATTTAGTGTTGAGATTGAGAGGTGGGGGTCTATAGAATGAAAGACGAGATAAAAAAAAATAAGTGAAGATGAAAATTTCATATTTTCGAAACCATAGGAAAATATGAATACAATACTGGGAAAAACGGGAGGAACAATTTTTCAACGCAAGAACACAGAAGCATGGTCAGTGGCAGTAACTGATAAAGTATCAGGAAAAAAATATTCCAAGCAAATAGGTTGGAAAACTAATGGCGGAAAGGAAAAAGCTTACGAAATTGCCAAAGTGTGGCTAAATAAAACGTGTTTAGATAATAATATAATAAAAAACCATATTACTTATATAGACGAAAACACAATACAAGTTAAATTAACTAAAGATCAAATAATGATAACAGATGCAAAATTTTTAGATTTATGTATGAAGATATCTCTATTTTCAACTAAAGGAGGCAACGAAAATGCATCTTATTATGCTTGTACATATATAGACGGTAAAAATATTGGGTTCCATAACTATATAACAGGTTTTCAAATGGTAGATCATATAAATAGAAATACTATGGATAATAGATTATCTAATTTAAGACAAGCCGACTATAAAATAAATAATAACAATAGAACATCTAAGGTAAATACATCTGGATTTGTGGGCGTCTCTTACAATAAAAAAGATAATTGTTGGCGTGCTAGAATAAAGCAAGATGGTATAGAATACTCTAAAAGTTTTTCTATATTAAAATATGGAGATTCAGAAGCAAAACAAATGGCAATCAACTATAGAGAAGAACTTAACCAAAAATACGACTGTCACAATACATTACAACCTGAAAATTATAATAATTCTCCTATTTCTTTGGCAATAAATATAAATTGTGATCAAAAAAATACACAAAAAGAAGCTAATGATTTCGAAAGATTTGTTGAAAATTTGACACAAGAGGCGATACAACAATCTGAAAAAGAAGCAAAAATAAAACAAGATCCTGTAAAAGAAGATCAATCAGCAAAAATAAAACAAGATATAAAGAAAGAAGATCAATCTGAAAAAAATGTATCACCAAAAGATGTAAATTTTGCAGAACATCAAAATAGAATTATAAACGAAAAATTGATAAGTGAGGTGATAAAATTGAGAAACGAACTGGAAGAGTTAAAAAAAGCAGAATCAATTGGAAACAAAAAACAAGATGAAGAAATAGAAGAAGAGATGAAGAGAAAAAAAGAAATAGCTCTAGAAAAAAGAAGAATTAGGGATAGAGAAAGAAGAAAAAGAGAAAGGGGAGAAGCTGATGTGGATGAAAACGACAGAGAAGAAAAAATATCTACCACACTAAGGGAATATTATACAACTGAAGAAGGAAAAGAATCCAAAAAGAAAGCTTTCGAAAAACGTTCTGAGACAATGGAAAAACAAAGGAATCATCTTAGATCTTCTATAACAGAAAAAACATGTGGATCCTGTAACGAAACATTATCAATAGAAAATTTTCATAAAAAAGCATCCTCTAAAGACGGTCTTCAAACTAATTGCAAAAAATGTGTAAATTCTCTTAAAAAACACTATAAAACTTTGAAACCATAGTGCATAAAATGTTCATAATTTAACAATGAATTATAAACAAAGAAAAATCAAGAATTAAAATAGTAATTGTAAAAAAAATATCATTCGTAATATTAAAAAATAATGTCTACGTTATTTAATTTCGATCCGACTATTCCTAGCGATAATTATACCCTTAAAGAGCTTAAAAATATTGGAAAAGATTACAATATCAAAGGATATCATTCAATGAAAAAATCCGACATTTATGATGCATTAGTCTTGAAATACCATAACAATAATAACATTACTAATGATTCCGATACTGACACTGACGAATATATCAGTAACCATAACAATGATAATGTAAACGATACTACTAATGATGATGTAAGCGATACTACCAATGATAATGTAAGCGATAATGGTGAAAGCGATAACGATGAAAGTGATACTACTACTATAGATGCTAGTATCGATGTTACTAATTATGTTAAAGATAAAAATAACGATAATACAGATATATTTGATCCAAATATTCCTGTTGCAGAATATAAATTAGTAGAACTCAAAAAATTCGCAAAAGATCAAAACATAAAAGGGTACAATGCAATGAGAAAAGTAGATCTTTATAATTTACTTATTTTGAATCTAACAAAAAATACAAAAAATGTTTCTATTGATAATAATATAGATGGAGCAAACACATCTTTCAAAACCAACAATAACTCAAAATTAAATTCATCTAACAACAGTAATAATAGTGATAATAGTGATAATAGTAATAATAGTGATAATAGTGATAATAGTGATAATAGTAATAATAGTGATAATAGTGATAATAGTGATAATAGTGATAATAGTGATAATAGTGATAATAGTGATAATGAAAGCGAAGAAGGAAGTAAAGAACAAGAATCATTTGGATATTTTGGTAACGAAGAATCAAAAGATTTTTATACAATAAATAAAACAAAGGATAAAAATATAGAAAAGAAAGTAAAAAATAGCCAAAAAACGAAAGTATCATATAATGGAAATAAAGAAGAAGAAAAAGATGATGGGAGAGTAACACTAGAGCAATTGAGAAGAACGGCAGATAATTTGGGAATAAAATACGATCAATTTACAATAAGATCAACATTGGTTAATCTTATAAGAAATAAACTAAGGAATGAAGAGATACCAAATGATATAGAAATAGATAGTGATAATAATTTAACAGAAGATTTAGCATTCCAAGATGTAACAAACTATTCTTTAAATGGAAACATAGTAGATAATAATAAAGAATTTTCTGGATATACAACACCAACATCAAGGGATATAGGCGAAAATTATTTTGTGCGGGATAAAAAAACAAATAAAAATATATCGCCCTATAGAAATTTAACTAATACTTCACAAAATACAAATAAAAATTTATCTCCAAAAAAAATGTCGTCCAATAAAAATTCAGTAATAAATTCTAAATTATCACCAAGTAGAAATTCAGCATTGAATTCTAAATTATCATCGGGTAAAAATTCATCAATAAATTCTAATATATCGTCAAGTAAAAATTCAGCAATAAATTCTAATATATCGCCAAGTAAAAATTCAGCAATAAATTCTAATATATCGCCAAGTAGAAATTTGGCATTAAAGTCAAATTTATCACCAAGTAGAAATTCAGTATTTAATTATAATTTACCTAATAAAAATGGAGAAATAGGGAAAAATTCATTATTAGATACAAAAGTATCACAAAATAGAAATATATCGCCGGATAGAAATGTGAAAAAAAACGTAAAAAACACCAACAATAAAGATAATATAAACAGAATTGAATCTAGCATTGATATAATTAATGGAAGAAACAAAGGGGCAATAGATCATGAAGAAATAGTGAAAAGAAATATATTAACGAGCGCATTGAATAAACCAAGCAGTTTTTGGAATAATACAGGAAATGCGGCTGAGAATAGTAATGTAATACAAAATGATTATCTTAATAATGGAACTTATGATATGAAAAGTGGAACATTAGATGATTTAACAATGACAGATGATATATATAGAAATAATATTCCTATAAGAACTGCTATGAGTGGAGATAGAAATACAACAGCTAAATATAGTTCGTTAAGTCAAGCAAGAGAAATAAGTGATAAAGATTATGATAGAATAAAAGTAACCAACCAAACAAATAAAAAATTAAGTCCAGGGAAAAACGGAAATATACCATCCGCAACAAAAAAGAAAAATTCAATATATTCAAAAATCACACCAAAAGCTAATAATATAAAATCCAAATTAAATGATAATTCTGGATTAAAAAAATCCATCACAAACACAACATACACTAATATAATTAATAAAGCATCAAATAACGGACAAAAAAGAAATACATTAAATAAAGGACGATCTGATGATAATGATATTGATAATGATATTGACTATGATATTGATAATGATAATGACTATGATAAAATTAAACAATCATTAAATTCCATTAATAAATATCAAAAAACCAGCGATTTAACCACTAATAATGTTATTACTAGAGTTTCTAGTTCAAGAGCTCATTCTTCAAATATGACACCTAGAAGAACTACTGTCCCTTTAAATGAACAAGATTTACCATACTCATCAAATAAGTATGGAAATGGTATAGATTATATTGGTAGTACTTCAGATTTATATCCTAATAATTATGGAGCAGGAAATCCTACTGATATGTATGTAGCAAATCAAAATGTTAAAATTATTGGTCAAAAATTAAGAAAATAAAGTTAAAGCTATTATCCTCCTTTAGAATAAAATTTCTTAATAATTTTATTCTATGCTTATACTAAAAATTTACTTTGATATTTTCAAAATAATGATTATCCACAATCATTATTTTAGCTTTTTGGAAAATAATATTCTTTATTATCCCTCTCACTCATAAAATATATTTTACAACCAAATATTCAACCTATAAACCAAATATTCAATCTATTGACCAAATATTCAATCTATTGACCAAATATTCAATCTATTGACCAAATATTTAATCTATTGACCAAATATGTAATGGTGAATATAAAGACTGTGTTAATTAACATAAATATTTTACTAAGAAATATAGATTGATATGTTTTGATACATATTATAATAATATTTGAATCAGATCCACTAAGTAGTGATTATTATAAATCACTGTGAGTATATGTGTTATTTTGAATAAGTTTTGTAAGAAAAAATACTTATGAACAATAGTAAATTTTAAATAAAATTGTATTAATATGTTAAATTACTATATACTATAAAATAAAACCAATTTTAGATATATTAAGCAATTTTAGTTTATTGTGATATTCGTATTTGTACAAATATTTCAATAAACTGTCAAGATAAAAATGTTATTTGATTGCAAGTATTTATCAAACAAAAATAAATATTAAATCTATTAAAAAGAAGTACCATAGATTTAATTAATAATTTACATGCAGAATATAAATTATTGAACCTAATATTACAAAAGAACTTGCTAAATATATAGGTTATGAATCTAATATTATAAAAATACAGATAAAAACAAATCAGAAACATACTTGAATTTTGAATTATCTATTAAAAATATCTTATATACTCACAAGCTTAATATTTTTAGGGTATTTATAGGGATAAGGTCATGTAAAAAATCATATAGATATAAACACATAAAATGCACTTTATATATTGATAGAGGATATTTAGACACAATAAACGTTATCTTTCCAAATCATCTTGATAGAAAATACTATGAAAAAATATTTCATAATAATTCACATATTTATCATATATAATTCAGAACATTATAATGTTAATCAAAATATATTTTCGATAATATAAATAACTATAAATTGTATGATTATTTTATAATTATAAATTGTATGATTATTTTATAATTATGAACTGTATGGTTATTTAATTATTTTATATTCAAAATGCTAATAACACAGTATTAATAAGAATAACCATAAAACAATCAAATTAATACGTGAATCAGTAAATCATAAAAATAAGTCGAGTAATGAGATAAATCCCGTAAAATGAATTAAAAAATTAAGCTATGAAGTGAATTGACAATATAAATTAATTCAGCTAATATAATAAGTGTTATAGATGTATATTGATCGATAAAAAACCCAATAAAGATATAAAGTAAAATAGTCATTGAGTGATACTACAAACTATACAATAAAATTATTCAACAATAAAATTATTCAGCAATAGAGTTACAAAGCGAGATTATAAACCATCTAATAAAGTGACCGTATAAGATAATAAATGAATAAACAATATAATAAGATAGAAGATAATTGAGTTCATAATGTAAATAAAATATTAAATAGACAATGATATATGATGATGTAAACATAATAAACTATATAATAAAAGGATGTAATAAAAGGAAATAAAGTAATAAAATGATTAAGTGATGAAATAATAAAAGAGCGACTTGGTGCTAAAGAAATAAGATAATAAACAATAGGAAAAGATATAGGAAGAAAAGAAAGAATAAAAATGATGAAAAAGGAAAATGAGAAGAAGAGGAAAATGGAATATAGTATTAATAGAGAGAAGTTATTGAAACTAATAACGGATGGTGAAATAGATATGAAAATAATAAAAGAAGTAACAATAGAAAAGTTGAATGTGGAAAAGATAATGGAGAATGGAGGAGTAATAGCAGGAAGTTATGCTGGATATTTAGCAGGAATAAACAAGGAATATAATGATATAGATATATTCAAATACAAACAATATTATGGAGGAGAAAAAAGAGAAGGAAAAAAGATAGAAATAATAATAAAATATGATTGGGAGAAAGCATTAATGCAAGAAATGAAGAAAGAAATAGAAATAGAAGGAGAAAAATATGAAGGGAAATTAATAACATTTGCATCATTTATAATACATTTATTTGATTTAGATTGTTGTAGATATTGTGTAATACCAACAATAGATAGGAAATATTATTTGATGACATGTTCAACAGGAAAAAGATTTTTAGATGAAAAAGTTAATTATGTTGATGAATATAACGCGAGAAGTTTAAAAGTACAGGCAAGAGTATATAAATATGCCCAAAGAGGAATTAAAACATTGATTCAAAAACCAGACACTATTAATTATACATCCATATATGGTTATGCAAAACAGAATCATACTTATGGAATAGTACATGATAAACGTCATATAGAATGGTTTTTATATCATCAACACGGTATTAATATTAACGAATTATTTTTTAAACATAAAAATAAAGATATTATTAATTCACTTAACGATATTTCTAATTTTCTTGATCTTCATCATCCTAACAATCAAGTTAAACTTAAAATTATTAATGCTATTAATAATCCTTATGGAAAAATCTCTTCTAGATCTCTTTCTTCTTTACCAAAATCTTGGTCTAAATTCAAAATAGCTGATCTTCATTATTTAATCCCCATTTCTCACCAAAAATACATTTACTGGATTGATATCCTTTTCTCTAATTCCTCTCTCAATATTACTTCTGTTTCATGTTCTTCTTCTGAATCTTCTTCTTCTTTCTCTCTTCGTTCCAATAAAATTCGCAATTACATTTTCAAACATGGTAAATCTTCCTCCTTTAACCTTAAATATCTTCAAACTCTTGCTAAAAATACTGTTTCTACTTCTTTTCTCTCCAGTTATATTGATTTTTATCTTCCTTACTCTAAATCTCCTAAAGTTAAAAAATCTTCTCATTATAAACCCTCTCATTCTATTCCTTCTCATTCTATTCCTTCTCATTCTATTCCTTCTCATTCTATTCCTTCTCATTCTATTCCCTCTCATTCTTCGGTTTCTTTGTCTTCTACATCATCTTTACAACCTACTGTATTGTCTTCTACATCATCTTTACAACCTACTGTATTGTTATCTGAAACAACTTTACCTAGCTATATACTTCCCACTAACATAAAAAAGGATCCATATGATAAAATAGAAAGAAATAAAAATACTAGTAATGTATCAGATTTATTTGATGAAGATGCTTTATCAATTCTGAAAACAAAATGGTAAATTAATTAGGATAAAATCATATTTTTACTGGGAGTATTTTCTTATATATTAAATTTATTTGATGTTAATTATCAAAACAGTGATAATTATGATTATAAATAGATAATTAATAATGATATAAAATCTCAATAAAATCGAAACCTTGATCGATAAAAATAATGAACAGTAAAATTAACACAATTTAATAAATGTCTAAGTATATAAATTACAGAAATATCATTTTATATAATACTTCTTTACAATATTATTATATAAAATTACAGAAATATCATTTTATATAATACTTCTTTACAATATTATTATATCTACATTATATAATTATGTGGAATATAATTATTTGGAATATTATTATGTAAAATACTTTTGTGTAAAATACTTTTATCTTTGTGTGAAATACTTTATCGTCATGTAAAACACTTTATCGTCATGTAAATTACTTTTATTGTTATGTAAATTATTTTCATCGTTGGGCTAAATACTTTATCGTTATGTAAATTACTTTATCGTTATGTTGATTATTATTATGTAAAACACTCATATCTGTATCTAAAATACCTACGTTATTATTTAAAATACATGAACCATCAAGTTCATCATGATTATGTAAATTACTCTATCGTTACTTTAAATATTATTATGTACATTACTTTATCGTTACGTTGATGATTATTATATCAATTACTTTAATTGTTATGTTGATGATTATTATGTCAATTACTTTAATTGTTACGTTGATGATTATTATGTCAATTACTTTAATAGTTACGTTAAATATTATTATGTCAATTACTTTTATGTTTATGTATATTACTTTACCGTTACGTTAAATATTATTATGTATATTACTTTTATCGTTATGTAAATTACTTTATCGTTACATTGATGATTGTTATGTAAATTACTTTATCGTTACGTTGATAATTATTATGTAAATTACTTTATCGTTACTTTGATGATTGTTATATACATTACTTTATCGTTACTTCGATTATTATGTAAAATACTCTATCGTTGTATTGGTTATTATGTAAATTACTTTAATAGTTGTATACATTACTTTAATCGTTGTGTTGATTATTATCTAAATACTTTTATTGTTATGTAAATTACTTTTATCGTTATATAATCTTTATATAAATATCTTTATTGTTATGTAAATTACTTTTATCGTTATATAATCTTTATCTAAATATCTTTATTGTTATATAAATTACTTTTATCGTTATATAAATTACTTTTATCGTTATATAATCTTTGTCTGAATATCTTTATTGTTATGTAAATTACTCTATCGTTATGTAAATATTTATGTAAATTATTTTTATCGCTATGTGAATCTTTATCTAAATATCTTTATGTTAATGAATAATTTAAATAATTATCTTTTTGTATATATTCTTGAAAAATATGGATGGTATCGGTATACATTGAAACATATACTATTTACATAAGGTCATAAAAATAATATCTATAAATGTTCGAGAATATTTAGGATTTGAATTGAAAATAAGGAATTAACAATGATTACTTAAAATAATCAAAACTGAATTTTTTCCTTTTCTAAAGTTCGTTTTTCAAAGGGGGAACATGTACTTCCTTTACCTATTTTCTAGGTAAAGAAAACAAAATTTCCATACTATATTAACATGATTTTATATTTAATTTGACCTTTAAATTTATAAATCCATATTATTGAAATATTCCAATTAATAACATCTATGAAAAACTAATTTTGTTAAAAATAATAGCTAATTTTTGTATAAAGTAAATCCACCAAAACAATATTTTTCGTAGGTTGTTATATATTTATTATGTAATAAGTTCCTTTACCTGGAAAATAGGTAAAGGAAGTACATGTTCCCCCTTTGAAAAACGAACTTTAAAAAAGGAAAAAATTCAATTTTATCTTTTTAATGAATTAGAATATTCTATGCAATAATTTATATAAGTTTATTTTAATAGTAATCCATATGTCTAAATATATTATATAATACTAAATATATTTATGTAATTTATATCGCAATCGATCCGTAAAAAATTATATTAATTAATCCCCAAAATATTATCTTGATCGATCCATAAAATAATATCCTGATAGATCCATAGAATAATTTCATAATCTATTTGTAAAATAGTTATATAATTCATAGATTAAGATAATATTTTACGGACAGATTATAAAAATATTTTATAGATCGACTATATAATATTTATTTTACTGATCGGCTCAGATAATATTTAACAGAACGATTGAGATATTATTTTACGGAACGAATCCAATAATATTTTACTGATAGATAAAATTATATTTTACTGATAGATAAAATTATATTTTACTGATAGATAAAATTATATTTTACTGATAGATAAAATTATATTTTACAGAACGATTGAGATATTATTTTACGGAACAAATCCGATAATATTTTACTGATAAATTAAAATTATATTTTACAGAACGATTGAGATATTATTTTACGGATCGATTAAGATATTATATAGAATTATAGAATTATAGAATTCTATTTATAGATCAAAATTATGTGTTTCATAATATCAAGATATTATTTTATGGATTAGTTAAGATATTACATATGAATATAATTATGTGTTTCATAATATCAAGATATTATTTTATTGATCAGTCAAGACACCACACAATTATGTCACTTATAAGATAAAGATATAATTATGTGACTTATAAAATTATGTAACATGACGATCAAGATATTATCTAATACATGAATATAATTATCTAACTTATCAGATTAAAATATAATTTATAAAGATTAAAATATAATTTGTAAAGATTAGATATTATTTTAATATCCTAATTGATAAATCAGAGAATAATATTTTTGATGTAAAATATTATTTTAATAGTTAAATTATATAATTTCGTTTTAATATAAATAATATATTGGTAGTTAAGTTACATAATTTTATTCATGTCAAATATTATTTTAATAGTTAAATTATATAATTTCGTTTTAATATAAATATTATATTGGTAGTTAAGTTACATAATTTTATTCATGTATTGAATAAAATCTTGATCATTAGGTTACAGAATATAATGTATTTAAATAATATCTGAATCTTGTATTAAACAATATCTTGATCATTAAGTAACAGAATTATATGTTATATTAAATAATATCAGAGTTTTTAAGTTACGAAATAATATCAGAGTTTTTAAGTTACGAAATAATATTCTTGTATTGAATATTATTTAAAGAATATGATAATGAACTATTGAGATATTATTTACTCAAGAATATAATTATATAACTCAACAGCGATTGTGGTGTAGTACATCAGAATAATATTCTCTAACTTGACGATAAATATTATATTTTACGAAACGATTAACAAATAATATCTAAATACCCCAGTTCCATAATCATATTGTTAAGTAAACAATATCTTAATGCTTCAGTTTCAAAATTACATTCTTTAACAAATAAATATCTCAATAGTTCGGTAAAATACTATCTTAATCGTTGCGTAAAAGAATATATTAATCGCTCCGTAAAATATTATCCCAATCTTTCGGTAAAATATTATCCTAATCGTTGCGTAAAATATTATCTTAATCGTTCAGTTAAATATTATTCTAATCGTTCACCAAAATATATTCTAATCGTTCACCGAAATATATCTTAATCGTTCACCGAAATATATCTTAATCGTTCACCAAAATATATCCTAATCGTTCACCGAAATATATCTTAATCGTTCACCGAAATATATCTTAATCGTTCAGTAAAAGATTATTCTAATCGTTCACCAAAATATATCCTAATCTTTCGGTAAAAGATTATCCTAATCGTTCGGTAAAAGATTATTCTAATCGTTCACCAAAATATATCCTAATCTTTCGGTAAAATATTATCCTAATCGTTCGGTAAAAGATTATCCTAATCGTTCAGTAAAATATTATCCTAATCTTTCGGTAAAATATTATCCTAATCTTTCGGTAAAATATTATCCTAATCTTTCGGTAAAATATTATCCTAATCTTTCGGTAAAATATTATCACAATGGTTCGATAAAATAATGTCTTAATATTTTTGTAAAACATTATCTTAATCATTAAGTTACATAAATATATTCTTCAGTAAAATAATATCTAAAATGTAAGTAACACAACAATATTCTCATATAAAATAATATCTCAATCGTTCTGTAAAATAATGATATTCTTCAGTAAAATAATATCTTAATCGTTCTGTAAAATAATGCTATTCTCCAGTAAAATAATATCTCAATCGTTCTGTAAAATAATGATATTCTCCAGTAAAATAATATCTTAATCGTTCTGTAAAATAATGATATTCTCCAGTAAAATAATATCTTAATCGTTCTGTAAAATAATGCTATTCTTCAGTAAAATAATATCTTAATCGTTCTGTAAAATAATGCTATTCTTCAGTAAAATAATATCTTGATCGTTCCGTAAAATAATATATTGATTCTTCAGTAACAAAATTATATTCTATATAAATAATACATTAATCGCTAAGTAACAGAATAATATTTATATGTAAAATAATATCTTAATCTTTACAGAATAATATCTCAATATTTATGTTACAGAATAATATTTATATGTAAAATAATATCTTAATCTTTGAAGAATATTATTTATATATAAATAATATTTTAATAATTAAATAACAGAATTATATTCTTATGTAAAATAATATATTTATCTTTATAGAATAATATTCATATGTGAAATAATATGTTAATATTTAGGTTACAGAATAATATTCATATGTGAAATAATATGTTAATATTTAGGTTACAGAATAATATTCATATGTGAAATAATATGTTAATATTTAGGTTACAGAATAATATTCATATGTAAAATAATAGAATAATATTCATATGTGAAATAATATGTTAATATTTAGGTTACAGAATAATATTCATATGTGAAATAATATGTTAATATTTATGTTACAGAATAATATTCATATGCAAATAATATTCATATGCGAAATAATATATTAATATTTATGTTACAGAATAATATTCATATGCAAATAATATTAATATATGAAATAATATATTAATATTTATGTTACAGAATAATGTTCGTGTGCAAATAATATTAATATATGAAATAATATATTAATATTTATGTTACAGAATAATGTTCGTGTGCAAATAATATTAATATGCAAATAATCTTAATATTTAGGTTATATAATTATCTTGAGTATATAAGAAGCAATACTGTACAAGAATATAATTCTATAATTTAACGATATATCATTTACATAATAATATTTATACGCAACTACATAAAAAATTGAATATGGTTAAATTATTAAATTTAATAATTAAGCAACCAAGTGTAATATTTAAATTTTCTAATTATATGTTAATATTAAATAATATCTTGGCAGTAAAATTAGAAAATTATTAGAAAATATTATTAGGAAATTTGGTGTATAATAGTTATATGAAATAATTATTTTATGTCAGATGAAATAATTATTGAGAAACATCGAATAAATATAAAAGAAAGTTAGAAGTTGTTATTAACAGTAAAATTTTACGTAAATAGTTTTTAAATAAAGATCGAAGTAATTTTTAGTTTTTGGGATAATTTGATAATTAAAAGATTAAGTATAATTAGAGAATATTTTATAAAAAGGAATAATATTTGAATATTGACAGACAGAACGATTTGATAATTAAAAGATTAAGGAATAATTAGGGATATATAACTGGATAGGAATGGGAAATTATGGAATGAAAGAGAGGGAAAGGAGGACATAGATGGAATGGGTGAAGAAAGAAGAATAGAATGGGAAATAAAGGATCGGAGAGGAGAAGTGTCATGACAAGGAAGTGTGGGAGAAAGAGAAAGAGAAATAAGGAAATGATAAACAAACCAGGATAAATGAGGAATTAGATGAGGGAAATATAATAAAAGGGAAAAATATATGTAAGAAATAGGGAACATAGGAGGAAGTTTAACTGATCTTAAAACAGATAGTTCTGATTGAATAATATCAGAAGGAGTGAAAGAATTTTCGCAAATATTACAGAAATCTTCATAATTCCACTGATCTTCCAATACTCTACACGCTATTGTATAACAAGATACTGCTATATTAATAGCATTAATATTTGTAGATGTATTAGATGGAATGCTATAATATGAATCAAAAAGTTGTATTGCATATAAAAAAGTTTGCAATCTGTTCTTATATGCTAAATGTAATCCAAATAGATAATCAATTATAGCACATCTAACTTTTACATCCATATTATTTTTTAGTTTTTTCTGATAATCTGTATAATATTCATCTTGTAACTTGCAAAAATTTTCTATATAATATTTATACTGTAAATATTCTTGTTGTGTGAATAAATATCCTGACACTAAACTATTCTTCACTTTCTCTACTTCATTATATTGTATTTCCATTCTTTCTAACATTTGTGTAAATCTATCTTCCGCTTTCCATTCCTTTTTTATATATACTTCTTCTCTCATTTCTTCTTCTTTCTTCTCCATATTCTTCTCATAATTTCTTAGTTTAATTGTTCTCTCATTTTCATGTACTGAATATAAATATTCCATATCTTCCATTCTTAATTTTCCTTTTATCTTTCTTATTCCCACTTCTTCTCCTTCTTTTCTCTCATTTTCTTCTTTATCTTCCTTCTTTTCTCCTTCTTTTCTCTCATTTTCTTCTTTATCTTCCTTCATTTCTTCTTCATCCTTCATTTCTTCTTCATCTTCACTCATTTTTCCCCCCACTTCGTTAACTATCTTTTTCTCTCTATTTTCTCCATTTTGTACAGTTCCTATATTTCCTGTATTTTGTACAGTTTCTGTATTTTTTGTTTGAATATCAAACTGTGTATTGATAGTTTCTATAGTATTGTTTAAATTTTCATTAGATTGTTTAAAAATCGAGCCATGTTTCAATAAATTTATAATTTGATCTGCTCTAGGTCTGAAGTTAGGATATATATCTAGTGGTAATCCAAATGAAGCACCATAGCTCCATATATCATAAAAATAAAATTGGTCTGGCATAATATCAATATAAGGAGGACTTATTACTTCAGTGCCCCTAAATTTTAAATTTCTATATGGAAATTGTACGAATAAACTGTTTGAAAAATCTATCATTATTACCTTGTTCTTTTCCTTATCCATCATCATATTTTCTATTTTTAGATCTCCATGTATTATTCCTTCTTTATGTAAACAATCTAATGCTTTTAATGTTTCTATTTGATCTACTTCCGTTTCTTCCACTTTTTCATATATTGGCATTAATATGTCCATTATTCCTGTTTCTTCTTCTATTTCCATTTTTATTATTTTTGGAAACCATTCGTATTTCTGTAATTTACATAATATCATATATTCTTGCACTCCTGTATCACTTTCATATATACTCTCAAACCTTTTCATCGCATACTTCTTCCCCTTATACTCCGCTAAAAATACTTGTGAATTCGCTCCTTCTCCTATTTCTTTTATTATTTTTATTCTATTTCTTTCTTTCTTATCCCGTTTTTTATTGTCCATTTTCTTTTTTCTTTCTATTTCTTTATTTGCTTTTCTTTATTTCTTCTTTTTCTCCTTTTCTCTTTTCTCTTTCCCTTTTTCCTTTATTCTCTTCCCAAATATCTAATTTAACGTTTTATTTTTTTATTATCATCCTAATTTTATGCAAACCTTTTAATATACTATTTCCTTCTTTTATGTAATCTTTTTAATATACTATTTCCTTCTTTTATGCAATCCTTTTTAATATACTATTTCCTCCTTTTATGCAATCCTTTTTAATATACTATTTCCTCCTTTTATGCAATCCTTTTTAATATACTATTTCCCAATTTTATGCAATCCTTTTTAATATACTATTTCCTTCTTTTTCTTTATTATATCTTTCTTCTCATTTCCCTCTTTTTATCCTTATTATCTCCTGCTCCTTTCTTTTTTATTACATTGTGTTTACTTCTTCGTCTTCTTTTTTTCTTCATCTTCTCCCTCAACATCTTCTTTTTCTACAACATCTTCTTTTTCTACAACATCTTCTTTTTCTACAACATCTTCTCCCTCAACATCTCCTTTTTTTCTTCAATCTCCTTTTCTCCCATATCTCCTTTTTCTTCGAGGTCTTTTTTCTCCTTGATCTCCTTTTCTTCGAGGTCTTTTTTCTTCTTGATCTCCTTTTCTTCGAGATTTTTTTTTCTCCTTGATCTCCTTTTCTTCTAGTCTTACTCTTTACAAATGTAGTACTAACAACAATATTACTTAGTTAACATTGTATGCTTACAGCAACTAGATAATTTTTAGCGGGTTGATTTAGACTTGCAGATAACAGACTGTTATAGAGATCTTGTTTATGAATATTTACTTATCTATTTTATAAGACGATTTAATTAATCTTAAAATTGAAAATAAAATTTTTTTGTAATGAAGTTTTAAAACGGGAGACATGTACTTCATTTACCTATTTTTAGGTAAATAAAAATGACAACATTATAAAATATTATAAAATAGTATATTATAATATTTTATAATTAACACACTTTTTACCAGTTTTATTTTCCTATAAATAATAATAATCTACATATTTAATAATTTTCTTGTATATAATTTTATTATGTAATATCTGAATATAATAGATATATTATACTATACGATAATATAATATATCTATTATATGAACACTATCAATATATTTGATAATACAACCAAACATATATACTTATATTCATACTATTACAAGTATATATGTTTATAATAACCACAATAAAATATAATTATTCTTTACCAAAATAGAGTTATTAAAGATATATCAAGAGATTAAATAGTTTGCGACCTAATTATTTAATTCGTCGATGTTAAATATTCTATTCCATTGTTTGGTAAGGTATTCTGTTACTTATTGGTATTATTTAGATAAAATAATATCAATATACTTTACTAAATAATTATTCTATTAAACGAGACAAATAATTCCTTTAGATAAAAAATAATTATTCTATTAAATAAAACATATTATTCTTTCATATAAGCGGATAATTATTTAACCAAAGTAAATATTATTCTATATTCCTAAAATAATATCACTATACTTGTTCGTATTTTTTATGCTTTTTAAAATTGCATTTTTGTTATTAATATTAAAATACATTATTTATTACTTGATGTAAAATCCTTTTGTAACTTAATCACATTAAATTTTTGAAATTATATTAATAAATACTATTACTCATTAACTAAAATTAAGTAAAATTTTACCCTAGAGCTTTAACATTATTTTTGGTTAATGGGTATCATCTATAATTTGTTTATACTGTTTATCATAAGTGTCAATAACTATAGAAACCTACTAATTTTATATTTTATTGAAAATAATTGTTGGACTTATTTGTTGACTTATTTCTCAGTGTATTAATAACAAAATAATTATTTAGGGATTGAGATATATAATAGGATTTTATAAAAATGAAAATATAATTTTTCGAAAAGGAAGTTTTTAAACGGGATACATGTACTTCCTTTACCTATTTTCTTAGGTAAAGGAATATTTGAGCTTACAAGCCATAATAATAAATATTAGTTATTAATATAAATCCAAAAATATAAATTACTAACATTAAATTTAATGTTATCAATACTTAAAACTGTATAAATAATTTAGCTTAAAATATTAGCTATAAATTGCGATTTATGCACCAGGTTAAATAATTTGTCCAGTTCTCCAATCTCATACATACAAGATGCGTGTAATACTATTAATAAACATAATTATAGTTATTTAATTATAGTATTAAATATTTATTGTAAACTTTTTTTACCAAAAAGGTAAAAGAAGTACATATCTCCCGTTTTAAAACTTCTTTTTAAAAAATTTATATTTTCAATTTTATTATAGTATGTTTATTTTTATGGTTTTTAATTAAATAATCGTATAGTTTGTAGTATATAAATTGTTTCATATTTTATGTTCATTCTTTAACTATAAAAATAAACAATTTATATACCAATAATGCAAATAATTTTCGTGCTATACATTTTAATCCAATATTCAATCAGTATCAATATACAAAATAATATCGATATAAAATAATATTTACTTATATTACAAAATTAATATTTTTACTCATAGTATTATCTCTGTTAATTTTAATTATATTTAGTTTAATATAAAAGAATATTATATGAAGAATATTACATGAAGAATATTACATGAAGAATATTACATGAAGAATATTACATGAAGAATATTATATGAAGAATATTATATTATATAACAATTCTTTGACATCCCCAATATCAAAGAAGAAACTCAGAGATAAATATTATTATCGTTTAAGGGATATCAATTCTTCTATATCTCAGGAAATGAAGAATAAACTTGAGTTAATAATTCTCCTAGAATAAAGAACAAACTCGTAGACAATACTTTTTATATCTCAACATAAAAATAAAATTACAGACATTAATGGTAAACCTTAAGAATGTAAATAATAAATTTCGAGATAATAATTATTTACATCTCGAGTTTACGAATGATAAGCCTAAAGAGATAATTATTCTACATTTTAAAATACAAATCATAAAAATGATGAGACAATATCTTTTTGATATAAGTAACCAAATGTTTAACTAGAAAAATATAGTTGTTTCATCCAATTATTAAGATATTGTTTACATATTGAAATATTATCATAATATGTAAAATAGTTCTACAATATATCAATTATGAAACAAGATACAATTCTTTAGTATAATTATATTTATATGTATATCTTATAAAATTATATACATGAGCACTACACTTTAACTCTAAGGATATTGTTAAGTTACATAATATAACTGTGTATAAAATTATATGTCAAATAATTTCTGTAACAATATATCGATCCATTAGTAAAATAATAACTCAATCCATTAGTAAAATATTATTTTAATCGTTCAGTAAAATAATATATCGATCCATTAGTAAAATAATAACTCAATCCATCGGTAAAATAATATATTAATAGTTCAATAAAATATTATCCTAATTGTTCAGTAAAATATTATATCAATCGTTCAAGTAAAATATTATTCCAATCGTTCAACAAAATATTATCTCAATTGTTCACCAAAATATTATTTCAATTGTTCAGTAAATATTATCTCAATCGTTCAAGTAAAAGATTATCCTAATCGGTGAGTAAAATACTATCTTTAACGTTCAACAAAATATTATCTTAAACGTTGAGTAAAAGATTATCCCAATCGTTGAGTAAAATATTATCTCAATCGGTGAGTAAAATATTATCTTAAACGTTAAATAAAAGATTATCTTAAACGTTCAGTAAAATATTATCTATAGTTTTGTAAAAGAATGTTTTATTCTTTCAGTTAAAGAATATCTTAAACGTTCAGTAAAATATTATCTATCGTTTTGTAAAAGAATATCTATAGTTCAGTAAAATATTATCTTAATATTTAGTAAAATAATATCTTAATCGTTCTGTAAAATATTATCTTAATATTTAGTAAAATAATATCTTAATCGTTCTGTAAAGAATATTTCAATCGATCCATAAAATAATATCTTATGGATCCGTAAAATAATATGTTAATCGTTCAATAAAATAATATCTTAATCAATTAAATAATATCTTAATCAATCGGTTAAATAATATCTAATAGTTATTTATAGTATTAAGACATTATATTGTTGTATAAATAGTATATTATTATAGTTTAAATAATATATGAATCGTTGAGTAATATTTTATGTTGAATAACAGGAAAAATATTGTATGAAATAATATCAATAGTTAAGTTATAAAATTATATTTAGTAAATAATATATGAGAAATTTGACAAAGTTAACAATACGAAAATAAACGCTTAAATATCTATAAAAAGAAATAGAATTGTTTAAATATAAATATCCGTTATTCTTCTGATATTTATATATGTAGTGATATTATTAAATATTTAATATTTAATGTATTTATATAATATAAGTGAAGAGTGAAAAAATGTATTTATATAAGGTGATAAGTTATAGATGAAGGAGCAAAGAATTAACTGAGAGAGGGAGATAATGGATATAAGGTGATAAGTTATAGATAAAAGAGTAAAGAATTAACTGAGAGAGGGAGATAATAGATATAAGGTGATAAGTTATAGATGAAAGAGTAAAGAATTAACTGAGAGGGAGAGATAATGGATATAAGGTGATAAGTTATAGATGAAAGAGTAAAGAATTAACTGAGAGAGGGAGAGATAATGGACATAACATGAGAATAGGCAGATAAAGCAGAATTATGATCTTTGACGAGATCATGAAGAATTTGGGGATAGGTTTTATCATAGTAAAGAGGAGGTTTTTCAGAAAGAATAGGTTTAAGAGAAACATTCATGGAGAGAGATTTAAGTTGCGAAGATTTAGATTTAAGGGAAGCTGGATCACCCTTAACGACGAGTTTAAGATCTATATCTTTAGGATCGGGAAGTTCAAGAGAATCAAGATTATCGATATCAACAACGAGAACCTGTTTTTTAGTGATACCAAGGGAGAAACGACGTATTTTAGGTTTATCATCAGAACCAAATTCCATAAATACAACGGCTTTATTTGGGTCTTCATGATAAGTTGTTTGATAAGGAGTACCAACATAAAGAATATTAGATTGAAGCCAATGGAAATTATGAATATGTCCAGAAACAACTAAAGGAGATTCAAGGGGCCATTTATCACCTATTTGGCTTTGAAAAGGTCCTAAATTTACACCATAAAATTCTTGATGAGCAAATATTACTTTAGGTTTTTGTTCGTTTATACTTACTTTCAATGTATCTAGTGCTTCATTAAATTTTCCTGGTTCTACATAGGGTACGAATACTACTCTATCCCCTAATATTTTGCTATCATTATTTTTATTAGTATCCTTATTTGTTCTAATATCAGCAATATCAACAGAAATAACTTTGTCTACTATTAGAACATTAGGCCATTTTTTCATTGCTGTGAATGGATGTTCATCTGTTAAATATGTTCCATTATTTGGTCTATCGTGATTCCCTATTAATAATACTGTATATGCTATTTTAGAAAATACTTCTATCATCATTATTGCCTTTCTCAGTGCTTGTACATGTATTTTTTCATGTGTATCAAGTATATCCCCCATTATTATTATTATATCTGGCTTCATCTTCTTTGCTATTAATTCGCATCTTTTTATTATTTCATCTATTTTATCTAAATTTTTTACTTTGATATGTGGATCTCCAATACATAATGCTGTAAACATCTCCTTTATTTTTTTCTCTTTTATTATTTTCTCTTTTCTATTTTTATTTTTCTCTTTCTTCTTTTTAATTCTTGGTTCTTCTTATGTACTTTTTACTCACTTTTACTCTCCCTTTATTCTCCCTTTATTCTCCTTTTATTCTCCCTTTATTCTCCTTTTATTCTCCCTTTATTCTCCTTTTATTCTCCTTTTATTCTCCTTTTATTCTCTCTTTATTCTCCTTTTACCCTTTATTCTCCTTTTACCCTTTATTTTCCTTTTACCCTTTATTCTCCTTTTATTCTCCCTTTATTCTTCTTTTATCTTATTCTTATTCTTATTCTTATTCTTATTCTTATTCTTATTCTTATTCTTATTTTACCCTTTATTCGTGATATTTGACTTTAATCATTTGTTTTATAATACCTTCTATAATTTCACACCCTACCTCTAAAATAATATTTAATCATGCAAATTGTGTGATTACATTGATACAAGAATAAATCCGTATTAAATAATATGTTAATAGTATAAATTACAAAAATATATTCTTGTTTATAATGATATCTCTAGCCTACAACTTAACTTATTTTTTGACATCATAACATTATAATGTTAATATAAGTTAAATAAATGTATTTTTATACTAAATAATATTATAATCATATAAGTTAATTAACTGTTTTAGCGCGCTAAATATTATCTTAAATAACGTGCCATATAATTCTTATACAATATGTTTAAGATAATATTTATAAAATTATAAAATTGTGTTACTTAACAATCAAGATAATATTTAACAGAAGAATAGAATTATTTAACTTAACTATTGATATATTCTATTACTTAACGAACAAGATAATATTTTACACAAGAATACAATTACTTAACTTAAAGATTTATTAACATATTATTTTACATATTAATAATCTTTTACTCAACAATTGAGATATTCTTTTTCTCAAAGTTTAACATATAATAATTATGTAACTCAATAATTTATGATTTATGATTTATGATTTATGTATTATTATATTGAAGTACTAGTATAATAGTCTATATAATAATATAAAATTTTACCATAAATATCAAGATAATGTTTAACGAAGTAGTTATTTTACCGAAGGATTAATATATTATTTATGGAAATATTAAGATACTATATCGCAGAATCGCATAATAACATAATTATATAACTTACCAAGATATTATTTTAGTATTCGGAAAAATTATACAACTTACTTACCAAGATATTATTTTGCTATTCGGAAAATGATACAACTTACTTACCAAGATATTGTTTTGCTATTCGGAAAATGATACAACTTACTTACCAAGATATTGTTTTGCTATTCGAAAAATGATACAACTTACTTACCAAGATATTATCTTGCTATTCAGAAAAATGATACTTACTAGCCGGGATATTATTTTACCGAATAGTAAAATATTATAACTTAACGATTAAGATAATATTTTAGTGATTGAGATATTTTGTAACAGAAGAATATAATTATGTAAAAATAATTTAACTATTCAGATATTATGTTACACAACTATATTCATGTAATTTAAGCATTAATATATTTATTCTATAGAACAATAATTAGCCCACTCAAGTATCAATATAATAGTTAACTTAACGACTAAGATAATATTTAACTGACTACATATAATATTTTACGGAACGATTAAGATATTATTTACGGAATCCTTTTTACATATAAGTAATACCAGTAATATACGATTACTCATATTACATTGACTTTAATTTATCGACTTCCTTAAAAGTATTATAAAATTTTATAATGTCGTATACACAAAATTTTATTTAAGAGCCCAGTAAGTTTTGAGAAGAAGTTAAGAAGATACGTTGGTGAAAATCTTATTTGAGACGATACAATTATATTTATATTCATTATTATAGGAAAGAATATAAGGAAAAGATTAAGAATTATTTTACGGAAAGATTAAGATATTATTTTACAAAAGAATTATAATATTTTACTGAAAGATTAAGATATAATATTTTACAAAAGAATTATAATATTTTACTGAAAGATTAAGATATTATATTTTACACAATGTTTAAGATATTATTTAATAGAATTATATTATTTCACTGAACTACTAAGATATTCTTTTACAGTAGAATATAATTATGTGACTAACGATTAATATATTATTTAATAGAATTATATTATTTAATGGAACGATTAAGATATTCTTTTACTGAAGAATATAATTATGTGACTAACGATTAATATATTATTTAATAGAATTATATTATTTAATAGAATTATATTATTTAATGGAACGATTAAGATATTATTTTACTGAAGAATATAATTATGTAACTGAAGGATTATATTATTTTACGGAACGATTAAGATATTATTTTACAGAAGAACATAATTATGTAACTGAAGGATTATATTATTTTACGGAACGATTAAGATATTATTTTACAGAAGAATATAATTATGTTACTGAACTATTAAGATTTTTAAAGCAAGAATATAATTTTTTACTGAACAATTGATATATTATTTTGTATGACTTATTCGATTAAGATATTCTCTAATGCAAGCCTTAAGATAATTTTTGGTTCAAAAATATAATTCTATAACTTGACGATCAAAATATTATTTTACATAAGGATATAATTTTGTAACTGGAAAATTAAGATATTCTTTTACTGAAGAATATAATTCTGTAACTGGAGAATATAATTCTGCAACTGGGGAATATAATTCTGTAACTGGAGAATATAATTCTGTAACTGGATGATCAAGATATTATTTACTTAATAATACAATTCTGTGACTCAACAATTAAGATAGTATTTTGCAGAACGATTGAGATATTATTTACAGAAGAATATAATTAGGTTATAAAAGAATACAATTATGTAACTTAACGATTAAGATAATCTTTTACAGAAGAATATTATTATATAACTTAACGATTAAGATATTGTTTTACGTAAGAATGTTATTATGTTACTGAACGATTAAGATATTATTTATGTAAGACAATAATTCTATAACCAAGGATCGAGATATTGTTTTACATAAGAATACTATTATTTTAGTGAACGATTAAGATATTGTTTTACATAAGAATACTATTATTTTAGTGAACGATTAAGATATTGTTTCACATAGAAATATAATTCTATAAATTAGCGATTAAGATATTATTTCATATGGAAATATAATTCTATAAATTAACTATTAAGATACTATTTTTATGAAAAATAATTCTATATTTTAACTACCATACTATTATTTCTAATATGAATAATTCAATTTAAGGATTAGTATTATTTTACATAGAACATAATTAAAGAATTAAGATATTATTTGTACAAGAAGATAATTCTGTTACTTAACGATTAGGATATTAATTGTACAAGAATATAATTTAACCATTAAGATATTTTTTGTAGAAGAATATAATGTAATTTAACGATTAGGATATTGTTTGTACAAGAATATAATTATGTAATTTAACCATTAAAATATTGTTTGTACAAGAATATAATTATGTAATTTAACCATTAAAATATTGTTTGTACAAGAATATAATTATATATCTTGTTGATTAAGACATTCTTTACATATGAATATAATTCTGTAAATTAACGATTAAGATATTATTTTACATATCAATATAATTCTGTAAATTAACGATTAAGATATTATTTTACATATCAATATAATTCTGTAAATTAACGATTAAGATATTATTTTACATATCAATATAATTTTGTAAATTAACGATTAAGATATTATTTTACATATGAATGTAATTCTGTAAATTAACGATTAAGATATTATTTTACATATGAATGTAATTCTGTAAATTAACGATTAAGATATTATTTTACATATGAATGTAATTCTGTAAATTAACGATTAAGATATTGTTTTACATATGAATGTAATTGTATAAATTAACTATTAAGATATTATTTTACATATGAATATAATTATATATCTTGTTGATTAAGATAATTCTGTAAATTAACGTAAGATATTATTTTACATATCAATATAATTCCGTAAATTAACGTAAGATATTATTTTACATATCAATATAATTCCGTAAATTAACGATTAAGATATTATTTTACATATGAATATAATTCTGTAAATTAACGATTAAGATATTATTTTACATATCAATATAATTTTGTAAATTAACGATTAAGATATTATTTTACATATGAATATAATTCTGTAAATTAACGATTGAGATGTTGTTTTACATGTTGGTATAATTTTGTAAATTAACGATTAAGATATTATTTTACATATGAATATAATTCTGTAAATTGACGATTAAGATATTATTTTGTATATTAATATTATTTTGTAAATTAACTATTAAGATATTCATTACATATGAATATAATTCTGTATCTTAATGATATTATTTTACATATGAATATAATTCTATAAATTAACTATTAAGATATTCTTTTGCATATGAATATAATTATGTAAATTAATGATTAAGATATTATTTTACATATGAATATAATTCTATAAATTAACTATTAAGATATTCTTTTGCATATGAATATAATTCTGCATCTTAATCATTAAGATATTCTTTTGCATATGAATATAATTCTGCATCTTAATCATTAAGATATTATTTACATATGAATGTAATTATGTAAATTAACTATTAAGATATTATTTACATATGAATATAATTATGTAAATTAATGATTAAGATATTATTTTACATGTGAATATAATTATTTAAATTAACGATCCAAATATAATTATTTATCTTGATGATTGAGATATAATTTACATATCAATATAATTATGTAAATTAACGATTCAGATATTATTTATATATTATTTATATATGAATATAATTCTATAAATTAACGATTAAAATATTATTACCATAGGAATATAATTCTGTAACTTGACGATTAAAATATTATTACCATAGGAATATAATTCTGTAACTTGACGATCAAATATTATTACCATAGGAATATAATTCTGTAACTTGACGATCAAAATATTATCACCATAGGAATATAATTCTGTAACTTGACGATCAAAATATTATCACCATAGGAATATAATTCTGTAACTTGACGATCAAAATATTATTACCATAAGAATATAATTATGCAGTTTGACCATTAAGATATCGTTTAGCATAAGAATATAATTTTGTGACTTAATGATTAAGATATTATTACTATAGAATATATTAAGATATCTCAACGATTATTATTGTCTTAAGAATATAATTCTATATGATATAATGATCGTTACATTAAGAATATAATCGTGAATTAACTATTGGGATATTACCATGAAAATATAATAATCTTTAATTAAAGATTAGGATATTATTTAGCTCAAGAATATTATTATGTGAATAACGATCAAGACAATATTTAACATAATAATATAATTTAATAGATAACAATTAAGACATAATTCTATAATTTAACAGTTAATATATTATTTGACATAACAATATAGTTTATAACTTTAAGTTGATATATTATTTAGTATGAGAATATTATTTTTATAATTTAGAGGTTAATGTATTATTTAACATAATATTATTATTATATGACCCTATCGAAGGAGATATTATTTTACATATCGAAGGAGATATTATTTTACATATCGAAGGAGATATTATTTTACATATCGAAGGTGATATTATTTTACATACCGAAGGAGATATTATTTTACATATCGAAGGAGATATTATTTTACATATCGAAGGAGATATTATTTTACATATCGAAGGTGATATTATTTTACATACCGAAGGAGATATTATTTTACATATCGAAGGAGATATTATTTTACATATCGAAGGAGATATTATTTTACATACCGAAGGAGATATTATTTACACAACATAATTCTCTGACATATCGAAGGAGATATTATTTTACATACCGAAGGAGATATTATTTTACATAAGAATATAATTTATGGATTATTAATTAATACATTATTTTGTATGAGAATATAATTCTCATACAAAAGATATTATTTTACATAAGAATATAATTATATCATCCAACGATTTATATATTATTTACATAAGAAAATAATTCAATAACTTAACTATTTAATTCTATCATCCAACGATTTATATATTAATTACATAACAAAATAATTCGATAACTTAACTATTTAGATAGTATTTAAAATATTAATCACAGTTAAGTATAAGGTATAGATCCATAGATAAAGATCAGAATAATATTTTATGGATAATGATCAAGATAATATTTTATACAAGAATATAATTTGCGAAAGAACTTTTGGATAAAATTCTACTAATAATAGTAAAAATAATATTATATAAATCTATAACTTAACTATCATTATATTATTTATATGATAATATAATATGATAATATGATAATATGATAATATGATAATATGATAATATGATAATATTATAATATGATAATGTGACTTAAAGATTAAGGAAATAACATTAAACTATTGCATAATTGTCAAATAAATACTAATTAGTGTAAGTTACAGAATTATTCGTGTACAAATAATGTTTTAATTAAGCAACATACAGATTTACATTATTACCAAAAACATATTACTATAGTTAAAACATATAATAAGATATTTAACTGTAAATTACGGAATTATATCTTATTATATCATTTAAATAGTTAACTGACAAAGTAGTATATTAATAATTAAGTAGTATAATTATATATGAATCGTTAAGTAGTATATTAATAATTAAGTAGTATAATTATAATTATATATGAATCGTTAAGTAGCATATTAATAATTATATATGAATCGTTAAGTAGCATATTAATAATTAAGTAGTATAATTAATAATTATATATGAATCGTTAAGTAGCATATTAATAATTAAGTAGTATAATTATAATTATATATGAATCGTTAAGTAATATATTATATATGAATCGTTAAGTAATATATTATGGTTATAAAGATAATATATTTGTGATTATACGAGATAATATATAAGATAATATATTGATCGTTAAATAATAGAATTATATTCTTATGTTAAAATGGTATTCCTATGTTAATATAATATCTAAATAGTTAAATTACAAAAGTGTATTCTTATATTAAAATTGTATTATTATGTTAAATGATATGTCAATCGTTAAATTACAAAATTTTATTATTATTTTATATAAGGATATTATACCAATTACTATCAAAATATTGTTTTAATGATAACGTTAAGTTATTTCACATAAGAATATGATTTAGTGGAATTAGTAATAATCGGTCAAGATTTAAATCATATTGTATATTAAAATATGAGAATTATAAATGAACAATAAATTATGTTAGAGAATATCAAAGTATTAAATCATAGTTGAATTAATACAAGAGAAACAATGTAAAGATTATAATTTTAAGTGAGTTTTAAAAAATTCTATGAATAGATCTCTATATAACCTTATGTTTATTATATTGTTCAAACTAATAAGTAATTTTAAGTTTATGAATTACAATCACTGGTAACATTTAATCAACCTACTATAATTGTATATATTTTTGTAAAAACTATGTCTAAATGTTTTATAAGGTAATGTTCAATCTAAAAATTTTATTGAAATGCTAAAATATATATTATACAACTGCATTATTAAAAATTTATTATCTAATCAAAGATCAAAAATAAAATGTGTATTTTATTTAGATAAATATATAATTTATCTGAATGTTGAATAATTGCAATATAGAAGTGATAAAATATGCAGTAACTTGGTATTAATATAAACTACATGAATCAAATAGTGTTAATAATGATAGAATATACAAGATTTTGATAGAATATACAAGAAATCTATACAATAATATAAAGAGATTAGTGAAAAATAGTATGGAGTGTACTATTAAATGTAATAATGAGTAAATAATATATTGGGATAAATATATTAGTTAAGTTAAATGAAGAAAGACTTAGAGGGAATTATTTGTGATGATGGTGATGGGAGTGAGGACGAGATGATTTAGAAGATTTAAGTTGATCACGAACAATATCAAGAGTATCAGTACTAGAATCAAAAGAGAAAGTAGATTTAATACCCATAGCAGTCCAATAGTTTTGAAGAATAAGAAGACTGAAAGGAACGGAAAGTTTGGTAGGTTGGATGTCATCGAGACAGACATTACAAACATGAGAGGATTGGTCTTTATCGAAATAACAGAATTGACCACAGGATTTACAAGCACTAGTATTAATAAGATCGGTTGTATCACGAAGACGTTCTTGAAGAATAGTAGGAGCACCGTGAGCAATAACAATATCACGTTCCATTTCACCGAAACGAATTCCACCACCTTTACTTTTACCACGAGTAGCTTGGCGATTAATAGGTTGAAGTTTACCAGTATCACGAGCATGGAATTTTTCTTTAACCATATGTTTAAGAGCCATATAATTGCAGACACCAGTATAAATACGAGCTTGAATAAGTTCACCAGTGATACCTGACATAAGACGAGAATAACCTTGAGATTGATAACCGTGAGAATGAAGATGTTGTTCGATAGCTTGACGATCAAGAGAACTAAAAGCAGAAGCTTCAGTGAAAGATTTAACTTTAGCTTGAGTATTACGAGATTCTTGACGATGGAGAATATTATAAGCTTTTTGTTGAGAAGGAGGAAGATCACTGACTTTAGGACGAAGATTTTTATAAGTATAAGTACGAGAAGCAAAATCGGAAGGAATAGAGAAATCTTGACCTTTGGTAAGAGGTTCAAGGAAATTGAGTTTATAAAGAGAAATGAAGGCTTGTTTTTGAGGGGTAGACAATTGATTGAAAGTTTTACCTTGAATATCGGGTAAAATGGGTTCAGTTAAAATAGAATCAGGAATAATATCAGTGTTGGAATAATTTAGATTACTACAAGTGACAGCTTTACCAACAAGAATATCCAATAAGAGACCGATAGTCATACGAGAAGGAAGAGCATGAGGATTAATGATAATATCAGGACGAACCCCATTTTGATCGAAAGGCATATCTTCTTCAGGGAGAATCATACCAATAACACCTTTTTGACTGTAAGGTGCCATAATTTTATCACCAATTTCAGGAACATTAGAAGTACGAACACGAATACGAAGAATATTGCTGGATTTACCTTTATTTTTGCGGAAAATTTTATCGACGACACCTTTACGAGAAGCCATATAAGTATTACTTTCAATTTTATCACCTTTTTCAGTTACAGTTATTTTAGTAGCTAATACATCACCTCGATATACAGGAGTATTTTCAGTACCAGTCTTAGATTCAACATAACTAGTACGAATACCGATATTTTCACCTTTTTCATTTTTAATATATTTTTCAACAGGAATCATAGTTTTGCGACGTAAAGGAATTACACCTTGTTCGAAATCAGGATATTTTTCATTAGTTTGGAATTCTTGACGTTTTTCAGCTTCAACAGTATATATATCATATGTATCTGAATTGAATAAACCACGTTCAAGAGAACCTTTATTTACTATCAAAGCATCTTCTTGATTATAACCACCATATGTCATAATAGCGACAGTAGCGTTCTGACTACCAGGAATTTCGTCTAAACCAATAATTTCGGAAATTTTAGTGTGTGAAATAGATTTTTGAGGGTAACGTAATACTTTTAGACCTGTATCAGCACGAGTTTGATAACTGGTCATGGTAACACCAACGAATTGTTTCAACATACCAGCTGTATAACTAACACGAGGAGCAGGATTATGTTGGGGGAAAGTCATAATACTAGAAGCAACACCCATAATAAAAGCAGGATTAAGTTCCATATGAGTATAAGATTTACCATTAGAAAGAGAAGATTCATCAATAGCAATTAATAAATATTCAGATTCAGAAACATCAATATATTCAACAACACCTGCTTCCAATAATTCATGGAATGAATATTTTGGATCTCTCATATTTTTAATATCTAGTAATAGTTTACCATTTTCTACAATATATAACGGTCTTGTAGCTCTACCCAATGTAGATAATATTCTTAGTTCTTTAATAGTTTCAATTTGATCAGATTCAACAGCTAATGTTATTGAAGTATATCTTGGAATAATACCAGAACGACGTGCATTCACTAAAAGATTTCTAATTTTTTCACCATTACAGTATCCAATAAAAGCACCATTTAGAGAAATAATAGAATCACCATCAAGTTTATCACTATGTATACTGCTTTCTGGATCATCAAGATCCATATTTGGAAGATCCAATAAATCAGAAATTTGATCGGCATCATCTTGTCCTGTTATATATGTACTTACAGATAAATTTTTCGTTAAACCACATGCCTCACCTTCTGGTGTTTCGAATGGACATACTACTGCCCATTGTGTTGGATCTAACATACGTGGTTTTGATGCTTTACTATTTTTAGTTTGAGGAGTACCAATACGTCGTAAATAACTGTATACTGCTACAATAGAAAGACGACTAAGAACTTGAGAAACACCAGTCTTTTGTTTAGTATTACCTTTAGCACCCCAACTCTCTTTAACAAAACTACTTCTCATCTCTTTCCACATTTTATCTTTTTTCCTATTAAAAGCAGAATGAAACATTCTGAATTTTGGATCATTTTTATCTTTCATTTCCTTTTCCAAATCTTTGTTATTGTTTTGGAATAATTTTGTGAACAACATTAATGTTAATGTTCCTGGTGTTTCTAGTCTTTTTGCTCCATAATGATCTCTATTACTTAATGGTTTATAACTAAAATATGTTTTCATATGAGTAATTAACATTTGTGCTAACACTGTATATTTACTATGAAAATTTTCCTTATATATATGTGGATAAAAATATCGGTTTATTTCCGATCTTAATGTTGAAATATTAGATTCAGTAATATCTTGAATATCATCATCGTCATCGTCATCTATTGCATCTGCTGTTTTCTCCTCATCCTCCTCATCCTCCTCATCATCATCATCTCTACTAGTTGCTAATCCTACATTTTTCAATATATATGTGATAAAATCTTTATCTGTTTCAAATGCTTTTGCATCTTCTATGGTAAAATCATTTAATGATGCCAATCTTTCGTCAGGAGAAACAGTAGCCATATATGTTGTAAATAATTGTATAGCTGTATTTAATGAATCATTATCACCTCTCAGATATTCAACTAAACGAATAAAATTAACAACATTCATCTCTTTATTTTTATTTTTTATGAAAGGTAATGAGATAGATAAATATTTTGTTGTTTTTGTCTGTGTTATAAATACTTTTATCAATGATATTGAACTATCATTTGCTGCTGATCTCATTTCAGTTACTAACTGATCTTTATCCATTCTAGTAAAAATCATATTTGTTGCTAATTTTTCTTGTGTTACTAATACTTTTTCTGTTCCATTCATAATAAAATATCCTAATGGATCATTATCACATTCATTTACATCCGCAAATGATAATATTCCTTCCTCCTTATTTCTACTTATTGTACTCAACCAACATGCACTACTTCCCAACATTGCTGGTATAAATGTTAAAAATTGTTTATCATATTCTCTTTCTAGTACATACTCTTCTTCACCATGTTCCTTTCTAAAACATTTAATATCAATCACAATCTGTGCTACATAATCCATTTTATCGTTTCTTGCCATATATGGATACATTTTGTCTCCTTTACTCTTTACATCTCCCAACGATGGCTTTAATATTGTTGCATTTCTATATTCTATTAAATGACTTGCATCATTTGCTTCATATTTCAAACTATTCTCTCTTAATGTATTTTCTAGTCCATTCATCAACATTTCATTATAGCTATCCAATATATATTTGTTAAGAGGTTGATATTTAAACATCTCATAACTTAATTCTTTGAGGGAATACTCGTTCTCCATCTTTTTTCATTATATAAAAACTTTTTTTTTTTCAATTTCATTCTCTTTCTTATTATACCCTCTTTTTTATCTCTCTTTGTTCTCTTTCTTCTCTTTCTTCCCTCCTTCCCTCCTCTTCTTTCTCTCCCTTTTTATCTCTTTCCATCTTTTTTTATCGCTTTTCATTTATTTGATTTATATCATTATCTCTTTCTTCATCTTCTTTCTTTTTATTATTCCTATTTTATTCTCTATTTCCCTCTATTTCCCTCTTTTCCCTCTTTTCCCTCCACTTTTCCCATCATTTTCTTTATTTTCTATTTTTCTCTACTTTTTTCTCATATTCATATTTTCTTTATTTATTTTATTATTCCATATTATTTATATATTCTTTATTCATTTTATGTTATTTTTAATTTCATGCTATTCATATATTTTTGATTCATTTTATGAACCCATATTATTCATATACTCTTGATTCATTTTATGATTCTATGGTATTCTTTATTCATATATTTTCGATTCATATATTATCCATACATATACTCTTTATACATATACTCTTTATACATATACTCTTGATTCATATACTCTTGATTCATATACTCTTGATTCTATGGTATTCATATACTCTTGATTGATTATATGATTATATGATTATATGGTATTCATATACTCTTGATTGATTATATGATTATATGATTATATGGTATTCATATATTCTTGATCCATTTTATCATTACATACTATTTATATGATTTCAATATCCATTCTTTTTAATTTTTAAGTTTATTTTCGTTATTTCTGTTGGGATCTTATTTTTCTCAGCCATTAAACAAAGTGATAAAATTTATCTCAAAATCTTCATATTCATCTCTATATTCAAACCCTTATATCTATATTCAAATCCTTATCTTCGTTTTATAAATAATGGTTAGTGTATATTAATATTAGTCCCTATCTAAAACAATGTTAGTGATCAATTTTGAATTATGTATATTCTAGTATGTTAATATTGTTCTGTTAAAAAATATAAAATAATATACTGGGTATATAAGTTGTTTTAAAATGCGCTAATATTAGAATTATTTCTTTATAAACCAGAATTATCTTTTTATATAGCTTAAATTATTATGTATTTAAGTAACATAATCCCTTTAGATATTTTAGTAATCCTTTCCTATATTTTGTAATTATGTCTTCCTATATTTTATTAAATATCCCTTCAAGTTACATAATTATCTTTCCAAAGGGAAATTATACAAAAATCAAAAATTAGGTCTATAGTTATTTTTAAAACACTTAACGTTAATTTTTAATATTAATAACAAAGACTAACGTTATTTTATGTTTATTTGTTCATATCCAAATAATAGAATAATATCTCGAGTATTAGAATTTTTATCTGATCAACTATTAAAATATATATTCTGATAATAGAATTATCTCCTTGACCAATAGAATTATCTCCTTGAGCTATAGAATCATAATAATTTTAGTTTTTTGATAATCCTATCAAGCTTTTAATTTGTATTATTTGTATCAATATTATGTTTATATTATCTCACTTAATATAGGTTTGTATTTATAATCTATTCAACAAATACAATATAGATAGAAAAACTCTAAATATAAATTGAAAGTTAATTATTATGTGCACCTTATTCCTAATTACCTCTACATGCACACTGATTAATTCTTACGCGTTAATAGCATTCAATTTCTCATTTATTTCTGATATTATAACAAACTTCCTATAATACGATTTATAAATCATATATATTCGATTATTTTAACAGTTAAGTTATAGAATTATATTATTATGTAAATAATATTTTATATTATTTAAGTATATTAATATTATTTTATATAAACTATATGTAAATAATATTTTATTTCTGAAATATATCATATTATATTATTCAGCTCATTTAATATTTTCACACAACATAATCTCCTGAAGTATATTAATTATATTCGTTAATGTTTATAATTATTTTCAAGCACATAATAATTGTTTTCAAATACACTATCTATTTATTCTAATGTTTACAATTCCCTGAAATATGAAAATTTTCAATATGTTAATTATTTATTGACTTTATATGGTATTCATGGAATTGTGATTATAATTCCATGAATATTAATGTTTATAATATAACAATATAACTATTTATAAATAATGAAAATATTATTCGATATAACAATATAATTATTTATAAATAATGAAAATATTATTTGGGATCGTGAAAATATGTAATATATTAATAGTTGAATATAAACATTATTAAAAATATGAAAGTATAATAAAAATAATGATAAATTATAGACAATAAGATTAGGACGATAAAGAAAAAACATACAAAAGAAATTAGAGAAGGTAATTAAAAATAAGAACAAGGGATCTAGAGACGGAAATTAAAAACAAAATAAGAGATGTAGAGGCGGAAATTAAAAACAAAATAAGAGATGTAGAGACGGAAATTAAAAACAAAATAAGAGATGGTAATGAAAAAACAAAGATGGGGGATAGATATTGAGAAATAAAAAGAAAATAAGGGATATAGATGAAGAAATAAAAAGAAAATAAGGGGTACAGAGATGAAACAAAAAGAAAATAAGGGATGGAGATGAAGAAACAAAGAAAATAAGGGATGGAGATGAAGAAACAAAAAGAAAATAAGGGATGGAGATGAAGAAACAAAAAGAAAATAAGGATGGAGATGAAGAAATAAAAATAAGGATGGAGATGAAGAAATAAAAGAAAGAGATACAGATGAAGAAAATAAGGATGGAGATGAAGAAATAAAAATAAGGATGGAGATGAAAAGGAGAAATAAAAAGTTGGAAAAGTTAATAAAAAGAGATAAAATGAGATAAAAAGAAAGGATAGAATAATAGGGAAAAAAAGAAAGGATATAAAGAAACAAAAAAATGATTTAATTGTGAAAATCATCGGAGAAAAAATCAAGAAATAAATGACATATTCGCTATTGGAAGAAAAATTACTAAAATGCTGCTTTGAAGAAACAGAGAAAAAGGAGTTTGAGGATTTAAGAGTGTCAGTATTAACATATATGATATATTTTGATGAGGGTACAAATTTTGATCCGCAAGTTATATATAAATATGTACCAGTAAGAAAAAGTGATATGATAAAAGTAGTAAGAAAAAATATAGAGACAGTATTAGAACCTGGAAGTATATTAAATGTGAAATATAAGACTTTTAGTAGGGGAGTATTACCATCAAGTAGTAGTTATTTTAGAAATCAAGCTACATTAGTAATGAGCATAGAAGAAAAAAATGTAAATATATTTGTGTTTAAAAATTGTATAAAAATAACAGGTTCAAAAGTACCAGCACATGTGATTTCCGCAGTTCGTCTTTTCGTTTGTCATTTGAAAGTTATGAAACGAAAAGGAATTCCATGTTTTGATAAAGATCCTGTTATTATAGATATTAATCCTGTTATGACTAATGTCGATTTTCATCTTGGGTTTAAAGTTGATCGCCAAAAATTAGATAATATTCTAAATCAACGTGGCTATATAAGTATTTTTGAAAATCGTCTTAGTAATGGTGTTACTCTTAAAATTCCTCACGATTATTCTTCTCTTTCTATCTCTCCTATTTCAAACTCATCCACCTTAAATCCATCACCTTCTGCTAATACTTCCACCAACAGTTATACAACATTTGGAAGTTCCATTTCTTCAGATAAAAAAACTAATATATCATCCAGCATAAATTTATTTAATCCTCTACCCACTAAAAATCGTTTGATTCATTTTGGTAATCATTATGAATCGATAGCACCTCAATTTAAATCCGAAAAAATATCCCCAAAATCAAAAGAAAAATATCATACCTTTATCATTTTCCAGTCAGGTAAAGTTCTTCAAAGCGGCAATAATTCTGAAGATATGAAACTTGTTTATAATCATTTCCGTTCTCTTATAGATAATATTCATCCCTTTATTGAACAAAAATTGGAAATCTTTTAATTTTTATTACTTTAATTTACAGGTGCTCTCTAATAATTCATATTTAACAATAATTGATAATCGCTACCAATAGTTAATCATAGTTATTATTAATAACGGATACCCACAATACAATATTATTGGTGTTGTTATAAAATATATGGAAATATATTTTATATAAATTTCACTTTATTATCTCCGTAAAGTAATATTAAAACCTAAAAATAATAAAAAAGAAAATACAAAGAATTAAAACAATACTAAAAGCATAAAATGGAAATATTCCTAAATTTATTTGGAAAAACTGTTTATGAACAAATCAATAACGACGTTACTACAGATACATGTTTAAATGATAATAATGTGAATATTGTAAACAATAAAAAAATTTTGAATGATATTAATGTAAACTATAAAAAAGATAATATAAATATAGATACTATTGTTGATATAATTGATAATAGCTATCCTAATAGTAATAATGGTCCAATTAATAATAATGGTAATAATATTAATAATGTGAATAATAATATGGATAATAATATGAATAATAATATGAATAATAATATGAATAATAATAGTAATAATATGAATAATGATGAAAATACGGACAATAATACGAATCATGGAGATAAAATTAAATATTTAGAGGATGAAAAAAAAATGAAAATAGGAGAGATTGATCAAAATTTGGAAGAATATTTAGTTGTTAAAGATAAAACAAGAATGGATGACTATATGGACATAACAAAGATAAAAGGTGAAGAAATAAAGGTAGAAGGAACAAAGATAGAAGATGAAAAGGATGATGAAAATATAAAGATAACATACACAACACAGAATTTTCAAAAAGAAAATAAGGTTTTTAGAATAGAAGAAAACTATTTTGAGCATAAAGATCAAAGTGAATTGGAAAAAAAATATCAGGATTTAAATATAAAATATCAAACACTGGAGAGAAAATTAAACGAAAACACTGATATAATAAAAAAATATAGCATAATGGAGGATAAAATAAATTTATTTATGTCAATATTCGAAAAGGAAAATTATGCTAAGTTATTAGAAACTGTTATGCGTCTAAATGATAGAATATCCAAGATAGAAAACGATATATTTGATATATTCGATTTAATTGGTGATTTCGATGACCAATTCCAACAGTTATTTACCAGTCTTCTACATAAAAAAGAAATACGTTCATTAAAATCTCAAATAGAAAATATTATCCTCGAACTTTCTTCTCTTAAAACTTCTCTATCTGAAAATAAAAATCAAATTACTTCTCATAATACAATAATTAATGGTCATACTTCTCTTATTAATACTCTTCATTATAATTTTGATCATTTAAATTCTGATATTTCTTCTGAACTTTCTTCTGATTCTGATTCATCTTTTAAATCTACTATCCTTTTACTTAATTCTCAAATTAAACAACTAAAACAAGAACTTTCTGATATAAGATATGTTCTTTCTTCTAAATCCAATATCAATCAATCTGATTTTATTCGTTCTTTTAATCTTGCTCTCCGTTCTCGCAGTGCTGTTCCTTTTGTTCCCCAACATACTTCTGTTTATCCTTTCGATTCTTCTCAAAATTCTTCTATTAATAAAACTAATACTTCCAATTAATTTTCTTTATATAATAACTAATAAACATATAAAATATTATGAATATTTTAAACATAAAGTATAAAGTATTACATAATAGAGATATACTTTACTCACTAAATCTTACATATACTGTCGTTGGTTGGAAGGAATTATCTACTTTTTTTAGTCTTTGTTATAGAACTGGTTCATAGATTGTAATATAGTACTAATATTTATTATATTTATCTTTATTATCTTGTTTAACAACAATTTAATTGTTGTTAAAATTATGAAAATGAGAATTTAATTGTTAAAATTATGAAAATTATGAGAATTTAACAAAAATTTACATATGTGCTATACAATGTCTTATTATACTTTTTATGATAAATAAAATTGTTTTCGTTTTCATAAAAATATATATAAAAACTCAGTCCCGAAGTTTCAAAACGGAGTCCTGGTTTGTTAAATTCCATTTCTACAAAAGTCCAAGAATTTGCATATTTTAATCCATTCCATGTGAATCTAACTCTAGTATCTTCACATTCATCATCAATATCACATCCATCATGCAAAAAATCTATAATACAATACATATCTTTCATTTTTTTCTGCGAAGAACCAAGTTTTCCTTGTATATGTGAAAATTCTCTCAATAATGAATGTCTTACCGCTTTAAAAAAAGCTTCATGATTTCCAAATATAAGTTCGTTATATTTGTTAGTCCACCACCATGGATTTTCTATTTTTTTTATTTTAAATTGCAATTTGTTATATTCTTTTTCCCAATCAACTATTAACTTTATTTTTTTTACGTCTATATATCTACTTATATATTCCTTATGTAATACTATATATTTATGCTCCCATTTTCTTTTCCAAACTTCCCTCAACAAAATTTCTTTATATTTTTTACTATTAATACAACAATAGTAACATGCATTTTTTGGATTGCTATATGACAAAATAATCACATCTACTTCTTCTGGTATGTCGCTTAATTTATTTTTTACCTCTTTCTCTTTTCTCATTTATAATATTTAACTTTAAGTTACTATAGTTTATTTACCATATTCTTTTGAAAATATTTTTATTATTTCCTTTCTAATTTGTTTAATTTTACTACTTCCTATTCTTATCTTTTTGATACTCTCAATCTTATTATTAACTAATATAAAATATCTTCCAATTATAATTATTATAATTATATTTACACTACTTTCTATCTTATCTTTTTTATACCCTCAATCTTATTATCAACTAATGTGAAATATCTCCCAATTATAATTATTATAATAATTATATTTATACTATCATTATACTACTATTATGAATATAATTATTATAATAATTATATTTATACTATCATTATACTACTATTATGAATATAATTATTATAATAATTATATTTATACTATCATTATACTACTATTATATAGTTCTTTATCTTAACAAATATTAGATTTATATATCATTAAATAATTGAATAGTATTTAATGATATATAAATCTAATATTAAATTACTGTAAATAATCTAATATTATTTTCTTTTGATCTACAAAATAATATTAAATAGATAAGCATTAAAATAAATGAGGTAAAGATAAATAATATTGATTAACCATAAATTTCTTCGAGTGAAAAATCAGTGTCATAACCATAATCATCAAGATATTCATCACAATATGTATCAATCAAATAAGATATTTCTTTACAGTTCAGTAGTCTTTTATTATCTACTATCACTCTATAAAGTGGATCGTCTGTTGCACCTAAATCCTCCAATGTTTCATCGAAGAACTTATAAAATGGAGCTGTGACATAATCTTCATAAAATTTTAATCCATGTTTATGTACAACTGACATTGGAATAACAGCATTAATATCTTTACCAGTGGGTATTTTTCTGAATCTTTTTTCATCAAAAATAAACATATTATTGCTTCTGTAACTGCTAATATCTACTATTTGACCCTCTTTAATAAAAGGAATCAAAATATCAAGATCCTTTATAACTTCTCTCCCGTATAAATCTCTATTTTTTAAATCTTCTATCAATGAATAAACTTGAATAGAATAATCTGAACAATCTTCAGGTTTTCTAAATATTTCAAAATATATTTGTTGTGAATTTAAATTCATTGCATTATTATTTATCCAATATTTACTTTTGTCATAATCTCTCTCTAATAAATACATCCATATATAATCATTATTTAACGATTTATTACTTTTACTTAATCCCATTATAACTGTTACTTCTCTTATTTTTGAATATTTTATTATATTGTACCATATATCATTGTTCATATCATTATTCATATCATTATTCATATCATTATTCATTGATATTACAATTATAATATTTTTTTTCTATCTTTTTTTGGTATTATAATCAAATATCAATCGATATAAAGCTATCATATTTATTTGATTTATGTTATGGGATATTTTGACTGTTAAGTTGCTACTAAATTTAATTAACCTAGCAACGATCCAAATCATACAATACTAAAAATAACAAGAGTAGTGAAAGAACGATAAATAATATCTAATAATGAGTATTATTTAAGTTAAATTGTGAAACAAAAATATATATGATTAAATAATCTTTAAAATTAAATTATTAAATTATCAAATTATTGGATTAAATAATGGTCTCTTTTACACAACATGAACATACTTTTTCTAGACAAGAAAGCGAAAAATGGTTTGCATTGGCAAACAAATATTATAAAGGGGAGTGTGTTGTTATTAATTTTATGATAGAAAATGATCCAGGTTCTCAAGCTACAATGACACTTAAAGTTACTTGTGAAAATGATAATTTGACTGAAAGTTTAAAGAAAGCAGAATTTATTTTAGACAAAACACCTATACAATGGATTACTATACAAACTGGAAGAATATGGTCAGGAACAGCACTAAGTAATAGTTTTCCTATAGTAGAAATCCAAACTTTAGAAAATATAATCAAAAACAAAGAATTAAATATGGAAGTAGTAAATTGTATAAAACAACTTGTATCTTGTAGACGTAATTGTAGAAATGATATATTTTATAAATCCGTTTTTACATTTCCTATTACTGATATTGTGTCTCATGTTGCTAAAGTTTGTCTTGATGAAAACTTAGATACATTTTATTATGATAAATACAATAATTCTGTATATTTATCTCTCAATAATTGTAACTTATTAACTATTACAAATTCATATGTCAAAGATTTTTCTTCTAAACTTACTCTTGATTTAGATGATGGTTTTGATCCTGTGTCGTTTTCTAACTCTATGAATAATGATTTTAGAGAATGGGTTTCTAATGATAGAAATCCAAATGAAAATATTTTAAAAAACAATTTCTGATTCCCCATTATATAATGCTATTATTTTTATATTTATTGTTATAATGTATTGAATTTCAATACATTATCTCACCTACGTAATTCATATTTATATAAATCATCGCATAAATAACTATCTAATGTCTGTATACTATCATATTTATGTAAATCCATATTTCTCATCCATTATTCATGAAAATATTTTAATAGTAATATTCGTATTATAAATTTAACTTACTTTATTGAATGATCATTCAATAAAGTATTATAAGTTAATCCTCCATTTATTTATATTGAAAATACAATTATTAAAATATTAATTTTCTATTTTAATATTAAATGATGGATTATTATGAGCTTGATAATTTGATCAATAATTTTATAGAAGAATTCAAAAACATTAGATTTGAGAAAACAGGGGAGACGCATGTAAATAATTTCAATACATATAATTTCAATACAACTACTTTTAATTATATTGATACTAGTTTTAATCTTCTTAATCCTCAATCTATTGTATATAATATACCAAATATAGATCGTGAAGAAAATGAAAAAACTAAAGAAAATACAGAAGAACAAGATGGTAATCATCCTATTATATTTCTATTGGCATCTAGTGTATTAACATTTGGAACAACATACTTAATAGCAACTGATGAATACACAAAAGTTACCAATAAATTCAAAATATTAGATCAAATTATAGATAAATTAACATATACAACTAAGCATACATCACTTGAATCTAACACCTCTACTATTAAAATAAATTATCAATATCTTAAAAATTCAATTATGAAACAGTTTTCTCCTAAATATTATTCTAAACTAGGACTATTAGGATCTAGTTTTCTTACTTTAACATATTTTTACCCTTTTGGTACTTTTGCTTTATTTCCTGGCATTATTGCATTAACAGGTTTTGGTTGTTATTGGTTATGGAATCATTTAACTTGTGATGAATATACTAATATACAAAATCTTCATTACACAATTTTGCAAAATTTATATTTATTCAAACAACAAATATGTTTTTCAACCTCTCATCCATATAACAACTCTATAACTCAAGATATAGTCTCTTATGATTCTCCATCTAAATATCCCATTAAATACATTTTACCCTATCCTTCTCAACATTACCACATTCAACCATCTGCTCCTTTAAATATCCCATAATACTTACATAAATTCCCTTATTATCCCTATCATTCTACTTTCTTACAATATTTATATTATTCTTTGTTACATTTATTAATTAACATAATATTTCATCTTCGTATTATGTTCTTTATTGTTTTTAGCTAAATTGAGATAAACAATATTGTACAAAAATTCTAGATTGGTCCAATATTTTATATCTTAATTTATTCAAAATAATACTATATTGTTTTTCATCATCTTTTAATCTACATTTATGACATTGCATCTTAAAACTTTCATATTCTCTAATATTTTCATCACATCTCATATATACCACAAAATATATCTATTTTATCTCTACATTCTTTACTGGTATTGTTGGTTTTTTCGTTTGTACTTTGTATGTTTAACTCTTTTATACATAATATTTATTTAAATATTATAATCCATATTGAATATCATTTGAAAATAAAATATTTTCGTCCCGTTAAAATATTTTACTAATGTGTAATAATTAATATCTGTTCTTTATGCTTTTATCATTTATCATTTATCATTTATCATTTATCATTTATCATTTATCATTTATCTCTTCAAGTATCGTTTATCGTTTATCTCTTTAGGTATCGTTTATCGTTTATCGTTTATCGTTTATCGTTTATCTCTTTAGGTATCGTTTATCGTTTATCGTTTATCGTTTATCGTTTATCGTTTATCGTTTATCTCTTTAGGTGTATCGTTTATCGTTTATCGTTTATCGTTTATCGTTTATCTCTTTAGGTATCGTTTATCGTTTATCGTTTATCGTTTATCTCTTTAGGTGTATCGTTTATCGTTTATCTTTTTAGGTATCGTTTATCGTTTATCTCTTTA
>Ga0209960_1000124_pt1 | contig 237501 bp, 222 predicted proteins | sample ThiBiot_500_plan_2_FD_183947 | JGI IMG/M metagenome (GOLD analysis project Ga0209960, IMG submission 183947) | Wastewater bioreactor microbial communities from Cape Town, South Africa - Thiocy_expt_500_plan (SPAdes) | ecosystem: Engineered > Bioreactor > Thiocyanate-remediating >... | reverse complement strand
AAAAGGATTATCAAGATTTTTAGGCCTTTATAAGGAAATGGGCTCATCTCTGACCATCTACTAATAGGCTATCATATCAAGATACAAAATTCAAGAAAATTCGTCACAAATATCAAAAAATAATCTTTTAATATCAATAATTTAAAAAATATTTATGGGTCATTTTTAGACGTAAAATAACCCATTGAAACGCCTGCATAAAAAACCTAAATCTGGTCGAAAGATGATAAAGAAATAGCCGTCTTAAGCATGCCCTGATTCTAGGGACAAAAGCTCGGGGTCAATGCCCATCTTGTTAAGAACTTGCTTCCATAGAAGTTCTAATTCCTTCGTAAAAATAAGATCAAGATCGGCCTCCACCAACAGCCAGCTATTTTGCTGAAGTTCGGTTTCTAGTTGTCCAGCGCTCCAGCCGGTATAACCTAAAGCCAAGATCTTTTTTTGAGGACCATGACCACTTGCAATTTCATTTAAAATATCAACGGTAGCCGTGAGGGCAATATCCTCATTGATCTTAACTGAGGCTTTATGCAAATAATCTGTTGAATGAAGGATAAATCCTCGTCCCATTTCAACAGGTCCGCCAAAGTGAATAGGAATTTCTTCTTTGATCAAAGGCGTTTGAATGTTTAACTGGTCCAAGAGTTCTTGGAGGGTGAGGGAATCAATCAGACGATTTAAAACCAAGCCCATGGCGCCTTGCTTATCATGTCCACAAACGAGAATAACAGCGTGCGTAAACCGAGGATCCATCAGTTGAGGCATGGCAACAAGAAGCTTGCCTGTTAAAACGTCTGTTGAGGAAGAGAAAATAGAATTTTTATTCATTTGTTATGCCAAGATAAGGTAGGATGAGAAAAAATTGCATAATGGTACTCAAAATATGCCTAACAACTTGAGAATTTTTAACTATTTAAAGTTTATCTTAGCAGTTCTATGTGTCGACGTACAGATAGCATCTGCGGAGCCTGCAAAAATGGTCAAAGCAGAGCTTCTCAGCGCCGTTCAAGGCATAAAGGGTCATCAAGATATTCTCTTGGGTCTTCAGCTTGAGATCCCTGAGGGCGCAAAAATAAATGCTCCTTCGCCTAATAACCCTGCTGTTGCCCCTGTTGTTGAATGGCAAGGGTCGCAAAACTTTAAAGAAGCGCAAATTTTTTGGCCCCCAAGCAAACATCATCAAATCGAAGGAATTGATTTTTATTCTTATGAAAAGACAGTCATTGTTCCTATCCGGTATGTCCCTGCGAGAACAGATCATTCCATGGCGGCTCACGTCAAATTTAAATATGTTTTATGTCAAGAGCAATGTGTTCCTCAAGAGCTTAACTTAACGCTTGAGCTGCCAAGTGATCGAGGAGAAGAAACTCAATTTTCTGCGCTTCTCACCCAAGCAAAACAAAGCGCGGGTCAGAATTCTGTGATTGATGAAGAAACGGCAAGTTTTGGTTTGATGCTTTTATTTGCCTTATTAGGTGGGTTTATCCTTAATTTTATGCCCTGTGTTTTGCCGGTTTTATCCTTAAAATTTATGAGTATCACGCGGCAAGAGCAACGGCTTCACAAAGAGTTTCACTATCGTTTAGGTTTGTGGGCTACCTTTGCGGGAATTTTATCGTCTTTTTTAATTTTTGGCGCTATTGCAATGGCGTTGGATTCATTAGGCGCTCAAATAGGATGGGGGCTGCACTTCCAGCAGCCGGCTTTTCTTGTTTTCATGGTTGCCATCTTAACTTTATTTACCTGCAATTTGTTTGGGTTTTATGAGATTGCTCTACCTGCGGCCCTTCAAACAAGGTTAAGCAACATTTTTGGCCATCATTTTCCACATTTCGTCGAAGATTATTTAACCGGTGTGTTTGCAACATTGTTAGCAACACCGTGTACGGCACCTTTTTTAGGGACGGCATTGGGCTATGCTTTCTCGCGCTCAGGTTTTGAAATTCTTTTGTTATTTAGTGCGATGGGGTTCGGTTTTGGTCTTCCGTATTGGTTAGGTGCGCTTTTACCAACACGATGGCTTAAACTTCCAAAACCAGGTTCTTGGACAATAGCTTTATCCAGAATTTTAGGGGGTCTTTTAGCCATAACAACGGGATGGATGCTGTGGGTTCTTGCGGGGGCGCATAGCTTGCTCGCAGCTTTGATCGCTACAGCAGCTATGATCATGATAGTGGTTCTTTTTTATGCGGCACAAAACCGCCCCTTGCTGCGACGATGGGTGTGGGGACCCTTCTTCATCATCCTGTTGTCGGTTTTTTTGCCCCCCTCAACAGAAAAAGCACCAGCTTCAACGCGTGAGATACAGGAAAGTCTTTGGCAACCCTTAGATGTGCAGAAGATCCCCGCGCTTGTTCAAGCTGGAAAGGTCGTCTTTATTGATGTGACGGCTGATTGGTGTTTAACGTGTAAGCTAAATAAAGCTTTTGTTTTGGATGAGAAAAAAGTTTTAAAAGCCTTAAGTGCGTCTCAGGTTGTGGCGATGCGTGCAGATTGGACACGCTATGACCAAGATATTCAGGATTTTCTCAATCAATACAATCGTGTTGGTGTTCCTTTTAATATTGTTTTTGGCCCTAAACAAACGCAAGGCTTGATTTTAAGCGAAATTTTAAAGAAGAAGGATGTCTTACAGGCTTTAAAACGTGCACAAAGCGATTGACATTTAAAAGAGGGGAGGGTTATAACACCCAAAAGAGTTTATATGAGGATTAGTGGCATGAAAAAAGATATCCATCCAGATTACCATAAGGTTAAGATTGTTTTGACAGATGGAACGAGCTTTGAGACCCGTTCAACATGGGGAAAAGAAGGCGATTCACTTCGTCTTGATATTGATCCAACAACGCATCCAGCATGGACTGGTGTTCATCGTCTTATGGACACAGGTGGACAATTATCTAAGTTCAAAAACCGTTTCCAAGGGTTTGGCCTCAAGAAGTAAGGTTGAATTACTTTCGATATTAAAAAAGCCTCCGAAATGGAGGCTTTTTTATGAGCTTCATAGCACTTTATGCTTTTCCGAGATAGATCTTGGTCAATTGATCCAACATCTCAAGAGCTTCTGCTCTAGGTCTTTGGAAGGCATTGCGACCAATGATAGAACCATTTCCGCCCCCGTGATGGATCGCACGAGCATCCTCATAGACACCGTTTAAATCTTTCGTTTCACCGCCAGAAAATACCACAAGGCGGCGTCCATTAAAGCAACATTGCATCATATGGCGAACGCGATCTGTCATCGTCGACACATTAATTTTATATTTTTCGTATTCTTTGCGGGCAGCCTCAACTTCAAGATGGGCTGAAGGAAGCTTGACCTTAATGATATGAGCGCCCAAAAGAGCCGCCATATGAGCGCCATAAGAGACAACGTCAATTGCTGTTTCACCGTCTTTGGAAACATTTCCACGGGCATAAGACCAAATAACAACAATCAAGCCATAAGCTTTTGCTTCTTCTGCAAGCGCTTGAATTTCTTCAAACATATCTAAACTTGCGTCTGCGCCAGGATAAATTGTAAAGCCGATTCCAATACATCCTAACCGAAGAGCATCTTGGATAGAAGCAGTCACGGCTTGATCTGAAAGACGTGCTTCTTTTGTTGAAGGAAGAAGTGAGTTTGAGCTGTTAATTTTTAAAATGGTGGGAATAGCGCCTGCAAAAGTATCAGCCCCCGCTTCAAGCATTCCAAGCGGAGCCGCATACGCAGAAAGACCCGCATCAACAGCGAGCTGATAATGATAATGAGGATCATAAGCTGCTGTATTGCTTGCAAAGCTTCTGCCGGGACCATGTTCAAACCCCTGATCCACAGGAAGAATGATCACTCGTCCGGTGTTACCGAGTCGGCCGTGGGTTAAAAGACGAGCAAGGTTTGTTTTTGTTCCAGGGTTATCACTTTCATAATAACTTAAAATCTTTTTGATTTTATTGTTAATTTTCATGGGGTTTCCTTTAAAAATACCAAAATGGTCGGAGCGGCGGGATTTGAACCCACGACCCCCACACCCCCAGTGTGATGCGCTACCAGGCTGCGCTACGCTCCGATTAATGGCGACTATAAAGGGGTTATTTCAGCCATGCAAGATGGTTCCAGAAAAAAATATAGTATCTTATAAATTTGTCATTGTGAGTATTCATTCATTTTTTGCAAGTTTCACTATGAAGAAATGATAATTGACATATTGGAACAGTGATCTAAGGTTAGATTGTCCAAAATATAAATTATTATTTTCAAAAATTAGGAGGATTTTTACATGAAAAAAGATAACTTTTCCGTTTTAATCTGTTCTTTTTTAATCTTATTTATAGGGGCAACATTTTTAACACCACTCCAACTTTTGGCTTCAGATGATTTTAAAGACGAGGGAGCTGCTTTAGTTGACACTCCTGCCAAAGCAAATAAAGTTTCAGTTGTAAACAAATTATGCAGTTTAACAAATATAGCGAACCAACTGGAAATCCATGCAGAAAGAGCAGAAGGACGCATACGCAAAGTTACTCAGCTTGTAGAAGATTCAGCAGATGATATTGCAGAAGATCGTGATTCTATTGATTTTAAAGCCCTTGTTAAAACGGCGATGCCACAAGGAACTGAGGACGCTTTACAAAAAATTCATGGCGCTCATGAGCGCATTGCTGCTGCTTATGAAGTTTCAACCCCAGCAGCTAACCTCACTTTTAGAGTAAAAGAGTTTGAACAAGAGGCTGCGAAGACTCGCCAAGATATGCTTCGTCTAAAAGAGCAAACAGGTAAAAGTGGAGATGTTCAAAAAATGCTTGAAGACCAACATAAAACCCGTATTAAAGGTCTGGAAGACCAAATTGCTGCAGTTACTAAGCAAAAAGGCGAAGAGGTAGCAGCAAAAGTAGCAGAAAAACAACGTGAATTTGATGAAGCTAAAATTGCGCATCAAAAAGCGTTTGATGCGGTTACCAAAGAAAGAGAAGATGCAAAAGCGCAAGCCGCTGCAAAGCAAACTGAACTTGAGACAGCCAATAAGGAAAAGGCTGGCATTCAAGCAAATCTTCAAACCGTTACGAAGCAAAAAGATACGGCTGAGCAAAAGGTCGTAACCCATACTCAAGGTTTGAAAGCTCTTGGTGTCTTGTTTGACGGAAAAGATCTTAAGGCAGTCGATGAGAAAACAACTAGAGATATGCTACAAGCTATCCAAGCTAAATTAACAGAATTAGCAAAGTAAAGTCAAAAACGGTATCAGTATGCTTGGTTAAGAGCATACTGACTACTCTATTCTTAATAAGTGGGCTTAAAACTTACTTTTTTCCTCTATAAAGCCCGCTCTAGCAGGGAGCCGGTAAGAGATAAAGATCATTTCTTAATTATGATCGACCTCTTATGGAGCGAATAAATTCCCAAAAAATGTGGCTTTATCTCTTTTGTTATGCTTTCCAAATTCCCTCCATGACCGTCACTGCCTCCCCTTTCAAAAACACACGGTCACCTTGTACTTGGAGGTGTAAAATTCCACCTCGGGGGCTGGCTTGGTATGCACTGAGTACCATTTTTTGCAATTTCTGAGACCAAAAATAGGCCAGCTTGCGATGAGCATCGCCGGTCACAGGATCCTCATTAATGCCAATGCGGGGAGAAAAAAATCGAGAAACACAGTCATAGGTCTTGCTTGCTGCGGTTACAATGAGTGCTCTGGTGGTGATTTGTTGGATTTTTGCAAAATCTGGGCTCAATTGTTTAACCATATCTTCGTTTTTCAGCATAACGATAACGTCATCGGATGATTCGACAGCCTCTATAATGTTATCTTGGTTGATTTTCAAAGCTGATGCAAATACGGAAGTGTCCAGTTGCTTGCCGGTCTTTTGCAAAGGAAAATCCAGAACAAGCCCATCTTTCTCCCGCTTGGAGTGTAGGGGGCCAGAAAGTGAGTCAAAGGTTATTTGATTATCGGGGACTAAATTTTCTTGAAACAAAATGTGTGCAGAGGCCAGGGTAGCATGCCCGCACAGCGTCACTTCAACTATGGGCGTAAACCAACGAATGTGGAAACGTCCGTCTCTCAAAGGTTTAACAAAAGCTGTTTCAGAGAGATTCATTTCTGCTGCAATTGAAACTGCATTTTCAGGAAAATCAGACACAATCATTACTGCAGCTGGATTGCCCGAGAATGGTTTATTTGTGAAAGCATCAACGATCCAAATTTTGTTATTATGCTTCATCCAGTTGAGCTCCCTTCGGTCGTCTTTTGAGTGAATAAATCACACCAAACATAACATGAGTGTCAAAAGATCAACAATGTGTCTTTTTGCATATGCGGAGAAAAGTTTCGTTCGTTAAACAAAAGAACCTCAGATATCCTTGTTTAATTTAGGTCTGCTTGCTTTAGAGCAATTTTGGTAAGAGAGGGGGGATAAAGTGTGCCTTAAATTTATTTTGAGTCAAAACGCAAATACATAAGAAATTTGGATTTTTAATGCTTTTTAGTTGAATTTTATTAAAATCTTAAATTATTGTGGGAAGGTTGATTAATTTTATGGAGGAAATATGAATAAATTTCAAACGCTTGCTTTGATTGCGGCAAGTTTAGTTGGTAGTGTAAGTCCTGTTATTGCCGGCGGTTACGAAGCAAAACTCTGGAACTCAGACAGCATTGGAGAAGCGCTCGCTGGAAGTTCGGTCAAAGAAGGTGATATCACAACAATGACACGAAATCCTGCCTCAGCATTAGGCTTTATGACTTCGTCTTATCAAGTTGCTGTTATCGGAAATACGGTACTTCCAAAAATCAAATTCAAGAATAAAGGCTCAACAGTTGCAAACGGAGCTGCTTTAACAGGGAACAATGGCGGTAATGCTGGAAAAGATGCATTTGTTCCTGCGGCTTATTTGGCTTGGAATTTCAATAAACAAGTTAAGTTTGGGCTTGCGATCACTAGTCCTTGGGGTCTCAAGACTGACTATGAAAAGGGCTGGGCCGGTCGTTATCATGCGTTGGGGTCAGAGTTAAAAACGATAAATATCATGCCTGCGGTTGCGTATAATTTTAATGACCAACTTGCCATTGGTGGTGGTGTGCAAATTCAATATATGGATGTTAAGTTAACGCGTGCGATCGATTTTGGCGCAGTTGTGAATAACCAGCTCGGAGCTCCTGTTTTACCTTTACAAAATCCCAACTTAGAAGGCGACGTTAAACTTAAAGGCGATAGATGGGGCTATGGCTGGAATGTGGGCTTGGCTTATCGTCTTTTAAAAAACCTTCGCATTGGGTTGAACTATAATAGTCATATTCATCATAAACTTGCTGGAAAAGCGCACTTTAGTAAACCTGCCATTTTAGCTGGTGCTTTAAATGCAGTTAGAGATCAAGGTATTAAAACAGATGTAAAAACACCTGAACGCGTTGTATTTGGTGCAGCGTGGGATTTTCATCCTCAACTAACGTTGTTAGGAGAAGTGAACTATACCCATTGGAAACGCATGAAAGAGATTAATGTGCGATTCCCAACAACAGCAACACCTGCAGATATCACTCCCATGAAATGGCGTGATACGTTTTCTTATCATGTGGGGTTGAACTGGCGGGCTTGTGAAGAATGGACATTCCGCACCGGATATGCTTTTGATCCATCTGCTGTTCGTGATTCTTATCGTATTCCGTCGGTTCCGGATCAAGATCGTCATTGGGCAGCTTTAGGCGCAACATGGTCGCCAGCTGCGGCTAAAGGTTTGACCTTTTCAATCAACTATGCCCATGAATTCGTTCGTAAAGCGAAGAGCAATCTACGGCCGACAGGTGAACAAGCTATCCGTGGTAACTTGATAGGTTCCTATAAAGCGAGCGTTGATTTGGTGAGCGCTCAGATTAAGTGGCGTTTCTAAAAGCTTCTTAAAGAAAAGAAATAAAAGGTGCGTGAATCTATCACGCACCTTTTTTTTAATCATTTTTTAATAAAAATTATTTCAAAATATAGGTAAGGAAAGAGGAATAAACATGGGTAAACAAAAAAAATCTGAACATTTATGGTTAAAAAAGTATCCGCAGGATATTCCTTGGGATGTACAATTTATTGGTAAACCAGCTTATGAGTTGCTTGAGGAAAGTGCCAACCGTTTTCCCTCAAGGCCATGTATTGATTTCTTAGGCAAAAAGTTTAGCTATCAAGAAGTGCTGATACTCGTGAATAAGGTCGCTAAAGGATTGCAAAACCTTGGTGTTAAGAAAGGCACGAAGGTTGGAATTTTTATGCCTAACGCTGCTTATTTCCCCATTTTTTATTTTGGGATCTTGAAAGCGGGAGGTGTTGTTGTCAATTATAGCCCGCTTTATGTCGTGAACGAAATTGCTGATCAAATTCGAGATTCTGATACTGAAATGATGGTTACGCTTGATCTTGATGTTCTTTATTCGAAGATTCTAGCGGCACAAAAAGAGACTGACCTTAAGAAGATTATTGTTTGTTCTGTAAAAGATATCCTGCCATTTCCCAAAAATCTTCTTTTCCCTCTTTTGAAAAGAAAAGATCTCGCGTCCATTTTATGGGACCAACGTCACATTTGCTTTAAAGAGCTCATTGATAACGATGGGCAACCTAAAGCTGTCAAGATTGATCCTGAAGAAGATATCGCTGTTTTCCAATATACAGGAGGCACAACAGGGATTCCCAAAGGGGCAATGTTGACGCATGCGAATATCTATATTAATGCTCAACAAGCTCGGATGTGGTTTTCAAAAGTCGATGAAGGAAATGAGCGTATTTTAGCGGCTCTTCCTCTTTTTCACGTCTTCGCAATGACAGCCATTATGACATTAGCGATAAGGTCTGGGGCTGAAATGTTCATGATGTTCCCAAGATTTAATGTCGATGAAGCCATGAAAATGATTCAAAAGCATAAAATTACATTTTTTCCGGCTGTTCCAACAATTTATACAATGATTAACAATCATCCTGATGTTAAAAAGTTTAACTTAACAAGCTTAAAAGCTTGTTTGTCAGGAGGGGCACCTCTGCCAGTTGAAGTCAAAAAGCAATTTGAAGAGTTAACCGGTTGCAAACTTGTGGAGGCTTATGGCCTGTCAGAAACATCGCCAGGCGCCACTTCTAATCCTCTTTATGCTCTTAATAAAGCAGGCTCCATAGGCATTCCTTTGCCGGGTACGGAAGTCCATATTATGTCTGTTGAGAAAAAAAACCAAGAAGTTTCCCAAGGAGAGCGAGGCGAAATATGCATCAAAGGTCCCCAAGTCATGAAAGGGTATTGGAAGCGTCCTGAAGACACGCAAAGTGTATTCCAAGATGATTATTTTCGCACAGGTGACATCGGTTATATGGATGAAGACGGGTATATTTTTCTCGTAGATCGCATTAAGGATTTAATAATTTGTAGTGGTTATAATGTTTATCCTCGCGTTGTTGAAGAAGCCATTTATCAGCATCAAGCTGTTGAAGAAGTGACGGTCATTGGTGTGCCGGACAAGAAACAAGGGGAAAGTGTTAAAGCTTTTATCAAGCTCAAGACAGGTAAAAAGGTGACGGCACAAGAAATAAGAAGTTTCTTAACAGACCGTTTGTCGGCTGTTGAAATGCCAAGATATCTTGAATTTCGGGATGCGCTTCCCAAAACCATGATTGGAAAGCTGTCTAAAAAAGAGCTTCGCGCAGAAGAAGTAAATAAACCAAATAAAAAGACAATTTAGTCATTAAAGAGGGGGTTACGATGACAACAAATGCAATTATTGCCGGATATGTGAGATCACCTTTCACCTTTGCGAATAAGGGAGAGCTTACAAAAGTGAGGGCAGATGATTTAGTGGCTTTGGTTGTTAAAGGGCTCCTTCATAAAACAGGGATTGTGGCTGAAGATATTGAAGATTTACTTTTAGGGTGTGCGTTTCCTGAAGGTGAGCAAGGCTTAAATTTGGCTCGATTAGTTGTTTTGCTTGCAGGTCTTCCTCTGTCTGTGGGAGGCGTTACCATTAACCGATTTTGTGGGTCTTCCATGCAAGCCATCCATTCTGCAGTAGGGGCCATTCAAGCGGGAGCAGGCGAGGTTTTTATCTGCGCGGGCGTTGAATCGATGAGTCGCGTGCCCATGGGAGGCTTTAATCCGATGCCAAATCCTAACCTTTATGAGGCCATGCCAGCTGCTTACATGTCTATGGGAGAGACGGCGGAAAATGTTGCACGACGTTTCGAAATTTCAAGGAAATTGCAGGAAGAATTTGCGGTTGAGAGCCATAAAAGAGCAGCAGCAGCACGTGAAAATGGTCAGTTGGAAGAAGAAATTATAGCTATTTCTTCCCGCGATCAAATCATCAATAAAGATGGTTGTATTCGTCCAGAGACGACTGCTGAAGTGTTGGCTACACTTAAGCCAGCCTTTGAGGAAGGAGGATCTGTTACAGCCGGGACTTCTTCACCCCTAACAGATGGAGCTGCGGCTGTGTTAGTTGTCTCTGAGGACTATGCAAAAAGAAATAATTTATCTTGTCTTGCGAGAATTAAAGCCATGGCTATTTCAGGGTGTGATCCTGAAATTATGGGAATTGGTCCTGTGAATGCAACACGTAAAGCATTGAAGCGTGCAGGACTTGAGGCTAAAGACCTTGATATTATCGAGCTTAATGAAGCATTTGCTTCTCAAGCTATTGCGTGTGTTAAAGAGCTGGGACTCGACCTTCAAAAAGTCAATATTGACGGTGGTGCGCTTGCCCTTGGGCATCCTTTAGGGGCAACTGGGGCGCGAATTACTGGAAAGGCGGCAGCTTTGCTAAGGCGTGAGCAAAAAAGATATGCGCTTGCCACGCAATGCATTGGCGGTGGCCAAGGGATAGCAACTATCTTGGAGGCATGCGAATGACTTTTGAGATTAAAAAAGTTGGTGTGATTGGGGCAGGAACGATGGGCAGTGGAATTGCGGCTCATCTTGCAAATGCTGGCGTTGAAGTTTTGCTGCTGGACATGCCGCAGTCAGGATTTGGAAAAAAAAATCACCTTGCAGAACAAGCGATTGAGCGACTACAAAAAGCGGATCCGGCGGCTTTTATGACGCCAAAGGCTGCTAAGTTTATCACCCCTGGCAATCTTGAGGACGATCTTGAAAAACTAAGTACGTGTGATTGGGTGATCGAGGCGATTATTGAGAATATTGAAGCAAAACAAGGTTTATATCAAAAACTTGAAAAACTTCTTCAGCCTCATGCAATTATCTCCTCCAATACATCGACGATTCTATTGCAAGAGCTTATTAAAAATAGGACGAGTGCTTTCCAAGCGTCCTTTATGATTACGCATTTCTTTAATCCTCCCCGATATATGCGTTTGCTTGAAATCGTAAAAAGTCCTCTCACTGATCCAAAAAAAGTTGAAGCTATCAAGCTGTTTGCAGATCTTAAATTAGGCAAAAGTGTTGTTGATTGCCATGACACCCCTGGATTTATTGGAAATCGTATCGGTGTTTTCTGGCTGCAGCTCGCAGTTTTAGAAGCTATTCAGCAAGGTATCAAAGTTGAAGAAGTAGATGCTCTTTTCTCTAAACCGATGGGCATCCCCAAGACAGGTGTTTTTGGCCTAATTGATTTAGTTGGGCTCGATTTAATGCCATTAATTGGGAAGAGCATGAGAGATACTCTTCCTTCTCATGACCCTTATTGTCAATTAGAGCAAGAGACACCTTTAATCCAAAAAATGATTTCAGAAGGATATGTTGGTCGTAAGGGAAAAGGCGGATTCTATCGAATCAATCGTGAGGATGGGACTAAAACGAAAGAAGTTATTGATCTTATAACAGGGGCTTACAGTAAGGCAAACAAGGCTAAACTTTCTGCTTTAGAAAATACATCAACGCTCAAAGATCTTCTTTCTTATCCTGATCGTTATGGAAAGTATACATGGTCGGTTCTTTCTCAACTTCTTTGTTATGTTGTTTCTAAAGTAGATGAAATTGCTGATGACATTATGGCTATCGATACCGCGATGAAGCTTGGGTATGGATGGAAATATGGTCCTTTTGAATTATTAGATAAGATTGGAACAACATGGTTTGTACAAAAGTTGAGAGAGGAAGGAAGAGATGCGCCACCTTTCTTAGAAAAGGTTGATTCACGATCCTTCTACAAAGTGCAAGATGGCAAACTTCACTATTTAACGCTTGAGGGGAACTATCAGGAGGTTCAACGATGCACGGGGCAACTCTTTCTCTCTGATATTAAAGTTGCTTCACAACCTCTTGCTAAGAATGGTTCTGCAGCATTGTGGGATATAGGCGATGGAGTTGTTTGTCTTGAATTTACGAGCAAGATGAATTCAATTGATCTTGATATTATGAAAATGATCAACAAGGCCATTGAAATTGTTCAAAAAGATTACAAGGCTCTCGTTATTTATAATGAAGCGCAAAATTTCTCAGTAGGCGCGAATCTTGGACTTGCCTTATTTGCCGCAAATTGTGCCTTGTGGCCTCTTATTCAACAACTTGTTGGCGAAGGGCAACAATCTTATAAAGCCCTTAAATACGCACCTTTCCCTGTAGTAGGCGCGCCATCGGGCATGGCTTTAGGCGGAGGGTGTGAAATTTTATTGCATTGCGATGCCGTTCAAGCTCATGCAGAGACCTATATGGGTCAGGTTGAGGTTGGTGTTGGGCTTATACCTGCATGGGGAGGCTGTAAAGAAATGCTTGGGCGTTGGCTCAATCATCATAAGCGGCCTGGTGGAGCGATGGTCGCTATTGGGAAAGTTTTTGAAATGCTTGGCACCGCAGTTGTGGCGAAGTCTGCATTTGAAGCAAAAGATCTTTTATTTATCAAAGAAAAAGACGAAATAACGATGAATCGTGATCGTTTATTAGCTGATGCTAAACGAAAAGCGCTTGAACTTGCAAAAGACTACCATCCTCCCCAAGAACATACTTATTCTCTTCCAGGTGGTGTTGCCCGTGTGGCTCTTTCAATGGCTGTTAAAGGTTTTGTGAAGGCCGGAAAGGCAACCGCCTATGATGAAATAGTATCAAAACATCTAGCCACAATTTTAAGTGGTGGGGATGTTGATATTATGGAAACTCAAGGAGAAGAAGAGATTCTAAAACTTGAGAGGGAAGCATTCATGTCGTTAATTAAAAACCCAAAAACCCTTGCGAGAATGGAGCACATTCTTGCAACAGGTAAGCCTTTGAGGAACTAGAGAATGCCAATTTATAAAGCCCCCCTGCGTGATATGAAGTTTGCCATGCAAGAGCTTTTTGCAAGCTCTGAGCAACCTACTTTACCTGGATTTGAAAATTTATCAGAACAAGATATTGAAATGATTCTTGCTGAAGCTGCAAAGTTCTGTGAAAACATTCTTTTTCCGCTCAATTTAAGTGGTGATACGGAAGGGTGTCATTGGGAAAATAGGGAGGTGAAGACACCAAAAGGATTTAAAGAAGCATACAAAGAGTTTGTGAATAGTGGGTGGGCTTCTCTTGCTTGCGAACCTGAATTTGGGGGGCAAGGGCTTCCAGAGACCATAGCCCTTGCTGTTGAAGAGATGGTTTGTTCTTCTAACCTTTCTTTTGGGTTATATCCTGGGCTTACACGAGGCGCTTATCAGCTTCTTTTAAAGCATGGAACGGATGAATTAAAACACCATTACCTTCCGAAAATGGTTGAAGGTATTTGGAGTGGTACCATGTGCTTAACCGAACCGCATTGTGGAACGGATTTAGGTTTAGTGCGGACCAAAGCTCTTCCCCAATCAGATGGAAGCTATAAGATTACGGGGACAAAAATCTTTATTTCTTCTGGGGAACATGATCTTACAGAGAATATTATCCACTTCGTACTTGCACGCACCCCTGAGGCACCTGCTGGTATTCGAGGCGTTAGTTTATTCCTTGTGCCCAAGTTTTTAACAACCTCGAATGGGGAAATTGAGGGGCGCAATTCTGTTTATTGTGATTCTATTGAACACAAAATGGGGCTTAAAGGTTCTGCGACATGTGTGTTGAATTTTGAAGAAGCCACAGGGTGGCTTGTGGGGACTCTTTATAAAGGGGTCGCTAATATGTTCACGATGATGAATAATGAGCGTTTAGCTGTTGGTAATCAAGGGCTAGGAATTGCAGAAATTGCATATCAGAATGCCCTCTCTTATGCAAAAGAAAGATTACAGGGAAGGTCATTGACAGGTATAAAACACCCTGAGAAAGCAGCTGACCCTATTATCGTTCATCCAGATGTGCGTAAGATGTTGCTTACAATGAAAGCATATAATGAAGGCAACCGTATGCTTGGGACTTGGGTCTCTTTTTATATTGCCCGTTCTCAAAAAGCTGAAAATGAAACAGAGCGTGAAGAGGCTGATGAATTTGTTCAGTTGATGACACCTATTGTTAAAGCCTTTATGACTGATTGTGGGACAGACGTTGCAAGTCTAGGAATACAAGTCTATGGAGGACATGGCTATATTCATGAGCATGGCATGGAGCAGTATATGCGGGATGCGCGTATTGCCCAAATCTATGAAGGTACGAATGGAGTCCAAGCCCTTGACCTTGTGGGACGTAAAATTCCCACGGCAACAGGTCGATATTTACGTCGATTTTTTCATCCAGTTTACAATTATATTCAAGAAAAACAGCATGATGAATCATTGGCAGAGTTTATAGCGCCTCTTCAAAAAGCATTTGATCGACTTCAACAAGCAACCATCTCTTTGGCCCAGCGTGGGTTAAGCAATCCTAATGAGATGGGAGCGGCAGCTTCTGATTATTTGCGAATGTTTGCTTTGACGGCACATGCTTATTTATGGGCAAAGGCTTGTGAAGTTGCTTACGCAAAAAAAGAGGGTCATGATAAAGCTTTTTATGAGAGCAAAATAGTCACGGCGCGATTTTTTATGCAAAAAATCCTTCCACAAACCTCTTCTCTTTTTGCGTGCATTATGGCGGGTTCTAAGCCCTTGATGGAGATGAAAGAAGAAGAATTTGGACCTTTCTAAGGTTATTGGAATATAAAAATAGTTTGTGGGGACGTTTGTATGAATCTAATTATTCGTTTGTTACGTATCTTTTTACATTCATTTTTCCGTATACCGCTTGATTTTTTTGAGACATCCATTGTTTTCTTTAGGGTCGCCCCCACAGACCTTGATCTAAACCTGCATATGACCAACTCGCGATATTTTAGTGTTATGGATTTAGGACGTTTAGATCTTCTTTTACGCTCGAAAGGACGAACTCTTATCTTCAAGAAAAAATGGCAAGCTGTTATTGGGGCTAGCCATATCAGTTTTCATCGTGCTTTAAAGTGTTTTCAAAAATTTGAGGTTCATAGTCGCATTATTGGTTGGGATGAAAAATGGTTTTATATTGAACAACGCATTTTTTCCAAAGGACAACTAATGACTGTCGCAATTATAAAGGCTCTTTTTATCAGTAAAAAAGGTTCTGTTCCCACACAAAAGGTATTTTCGGAATTAAAAGTCGTGTTTGAAAAAGAGCGTTTGACGCCCATAATAAAGCATTGGCTTGAAATGAAAGAGTCCATGCGAGAAAAGAGTTGATTCTATGACAAATTTACGAGGAAAAACGATTTTTATCACGGGTGGAAGTCGTGGTGTGGGACGAGCATTGGCATTAAAAGCGGCTCAAGAAGGTGCGCATATTGTTATTGCAGCAAAAACGGTCGAGCCTCATCCAAAATTAGAAGGAACCATCTATACTGTTGCTACAGAGATTGAGAAACTTGGAGGAAAGGCTCTTCCTTTGCAGTGTGATATTCGCGACGAGGGACAAATTCAAGCTGCTGTTGAACAAGCAGTAAAAACTTTTGGTGGAATTGATATTCTTATCAATAATGCAAGTGCAATCTATTTGGCTTCTACCCTCGAAACCCCTTTAAAACGTTTTGATCTTATGTTTTCAGTCAACGTTCGCGGGACTTTTGCGACAACACAAGCTTGCTTGCCTCATTTGAGAAAAGCTAAAAACCCGCATGTCCTTACCTTGTCACCTCCTTTGAATATAAAGGCTAAATGGTTTGAGAAACATGGTGCTTATACGATGTCTAAATATGGGATGAGCATGTGTGTTCTTGGGATGGCCAAAGAATTTGAAGAAGAAGGTGTTGCCTTTAATGCTTTATGGCCGAAGACCATCATTGCAACCGCTGCAGTTGAAATGTTAGGGGGACAATCACTGATTCAGGCTGCACGAAAACCTGAAATTGTAGCCGATGCTGCTATTTTCATTCTTAAGCGTGACAGTCGTACCTGTACGGGCCAATTTTTTATTGATGAAGATGTTTTAAAAGCAGAAGGAATAACAGATTTTTCGTCTTACGCTCAAGATTCTGCGTCAACCTTAATTCCTGATTTTTTCTTAGACTAGAAAAAGATAAAAAATTATCTTACTAGTTACTGAACGATATTTCATAAAGAAGAAAAAACTAAAGATGAAAAAATATATCCTTCTTTTAATAGGACTCTTCTTGAACTTAAATGCTCAAAGCTTGGATGGATCAGGTCTAATTGAGAATAAAGTGAAGACGATTATCCCTCAAGTTGATCAATTCATCACATCTTATTTAAAAAAGTTAAAAGCACCTGGTTGCGTTGTTGCGATTGTTGGTCCTGAAGAGGTTTATTTCTTAAAAGCTTATGGAGTTAAGAAATTAGGGAAAGCAGATCTGCTGACGCCCCGGACGATCTTTCAATTTGCCTCAGTTTCAAAAACAATTTCTGCAACTCTTGCCGTCAAACTTCATCATGCTGGAAAGCTATCTTTAAATGAGCCTATTAACAATTATCTTTTGAACTTCAGCTTGAACGGGACACAACAGCCATTATGCCTAAAGCATATTATTAGTCATACAAGTGGTTTATCAAATAAAGGTATGAATGCCCTCATTGAAAGTTGTGCTCCTCGTAAGAGTTTATACGATCGTGTTCAAAGCCAACCCGTTTCTACTCAACCAGGGAAGTGGTTTGACTATCATAATATTGTGTATGGTCTTGTTGAAGATGTTCTTGTATCAGCTACAGGAGAATCTTTTCTCGAACTTTTGCAAGGCAATCTTTTTAAACCACTGGGGATGCGGCAAGCGAGTGTTGGTTATCAAAATATGATCATTGCTAAAGATCGAGCCTATCCTCATGATATATCAGTTAAATCTAAAATTTTACATCCTGCTAAGAATTATTCTAGATGTTATTATTCTGTTTTAGCATCTGCTGGCATGAATGGATCCATATTAGATCTTATACCTTTCTTACAAGCGCAATTAGGCGGGAGACCTGAAGTTTTATCTTCTCAAGATTTAAAAATGCTTCATGCCTCTCAAATTAAGGCCCCTGAAACGCTAAAGAAAATAAAAGAGAAATTTCCACATATAAGTGATTCTGGTTATGCCTTAGGTTGGCGATGGATGGATTATGCAGGAGAAAGAGTTATGTATCATGGAGGATGGGTCAATGGTTCTCGACCAATGATCGCTTTCTTACCAAAATATAAAGTTGGTATCGTTATCCTTCATCATGCTGAAACTCCTTTTTCTTTTAGGACAACGATGAAATTTCTAGATCTTTTTTTGGGGGTGAGTTCTAGCAATCAAGAAAGTCAACGATCGAAAAAGAAAACAAAAAAACCCATTAAAGAAAACAAAAAAGTCATTTTAAAACAAACTCTATACATCAATTCCTTGAGCGAAAGCAGCATTTGCTTGAATAAAGTTAAAGCGTTTTTCAGGGCGGCGCCCCATTAAAGCATCAACAAAGTCTTCTATTACAAGCGTGCCATTATCATCAAAATTTGCTTCAATTTCAGTTTGAGGAAGATGAACTTGCAACAAGGTTCGTGTTTTTGGATCTAAGGTTGTCTCTTTGAGTTGTTGCCAGGCCATTTCCCCTAATCCTTTAAAGCGACTTATTTCAATTTTTCCACGGCCTGTGAATTCCTTTTTTAAGAGTTCATCACGATGGGCATCATCGCGGGCATAGAGGCTTTTGGTACCTTGTGTAATTCGATAAAGGGGAGGCAGGGCAAGATAAATATGACCTTTTTCGAGAATAGGTCGCATTTCTTGAAAGAAAAAAGTTAATAAAAGCGAGGCAATATGTGCACCATCCACATCAGCATCTGTTAAGATAATGACACGTCCATAGCGTAGTTGAGAGGGATCGCAATTCTTGCCTGTACCACATCCTAAAGCTTTACCCAAATCTTGAATTTCTTGATTTGCTTTAAGCTTATCGCTTGAAGCGCTTGCGACATTAAGAATTTTTCCGCGTAAAGGCAAAACAGCTTGGTTTTTTCGATTCCGCCCTTGCTTAGCAGGACCGCCTGCGGAATCACCCTCGACTAAGAAAATTTCTGTTTCGTGAGGAGTCTCAGAAATGCAATCAGCAAGTTTCCCCGGTAAACGTAAGCGCCGAGTCGGTGTTTGGCGTAAAGTCTCTTTCGCTTCTTTACGTCTCAACCGTTCATCAACACGTTCAAGGATATGATTCAAAAGAGTTTCTGCAACATCTCGTTGGCCAGATAACCAATGATCTAAGTGGTCTTTAATAACAGTCTCGACGGCACGCGTTATTTCATTGTTAACAAGCTTTTCTTTGGTTTGTCCCTGAAAATGAGGATTTCGAATAAAAGCAGAGAGAAGCATCGCTGCACCAGAAGTGCAATCCTCCGGTGTAATTTGTGCTACTTTACGGTTACCCAAGCGTTCACCAAATCCTCGTATTGCTTTTGTTAAAGCCTGTCTCAGGCCGGTTTCATGAGTGCCCCCTAAAGGCGTGGGGACGGTATTACAGTATGAATGTGAAAATCCTTCTCCTTCAAGCGGCCACGTCACCACCCATTCGACACGGCCTAAATTATCTGGAAGCTCTGCTTCTCCACTAAAAGGCTCAGGACAAACTAAAGGTGCATCTTTAAGAGCTTCAAGTAAGTAATCCTTGAGCCCCCCAGGGAAATGGAAGATATCTTTGGCCGGGAGATTATCTTCAGGCTTAAGTAATGAGAGATCACAAATCCAATGGATCTCAATTCCTTTAAAAAGATATGCTTTTGAGCGAATCATACGATAAACAAGAAGAGGTTTAAAATGGGCGTGTGCCCCAAAAATTTCTGGGTCGGGGTGGAATCGAATCGTTGTTCCACGACGGTTACTAATAGGGCCTTTATTCGTTAAGGGAGATGCAACATGGCCGCGACTATAATGTTGGCACCATAGTTGTTTTTGGGCAACGATTTCAACAGTCAAATGATCGGAAAGAGCGTTCACAACAGAAAGCCCAACACCATGGAGTCCTCCAGACGTTTCATAAACATCTCCGCCAAATTTTCCACCTGAATGCAGTGTCGTGAGGATGACTTCTAAGGCAGATTGATTTGGGAATTTAGGATGGGGATCAATAGGGATACCTCGGCCATTATCGCGAATAGTCACAAAGCCATCGGCAGACAACTCAACGTCGATTTTAGAGGCATGACCTGCAACAGCTTCATCCATTGCATTATCAACAACCTCGGCAATCAGATGATGTAAGGCACGTTCATCGGTGCCACCGATATACATGCCTGGACGGCGACGGACAGGCTCTAAACCTTCTAAAACCTCGATGTCTTTTGCGCTGTAGTCTGTTTTCGTTGTCTTGCGGGGTACTTGAAAAAGATCAACCATGGCTTTCATACTTTATAAAATTTGTTTATAGTTCATTATCATTTTGGAGTTAAATAATAATGCATTCCTTTCTCTCTTATTTAACCATTGCGGCCCTGATTGCAACTTTTATTGTGTTAATCATGGGGCTGGCAACCTTATTCTTGCAAGGCAAAGACGCGCATCTGAAAAGTAACAAGTTTATGCGCTGGCGGATTCTTCTGCAATTTGCGGCCCTGTGTTTATTTGCTTTGCTTCTTCTGCTTCAGAAAAAGGGGTAATAATGGTTAAGCTAACTAAAATATATACAAAAACAGGTGATTTGGGAAGTACGGGCTTAGGAGATGGAACGCGCCGAAAAAAGTACGATAGTAGAATTGAAGCTATTGGTGCAATAGACGAGGCCAATGCAGCAATAGGGATAGCTCGGCTTCATACTCAGAACAATGATGATCGCATGTTAGCTCATATCCAAAATGACCTATTTGATTTAGGGGCTGATTTGTGTTTGCCCCATGATCGACGGTCAAAGCCTACCTTAAGAATTACGCATAAACAAGTCGAACGCCTTGAAGGTGAAATTGACCGCATGAATGAAGATTTGCAGCCGTTAAATTCATTTGTGTTGCCAGGGGGTAGTCATGCAAGCGCTAGTTTGCATCTAGCACGCACCATTGTTCGGCGTGCTGAAAGAGTCGTTTATGCTTTAAATGAGAGAGAATCTCTTAATCCAGAAATTGGGATGTATCTCAATCGTCTTTCCGATCATTTATTTGTTCTGGCACGGGTTTTGAATGATCAAGGACGGGCAGATGTTTTATGGCAACCTGGTGAAAATAGGTAATTTAAATTAAACTAATTGACGGAAAATCGTACTCAAGCTCTTGTTGACAGCCAGATAGCAGCTCGTGTGATAGCTTTAATGCTGTTGCGTAAGATAGCAAAGCCTGGGGCATCAGCGGCGCCAGCTTCTAAGCCTTGATCTTTATGAGCAATTTCATCGTCACGGAAACGTTTAATTGTTGTCGCAAGCTCAGGTTCTAAGTTTTCCACCTCAAGCTCTTGTATTTGATTGGCATAATGTTGGTCAATGACCTCTTCGACTGCAACTGTGCATGCCATAGCTGCTTTTACGCCTAGTTTGGCTGTGATGGCTCCTAAAGCATATCCTCCGATATGCCATAAAGGGGTAAAAAAGGTTGGTTTTATATTCCGTTCAACCAGCAATTGGTTGAATGCATCAAGGTGTTCTTGTTCTTGTGCTTTCATGTTTTGAATAAGGGAAGAAGAAGGATGATTCTTTAAAACATCAAGTTGACCTTCATAAATACGAATGGCGCCATATTCACCAGCTTGATCAACGCGAATCATCTGTTTAATGCGTTCTTGGGGGGACAGCATGCCAGGGAGCAAACGTTTCATAAGGGCTTTCTTTCCTTTTTTTGTCTTCTCAGAAAATAAAAAGCGATGATTCCCAAAAATAGGCAGTAAAGGGCGTTATATCCAGCCATAGAGATGCCAAAGAGAGACCATTGGACATGATCGCAACGAACGGTTTCAGTATTTAAGAGTTGCTCTCGCATTTCCTCAATAGAGTTTCCAGAGAGTTTCTTGTTTTGGCACTGAGTGGGAGGCTCTACCCAATGGTGTTCAACAGCAACTTGATAGAAAGCGATACCGGCATTAATCACATATAAAATAGCTAAAAAGAGACTTATCTTTTTGGTGTGTCCTCTTAAGAAAGGTAATAATATTGCAGCACACCCAATTAAGCAGATAGCCATAAAAACGTATTGTTGAAAAAGGCATAATGAGCAGGGGCGTAACTTAAAGAAATGTTCAGCAACAAAGCCACTTAATAAGGCAAGGAAGGCAGCAAGGGTTAGAAAAAGAGGCTTCGAATAAAGAGAGTTTATTTTACACATGAAATAATTTTACTTGTAAGGATGTTATCCTATTACCATAAATACTTAACCACTAAAAATCCAAGAATTAAAACGCTCATACCACCAATTGTTACTAGTACGAGATTTTTCTCAATATAATTCTTGATACTAGGACCAAAATGCCACAATAAAAGGGCTAAGGAGAAAAAACGGAATCCACGGGCAACAATCGATGCTAAGATAAATGTACTTAAGTTAAGTTCAGCAACCCCGCTTGTAATCGTAACTATTTTATAAGGAATGGGCGTTAAGCCTTTTAAGGCAACAATCCAGAAACCCCATTTTTGAAAACTATGTTGCAATTGAACAAATCTTTCTTCAAGACCGTAGGCTTCGACAATCCACATGCCAAAAGTTTCGAACAAAGCATACCCGATGTAATAGCCTAGAACGCCACCAATAACAGAACTTAAAGTGCAAATAATAGCCAAAGACCAGGCTTTTTCACGATTTCCCAGAATCATAGCCATATAAAGAGGGTCGGGAGGGATAGGAAAAAAAGAACTTTCTGCAAAAGAAACGATTGTCAATACCCATAAAGCATGACGATGACCAGCAAAACTCATGATCCAATAATAGAGTTTATGAAGCATTAGCAACCTGAAAAAAGTAGTTCAAAATCCTGCTTAGCATCGTTAGAAAAGAGGCGCAATAAGATTTGAAAAAGAGTGTGTAAAAAGTCTATTTTGTGAAAATGGAAGATTAAAATATGAAAGTTTTTTACTTCTTGTTAAAAACATTTTATAGAATTACTTATATTTTAAAATATGAGAACCTAAAATGACATTCGCTTTCCACTCTAAAATTCTTGCTTATTTGGCTTTGAGTTTTTGTATTTCATTTTCTATGGTCAATGCTTCTGATATAGAGGAAGAAAAATCATCTTTATTGAAATTTATAAATGCATTTGGAAGTGTAAGTGTCAGTAAAGAAACTCCTAGTCTGGAGAAAACTTTAGAGTTTTCTGAATGGCAAGCAACCTTTGAAAAGGCAAAGCAAGAAGCCGCACAAAAATATGGTTATCTCCAGGATCTGAGAGAAGGGGATACGAAATCTTATTTTGAAAAAATAGAAGCACACCAAACATCTTTAGCGGAAACAGCTAAATTTCTTACGACAACAAAGATTAAAGAGCTGGCTAGCCGCACTGAAAATAAGGCTAAGGATATGTTTGTTGATTCAGCGACTATCTTTATTGTGTTAAGTAAATTCCATGAGAAGACTTTTGAATATCTTCCTAAGAGGCATAAACTTTTATCCCAAAGCTATGTTGGATTTTCAAGATATGAAGAAACAGACCAATTAAAACAACTTGGAGAACTTTTTAAAACCATCAATCCTTTAATGGCAAAATTTGTCGCAGAGCCAGATTTATATCAAAATTCAGATGCTTTAAAGGAAATATCAACGCCTATTCGAGTGGCTCAACAATTGATCGATGAGCTGAGTAAAGCAAAACTAAAGAAAAGAAAAGATTCAAGTCTTGCATGTGTGTCTCCTCGCTCTCCAGGAAGCTCAAAACCTGAAAAAAGTAAAGAAGATGAAAAAGATAAAGAAACAAGTCCAAGGTCAAAAACAGTTAGCTCGCCTTCTTCGAGCGCAGAGGCAACAACAGATCCGTTAAGAGCTTTCTCGAAAGAGATAGCGGTTAAAGCGCAACATGTAGCTTTTGAGCGCCAAAATAGTACGATCAGTAAAAGTGTAAATAACGGAAAATCAGATAACTAAAAAGTTATACAAGAAATATCTTATTTAAAAATTAAAAAGTTGACCTGAAGCGTGAGTTCGTTATGATGCGGCCCAGGCCCCTGTGGTGGAATTGGTAGACGCGGCAGACTCAAAATCTGCTTTCCGCAAGGGAGTGGGAGTTCGAGTCTCCCCGGGGGCACCATCTATTTAACTTACATTTTTTCCTTAAGGCCTTATGATGGCGCGAAAATTCACAGAATCTCATCTTATTATTGCAAGCCATAATCAAGGAAAAATAGATGAGATTTCTCATTTGTTAGTACCTTTTAAGGTTAAGGTGACTTCATCTGCAGCCTTAAAGTTGAGTGAACCGGAAGAAACAGGCGTAACTTATCTAGAAAATGCTCTTTTAAAAGCTAAAACATGTGTGGATGAAACAGGTCTGCCTGCTTTAAGTGATGATTCTGGGTTGGAAGTGGAAGCCTTAAAAGGGCATCCTGGCCTCCATACGGCGCCTTATGCAAAAGAGCATGGTGGTTATGAGAAGGTATTTGAACTTTGGGCGAAGAACGCTGAAATTCAAAAGAATTCTAAAGCTTCTTTTTATTGTGTCCAAGTTCTTTTGTGGCCAGATGGTCACCAAGAAATTTTTGAAGGACGGGTGAAAGGAAAATTAACTTTTCCTCCTCGAGGAGCGTATGGGCATGGTTATGATCCCATCTTTATTCCTGAAGGATTTAATAAGACAGCTGCTGAAATGTCGTTATCAGAGAAAAATAAGGTCAGTCATCGTTTCCTTGCGCTTCAGCAGCTTGTAGAATCTTGCTTTAAATGACGCAAGCTCTCGCGCTTTATATTCACTGGCCTTTCTGTCTTTCAAAATGTCCTTATTGTGATTTTAATAGTCATGTGCGTGAAAGAATCGATGAATCTCTGTGGCAAGAAACTCTTTTAAAAGAGCTCAACTATTTTGGACAGCTGACGCAAGGTCGATCACTTAAGAGTGTATTCTTTGGTGGGGGCACTCCTTCTTTAATGTCTCCTAAAACAGTAGAAGCCTTGTTGAATCAGCTCTCTGGTTATTGGCAGCTACAAGAAGACCTGGAGATCACGCTCGAAGCAAATCCAACGTCAATTGAAGCCAATAAATTTCGCGATTTTAGGTCTGCCGGCGTTAATCGCGTCTCGGTTGGTATTCAGGCACTTCAAGACCAAGACTTAAAATTTTTAGGACGTACCCATGGTCGGGAAGATGCTTTGAAGGCGTTAACGATTGCAAGAAACATATTTGATCGGTTTTCTTTCGATTTGATCTATGCACGTCCTCAACAAACCGTCAAGCAATGGCAAGAAGAGCTGACAGAAGCTTTAAGCTTAGCGCAAGGCCATTTGTCTCTTTATCAGCTGACAATTGAACAAGGAACAGCTTTTTATACTGCACATCAGCGCAAAGATTTTGCAATCCCAGATGATCATTTGGCGGCAGATTTATATGAAGCAACCCAAGAAATGATGGAGAAAGCGGGATTGCCAGCGTACGAGATTTCAAATCATGCGCGTCTTGGTCAGGAATCGCGCCATAACCTTGCTTATTGGCAAGGAGAAGATTATGCCGGCGTTGGGCCCGGCGCCCACGGTCGTTTAACGCTCGACAACGATAAATTTGCTTTTAAGGGTGTTCGAGCGCCTGAAGTTTGGATGAAAGCTGTTTTGGAAAGAGAACACGGCACTGATGAAAAAGTTAAACTTTCTGCTGAAGAAGTTTTTACTGAGCGGCTTATGATGGGGCTTAGGTTACGTAAAGGTATTCCTCGGAAAGAGCTTGAAAATCTTGCAGGAAGGCGAAATTTGAATGAGGTATTTCAAAATTCTGCTCTAGAAACTTTAGAGTCAGAAAATCTTATAAGGTTGAATGAAAGCGATTTCACTTTAACATCGAGGGGTTTGCAAAGACTAAATGCGATTTTGAATTTTTTATTAAGAAATTTAGCGCCTATATTTTAAATCATTCGCTCATTTCTTAATGAGCGACATTGTCCCTTGCCAACAATAATATGGTCAAAAACCTTAATTCTAAGACGCTCTGAAGCTTCTCTAATACGGAAGGTTGCTTCGATATCGGCATTGGAGGGGGTTGGATCACCACTCGGATGGTTATGCACGAGGATCAGGCCTGAGGCCCCTAATTCAAGAGCTCTTTTAACAATCTCACGTGTATAAATGGTTGCTTGATCAACCGTTCCATTTTGCTGAACTTCATCGGCAATCAAGTTATTTTGGCGATCAAGAAAAAGCAATCGTAACTGCTCATACTTAAGATCACGCATTGCGATTTCACAATAACTTAAAATCTGTGGCCATGATTTTAAAACGGGTCGTTGTAAGATCTCAGCCTTAAGGCATCGTTCTACGGAGACCTGGACAACTTTAAGCGCTGCAACTACAGCACTTCCTACACCTTTTACTTTTAAAAGGTCTTGGGTATCAGCACTTAAAATTTGGGGAAATGTTTTAAAGGTCATTAGAAGCTCTTTGGCGAGAGGTTTGACATCACCACGAGGATGGGCCGCGTATAAAATGAGCTCCAAGAGTTCATAATCAGCAAGGGCATCGCCTCCTCCTTTAAGGAATCTCTCTCGAAGACGAGCACGATGTCCTTCATAATGCTCTTTAAGTGCCAAGAAATTCTCCCTTTCATTTTTTTCTTGTTTTATCTTAACCAAAAAAGCGACAATCGAAAATATAAAGCTGAAAAACAGCACTTTAAAAATTCAAAATGTATAAAAGGTGGGGCCCTTGAATCAAAATACAGGGAAGGTGATTCAAAATTTTTTAAATCCTAAAGGGGTAAGAAAGCTCATCGCTTTAACGCTTATTTTTGGGCTCTTAATGGTGAGTAGCTTTTTAGTTTATACAATGGGGGGGACAAAACTCGCTTACGTTCATGGATTTTATATTCCCATCATTATATCTGGCATTATTTTTTCAGTCCCTGGTGGTCTCATTACAGCTTTCTTTGCTTCATTACTGTCGGGACCAATCATGCCTTTTGATGTTGCTTTGGAGATCGCTCAACCCTCTCAATCTTGGATGTTAAGAAGCCTGTTTTTCTTTATGGTTGGAGGGCTTTCAGGCATTGGAGCTAAAATAATTAAAGCTTATTTACAAGATCTTGAAAATCGTTTGATCACAGATTCTGTTACTCAGTTATTGAATAGTCGGGGGTTAATAGAAGAGTGGCATCAAAATTTTATGCCTAAACAAGATATGAAGCCTTCTTTAGTGATTTTACGTATTCATGAGCTTTCTTCTATAGAAGCTATTTTAAACCCAGATGAAATGGATCAGTTATTTAATAATGTGGCACGGGTTCTTAAAAATGTTGCTAAAGATTTAGGTGTTATTGCAACTTTAGAGGCAGGTACTTTTGCTCTTTTGCTTTATGGTTCAAAAAAAGTAAAAGAAACAATTGCGAAATGCCGACATGAATTAGGGAATGTTTTTACAATTAATAATATCCCCGTTTTTGTGAATATTTTTTATGGAATTGCAGAAATTCACAATACAAGAGAATCTATTATTGATTTTCTGCATCGTGGTCGTATTGCGGCTGACAAGGCAATCCGCAATAATTCTGAGATTGCTTTTTTTGAAGTCGAAGATGAGACACAGCTTTTAAGAAATGCCAAAATCGTCCATGATCTAAGCACTGCAATTGCCTCACCTGAGTTGAAACTTTTTTATCAGCCTCAAATTAAGCTTGAAACGGGCAGAGTTGAAAGACTTGAGGCTCTTGTGAGATGGCAACATCCGGAATTGGGGATGATTCCTCCAAGTGAATTTATTCCTCTTGCAGAAGGAACTCTCTTAATTAATCCATTCACCAAATGGGTATTAGACCAAACGCTTTCTCAGTTGGCTTCTTGGCGGGAAAAAGGTTGTGATTTGTGTGTGTCGATTAATTTTTCAATGAAAAATTTCTACGATTCAACAATTTTTGACCTTATTCACCAGTCACTTCAAAAATATAAAATTCCGGCGCAAAAGCTTGAAATTGAAGTAACAGAGACGGCATTTGCAGCCAATCTTCATCAAGTTGCTGATGTGTTACATACCTTACGAGAAATGGGTGTTCGTATAGCCATTGATGACTTTGGAACAGGACAATCTTCTCTCCATTATCTATTGGAATTACCTCTCGATGTTGTTAAGATTGATCAAGTTTTTATACGGAATATGCTTGAAAATCCTGACGCTGAAGCAATTGTGCGAAGTGCTATTTTACTTGGGCATGAGCTTAAGCTTGAGGTGGTTGCTGAAGGCGTTCAAAGTGAGGCTGAATTCAGAAAACTAAGGGATTTAAGGTGTGATTATGGACAAGGTTTTTATTTTGCTGAACCCATGGCGTCTGATTTCATTTCCTCTTGGTTATTAAAAGAGTCACCGCAATCTAGGTAACCGCTCGTATTTCCGCTATAAATTTTTAAATAGATGCGTATACTAGGAAAGATAAGACGTACAGGAGCATCAAGATTCGAACTTTAAGTTTTTTCTTAAGTTTATTCATTTCGCGTGACTTATTTGCTAAATACCCACTTCCGTGGCAAATAAATTTGCAAGAGGCTGCCACGCCTGTCGCCCAGCAGATTCACACCCTTCATAACATGCTGCTTGTTGTCATTGCATGTGTTGCGTTGGCTGTTCTTTTTCTTCTACTTTATGTTGTCTTGAGGTTTCGTGCTAAAAGGAATCCTGTTCCTTCAAAAACAACCCATAATCCTATTCTTGAAGTTGTATGGACTTTAATCCCCGCGATCATTCTTTTAGGAATTGCTTTTCCTTCATTTAAGTTACTTTATTTTATGGATAGGACCCATGAGCCTGAAATGAGTCTTAAGGTTACAGGACATCAATGGTATTGGAGTTATGAATATCCAGAAGAAAAAATAGCTTTTGATAGTTATATGATTCAAGATGCAGATTTAAAACCAGGCCAACAAAGATTGCTTGAGGTTGATCATGAAATTGTTGTTCCAATTGAAACAAATATTCGTATTTTAGTCACCTCTGCAGATGTGCTTCATAGTTGGGCGATGCCTGCATTGGGAATCAAGCAAGATACTATTCCAGGTCGACTTCGAGAAACCTGGATGCGCATTTTGAAAAAAGGAACTTATTATGGTCAGTGTTCTGAGCTTTGTGGCGTAAATCACGCCTTTATGCCAATCAAAATTAGGGCAGTCTCTAAGCAAGAATATGAACAATGGCTTCATGAAGCAAAACAGAAATTTGCATCCTAGATAGAAGAATAAGGTGATACATTATGCATGAATTAGAGCATACTCCTAAAGGGTGGAGACGGTGGGTTTTTTCAACGAATCATAAAGATATAGGGACTCTTTATATCATATTTTCAATAAGTGCGGGTCTTTTGGGGGCATTCTTATCCGTTTTAATGCGCCTCCAACTTGCACAACCGGCAGGGACTCTTTTTAGTGGAAATTACCAATTTTATAATGTTGTCATTACTGCACATGGCTTGCTTATGATCTTTTTTATGGTGATGCCGGCTTTAATTGGGGGGTTCGGTAATTGGTTTGTTCCCTTGCTGATTGGGGCACCTGATATGGCTTTCCCACGCCTCAATAATATAAGTTTTTGGCTGTTGGTGCCTTCTTTAATTCTTTTAATTATGGGTGTTTTTGTTGGTTCTGGCGCAGGAACCGGGTGGACAATTTATCCTCCGCTGAGTTCGTTGCTAGGGCATTCGGATGCCTCGGTAGATTTCATGCTTTTTGGGCTTCATTTGGCTGGCGCTTCATCCCTTCTGGGAGCCATTAATTTCATTACCACAATTTTTAATATGCGAGCGCCAGGAATGACGCTTCATAAGATGCCTTTATTTGTATGGTCTATGCTTGTCACGGCTTTCTTGTTGTTGCTGTCTGTCCCTGTTTTGGCAGGTGGGATTACGATGTTAATTACAGATCGAAATTTTGGAACGACGTTTTTTGATCCTGCAGGTGGGGGTGATCCCGTTTTATTTCAGCACCTTTTTTGGTTTTTTGGCCATCCAGAAGTTTACATCATGATTTTGCCAGCTTTCGGTATCATTAGTCAGGTTATCTCAACATTTTCTAAAAAACCTATATTCGGCTATTTAGGGATGGTTTACGCGATGGTATCGATAGGACTTATAGGTTTTGTCGTCTGGGCGCATCATATGTTTACAGTCGGTCTTGACGTCAATACACGCGCTTATTTTACGGCCGCGACGATGATCATTGCGGTACCAACAGGCATTAAAGTTTTTAGCTGGATAGCAACCATGTGGGGAGGATCCATTACATTTCGCGTACCTATGCTATTTGCAATTGGGTTTATTTTTGTTTTTACATTAGGCGGATTGACAGGCGTTGTACTCTCAAATGCTGGCCTTGATGTCGTCCTTCATGATACCTACTATGTGGTGGCTCATTTCCATTATGTATTGTCGATGGGAGCCTTATTTGGAATATTTTGTGGGTTCTATTATTGGTTTGGGAAAATGTCTGGGAGAGAGTTTCCTGAAATCTTAGGAAGAATTCATTTTTGGCTGACTTTTATAGGGGTTAATTTATTATTTTTTCCAATGCACTTCTTAGGATTAGCTGGAATGCCAAGACGTATTCCGGATTACCCCACAGCGTATGCTGGCTGGAATAAGATTGCATCTTATGGCGCTTATATAACCATTTTTGCCACCCTCTTTTTTATCGGGAGCATTTTTTATGCTTTATGGCGAGGAAGAAAAGCAGAAGCAAATCCTTGGGGAGAGGGAGCTTCAACTTTAGAATGGACGGTAAGTTCACCCCCACCCTTCCATACGTTTGAAACACTCCCGACGGTTAAATAGGCGATGGTTTTTGTCCCTGCAACGGTTTCTCGTTTTTCAGCCCATTCTACAGAAGCGACGGTTAAAGATTTTGTGGGATTGCTTAAACCCGGCGTTATGGCCCTTGTGGTTTTTAGCGGCTGGGTTGGAATTTATCTCGCACCCAATAATTTGCATCCTTTTTTACAAGGGGTCGCTCTTTTAGCAATTGCTTTAGGGTCCGGGGCTGCAGGCGCTCTTAATATGTGGTATGATCGTGACATTGATGCTCTTATGAAAAGAACGCAAAGCCGTCCTATTCCCGCAGGCCTTATTGCGCCTCAAGATGCGCTTATTTTTGGGATGGTCTTAGCTGTTTTTTCAATTGTCTTAATGGGGCTTTCAACCAATTATTTTGCAGCGATTTTATTAGCTTTTTCAATCTTCTTTTATGCTGTCATTTATACAATGGTTCTCAAAAGAACAACAGTGCATAACATTGTTATTGGGGGAGCTGCAGGCGCATTCCCACCTGTTATCGGATGGGTGGCTTCAACAGGCACGATAAGTTTGGAAGCTATCCTCCTATTTCTCATTATTTTTTTATGGACACCGCCTCATTTTTGGGCGTTGGCGCTTACAAAAATTGAAGATTATGAGCGAGCCAATATCCCAATGCTTCCTAATGTCGCTGGCCCGCAAGCAACGAAGAAACAGATTTTAATTTATTCACTGATGTTGGTGATGGCTTCTTACTTTTTTTTCTGGTTTCCTCATTATAGTTGGGTTTATGGCCTCATCATAACGTTCTTGAATTGTTTATGGCTGTTTTTTACGTTTAAGCTTTATTTTGATGCTCGTCATGCAAACGCAATGCGGCTCTTTGGCTTTTCTATAATTTATCTTTTTCTGCTGTTAGGGGCTTTAGTATTGGATCACGGGATGAATCAATGATGAATCAAAAAGAAATAGATCACCAAAAAAAACAACGCACTAAAAATATAGCCTTACTTATCGTTTTAGTTTGTGTTGTAGGATTATTTTATGGCCTCGCAATTGTGCGGATTAAATGTGGTCATTAAATGACATCTCAACGCAATAAGCGCACAGTTCTCTTTCTTTTAATCCTACTTTTTGTCATGACAGTTCTTTCTTTCGCGTCAGTTCCTCTTTATCGTCTCTTTTGCCAGAAAACAGGGTATGGAGGGACGCCTCGAATCGCCTTAAAGGGAGCCGATCACATTATTGAACATTCTTTAACGATTCACTTTAATGCCGATATGAATACGTCTCTTCCTTGGAAATTTATACCATTGCAGCCAAAAATAACGGTAAAAGCTGGTGCTTTGGGATTGGCTTATTATAAGGTGCATAACACGTCAGATGTTCCGCTTCTCGGCATTGCAATCTATAATGTGACACCTGATAAAGCAGCCCCTTATTTTAATAAGATTGAATGTTTTTGTTTTGAAGAGCAACGACTTGAACCGCATCAGACGCTTGAACTTCCGGTTCAGTTTTATATTGATCCTAAAATTGCTGAAGACCCTCATTGCAAAGACCTGACCTCTATCACCCTTTCTTATACATTTTTCGAAGCAAAAGATCCTAAGTTGCCTGAAATTTTAGGGTTGCCGAGCCTTAAGAAAAAGCAGTGAGAATGTCGAATTTTCTTAAATTTTTTCATTTTTGTACTGAATTTTCTTGAAATTTGTATCTGTATATGGTAGCCTAGTAGTAAATGGTCAGAAATGATTCCTTCTTATGAAAAGAAGACCTCTTTTCATAAACCCTTTAGCCAGTTTCTGTTGCCCTCTAAAGAAAAAAGAATAATAAAGCAGGGATAAAAACCTAAATTATTCAAGTTATAAGCCTTTTAACGCTCTTTTTGAGCGAATGCCTTCTCTTTGCCTGATGGAAAGGGGAAAGAAGGGAGGCATCGAAGGGCAATAGGCAACCTGGTGATGCAACTAGGTGCTTAAAAGGATCTCAGCCTACGTGAAAGGTAGGGTGAGGAGAAAAGCCAAAAAGCAAGAGGAATAGCTTTCTTTTCAAGAAATATCTCTGATCTTTGTATCAAGGAGTCTTGGAAGGAAAAAAAGCCGAGGAATCTCAAAATTGAGACGAGGCCTTTTCTTTTTTACGCTCTCTACTTGGGTCGTCCTTACGAATGTGAGGGACCTCGTAAGAGAGTTAACCCCCAAAAGCATGCAAGAAGGGATGAAAAGGAAAGACAGAATTATTTTTGGATTTTTCGGCAGCAGGACGTTTCTCTCGATGAAATGGTACTTCACGCTTTCCTGGGTGCACCTAGGAAAGGTTTGAGATCCTGGAGAATGAGCAAGGATGATGAAGGTGTAAATGGATAGGAAGTCAAAAGGGTCTTACCGTTTGCTCCTTTGCTCTCCTTGCGACGCTCTCCCGCTTTAGGATGAAAAAATCCAATGGTGTTAGGCGAGATCTCAAGGTCACTTGAGATCCTAAGCACAGGGATTAGGATGATGAAAGAAAAGAGTCCTTTGAGCTTATTGGTAAGAACTAAGAAGAAATAAAAATAAATAAAGAAAGGAAGAAAAATGGTTGGAAATAAAAGAATCAAAACTGATGAGCTGAAGTCTGATCTACCATACCGTCATCTCCGGCCTTGTCCCGGGGATCTCAGGCAGCCTGATGATGCGGATAGAGGCTAGAAATGCCTACGATATCACTTAGAGGAATGTAAAAACCCTCAGCAGGATGTTATTAACGACTTTTTCTAAAAACTTGCACATGACATGAAATTAAAAATTTTTCGATAAAAAAATCTAAAATTGTTGGAAGATAGTTGAAAGCTAAGCTACATTCTGGCAATTTCGCAAAGAGAGATACATTTAATTATTAACAAGTGAGTGAGGATAATGGATATCTATTATATTATTTTAGGGTGTGGGCTTTTAGCTTTACTCTATGGCTTATATGCAGGCGCGCAAGTTCTTAAAGCGCCAAAGGGTACAGCTAGAATGGTTGAAATTGCGGCAGCCATTCAGGAAGGCGCTGCTGCTTATTTAAATCGTCAATATAAAACAATTGCTATGGTTGGTCTTGTTGTTGCCGCAGGATTATCTTGGGTTCTTGGTTTGCACGTTGGCTTGGGCTTCGTTATGGGAGCGGTACTTTCAGGCGTTGCGGGGTATGTTGGAATGAACGTGTCAGTTCGTGCCAATGTTAGAACAGCTGAAGCTGCGCGCTCAGGATTACAGCCTGCTCTTGATATTGCCTTTAAAGGTGGAGCCATTACTGGAATGTTGGTTGTGGGCTTAGGTCTTTTGGGAATCACTCTTTATTTTATGATTTTAAAGAATGGTGGTTATGAGCAACGCGCGATCATGGAAGCCTTGATTGCTTTAAGTTTTGGGGCATCGCTCATCTCTATTTTTGCTCGTCTGGGCGGCGGTATCTTTACCAAGGGAGCTGACGTAGGCGCAGATCTTGTTGGGAAAATTGAGGCCGGAATTCCTGAAGATGATCCCCGTAATCCAGCCGTCATTGCTGATAACGTTGGTGATAACGTTGGTGATTGTGCAGGAATGGCTGCGGACCTTTTCGAGACATATGTTGTTACCATTGTTGCAACCATGGTATTGGGCACGATTTTCATTAAGGGTGACATGGTAGAAACCTTAACACTCTATCCTTTGTTAATTGGTGCGGTTTGTATCGTTGGCTCTATTTTGGGAACTTTTGCTGTTAAGCTTGGTAAGCAACAAAACATCATGGGGGCTTTGTATAAAGGTCTTTTAGTTTGCACGCTTTTATCGGCAGGCTTTATTATGTTCGCAACCCAAAAATTGATTGGCTTTGAGCAAACTTTTATGGTTGGTGATCTTGTGGTTGACGGAACAAAGCTCTTGATTTGTGCGTTTACCGGTCTTGCAGTCACAGGACTTCTCGTATGGATCACAGAGTACTATACGTCAACAGCTTATCGTCCAGTCCGTAGTATTGCGGCTGCTTCTCAAACAGGGCATGCAACCAACATTATTCAAGGTCTTGCCGTGTCTATGGAGTCTTGCGCGTTGCCAGTGCTTGTAATTTCAGCAGGCATTCTTATCGCTTACATGAATGCAGGTCTTTATGGTATTGCAATTGCTGCGACAGCAATGTTGGCTTTAGCGGGAATGGTTGTTGCCTTAGATGCTTATGGGCCAATCACCGATAACGCTGGTGGTATTGCTGAAATGTCTGAACTTCCAAAAGAAGTCCGTACAGTAACAGATGCTCTTGATGCTGTTGGTAATACAACAAAAGCAGTGACCAAGGGTTATGCTATTGGGTCTGCAGGGCTTGCAACGCTTGTGTTGTTCTCTGCCTATACTGAGGACTTAAATCATTACTTCCCGGGGCTTAATTGTGCTTTCGTTCTTCAAGACCCTTATGTCGTGATCGGATTGTTTATCGGTGGTTTGTTGCCTTATCTCTTTGGTGCGATGGGCATGATGGCAGTAGGTCGCGCTGGTGCTCAGGTTGTTATCGAAGTACGTCGTCAATTTAAAGAAATTCCTGGCATTATGACAGGAAAAGCAAAGCCAGATTATCGTCGTGCTGTTGATCTTTTGACGAAAACGGCTATAAAAGAAATGATTCTTCCTTCATTACTTCCTGTATTGGCGCCTGGAATATTATGGGGCATTGTTCGGTTGACAGCGGATGCAGAGTCAGCTTTCACAGCAGTCGGTGCAATGCTGCTTGGAACAATCGTAACAGGTCTTTTCGTAGCTATTTCCATGACCTCAGGTGGTGGTGCATGGGACAATGCCAAGAAATACATCGAAGATGGAAATTGTGGTGGTAAAGGTTCTGAGGCGCATAAAGCGTCTGTCACGGGTGACACCGTTGGTGATCCTTATAAGGATACGGCAGGGCCTGCAATCAACCCAATGATTAAGATTACGAACATTGTGGCCTTACTTTTGTTGGCTATCTTAGCTCACAACTAAGAGTTAATCTTCTTCGACTCTTGAAATCCCTAGGCTTTTGCCTAGGGATTTTTTTTAATTTCGCATTTTTATTTATTAATCTTTATTTATCAAATCGAAAGAATGTGCTATTTTTTTTAACGTTGAGTCACAAAAATGTTGAGAGGAAGCTTGTTTATGAAAAATTTTAGAGGGGTTATTGTTAGTTTTCTTTTTTTATTGTCTATGGTGGCAGGTGCCCAGACCATAAAAGCTAGCGATATCTATGAAAACCAAAGACCTGATTCCAAACAGCTGGCGCGTCTTCAGAAAAACCTTGAATATCTTCAACTTCCTCTTTCAAAGCTCCAAATCTTATTAATGGATAATCCTTTTCAAGATGAAAAGAAAAAAGGTAGCCAATATTTAAGCTTAGAAGAGGCAAGAGGCCTTGGTGAGTGTCTCTATTTTTTTTCAGTTCAAGAAAATTCTCATAAAAGCGATTATCTTAAAATATTACAAAACCAAAAATATCAAGAACAAGAGATTTCACCTCTCACAATGCGAGTATTAGGGGCCCATGGAAGGGAAGACAAAGATTATTATCAAGGCACTTATGAAATTCGACATGGGTCTTTCCCCCCTTTTAGATTTCATATTTTGGCAATTGAACAAAAAAAAGAACAACAGTTAAAAGGTGGGGTTGCTTTTTATATTCTGAGTGGAAACTCTAGGCAAAATTCTGTTCAGTTGTCAGCTCTTTGTAAGGAAGAATATGCAGTTACGAAAGCAGGTCAATTGGTTGATGAAGAAGGTAATCTTATTAAGTCTGAGACAGAAAGGTGGTTTTCTTTAGAGGAAGTGATAGGAGAACAGATACCAATACCAACACTTCCTGCAGTAAAAGAAAAACCTTCAAAAAAAAAGAGAAAAGCATTTACACGAGGAGAAGCAAAACCCGTTGATCCTCTTCCTTTACCTTCTCAGTCAATCGAAGCAGAGAGTAGTTTACCTCAGACTGACTTAGCCAAAAGTTCTTCATCAACTTCTGAGATCATAAAAGGGAAAAAAACTCCATCCTATAGGGGTGTAAACTATTCGCTTTTGCGTAGAGAAGCAGAAGACCTTTTACGCTCTATACATGAACAGGTACACGTCCAGGGGGAAGGAAATGAGCCACCCTTTCTAGAAAACTCGTCAACTTCCTTAATCTCTTCTAAAGAAATTATGTTAACCCAAGAATTACCAATGCCAAGTCCATCAGATCAAGTCTCTTCAACTGTGCAAAATGAGGGTGATAGAACATCCTCTCCCTCTGTAAAAAGAGGAAGAAATAATGCATTTGTGGATTTAAAAGTTGAAGACTTAACGAGAAAGAAATAGAGAAGTTAACTTGTTCAAATTTTTAAGATGAATATATCGAAAATATATTCATCTTAAGAATAAACTTGAAATGATAATATCAACCTTATTTTACAAACATAAAGCGCTCAGGAATGAACTCTAGTCCGTTTTAGTATTGGGTTGTGGTTCTTGGGATTTCCCCTGGTTGGCATAAACTTGTAATCTTTCTTTCCAATTATTAAATTTAAGGCTAATCCAGTTGCCAGCTTGTTGAGTTTTTGTATCGAAAAACACAACACCAGCTTGGCCTGCAGCAGTTGTCACATCATAAAACGCTGGGAAAACAACATCAGTAATATTGTGTCGGCCTTTTACGAGGAGTTTCCCAACGTGATGTCCAATCACAAGTCCCATCCAATACCCCAGATCATCCTCAAGGCGATCGTTTGGATTAAAGCGTTTACCAGAAAATCCATAATAGGCTTCAAGAGCCTTGATTGAAGCTGCGTGCCCAAGCCACGCTCCTGTGGTCGTGCAATAGGTAATTGTAACAGTGTCAACAACTTCTGAGTCAAAATACTTTCCGACTTTTTTTAAAACAGGACCGGCTTCATGAAGGGCGGCAACAATACTTGCCGAAGCTTTTCCAACATGGGAAATTGTCAAAGTTGCAAGTAAGATCACGAGAAGATGAGTAGGTTTAAGCATAAATTTTTCCTTATATTATATGTTATGGTCATTTTAAATGAGCTTAATAATACCAAAAAGGCAAATGCAGTCAACAGATCTTTGGTAAAATTGCCGAAATGTCGGTATGCTACAGCAACTCATCAGGTAAATAAGTGGAAAAAATACTTGCGAAGCGTGCACAATCAAGTAAAGAAATTTATCATGAAATTAACTTGTTAAGCTTTTGTAATTAAAGAAAAATAAAATATAAAATCTTTCTTCTATTTTTACAAAAAACTTGCTTTTTGACGTCAATTTTGCTATTCTAATAATAGGTTGGATGCCTATATGGGTCCGATTGGGAATATCCGGCTTTTGCGGATGGATTAACCTTATTGCTCAGTGGAGAATAAGAATGCGTAATTATGATTTAACCCCGTTATTTCGTTCAAGTATTGGTTTTGATCGCTTAATGCGGCTGATGGATTCAGCAACGCGTGGTGAAGAGGGAGGAGCTTCCTATCCTCCTTATAATATTGAAAAGGTAGATGATCAAACTTATCGCTTAACGATGGCTGTGGCAGGGTTTAGTGAAGATAACTTAAGTATCACCGTTCAAGATAACGTCTTGGTGGTTACAGGAAAAGCGCGGGCAGATGATGAGAATGTCCAATACCTTTACCGGGGAATCGCAGGACGGGCTTTTGAAAGACATTTTCAGCTTGCCGACTTCATTAAAATTGGAGAAGCAAATCTTGAGAACGGTCTCCTCAAAATTACACTTCAACGAGAAATTCCTGAAGCCATGAAACCCCGAACCATTGAAATTCGGCCAGCGCATGCGCCTAAAGGAAAGTTGATTGAATCGTAATCATTCTCAATAAATACGCTTTGGCTGGTTTTAGTCCACAGAGAGTGAGGCTGAGACCCGCCAAAGATGTGTATCAAATGTCAGATAAGTATAACTGAAGAAGAGAGATTTCTTATTGTGAACTCTATATCCTTAATAAGATTAAGTCCTGGCAGGCTTGTTGAGCAATAAATTCTGATGAAATTAGTGCTCGAGCAAGAACAGCAATTGCTTCAACAGGATGTGCGGCACTCTATTCAGATGCTTGATACCTTATTAGTTGATAGTTTCATAACGCCGATTATGGATAAGAATTAACATTCCAATTGTTGAAAATCTTGTCTGAAGGCTGGTTTTATTGGTCTTAGCTGGTAAGCAATAAGGGCACAAAAGATATGACGCAGCTCTCTTGAATTCCAGAAAATAGTTTCTATGTAACATAAAGAAAGATGTTTTTTTATGTTACGAAGTAGGAGAATAAGATGAAGAAATTTATAAAGCTATTATTGGCAATCTCTACACCCCTGTTGGTCCATCCCCTTTATGCAAGCAACGAGATGCAAGAGGATTCTGAGAGAAGTAGTCCTAAGCGAAAAATAGAGACTCCCAAACATCATAATGAGCCTTTATCTAAAAAGCCGAGACTAGCACCAATTCAAGAGCTTCCTTTAGAGTTAATGGGCAGTCTTCCTATAGAAATTGTAACGCATATTACCAATTATCTTTATCTGGATCGAGACATTCCAAGCTTAGCAAATTTGGCATCTTGTTCAAAGGGTCTTCATCTGTTTCTGTCCGAGGAATATAACTTAGAAGCTATAAAAGCCTTTATAAAATTGGATCCTTCTCTTGAAGAAAGGCAGGCTTTTAGCTTATGGGAAAAAATATATTCTAAATCTCGAGGCGTACTAGAAGCTCTCTATAGAGATAAATATTATGCTGAAGAATTAGAAGGAGAAGAAGTAGATGAAGGAAATATAGACTATAGTGTGGCAAAAAATATTTCTAATTTAGAGTTATTTTTTTATGCGCAAGGTCTTATTAGAGGTAAGCCAGAGCGAATAAGTGCAGTTCTTCAATTGCCTGAAGGCATAGATCCAGAAGCAGATATTAAAAGAAGATCATTAGATATTTTTGGTTATCTTGAAAGAGTGGATCCCAAAGAACTTTTAGCGAGGCTCTCATCCAGAATGGCTAGTGCAATAACTTCCGACATAATTGTTAGCAAGCTTGGAGAAAAGGGATTCCATTGGAGAGAAAGAGCGCCTGAGCTCTATGCAAGCGATCAAGAGAAAGATATTGAAGAAATTGGTAGAGAATTAAATCTTCCGCTTCCCTATTGGGATTCTTTTTCTGACATTAGTTTTTCCGACCAACAAGACGCAGCTGATTGGTATGAGAGCTTCTATGCAACCTCTCAGAGTACAGGCGTAGAAAAAGAGCAAGCCTTTGGTCATTATTTCTATCATACGCCAGGGGGAGAATACATTAGCAGGCTAGCTGAAAATAATCCTGCCATAGGCAATTTATTTCATGACAATCGCTCTCGTCTTACCTTTCAACAACAAAAAGAATTTCTTGAAGATCTTGAAAGCTATGCTATCAATAAAATAAAAGAACTGGTTGAAAAAAATCAACAAAGTTAGCAAGCTGCAGGCTTTTTAAATTTTTAATTTTGTAAGCTTCTTAGCAAATCCTGAGACTAAATAAAGTTCAAGTTGGGGGCGTTCAAGCCCTCTCCTTTCTTATCTCATTCCCTTCAAGATGAAGCAACTGTTGAGAGGAGGGCCTCTGGTTAACGCCAGTGATGATGGTGCCACCAGCCCTGTCGCCACCCTCTATACGGATAAGGATTGACTATCATTGCAGGATAAGGGGCCGCAATTACTGCGGGCTCTCGCTCAACGATCATAGGATTGGAAGATTCAAGGCAGGCACTGTACTGCCGCTCGCAACTATTACGTCGATTATGGATAAGATAGTTTTGGAAAAGGGCTAAAAGGTGGGATTATCCAAGTAAATAGAACAAAGAAAGGATAATCCCAATGATAGATTACTACGATTATGTGCTATTTTATCATCTGAGAGAATTTCCTTGTCTTGTAATTTATGAGCGTTTCGTTGCTTTAATGAAAAAAGCTCTGCCTATTGTTTTAATGTTGTTTGCAGCTCTCAGAGGAGAGGCAACAGATATTCTATTTGTTGATTCAACTCCCTGTGAAGATTGTAGGACAGCAAGAAGGTATGACCATAAAGTCTTTAAAGGGTTTTCAGCTTTATCAAAGAACTCTCTTGGTTGATTTTACGGGTTGAAGCTTCATTTTATCTTTAATGATAAGGGGAGCATTGCCCGGTTAAGTATTACACCAGCTGATGTGGATGATCGTAAGGGATTAAAATCGCCCATTAAGGATTTGATGGGCAAGATGTTTGGTGACAGAGGATATCTAGGAGAAGACTTTTTTAAAGACCTTTGGAGCCAAGGTATTCAGATGGTTACTAAGATTCGTAAAAACATGAAAAACAAGCTTATATCACTGTGGGATCGCTTCTATTTAAATAAGAGAATGACAGTAGAAACTATTTTCGTCCTGTGGGACTTTTGAGCATTCAAGGCACCTTAGTGTCCTTAATGCTTTCTGTCATATCTTTTGTGCCCTTATTGCTTACCAGCTAAGACCAATAAAACCAGCCTTCAGACAAGATTTTCAACAATTGGAATGTTAATTCTTATCCATAATCGGCGTTTTATAGAAATTGGGAGTTCTGGAAGGCGGTATACGAAGGCAGATATGCTCCAAGTTTTACCGCTTGAGGCTAGCATGACAATAGAGGCAACCGATTTTGAGGTTCGATTTTTAGGGAAAGATTTAATTTTAGTCATCTATCGTGCTTTAAAAAGTAGGGAGAATAAGTCATCCCTTAGGAGCTCTTTGTGGAAGCAGACAGAAGAGAGGTGGAAAATGGTCTTTCATCAAGGGACGCCTTTGTAGGGCTATCTTTTTATTCCTCTCTGCTTTACACTTGCGCCAATAGTAAGGAGCCCTTATGCGCGCTATTGCGAATCCAAAACAATTTTTAAGCTTTAAGAAACGATTGCTTCCTTTGTGTATTGTAAGTCACATTGTCACCTTAAGCCTGGGATTGTGGTTTGCATTTTTTGGATCACCTCCAGATTATCAAATGGGAGATGCTGTACGGATTATGTATATCCATGTGCCTGCTTCTTGGTTTGCTTTGGGTGTATACGCGTTAATGGCATTGCATGCAATTATCGGGCTTATAACAAGACATCCTTTAGCCGATATCATCGTAAAATCTGCCGCCCCGATTGGAGCTCTTTTTACATTTATTAGCCTCATAACAGGCGCTTTATGGGGAAAACCAATGTGGGGAACGTGGTGGGTTTGGGATGCACGTTTAACCTCAGTCCTCATTCTATTTTTGCTGTATTTAGGGTATTTAGCTTTAGTGGATAGTTTTGAAAATCAGGCGCAAGGACTTAAGGTAGGAAGTGTTTTGGTTATTGTTGGGGCGTTTAATTTGCCCATTATAAAATGGTCTGTAAATTGGTGGAACACGCTTCATCAGCCTGCAAGTCTGACCAAGCTTTCCACACCTTCTATTCATCCTGAAATGCTAGTGCCTCTTCTTTTGATGACAGGCGCTTACGCGAGCTATTTTATCGTAATGCTCTTGTTAAAAATTGAAACCGAGTATTTAAGGCGGCGCGAACACAATCTCTATACCCTTAAGGCGCAAGCAATAAGGCCTAAATAAGAACAAAAAAGGATACAGATTTAATGTTTAATAACTCTTACGCTTATTATATTGGAAGTGCTTATGCGATTGCTCTTTTAAGTTGTTGTGCTTTTTTTGTTATTACCCATCTGCAAACTCGCGCTACTCGGAAAAGAGTTAAACGTCTTGAAAAAAACTTTAAAAACAATGATCTCTAAAAAGAAACAACGTTTTTATTATATTGTATTTACTCTTATTAGTGTCGGTGTAGGCATGTCCGCCGTGCTTTATAATCTGCGTGCTCATCTTGTGTTTTTCTATACACCAGAGGAGGTGATGAAACAAAATCCTCTTCCAACTGAAAGAATTCGTCTGGGGGGTGTTGTTAAGGAAAAAAGCTTAAAATATGCATCAGTTGGGCTTGCTGGAGAATTTATTTTAACAGATTTTAAAAAAGACATTTTAGTGGTTTTTAAGTCAGTACTTCCCGATTTATTTCGGGAAGGTCAAGGCGCTGTTGTCGAAGGCAGGTTTAAAGAAAACAGTATTTTTGAAGCCGAGCGTGTTTTAGCAAAACATGATGAAAATTATCGGCCTCCAACGTCTGGTGGTAAGCAAGATATGGTCTTGCAGACTCTAAAGGAATGAAAGTGATCTGACATGAATGAATTTGGAGAGAGTGCACTTTACGCAGCAATGGTTATCATGGTTATTAACAGCGTAGGACCTCTTCTTTTAGTTAAGAAACAAGCTTATTTTGCACTTCAACTTGGTCGATTGGGTGCAATAAGTAGCTTTATGTTGGTTACTTTTGCGTTTGCGACTTTAATTTATGCTTTTCTTATTTCAGATTTTAGCTTGCAAATTGTCGCATCTCACTCTCATTCAAAGACGCCTCTTCTATATAAAATTTCCGGGGTATGGGGCAATCACGAGGGGTCAATGATCTTGTGGGTATGGGCTTTGGCTCTTTATACACTCTTGATGCAGTTAAGATCACGTGTTGAGGGGCCAACATTCATTAAAACCCGCTTAAAACTTTTAAGCGTCCAATCGGGTTTAAGCATAGGATTTCTTATTTATATTCTCATGCTTGCGAATCCTTTTATGCCCGCAATAAACATCTTGCATGAAGGGCAAGATTTAAATGCTATTTTACAGGATCCAGCGCTTGCTATCCATCCTCCTCTTTTATATTTAGGATATGTCGGATTTTCAGTGCCTTATAGTTTTTCAATTGTGGGACTTCTTGAGAACAAAATTACGCCTTCTTGGGCTCGATCGTTGAGGCGGTGGGTGCTCATGAGTTGGATTTTCCTTACTTTGGGAATCGCGACAGGAAGTTTTTGGGCTTATTATGAATTGGGCTGGGGAGGTTATTGGTTTTGGGATCCCGTCGAAAACGCCGCTTTAATGCCATGGCTTTTGGCGACAGCACTTATTCATTCTCTTCTCGTTCTTGAAAAACGAGGCCTCTTTAAATTTTGGGGACCTTTATTAGGCATAACAAGTTTTATACTCTGCCTCATCGGAACTTATCTTGTTCGTTCGGGTGTCATTAGTTCTGTTCATAGCTTTGCAACTGATCCTACGAGAGGGGCTTTTATTCTTGGTTTTACAGCTCTCATTTGTAGTGTCGGTATTGGTTTTTTTATTTATAGAGCGCCAAAGCTCGCTTCTCCTCATTCATTTCATTTATTGTCGCGAGAAGGGGGGATTACGATCAATAACTTTTTATTAACAATAATGGCAGGTCTTATTTTATTAGGGACACTTTCTCCCTTATTTGGAGAGTTTTGGCTTACCAGGAAACTTGTTGTTGGACCTGAGTATTTTCAGTTAATGGTGATCCCACTGACGTTTGTGATGATGATTTTTATGATTGGCGGGCCTGTGTTTGTCTGGGTTCATACGACGCGAAAACAACTCTCGAGATGGCTCAATCTTTTAATCTTGGGAAGCATCCTTATTTTGGGAGCACTGGGGATTGGCTCTTGTCAGCTTTCATTTGGGATAGTGGGACTCGTTTTAGCTGGTTTAATTTTGCTCTCTTCATTTATGGAGTTGAAGTTTCAGAAGCTAAATTTAAATAGTTATGCCATGCTTTTTGCACACAGCGGGATGGCAATTGCTATTATGGGGATGAGTATTTTAAACTTAGGTTCTTCTAAAACAACAATTTTTCTTAGACAGGGAGAAACAGTAAACTACCAAGGTTATACTTTTTATTTAAGAGAAATAAAAACTTACAAAATGCCAACTTATGAGGCTCGTCAAGCTTATTTAGAGGTCAAGCAAGGACAAGAGAAACCTCAGTTGATGGTTCCTGAAAAACGTCTTTACCAATCGTCACACGCCTTAACAACAGAGGTTGCTCTTAAGCATCATTGGCTAACCGACCTTTATATTGTTTTAGGGGGCGTATTGCCGAGAAAAAGATGGATATTCGAAATTGCTATTTATCCTGGTATTCAGCTTTTATGGGTCGGTGCTCTGTTAATGGCTTTAGGAGGATGTATCAGCTTGATGCTATCGTTCTTAAGACAAAAGAAAACTACGAAAGTTTAGATTTTAAAGAAGCGTTCTTGATGTGGTCAAGAGCTTCAGTGAAAAGCCGATCTTGATCGGTAGGTTTGATTGTTTTGGCAATGCTCTGATGGGCTGCAGAGATGGCAGCTTCAAGAGCTTTATTCTCAATTTCTATTAAAGTTTGTGCTTCCATTTGGGCGAGGCGTTCTAAAAGCAATTGCTCCTCAATTCGTAAATAGGCTTCAAGTTCATCTTGTGATGTTTTCTGTAAAGTTTCTGCTTGAATTTTTGCATGAGAAACAATTTCTTGAGCACGGTGTGTTGTTTCCATTTGCAGATGCTTTGCAGCATTAACTAAATCTTGCGCTTCTTTGTGAAGGCGTTTTGCTTCTTGCAGATCAGTTCTAATCTTAAAAGAATGTTGATCAAGATAATTCATAAGCGCCCGCCAAGCAGGACGTCCGAGGAGTAAGATTAAAATGCAAAAAGCAATTAAAACCCATAAAGAGGCGTTAAACATCTGGCGTTTTTCCCTTCTTAATTTTTGGGCTAATAGGTCGAGGAAGCTCAGATGGGGTTAAAGTCTTTTTAAGGATCTCGTGAGACAACTGAAGAACTATTTCGGGCATCTGTTTGGACAATTGTTCTTTCTTTTTGTGTAAATGGCCTTCAGTTAGTTTGATCTTTTCTTTCATGGTATGCGAGATTCGAACTCTTTCGTGTTCAAATTTAAGCTTCATCTTGTGGTCTGCTTGAAGCATAATTTCTTTAGCTTGGCGGCGTGCAAGTTCAAGATTTTGTTCCTGTATTCGTTGGAGCGTTTCAGCTTCAATTCGGAGGGTATTTGCTAATTTTTTTTGGCCCTCGATCTGTTCCCATCTTTGCAGTAGAAGCGTCGTAAGTCGCGGGAGCGAAATGCGCCATGAAAAAAGAATGATTATAGCAAAACAAATTGCCAACCAAAAAAGTTGAGAAAAATAGGTTGCTATCTCAAGTTGCGGCATTATTGTCTCCGCCGCTTTATCTTAACTAAACAAAATAATGAGTGCGACTGTGAAGGCTAAAATTCCTACAGCCTCTGTTAAAGCAGCACCAATGTAAGCAGGAATCATCACATCATTTTTAACAGAAGGATTACGAGCAATGGCTTTTAAAAGGTTCGAGAATATGTTCCCAACGCCAATACCAACGCCTAAAAGAGCAATAACAGCCAAGCCTGCTCCAATTAATTTAGCTGCACCAACCTCCATCCTGTGTCTCCTTTACGTATTTTTGATGTCTAAGTTTACCATAAACTTAATGTAAGTGAAGGGTGTCGTGTAAATAAATACACGTTAAAATAGTAAAAACATATGCTTGAAGCAATGCAACAAAAATTTCAAAAGCAGTAAAAAAAATCAAGAAAGGCAAGGGAGCAAACAAGCCATATACGCCCATTGCAACTGTAAAACCACCAAAAAGCTTTAAAACCATATGGCCTGCCATCATATTTGCAAATAGGCGAATGGCAAGTGTAATAGGCCTGAATAAATAAGCAATAATCTCAACAGGAATTAAAATAGGTGCAATGGCTAAAGGCACTCCTTTTGGAAAAAAAAGCCTGAAGAACTTGAAGCCATGTTTCGCAAGTCCAACGCTTGTAATAAGCACAAAAACAATCAATGCAAGAGCCCCTGTTACGACAATGTGACTTGTAAAAGTAAAAGAATAAGGAATCATTCCCCATAGGTTGCCAAATAAAATGAAAAGAAAGAGAGAGAAAATAAAAGGAAAATATTTTTTCCCGTCTTCTCCAAGGTTATCTTTCACCATGGTTTGAATAAATTCATAACTAATCTCGTAAAAAGATTGAATACGAGAAGGGATCAACTTGCGGTCTTTAACCCCTGCCCATTGAAATAGAATAATTAAGGCTGTGGTTAAGACCATAAATAAAGAAGAATTTGTAAAAGAAATATCATACCCCCCAATATGAAGAGGGATAAGAGGTTTAATAAGAAATTGTTCTAACGGGTTCGTTGCCATTAAACTTATTGTAAACTCTTCTTATTAAAAAGCGAGAGATTAATCTCTCGCTTTTTAGGACTTTAGTTTCTCAAGTAGAACTTTGTTAATGATGGTGGGATTGCCTTTTCCTTGCATCACCTTCATGACCTGCCCTACAAAGAAGCCAAAAAGCTTGTCTTTTCCTGATTGATATTCCATAACTTTATCTTGATTTTCATTCAGGATCTTCTCAATGACTGTTGCAATTTCTCCTTCGTCACTCACTTGAACAAGGCCTTTTGCATTAATAATTTTGTCAGGATGTTCCCCAGTTTCCCACATCTCGGTAAAGATATCTTTTGCAAGGCGCCCTGAGATTGTACCTTCATAGATAAAGTTAATAAGCTCAGCCAAAGATTGAGGTGAAACTTTACTTGCTTCAATAAGAAGAGAATCTCTATTGAGGGCTGCAAATAACTCTCCAATAATCCAATTAGCTAATTGTTTTATACTTTTTTCGTTTGCTTCTTTTAGATGTTTGAGGGCTGTTTCAAAATAAGAGACAGTTTCAAGTTCTGAACTTAAGACGCCCGCATCATAAGCAGAAAGTTGATAATCTCTTATAAATCTGGCTTTTTTGGCATCGGGTAATTCTGGGAGTAGTGCACGAATACGCTCAATTTCCTCATCACTTAACACGAGAGGAGGAAGATCTGGATCTGGAAAATAGCGATAGTCATGAGCATTTTCTTTATTGCGCATAGACCTTGTTATTCCCTTGGACGCATCAAAAAGCCGTGTCTCTTGATCTATTTGTCCACCATTTTCAAGAATTTCCATTTGACGTTGAATTTCGTAAGTGATTGCTTGTCCCATAAATCTGACAGAGTTCACATTTTTAATTTCTGCACGTGTTCCATAGTCTTCACCCGGACGCCTTAAAGAAACATTGACATCAGCACGAAGGCTTCCTTGTTCCATATTGCCATCGCATGTTCCTAAATAACGTAAAAGTCCGCGTAATTTTTTAATATAAGCTTGAGCTTCTTCGACAGAACGAATATCGGGTTCAGAAACAATTTCCATTAATGCAATACCCGAGCGATTTAGGTCAATATAACTCTTATTTGGATGCTGATCGTGGATACTCTTGCCGGCATCTTGCTCAAGATGAAGGCGGGTAATATTAATTCTCTTCACCGTGCCATCTTCAAGCTCAATCTCAAGGTAACCCTTTCCAACAATTGGATATAAATGTTGGGAAATTTGATATCCTTGAGGAAGGTCAGCGTAAAAATAATTTTTACGATCGAAAATAGAGATTTTATTGATTTGAGCATTGAGACCAAAGCCTGTTTTAATGGCTTGCTCGACACAAAAATTATTAATCAGAGGTAACATCCCAGGAAAGCCTGCATCAATAAATGAGACTTGGGTATTAGGGTCACCTCCAAAAACTGTTGAAGCGCCAGAGAAAAGTTTTGCTTTTGAGGTAATTTGGGCATGCACCTCAAGACCGATGACTACTTCCCAGGGGCCTGTTTTCCCTTGGATATAATTATTTTTTTCACTCATGTGCTAGTCCGTAATTTAAGAGCTTTTTCTTTAAATTGTGCAGCTTGTTCTAAAACATAGCCCACGTTTAAAATTCGACCTTCTTCAAAAGCAGGCCCTAAGATTTGTAACCCTAAAGGAAGACCTTCTTTTGTAAATGATGCAGGGACAGAAAGGCCTGGTATACCTGCCAGATTTGCAGGAACGGTTAAAACGTCATTCATATACATTGTTACCGGATCTTTAGGTTCTTCCCCGATAGCAAAAGCGGCGGTTGGGGTTGTAGGTGTTAAAATAACATCTACTTTCTTAAAAGCTTCCTCAAAATCTTGTTGAATAAGACGCCTGATTTTTTGAGCTTTAAGGTAATACGCATCATAGTAACCAGCTGACAGAACATATGTACCAATCATAATACGACGCTTGACTTCTTTTCCAAAGCCTTCTGCACGTGTAAGCTCATAGAGCTCATCTAAGGTCTGACCAGGGACCCTTAAGCCAAAACGAACACCATCATAGCGAGCTAAGTTAGATGAAGCTTCCGCAGGTGCAAGAATATAATAGGTTGGGAGGGCGTATTTAGTATGTGGAAGCGAGATTTCTTGGATCTCGGCACCAGCACTTTTAAGCCACTCTATTCCTTGTGCCCATAAAGCATCAATTTCCGGATTGAGCCCTTCAACGCGATACTCTTTAGGAATGCCAATTTTAAGTTTGCTAATATTTCCACTAAGTAACTTTTCGAAGTCAGGGACAGGAATAGTAGCAGAAGTTGCATCCTTTGGGTCATGACTCGCCATAATTTTGAGCATTAAGGCTGCGTCACGAACATCTTTTGTAAGGGGGCCTGCTTGATCTAAGGAAGAGGCAAAAGCGACAATCCCATAGCGTGAACATCGTCCATAAGTCGGTTTTAAACCGACGATGCCAGCAAAAGCTGCTGGTTGTCGAATCGAACCACCAGTATCTGTTCCAGTGGTTGCAAGAGCAGAACCAGCAGCAACAGCAGCGACCGATCCTCCAGAAGAACCACCAGGAACAAACTGACGATCATTGCCTTCAATTTTCCAAGGACTTATAACAGGACCATAAGCACTTGTCAGATTAGATGAGCCCATGGCAAACTCATCGAGATTTAATTTTCCCAATAATACGGCCCCTGCATCCCATAAATTTTGGGTTACCGTTGATTCATACTGAGGTTTATAATCATCAAGAATTTTTGACGCCGCGGTTGTGCGTATATCTTTAGTGCAAAAAAGATCTTTAATCCCAATAGGAAGACCTTCAAGAGGGCGAAGTTCCTCTTTTTTTGCGAGTTTTTCATCAGAGGCTTGAGCCATTTTAAGAGCAATATCAGGCGTTTCCGTGATATAAGCATTAAGTGCTCTTGTTTCCTCTATTTTTTCTATATGGGCTTGAGTTAGTTCTTGGGCTGAAAACTGCTTGTTAACGAGACCATCTCTTGCTTCACATAAGGTAAGTTCAGTTAATTTTGTCATGGGTTACTCTACAACTTTAGGCACAACAAACATGCCAAATTCTGCTTCTGGTGCATTAGCAAGGATGGCGTTAGAATAGTTTCCATCATTTATTTGATCCTCACGTCGTGGCATGTTCTCAAGCGAAATATTATAAAGAGGTTGAACATTGTCTGTATTAACCTCTGATAGCTGTTCAATCCATCCCAAAATACGATTAAGATCTCCTTTGAGAGACTCAACCTCTGTTTCTGGAATCTTGATTCTCGCAAGTCTAGAAATTTTATGAACTGTATTTATATCAATCGTCATGTTGCCTCTTTTAAGTCGATGCTTTTATGGGATTCATTCATTGAGTTACTGTTCCATACCATTTTTTTTAGCCTCTTTGAAGTTCTTTATCCCTTCATGTTTATCTCCCCCTCTATTCTTGCCTTTTCACCAGGAAAAAAGAAAGTATTCACTCAAAAAGAGTGTTTAAGGGGTTGTTTTTTAATAACTTAGGTTTTTTATTCCCTATTTTATTATTCTTTTTTCTGAGAAGGTTTCAGAGAAGGAAGGGAAAGAATTACTGGGGTATCGCGAATATCCAATAAGAGAAGACTCCCTTTCTGACCATCTATAATTAGGCTATCATATTGCGCTACAAATTTCAAGAAAAATCGTCACAAAAATCAAATCAATAATCACATAATATCAAGTATTTATAAAATAATTTTCAGGCTATTTTGCTTTTCTTTTATTACTGCAAAAATAACACTCTTTTATTATTTTTCTCTTACCACTCGAGAGAATTTATGCGCCGCGATTTTAGGGCATGTCATGGTTCGTTTATAGCTTTGAAGGGTTAATTTTTTTGAGCTATTTTTTAATCCTATCGGGCTTTAAGCCCTTCATGAATTGCCACAATTCCGTGCGTAAGATTTTGATATGAGACTGAGGCGAAACCCGCTTCTTGTATCATTGTGGTGAGTTGCTCTTGAGAAGGAAAACGAGCAATACTCTCAACTAAATATTGATAAGCAGCTTGATCCTTTGCAATGAGAGCGCCTATCCGTGGAATAACGTTAAAAGAATAAAGAGAGTAAGCTTTTTCGAAGAAGGGATGGTTGACTTTAGAAAATTCAAGACAATAAAAGCGCCCTCCTGGCTTTAAAACGCGGAAAGCTTCTTTCAAAGCAGACTCTTTATTCGTAACATTACGTAAGCCAAAGGCAATAGTATAGACATCAAAAGAAGCATTTGGGAAAGGAAGGTTTTCAGCTGTTCCACATACCCATTGCAGTCCTTTGATAACGCCTTGATCAATAGCTCGAGCTCGTCCTTGTTCAAGCATTGCAGGATTGATATCACAGATTGTAATAGCTGATGCAGGTGCTGACTTATTAAGAAGACGCAATGCAATATCGCCTGTTCCTCCCGCAACATCTATGAATTTTTCTTCTTTTTTAGGTGCGATCCTTTGGATGAGTTGATCTTTCCACCATCGATGAATGCCCAAGCTCATGACATCATTCATGAGATCATAATTACTTGCAACACGACGAAAAACGTCGGTAACGAGGTTTGTTTTTTCTGATGAATCCACATCTTGAAAACCAAAATCAGTAGTGTTACGCTTTGTCATCTATGAGTTTTCTTATCTTTTTAAGATATGCTAAACCATAAAGGAATCTTAACTTAATTTCTAGTACTCTTATGCCTGAATTGCCGGAAGTTGAATCTGTCAAAGTAAACCTTGAAAGGTATATACTTGATCAGACCATCGAAAAAGTTGAAGTGCATCATCGTGGGTTACGATGGCCTATTCCTCATAACTTTGAGGAAATGCTTGAAGGCCAAAAGGTTAAAATGCTTGTGCGGCGAGCTAAGTATCTACTCTTATACTTCGAGAAAGCTGATTTTATCTTATTATGGCATTTAGGGATGTCCGGAAGGGTGCAGGTTATTACCCCAAAAGCATTAACCCCTCGTCAAACGCACGATCATGTGGAGATTGCCTTTTATTCTGGTTTAAAGTTGCGTTTCCGAGATCCGCGTCGTTTTGGAGCGATGTTGCTTGTTCCATTGAAAGAATTGTCACGTTTTTCTTTGTTAAGTTCTTTAGGTGTTGAGCCATTCGATAATAGCTTTTCAGGCCCATTCCTTTTAGAGTTATTTAAAAACAGATCACGCCCCCTTAAAGCAGCACTTTTAGATCAAAAAATAATTGCTGGCCTTGGAAATATTTATGTTTGTGAAGCGCTTCATTGTGCAAAATTATCGCCTCTTCGTTTAGCTAAAACAATCAATCATCTCGAGGCTGAGATTCTCGTTAAGGCAATTCAAGCTGTTTTAAGAAAAGCAATTGCTGCAGGGGGCTCAACATTAAGAGATCATCGACAACCCGACGGTGAAAAAGGAACTTTTCAAGATGTTTTTAAGGTATATGGTCGTGAAGGAGAACGGTGTCTTCGGTGTGATCATGTAGAGATTAAAAGAATTCTTCAATCTAACCGTTCAACATTTTACTGTGAAAGGTGTCAAATATGAGATTAATTTTAAGTTTTATCTGTTATAGTTTTATTATTTCTCCTTCTTTTTCAAAGAGTAAGTTCGAATTAGGCTATCGCAGTACAAAATCTATCCCTACATTAGAAAACATACCACTTATGCGGGGCCTTAAACGTACAGGTGAGATTGAAGATGTTGGGCAAGGAGGCGACATTTATAGGATTGAAACAGAGGCCTCGGGGAATCTTTTTGTGGAAGATATAGAAGAATTTTATCAAGATGCATTGCAAGCGAATGAATGGGAGAGAATAGGGCGCTTTGCGTATGTTTTAAATGATAAATATTTAGAAATTATTCCTCAAAATAAGGGGGGAATGTTAACAGTGATTTTTCAGCTTAAAACCAAGGTATTTTGAAGAAAAAACTCTCTTTTTTCAATGTGTTGATAGAAAAAAGAGAGTGTAAAATTATACCGTACTTTCTTCTAATATGGTATTTTCAAGCCACTTTTTATGTCTTTTTTCATCTTCTAGGCCTCTTTTAATAAGATCCTTAGTTTCAGGCCACATATCTTCTCGAAGAGACATGCGTTCATAAGCAGCATTTGTATCAATCTCATTGCTAATCATGGCGCGTAAGATGACATTATCACCAATTAAATCTGCTAACACTACTTTTCCCTTTGCGAGCCACTGTTTTCCTATACTTGGTCCAGAAGGAGGTTGAATATTTCTCTTCTTTAAAACATTCGTAAACTCTTGAATATGCCATTCATGATCGGCTTTAAAGATGTTTAATTTTTCTTTGTATTCTTGATTTTTAAGCCGATTTATAGCAGCGTCATAGGCTTCTACAGCATCATAATCTAATTCAATAAGATCTTTTATAGCATCTTCAAAATTTGCTTGCATGCCAACTAGTGTTACCATTCTTTCCTCCTTTATTTTAGCGAGTTTGCTTTTGTTTTTTATGGTTGCCATAGCTTTGAAAATGAAGGGTAAACCTTAAAAATATTAATTTTTGAGTTTACCCTTAAAAAAAGACGAAGACTTACTTTTTCGCTTCGTTACGTCCTTTTATTATTTTCCTTCCCTAGATCTGTCTCTACGCGCATTGCCACCTTCACGGCCCATGCGCGCATAACCTTCTGGGCCTAACTGTTTCTTTCGAGCTTCGCCGCCCATGTGACCTAACTCAACATAACCCTCGTGACCAAGTTGGCGTTTTCTCTCTTCTCCACCTTTTTGTCCTCGTTCGGACATTCCTTCATGACCAGCCTTTTCGGCGCTCGCTAATCCACCTTGACGCGCAATTTCTTGCACTTTTTCATGAGGCATTGAAGCAAAGCCGCGTTTAGAAGTATTGGGACTTTGAGTTTGTTTATTGCGATTACTTTGTGCCATTTTTCTCTCCTTTGATTTTTAAGTGTCTCAGAGAAAGGGGTTATCAGTAACAGGGTTCGGGGAAGTAAGGGGCGCTTATTTTGTGACCTTGTAAGCGTCGTGTTCCTGAAGTGCCTTCTCTTACAGGGAATTAAGCTGTAAAAACTGTAAAAAGCTAACTCCATGTTTCTTTTGAGTGCGCTAGTCACTAATATTGGTAAAGAGGCTCCATTTGATTTCACGGCCTATTGCTTGGTTATATGGTGAGAACCGCTCTCATTTTCCACTACAAGCCTTTGCCAATCTGTTATTAATGTTGCACACTAACGCATTATAAAGCGCGTTAATAAAACTGTATAATTCTTAAACAGCAGGAGCTAGTTGAAATAGAATATATTTTGCGCCTAAGGAGCTACCAAACAATAGTATTAAATTATTGAAATTAATAGTCGTGATTGGATATTAATTCGGCAAAAAAATAGAGAAATTAAACGTGGGTAGCTTTTTTATAGGTTTTCTTTACGAGAAGAGATCGGTCTATTTTTGAAATATAATTATTTGTATTTTTATTGTTTTTTTGCGTTTTTTTTGGAAGGGATGTTTGAGAAATATCTTTTTTTAAAGATTTAACTGAATGAAGTTTCTCAAACAAAAATTGAAATCTTGCAATGAAAACACCTAATAAGATTACAGCGCCAGCAGTTATTTGCGAAAATGTAAGTGTTTCATTAAGAAATAAGGTTGATAGTAAGCAAGTGAAAACGGGTAAAAGTAACATAAAAGGAGTTTGTTTAAGGGATGAGACGCGTTGTGCAAGGCTTAACCAGAGATAACCTGCCCAAACTGTTGAAACAAGGCCAACATAAATAGAACATAGCACACCAATATAAGAAAGATGAGTGAAGTTATAAATGGCTTCTTGGGGGCCTTCAATAATAAATGGAATGGCCATCAAAGATGGAATAGAAATAATAGAAAGCCAAATATTATCGGCTATTCCGGCTCCCATTTTAAATTTCTTAAGAAGCGTGAATCCAATCCCCCAGCAGACTGCTGAAATTAGAATAGACACAATCCCTAAGAAAGGCATATCTGAAGTATTGCCGTACCTTGCTTGAGTTAGGAGATAGGCTCCAAAAAAAGCGACAGCCATTCCAATAACTTCAATAAGTGTTACTTTTTCGCGAAGGAAGAGAAAACAAAAGAGGACACCAAACAAGACGTTTGTCTGCATCAAGAAAGATGATAAACCTGGCCCTACACCTGATTTAAGCCCAAATCCAAGAAATAACCAGTTAAGAGCATTCCAAAAGAAACCAGCCAAAAAATATTTCGAAATAGAATTGGCAGGCTTAGGGTATAGAAAAAGTAAAGGGACGACAGAAACGAGACGTAAGAAACTCAATATATAAATTGAAATATGCCCTAAAGCAATTTTTTGTACGATTAAGCTTGTTGACCATAAGAAAATGACAAATGTTGCAATGAATGTATCTTTAAGACTCATGCCTATAACCTTCCCTGAAAGCTATGTATATCTTGCATTTTCGATATTTTAATACATCTATGATACATATAGCTTATTTTTTAATTTATTAGTAGTGCAAGTTTAATATACACAATTTTAAATAAAGTTAAATTTAATCTCGAATCTTGTAGCTATTTTTAGGGTGGATATATTTTTTTTAAAGCTTATTTTACTTCCATTAAATACTTGAAGTATAAAAATTTAACTAAAATGTTGCAATATTGAATTCTCATGTTATTATCACTCTGTGCACCAGATTGTCGTGGTGCATGCATCAAATCTTAATTTGATTTAATGTATTAGGAGGAAAACATGCTGAAAAAAATCGATCAGTCAAAAATATTGACTGTTAAGAATTACCTTATTACCACAAACGCGTAATCAAGAATTTATTTTTATAAAAGCTCGCCTTATTGAAGCGGGCTTTTTTTTCTAATCTTATTTTTATTTGTATCTAAGAATAGTTAATAATTCTTTAACATTTTTTAGTTTTTAAGAATTATCGCTATCTTACTTAAAATAATGTATGTATAAAACGCTTACCTTTTAGCGCATGCCTTTTATTAAAGGAATTGATGATGATTTTATATCCCTTCCTAATCATATTTTACTTACTTATTAATCCGACATCAGCTAATGAAGCTTCTGCGCCAGTCTTTATTCATGCTGAAGGTGCATGGGTGCGTGCCACCGAAGTGGGAAATAGTGCCGCTTACGTGAAGATTGTCAACGATGGACTTAAATCTGATCGCCTTATTGGTGCACAAACAGATGTATGCAAGAGAGTGGAATTACATACCCACTTAAAAGAAGGCGATGTCTATAAGATGAGGCCAATTGAGTCTATTGAGATTCCCACAAAGCAAACAGTTGATCTTAAAGAGGGGGGTCTTCATATTATGTTGCTAAATATTCTTAAGCCATTAAAAGAAAGCGAGAAAATTAAACTTACTTTAATTTTTGAAAATGCAGGTCAAATCTCGATAATTGCGGAAGTACGTAAAAATAAACATGCATGCACTTGTAAAGATTAGCACTTTTGTAATGGAATACACGTTGAGATGACAAATCTGACAGAATTTATTGATTATCTTAAGTCGCGCTTGGTGCTAAGTGAGATTATTGGGACGCGCGTGAAGATTATGCGAAAAGGGCGTCTTAAGATGGGCTTATGCCCATTTCATTCTGAGAAGACGCCTTCTTTTCATATTAAGGATGAGCAAGGAACTTATCATTGTTTTGGCTGTGGGGCTCATGGTGATGCCCTCTCTTTTCTTCAAGAAACAGAGGGAGTGAGCTTTATGGAAGCATTAGAGAAGCTTGCCTCCTTAATGGGATTAACAGTACCTACATTTAAAGATAAATCTGTAAGCGATGAGTCTTTGCAAAGTAAACTATTTCAAGCTTTGGAAGCGGCAACAGTATTTTTTGAAAAGCAGCTAAAAACATCAAAAGGCTTTAAAGCCGCTCAATATCTTGAAACAAGAGGGTTAAAGCCTGAGACAATTTCCCAATTTCGGCTTGGATATGCAAGTGTCGGCAATACGCTTAAGGAAGCTTTAATCAAAGAAGGCTTTTCTGAAGATATTTTACAACGAGCTGGCCTTATTATTCAGCGAGATGAAGATAAGAGTACATATGATCGTTTCCGGGATCGAGTCATGTTTCCTATTTTTGATCGGAAAGGGCGTGTAATTGCTTTTGGGGGAAGAATTCTAGAAGCAGGTGAGCCTAAATATTTAAATTCGCCAGAAACAAGTATCTTTCATAAAAGTCAGATTTTGTATGCTTATAATTTTGTACAGCAAGATCTTAAAAAAGGGCAGCCATTGTTGGTAGCTGAAGGTTACTTAGATGTTATTTCACTTCATCAGGCTGGGTTTAAGGGGGCTGTTGCTCCCTTAGGGACAGCCTTAACTGAAGAACAAATCCTTCTATTGTGGCGGTTTCGTTCAGAACCCATCCTTTGTTTTGATGGGGATAGTGCAGGACAAAAAGCTGCAATACGTGCAGCAGAACGCGCTATGCCATTGTTGAAATTTGGCCTTTCATTACGTTTTGCTCTTCTGCCTAAAGGTGAAGATCCTGATAGTCTATTGCGCTCTGGGGGGAGTAAAAGTTTTGAAAGTACTTTAGAACGTACGCTGCCTCTTTCAGATTTATTATGGCAGTTTGAAGTGCAGCAAAAAGCGCTTAAAACACCTGAACAAAGAGCTGTATTTGAAAATGGGATAATGACATATGTGAATAGCATTCAAGAACCAACTTTGCGTGCGCAGTATCGTCAAGAATATCGGTCTCGGTTGAGAGAACTGTTTTATATGAATTCTAGTAAAGGAGCTAACCCGTCTCTTAAAAAAGTTTCTTTAAACGCTCCGTCTGGGGCTCAATCATTTTTAAATTCAAATATTCTATCGCAAAAAATATTAATTGCTGTGCTTTTGAATCATCCAAGCCTTATTTTAGAATATGCTGAAGATTTTGTTGAGCTTGAACTTTCTGATCCGGGTTGGAATAAACTCCGAGAAGCGATGCTTACAAAAATAAATGATTCGACAGGACTTGACGCTGGCGTTTTGCATCACCATTTGTATAATGAGGGGTTTCGTGAGGTTATGCAGGAAATTCTATCCTCTCAGGTTAAATCATTAGCTCCGTTTGTAAAGGAAGAGAGCGAAATTAATGAGGCAAGAGAAGGATGGACAGAGATATGGTCTCGTATTCAAGGGCAAAAAAAGTTAACTCAGGCGCTTCTCGAGGTAAAACGTAGGTTTGGTGAGGATATGAGCTATGAGGCATGGGATGAAGTTCAAAACTTACAGCAATAACAAACCTAGAAATAAGAAGTTAATTTAGATTTTATGATTAAATTAGGAAAGGATGAAAATTGTGAGAACAACCGCCGAACTTCGTGATGAAACCCAAGAAGAGGCTGCTGTTGAGCTTAAGAAAGTAGACCTAAAGGCTACTTTAAAGAAGCTCATCACCAAAGGGAAAGAAAAAGGCTACATCACTTATGATCAATTAAATAATGCTTTGCCTCAGGATGAATTTTCTTCAGAGCAAATTGAAGATGCAATGTCAATGATTGCTGAACTTGGAATCAACGTCATTGAAGCCGATGAGATTGATGAGGAAGAAGCTGAAAACTCTGAAAGCTTTGAGGGTGAGGCTGAAGATGAGCAGGAAGAAGAAAGCAGTACTGAGCTTGCTGAAGGTGGAAGGACAGACGATCCAGTTCGTATGTATTTACGAGAAATGGGTAGGGTTGAGCTTTTGTCTCGCGAGGGAGAAATAGAAATTGCCAAACGGATAGAAGAAGGTCGTTTGATGATGATCGATGCTATTTGTGAAAGTCCACTTACAATTCGGGCTATTATCTCTTGGCGTGATGCATTGGTAGAAAATCAAATTTCTTTACGAGAAATTATCGATATTGAAGATACAAGTGAAGAAGAAAATCCTGAGGAAGAAGAGTTAGAAGAAGAACTCGTGGACGAGGAAGAAGACAACGAAGAAGGCGAAAACGATAAGAATGAGGATACTGAAGAGAGCGGTGAAAACGAGGCTGAACAAAATCCATTTTCGGCTCAAGAAGAAGCTCTTAAACCTCAAATATTAGAAAAATTTGATAAGATTGCTGAAATCTATGAATCTTTATATGCTTTACAAGTTGAGCGTTTGAAGCTTGCGCAAGAGAAAAAAACTCAAGCGTCAAAGAATGAGAAGCTTTTTAAAGAATTAAAAAAGACACTTGTTGAACTAGTGAGCGAGATTCGATTTAACCCCCTTCGTATTGATCAGCTTGTTGATCAACTTTATACTTTAAATCGGAAACTTATGGGGCTTGAGGGCAAGATTTTACGTTATGCAACAGAATCTGGGATTCAAAGAGAGAAATTTTTAAAGGCATATTTTGGTCATGAACTTGATCCTGATTGGCTTCCTTCAATAAAAGACTTTGGGAAGTCTGGTGATAAGTTTATTACAAAATATGGCCAAGAAGTGCAGCATATCCGGGAGAATGTTGCTGAAATTTCTGTTGAGTCTGGTCTTAATATTGCTGAATTCCGACGCATTGTCGCGGATGTTCAGAAAGGGGATCGTCAAGCTCGCCGTGCTAAGAAAGAAATGATTGAGGCCAACTTGCGTCTCGTTATCTCGATCGCGAAAAAATACACTAACCGTGGGCTTCAGTTCTTGGATTTAATCCAGGAAGGTAACATTGGTCTTATGAAGGCTGTAGACAAGTTTGAATATCGTCGTGGATATAAGTTCTCAACTTATGCGACATGGTGGATCCGGCAGGCCATTACACGCTCAATTGCGGATCAAGCGCGCACGATTCGTATTCCTGTTCATATGATTGAGACGATTAATAAGCTTGTGCGGACGTCACGCCAGATGTTGCATGAAATTGGTCGTGAGCCAACGCCTGAAGAGCTTGCAGAAAAACTTATGATGCCAGTTGATAAAGTGCGCAAGGTCATGAAGATTGCTAAAGAACCCATCAGTCTTGAAACCCCAATTGGTGACGAAGAAGATGGAAGTTTGGGCGATTTTATTGAAGATAAGAACGCTATCCTTCCGATGGATGCGGCAGTAAATGCAAATCTGCGGGAAACGACAACGCGTGTTCTGTCAACTCTAACGCCACGTGAAGAGCGTGTTTTAAGAATGCGTTTTGGGATTGGGATGAATACAGATCATACGCTTGAGGAAGTTGGACAGCAGTTCTCTGTTACACGCGAACGTATTCGACAAATTGAGGCAAAAGCGCTTCGAAAGTTAAAACATCCAAGTCGTTCAAGGAAGTTAAGAAGTTTCTTAGATTCTTAAAAAGAAGATTTAATTTATTAAGAGTGGAAAGGCTTTATTCTAAAGCTTTTCCATTTTTTTTAGGCTGCATTAATTACAAGGCTTTAAGAATAAAATTTAGTGATGGGCATTAAAAAAGCCACTGACTAAAGAGGCAGTGGCTTTTTGAGAAAAGCTAAAAAGCTTACTTAGCTGCTTCAGCAGCAACTTCAGCTTTGTCAGCAGCAACTTCAGCTTGCTCAGCAGCAACTTTAGCTTGCTCAGCAGCAACTTCAGCTTTTTCTTCATTAGCGATCGCAGCAGTTGAGAAAGCAACGAGAGCAGCTAAAAGAATATTCTTCATGTTTTTCACTCCATAACATTAATATAACATAACACTTTGTCATGCAGCATGCATATTCTCTGAAAAATAATTGAAAAGCAAGGACAATTTGTGGGAACTTAAGAATTGTTGCTTTTGTGCAGCTGTTGTGTGCTAACTTTTTGTATTTCCTTGCTATTATTGAGTCAGTATGATGAGCTTTAGAAGATGATGACGATAAAAACAACAATATTAAAGCTGGATGATCGAGCGTATGGTTTTGCGCAGGATGAAAATGGCCATGCTTTTACCATTCCTTATAGTTTGCCAGAAGAAGTGGTAGAAATTGAAAAAAACAAAGATCATTGGCATCTTAAAGAAATTATAACATCGAGTTCTCACCGAATAACGCCCCCTTGTCCTTATTATAAGTCTTGTGGAGGGTGTGTTTTACAACATATGTCTTCTGTTGCGTATGCGGACTATAAAATGCGACGCCTTTCTCAAGCCTTAGAACGTTATGGGCTTAAAGAGGTATTTATTGATCCTATTGTCGTCTTAGAGCCTCAATTACGAAGGCGGGCTATTTTCCATGCTTTGCGAACAACCACTGAAACATTGATTGGCTATTATCAGCTAGGATCTCATCATTTGGTGGATATTACTCGCTGCCTTTTGTTGAGACCTGATATTAATAATCTTATTGCCCCTTTGAAGCAGCTTTTACAGAAAATTTTAAAGTCCAAAGAAAAAGCAGATATTTTAGTAACCTCGACAAAAACAGGTATCGATTGCTTGTTAAAAATTAAGGGGAATAAAAATATTGAACTATCATGTATTGAGGCTTTAAAAGCTTTTGCTTATGACAACAATTTAGCACGTCTTTCATTTGCAAATGATCAGGAAGAGTGGCCAATTGTCACCCTTGCAACGCCTCAAATTCAATTTGGTTCTTATGCTGTTGAGGCCTCTGCAGATGGTTTTTTGCAAACAAGTGCTGAAGCAGATCAACTGCTGACCTCTCTTGTGTTAAAAGAGTCGTCAACGACCCACCAAAGGATTGCGGATCTTTTTTGTGGCCGAGGAACATTTTCACTTCCTTTGTCAGCGTTGGGCAAGGTAGATGCTTATGAAATGGACGGCAAGGCTTTAAAGGCGCTCGCTCAAACTGCCAAATCACATCATCTTCCCTTACAAACTTATGCGCGCAATTTATTTTCTGATCCACTGACCCCTCACCAGCTTGAACCTTATCAAACCGTCGTTTTAAATCCACCTCGTCAAGGAGCGGCGGCTCAATCAAAAATGTTGGCACTGAGTAAGGTTGCTCATATTGTAATGGTATCGTGTAATTCAGATACATTTGCACGCGATGTAGCTCTTTTGCAGAAAGGCGGCTACCATCTTAAAAAGCTAAGCCCTGTCGATCAATTCCTATGGTCTCCTCATGTAGAGATTGTGGCTCATCTTGCGCGGTGAGAAAGCACTTGCATCCTCTTAAGAGGGGCGTTATTTTGTGCCTATTCCATTCCAAAGGAGATAAAAATGACAACATTTGGCGGTGTTTCTGGCGCTCATTTAAAACAATTTATTGAACGGGTTGAGCGTTTAGAAGAAGATAAAGCAAATATAGCAAATGATATTCGCGAAGTTTTTGCTGAAGCAAAAGCAAATGGCTTTGATACAAAGATCATGCGTCAAGTGTTAAAAATTCGAAAAATGGATCATCAAGAGCGCTCTGAACAAGAAGAAATTCTCACGCTTTATCTTCATGCGTTGGGCATGGTCCCGCGCGACGACATAGCTGAAGAAACAAAAATTGAAACTCTTTAAAGAGCTTATTTAAGAGATTTGAAGAAGATCTCTTTATCTCTTTTCTCTTGTGCAAATAAATAAAATTCTAAAGGCTAAAAACATATTTAGTCAGCTTTTTTTCTTGCCATTTTGTTTGAAATTTGTTACTATGAAATATAACGATCACAAAGAGCAAACCTGCAAGAAATAAGATTGATTAAACTGCTGTTTTTAGGTGGTTTCTCAACTTTTTCAAAATCGTTGTTTTAAGCTCGACAGGGGGATTTTGATTCACATTAAGCCATGAAAAGATGACATTATCGTCATATTCAAGAAGAAGGTTTAGTTCAAACAACTCTTCTTCATTCAAAGATGTACCGTAAGTTTCAACAAACCCACCCAAGAGAAAGTCAGCTTCCTTACCACCGCGATGTTTCGCACGATAAAGAGCTTTTTTGAACAATAAATGAGTGAAGAGAGTCAAAAAGATGTGCCTTGTTACAATGTAAAATTGAATGTTAATGACTTTTCTTCTGAAAAGCAAAGGAATGGCAAGGGGCAATAGTTTTTATGCTTAAAGCGTGGCGTCTTTAGGGGAGAAATTTAATTTTTCAACGCACGGCTATATCTGTTAAGAATAGGTTATAGAAGACCTTTTTAGGGAAGTTAAATGAAGATAGATAATATGTATTTTAATTTTTTAGTACATTTTTGTGCTGAATATTGCAGTACTTCAAGTCACTGTTAGCGAACCTTGAGCAAGCGATTTTATAGGAGAAAAAACATTTATGGAAAATAAGTTTTCTCATTTAGAACTGGTTGATATTGATGATCTTGAAAAAGGGAAGGTTTTAACGGCGCCTATGCCTGAGGTTAAGTTCCCGCTTACTCAAGAGGATCATCAGTTTATTGTAGCGCTTAAAAACAAGGTCATCGAATTGGGGGCTGCCGGGCTTGCGGCAACGCAAGTAGGCATTCCTAAGCCAATGGCAGCCTATCAGGTTTCCAAAGAAGCTTTAAAATGGCGAGAGGATGTGACCCATCTTATCCCTTTAACAGTTCTTATAAATCCTTCCTATGAACCGATCGAAAGTGCGGGGAAAACATTAGATTGGGAAGGCTGTTTCTCTGGTAAGAATTATTATGGCAAAATCTGGCGCTATAAGACGATCAAATATAGAGGACAAGATATAAATGGAAATAAGATTGAAGGGAAAGCTATTGGCTTTGAAGCGCGACTCCTTCAACATGAGATAGATCATTGTCATCACAAGATGTGTGTTCATTCATATGATTCTAGCTTTCTTCAGGGTACGCAAGATGAGTTAATACTTTTACGTAAAGAAGAAATGGTGCAAAAAAAACAAGCAATCGGTCTAGGTCAGGATGATTTTTTCCCTCTTATGGCGGTAGAAGAAGGCAATAATCTAGAGTAGATAAAATAAAAGAGGGGAATAAAAATAGCTAAAATGACAGCCAATTTTGAAGCCATGAGGCAAGCGATGATTCAAGGGCAGATTTTGCCTCAGAATGTGACGCACCCTAAAATTTTGCAAAGTTTTAAAGTGCTTTTAAGAGAATCTTTTGTCCCCCAAGAACAACAAAACGTGTGTTATAGTGACATGCATATTCCTATGGCGGAAGATCGAATTATGCTTGCGCCAACGATTCTTGCAAGGCTTATTCAAGAAGCTCACATTCTGTCCAGCGATAGAGTCCTTGTGTTAGGGTGTTCAACAGGTTATGCGGCAATAGTTCTAAGTTATCTCGCTCAGAAAGTCATTGCTGTTGAGTCCAATTCAACTTATGTTAAACAAATGAAAGAAGCATTTGAAAGTTATGAAATTTTCAATGCGCATAGTTATTTAGGAACCTTAAGAGAAGGTTGTCTCGAGCATGCACCTTATGAGGCCATTTTTATTGAAGGTGGTATTGAAGAAATTCCTGGAGAGCTTTTTTCACAACTTACAGAAGGTGGGCGGATTGTGACAATTTTATCAAAAGGAAAACAGATGCCTTGTCAAGGCGTTGTGATTGAAAAAAGAGGGGGGTCAATTCATACAAGTTCCTTTTTTGAAACAAGCGCCCCTATTTTAAAAGAATTTCAACATACCGAGAGTTTTGAGTTTTAATGAGTTCCGTAATTGAAATGACAGTACACGAATTACATCAGTTGATCACAATTGGAGGTGATTATTGTGTGATTGATGTGCGAAATGCAGATGAAATCGAGAAAGCAGCTTTTCCTGAAGCAATACATATTCCCTTGCCAGAACTTGCGCAGAATGTTGCAAATATACCACAAGGTAAACTTGTTATTACACTTTGTCATCATGGAGCTCGAAGTTTGAATGCATGCTATTTACTAAAAGAGAAGGGATTTGATAGAGTTGTAAGTCTTAGAGGCGGAATTGATCTCTGGTCTAAGCTAATAGCTCCTGCAATTCCTCGTTATTAATGAAAGTGATGGTTGGAAAATGAGAAATACACTTCTTGCTTTAAGTCTTGGTTGTAGTTTGGGGATTACGGGCTTCCTTGAAGCTAAAGCTCCTTCCGCAGGTACGCCTGCCGCTAAAAAAACTCAATCCACCGCAAATACGGGGACCGCAAAACTTTTTAAAGCAAAAACACATCAAAGGGCTAAAGCAGAGAGCATGAGTGCTGAGCATCCCTTTATGCAAGCTTTAATGCAGGCTTATACGACAAATCCAGATCTCAAAGCTAAAGTTAAAGAACAAAATGTGCTTGCGGAAAATCTTCCAAAAGCTTATGCAGGATGGCGCCCAAGCATTACGGGATCGGCAACGGCTGGCTATGATAAACAAACCGATCAAGTAACTCGGAATAATTCAGGACAATCAACAGGAAGAAGCACCGCCTCATCGCATCCTAAAACAGCAGGCCTTGAGGTGCGGCAAAATATCTTTGAAGGCGGAAAGACTTTAGCCAATACAACTTTCGCTGAGAATCAAATTTTATCAGGGAATGCTGATTTTACAGCGACAGAGCAGGCTGTTTTAGTGAAAGCAATTCGTGCTTACTTAGAGTTATGGGCGCGACGCCAACAACTTGAAATTACAAGAACAAGTGTGCGTTTTTATGAGTTTAGTCTAGAGCAAGCACAAGCCAGAGCCGATGTAGGAGAGATTGGTCTTACGGAAGTATCAGAAGCGAAATTTAGCTATGAGGCCGCCCTCGCTGATTTTGTCTCGGCAGAAGCAGAGGTTCAAAATGCAACGGCTGCTTACATAAGCGTGATTGGTCATCAACCTCCTAAAGAGCTTGTTTTGCCTTCTGACATTAGTGAACGGGTGACGCTTCCTTTAACGTTGGAAGACTTGAAGAACATTACTGCTAAAGAAAATCCAACCATTCAAAAGGCTATTTTTGATGCTAAAGCTGCCGAAGCGGACATTGATATTAAAACAGCTAGCTTGATGCCAAAAGTTGACCTTGTTGGAAATGGTAGTCGTGGCTTAAGTAACCGTTATAGAGGAAGTCGTATAAATGACATTTCTGCTAAGGTTGAAGTGAGTGTTCCACTTTATCAGGGCGGGGCGGAATGGGCTACTATACGTGCGTCTCATCAAACGGCAGCACAAAAAGCCATTGAGGTTAGAAGCGCACGTAACCAAACAATGCAAGCTGCAATCCAAGCATGGGAAAAGAGGTATGCCTCAAAGGAAAGAGTCAAGAGACTTGAAGCTCAAATCAAAGCTGGTGAAACTCGGATTGAAGGAACACGCCAAGAATCTCTTGTGGGAGAGAGAACACTTTTGGATGTGTTGAATGCGCAAAAAGATGTGGTCAATGCGCGTATTAGTTTAGTGAATGCAAGGAGTGATTTTTTAACTTCCGGTTATGAGGTCTTAGCAGTCATGGGCCACTTATCCACAGCTCTTCTTAAGCTTCCTGTACAAAAGTATGATGTTAAGGGTTATGCTCAAGAGACAGGTGGTCGATATATTGGATGGGGTGATGTTCCAAGCCGAGAGGAAATTAGAGATGCCGCAGGCTCAAATTGATAAGGATATGGAAGAAATCCTTTCTTCAATTCGTCAAATTATTGCGGATGATGTTGAAGAAAACACGAAGACCAAAACCCCTAAACTTTCTCTTCCCACTGCTTCAGAAGGTGAGACTGTAAAACAGGAATTGACGGAAGGTGAGGAAGATATTCTGGAATTAACTAATATGCTTCCAGAAGATGTCTATAAAGGTCCTTTAGAGAAAAAAATAGCGCCAAATTTTGTTCACCAGCCGCAAGCCGTTGAACAAAAGCTATCAGATGCAATGGAACAGGCTTTCCCAACGGATGCGCAAACCATAGCAGACTCTGAAGCTCTCATTTCCTCAGAAGTTGCTCATGAGGTTTCAAAAGTTGTTGAAGATCTCTCTCACTTTATAAAACAGTCTGGGGCGCAAAAGGAAATCCTTAACTCCCCCATGGAAAATATGGTGAAAGAATCTTTGCAGCCGCTTTTGCGGGCATGGCTTGATCAAAATCTTCCAAGGCTTGTTAAAGAAGTTGTCGCCGAACAAATTGAAAAAATTCTTAAGAGATAATGGATAAAAGATGACTAGAATTTTATTTTAGTCAATTATGTTCGTTTTTCTTTAATGTAATCTTTTCAAATCAGACTTATCCAAAAATGCCAGAGGATCCATTAACCCGTTTCCATAATAACATTTCAAGTCAGTTTTACCAGGTTTTGGAAGGGCGCAACCTTTTTTAAGGATTTCGACAAGTTTTGTACCGCTTATTTTCTTATTTTGTCTTTTATGGTATTCATCGATTAAGCTAAGCAAAGATCCCACCATTGGAACGGCAAAAGAAGTTCCAGAATCTAATTTAAATATATCTTTATCCATATCAGTGGCCACCTTAATATTGGTACCAAAAGCGGTGATAGTTATGTCTTGTAAAGCTTTATCCATTCCTGGATAACAGCTAGATGGATTTAAACAAATATCAAATTTCTTGCTATTGCTAAGCTTGACTTTTCCTCTTCCTAGTCCAGCTTTCTCTTTGGCGGAAGATATCATCGCGTTAACAACTATTAGAACCCTTTTTTTCAGTATAGGATGTTCAGCAAATTGTTTGAAGGGAACTTTCTGTAAAAACTCCGAACTTTGATTCATCTGGGAAACTTTTTCACATTCTGCAATAAAGTCACCTTGCTTAGGATTCATATCCTGAGCTTGCTTTCTTAATTCAATCCCTTTTTTATTTGCCTCAGAAATATCAAAACCAAAATTACCTGCAGAAAGAATTAAGATTTGATCGGTCTCTTCAAGCCCTTTTACTAAAAAGTTTAAAAAATCAGGCGTAAGAAAGTATAAATTTTTAAAATCACAAGGACTTTCTAAGTTAAAGCTTCCAAGGATAAGGCGGTTGGAAGATCGGAAAGCATTTCGAAAGGCATCATAAATACTGTCATCAATTATTGTTGCTGAAAAATTTATGCCTTGTTCCTGGGAATATGACTCAATAGCTCTTTTTTGTGCATCAGTTCTAATAAAGCCCGACTCTCCAAAAGGATAAATACTCGTACTTGCGAATTTTCTAGCTCCGTCAACCCAATCATCTCGCGTCCGACCAGCCACTTGACTAAAGCTGACAAGCTTAAGTTTTGCTTGAGGAATAAGGCCACCTGAAAAGTAGTGATCTTTTAAAGGATTTGCAATAAGAATACTGGTGATTCCTTGAGCGTGAAAGGACGGGGTCCAGAAGAACAAATCAAGAACCTTATTGCAAAAATCATGCGTATAACGCAATCTCGATTGATTGTTGAAATTTGTAGGAGGTTGGGGGTTTCTGCCGACATCAACAGCTTGAATTTCTTTTCCTAGAAATGCAGGATGAGTATATTGAAGAGTAATTGCTGGCTCGAGAATAACAACTCTCTGACCATTTCCTTGATATCCAAGTTGATGAAGTTTTTTAAAGTCATCAAAATATTCGTCATTAGCTGAAATTAGAGGTTCTGAGGCGTGAACTTCGCTCAAAAATATAAAAAACAATGGAGCTATTAATAAGTAAATCTTTCTCACAATTGATCTTCCTTAAAGTAAAATAAAAATTTTATATTTGGCAAGTATATAAATTTTTTAACACTGTCAATTTAATAAATGGTAGCCATGAAATTATAAAATTAATTGCGAGCATAAAAAGTATGATTAATAATTCTATTAAGAATTTCAATTAATTGTTTCTGATCTGTCTCGTCAATAGAACAAAAAAGATTACGATCAATAGATTCGACAATTGAAACAAGTTGGGTTGTTAACCTTTTTCCTTCAACTGTTAAGTTAACAAGTTTTGCTCTTGTATCCAGGGGATGCTCTCGACGTTTGAGGTATCCTTTAGAGATGAGGGGTTTAAGTGCCTGGGAGATCGTCATCTTATCAAGCTTTGAAATCTGCGCAAGTGTGGCTTGAGTTGGGGCTTGGTTGTTTTCCTCCAGCCACAGTAAAATGGCCATGAGCGTAAATTGTGGATGTGTGATCTCATAAGGTTCCAAGGATTTTTTGATAGTCCTTTGCCATGTCGTTGTGATCTGCCACAGCAAAAGACCAGGACTTTCTTTAGGCTTCTTAAAGAAGAAAGTGGAGCTAGTCATCTTCGCGACCCGCAAGGGCAGCAAGTGCCTCTGTTTGCTCAGGAAGAGTTTTTACGATTCCGTCTGCGACCAGTTTGCGCCAGAGAAAACTTAAAGGGCCAGAAATTTGTATGGTGGTGGTTAATTTTAGGCCATCCTTGGTCTCTTCCATTTCATGAATGCCATCCATAATCGCCCCCCAAAAACGAGTTCGATCTGTAAACTTATGGTTTTTTCGCACGTCGATAATCTCAATTTGAATAACAGGTGCTCCTATCGGTTTAAGGATGAATTTAGCGCCAACTTCGAAAGAGTCTTCGAGCTTACAATATTCGCTGTCTAGGTCCCATTTATGCCTGTTATTTACGTCTTCCCACAGGGCCCACACGCGCTCTTTTTTAAGGTTTTTAAAAGTGTTGCTATAAGATTTTGACCACATAATCGCCTCTTTAGTAAAAATAAATATTATATAAATATTTACTATATAGGTTTTTATTAATCAAGCGAAAATAATTTTCAGACTATGGTTGAAATAATTATTGAGCAAAGCGGTAATTATTCCGTCCCGCGTGTTTTGCTTCATACATGGCTTTGTCAGCGGCAAGCATTAAAGATGTTGGTGTTAAGTTATGTGCGGGCCCATAAAAAATACCAATACTGGCGCCAATCTCCATAGTCTTTCCATCATATTTAATCGGAATACAAATGCTTTTTTGAATGCGGCGAATCAAATTTTCTAGGGTGGAGTGATTTTTTACTGTTTTTAGTAGGATACTAAATTCATCTCCGCCTAAGCGTGCAATAAGGTCGGATTTACGAAGGCACTTCTGAAGTCGTTTGCTAATTTCAATTAATAAATGGTCGCCATAGGCATGTCCAAACGTATCATTGATACTTTTGAATCCGTCCAGGTCAATATAAATAACGGCAAATTTCAAAGGTTTTCTTTGAGTCTTGACAAGAATATTTTCAAGGGCTTGTTTAAACAGAACTCGATTAGAAAGTCCTGTAAGAATATCGTGTGTGGCAAGGTATTGTATTTCATTTTCATATTGAAGCTGCTCAGTAACATCCTTATAGATGGCGATTGTACCTCCTTCAGGCAGCTTTTTTTCAGTAATTTCAATATAATGGCCATTTGTAAGTTTATCGATATAGGGCTTGTAAGGCATGGTATGGGTTTTAAGACGTTTAGAAAGCCAAGCGAAATACTTATGATCTAGGTCAACATGCTGCTTTGCTGATCTGCGACTATTAAGAAGATAGATACCACGTTTATAGTTGATTTCTAATAACTTTTGATAATTAAGGCCTTGTTTGATTTCAGATTCTTGAAGGCTATAAATATTTCGAAAATTTTGATTGCATAGAATAAGTTGATCATGAGGATCAAAAATTGCAAACCCATCATCGACGCATTCAACCGCTTCTTTTAAAAGGGAAAGTCTCGCGCGGATTTCGAGGAGGTTTTCGACGCGAAAATTTTGATGGGCTTTATTTTTAAGCCATATATGAGTGCGAAGTTGCAGAAGGGCAGGTTCTAAAGTAGGGACAAAGAAATCTTCTGCTCCAAGCATAAGGCTTTGGGACACTTTTTCTTGAGTTGAGGAAGCAATTAAAAGAGGGATATGAGAAAATGAGCTTTGAGATTTTACGCTTTTTATAAACTCAAGCAGATGAATAGATGCTTGAAAATTGTTGATAATCAGATCGATCATCTGCTTGGATAAGACATCAAGAGCTTCTTCTAAGGTTGAGGCTATAAATAGCTTATGGCCCCCTTGTGTAAGTGAGTTAGCAATTAAATCACGTTCTATCATGGGTTCCCCAACAATTAAAATGTTGCCTTTAAGCAAAGAGGTGGAGTTATGGTGAGCAGGCTTTTCTAGACCTGATTGAGATAGGGTTTTATTTAGGAGGGAGACATCCTTACCGATGGAATACGCAGCTAAGGGAAAATCATATTTATTCAGTAAAAGATTATCTAAGATGCTAAAGACAGAAGGCTTTTTTGATAACATAAGTTCTGACATTTGTTGTATTGCCTTTGTAGTCTCTATTGTTGTTTTATTTTTATATCCTTAGTTTAAAATGAAATATTCTAATAAATAGTTAATATGAAGCTTTTGTTGTTAAATAAAAGATTATTTTTTACTTTGATTGTGTTTGAATTCTTAATTTTATTGTCTCCATATTGATCTTATAAAATATATATGGCAGCATACTAAGAAAATTAATTCTTAAGATCTTCTAGGGGAAATAAGATGGATTTTATAATGGCAACGTCCTTAATGGGAAATGTTCAGCTTTTATTCTTCTGCACGCTTACAATGACCATAGTATCATGTTGGATTGCTCCTCGTTGGATATCTTATCTAGGTTATGCTTTAAGTTGTGGTTTAGCTTATTGGTATCAATACGCAGAGGGATTTGGTTTTATATATTTATTGCTGATTGCACTGATGCTCTCAACCTATTATAGAGCCAAGTCTCTTTCTAAAGGTGTGCTAGGGGTGAGCTTAGCAGTCTTTATTTTCGCCATTTACCTCCATTTTATCCCAGGGTTTCACAATTTTATGATTGTTGATAAATTTCAAGTAAGTCCGAATTCTACGCCTTATTCTAGTTATGTTAATGTTGATAAAGTGATGGTTGGTTCTATCTTACTTCTCTTTTATTCTTCGTTAAATAGGTCGTTTAAGGAATGGAAAATATCCTTGCGAGTTCTTCCTTTACCTTTGCTTGTCGTTTGCGCTCTTTTATTGGGAACGGCCTTTGCCATGCACTATATCCGTATAGATCTTAAGTTACCTTCTATTTTGTGGTGGTGGATTCCAACAAACCTTTTGTTAGTTTGTGTTATGGAAGAAGTTTTTTATCGGGGTTTCATTCAAAAAGAGCTAATCAAAGCGTTCTCGCCTTATAAGGGCGGGAAATGGCTTGCTGTTGTTTTAGCGGCTGTTATTTTTGGGGCTTCCCACTATACAGGTGGGATACCTTATATTCTGCTTTCAACCCTTGCGGGGGGTGTTTATGGCTATGTGTTTATGCGCAGTCATCGGCTTGAGTCTTCGATAGTAGTGCATTTCTTAGTGAATTTAATTCATATCGTGGCTTTTAGTTATCCGTCATTGATGCGGGGGTAAAAGAGTTTTTACCCAAACTTCTAGATTTCAAGAGTGTCATTTAATGTAGAAGGTAGCTAATGAGTTTCACTGAATGACCCAAGCATAAACTTAGTATTTTAGTACCTTACTAAAGCTGAGCCCCAGATAAGGCCACCACCAATAGCCTCGTGAAGAATAAGGTCGCCGGGCTTCACGCGACCATCTTGAACAGCTGTCCAAAGGGCTAAAGGAATAGAAGCTGCAGAAGTGTTGGCATGCTTATCAACAGTTACGATAACTTTTTCAAGAGGTAAGTTTAGACGTTGAGCGACTGATTCAATAATACGGACGTTTGCTTGATGTGGAATAAACCAATCAATGTCATCAATGGCGATATTGTACTCAGCTAAGATTTTAACTGCCGACTCTGTTAATTTCATAACAGCGTGTTTGTAAACTTCTTGTCCTGACATTCTAATTTTTCCTGCTTGCCCCGTCAGAGAAGGGCCACCATCAGTATAAAGGATATCACTGAATTGTCCCGCTGTTTGAAGATGTACCCCAAACACTCCCCGATTCCCTGCCTGTTCTGGGGACATGCCTTCAAGCACAATAGCGCCCGCACCATCGCCAAACAAAACGTTGGTTCGGCGATCTTCCATATCAAGAAGCTTACTAAAGGTTTCACCACCAATTACAAGGGCAGTTTTTGCTTGTCCTAAACGCAGAAAGTTATCGGCAACTTGTAAAGCAAGAAGAAAGCCTGCACAGACTCCAGCAACATCAAAAGCTAAGGCTTTGGTATTATTAAGGAGTTTTTGCGTGAGGGCTGCTGTGGAGGGGAAAGTTAAATCAGGTGATGCTGTTGCCACGACGATAAGATCAACCTCTTGGATATCCTTTCCAGCATTTTGGAGGGCACATTGCGCCGCCTTGGCACAAAGATGCGAGGTTAATTCATCTTTTTCAGCAAAATGTCGTTGATGAATGCCTGTGCGCTCAACAATCCATTCATGCGAGGTATCAACAATTTTCGCAAAATCATAATTTGTTAAAATATGGTGAGGGAGGTAGCCTCCTACCCCAGTGATAACAGATCGCCACTGTCCAGGATGAATCATCTTAGGCAACTCCTCCAGGGTTGGAATCTGGTAGAGTCTCATCCTCTTTTAATTTTTGCGAAAATTCAAGAATCATGGCGCTAATATTTTGATTAATATTTTTTCGAATCATATCTGCAGCGACAGTAACGGCATTGTAGAACCCAGAGGTATCTGTTCCGCCATGACTTTTAACAGCAATTCCTTTAAGGCCCAAGAAAGGGGCGCCATTATATTTACTAGGATCAAGTTTGTTTTTTACATACCGCAAGGCTGGTTTAGCAAGCAAAGCACCGACCTTAGAAAGGAAAGATTGATCTAAGGCCTGACGCAAAAAATAAGTCATCAATCGTGCTGTGCCTTCCATGGTTTTTAAGGAGATATTGCCCATGAATCCATCTGCAATAATCACATCAACTGTTCCTTTTGAAATATCGTCTCCTTCAATGAAGCCATAATAATTTTCAAGGCATTTAGTCGAACGTAACATTTGTTGGGCAACTTGCAGAACAGCATTTCCTTTAAGCTCTTCCGAGCCAATATTAAGAAGTCCTACAGAAGGGTTCGTCAGATTTAAAACAATCTTTGCAAAAGCAACCCCCATCAAGGAAAATTCAATAATATTTTGAGGATTAACATCGACATTAGCACCTAGATCTAACATAACTTTAGGACCAGCAATTGAAGGAACCAGGCCAGTTATAGCAGGTCGATCGATGCCCTCAAGTGTACCCAATAAAATCTTGGCAAGCGCCATATATGCGCCAGTATTGCCTGCTGAAACAACGCCGTCTGCTCGCTCTTCACGGACAGCCATAATTGCTTGTCGCATGCTTGAGTCTTTAAAGCCTCTGACGGCCGCGCTCGGCTTCGTATCTGCGGTAATAATCTCGGTTGTCGGAATAAAAGTCGAGATAGATTGTAATTTTAGATGAGCTTTTAAAAGGGGTAAAACTTCTGCTTCACTTCCGTAAATTTGGAAAGTAACATCTGTAAAATCTTGTGCAACCCGCGAAAGCCCCTCAATGACAACATGAGGAGCTTGATCACCACCCATTGCATCAATAGCAATACGAATGCTCAAGCTAGGCCCCTTTCATCAATCATTAAGAAAAATCTGAGCGAAAAAAACGCTTAAACTTTAATATCAAGGATCATTCGACCACGATAGTGGCCACATTTAGAGCACATATGATGAGATAACTTCCGTTCACCACAATTTGTACACTCACCAGAACGTATTTGAGGAAGTGCGTGATGTGAACGACGCATATCGCGACGAGATTTAGAAACTTTTCTCTTAGGGACAGCCATGTTTCAACCTATCTGTTAATATTTCTGATGCAGAACCTACCCGAATTTTATTCAAACAGCAAGAGAAATGAAAAAGAAAAGAGGTTCTAGTATTATGTATAAAAAAAATGTTATTTTTCTTTAAATTATTAGGAAATAGTGATGATCGATACTCCCTTCATCCAATCAAAAAATGATCTTATTAATTATTTTGTTCAAGGAAATAAGCCAGAAACCCAATGGCGTATTGGTACTGAACATGAAAAACTATTATTTGATCAGCAATCATGTGCGCGAGTTTCTTATGAAAAAGGAATTGAGGAAATTTTAACTCAGTTGCAATCTTTTGGATGGCAACCAATTTTGGAGCATACGAAGCTTATAGGTCTTCAAAGGGGAAATGCAAGTATTTCTCTTGAGCCTGGTGGTCAATTTGAACTCTCTGGGGCACCCCTTACAACCATTCACGAGATAAGAGATGAGCTAGATAGCCACCTATTTGAGCTTAAATGTGTTGCCCATACTTTAGGAATTCGCATTGTGGGGTTAGGCGTTGATCCTATTTCTAATCGAAACCATATTCCTTGGATGCCTAAAGAACGTTATCGTCTTATGCGGCAATATATGCCCACAAAAGGGGTACATGGCTTAGACATGATGACCGCGACGTGTACGGTCCAGGTTAATCTAGATTTTTCCTCTGAAGAAGACATGGCCCTCAAGTTCAAGGTTGCTATGGCGCTACAGCCTTTAGCAACAGCTCTTTTTGCTAATTCTTCTGTTAAAGAGGGGAAAGATAGTGGCTATGCAAGTTATCGGGCGGCTATTTGGCAAGACACGGACCCTGATCGATGCGGACTGTTGCCTTTTGTCTTTGAACCAAGCTTTAATTTTGAAAAATATGTGGACTATGCACTAAGTGTTCCTATGTATTTTGTAAAACGAGATGACATCTATATTTCAGCATTAGGTTTGTCTTTTTATGATTTTCTACAAGGGAAATTATCAATTTTGCCGGGTGAGTTGCCCACACTCAAGGATTGGGAAGATCATTTAAGCACATTATTTCCTGAGGTTAGACTGAAACGTTATTTAGAGCTTCGAGGGACTGATGCTGGGACATCGCGTCATGTTCTTGCTTTGCCTGCTTTTTGGGTGGGGTTGCTTTATGACAAAGACAATTTACAAGAAGTCTACGATATCATCAAAAATTGGACTTATGATGATTTAAAAAATCTTTATTATACAGTGCCTCGATTAGGTCTTAATGCCGATTTTCAACAAAGAAAACTAAGAGAGTGGGGGCAGCAATTTTTAAAAATTTCTCAAAAAGGGTTGAAGTGCCGCAATTTTAAGGATTCCAAAGGATTAGATGAAACGAATTATTTGGCCTACTTGGAAGAGCGGTTAATTTCCTTTGATGCTGAAGAAACGCAAAATTTAGAAGCTTTTATCCAAGCTCATACTTTTTAGATTTTAGACTTGGAACTGCTCTTGGATGACGCGTTCTTCGAATCCATGATTTTCATCAAATAAAAGAGTAAAATGTTTGGAAGCATCTTCATAGATCTCAACCCATTGTGCATCACGGATTTCCGTTGAATCTGCAACGGCGCTTACAGGGCGTTTTTGAGGATCTAATACTTCAAATCGTACTCTTGTTGTATGAGGGAGTAAGGCACCTCGCCAACGTCGCGGTCTAAAAGGACTGATAGGAGTGAGAGCTAAAAGTTTGGCACTTAAAGGAATAATCGGACCATGAGCAGAGAGATTATAGGCTGTGCTGCCTGCAGGTGTAGCAATCAAAACACCGTCACAAACCATTTCATTGAGTCGCTCAATATCGTCAATAAAAATACGTAGTTTAGCAGCTTGGTAAGTCTGCCTTAAAAGAGAAACTTCATTAATTGCCAGCGCTTCGTAACTGACATTTTGCATGGTGATGACACGCATGTGAAGGGGGTGAAGCTGGATAGTTTTTGCTTTTTTGAGACGCTCTTCAAGATTTTGAGGGCTATAATTGTTCATCAGAAATCCGACACTGCCAAAATTCATGCCGAAAACAGATACATTGCGATTGAGGGTGGATTGAAGCACATGAAGCATAAAACCGTCACCTCCAAGGGCGATAATAATATCGGCTTGGTCGGCAGAAACAAAAGCATAGCGTTCTTTGAGAGTTAAGAGAGATTTTTGAGCTTCGGGGTGAGAGCTGGCAACGAATGCAATTTTCATATTATTCTAAACTCTTAAGACATACTATAAAAGTGTCGGCAAGTTGGTGCATCATTTTAAAATAAAGAGTGTCATCAGGAGGAAAAATTGTTCCAAAAGGATCTAGTTTTCCAGTTTTAATTCTTGTCGCGTCAGATAATGTTTTGATGAGGGGAGGATAAAATTGTGTTTCTCCAAAGATGCAACGCACATTTTTAAGTTTTATTTGTGCTTCTAAAGTTTTAAGCCTTTGCACGCTAATTGGAATTTCAGGATCCAGCGTTAACGCACCTAGACCTGTAAGTTGATAAGCTTTTTCAAAATATTGATAACCATCATGATACACTAAAAAAGGGTAATTTTTTACAGGGGTTAACTTTTCAGTTAATTCTTGATGGAGAAGAGCGAGCTTTGAAATCAAAACGGTCGCATTTTTTTTATAATAAGAAGCATTTTGAGGATCAAGTTGAGATAATTTATCTGCAACGATCTCAACAATTTTTTGCGCGTTGATAGGGGTTAACCATAAGTGTGGATCCATAGTATGAGATTCGGCCCCATGCGAATGAGAGCACGTTGGGCAATCATTCGATCGTATAGGTAATTGAATAAGATCAGGCATTTCATTTAATTGAATCGTTTTTGTAGAGCTCTGTTCTAGAGGTTTTTCTAAAAAAAATTCATAATTAGGCCCAATCCATATAAGCAGGTCAGTATTCTCAATTTTACGTCGATCGGAAGGTTTTAATGCATAGTGGTGAGGTGAAACGAGGCCATCTAAGAGAAGGGTGGGAATGGCCACATCTTTCATAACGCCTGCCACGAGTGAATGGAGGGGGGGAAGCGTAACAAGAATATGGGGCGCTGTGATACCCTTATAAGGAATAAAAAGAAAAAATATTAATACTTTTAACCAAGAACGCATGTTGCTATATCCATCTATTTCATTAATCTTAAAATATAGCTGGTTCATATCAAAATGTCGATTGTTTGGCTGAGGGATTAAGGAATTATTTCAGAAAATGAGTTACTTTTATTCAATTTTTCTGAAATATAATCCTGTTATCAAATTAGGTTTGCTTACGCCAAATGAGTGCAGTTAATCTGCTAAAAATTTTTGTTTGTATTGATCGGGAAAAAGACTAAATAAGGCCAATTCACACACATCTAAATCTAATGCAATCTGGCTTGTAATGTTGGGTGAAAGTGCGTGAAAAAGTGCAGTGAGCGCCTCTTTATTCTTTGGGGTTTCTTTTTGTATGGCATCTTCTAGAGTTTTTAGTTGCTTAAAACGTTCACATGAAAGTTCGGCGGCATTACAGTATCTTCGAATACGGCCATCGGGAAAGTCTATCAGTAGTTGATTAAGATTATTACTAAGATTTTGGCAGGTCAGTTGACTTTTATAGCTATAGCTTTCTTTATGGCCAAAAAAACTAGCCCCAAACGCAATGATAAAAATAAACTTCCGCATAGATCTCCCCTTATTTTTCTTTTTTTAACCTCAAATATGGCGTCTGTCAATCTTGCTTAATTTGGATAACCTTTAGTCTGTACAGAGAAATATCAAAGCATTATAAAGTGGTTATGAAGATATTGTTTATTACCTCAAATCGATTGGGCGATGCAATCTTATCAACGGGGATTTTAGATGCTTTAGGGCAACGTAATGCTCAAGTTGAACTTACCGTTGCTTGTGGGGCAATTCCCGCGCCTCTTTTTAGAGAATGGCCTGGATTACAGGAACTTATTATTCTTAAGCGGAAACCTTTTTTAGGACATTGGTTTTCTCTTTGGGAAAAAGTTGTACGTGATTCGTGGGATATTGTTGTGGATGTCAGAGGCTCGGCAATTGCTTATTGTGTGAGAGCGAAGCAACGGTTTATATGGCGTTCTACCACCACATTGAATCATCGAGTTGAACAATTAGCGGCAATGGCAGGTGTAAACCCAGTCCCTTATCCTCGTATCTATTTTGCTAAAGAACGAATTCAAAAACTCAAGCCTTATTTTGAGGATGGCCGACCTATGATTGCTCTTGCGCCAACAGCAAATTGGATAGGAAAAGAGTGGCCTCATGAATATTTCTTGAAATTAATAGGCGACATAACCAAGGAGGGAGGAATTCTACCAAAAGCACGTGTTGCTGTTTTCTCTGCTCCTCAAGAACGCTCGAGAATTAAGGATTTTCTCGCACAAATCCCATCTGAGCAGCTCATCGATTGTGCTGGTAATTTTGAGCTTTTAGATATAGGGGCTTTTTTTTCGCAGTGTCGTCTTTTTATTGGAAATGATTCTGGATTGATGCATTTAGCCGCAGCCACTGGGATTCCTACCTTCGGGCTTTTTGGGCCCAGTCTTGATCAACATTATGCCCCTTATGGATACAAAACAGGCTATGTTCGTACACCAGAATCTTATGAAATTCTTAAGAAACGACAACAAGCTGGGGAGCAAGGCAGTTTAATGACAAACTTAACAGTGGAAAGTGTTCTCGAGGCGTTAGAACAATTTTGGAGAAGGGTATCTGAATGATGCGTATTTTGCAACTCATGGCAGGAGGAGAAAGAGGAGGCGCTGAAAAATTTTTCGATCGTCTTGTCGTTGGGCTTCATAAAAAAGGACTTCAGCAAGCCGTCGTAGTTCGTCCCTATCATGATCGAGTGACTTTTTTAAAAGATAATGGATTGGAGCCTATTATCGCTCCTTTTAGGCGTATTTTTGATTTTCAAACACCGCGCATCCTTCGACAAACCCTGGATACTTTTAAGCCTGACATTGTTCTCACGTGGATGAGTCGAGCAAGCGAGCTATGTCCTCAAGGACCTTACGTTCTGGCTGCTCGGTTGGGCGGGTATTATAATCTTAAATATTATCAAAAGGCCGACCATCTGATAGGAAATACACAAGGAATTCGTGATTACTGTACGCAACAAGGGTGGCCTCTCAATTTTAGTCATTATTTACCAAATTTTGTGGATGCGCCATCATGTTCAATTGTACAAGATCGTCAGGCTCTTTCAACACCTAAAGATGCACCAGTTCTGTTGGCTTTAGGACGGTTACATCGTAATAAAGGTTTTGATATTTTGATTCCTGCTTTAGCCCAAATCCCTGGGGTGTATTTGTGGTTAGGAGGAGAAGGTGAAGAGCGTAAAGCTCTCGAAATTTTAGCTGCTAAATATCATGTTATGGATCGAGTACGGTTTTTAGGCTGGCGAAAAGATGTGAGTGCTCTTTATCAAGCAGCTGATATTTATGTATGTCCTTCTCGGATTGAGCCTTTGGGGAATGTGGTCATAGAAGCCTGGGCACATCAAAAACCTGTTGTGTCCGCTGACAGTGCAGGTCCCAAGAGTCTTATAAATCATTTAGAAAATGGGCTTTTGACGCCGATTGATGATATAAACCAGTTAGCTTCTGCCATCCAAGAAGTTCTGCAAAATAAAGTTCTTTTTAAAAAGGTTACACAAGCAGGATATCAATCTTATCTAGATAATTTTACAGAAGAAAAAATTATTGCTCAATACATTGCTTTTTTTGAGCATGTGCAGGGGAAAAAACGATTAAAAGTTTAGTCAGATGGAGAAGATTGGCATAAGAAGGGATATATAAATGATTAAAAGCATAATATTTGATGTGGATGGAGTTGTTTTTAAAAGTCAGGATGCTTGCGGTAATTATTTTTGGTCAAGCTCAATTCGTAAGGACTTGGGAGTACGGGGATTTCTTTTAAAGAAATTTTTTCTCCGGAATGGGACAATGTTACGAGGGGGAAAATTGGTACATTAGAGTACCTCAGAAGAGTTTTTGAAGATAAGATCTTTGATGATCTTAGTCTGTCCCCAGAAGAGTATATCGATTATTGGCTAAAGCATGATAACCATGTTAATTTAGAAATGTTGAATCTTGTTAAATCTATTGGGGTTCCTGCTTATCTGGGGACGAACCAAGATAGCTATCGAACAAAACACATTAAGAAAATTGTGGGTCATACATTTAGAGGATGTTTCGCTTCTTATGCTATAGGTCATATAAAACCAGAGTCGGGATTTTATCGATATATAGAAAATGAGCTTGGGTTAGAATCAAAACAAATATTATTGATTGATGATACCCTTGCTAATGTAGAAGGCGCAAAAGCGCGAGGCTGGCAATCCTACTTATATAAAGGGGATTTAAAGCAATTGAAAACATTCCTTCAAGAATTGAATTTGCTTACATAACAATCCACATAAAGCATTTTTTAAGAAGGCTTCACAAGCGCGATACCAATCTTATTTAGATAATTTTCAGAAGAAAAATCATTGCTTAATACATTGCTTTTTTGAGCGCGTGCATGGCCAGAAAAAGCTTTAAGGGTATGTTTGTTCATTTAAGATTCTTAATTAATAATTAAGGTTAATATTATAAGCTAAGCTTATATTGTTTATAAGGAGTCTGTAAAAATGAAAAAAAGATTGATGTTAGTTTGCAGTACTTTTGCGCTCTGCTATTCTTCTTATGGGGATGCCACAGACATTTCACCAGCCATGAGAAAAAATGCTGAAGACGTCATAGCAAGCTGTGAAAAAACGTATCAGAATGTGAAAGCCCAAGGACAGCGAATTGATAACATCAAGAAACCAACCCTTTTGAGCTCAAAAAAGACCAAAGAGAATTATAAAAATAAAGAGGTTTATAAAAGAGCTTTTAATCTTAGATTTGCTGAGTTTACAAAATTTACGGGTGATAAAATAAAAATTCGAACAGCAAAAGAACCCTCAAAGTTTCGGGATGAGGTTAATGCCTACAGTAGTAATTGCACCCGTTTTGCTGGTGGGTTGGTACAGTTTGTAGATTGGGCGGTTGCAGGAAAGCCTATAGATAAAATATCTGAGACTATTTTTAAAGATTGGATGATAGAGGCGAAATAGTTTTAATTGTTGCAAAATAATAAAGTTAATGATGTTGATTGCGCTGTATATGATATACTCATGATCGTTAAGAAGGTTCAGAGTGTATGATTGGGCTTTTGCGTAAGCTACAAGCAAGATTTATAAATTTCTTTGAGCGCGCATCTCATTCCTTTTTTGAGACAGCCATAGGACAAAAGGTGCTTATTTTATTGGCTCCTTTTTTTCTTTTACCTGGCGAGAATATCGAAGGTCGCCAAGCTTTTTTGAAGCTATTTAACTTTCTTCATATGCAAGTTTGGGCGCCTATTTTAGGGGGCTTATTTTTCTCGAGTGCTCTCACAGTTTTATTGCGGACGTTGCAGCGTGCCCATGTTCCTTTTGTAGGTGCTATTGATATTGAAGCTCTTCATGTTCTGTTCTTGCTGACAACTTTGAGCGTATTATTAGGTTATATTTTAGCTTTAACAAAATTTATTACCCCTTACCTTATTAATTTTTTCATTAAAAATGAACAGCTCGTAACCGAATCGATTCTATTTTGGACAACGCGATATGGTGGTTTTTTAATGTTCTTTGGGGTCATTGCGTGGTTTATTAGCGGTTTGGTTGCCTTAAAACCATCTTTCTTCCACATTATAATATTGTTGGGGGGTGTAGGTATACTTAGTTATGCGATTCGGAAAGAACTTCTAAGGCAACAACAAAAATTTATTGAGACAATTTCTCCCCACTTACGTTTTCTTTTCTTCATCGTTGAGAGTATTATTTTTGTTTTACTTTCTTTATTTGTGGTGACGGGTTTTTATTACATTTATTCTTGGTGAGATGTGAAAGGCCACCTTACAAGTGGCCTTCAATTTGAAAATATTAAAATTATTCATTATCTTCAGTTGAATTTAAAGGACTTTCAGAGGGTAATTCTGCTGCTTCATCTTGTGAAGAAGGAAGATCTTTCGTTTTAGTTTCTTCTTCTTTTATAGCAGGCGCCTTCTTTTTTTGTTTTGCTTTGCTCTTTTTGGTTTTCTTTGGGGACTTTTTTTTATCAGTTTTTTGTTTTGCTTTACGTGGTTTTTTTGTCTGTTTTTTCTTTTTTGGGGTATTTTTAACGGTATCTTCAGGAAGATTTTCTTCTACAACTTGGTTGTTTCCCATCTCTTGATTAGAAAGAGCGCTCTTATGTTCCGCTTCTTGCTCTAATGCTTGAGGCGCGGCTTCTGTAAAAGCAATTGGGCACAACGAAAGAGTGCCAATCCCGATTACAAAATAAATAAATGCATTTTTCATTTTATATTTCCTTTTTTAGATTTTAAATTAATGCGTTAAGTGAACATCTATTTAACGGATGTATCATAAAGAGGTCTCCAGTATGCGACAATAGGTATTTATTGTAAGGCCTTAGAAAGGCATTATTGTCATTCTATCAAAGAAAAACTTTTCTTCTCTCGAGAAAGTTTTTGTACTATGACTTTGATCGATAGAAATAATAAGGAGTTAAAAATTTCTTTAAGGAAACAAAGCAATTATTAATACAATCTTATTATGACCGCTGTATTTTGGTGATTGCTCTTTTAGGTTTTTCTTGTGGTCTGCCGTTGCTCTTAACAGCTTCGACGCTGGGGTATTGGATGGCACAGGAAAAAATTAGTTTAACAAAAATTGGACTTATGAGTATAGCAGTTTTGCCTTATACGATTAAGTTTTTATGGGCTCCTTTGATCGATCGGTTACGTTTGCCCGGATTAACACGTTGGCTTGGGCGCCGGCGAGCGTGGCTTTTTTTAAGTCAAAGTTTCTTAATCATTTTTTTATTTTGTTTAAGTCGGCTTGATCCTGCTCATCATTTGGAACAAATAGTTATTTTTGTATTTTTAATTGCCTTTTTTTCTGCAACGCAGGACATTGTCATGCTTGCCTATCAAGTTGAACGTCTTCAAAGAGCTCAATATGGTGCTGGAGAAGCTGCCGGTATTTTTGGATATAGGCTGGGAATTCTGTTGGCAGGGGCTGGCGCTTTTTATTTAGCTTCATTCCTGAGCTGGAATACGGTCTACCTTGTGATGACTGGTTTTCAATGTATTGGCCTCATTACGACTTTATGTGCGCTTGAGCCTCGCCCTCTCCAAAATCCTGAAAGCCAATTGCGTGAACAAAAGGCTCGAGAATATCTCTTAACACATCCTCGATTAAAGGGGTGGCGGGGCCCCCTTTTAAGTTGGTTTTATGGAGCACTGATTGCGCCTTTTCATGATTTTATCAAACAGCCAGCTTGGCTTGCGAGCCTATTCATCATGCTTTTTTATAAATGCGGTGACAATTTGATTGGCTCTATGGGGAATATTTATTTTAATAAACTTGGCTTTACGAATATTGAAATTGCGAATGGTTCGAAAATTTTTGGATTATGGGCAACTATTTTAGGAGGATTTATAGGCGGTCTTATTGTAAAGCGCTATGGAATGCTGAAAAGCTTATTTTGGTGTGGGGCTTTTCATGGGATAACAGCTCTAGGATTTATTCTTTTAGGAATAGTGGGGCACAACAGTATTGTTTTTTATTTGATTGTAGCTTTAGATAATATAACGGGAGGAATGAGAGTCACAGCATTATTTGCTTATCAAATGACTTTGTGTTCCCCTTCTTATGCTGCAACTCAGTTAGCTTTATTGACATCAACCACTCATCTCGGAAGAGTTATCTTTTCTTCGTCTTCTGGATGGATTGTTGAGCATTTAGGATGGAATACTTTGTTTTGGCTTGCAACCTTTGGTGTTGTGCCTACTTTAATGGTCATTTATTATCTTTCTCGCATAAAAAAAGAAAATTTGTGGTTTTCAAATTAAGAGAGGCATATACAGGATGCAGGATGAGACAAGAGATACAACGATAGAAGATAAAAAAGATAATACTTTTAGGGAAATAAACGTTCTCTCTTCTAAATCTTGGGTTTACTGTGCAGGGGATACAAAATTTGGGCATCCGCGTGTTTTTTTAGATCTTTTGAAAACGGGTGTCGCTATTTGCCCTTACTGCAGCTGTCGGTACATTGTAAAAAAATAAGGTATTCTACAGATAAAAAACCATAAAAATTTTCTGAAATCTTGGGTTTTATTTCTTCTTTATTTTTAATTGGTTTTTTAGTTCAAAAATGATAAAATTAATCTTATTTTAACTTTAAATGAAATTGTTAAGTATTAAATTTGATTTTGTTAAAATTAAACATAAAAACTTTGTAGATTAAATTTAGAAATACTTTTTATTATGAATAAAGATCTTTTGGCGGCAATCGATTTAGGTAGTAATACTTGTCGATTAATTGTTGGCAAGAAAGGCGCCCAACATTTAGACATCATCGAAGTTTTTTCGCGTAATATTAGGTTAGGGGAAGGGCTTACTCAGACCGGTAAACTAAATAAATTAGCCATGAAAAGAGCCTTTGATGTGCTAGAGACATGTGCAAAACGTTTGCGCCATCATGCCCCCTTTAAATTAAGAGCAGTTGCAACTGAAGCCTGTCGGCGTGCTCAGAACGGTCCTGACTTTGTAAAACAAGTTTCAGAAAAGACAGGTATTCAGCTTGAAGTTGTCTCTCAGCAACAAGAAGCTTTATTGGCTCTTAAAGGGTGTGCAAGTGTCTTAGACCCCTTAATTCCTTATGCAATATTATTTGATATTGGTGGTGCTAGTACGGAAGTGTTATGGATTGAAATTAAAAAAGACGAGCCTTTAAAGCTTATAGATTATGTTTCTTTGCCTTTCGGGGTTGTGACCCTTGCCGAAGAATTTCCGCATGAAAGCGCAAAATCCTATTCTTTGATTGAACAACGAACTCATGATTTGTTGGAGAAGTTCAGTAAGAAGAACAACATCCATCATTATATAGAGCAACATCAAGTTCAACTTATAGGAAGTTCTGGCACTGCCACGACCACGGCGGCTTTACATTTAGGATTAAAACGTTATCAACGAGAGCGTGTGGATGGCTTAATTATGAGTTTAGAAGAGGTTTTTGCCACGATAAAATATGTTCAAATGATGGCTTCTGAAGAGAGAATGATTCACCAATGTATAGGAGCCGACCGAGGAGATCTTATTTTAGGAGGGATGGCAATTTTAGAAGCAATATGTAAGTTATGGCCTGTTGGCAAAATACGTGTTACGGATAAAGGCGTGCGAGAAGGCATTCTGACAGAGCTCGCTTTCGGTTCCGGCCATATTCCTTTTCCTGCGGTTAACTCTTTATTTCGAGTTGCTTAAATGTCATCCTTAAAACCTACAATGAGAGCTAAGTCAGTTCTTCTTAAAACAGCTCGCGGGCGAAAACCTTCTTCGCAGCGTTGGCTTCACCGTCAATTAAATGATCCCTATGTACAAGAGGCTCGTGCAAAAGGATTTCGGTCGAGAGCAGCTTTTAAATTGATTCAATTGAATGAAAAATTTCAGTTTTTGAAGCCTGGAATTACCTTAATTGATTTGGGCGCAGCTCCCGGCGGATGGGCACAAGTCGCTGTTCAAAAGATTAACCCTCACCAAACAGGAGGAAAAGTCATTGGTATTGATCTCTTAGAAATTGAACCGCTGAGTGATGCCGTATTGATTCAAGGTGATTTTCTAGAGTTAGATCAACGTCAAAAGATAAAAGCTCTTATCAATGAGGGGGCGCAAGTTGTGATGAGTGATATGGCAGCTTCTACTATTGGGCATGCAGGTACAGATCATTTGAGAACAATTGCTTTGGCTGAAATGGCTTTTCAATTCGCGCGAGAAATTTTAACTCCTGGGGGGACGTTTATTTCAAAAGTTTTTCAGGGGGGGACAGATCCTGAGCTTTTAAAACAGATGAAATGTCATTTTAAGACTATTAAGCACATGAAACCTCAAGCAAGTCGCAAAGAATCTCCCGAAATGTATGTGGTTGCTTTAGGATTTCATCCATGACACCTGGAGCTCGTGTATCAGCAGCCATAGATCTTTTAAGTCATGTTTTTACCCCCAGCGAGCAGCCTTTTGACATCATTGTTAATCAATATTTTAAGCAACGTCGGTATGCAGGTTCGCAGGATCGACGTACTATTTTAGAGCTCGTCTACGGCGTTTTGAGAAGTTTTTATAAACTTCTTTATATAACCCAAGAAAAACTTCCTCGGATATCTTCAGTACGCTTATATTTATTGGCGTATCTTAAGTTATTTCTGCATAAAGAAGAGGAATTAAAAGATTGGTTTTCAGGTATTGGTCATGCACCACCTCCATTGACAATGGCTGAGCAAGATTTTTTAAAGGATCTTTCAAAAGAAGCCGTAAAGTGGCCGGCATGGGCTGAAGCAAATATACCAGAGTTTTTATGGTCAGAATTTCAAAGTATTTTTGATGTAAATGCGATTTCCGAAGCTGAAAGTTTAAATCAGGAAGCCGCTGTTGATCTGCGAGTTAATCTTTTAAAAACAAGTCGAGAAGTGATTAAAAAATCATTAGAAAGTGAAGGGATTGCAGTTACTGAGGTGCCATATTCTCCTTTTGGTCTTAGGGTGGCAAGACGCCTTAATTTGAAAGATCACCCATCATATCGACAGGGTTTATTTGAATTTCAAGATGAAGCCTCACAATTGATTAGTTTGTTGTGTGATGTGCAAAGCGGAGAGACAATTTTAGATTATTGTGCAGGGGCAGGAGGTAAAACACTCGCATTAGCAATGCTTATGGGAAATAAGGGACGTATTGATGCCTATGATGTGTCATCTAGTCGTCTAAAAAAAGCCGAATTTCGCGCTCAGCGCACAGGATGTCAAAATATTTCTTTTCTGGCAGATGCGCCCGATAAAACCTATGATCGCGTTTTAGTGGATGCGCCTTGCTCAGGCACTGGAACATGGCGGAGGCATCCTGAGTGGCGGCTTACGTTAACATCGGAAAATCTTACGAAATTCACTCGTCTTCAAAAAGATATTATTTTTAAAGCGGCTCAAAATGTTAAAGGAGGTGGAAGACTTATCTACGTCACCTGTTCTTTGCTTGCGTGTGAAAATGAAAAAATTGTGGAAAATTTTCTTGCTTATCATCCTCAATTTAAACTGATGCCTGTTTCAATAGTGTGGAGGAAATTACTGGAAACTCCTTGCCAAACAACATCCCCATTTTTACGTTTTACCCCTTATCAACATAAAACAGATGGTTTTTTTATCGCGATTTTTGAAAAAAAATAAAAAATATTATTACGTAATGGATAAATTATACGAGAATATTTCGATCCTCTAAATGATGTTTATTTTCGCCCAAATAATTTTTCAATATCGTACTTTTTAAGTTCAACATAAGTTGGGCGCCCATGATTACACTGACCGGAATGGGGAGTCTCCTCCATCTTTCGTAGTAATGCATTCATTTCTGCAAGCGTCAAATTGCGGCCAGCACGAATGCTTCCATGGCAGGCCATTGTTGAGAGAATTTCTTCAAGGTGCTCTTTAAGACTTAGAGGTTGCCCTAATTCAATAATTTCATCTGCTAAGTCTTGAATTAAACGCGCAATGTTGAAATTCCCTAAGGCTGCAGGTGCTTCTCGTACAAGAATTGCATCTCCGCCAAAAGCCTCAATTCCAAGACCAAATTGTTTTAATTCTTCACTATGTGCCAAAAGAGCGCTCTGGGAAGATTCTTGCAGCGAAACAATTTCAGGAATTAATAAATACTGACTTTGAGCTTGAGACTTCAAAAATTGACTTTTAAGGCTCTCATAAACAAGCCTTTCATGAGCAGCATGTTGATCTACAAGAATAAAACCATCTTCAGTTTCCGCAACAATATATGTTTCATGAAGTTGAGCTCGGGCTTCTCCCAAAGGATGATGTTCCTTAATTTCATGGGCAGAAATTTCATCAGGAATGGTCGGTTCTTCAAGTTGAAGAGCATGCGCGGTTGCTTGTTCTTTTGGCGCAAAACTATGGGGGCGAGGCGAAGAATATATAGGCTTTAAGGAGGGCCGACTTGGCATCACAAAGCTTGGCTGAGACGGCTTAAATTGTGGGGTGACAGATGGTTGCATTGCTTTTAAAGCAAAAGAACTTGTTGTTGTTGCAGCTCTGTGCCCTGCTTCTGTTAAGGCTTGCTTTAAAGCACCAATAATCAAACTGCGAATGATGTCATTTTCACGAAAACGAACTTCGGTTTTTGCGGGATGAACGTTGATGTCTACTTCTGCAGGAGGAACCTCTAAAAATAAAGCAACCAAAGGATGGCGATCACGTGCAAGAAAGTCTTGGTAAGACACGCGTACAGCTGTGTTAAGAAGCTTATCTTTAACGGCACGTCCATTCACATAAAGATATTGTAAGCTTGCGTTGCTTCGATTCATTGTTGGTAAGCTTGTAAAGCCAAGAATTTTATAATTTCCACGTTCTGCGTTAATAGAACACGCATTATCAATGAACTCTTTTCCCATCAACATACTGAGGCGATAAAGTCGGCGTTCATTAATATCTCCCAAGGTCACAGGAAGATCGAAATAGGTTTTTTTGTCGTCTTTAAGGGTGAAGCAGATTTCCGGATATGCCATTGCAAGACGGCTCACGGTATCAACAATAGCCGTCATTTCAGAAGTGGCTGATTTCATAAATTTCAATCGAGCCGGCGTTGCATAAAATAAGTCGCGGACTTCAATGCGTGTACCCACATTTTGAGCCGCAGGTATTGGCCCTAATTTCTGACCTCCTTCAACTTTTAGGGACCAAGACATATCATTGCCTTGAGCACGACTCGAAATTTCAAGGCGACTGACAGAGCCAATAGAGGGAAGGGCTTCTCCTCTGAAGCCAAGCGTTTGAATATTAAATAAGTTCTCGTCAGGAATTTTAGAGGTTGCATGGCGTTCAACAGCCAACAAAAGATCTTCTTGTGTCATTCCTTGGCCATTGTCTTCCACAAGAATAAGATTTTTCCCGCCTTCCCGGATAACGATATCAATAGCTGTAGCCTTGGCATCGATAGCATTCTCGATTAACTCTTTAACAACTGAGGCAGGACGTTCTACAACTTCTCCAGCTGCAATTTGGTTAATTAAATTGGGAGGGAGAAGGCGGATCATGAAGCTTTCCGACTCAAATATTCGCGCGTTAGAATCTTACCTTCTTCAACAGCAGGTTGGTCAAAAGCGTCAATTCCAAGAAGCTTCGCCGTAATCATAGTCTCAAGCATATAATGGATGAAAAGAGCCCCTAAAGTTCGTTCGTTCAATTGAGGAAACGTGATGGTACGGGTGGGACATTCTTGTCGAATGAGCGTCGCGACGGTAGCATTTTGCTCGGCTCTCATCAAATCAGCAAGCGTATGTTGATGGAGATAAGCAAGTTCAGGATCGTCGGTGTTAACCTTAGGTGCTGGACTAAAGGTGTCTAGCATGACTAAGGTGAAGAATTTATCGTTGGGTCCTCCTAAATAAAGCTGTAACTGGCTATGCTGGTCAACGGTCCCTAAAGCATTAATAGGTGTAATACCCCTTTTCTCTTTACCTAGGCTTTCAGCCCATAATTGTCTAAACCACAAGGCGAAAGCTGAAAGACGATCGATATAAGGCATGAGAACAGTCTGGGTACAGCCGAACTGTTGGTAATATGCGTAACTTAAAGCGGCTCCTTGAACAGCATTGTGCGTCCCTCCTTCTATTTCTTGGGAGAGATATTGCTGAGCGCCCGCAAGAAGCTCTTGCACATCGATGCCTGCGATTAAGGCTGGTAGCATGCCGACAATTGAAAAAACTGAGAAACGTCCACCAATTTGACTCGGATGATCAAGGACTTGATATTGATGGTGCTCGGCAAGACGACGCAAAGGTGAATTCTTGGGTTCAGTAATCACAATCACTTGGTCTTGTACGAGCTTATCTTGAAAGGCATTTATGAGAGAAAGAAACTGGCAAAGCGTTTCGGCTGTCGTGCCAGATTTTGAGATAACCAAAAAACCAGTTGTTTGGAGATCGATGCCTTCTAAGAGATGATTAAAGGTATGAGGATCAATGTTATCCATGAAATGAAAATAAGGTGAAGATGCTGGGGCACTTACACGTGTTTGATAAAGTTCAATACATGTTTGAGCTCCGAGGGAAGAACCCCCTGTTCCAAATAGAACAACATTCTTAAAGCGTTTCTGCCAAGTTTGAGCAATTTGTTGATAGTGGGTAAGTTGATCTTGGTCATAAATAACAGAAAGGGCAGGTAACTTTTTATCATGATACGCCGCTTTAACTTCTTCAAAACACGTAAGCGCTTTCGCTTGGAAAGAATCAAAGGACTCTTCCTTAAGACGATTATCCAGGAAACATCCTTTAATTGAAAAATTTAAAAGTGATTTATTGGGCATGAATTTCTCCTTCTTCAGGATTGCCAACAATGACAATTTGAAGTTTTTCTGGTGTAAAAAAATCTTTTGCAAATTGATTAACTTGCGTAAGCGTAATGGCATTGAGTAATTGCTCACGGTTTTGCATATAGGTAATGGGAGCTTCAAATTCTTGATAAAGAAGCAAAAGCTCAGCAATTTGAGGAGAGGACATAAAGTTCAGTGTATAAGCTCCTAGAATATGGCTTTTAGCGTCTTCAAATTCTTCTTTTGTAAGGCCGTGATCGCGGATACGTTTCCACTCTTCTTTTATTAAAGATAAACTTTTCATAATGCGCGTATTTTGGCTTCCCACGCTTCCAATCAAAAGACTGATAAGAGGCTCTTGGTTGATATTTGTCCCGACATGATAAGCATAGCCTCGTTTCTCTCTAACTTCATTCATTAATCTTGAAACAGAACCGTGTCCTAAAGCCTCATTTGCAATCGCAAGTTTCAGGTTATTTGGATCTTTAAAAGGAATGGCTTGCTGCGCGAAAAAGCCAATACTTTGAGGCTGGGCCAATTTTATCGTTGTCACTTTTTCTTGTTGAGGGAACTGAACAGGAGGGATTTGAGGTAAGCTTGATTCTTTAGGAAGGGAGCTTAAAATTTCATCGAGAATTTGTTTTAGTTCTTGAGCTGTAATATTCCCGCATACACCTATTTTTAAGGTGTTTCGGCTCAAGTTTTTCATAAAATTTTTGAGATCATTAGGAGTAATTTTTTTAATTGTTTCAAGAGAGCCTTCAGTAAGACGCGCATAAGGATGAGTTGTGCCAAAGATTTGTTTTCTTAATTGAAATAATGCAATGGTTGAAGGTTTTTTTTCACTGTTAGCTAAAGAAGTCGCATGAGCATTTACAACTTTGGTAAACTCATGAGAAGAGAACAGGGGTTCAGTAAGGGTAATTTTCAAAAGCTGAAAAGCTTCTTTTGCATTAACCTGTGTTGTTTTCAAAGAACCTTGAAAATGAGAAAGTGTAACATCAAAAGAAATAAAACTCGCAATTTCTTGTAATTTTTGGGCAAAATCGTGAGAACTAAATTTTCCTGCTCCTTCGGTAAGCATTTGTGAGGCAAGAGCCGCAAGCCCCTTTTTATCTTCGGGATCTTGAGCCGCTCCTATTTCAAAACTAAAATTCATTGCAATAACAGGTGTTGTGTGATCTTCAACAAGCCATGCTCTAACCCCATGTGTTGAGACAACCTCTTGAATTTTTAACTCTGCATGTGCAAAGGAAAAACTGCTCAGCAGGGTGATAATTAAAGAAAAAAACAGTCTCATAATTTTTCCTCGCAGATTATTTTTGCGGCCATAAAATAGCTGTAAAATTAGATTTAGAATCAAAGATAAGCTTAAAAGTTGCATTTACTTGTTCTTGAGTAACGGCTTTTATGCGATCTGGCCATGATTCAAATTCCTCAATTGTTTCACCGACCACAAGGGCTTTCCCGATTTCATTGCTACCGCTCAACACGTGATCGCGTGTATAATCGAGGTGTGCTAAGAGTCTTGTTTTAGATTTTTCGACTTCCGATACATTCAGTCCGTGTTGGATAATTTTTTCTATTTCCTTGTTAAGAGCTGTTTCAACTTCTTCAATGGTGTGTCCTTGCGCGGGTTGAGCTAATATGAGGAGATAGCCCGGGCTTCGTGTATAGCCTTGATAAGAAATCTGAATAAAGGTTGCAATTCTTTGATTTTCAACAAGTTCTCGATAAATGCGTCCTGTTACGGGCTTATCTAATAATTCACTTAAAACTTGGAGTGCATAAAAATCTTTCCGAGAGCCTTCCTTAAAATTAGGGGCGTTAAAAAGTCTTAAAAAATAGGGTTCTTGAATAAGAGGCGAAGACATCTCAAGCCTTTGCCTTAAGGGCTTCATTTTGGGTTCTTGAATATTCAAAGGTCGAGGCTTTGCTTTAGCAGGGATCACCTCATAATATTTCTTGGCAAGCGCTTTAACTTCTTCAACCGTTACATCGCCAGCAATCAAGAGAATTGCATTATTTGGGGTATACCAAGTGTTATAAAATTTTTGGGCATCTTGAGTCGTGAATGTTTTGATTTCATGTTCCCACCCAATGGCAGGCAAACGTGCTGGATGATGCTTAAAAAAGTTGGCAAGAACAGTTTCAAAAAATACCCCTGTAGGACTGTTGTCAACCCGCATATGGCGTTCTTCAAGGATAACATCTAATTCAGGTTTTGCATATTGTTCTTCGATTTCAAGTTGAGCCATCCGTCCAGCTTCTAGGCTCATAATAAGTTCAAGTTTGTTTTTGGGGACAACCTGGTAATAAACTGTAAAATCTGGGGAAGTAGCTGCATTTTGTTCGCCACCGACACGATTAACCTCTGTCAGCATTCGGCCTGCTGGCGAAGCCAAGCTTCCTTTAAACATCAGATGTTCAAGATAGTGGGCTAGGCCTGATTTTCCATGAGGATCATCAATCGTGCCAACTTTATACCAGACCATTTGTGTCACAACTGGTGCACGATGATTTTCAATCACCACAACTTGAAGACCATTTTTTAACGTAAAGGTGTGAGGATTATAAACGGCTGCTTCTACATTCCAATAAGCAAGAACAATGATGAGCATATAAAAATGTAAGCAAACTCGTTTTAACATTTTAATACATCCTCATTAATTTAATGGTCCTGGGGCATCTTTATCATGAAGCTTTTTATATTCTTCTTGGGGGTCAATAACGTCGCCTGCAGGTTTTCCTTCCCAGAAAATGATTTTTTTAATGGCTTGTTCTCCTGGTTTTGAAACCTTTGCTTCTTGATTAACTGCCTGGCGTATATTGGGGTGGCTTTCTTCTGTTTTCGCCGCTTGTAAGAGAGCTTGCTCTGCAAGTGAAGCGTTATGTGTTTCGGTTGCAACGGGCTGTTTTATAAGGAGCTCTTTTGCTTGAAGCTGAGTCTTGTGAGAATACGTTGCTGAATCGCCGGTTACAGGTGGTTTTAACCCAATGCCAGGGGGCATACTTAAAGGCGGATGATCTAGAACGGTGAATTCATCAGGTTGCGTCCTCTCAAGACCTAAACTTTTCTTAGTTTGGCTACAGCCTGACATAGCTAGAAGGCTTGTACTCAGTAAGGCTAAAAAAAGAAAATTATATTTTTTGTTCATGAAGCGTTCCTCGTGAATTTCTAAAATTATCAATTAAAATAAATCCGACACCAAGTGTAATCGCAGTATCTGCAACATTAAAAGTCGGAAATGCATAAGCTCCCCAGTGAAAATGCAAAAAATCAACAACAGCTGAGAAGCGAAGACGATCCACAACGTTACCTATCGCACCTGCAATAATAAAACCAAAACCAAAGCGAAGTAAATTGTTTTGGGCTTTCCAAAGCCATCTTAACAATAAACAGGAGATACTGAGGGCAAAGGTGCTAAGAATATAAACATTCCAGCGGCTTGGTGTATTAAACATGCCAAAGCTGATGCCATGATTCCAAACCAATACCAAGTCAAAGAAAGAAGTAATTGTAATTGGCGCACGAGGAAGAAAAAAGTATTTTAAGATAAGAGCTTTTGTCCACTGATCAATGCCAATAATAAAAGCAATCACCAAAAGAGAAAAAGTATTAGATCGTTTGATAGAGTCCATTATTTTGCCTCTTCAATCACATGAATGCAACGGTTACATAAGGTGGTGTGGCTAAGATGGCTGCCCACTTCTTCTAAGACACGCCAGCATCTTTCACATTTATGGCCAGGGGCTACGGATACTTGAATCCCTAAATGATCAAAATCTGAACTTGTAAACGCTGTAGAAGGAATTATGTCCGCAGAAATATCGAAGCTTGAAGTAATTGCAAGTTCAGCATAGTCAACATTTGAGCGCATTTTCTTTTGAGGATCAAAAACAGTCACATGAGCTTGCAAACTTGATTTAATCAAACCTTGGGATCGAGCAACTTCAAGAGCTCCTGTGATCACCCGCCTTTGAGCGCGTAAAATATCGAATTCTTGAGCAAGACAGTCATCTTTCCATGTTTCTGGCGTTTCAGGAAGGAAGTTCAAATGAATACTTTCACATGCTTCGCCAAAACGCGCCAACCATGCTTCTTCGACGGTAAAACATAGGACGGGAGCAAGCCAGTGTAATAAACGATGCAAAAGTAGATCAAAGACAGTGCGTGTTGCGCGACGTTTCAAATCCTGGGCACTATCACAATAAACAACGTCCTTACGAACATCAAAATAAAAGGCAGATAGGTCCGCAGAACAAAAATGATGAAGAGCGCTATAGAAAGCTTGAAAGTTGTAAGCTTTGGTACACTCTTTGAAGAGGGTGTCGAGCTGATAGAGTCGATGCAAAATCCATCGCTCTAGGTCGGGCATGTCTGAAAGAGAAACATGCTCTTCTTGTGTAAATCCATGTAAAGCCCCGAGTAAGTAACGAAGCGTATTACGGAATCTACGGTAAATATCTTCTTGATGCTTTAAGATTTCTGGCCCGATACGTAAGTCATCAGAATAATCACAGCTTACGACCCAAAGTCTTAGAATCTCGATTCCCAAAGTCTCTGCAATTTTGTCAGGAGCCACAACATTGCCTTGAGATTTAGACATCTTCCGGCCTTGTTCATCGACGGTGAAACCATGCGTCACAACGGCTTTATAAGGCGCTTGATCCTTAGTTCCACAGCCAACCAAAAGTGATGACATAAACCAGCCTCGATGTTGATCTGATCCCTCGAGATAAAGAGAGGCAGGAAAAGCCAATTCAGGACGTTTTTCGAGAACAAATTTTTGAGTTGAGCCTGAATCAAACCAAACGTCTAAAATATCATTCACTGGCTCATAGTCAGCATGATTATAGGCAGGACCTAAGAAACGTTCTGGGTTCTTGTACCAAGCTTCTGCACCTTCTTGATGTACAGCTTCAATGATTCGCTGATTGACAACAGAATCAATGAGAGGTTGTTTCGTTTCTTTATGGACAAAAATCGTGAGGGGTACCCCCCAAGCTCTTTGACGAGAGATACACCAATCAGGACGATTTTCAACCATGCCCTTGATGCGATTTTTACTTTGAGACGGATACCATTGAACGCCTTCAATGGCATTAAGGGCTTGGTGGCGCAGATGATTAGCGTCCAAACTGATAAACCACTGTGGTGTTGTTCTATAAATAAGAGGAGCTTTAGAGCGCCAAGAATGAGGATAGCTATGCAGAATTTTTTCTTTTGCACCAAGCGCTTTATTGTCTGATAAAAGTGCAATGATTTTATCATCGACTTTAAAGACATGATCGCCAGCAAAAAGCGGTACCCAGGAGGCATACGTGCCATCATCTAAAACAGTCTCAGGTACTTCAAGTTGATAGCGTTTTCCAAGTTCATAATCTTCGATACCGTGACTTGGGGCTGTATGAACAAGGCCTGTTCCTGTATCAACAGCGACATGGTCACCCGGTAAAAAGGGAACGTCATGGTCATACCCTTGTCCTGCAAAAGGATGGTTTGCTTTTACACCTTCCAAGCGAGTGCCTTTGAAAGAAGCTAGAATTTTCGCGTCCACAATACCTAGTTTTTTTGAAACTTGATCAATAAGTTCTTTGGCGATTAGAAGTTTTTCTTGGGGGAGTGCAAGAGAGTCAGGCTCAACCTTTTGGACAAGAAGAATAACATAATCAACCTCAGGATGATAAGCGATCGCGCGATTTCCTGGTAATGACCAGGGCGTCGTTGTCCAAATAACGGCGGAAGTTTCTTGAAGGTCAGCGTCAGCAGTCGCTTGAATCTTGAAACGGACATAGATTGAAGATGACGTTTTGTCTTCGTATTCAACCTCAGCTTCAGCAAGGGCTGTTTTTTCAACGACTGACCACAGAACAGGCTTAACGCCCCGATAGACGCTTCCTTTTTCTAAAAAGGTGAGGAAAGTTGCTACGATCTCAGCCTCAGCGTCAGTATCCATGGTAATATAAGGATTATCCCAATCGCCTAACAGACCAAGACGTTTAAATTCTTCTCGTTGAATCTTAATCCATTCTTCGGCAAAGGTGCGACAATCGGCGCGAAATTGTTGAATATCAATTTCTTCTTTAGTTTTGCCTTCTTTTCGGTATTTTTCTTCAATTTTCCACTCAATGGGGAGCCCATGACAATCCCATCCTGGGACAAGCGGGGCATCATGACCTAGCAGATGTTGAGCGCGGATCACGATATCCTTAAAGATGCTTGTAAAGCCATGGCCGACGTGAATGTGCCCATTGGCATAAGGGGGACCCGAGTGCAAAATAAATTTTGGCAAGCCTTGAGTCTTGTTCCGAATTTTTTTATAGAGCTTCTGTTGGTCCCAGAGCTTTAATATTTCTGGCTCCCGCTCCCGCAAATTTGCTTTCATTGCAAAGGAAGTGGTCGGCAGAAAAACGCTATCTTTATAATTCATTACAATTGGGCCTTGCTTAATGTTTGTTGTATTCCCTGGTTATTTATCTTACTTGTGTTACACGAACTTTTCTTTTTCTTCTATAGAATTCTCGCTTTGTTGACGAAGTAAGTTCAAGAAATTAAGAGGGTGTTTCCAAAGGTATCAAACCTTCTTTCATTCCTTCTTTTATCATAATTGATTTTTGATCTAAAATCAATGAAAAAATGTACATTTTTTAAAATTAATTGATTTTACTTTGATAATAAATGAGTTTCTTTTTTATCTTGCATGTAAAATAAGATTTGAGATTGGCAAAGGTCTTGAATAACGGTGCCAAATATGTTCATTTGATGTCTTGTATTAAATTCTGGAAAATTGGACAAAGAGTTTCAAATGGAAAAAGTACCAATGACATCTCAAGGGCTTATGCGCCTTCAAGAAGAGCTTAATCACCTTAAGACAAACGAGCGTCAAGCCGTGATTCGTGCCATTGCCGATGCACGTGCTTTGGGAGATCTGTCAGAAAATGCTGAATATCATGCTGCACGCGAGAAACAAAGCTTTATAGAGGGGCGTATTGCTGAGCTTGAAGCTAAAATTATGCATGCACACGTTATTGAAGTGTCAAAGCTTTCGGGCGATACTATTAAGTTTGGAGCGCATGTATTCCTTGAGGATGAGGACACAGACGAAGAAATCTGTTATCAAATTGTTGGGGTTGATGAGGCTGATATTAAGGAAGGTCTTCTCTCAATCTCTGCACCTTTAGCGCGTGCTTTGATCGGAAAAAAAGTCGGTGATTCTGTTGAAGTCAAAACACCTGGTGGCCTTAAAGGATATCATATTCTCAAAATTGAATATCGTTAATGAGACTCTAAAGTGAAATCTTGTTGGATTGTCACTGATGTTGGAAAAATTGGTACAGAAAATCAATGCATTGGATTAGCTGAGGCGCTGGGGTTTATCCCAGAAATCAAGCGAATTAAACCCAGAAGTATTTGGCGTTTGTTGCCGGCTGCTTATTGGTTCAATCCTTTAGAAGGGCTTTCCTCATCTTATGATCGTCTTGCCCCCCCATGGCCAGATGTGATTATTGCAGCGGGTCGAGCAAGCGTTGCGCCAACGGCGAAAATTCGTCAACTGACGCAAGGAAAAACAAAAGTCATTCAGCTTCAAAACCCTTTAGTTGATCCAGGACTTTTCGATGCCGTGATTGCGCCACAACATGATAACCTGACAGGAAAAAATGTTATTGTCACTGAAGGGGCCTTACACCGTGTCACTCATGAACGTCTTTCTCAGGAAGCCCATAAATTTACCTCTTTAGTGGCGTCATTGCCCCGGCCTCTTGTGGCTGTTTTGATTGGAGGCTCAAACCGTTGCTACAAGGTGAAACCTGAGCATATGCAAAGAATGGGCGAGCGATTGAAAGCTCTCTGTAAACAAGAAGGCTTTGGCTTGGCTGTAACAATCTCAAGACGCACCGAGCCCGAAAATAGAGATGTTTTGGTTGAGAGTCTTAAAGATGCACCGGCCATCATTTGGACGGGGGAAGGTGAGAATCCTTATTTCGGATTCTTGGGTCTTGCCGATTACATTGTTGTGACCTGTGATTCGGTTTCTATGACCTCAGAAGCTTGTTTTACAGGTAAGCCCGTTTATTCTTACTTTTTTGAGGGGGGATCTGCCAAATTCAAGCGGTTTCATGCCTACTTTCAGGAAAAAGGGTACACAAAACCTTTTGAAGATAATATTTCAAGTTGGTCTTATGCACCGTTGAACGATTGGCAGCTCGTTGAAAATAACCTAAAAAAACTCTTAAAAATCGATTTATAGATAAAGATCTGCATTTTCCTTGTTTTTATGATTGACGGCAAAAGGTGAAGTGATGTAGAGAAATTCGAGAGTTGCGTAAATGCCGCTCATTAAAGTTTCTATATTAACATTAAGATTGTATGCGAAAATGAAAACTCTTTCATTAAAACCTGCTGAAGTCACCAAGAAGTGGAGACTTGTCGATGCAGAAGGTGTTGTTTTAGGACGTTTAGCGTCTGTTTTGGCGAAGCGTCTGCGTGGAAAACATCGTCCAGATTATACGCCACATGTTGATTGTGGCGAGAATATTGTTGTTATCAATGCAGATAAAGTGCGTGTCACAGGTAAAAAATTAAAAGATGATGTCTTTTATTGGCATACAGGCCATCCAGGCGGAATTAAAGAACGCACAGCCGGTGAGACGCTTGCAGGTCGATTCCCAGAACGCCTTTTAGAGAAAGCTGTTGAGCGCATGATTCCAAGAACACCTCTTGGACGTCAACAAATGAATAATCTTAAGGTTTATGCTGGTCCTAGCCATCCTCATGAAGCACAAAAGCTTGAAGCTTTAGATGTTGCCGGGATGAATCCAAAGAATAAAAGGAGTTAAGCTTCAATGGCACAAGAGCGTATTGAACTTGAAAATTTAAAATCAGCTGTTTCTGATAAAGGAATGACAGCAAAGAACGTTGCTGCTTCCAGTGAGAAGGAGGCTGGTCCTCGCATTGATGCCCTAGGGCGTGCTTATGCAACAGGTAAGCGTAAAGATGCGATTGCTCGCGTTTGGATTAAGCCAGGTTCAGGAAAAATTACTGTGAATGGACGTGAAAGCCAAGTTTACTTTGCGCGTCCTGTTTTACAAATGATGATTGATCAACCTTTTAAAGTTGTTGGTCGCCAAGCACAATTTGACGTGATCTGCACAGTTGCAGGCGGCGGTCTTTCAGGACAAGCCGGTGCTGTCCGCCATGGGATTAGTAAGGCATTGACTTATTTTGACCCCGCTCTTCGTCCAGCCCTCAAAGTTGAAGGTCTCTTAACACGTGATAGCCGTGTTGTTGAACGTAAAAAATACGGGCGTGCAAAAGCTCGTCGTAGCTTCCAATTCTCAAAACGTTAACGTTTATCAAGAGAATTTTATTTCCAATGCGCCACCCTTTTGGGTGGCGTTTTTGCTTATGCCGCCGAAAAAATATCAATGAACTTCGTAATAAAGTCTTTGAAGTTTTAAAGAGCTCTTTTTCTCTAAGCGTAGAAAAAGCGTTGTGAATTTTTTAAAATCGAATAAGTTATTTTCAGTGAGAGGATAATCTTTTCCAGCACCTCTATCGCCAAGAGTTAGCTTCCCTGTAATAGAACATCATAGAAATAACAATTCTTTGTGAATTAATCTTTTTTTTTTGTAAATTTCGTCTTAACTTGCATCTAAATTATTAATGGCAATAGATTATTATCCTTTAGGTTCTTATGCTCTTCTAGACCCTTGTTTAAGATTACTTTGGGGTATGGGATTAAAAGTGAGAGGGCTGCAAAATGCCTTTTAGCCGCATTAAATATCAAGTTTAATGCGGTTTTTGTGTAAGAAGAGCCTAGGATAATGTTTCCTGGGCATCTTCCATGCCCTGGTTTATTATTAAAGGATTCTTCTCTTCTTCATCTTGAGAAGGATCGGTTGAAAAATACTCTTTTTTCTTTCTGGGAGGTGTATCATGGAATGTGAGTGGGCCCTCTTCAGTCTCATTTGGAAAGAGCCTATTTGCAAGTGTGATGAGTCCTTCTGTGTTGAGGGTGTCAACACTTTTCAATGTGGTTTCGAGCGAACCGATAAGACTTTCTTGATAAGAATAAAGGCGTGTTACAGAGCATACTAAGGCCTGTTTCCCACGACGGGCGGTAGCTTTAAACGCACGACCATGAGAGTGCCAGGAGGATAAAAGTTCAAATAGATAAAACGCTGGAAGTGCCCCATACTTCACCGCGGGTATATAATTGTTAGTTGTAGTAAAAAAATTAGTATAAGGTTCTTGCGTATTAAGGTATTCTGCAAATTCAACAAAAGTATAGGCATATCCAGTTGATAGTAATAGTGCTGGAAATAAAACATGCCTGAAGAAGAGCCATCCTAAAGACATTGTAAAACCTGGTTTTTTGAAAAGGTTAAAGATGGTCTGTGGTGTGAAGGAAATATCTTTTAAAGCTTTATAAATATCTTCAGATTCCGCAAAAGCAATCCATCCAGCAGCGATCCCCCCCAAAATAGTGGCAAATAGGGGATTTCCAGACATTGATTCTAAACTTTGCGTCATAACAGTTGCTAATCCCCAAGTTCCAAAGGCTGATATGCCATAGGATGCCCAGCGAAGGAACTTAGACTCATGACTGTCTTCAGTTGTGGTGTTATGTTGTTTAATAAAATCAAATAATTTTTCAAAATTTAAGGAGGGAAAATCGGGTTCAACAAGATCTTCTTCTTCAACAGCAGAATCGTTTTTGTTAAAAAAACTAGTTTTAGGAGTGGCCTCCTCGATAGGATCTTCTTCCAGGATATCTTCTGTAGAAAAGCTTTTTAGACTGGAAGAACTAGACTTTATATCATCTTCCATTGTTAAATCAGCTGTTGGGTTTAGGCTGTTATCTGAGTTTTCTTCGTCCTTGATAGACTCAAGTGATACCGCTTCATCAATTGTCTCGCTTTTTAGAGAGATACGCTTTTCAGCCTCAGCCTCTTTTTTAAGAATTGCGATAGCTTCATTCTCAGGAAGAATATCTTCAATGAGTTGGCGTAATGTGTTCTTATCTTCTAATTTTTTCAAATCTAAGTTTTCTATGAATATAATGGCTTGTTCTATCTTGTTTTTAAGTCGATGTCGAAGTTGAGCTGTTTTATCCCATTTCTCTTCAGCCCATGCAAATATCTCGCGTATTTTGGCATGACCTGACATTGATTTATCAGTCATAATTGCGCCTGTAAGAACAGGAGCAAAAAAATTAAAAAAATTTGGAAAATGAGGAAGCTCAATTCGGCGAAGATAATCTACCATAATCATAGAATAAATGAACGCTGAACCGACATTTATAGCCCCTGGAATAATATAGCCTAAAAATTTGGGGAAACTCCATGTTCGAGAGATTTGTTGCTTAGCTTTAACAAGCTTTTCTTCTTCATTTTTTTTAATTTCTTGATTTAAGCTCGATTTTTCTAGATCAACTGACTCTGGTTTTACGCAGCGCGATCTTGCTTTAAAAGCAATGCTTTTTACTGTGCTTGTAACAACATTTGCCGTTTTTAAACCAAATTTAAAAATTGAATAACTGTAACCAGGGATACCAGTAAAAAACATCCAATGAGTAGCGGCAGTTGCTTCGTAAAAGGCATTTTCTGTTCCAACGCCTAACTTTGGAATGCCAAGGGCAGGAAACAAAGTTTTCGCATTGATAGGTTCCCAAGCATTCACGACCAAAATGCCGAGAATTATAGAAATCACAACGCCAAATAATCGAAGTATAGTTAATCCTGGAAGTGTATATTTGTCGCTCCATTCCTCTGCTATATGTCGCCCTATTACAGCTTGTTTTGCAGGAATTCGTCGCGGCTGCTCGATGCTTTGATCGTCACTAACTTTGGGAGTTTGCACTGCATTTGGATAATTTTCAACTTTGGGAGCGTGGCGAGAGTTTTGTTCCTCGTCAAAGTTTGTTATTTGATTAGAAGCCCACGCCGTATTAGCGAACGAGGTTAAGATATTATTGAAAAAAATATTGAAAATAAGGCAATAACATATCACTTTTTTAAACTTTGACATCGTGCATCCCCCAAGAATTTATTATTTTTATATTGTGTAAAGTTTAGTTAAGGGTGGCTTTAGATGTGCTTATAGCCACCCAGTACTATGATATTAGCTTGGATCCCAAGGGTTGTTGTAATCTGGCTCATCCGCATCATCAATGAGAAGAGAGAGGGTTTCTTTCTTTGCCGTTTGAGCACCATCCATAAATTCTTTTTCAGAAACTGGCTGGCTATTTTTAAGAAAACCCTTGTTTCCTTGAGATGTCAAAGGTGCAGCCGTAAGCGTAAGAGTATTGCTTGTTGAATCTGCCTTGGGAATTTCAAATATCATTTGATAAGAATTTCCCTGTTGATCTGAGAAAATGAGCGTTGCATTAGGTGCGCTCACCTTAAATGAATGTCCTTTTTTCCATAAAGAGCAAAACTGATTTGATGTTAAATTTTTAGTTTCCCCTTTATTCTTTGGCTTAAAAAGAATGGATGGATCGGTAATTTGACAAGTGTATTGTTGACCTTGATCAAGTGGATTTAATCTAAGCTCTTGAGCAGTAACAATAAAGTCTCCCTTTTCTTTTCCTTGCTGGACATGAGCATAGCCATTTAAATGCATGCCACCGATCGTGACTAAAAGGACAGATAGTTGATGAATGGTTTTTCTTAACATTTTAGAATTCCCCTAATTCTATTGACGGTTAAAATTGACAATTATTTTGTCTGGTTAACGATTCTTAATTTTTTTTGGGTCATAATCAAGGCAAAAATTTAAAGAATTTAAAAATAAAAAGGGGAGAGTATTGAGAGCATTTTTCAAAAAAATCATTTTTCTCTGTTTGTGCGGAAACGCCGATCATACCTTGGCAAGTAGTCACACTTCTTATACCAACGAGGCAAGCGAGAAGCTCGATTGTACGGCAACGAGTCGTTATTTTGCAATTGATATCCCCAATTTTACAATCGACCCTATTCAGGAGGACAAGACGAAGTTTGTGCGCATTCACCTCCATCTTAAGAGGACAACATTTCCTGTTTTTTATGATCGTCCCATCCGTAAAATTGCCCAAACTGCTATTGAGGACATTTTAGGGTATCTCTATTGCACTAATAAAAGAGATTTAACGCTTACGCTTATGCTAAACACTCCTTTGGAAAATAAATCACTTCCCCTCGCATTTCGTGTACACGAGAGTACTTATCATGCTGGTCTGCGAAAAATAGAATTTATTGCAGAACTTGTTGAATCACCAGCTCTTGAGTTTTTAAAACAGGCTTCGTTTGCATTCAAAGGGAATTCTAGTTCTTTATTGATTGATGGTTAATCCTACTTGCAGTTAGGCATACTTCCTTGATATGCTAAGGAAAATTTTTCAACAGAGGTGGTCTTGTGTTTAATTTTCTAGCCGGCGCGTTTATAACGCTATTTGTCATCATTGATCCTTTTGGGGTTATTCCTATTTTTATCGCCCTGACGCGCGGCGATTCAAAGGCACAACGGGCAAAGATTGCAAGCAAGGCTACAATTATCTCGTTAATTCTTTTGCTTCTTTTTGCATTTGTGGGAGATTATCTCCTTGATTCTTTAGGAATTTCAATTCCTTCTTTCCGTATTGCTGGGGGTATTTTGCTTTTACTTGCCGCTATTGATATGGTGGTGGCTCGGCATTCTGGGATTAGTTCAACAACGCAAGATGAACAACGAGAAGCCTTGCAACGTGATGATATTTCTGTTTTCCCTCTGGCTATTCCTTTGATCGCCGGACCGGGTGCCCTTGTTTCAGCTGTCATCCTTATGCGCGAAGTTGAAGGTGACCTTATGATGCAGCTAGGACTTATTGCTGTTTTAGTGCTTGTTGTTTTAATTATGTATGTTTGTTTATTGTTAGCCGAGCCTATCAGCAAGTTATTAGGGGTAACGGGCAGTAATGTTTTGGGACGTGTTTTTGGGATTATTTTGGCAGCGCTTGCGGTTCAATTTATAATGGATGGATTGGGGCAAAGTGTTGAGCATATTTTAAAACCCTCGAGCTCTGCTCAATCAGATGAAAAATGGCCTCTTTTTGGAAAGTAAGCCTTAAACTTTAAAGTATCCGCTTAAGATGCTTTCATAAATCTGTGTTAAAATTTCAAGATCCGCAAGCGGGACACACTCATCAATCTTATGGGCAGTTTGATTACGCAAGCCAAGTTCAAGAACAGGACAATATTTATAGATAAAACGTGCATCAGACGTACCGCCTGATGTATTGGCATTGACCTTGATGACAGCAACAGACTCAATAGCTCGAATGACCATAGTAAGAAATTCATCTGCCGAACTTACAAAGGCTTCAGCATTTCCTTGAAAATCAAGGCTATGGGCGCCTGCATGATGATGACAAATCTCTTGAATATGGTTTTTAAGAGAAACGCTTGTATGAAGTGTATTAAAACGGATATTAAAGCGGGCTGTAGCTTCTTGAGGAATCATATTGGTTGCTTGATTACCCACATCAATGGAGGTGATCTCAAGGTTTGAGGGTTGGAAATGGGGGCATCCTTGATCCAAAGGGGAAGTGAGAAATGTTGATAACGTCTCAATAAGACGTGGGAGAGGATTATCTGCCAGGTCTGGGTAAGCTACGTGACCTTGCGTTCCTTGAACCTTGAGGGAAGTATTGAGGCTGCCACGACTGCCATATTTAATAATATCGCCGACTTGTTGGTCTGACGTGGGTTCGCCAACAAGGCACACGTCCAATTTTTCACCTTTTGACTCTAGCCATTCAAGCACCTTGAGCGTGCCATTGATGGCAGGACCTTCTTCATCGCTTGTGATGAGAAGGCTAAGAGAGCCATTTAACGGGAACTTTTTAAGGAAACGTGCGATGGCGCCAGTAAAGGCACCAATTCCGCCTTTCATATCGACAGCACCACGACCGTAAAGGATATCGTTGATAATTTTCCCATCAAAAGGAGGATACGTCCATGAGGTAAGATCACCTGTTGGGACCACATCAATATGGCCAGCAAAGCAGAAGTGTGGGCTTTGTGTTCCAAGCCTGGCATAAAGATTATCAACCTCCCCGAATTGTTGACGATAACACTTAAAACCAAGGGTTTTTAAGGCCGTTTCAATGACTTCTAAAGCTCCTGCATTTAAGGGGGTAACACTGGGGCATTGAATTAAACGTTGTGTTAAGGCAATCGGATCTTGGAGGTCCATCATATTGCCCTCAAAAGCTCATTAATGGCTGTTTTGCTGCGAGTCTTCTCATCAACAGTTTTAACAATAACAGCACAACTTAAGTGAGGTTGAAGGTTGTTGGGTGAAGAAACACGGGGAGGTAAACTTCCACTCACAACAACAGAATACGCAGGAATGCATCCATAACTCACCTCGCCACTTGCGCGGTCGACAATGGGAGTTGAGGCACTGATAGAGACGCCCATACCCAGAACAGCTCCTTGTTCAATAATGACACCTTCTGCAATTGAGCTTCCGGCGCCAATAAAACAATGGTCCTCAATAATAACAGGATCTGCTTGTAAAGGTTCAAGGACGCCACCAATGAGGACATTCGCAGAAATATGGCATTTTTCACCTATTTGAGCGCATGAACCAACTGTAGCCCAACTATCAATCATGGTCCCTGCATCAATGTAAACCCCGACATTGACAAAGCTCGGCATTAAGATAACATCAGGCCCAATATAGGCTGAATGACGAACAATTGCGCCTGGAACAGCACGAAAATTAGCGGCTTTAAATTCCTTTTCTTGCCATGTCACGTATTTTAGAGGCACTTTATCATAAGAACCTCCTATACCCTCTGCTAAGGCTACATTTGGGCGAATTCGAAAAGAGAGTAAGATTGCCTTTTTAAGCCATTGATGGATATGCCAACGGCCATCAATTTTCTCTGCAATACGGCTTTCTCCTTTATCAAGTGCAGCAAGAGATGCGCTGATGGCTTCTTGAAGCTCTTGAGAAGCAGAAGACAGGTTCAACGAAGTGCGATCTTCCCAGGCTTGCTCAATAATGGTTTGTAGCGCGCTCATGTTTGTCCTTATTTGATGAGATCTTAATAGCTTGATTAATCTTAATATTATACCGGGCAACACTTCCAGAAAATAATTCTAAGACAGCTTTAATAGGCTTTTGCGAACAAATGAGTTTTTGAGAAAGAGGTTGAGCGTTCTCATAAATCTGAATAATTTTATCTTGGGCGTCGATGAAGATAAGATCTAAAGGGATATAAGTATTTTTCATCCAAAATCTTGCGATTTGAGGTTGAGCATAGAGGAATAACATTCCATGGTTATGCCGAAGGTATTTACGAAGCATAAGGCCGCGCTCTTGTTGCTTTGGCGTGGATGCAATTTCAACAACAAAATCATGCTGTTGTGTTGCCGTTGTGATTGTCACAATCTGACCTTCTTCAGCACACAGAGATCCCGAGATGAAAAGGTAGAAAAGACAAAAATAGAGCTTCACGACTGTATTTCAAATAACAAAGGCGCTTGGGTAATCCAGCCGCCTCCGAGGACCTGATCTCCGTTATAAAAGACACAAGCTTGTCCTGGCGAAACACCGTACTCTGGCTCTTTAAAGTGGACCTTTGCCGTATGAGAGGAAGTTAATTCAAGGAACGCGGGGATGGGTTCTTGAGCTGAGCGAATTTTAACAAGAACTTCTCGTGTCTTCCCTGTCTCAAGCATCTCTCCAAGCCAATTGACATTTTTTAGGTGGACTTCAGGGCAAGCAAGCGCTTCTTTAGGGCCGACAATCACCTGATGTTTTTCAGGGTTTACCTTGATGACATACAAAGGAGCGCCTGTATCGCTTGAAATTCCCAATCCCTTGCGTTGTCCTATGGTATAATTAATGATGCCTTGATGATGACCAAGAACGCGGCCATCAACATGCACAATTTCTCCACTTTCAAGAGCACCAGGGCGCAGGCGTTCAACAACCCGCGCATAATCTCCATTGGGAACGAAACAAATGTCTTGGCTGTCGGGTTTTTCCGCAACTTTTAACCTAAAGCGCTCAGCGTGCATTCGAACTTCGGGTTTATGCATTCCGCCTAAAGGAAAGCGAAGGAACGAAAGTTGTTCTTTCGTTGTTGAGAATAAAAAGTAACTTTGATCACGATTTAAATCGACGGCGCGATGAAGCTCAGGCCCTGGCATCCACCGGATATAATGTCCTGTTGCCAGCACTTGACCGCCCAGGTCGCGCGCCATGGTGAGAAGATCTTTAAATTTCACCTCTTGGTTGCACTGAACACAAGGGATAGGCGTTTCACCGCGCAAATAACTATCTGCAAAGTCTTCCATCACAGACTCTTGGAAGCGGCTTTCATAATCAAGCACATAATGAGGAATGCCGATTTGTTGTGCGACCTGCCGGGCATCGTAAATGTCTTGGCCTGCACAACAAGCTTTTTTGCGATCAACGGCCACGCCATGATCGTAAAGTTGCATGGTGAGCCCAACAACGTCATATCCTTGTTCTTTTAAAAGAGCTGCCGTGACAGAGCTATCCACACCGCCAGACATTGCAACGACAACGCGCGTTTTAGAGGGTTCAGTTGAGAGGTAAAGGTAGTCTGTCATGTTCTAATCATCCCATGTATCACCCCACTCTGCATGACGAGCATCGTGGTAACGGGGGCCATTCTTTTTTGAAATTACTTGCCGTCTTAAGCCATTTTCCTCGCATAAATCAAGTATAATATGGCCAGACCCTTTTATTGGCTTGCGAATAATGCGGGCTTCTGAACGTTTATACGATGTTTTTGCGGCAATTAAATAGCTAAACTTTTCTTCCTCAAATCCTTTTGAGCCTTGTTTAATTTTTTGATGAAAAGAGGGTCTTTGAACATTTACCTTAAAATGGCACCAATCTTGGGCGCTCATAGGGCAAGCATTTTCATGAGTGCAGGGCGCTAAAATAAAGGCACCCTGCTGAATAAGCTGTTCTCGGGCTGTTTTTAAACGTGCAAAGCCATAAGGCGTTCCAGGTTCAATAAGAACCAAAAAATGTTTTGTTGCTTCCCAGGCCCTTAAAATACTTAAAGAGGAGTCTTCTAATTCATTAAGGACATAAGACATTGTCACCAGGTCTGCAGGCTCAAAGGAAGCAGCGTGCTGAAGATCTTGCAACTGCCATTTTGGGCTAGATTCGAGAGGCGTTAGTTGCTTCCCAAGTTCAATAAGGGAAGGGTCTTTCTCAAGCAGGGTATTTTGTTGAATGAAAGGAAAAAGCGCTTGTACGGCAAAGAAAACCGTGCCAGGGCCGGTGCCTAAATCGAGATGTGAGGTCAAACTTGCAGTATAGGGGGCTATTTTCGTTAACACCGACGTAGCAACCGCATAAGTGGCTGGAAGACGCGTAGCTAAATAAGAAAGGCGCTCTTCTTGGGATTGAAAAACAGGATTATGATGAGCACGATAGCGGGATGTGACAGCCTGCTGCGCTTGCTGTAATCGCGTCGTTGAAGCTTCTTTAAGAAGCGCTGCTATTTTTTCTTGGAGATCTCGAGGGAGAGACATTTGGTACAAATTCCTTTGGTAATACCTGAATATAACTTAATACTCTTAACGGAAAAAATAAATATGAGACTCAAAAGCTTAAGCAAAACAAACAACTTAAATTATTGGTCCACTGTATCGAAACAAGGCCATATCACAAACCTTTTGAAAACCAAGGTTTAAATAAACATTCAAAGAAGAATTAAGGCATTGAGCCACAACGGTTGTGCATCCTTTTTCTTGAGCATATCTTAATCTATGGTGGACCATAAAAGTACTAATACCTTGTTTACGATAGTCAGGTAGGACGCAATCCCAGTAGCATCCTGCAATTTCTTCTTGAATATCAAGTACGCAAATGCCTATGGGTTCTTCATTGCGATGCGTGAGAAAAAAAGTGAAACGTTCAGACTTAAAAATATTACTAAAAAAGAATTCAACGTATCCTTTAGGATAATTCCAAGTTTTTTCAAAAATGGTAAGAAATTTTTCAAAGTTAGTCGCTGATTTTACAGGGGGCATTTTGAGGGAGGCAGCAAGAAAGGGATATGATGGCTGCTCTTGTCTTAAATCATAAGAAACACCCGTTAAGGGGGCGAGCTGTTTTAACCCTGCTGAAGACAGTTCAGTGATCAGTGTCTCATTTAAGGGATAACTGAACCAAGTGAAAGGAATCGCTTGAAGGTCGTGAGCGGTTGCAATTATTTTGGTTCGCGTGTCCTTATCCTCTGGCGGACTGGCACTAAGTATATAATTCGCAGGATATTCTTTCTTCAAACTCGCCAAGAGGGTTAAATTCTCAGTCTCGATACATTTCATTAAAGGATTCTGATGACCAATGACCCTAAAACATTCGCGTATATGTTGGGTAACAATCTTGTCCATCTTAGCCATAAGGAGGTTTGCCTATCTTGTTGCTTGAACGGTAGCAGCTCTTGCACTCTGGTGCACGATCATAATTGAACAACAGGAGATAAAAATCTTTGGAATAGTCCCAAGGTTTGTAAAAGGTGTGAGAATTTACTTGAATTCTGTATCGTGATATGATAGCCTGTTAGTAGATGGTCAGAGATGCTTTTTCTTCCCTTATTGAGATCTTACAAATCTTGGTAAGTCCTCTTTCTAAAGTCTCTGCAGTCATCCCATAAGAATAACAATAAAGGGATGAAAACCTAGATTATTAACTAAAGAAGACCTTTTAACGCTCTACTTCAGCGAATACCCTTTCTTTGCCTGGTGACGAAGGAAAGAAGAGGTTTGATAGGGAAAGGCAACCAAGAAATATAAGGGTGCCAAATGCTTTCAACTGTATGTGATAGGCGCAGGTCAAAGAGAGAGTGGAGGAAAGAGGGTTTGATAACAAGCAATAACAATAAAAAAAGGAGGCAATAAATGGTACGGGTACACAAAAACAAAGAGAAAGAAGCTCAGAAGGTAAGCATTAAAAATTTCTATTACCAGAGGTTGAGAGAAAGAGTTGATAGATTTCAACAGAGGGGGATGAGGCATAGAAGAAATAGAAACATGATAAATGTTGGCATGATTGGAAACTCAAAAATATTTATGGGGGTTTTTTGGTGGGAAATCGAAAAAACACAAAGGGACCTCAGTAAAAAGGACTCTCTTGAAGCAGGGAGGGGAAAAGCCAAAAAATTACCAGATAAAGTAGCTAACTCCTTGATCACTAAAGCAGCCAAAAAACGACAACAAAAAACGGCAAGCACAAGAATTAAACAACACCTGAAGTTGTGTTGAACATGATATAAGAGGGCGGAAAAATGCAGGAAAAATGGAGTGTGCTTTGTTAAGCTACCTCATCATCTGCTTGTTTTATGGAAGGTCAAAAGTTGAATCTTAGGATGAAATAAGGTGGCTTTAACTCAATGGTAGAGTTAAAGCCAATAATTTGATGATACAGATTAATCGTCCCAATCATCGTCTAAATCATTGTCTATTTCCATGGATCGACGACGAGCTGCTAAGGCAGAATTTCTAACATCTTCTAAGCTTTCATCTTTATGGATGGTAGGCTTTTCAGTTGTTGTCTCTGGTGAAGTTGCCGTTGGTGATTTCAGTTTAATGAGCAGATCCTTATTGCGGATTTGATCAAGTAAGTCACCAACTTTTGCTTCTTCTTTCTTTTGAGAAAGTTTAGCAAGGACTTCTTGAGCTTTTGCGCTCAAGACTTTTGGTGCAACCGGTGGCTTTGGAGCAAGAGGTGGCTCTGAAGGTGCAGTGAGGCTAGGGAGAAAAGCTCCAGGAGAAGGCAGTGCCACTGTATCTTCACTCTCAACCGTGCCCCGTGCTGCGCGAATAGAAGCTAATAAATCATTGTTACCATCTTTCTTAATGTTGAGTCTTCCCACAGTTTTGAGTTGTGGTTTTGTTTCCTCTTGCGTGCTTAGCTTTATGCGGGACATAATTGACGTTTGATCGGCAAAACCCAAATCCCACTCTTGATCTTCTTCGTTATAGAACTCGTCAATAATAAATTGAAGGTTCTTCAAAGATTGTGTCTTTAAGGTTTCTAAATCTTTATCAGAAAGTCCGATTTCATTGCGATGCTCTGTAAGAGTCTTAAGAACATTTTCTTTCGTGAGTGTTGTGTTGGTATCATTTTGCTTTTCTTCTTGAGAGATTCTGCTTGCAAGAGCGCCAAAAATTCCATCAATGGTAGGAGCGGCAGTTGTTGTCACCTTGGTTGCTTGTGGGGCTGTTGATGTTGGCTCAGTATCAACTTCTGGAGAAACGTAAGTTTGTACAGTTACAGGCTGATCTACTGGGATGATGGAAGGTATGTTGTTTTTCTTAACCTCTAAAGGCGTTGCCAGCGTTACAAGTGGACCTTCATAAGAGAGAGTTCCCTTATCAAGAGCTTGCGCATTATTCTTTTCAATCTCTGCAAGCTTTTGTAAACGACCTTTTCCTGTAAGGATGCGCTGGCGAATTTCATCATCTTTTGAAGGGTCGGCTTTCTTAAGGGAGTTTTGTATTTGAATTGATCTTGCTTTGGCTTGGTCTTTTAGCTCAACTTTTTTAACTTGATGCGAAGCTGCAATATCTTTTACCATTTGATCTCGTTCAATTTTTTGAGATGTACTTTCAAGTTCTTGGATTTGCATCTGCAGTGCTCTCAGCGTGAATTTATCAGTGCCGTTCGTTTTTGCGGCTTCTAATTCTGCTTTAAGCTCATCTAAGGTTTTAATTGTAGCGCTCTGGATCCTTACTTCAGGAGTTTTCTTTAGAATAGGTTTTCCTGTTTTCATAATGGAATGAAGTGTATTAATAACAGCATTTTTAACCTCGTCAGGAGAGGATGAGATTGTCTTAGGGGCTTGAGGTATCAGTGTTTTAAGTGTTTGAGCTTGAATTAAAGACAGAAGATCTGCTTTTCCTGTATTTCCTTGTTGCTTTGCTGATTGGGCTGCAAAGGCTTGCATTTTAAGTGCCTTTTCAGACAACACTTTGTTTGATGTGGCTATCTTAGTTTGTGCAGCAATTTGTTTTGATTTTGGGGATGCAGGAGCCTTTTGAGTGTGTTCTTCGATTTGGCTTGTTTCTGTTACAATTGGCATACTTTTATTTCGATGTGCTAAGGCTTGAAAAAGCTCTAAGCCCAAGCTTTTCGGAAAAGTTTGAATTTTATTTTGAGAAGTCTTCTTATTGTTTTTGATGCGGCTTCTTAAGGTGGCTAAAGGATCTATTGGCGTTGAGAAAAAATTTTCAGGCAATTTGAGTGCCACGGGAATAGCCAAACTTGCATCAATTGCCTTTCGTATATCTTCAGCTTCTTTTGTTTCTAGAGAGTTGGTCTTAGCAATATGAAGATTGTCTTCTTCAGTTTTTGTAAGTTCAGAAAGTTCAGTAGCCCGTTTGATATCTTCGGCTTCTTTTGTCTCCAGAGACTTCTCAATAGCGATTTGCAATTCTTCGTCTGCATTTGTTGCCGCGCTAATTTTATGAGTTGTCAAAGAGTTCATAACGGAAGAAGAACTGTTGCCACTTAATTCTGATGTCCCAGATGAAGAGTTAAGCTCTAACCTTACCTTGCTTGTAAGAGATGAAGTAGCGGCCGTAAAGTTGAGTGGCCTTTCTACATTCATTTCTGGAGACGATAGAGCGTGTTTTGAAGTACTCTGAAAAGAAGTGTTGTCAGCCGGCATGTTTGATCCAAGATTGGGTACACTATTATTGCTATGAGTAGAAATTGCCATAATAGTATTTGAGTCTGGTTCAGCATGAGCTTTTACGACTTGGTTGTCATAATAAGTTAAAGATCTTGTTTTGCTGCCACTCTCACGTATTGCAAAGCTACCACTTGGCCCAGAGATCATGGCAGGGTTTATGTTAGCGTGTGGTGGTGCTTTTTTTGGTGGCGAAAGATCTATGGTAAATGTTTTTAAAAGATCACCTGTGATTTCATCAAGCGTTTTAAGTTTGTTAAGGGGATCACCCATTAATAAAGCTGCGATTAAAGTAGGTCCAGATACGGTCATTGCGTCACCTCGTCAAAAATAATTTCTAATAATAAAGATATAGAGATGAAACCTAAAAAGTGAAGTTCGTTTTTGACAATAGAAAGTTGCATAATTGTAAACCTTCCTATTTATATGATATAATTTGTTGAAAACAAAAGAAATGTTTTTATAATAATTTTAAAAATAAGTTGTTTTTTTGGCAAGAAATTTTTTAAAAGTAGATTTTATTAAATAATTAGGTCTTATTCTTGGTTGTTTTTTAAGAATATTTTGTCTTTTTGGCCTTTTTGAGGGGTGTTTAATGATTGTCGTATGAAATTACCGATAAAGCAGACTCTATATTAAGCAAATTTTATGATGTTGTGTTGAGCTGGTGTGACGTGAACATTCTGATTGATAAAGTGAGATATTTTTTTGAGAGCTATTCTGCTTTCTGGAAGGAATCGCGCAAAAAAGGGCCATGCATGTGTCATGCCTTCCCATATATCCAAGGTCACCTTTACGCCTTTTCCTTCAGCTTTTTGGGCAAATCGAAGTGCATCAGACAAGAAGACTTCTGAATTGCTGACTTGAAGATAAAGAGGGGGAAATCCCTCAAGATCTGCATATAAAGGAGAAGCTGAAGGATTATAAGGGGTGGTATTTTTTAAGTAAACTTTTGCCACAAGGGGCAGGACTTCTGCAGGGACAAGAGAATCTTTCCTTTTATTTTCTTCCAACGTAGCTCCCGTCAAAGCTAGATCTGTCCAAGGAGAAATACATACAGCTGCGCCCGGTAAGGGAGATTTAGATGATTTTAAAGCACCTAAAGTTGCCAATGTGAGTCCGCCTCCTGCAGATTCACCCGCGATGATTACTTCTTGAGGGTGGTAAATTTCTAGTAACCAGTGATAAGCCGCGACAGCATCCTTTAAAGCTGCAGGAAAAGGGTGCTCAGGGGCTAATCGATAATCAATGACATAAATACGTGAATTGGTAATGTGGCTAAAATAACTCAGATAACTTCTGTGTGTCTTGGGTGACCCCATAAAATACCCGCCGCCATGGAGGTAAAGAACCACAGAAGAAAACTTTCCATTCAGGGGGGTGTGAACCTCTGCAGAAATCTTCCCCATTTTGAATGGGCGCCAATTAATGCCTGGATGCGTGTATTTAGAGCTGAAAGTCTCAAATAATTGTCGGACTCTCAATAGGTCCGATTCTTCTTTAATAATGCGCTTAAAAGGAAAATTTAAAAGTGTTTCGAGACCATAAAACTGCCAACTATGCATTGAAAGTTCTCTCAAGTTTTTCCTATTTATTAATAAAACATTAAGACGAATAAATCAATTTTATTATGATATCTTTGCAACACTTATTGATTAACTTGGTTTTTTTTTAGGGATAGAAAACATTTTAAGGCCATTCAACTTGAGGTGGAAGCGACATCAAAATTGCCTCAATATTGCCGCCTGTCTGAAGCCCAAAACGGGTGCCACGATCATAAAGTAAATTAAATTCAACATAGCGTCCTCGTCGCATAAGTTGATAACGTCGTTGCTCTGGCGACCAACGCTCAAACATGCATTTGCGCACAATTTGAGGATAAGTTTTTAAAAAAGTCTCTCCCACATCTTGGGTAAAAGCAAAATCATTCTGCCAGTTGTTTGTATTAAGATAGTCATAAAATATGCCTCCAGCCCCTCGAGGTTCTTGGCGATGAGGTAAGTAGAAATATTCATCACAAGCCTTTTTAAAGTCTGGGTAATAAGTTGGATCATAAAGATCACAAGTGTCTTTCAATGCTTGATGAAAGAGGTCAATATCTTTTTGTTGAGGATAATAAGGTGTTAGATCAATACCGCCTCCAAACCAAGATTTTTGGGTCATAATATGGCGTGTATTCATATGAACAGCTGGCACCAAAGGAGAACACATGTGGGCCACAAGAGAAATTCCTGAAGCCCAAAAGTTTGGATCTTGGTCAGCCCCCGGTATTTCTCGACTGAATGCAGTATCAAATTTTCCCCAAACGGTTGAAATATTGACACCGACTTTTTCGAAGACGTTGCCATGCATTAGAGACATGACCCCACCGCCACCCCCTGTCCGTTCCCAAGGAGTTTGAATAAATTTTCCAGGTTTTGCGCTAGGATGATGCACTGCATATTCTTCTTCAAGGACTTCAAAAGCTTGGCAGATTTGATTCCTTAAGGTTTCAAACCATGAACTAGCTTGTTCTTGATGCTCGAGAGATACATCCTGTTTTAAGGCGTGATTAAGCATGAGGAAATCCTTTTGTTTGACGTAGAGCTTCGCCTAAGACCATTGAAGCTGCTAGAGCGATATTAATAGAGCGACGTTTTGGAATCATGGGAATCAAAAGATGGTAAGAACATAAAGTTGCAACCTCTTGGGGGACGCCATCACTTTCACGGCCAAGAAGGAGGGTATCATCTGATTGAAAGTTAAAATCATAATAAGGAATTCGAGCGGCAGGCGTCAGCAGAATAAGACGAGTTTGTTGATTATGGTAAAAATCTGACCAAGAAGGATATCGATGATAATTACATTCTTGAATATAATCCATTCCGGAACGTTGTAGCCGTTGATCAGAAAATACAAAGCTACAAGGCTCAATAATATCTATCCCTACATTAAGACAAGCCCCAAGCCGAAGCAAGGTCCCTGTATTTTGTGGGATTTCGGGTTGATAAAGTGCAATTCTCACGACTTAAGTACCTGTTTTCCAAAGCTTTAAAAAATTCTCACGTGAGAATTTTGGCCTTTGTTGAAAAAAATGCGGTGGTCTTTGCATAATGCCGTGAGACCATACGGCTTCAATTCCCCACATTCCTTGTAAGGGAGAGTCTAAAAGAGGATATCGTAAATCGTAAAGTCGTACTTTCATTTCTGAGTTAGTATTAATGATTTCAGCAAACGTTTGGTGTTCTGAAAACCATTCAAATGTTTTTCCAATAGATGATTGTTTGAGGTAATTAATTTGGGGAATATCAGGTTCTTGAGCACATTTCCATGTCAGAGACTGGAGGGCGAGAGTATTAACTTCTGTAACGCATATATTTCGGCCTTCACGGGCAACGACATGACGCCTGTAAGGTTGGAATAGAAGGGGATAACTTTGAAGATCTGAAACGACTTGATGACGTGTATTTAAATCTTCTCGTGCGTATGCCAGCGCTTTGCTATTCAAATGCCATCCATAAAAGAGGAAAGATGTTGAAAAAAGAAGAGCTGTGATCGCTAAGGGCTGGGCAAGAGAGAGAGGGCGCCCATTCGATTTAAATATGCCGACCAGCACAGCGAGAAGAAGTGGGAGAGTATATCGCCAATCAATAACAGAGACAGCATTAATAGCATAGCGTTGATTTGAGAACGGAGCCAATAATTGAGTCCCATATCCTGTAAACAAATCAAGCAACGGATGTGTAATAAGGACTAAACTCATCAGCAACATCCAAGAGAATAGACATTCTCGGCCGCCTTGAGGATGCTTATAAAGGCGACGCTTTTTTGTGTAATGACGCCAAATGAAATAACCAAGCAACATGCCGACTAAAGGACCAAACCAAAGTGAATGTGTGATGCCTCGGTGGTATTTTAAGTTAGCAATAGGATCCGTAATATATCCAATAATAACATCAAGATCAGGGATAAGAGCTCCTAAACTTCCCCAAACAAGAGCGGGACGACCAAGTTTTTCTCGGAAGCCGGCTTGACCAATTGTGGCACCTAAAAGACTATGTGTGACGAGATCCATTCAAAATATTACCCCCACCAATATAAAATTCCAACGATTGTACCACTCATGCAGCTTGACAACGTACCTGCGATAACAGCTTTAAACCCAAGAGCAATAATTTCATTTCTGCGCTCTGGTGCCATTGTGCCGAGGCCTCCAATTTGAATGCCAATACTGGAAAGATTGGCAAACCCACAAAGCGCATAAACCATGATAAGATCGGCATGCTTACTTAAAAGTTGTTTGGGTAAGGCCGCAAGCTCAATAAAGGCAATAACCTCATTCAAGACGGTTTTTGTGCCGAGAAGATTTCCAGCAGTACTTGCTTCATTCCATGAAATACCCATTAACCATGTCACAGGTGACATGATAAAACCGAAAATACGTTGTAGCGTTATAGGGGCGCCTGCAATGTTTGGGAGTGTTTCTAAAATTGTATTAACAAGTGCAACCAGCGCTAAGGTCGCAATTAGCATGGCAATAATATTTAAGTAAAGTTTCATGCCATCGCTGGCGCCTTGAGAAATAGCATCCATTGAGCCTGAAAAATTGTAAGGGTTTACTAATTCTCCGCTTGAAGAGGCCTCTTCTTGAGGAATCATTAGGCGGGAGATGGTAATGGCTGCAGGAATGCTAATGATTGAAGCTGTTAGGATGTGGCTAATGGGATTATTCACAGTATTTTCGAGAATCGTACTATAGACCACCATAATAGAAGCAGAAGTTGTTGCCATCCCAGCTGTCATTACTGAAAACAATTCACTACGGCTTAATTTTGAGAAATAAGGTCGAATCAGGAGAGGTGCTTCAGTTTGACCCAAGAAAACTTTTGCCGCAGAGCAAACACCAAGAGCACCTCCAACATTCAAAGTTCGTTGTAAAGCCCAAGAAAATCCTCGCACAAGAAAAGGTAAAACACGCCAATGGAAGAGAAGCATTGAGATAGCACTAATCACAATCAGCATAGGGAGTGCCTGGAAAGCAAATATGAAAGTTGAAGTGCCATCGCATAAAGTAAAAGGGGCCTCTCCGCCTCCAAGATAGCCAAAGACAAATTTGGTGGCTTCACATGTTGCGTTTTTTAAAGCCCCAATCCCGTTACTTACAAGCAGGAAGGCTTTGTTGATGATGCCCACTTTTATGATAAGAAAAGCCAGAATGAATTGAATGAAGACGCCAATAAAAGCAAACCTTAAATTAACATGTTTGCGATTTTCGCTAATAAGCCATGAGAAAAATAAAAAGACAGAGAGTCCTAAAATTGCTTGAAGTATAGGCATTAACGAGGTCATTAAAATCTCCCAAAGTGCAAAATTAAGCTGATTTTAGACTCATATGGACTTATTTACCAGAGTAGTCCATATTGTTTAATAACGTAAAGCCAGCGTTTATGCAAATTGTTTGAGCCTAATCAAAATGGGGCAGTGAATAAGGAATCCATTTTATGGAGAAATTAATTTTTGTTTCTTTAGGGAGCTTGTGCGTTGGGGCGCTTGTGACCTTTTTAATCTTATGGAGAGTCTTTCGTCAGCAATATCGAGATATTAAGGATGAAGCACTTGAATCACGGGTAGAGCGTACTCAGCTTGAGGTGAAAAGTCGAGAATCCCAAATTCGTGTGGCAGAACTTGAGACAATTTTGATTCAAGAACGAGGACAATTTTCAGAAAAACTTGCACTCCTTGAGCAAGCGAAAACAGAGCTTTCAAATTCTTTCTACGCTCTTTCGGCTCAAGCTCTTGAACGAAATAATCGAACCTTTTTAGATCTTGCAAAAAGTACTTTTGAGCGTTTGCAGGAAAATGCAAAGGGAGAATTAAAAGAAAAACAACAAGCTATCCATGAATTGTTGACGCCTATTAAAACATCTCTCTCAAATGTTGATCAAAAACTTGAGGTTCTTGAGAAAACGAGAATTAGTACATTTGAAGTTTTACGTCACCAAATTCATGAATTAGCGATCACCCAAAAAGATTTACGTCTTGAAACGGCAAATCTTGTGAAGGCCTTAAAAACACCGCACATTCGAGGCCGATGGGGAGAAATGCAATTAAGGCGCGTTGTTGAGATGAGTGGAATGAGTTCTCATTGTGATTTTGTTGAGCAGAATACCATTGTTTCTGATGAAATGCGTTTTCGTCCTGATATGATCATCAACCTTCCAGGGGGAAAGAAAATTGTTATTGATGCAAAGGCCCCACTTGCAGCCTATCTTGCTTCTTTAGAAACTTCTGATGAGAGTCAACGACAATCCTGTTTGAAAGATCACGCACGTCAAGTGCGAGCTCATATCCAAGAGTTAAGCCAACGGTCTTATTGGGATCAATTTAGAAATTCTGAGACACCTGAATTTGTGATTTTGTTTCTTCCAGGGGAAACATTTTTCAGTGCAGCCTTAGAGCAAGATCCAACCCTCATCGAAATGGGGGTTGAGCGAAAAGTTATGCTTGCAACGCCGGCAACCTTAATTGCTTTATTGCATGCGATCGCTTATGGGTGGCGCCAAGAAGCTCTTGCTGAAAATGCGCGAGAGATTAGCCAAGAGGGGCGAGACTTATATAAAAGGCTATCTGATATGGGAGGTCATATTGCCCGTCTCGGCCAAACAATTAATGGAACGGTTAAAGCCTATAATAGTACGGTTGCTTCTTTAGAGAGTCGCGTCTTGCCGAGTGCACGTCGTCTTAAATCGTTGGAGGTTGCAAACTCTCTTGAAGAAATGCCTGTACTTCCGCAAGTTGAAAGTGTAACACGAGAAGTGCAAGCTATAGAGCTAAAGAAGGGTATTCCAGGTGAAAGCCTAGCTAAAAAGCCGCAGCTTGTTATTTCGGGGGAAAATGAAAGTGGAGACTGTAAAGTAGTTCATGGATAGTTTCGAGCTCAATAAGGTATTGTGTGCGATCCTGCTCGCTTTGCTCATTGGGATGGTAAGTCACAAAATCGCAGATTGGCTTATTGCACCCACTTGGCTTGCTAAGGACGTTTATCAAATTGATGTCACTGAAGAAAGTACAGCGCAGTCCGGGCCCACTACAGGAGAAGAGACAGTAGAGGCTATTGAGCCCCTTCTTGCGAAAGCAAGTGCTGAAAATGGCCAGAACATTGCAAAGAAGTGTTTACAATGTCACACCTTTGAAAAAGGGGGGGCCAATAAGGTTGGGCCGAATCTTTGGAATGTCGTTGGAAACAAAGTTGCGCATTCAGATAGCTTTGCCTATTCCTCTGCTTTTAAAGGGCATAAGGGAGAATGGACTTATGAAAACTTGAATCATTATCTCTATAAACCTCAAAAATTTATACCAGGAACAAAAATGGCCTTTGCGGGTCTTAAAAAAGGACAAGAGCGAGCAGATCTTATCGCATATTTGCGAACGTTGAGCGATGCGCCAAAACCGTTACCTTAAAGGAGAATCATGTTTAAAAAGTGCATGTATTGTATAGTTTTTATGTTACATCTTATGAGCCAACTAGCTCAGGCCCAAGAAGAAACAAAGCCTCTTTACGGTGTCTCTTTATACGGGGAACCTCTAAAATATTCTGAAGATTTCAAAAATTTCTCGTATGTCAACGAAAAGGCTCCCAAAGGTGGAACGCTTAACTTTGGTGTTCAAGGAACATTCGATAGTTTTAATCCTTTCGTTGTGAAAGGTCAGCCTGCTATAGGGATAACTCCTGTCTATCCATCTTTGTTGTTTGTCACTTTGACGGCTCCTTCTATGGACGAACCATCATCCGCTTACTGTTATGCTGCTGAGTCAATGGAAATTGCACCGGATAGAACATGGATTATTTTCACGATGCGCGAAGGAATAAGCTTTCACGATGGCTCTCCTTTAACAGTTGATGATGTCATTTATAGTTTCAATACATTAAAGGACAAAGGACAGCCTTTTTATAAAGCGTATTATCATGATGTTTTAAAAGTTGAGAAGCTGGATTCGCGGCGGTTGAAATTTGTCTTACGGCCGAAGGTGAGTAAGGAAATAATCCAAATTATTGGACAGTTTCCCATCATTTCTAAAGCATTTTATACAAAACATGGTTTTGAGAAAGCTGATCTTACGCCACCTTTAGGAAATGGTCCTTATAAAATTAGCTATTTTAAGCCAGGCGATACAGTCACTTATGAACGTGTTAAAGGATGGTGGGGCGAGAAGCTTCCAATCAATGTGGGACGTTATAATTTTGATTATATGACGTACAAGTACTATCGAGATGAGACTGTCATGTTTGAATCGTTTAAACGAGGAGATTATGATCTAAGATTAGAGAGCTCTTCAAAAAGGTGGGCTGAAGAATATAACTTTCCTGCAGTTCAAGAAGGTAAAGTTATCCGGCAAGAAATTGAAAGCAAAAATCCTGAAGTAATGCAGGCTCTTGCTTTTAATCTTCGACGTCCTCTTTTTCACGATATCAGAGTCCGACAAGCACTGGGTTATTTTCTTGATTTTGAATGGCTTAACGAGAATATTTTTCATAATGCCTATGCGCGGCTTCAAAGCTACTTTCAAGAATCTGAGCTTGCCTCTTCAGGTGTTCCTTCCAAGGAAGAACTCGATATCCTTGAGAAATATCATGGTAAAATTCCTGAAGAAATTTTCACGAGCGAATATAAAACTCCCAAAACAGATGGATCAGGGAATATTCGTCAAAATCTTAATGCTGCCAAAAAACTCTTTGAGCAAGCAGGTTGGGTGATTAAAAATGGCGTGATGATGCATCGTGAAACAGGGAAGCCTTTTGAGTTCGAAATTCTTCTAGCTCAAGCGACTTTAGAAAGAGCCATTCAAGGGTTTGTAAAGAATTTAAAACGCTTGGGTATCACGGCAAGAATACGCATTGTTGATACAGCCCAATATATGAGACGACTCGATACATTTGATTATGATATGATCTTTATGCTTTGGCCTCAAAGTATTGGACCAGGGAATGAGCAGCGTGAATTTTGGTCTTCTGCGAGTGCTAATATGCAAGGAAGCAAAAATTATGCAGGTATAAAAGACCCCGTTATTGATGAAGTCATTGAAAAATTGATTGCCGCAACCACGCGCACAGATTTAATCAATCATTGCCGAGTTTTAGATCGACTTTTATTGTGGGGCCATTATGTCATCCCTGCTTGGTATCGAGAAAAAGATCCGATTGCTTATTGGAAAAAATTAAAACAGCCTGAGATAATACCACCTTACGGAATAGACTTTTATGCATGGTGGAGTGCTGATGCTGAAAAGACGAGTTAATTTTTAATGATGTCTCACTATATCCTTCGTCGTCTTTCTCTCATTTTGCCAACTTTGTTTGGTATCCTTTTGGTTAATTTTATCATCATTCAAGCCGCACCTGGGGGACCTGTTGAGCAGATGATCGCGAAAATCAAGGGAACTGCTGTGGATGCAACGGCCCGTTTTACGGGCGGTGGGGCGGATACCTTTCAAACCTCTCAGTTGAATGATTCACAAACCGGGGGAATGGAGAGCAAGTATCGGGGAGCGCGAGGACTTGATCCTGAGTTTATTAAAAAACTTGAGAAAATGTATGGTTTTGATAAGCCGGCATCTGAGCGTTTTTGGTTAATGGTGAAGAATTATGCGACTCTTAATTTTGGTGACAGTTATTTTCGGGATGTTTCCGTTGTTCAGTTAATCAAGCAAAAACTGCCAGTTTCTGTTTCGTTAGGGTTCTGGTCAACGCTCATCATTTATCTTGTTTCTATTCCCTTAGGGATTCGAAAAGCTGTGAAAGATGGCACGGCGTTTGATATTTGGACGAGTGCTGCCATTATTATTGGATATGCGATCCCTAGTTTCCTTTTTGCCATTCTCTTGATTGTTTTATTTGCGGGAGGTAGTTTTTGGGATCTCTTCCCTTTAAGGGGGCTCGTATCAGAAAACTGGGAACAATTATCTTGGGGGCAAAGGATCATAGATTACCTCTGGCATATGGTATTGCCTATTATTTCTATCGTTGTGACGGGATTTGCAGGGCTTACTTTACTGACCAAAAACTCTTTTCTTGAAGAAATTAATAAGCAATATGTATTAACCGCTCGTGCAAAAGGGGTAGAAGAAAAAACAATCCTTTACGGTCATGTTTTTCGAAATGCTATGCTTATTGTTGTCTCTGGAATTCCTGCCGCTATCGTGCATATCTTTTTTACAAGTTCGTTATTGATTGAGGTTATATTTTCTTTAGATGGTTTGGGGCTTCTAGGGTTTGAAACAGCAATTACAAGGGATTATCCTGTTGTTTTTGGCTCGCTTTTTATGTTTACTTTACTGGGACTTATTTTTCATCTTATCGGCGATGTAATGTACATGATAATCGATCCACGAATTGATTTTGAAAAAAGAATAGGTTGATTGTGGAAGTTAAATTTTCGCCTCTCACCCTTAAAAGATGGCAGTATTTTCGTGCTAATCGTCGTGCTTTTAGGTCTTTATGGATTTTCTTGACCTTATTTGTTTTAAGTCTTTTTGCAGAGTTCATTGCAAATGATAAACCACTTGTGATTGTCTATAATAAGAGCATTTATCTTCCTGTCTTTAAATTTTATCCAGAACAAACTTTTGGGGGGGATTTTGAGACCGAAGCTGATTATAGAGATCCTTATATTCAAGAAAAGATTGAAGCAAAAGGATGGATGATCTGGCCGCCCATACGTTATAAGTATGATACAGTAAATTATGATCTTCCAACGCCAGCCCCTTCGAAACCCAATTATGAGAACCTTTTAGGGACAGATGACCAAGGGCGTGATGTCCTCGCTCGGCTTATTTATGGTTTCCGGATATCCATTCTTTTTGGGTTTATTCTAACATTGATAAGTTCAATCATAGGGGTGATTGTGGGAGGCGTCCAAGGGTATTTTGGAGGAATGGTAGACCTTGTATGCCAACGTATCATTGAAATATGGTCCGGACTACCTATCCTCTATTTGTTAATCATTATGGGAAGTTTAGTTGAGCCAAATTTCTGGTGGCTTTTAGGGCTCATGCTACTTTTTAGTTGGATGTCTCTTGTGAGTCTTGTTCGGGCTGAATTTTTGAGGGCACGTAATTTTGATTATGTTAAAGCGGCCAAGGCTCTTGGAGGTTCAACCTTCCATATTATGTTTCGGCATGTTCTTCCTAATGCAATGGTTGCTACCTTGACGTATTTGCCTTTTATTTTAAATGGTGCCATTACAACCTTAACATCGTTGGATTTTCTAGGTTTTGGAATGCCGCCAGGGTCACCATCTCTAGGTGAAATGTTAGCTCAAGGAAAAAATAATCTTCATGCCCCTTGGCTTGGAATAACAGCATTTTTTTCGGTTGCTTGTATGCTTGCTTTACTTGTGTTGATCGGTGAGGGCGTCCGAGATGCCTTTGATCCAAGAAAGGTTAAAGTTTAATGTCGCTACCATTATTATCTATCAAGGATTTATGGGTACGTTTTGGCAATTTCAATGCCGTAAAAGGTGTAAATTTTGATTTAAACCATGGTGAAACCATGGCTCTCGTTGGGGAAAGTGGCTCTGGAAAATCAGTGACGGCTTTATCAATTTTAAAATTGCTCCCTTATCCTCAAGCGGCTCACCCTCAAGGAGAAATACGATTTAAGGGTGAAAACCTTTTAGATGCCTCAAATGAACGCTTGCGTAAGATTCGTGGTGATGAAATCTCTATGATTTTTCAAGAGCCTATGACTTCTCTTAATCCTCTTCATACGGTTGAAAAGCAAATTGGTGAAGTATTAACATTACATAGGCATTTTAAAGGTTCTCAAATTCGTGAAAGAGTTATCGAGCTTCTTGGGCTTGTCGGCTTTACAGATGCGCATGAGCGGCTTCAAAGCTATCCCCACCAATTATCAGGAGGACAAAGGCAAAGGGTCATGATTGCGATGGCTTTAGCGACAGAACCTTCCTTATTGATTGCCGATGAACCCACAACAGCTCTAGACGTAACAACGCAAGCTCAAATCTTGGAGCTTTTGAAAATCCTGCAACAAAAGCTTAATATGGCATTATTGTTGATCACACATGATCTTTCTATCGTGCATAAAATGGCAAAAAAAGTTGTGATCATGCAAAAAGGAGAATGTGTAGAAGCTGGCCTTACAAAAAGTGTCTTTAAAAATCCTCAACATCCTTACACTCAACAGTTGTTAAATGCAGAGCCACGCGGCATGACAAAAGAATTGGATCAAAAAGCACCAATTATTCTTGATGCAAAAAATTTATCTGTCAGATTTGTTCGTAAATCAGCTCTTTTTTCTCCTAAAGCTTACTTTAATGCAGTTAAGGATGTTTCTTTACAAGTGCGTCAAGGAGAAACGCTCGGAATTGTGGGTGAAAGTGGGTCTGGCAAAACAACATTAGCCTTTGCCCTGTTGAGGCTTCAAGAGAGTGAAGGGGAGATTCTCTTACAAGGAAATCCTATTCATCACTTAAAAAATAAAAGTTTAAGAGCATTGCGCCATAAGCTTCAGATCGTGTTTCAAGATCCCTTCAGTTCTTTGAGTCCTCGAATGACAATTGCGGAGATTATTGGTGAAGGCCTAAAAATTCACCATCCAGACTTATCTTTCGCGCAACAAGAAGAGCTTATTATAGAGTCACTTAAAGAGGTAAGTTTAGATCCTGAAACGCGTCATAGATATCCTCATGAATTTTCAGGAGGACAAAGACAGCGTATTGCAATTGCGCGGGCCCTAATTTTAAAACCCCAAATACTTGTACTTGATGAGCCAACGTCAGCTTTGGATAAAGCAATTCAGGTTGAAGTCTTGGAGCTTCTGAGAGATTTGCAAGTAAAGCATCACCTAACTTATATTTTTATTAGCCACGATCTAAAAATTATTCGGGCAATTAGTCATCATGTTCTTGTTATGAGACAAGGCTCAATTGTTGAGTCTGGGCCTACAAATGTTATTTATGAAAATCCACAACACCCCTATACTCAAGCATTATTTAAAGCTGCTTTTGAGCTTTAAAAAGAATAAATTTTCTTGACACTTGACGTTAAGACGGTATGACTGTTGCCATAACAAAAGAGGATCTTGATGAGTCGCACGGCATTCGTTTTTCCTGGCCAAGGATCACAGTTTGTTGGAATGGGAAAAGAGCTTTATGAAGCCTCTTTAACCGCCCGAGAAGTGTTTCAAGAAGTCGATGAAACATTAAAGCTTAAACTGACACGTCTTATTTTTGAAGGCCCCCAAGAAGAGTTAATGCTGACTCACAATACTCAGCCCGCGTTGATGGCTGTTAGTCTTGCTATCCTCAGGACTCTTGTTAAAGAGGCCGGGATTAAGGTAGAGCAGCTTCAATTTGTCGCAGGCCATTCATTAGGAGAATATAGTGCTTTAGCCGCTGTTGGTTCTCTTGAATTAAATGATTGCGCCCGTTTACTAAGGCAGCGTGGAGAGTCGATGCAAGCTGCTGTACCAATTGGCCAAGGAGCTATGGCAGCTCTTTTAGGCGCTGAGATTGAACAAGTTGAAAAGATTACGCAAGAAGCCGCGCAGGGGCAAGTTTGCGAGGTTGCAAATGATAACTCGCCGGGGCAAATAGTTATTAGTGGGCATGTTGATGCTATCAATCGAGCGATCGAAATTGCGAAAAATGAGAATATCAAGCGTGCTGTCATTTTGCCTGTGAGTGCGCCATTCCACTGTTCTTTAATGAAGCCAAGCGCAGAGACTATGAAGGACTTTCTTGAGAATACCTCTTTTCAAGCACCGATAGTGCCGGTGGTATTTAATGTAATTGCTCAACCGCAAAAAGATCCTCTTTCCTATCCTGAGTTATTGGTGCAGCAAATTACAAGCCGTGTGCGGTGGCGTGAAAGCATTTCCTACATGAAAGCCCAAGGCGTGACCAAAATTGTTGAGATTGGCGCTGGAAAAGTTTTAACAGGGCTGACAAAAAGAATAGATCCCGAATTAGAAGGGATATCAATTCAAACACCACAAGACATAGAAGAATTTTTAAAACAAGAATGAGGGATCAATGTTTAATTTAAACGGGAAAAAAGCCCTGATTACAGGTGCTTCAGGTGGAATCGGAGCAACAATTGCAAAAGCCCTTCACCAACAAGGGGCGATCGTCGCTCTTTCCGGAACGCGTCGAGAAGCTCTTGATAAAGTGGCCCAAGAGCTTAAAGAGCGAGTTTATGTTCTTCCTTGCAACCTTAAAAATGCAGAAGAAGTTGAAAATTTGATTCCGCAAGCAGAAGGTGTCATGGAACAAGTAGACATCCTTGTGAATAATGCCGGCATTACGCGTGATAATTTGATGATGCGGATGAAAGATGATGAATTTTCAGAAGTCATAGATGTTAATTTAGGCGCAACTTTTCGCTTAATGAGAGCTGCTCTTAAAGGAATGATGAAACGCCGGGAAGGACGTATCATTAATATTACATCGATTGTTGGTATAACGGGTAATCCCGGTCAGGCCAATTATTGTGCGTCTAAAGCTGGCGTTATTGGAATGTCAAAGTCTCTTGCGCAAGAAATTGCTTCGCGCGGGATTACAGTGAATTGTGTGGCGCCTGGTTTCATCCAAACACCCATGACAGATGTTCTTCCTGAAGCGCACAAGGAAAAATTACTTACAACAATTCCTCAGGGCCGTATGGGGTTGCCTGAGGAAATAGCTGCAGGGGTTGCCTTTCTTGCAAGTGCCGAAGCTGCTTATATCACGGGTCAAACTCTTCACATAAATGGTGGGATGGCGATGATTTGAGTGTTTGCGTTTTGGAAACTTTGTGTTAGAGTCCTTTGCGAATTTTAGGAAACAGTAAATTTATTTTTTAACCAATTGAGGAAATACTCATGAGTGATGTTGCAAATCGAGTCAAAAAAATCATTGTTGAACGTCTTAACGTTGATGAAGCTAAAGTCGTAGATAAGGCAAGCTTTATGGACGATTTAGGTGCCGATAGCTTGGATACAGTTGAGCTTGTCATGGCATTCGAAGATGAGTTCGGCGTTGAAATTTCTGATGATGTTGCTGAAAAGATTAAAACTGTCGGCGATGCAGTAAAGCTGCTTGAGGAAAATACAAAGAAATAGTAGAGTTTCTAAATGCGACGTGTTGTAATTACAGGTATAGGAATGGTGAGCCCTCTTGGGGCTGACGTTAAAACCACTTGGCGGAATCTGATTGCCAGCAAATCAGGGCTTGCGCAAATTGATAAATTTGATGCGACAGATTGGCCTTGCCGTGTTGCGGGACAACTTCCCGTTGGGACACAAGATGGCGCATTTAATGCAGATGTATACCTTTCTCCAAAGGATCAACGTAAAGTCGATCCTTTCATCAGTTATGGTATTGCTGCAGCAACTCAAGCAATTGAAGATGCTGGTTGGAAACCTGAAAATGAAGAGTCTCGGGTAAGAACAGGTGTAATGATTGGTTCTGGAATAGGGGGGCTAACCCGTATTCAAGAGTCTGCAGCAACGATGTTTGAACAAGGACCTCGTCGCGTTACGCCTTTCTTTATCCCTTCTTGTTTAATCAACCTTGCGTCTGGCCATGTTTCTATTAAGTATGGCTTTAAAGGTCCAAACCATTCTGTTGTTACGGCATGTTCAACAAGTGCAAATGCCATTGGTGATGCCTCGCGCCTTATTCAATATGGTGATGCTGATGTCATGATCGCAGGCGGGGCAGAAGCAGCTATCAACCAGCTTGGTATTTGTGGTTTCGCGGCAATGAAAGCCTTGTCAACAAGCTTTAATGACACTCCTGAGCGTGCTTCTCGTCCTTGGGATCGTGATCGTGATGGGTTTGTCATGGGTGAAGGTGCAGGCGTCCTTGTTTTAGAAGAACTTGAACACGCTAAAAAACGTGGTGCTAAAATTTATGCGGAACTCGTTGGATATGGTCTTTCTGGAGATGCTTATCATGTGACAGCACCTCATCCAGAAGGTGATGGTGCTTTCCGTTCGATGCAATCTGCTATTCGTCACGCAAAATTATCACCTGAGGATGTTGATTACGTCAACGCTCATGGAACTTCAACACCTTTGGGTGATGAGATTGAGTTAGGGGCCGTAAGACGCCTCATGGGAAGCCACAGTGAACATGTTTCAATGTCTTCCACAAAATCGTCGATAGGCCACCTTTTGGGGGCTGCTGGGGCCGTTGAGTCTATTTTCTCCATTATGAGCATTGTTGATGGCATCATGCCGCCAACGTTGAATCTTGATAATGTGGATGACACGTGTAAAGGGATCGATCTTATTCCTCATAAGGCTAAAGAAAAGAAGGTTAATGTGGCTCTTTCCAACTCTTTTGGGTTTGGGGGCACAAATGCTTCTCTCGTTTTTAAAGCGTTTTCTTAAGTTTTTTAAGAAAAGTTAAACCATAAGGGGGCTGATCGAGCGTAAGATCATGAATAAGCCTCTTTTTAGTTTTCTAGCTGTTTTAGCGTTTTGTAAAATTTTCATTGCAAGTGCCTTTTTCTTAATTTCTTACAGGACAGAAATAGGAGATAAGCAGGCGCATACGGTGATTATCCCACAGCACACGCCAGTGAATCAAATCGCCGCGATTCTCAAACAAAATCATATTATTGCCGCAGACATCCCTTTTAAGCTGTGGTCTTATGTTTTAAGGCCGTTTGGCTCCTTGAAAGCTGGTGAATATGAGTTCATACCGCCTCATCGGGCAGGAGATATTATTGCAAAGCTTCAGCGGGGAGAAACCATTGTCCATCGTTTTACCGTGGTCGAAGGTGTTACATCTGCTGAAATTGCAAAGCAGTTGAAGGATCTGCCGTCTTTACAAGGCGAGTGTGTTCTTCCTGAAGAAGGAACTTTGTTGCCTGAAACATATCATTTTGCTTATAGCGATAAACGAAGTGACCTTATAAAGCGTATGCAAAAAGCTTTTCAGAAAGAAATCCAAAAATTGTGGCAGACGCGCTCTTCTCTCTTGCCATATAAAAATATCGAAGAAGCTGTGACGTTAGCATCATTGGTTGAGAAAGAAACGGCAATCCCTGAGGAACGCCCGCGTGTGGTCGCTGTCTTCTTAAATCGCTTGCGCATAGGAATGCCGTTGCAATGTGATGCAACCGTGCTTTATGGCCTTTATCGGGATAAGGGATTGGCGCTAAATCGGCATCTCTCAAAGGCAGAACTAAAAGCTCCGACACCTTATAATACTTATCTTCATAAAGGATTGCCGCCCACGCCAATCTGTAATCCTGGGCTTGCGTCTTTGCGAGCCGTCTTTGCCCCCTCAGAGACAAAAGAGCTTTATTTTGTGGCGAACGGTAAGGGCGGGCACGAGTTCTCAGAGACGTACACGGCGCACTCTAAATACCATAAGACATGGCGACAGATTAGAAATAAAAAGGCGTCAAATTAAATACTTTGTTTAATACCTGTTTTGATATGCTTAAGCTTTATCTAAGGGCTCTTCATTATTTCCACTTAGAATAAATGGATTGATAAACTTCTGCTTGTGTATCTTTTGTTTCAAACCATTCAGGAAATTCCAGTAAAGGCTCAGAGAATCTTTTAGAGTTGCTTTGTAATTCACGAAGGATATCACTGAACTTTGATTCATCTGTGGTGTTGGCAAGGACTAAGGCTGTTTCGCTTAAATATCTGCGATATTCAAGAGTTTGAAAGTTGAAATACCTCAACATGTTCCTATCCTGTTCTTCTAAAGATGTGTAACTGCTTAAGAGTTCGAGACGTACTTTACGAAGGCGGGCATAGTCTTCTGTCGTCTTTTTTAATGTGAGTTGTGCTTGTGCCCGCAATTTCTCATAATGGGTGCTCGGATTTTTAGTTTCATCCCATAAGACTTTATATTGCAGATCCTCCGCGTGATCATGAGAGTCAAGTACTTGATAGTAAGTTAACTCTGCGATCTGCTGTGAAAATTTCTTATAATTTGATAAATCAATATAATTTAAGGGAGTTTCGACTGTTAAAAAATACTCTTTAGTTCCAGAAAAATCGAGGGGGCCAGGCGTGTAAGTATATTGTATCTGAACATAAAAAGCGGGATCCACACTTATACCCCGCACCTTAAGGCCCATAAAAGTATTGCTAGCAACAGCATAGTCATGAGGTAAAGAATCGAGAAAGTCTTTCCGCTTTTTATAGGCCTTCTCTTCTGTGACATCACGGAGGCCTTCAATACTATAGTCATTCTCTTTGATCGTCACTGTATCGGTGCTTTTGAGGTCATTAAAGCTTTTTCGTGCAATATTGTTAGGCGCATACTTTTGGGTAATTGTTTCTTTCTGAGAGACAAGCTTGGCTAACTCATGGCTATACATCGCGATGCTATACGCAGGCGAATTGAGTGTGGTCTTAGAAGCATCCTCTTCTTGAAAAGTGCTTGCAAAAATTCCTTGAGTTGTTGTGAAAGAGGTAAAAAGAAGTAAAGTTAATATTTTATTATACATCAGAAACTTCTTGAAGGGTTAGAAATTATATTGTCATTTCGGTATTATATTAGAATCTGCAAGCAAAATAAGATGATTTTCTTGCATCCTTGATGTGTGTCTATGTTGATCAAAAAGCAATAGGATATTTTTATTGGGGCAAGCAATAAGGAAAGAATCAGCCTCAAAGCTCTCAGAATTTTAATAATGAAGAGGATATATAAAAATAAAAGCTAGGGGAAAAATCCTAGCTTTTATTTTCAACAATTTATAATTTTAATCTTTTAAAGCTGCAAAAGCCAACCGTATTTGGAGGTTTTCAATAAGTTGCCCATCTTTAAAGAACTCGTAAATACCGTAGTTTGATCTAAATTTCTCGCCGAGCGTATTTCCTCCTGGCCTTTTTTCAACATCGACACGCTTAATGCGGATTCCACTTTCATACCAATGTTGTTGCGTTAAACTTTTGATGTTCAACTCAGCTTTTTGCTTCACAGTTGGGGTAATTCTAGAAAGATCATTGCCTTGAATACAAAGGAGATCTAGAAGAATTTTGGTACTTTCATCTTGTGAAAAATTATCAAAAAGAAGCTTACTTTTTAAGAGATCGAGCGTACCAGCTTCCATAATCTTAAAGCCTACAACCATCTTAATTTCAGGGATATAAACTTTATTGTACTTAATAACTTGTTCTTCTGTTCCTGTAATAGGATTTGGTCTTGTTTCTTTTCTGTTTCCTGCTGCGAGGGCAAGAAGAATATGGAGGGGATATAATTCTCTGGGAGCAATGATATCCTTGGCCTTTGAAAGAGGGGATTCTTCAATTATTTGAGGGCGTTTTGGGGGGACGAGATCCCATAATTGCGCAGGGCTGTAGTTTTTGCCGATGCGAGCTTGGGAGGGAGAAGCTTGAGGGCTTGTCTCTGGTTCTTTGGTTTTTTTAGATTCTTTAGGCGTTTTAGGCGCTTTTACCTTCTTTGTTTTCTCTTTAGACGACTTCTTGCTTGATACTTTTTCAGCCTCGGGCGTGGAAATGTCTTTCTTGGCAGGCGTCGTAGAAGGCATAAAGGTTGCAACATCGAGAGTTGTTATTTCGCGTCTTTTTAGTGCATTAGTATTAGATGGTAAATCTGAGGGCAAGATAGTCGGTGAAACAGGTGGTAACTCAGGGGATATTACCATATCAGGAAGTATAAACATCGTTTGAACGCGACTATTGCTATCCTCTTGTTCTGAAGGGACATCTTCTAAAGGAACATCTACGGTGACAGGCACGCGCGAGACAAGGGGCTGTTTTGCATGTGTCTTTTTAGAAATCTTGTTATCACGTGATGATGTCTTGCTAGAAGTTGCAATAAAGTTTTTGTTTTGTTTTTTGCCTTGAGAAGAAGAGGCTGTTGGCTTCTCTTGTTCTTCTGCTAAAGCTTTTAATTTTTGTTGAAATTCAGAATTTTCAGTGATGTCTGTAACAGCCAAACTAGAATGAGGTGCTTTATAACCAGTGGGTACTTTAGCTCTTCTTCCAACTTTGCTTGGTTTGGAGTCTTCATCTGTGTTACTTGCCTTTAAATTCTGAGTGAATGAGCAAATAAAAACACATCCTAAAACATAAGACATTAATTTTGACGACAATTTATAAACTTCCTCTATAAAAGTTGATTGCAAAAAAATTCTTTGAGATAGGTCGAGTAAGTGTAGGCCTTTAGAATCCTCTTGAAAACTCTGCCAACCCAAGAATAATAATTAACTTATTAAAAGATGGACAAATAAGCAAATAAAATATCTTAAGTTATGTATTTGGTCTTGCAGCATAAAGCCAACCACAATTTTTTAGGATGAAAAATGGTAAAATCCTCAAAAAAATTACTTAATAAGTACTTGAAATAAAATAATTAAATTGTTCATTTCGAGGGTGAAAAAACTTGAATTTCGTATCCAGTTATGATAGGATTATTATAGATGGTTAAGAGATGAGATTTTATCTTTGTTAGGCCTTATCTAGATAACAACAAGCGCAACAATTTCAACCTCTTATTCTTCTAAAAATGACTAAAAAATAAGCAAATTTTTTGGCCACCTTTGTGAGGCATTACCCGAACTTTGCCTCAAGTTTTAATAAATGAAAGAAAGGATAAATAAATGAAAATAATGATGAAAAAACAGAAAAAATTACTTGAACCTTTCAAGAGATTCAAAAGAACGTTTTATTGGGAAAGATTAAGGAATTGCTGCGTCCTATACCGACGTTTCATTGATCCGTAGACAGAGAGTTCCATCAAGTTTTTCAACTCGTTAATTCGGGTAAAAGTTAGATATGCTTTAGGGGGAGAGAGATTTTATAGAAGGCATGTCTATTGAAATAAATCATGGATTATTTGGGAGAAAGAAACAATGTTAGCACAAGAAATTAATTACCAACTCGATAACCATGTGAGAATGGTTGAGATTATTAAACAAGAAATTCGGGAGACAGCTCATTTAACAGACATTGAGGAGCTTCCTCCAGATATTGAGCAGGCTTTACAAAAAGTCCCTCGACATCAATTCGTGAATGAGGAACTTGCGGCGTTTGCGTATTTTAATGAAGCGCTTCCCATTGGAAGTGGGCAGACAATTTCCCAACCGTTTATTGTCGCGGTGATGACGGCGCTTATTCAGCCTCAAAAGGAGCATAAGGTTCTTGAGATAGGTACAGGCTCAGGGTATCAGGCGGCAATCTTGGGACAATTGGTTAAGGAAGTTTATACAATTGAAGTGATTCCAGAGCTTTCTTTAACGGCGCAACGTCATTTCAATGAGTGTCAGTATCGAAACATTTTTCCCTTAATAGGAAATGGAAATGCAGGCTGGTCCGAGTATGCCCCTTATGATGGTATTCTTGTCACGGCTGCGTGCGAAAAAGTTCCTCAAGCGCTTATTGATCAATTGAGTCTCAATGGTCGCATGGTTATTCCACTTGGCAGTCAAGACAAAACGCAGATGTTGACACTCATTACCAAGGACCAAGAAGGACATATTCATGAAAAGCCACTCTTTCCAGTTGCTTTTGTTCCATTTACTTGTGGGGATTAATTGGGAATGGTTGGAATGTTCAAAGGTTCTTTATGGATTATGGTTGCCGGTCCTTATACAACGAATGCGCCAATGGCTGAACAACGCCATCAAAACCTTATGCGTCTTAATCAGGCCGCTTATGCTGTATACAAAAAAGGGCATATTCCCATCTTGGGCGTCAATATGGCCTTGCCGATGGTCGAAGCAGTGGGGGAAGATCATTTTGAGGAACTTATGATGCCAATGTCTTTTGCGCTGGCTAAAAAATGCGATGCTGTTCTGCGGTTAGAGGGATGGTCTTTTGGCGCTGATGCGGAAGTAGATGCAATTATAAAGCAAGGAGGGAAGGTTTTTAGGAACCTTGATGAGATTCCAGAACTTTAAGAAAGAGACTATTTTACAATAAATAAAATGAATTGACTTTTTTGGATGTTTGAAAGAACTTGGTTAAATAATAAAATCATGGGGAGGATTTTGATGAATTTTTTCAAATCTGTAAATTTTTTAAAAAGGCTTAGAAGTCTTGCGACATTTGGAATGTTTGTAATGTTAGCAAGCTCATTTTCTTGTGGGGCAACGGATGACGATAACGGGGAAACGGGTCGTAAAGTAATAAAAGTGGCTCAAGTCCTCAGTGGTCTTGTTGCTTCTCAGCTTGAGCCAGGAATGCTTTTTGTGTATGGAGCTACAAACATTACTCCGAAAGATTTATCACTGCCAATAACAATCGGTGTGATTGGACTAAATGCGCCTATTCATATAAGTCGCCTAACCTCATGTGTATCAACATTGGAAGATCTAATCGAGCAAACTGGCGATCATGCAGTTGTTGCTGCACGAATAGTTCATGCATTCCTTAATGGGGTAGTACCTATTATTTATACTGGAATACGGGCTGAACGCCATTTCCCAACATTCAGCGCTATTACTATTCCTCCTCGTGCAATCAGCGCGTTTATAAGAGGGATGGAACCGCATGATTGCTTAGCAAATAAGGTTTTAAGCCCGGTGAGATCTGGTTTTAAGCAACCTTGGGGCAGCACAGTGTTAACCACGGTTTTAAGTATTCCAAAAGCTTTAATGATCCAAGCTATGGCAAATGAGGTATTAGAAGATTATGTGGGAGTAGGCAATAATAGTCGTCTTGTTATTTCTTCGTCTCTTGCTGTTGCTTCTGGTGCTTTAACGATTGCGTTTGAAAGTGATAAAATAAATACCCTGGTGCAAAAGGTAGCTCAAAACCCATGGCCGACGCTACAAGAAATAGCACAAGCAGCTTTCTTAGCTTCTATCTATATGGGCGTGGGCGATGAGTTAGGATTTTCGACAGCAACCGTCATGGGAATTTTTGCTTTAGAAACCGCCGTCGAAGCCGTTTCACTCGAACGTCATTGGAAAAAAATTGCAAGATGGCTTGGTCTTTAAATAGAAGAGCACCTTATTTTATTATTCAAGAACAAGCATTACTCTTTAATCTTGACGTCTTTTATTTGAAAGGTCAGTTTATATTCTTGCTTTTTGTTCTGGTGCTCTAAAGTAAGATGCAAGTATACATTCTTTGCAAGCGTTTCTTTCTTAATTTCAGGCAATTGATCTGTTGAATTCACGCTAAATGTGAAAATGCCTCCACCTTGCCAAGAACCAGGAGTACTGTAACCTGGCATATAAGAATATCCTCTTATGCTATTTCCATAAATATACCCCGGGGAATGTGTTCCTTGAGTAAAATGCACTGTATCAGCACTCGAAATAGAGTCCATATGGGTTTGATGGGGAAGGATAATTGTCGGTGGCTGAGATTCATGGCGTGCGACATAACGAATGCCCTCATGAAAGGTTCTGTGCGTTATCCCCTTATGGTCGACAATTAAGGTTTCATCCCACAAGATTTTCATTTTTTCATTTGATTTATTCTCAAGAATGATCGTGATTCCTGTGGTGCCAAGAGTCGCTGCAATGGCCAAATTACTATTACTAAATAGCCCAACTTCATCTTTAGAAGTCAGTGCATTCTTAATCCCATGATCCTCTTGTTGGACAGATAAAAGTTCCGTCTGATATTTTAAATAGTGGTCACAACCACTTATTAAGAGAGTAACTGTGAGAATTAAATATTTATTCATGCTATATGGGCTCATTTGAAATATTCGTAAATTGCGACTTTATAAGTTAAAGGCTAGCATGCTTTTTATTGTTGAGAATACCAAAATTTTAAAGATGATTTTGGGATAAAGATAGTTTCAAGAAGAAATGCGTTTAGAAGCCGAGCGACCAATGTGCTGTTCTTGACGTTGCTTAGCTAAAAGAATTTGTTTTTGGCGCTCACGAAGGCGCTTTTTCTTATCCTCACTATGGTGGATGTAACATGAAGGGCATGTGACACCTTCTTCATATTCAGAAGAGACTTTGTCGGCTTCAGAGAGCGGTGCACGGCAACCAAAACATAAATCATGCTTCCCTTCTTCCACGCCTTCTTTGACAGCAACGCGGTTATCGAAGACAAAGCACTCTCCCTGCCATAAACTTTGTTCGGCCGGAATAGTCTCCAGATACTTTAAAATGCCGCCTTTGAGCTGATAAACTTTTTCAAAGCCTTGTTCAAGAAGATAGCTTGAAGCCTTTTCACAACGAATTCCGCCCGTACAGAACATGGCAATACGTTGTTGCTTTTTCTTTTTACTAAGATGCTCAACAAATTCAGGAAATTCTCGAAAGGTCTCAGTCTCTGGATCAACTGCGTTTTTAAACGTACCAATCTTAGTCTCATACACATTACGCGTATCAATCAGAAGGACGTCAGGATCACTGATAAGATCATTCCACGCTTCAGGTTCAACAAAGGTACCTGTGCTTTTCTCAACATTTAAATGAGGCATGCCAAGCGTGACGATTTCTTTCTTAATCCGCACTTTAAGGCGATAAAAAGGGTAATAATCAACGTAGGACTCTTTATATTCAAGCCCTTCAAAATGTCCTTGATTTTTTAAAAAATCTTGGAGGTTATCAATTGCTTCTCTTGTGCCTGCAACTGTCCCATTAAGTCCTTCCGGAGCCAATAATAAAGTTCCTCGAATGTCATTCTTCTGGCAAAGATCAAACAATTGATTTCGCAATTCACGATGATCACTGAGCTGGACGAATTTATAAAGAGCAGCAACAACAATTTTCATTTTAACCTCTGAAGTGGTTCTACAATCTTTAAGAAGTAAAAATCAAGAAAATTTGGGAAAATTCGTGGGGGTGGATATACCTTTTAGCCTTCCCTGTCTATTTTTTATCATGGTGCTACAGCAGCCCCCTGCTGCATGAGTGAAAAGAAAATAGCAGCAGGTTCGTTAAAAATTGGTTAAGAAATATGATTTTTTGAAAATTTTTTTCAAAAATGAAAAATCAGTCGCGTTCATCAAGCCAAGCCATTTGAATGGCTTCTAAAATACGTTCATTTGAACGATTGGGATCGTCTTCAAAACCTGGAAGTTCTTGAACCCATTTCCAAAGATCCGTGAAGCGAATATGAAGAATATCGGCATCAGGATGGTGTTCTTCAAGCGCAATCGCGATATCTCGTATATCTGTCCATTTAAGGGATTGCACGCTTAATCAACCATCATGTTGCGAGTGGCGGCCGGCAGTGTGACGATCAACCCATCAAGCTCTTCTGTAATAATAATTTGGCAACCAAGACGTGAGGTGCGGGTCAAGCCAAAAGCAAGATCCAACATGTCTTCTTCTTCTTCTTGGGCTTCAGGGAGGGCATCATACCATTCAGAATCAACAATGACATGACAGGTTGAGCATGCCAAAGAACCTTCGCAAGCTCCTTCGAGGTCAATATTATTTTGATGTGCAATCTCTAAAACAGAAAGGCCAACTGGCGCTTCAACTTGGACGTGTTCACCTTTGGGCGTAATAAAAGTTATCTTGGGCATTGTAACCTACTTATGTTGTCTAAATTCATTATCGGGCACCTTACCCTGAGATGCGAAGAAAAACCAGTTAAAAACGCATTGTCAAAGTTGACGGTAGCGCTCAAGCGCGAGGCCACGAGCCATCTCATGGTTGACCAGTGGCAAAGGATAAGTTTCTCCTAATATAACATTTGCTTGGTGTAACTCGGCTTGAGAAGCCTGCCAGGGTTTGTGAATGAAGGTATTTGAAAGGCTTTTTAATTCAGGGACCCAGCGGCGTATATACACACCTTGGGGGTCAAATTTTTCGCCTTGAAGAATAGGATTAAAGATTCTGAAATAAGGGGCAGCATCCGCCCCACATCCTGCCACCCATTGCCAATTTGCAGCGTTATTTGCCATATCTGCATCTACTAATGTATTCCAAAACCATTTTTCACCTTCCTGCCATGGTAGCAAAAGGTGTTTTGTTAAAAATGAGGCAACGATCATACGCACACGATTATGCATCCAGCCTGTCTGCCAAAGCTCGCGCATGCCTGCGTCCACAATGGGATAGCCTGTTTTTCCCTGTTGCCATAATCGAAGTGCCTTATCATCAGTCTGCCATTGAAAAGTCGTAAATTTTTCTTGAAAGGGCCGTTCAGGTAGTAAGGGAAAGGCGTAGAGAAGATGATAACAAAATTCTCGCCAGCCAATTTCTGAGAGATAACTTTCAGCAGAGGAATTTAAGGGAGATAATTGATGAAGCCGATGCCAAAGTTGGTGCGGGCTGATCTCTCCAAAATGAAGATGAGGCGAAAGGCGAGAAGTCCCATGTTTGCCTGGATGATTGCGGGCTTCTTTATAGGTTGTAAGGCGATCTGTACAAAAATCTTCAAGTTTTTGATGGGCACCAGCCTCACCAGGTTGCCATAATTCAGAAAATCCTTGGGCCCAGTTTGGGTGAGTTGGTGTTAATCTCCATGTTGTTAGAGCCTCACTTTCAAGATGAGGATAAAATTGAGGCGAAGTTGTATTCGCAAAGGTTGGAAAACGGGGGCCTTGAGCCAGACACTTTTTCCAAAATTGGGTAAAAATTTTATAAGGATGACCTTGTTGATTTTTAATTTCCCATGGTTCAAATAACAGGGAAGCGTTAAAGCTTTTAATATTGATTCCTTGCTCAATAAATTCTTTTTTCAATTCTGTATCGCGAGCAATGGCAAAAGGTTCATAGCAACGGCTCCAATAAATGCTTTGAGCGCCAGACTCTTTTAGGACATTTTTAAGGATTTGAGAGGGGGATCCCCGCCTTAGAATAAGGTTTCCACCTTGTGCTTGTAGGTCCTTATTTAAGGCGTGCAGGCTGTGATATAACCACCAGCGTTGTGCGGCCCCCATTTTCCAAGGGGCGGGCGTATCATCATCTAAAATGTAAAGAGGAAGTATTGGTTGTCCTGTTGCTTTAGCAGCTTCAAAAGTCGGATGGTGCTGAAGCCGTAAATCTTGACGAAACCAGAGGATAAGTGGTAAATTTTTCATATTATTGTGACGATGATCTTGAAGTTTTATTTAAAATACTTAAATTTATTGTAATTGGCTTATCAATCTTCAGAAAGGAAAAAGTATGAAAAAAACAAATTTATTAATGATTCTAGCTGCACTTGCCATCCAATCTTCTTCGATTTGGGCTTCAGCGACAACACCGACGGAAGAGTTGACAGAAGAAGCTGCACTCGTGGCAAAAATCAAGGCATTGCAAGTGCAAAACACAGCAGACGAACAAGCGCTTGCGCAAGCTGCAAAGATTGCTGAATTAAAGGCACAATTAAAAGCAGAAGAAGAAAAAGCAGCATTACTTGCTGCTCAAAAAAAACAACAGGAAGAAGATGCAAACCTTCCAAAAACATGGGAAGGAATTCCTTGGACTATCATGCATACTGCTTGGGTTAACAATTACCAGGCGATCGAAAGTACTTTTGATCCTCGTAAGAGTTCTAACTCTTTTATTAGAGAGTCAAGTAAACTTCTTGCAAAGAATGGAGGCAAGAAATTTAAGCCTGCGGTCAGTCAGATTAATTCTTCTCATACCGATGTTTTGAAGAAGCATCCTAATCAATGGGCAAGTTCGGGTTTAAATGAAGATACAGAGACTCATACAAATATAGCTCGCTTCTTACTTGATAAAATATGGCTTCAAGCTTACCAAGGAAAGGTTGGCTTTAAGATTTAAGTTGAGCTTATTCTAAATTTTCTAGAAATGATGAGAAAAACCCACTCTTAAAGAGTGGGTTTTTTATTGGTTAGATGAGAGCAACATCATTGCTTTATCAATTTGATCTCAGACAATATTCTTTACAGATTAAGGACTTTTTTCACAAGGGGGAGAGTGATTTTTTTGTGTTCTGCCAGGCTTGCGTCATTCAAGAGTAAAGCCGTATTTTGGAGCGCAGAATAGCTTCTTTCAATGTGGGTCACCAGATAATCGAGAACGGGATCTGATATCGTGAGTTGCAGATCGGAAAATCTTTTGAGCAGGATTCCCCGAATCAGCATGTCATCAGGCTGCTCAATCGTTGTGCACGGGATTGCCATAAGGCGAGAGTTTAGATCAGGAAGTTTGATCTTCCACTGTACGGGATGAGTTTCCGTTGTTAATAATAGCTTCCTTTGATTCTCTTGACAGAGATTATAAAAGTGCAGAAAAGGTTTCTCTTCTTGAAGCTGCAGAGGATCAAGAATAAAGGGGGTTGCCCCCGAGCTGAAGAGAGCCTCAGAATCTTGGAGGTCTGTTTCCTTAAGAAAAGTTGCAGAAGATAAATTTTGGAAAATTGTTGCAAGGTGGGTTTTTCCCGATTGAGGGGGGCCTATCAGCAATAAACTATGATGAGACCATGCTGTCCATTGTGTGATCCAAGAGAATGCTTCTTGGTTTCTATTTGTGATAATAAAATCTTCTGCTTGATAGCTACAAGAAGGGGTAAAATTAAAAACGAGTTGATCCATAGAAAGAACTATTTCTTGGAGGAAGCGAGTTTATGTTTATGAGGGGAGACCCCTTGATAGAAATCACTTTCATAATATTTTTTTAAAGTAAAACGAACAATAACACTTAAAGTTGCAGCAATTGGCATCGCCATTATAATCCCAAAGAAACCAAATAAAACGCCGCCTGCGAGAAGGGCAAAAATAATCCATACTGGGTGAAGGCCAATGCGTTCACCAACAAACTTAGGTGTCAGTAGATAAGATTCAAGGCCTTGCCCTACCGCAAATACAGCAGCAACCCATCCAATGGAAGTCCAGTCATTAAATTGAGAAAAAGCAAGTCCGAAGGCGACCGTGGCTCCTAATAAGAATCCAAAATAAGGTATAAAGGCCAAGAAGCCTGTGGCTATTCCAACTGTAAAAGCAAAGTCTAATCCTGTTATTTTTAAGCTTATAGAATAGTAGAGAGCGAGAGATAAACACACAAGCGATTGCCCTCTGACATAGTTTGCGAGTGTTTGATTAATAAGGGTGACTTGGTTCTTAATAGTTTGGGTATGCTCTAAAGGAAGCAATTCAATAAGCATGGATGTAAAGCGAGGCCAATCTCTGAGTAAATAGAAGGCAATCACAGGGGTTAACACCACTAAGGATAACAAGTTTGCAAGAGCCAATGTGTTGGTTAAAACACTGGCAACAGCTTTAAACCCCCAAGAAAGCATATCACCAAAATAAGTACTTGCTGTTGTTTTGAGCTGATTAAAATCTTTAACTGGGATGATATCATTAAACTGCTCTAATAAAGGCAGGGTGGTCTGATATAGCCGCTCACCATAGTTTGGGAGATGTTGAGCTAAAAATAAAAGCTCTTGCTTGAGAAAAGGGACGGTAAAGAATAACAAGCCTCCAATTGCTATAAAAAATAGCAAAATCATAAGGGTTGTACTTAAGATTCTTGGGATATTAAAAGCTTCAAGCTTTGTGACTGTGGGGTTTAGAAGGTAAGCGACAAGTATGCCAACAATAAATGGTAATAAGATGCCTTTAAAAAGGTAGAAGAGTGTAAGAGTCCCTGCAAAAATCAAGGCCCATATCCATACACGACGATTAAGAAGGAGCAAAGTCGGTTCTTTCATATGCCATTCCTTAATTTAAACGCTTAATACCTTCTTTAACATAAGCTGCGCCAGAAAGAATAGTTGTCATTGCAGTTAAAGCAAAAAGAATCTGATTAAAAGTATGGTAGTTTTGATTGTATGCCCCTTGTAATAGGGTAAGACTAACTACACTAATTTGGAAAAAAGTGTTTAATTTACTGATGAAAATAGGATTTGAGGTAATAGGTTTATCTAGCATCATAAGCAGGACCATCCCTCCGACAATTAAAACATCTCTAAAGACGACAAGAATTATCAACCATAAAGGGATCCAAGCTTTGAGCCCCAGTGCAATAAAAACACCGACAAGAAGAAACTTATCGGCGATAGGATCAAGATAACTCCCTAAAACTGTCCGCAAATGCAAGGCTCTTGCAAGCAGGCCATCAAGAATATCGGATATTCCTGCAAGTACCATGCCCCAAAAAGCCCATAGGAGAGCATCCGAAAGTATGGACCAGATGATAAAAGGGACAGATAATAGACGTCCTAAACTAATAAAATTAGGCCAAGTCATAAGCGCTTGCTTTCTTGAAGTCTTAAAGAGAGAGTTTTTGGTGCAAAACCATTGACCTCTTGTTCAATATCAATCCCTTTTGTTTTTAATTGAGTCTCAATAAAAGTTTCAGAACCTGAACAGTCCAATGCTATTTGAGCTTGCTGAAGGGTTAAATTGTGAATGGTTATTTTTTTTACACCTTGTAAACTTTCAAGGTGTTTTTGTAGCTCAATCCACTCAGGATAATTGTTAAAAGTAATGATGAAGTGAAGCGTTTTTGGTTCAGGATGAAGAGATGTCTGAAGGGGAATTTTGCTCGCTTCTATAACTTTAGCCAACGCAAGTGGTAAGAGGGTGGCCGGTGCATATTTATTTACATCAAATTCAACAGGAGGGGAACGGTCAATAAGGCCTTCTGCTGTGTAATGCTGAACTTCAAGATGAGAAGATGTTCCTTCATAAAAGATAGCAATCATCATTCTGTCTGCATGATAGCGGCTTAATATCTTCCGTATAGCATCAATGTTCCCTTCAAGGGCATCTTTTGAAGAAAGGTTTTTGAGATCTTGAAGATCTCCCATAGGAATCACGAGTGTTTCACTATCTAGATCTGTCTTTTGATTCCATGCTTGCCACCAAGGATTATTTTCTTCCCATAAGAGTGTTTTTTCATTGAGTACCAATACGGGAACAATAACAGTTGTTTTGTTAAGAGAGGGAGAGATAACTTTTTTATCTTGTTGTGCAAACCATTGTTGAACAGCTTTAGGGTTAAAGCGAATCGTGAGTGTTCCCAAATAACGAACATCTGAACTTTTCTCACTTTGAACCTCAATAGATTGTACGAGAGCATCCAGCTGTTCATTGGTTAAGCTTGGTAAAGAAGAATCATGTTGGGGAAGCACTTTTTCTAATAGGGTATTATAAGCTTGGTGTTGCGCATCTGCCATTGCTTTTATGCGCGCTTCTAAAGCAGAGCTTCCCGTAACATCGACTTGTACATTCTTGATGACATAATCCTCACTTGCAACCAGATTATTACTAGCCATCAAGTAAAAGGCAGAAGCCCACAATAAATATACAAATTTGCTCAGCATTTAAATTCCTTTGACTCCCTTGTCACTCTCAAAAAGGATAGGCTGAGATCATTATGCCGTTATTAACCGACAATTTCAATTTCGCTAAAGAAGAAAGATATTTCTCTTTGCGCGTTCTCAGGTGAATCAGAACCATGAACAGAGTTTGCTTCAATTGATTCAGCGAAATCACGACGAATTGTTCCTTCTTCCGCATTTGCAGGATTTGTTGCGCCCATTACTTGGCGATAAAGAGGCACAGCATTTTCACCTTCTAGGACTTGTACGACAACAGGACCGCTGGTCATAAATGTGCAAAGTTCATCAAAAAAGGAACGCTCTTTATGGACTTCGTAAAAACGTTCAGCCATAGAACGATCCATTTGAATTCTTTTTTGAGCAATGATCCGCAAGCCTGCTTCTTCAATACGCGCATTAATAACGCCTGTTAAATTACGACGAGTTGCGTCAGGTTTAATAATTGAAAGTGTACTTGTAAGAGACATTTTATACTCCAGTTTGTTTAATTGTTAATTAGGTTGCATTTCATGCCATGCACCTTTTTCATCTTGATGCCACATTGAAATGGAACATCCTAAAGCCTGATATTTTTTTTTACGATCGCTTGCTTTTGCTTCTGCTTCGGGATCGTTGCCATCGTATATATCAAGACATCTTGAAAAAGTTAAGAAATTATTGACCTCTTGATCTTCAACGGTGATCAAAATTTCAGCTTCATTAGGATTTTCAAGGATAGTCGTTAACCAAATAGGTTGGCTTTCTGCAGTCCCTTCTTTCGAACTTCCATGCGGCAAGAAAGAGCCTTGAGAATAAGTCCATAACATCGCATTGAAAGCATCTAACCTTTCTGGGGTGCCGAAAAGGACAACAGCTTTTTTTTGAGCTTGAAAGATTTTTTCTAAAAGCCTTGGTAAACTATGCTCCAGAGAGGTTTTCTGAAGTTTATATAAGCTGACTTCGGGCACCATGCAACCTATTTATTGTTTTTCATAATGGTTCTGAACAAGCTCGTTTAAGAGTCTGACTCCATAAGCAGTTGCGCCCTTAGCAACAGTTGGGTAGTCTTTCTCTGCCCATGCCATACCCGCAATATCAAGATGAACCCACGGTGTATCATTCACAAATCTTTTAAGGAATTGACCTGCCATAGAACTGCCAGCTTTACGGCCAAGCACAATATTTTTGAGATCAGCAATATCGGACTCAATCTCACGATCGAAACGTTCATCAAGAGGCATTGGCCAAACTCTTTCACCAGTTTTTTCGCCAGCCATTTTTATTTGATCAGTAAGTTCATTATTGTTTGAAAAGAGGCCTGCGAAGTAATCGCCTAAAGCAATCACCATTGCCCCGGTCAAAGTTGCAAGATCTATCATGAATTGAGGTTTAAAACGGTCTTGCGTATACCAAAGAACATCTGCAAGCACGAGGCGACCTTCTGCATCGGTATCAAGGACTTCAATTGTTTGGCCTGACATTGATTTAACAATATCACTCGGTCGTTGAGCACTGCCAGAGGGCATATTTTCAACAAGGCCCACCACGCCAACTGCATTCACTTTTGCTTTACGGCCTGCAAGGGCACGGATGAGACCTGACACAACAGCAGAGCCAGCCATATCGTATTTCATGTCCCACATACCTGATGATGGCTTTAAGCTAATGCCGCCCGTGTCAAAAGTGACCCCTTTTCCGATAAAAGCAACGGGTTTTTCTGAGGGATCAGCACCAAGCCATTGAAGGACAACAACCTTCGGTTCGCGGATACTTCCTTGCGCCACGCCTAAAAGCGCCCCCATCCCAAGTTTTTTAAGGTCGTCAAGGCCCAAAACCTCAACTTTGATTCCAAGTTTTGTTAAATCTTGAAGACGTTCAGCCATCGATGCTGGATAGAGCACATTAGGAGGTTCACTCACAAATTCACGCGCTAGGAAAACACCTGCAGCGACTTGTTCTAGAGAGGTAAAAAGCTTTTCAGCTTTATCTGCCTCATGTGTCAGGAATGTAATTGATTGAAGCGCAACTTTGCGTTCTTCAACACCTTTAGTTTTATATTTATCAAAGCTCCAAGATCTCAATAAAAAGCCATAGGCGAAGCGACTACAAATTTCGCCAGAGGTTAAGCCATTAAGAGAGAGATCATCCACAATGATCTCAAGGCTTTGATCAGGCGTTCCTTTAATGAGAGGAAAAATATGTCCCCCTGCATTTTCAAGATTCTCAAGGGAGATATCTTTTTCTGAGCCAAGACCAAGCAAAATAATGCGAGGACTTTCAATACCTTGAGGTGCATTCAAGACCAAAGTTTCATTCTTTTTTCCACTGAAGCGATTATTGTCAAACGCTTGCTTTAAAAAACCTTGATGATTTGTATCAAAATCTTGTGCAGGTTTTGAAAGTTTCTTATCTTGTAAACATAAAAAAACCTTTGTTGATTTTGAATCAAGGCTTTTAGTTGAAAATTTAAAGTCCATTCAGTCCTCCGAACATTATATAAATTACGGATTTATCATAATTCACACGCAAGAGTGAGTGATAATTTTTATAAAATGCATAAAAAAGCAATATTTTTTACTATACGTTGTTTTATGGAGGGGTGGAAGCTTAATAATAAAAAACTTGACTCTCTTCAGGAGTCGTGTTTATGGTCTTTTCACAATAGTATAAAGTGAGTTTTGAGCATGGCAAAAGCAACATCAATTAAAATTAAGCTTTTAAGCACGGAAAAGACAGGTTTTTTCTATGTAACAAAGAAAAATCCTAGAACAAAAACCGAGAAAATGGAAGTGCGCAAGTACGACCCTGTCGTGAGAAAGCACGTGACTTTCCGTGAGACAAAAATAAAGTAAAATATTTTATGATTCTCAAATAAGGAAGGCTGCTTTGAGCAGCCTTTTTGTTTTGGGCAGATTAAATGCATCCTTTATTGATTTAATCTTAAAAGACTTTTTTGTAGATTTTCAAATTCTTGATCCATTAACACAATATAAGGTTGCCACGCTTTATCTTGCGAAAGTTCTTTAAGCATTTTTTGCTTTTCTTTAACCTTATCTTTCAACGCTTTTGCTTTCTCAAGTAATTTTGATTGTTCTTGTCGTGAGAGTTTTTTCGTTTCTGAAGAAACTAGTTGTGTCGAAAGGGTTTCAATCTCACTTTTAAGAGAGTCATATTCGCTTTTAATTTGCTCTTGATAGTCCTTATATTCATCTTCAAAGACATCCGCTGAATTTTCATCTTGGTTTGCAAGTTTGATCAATAAGTGATGGGCTTCTTCACTGACATCGCGGATTTCTGTCATTTTTATTTTTTCTTTAGCTTTTAAATTATTCAGCTCACTCACTTGGTTTTGTAATTTATTAAACTCATTTTTCCACTGTTTAAAGACAGTCTCTGCAGCATGATAATACTCGCTAGAGTCATGAGGATTTAAGCGAATTGGAAGGACAAGGGTGCCATTAACATCTGAGAATAATGAATTATCCCCTTCAATTTTAACCGCACCGGGGGCCGTTTTCCAAAAAACAACTTTAGGCACAGGGTCATAGCTGTGCGCAAAGCGAATAATATTGCCTGCACCCCCTAAAAGATTAGTATAAGTATCAAGACAATTTGCATTGACGGTTGAAGGTGCCCCAAATGTCATCACACCCACGTTCGAGGCAATCTTATGTTTATCCGCGAGTTGTTTTGTTGCAGCCGTGAAAATTTCGGCTAAAGCTCCCCCTAAACTATGTCCAGTTCCGACAATTTTCAGAGGACGGGTTTCTTCGTTTTTCTGATAACCGCGCATCCAACTGTGCATAAAAGAAAAGAAAGAGTCAGCGTTATCATCAAGATGAGAACCAAACCCGCTGTGGAAGCTAATATTGGTTAATAAGCCATGTTTTGCACTGAGTTTTGAGTTCCATCCAAAGAGATTTTTGATCCAATCTCCGCTACTTTTTGAGCCTGCGAAAGAGAGAACAAGTTCATTTTTCTCTTTATCATAAGCTGCAACCCCAGAGAATTCGCCATTGTTGCGATGAAAGACACCCTGGATTTCATAATCAGAGCCAAACAAATTATGGCCAAATACTTTTGTAGCTTCGGCAAAGTAAGCGCTATTTTCTTGATTTTTTTGAGTTTCAAGCTCAGAAATTCCATTTTGGAGGCTTTGAATTTTATCAATCATAAAAGAGGTGATCATTGTGATCTCAACTTCTTTTTGAAATTCAACCTTGAAAACATTTCGAATATTTTTACGAATTGCTTCCATTGTTTTTTCTGTATCTATGCCTGTTGTCAACTCCGCCATGAGGGTCTTTTGCCAAGTTTCGATAAGGGTGATCTGCTCGTTAAGAAGCGTGATTTGGCGTTCAAGTTTTGTCACTTTTTTATCAGCTTTTCCAATTTTCTTTTCTTGGTCAATTTGATAAACAAGAGCACTTAAATTGCCATATAGTTTTGCTTGATCTGAGGTGACTTGGTTCATAAAGCAAGACGAGGTACTAATTAAGTCTTGATATCTCTCATCATAATTCGACTTTTCTAAGGATGCTTTGACGATTGCTTGTTGTTGTGTAATTTTTTCTGTCAAAGCTGTTGCTTCTTTTTTGAGGGATTTCAACGCACGCCCTTTAGCCTTTAATTCAGATTTAAGTTCAACTCTCTCAGAAAAATGAATTTTTACAGGACGTTGTAACGGAGCTATTGTTTTGTAACCAGCCCTTGATTCTTCGGGATAAGGCATCGTATCGGTTGCTTTAGAAGGTGAGAAAGTACTCATGAATGCGGCCACTTTAGCCGCGTACGTGAAGGGTGTTAATTTAAGGTTTTCTTTTAGATTTGAGAAAGATTCTTCATTTTTTTTAGAGAAATCTTTGTAGTGTTGAACAAGAGTTGTCGAGGTAGATTCCAGAGTGTCCATATGAAGCTCAAGCAACGCTTTAGAAATTTTTTCGGTCTCATTTTTATAGGTCGCATAAATACCTTTTGCGGCTTGTATATCACCGGATAGGCCTATATTGATAAGTTGGTTGTAGGTTAGATGAAGTGTTTTTGCATAACTAAAGAAGATTTTATGATATTCTTCAGTATGATTATGCAAATTTTCTAATAATTTCTGATTAGATGAGAACATGTATTTTTCTCCTATTTATACCACTATTATTGATCATAGGAGGTTAATTTTTTGTGAAATAAAAAAAATTAAATAAATTTCTGAAGAAAAAATAATAACATTATTTAAATAGAATTTAGTCTCATTCTAATATGAGGGATGCCATCTTCTAGATATTCTTTACTATCGATTAAAAAACCTAATTTTTGATAAAAATGCGTTAAATGAGCCTGGGCAGATATTTCAATATCAGAAGAATAGAGTTCTTGGATGATTGAAATGGCTTTTTCCATAAGGTGGTAGGAAAGCCCTGTACCACGGGCTGTTTTGGCAACAATAACCCGACCAATTCTTGCGCTAGAGCTTTTGGTGCCGTGATAAAGGGTATGTGGCGGTAAAATCCTTGCATAGGCAAGCATAAGGCCGTCATTCGTTGTCGGCCATACATGTAAGGCTTGCTGATCGTAATAATCTGTTTCTGGATATAAGCAACTTTGTTCTCTCATGAACACTTCAATGCGAAGGTTAAGAATACTGTAAAGCTCATCTACAGTTAATTGTTTGAATTCTTTAGAAATCCATTGAAATTGATGAGATTTTTTATCAGAGAGAAGTGACACAATTTTATCTTCAATATTTACGTGTGAGAAGAAATTTCCTCGTTTCTAAAATAAATATTAGGAATTTTAAGGAAGTAAACGAGAAGGCGCGTTAAGAAAGCGCCGGCAACATGAAGCATGACACCGTATTTAATCGCTTCAGGATTAATATCATTTGTTTGCCACATGAGGAAAACAGATAACGAAAATCCCCAAAAGATGGCAATCTCAGGGTAAATACCGCCTCGTAAGCTCACAATATCTTTACTCCCACTAATGAGGTCACGAAGAATGCCTCCACCCGCACCTGTTAGGAAGGCAAAAAAGGCACCCCATAACCAAAGTGGCGTTACTTTTGCCATGACTGACACAACAATACCGGTGATGGTGAAGGCTGCAAGCCCCATGGCATCACAGATTGCAAGGACATGTTCGGCAACGTGACTTGTTTTATAGCTAGGATGCTTTCCCGCTGTAGTAAGCCTCTTTTTCTGCCAAAAGGCATAGAGATGCACAGCGGCAAACCCTATAAGGACGGTTGCTAGGACGAGAGACAAGTATAAAGGAGATTGGAGCGCGCCGACTGGTTTTCGGTTAAAAATAACATCTCGAATAATTCCCCCTCCCAGCGAAGGTAAAACAGCAAGCAAAAAAGCGCCGAAGAGAGTGGCTCTTTTCTGATAAGCAATCACAAGCCCCGAAATTGCGAAGGCAATTGTTCCCATAATCTCAATAAAATGAAACCAATTTGTATCAATTGTTTGCAACAAGAGAACAGGATGAAGATACCAAGAGATGATCTGATTATATGCCGAAGAATCTTTCACTTTTTCAATGGCTTGATTGAATTCTTCAACTTGTGTGAGAGGAACAGTTTTTTTGCTAAACATAAAGTGAATAGGTGTCTTAATTCCTAAGCGGATTTCATTGATGGTCGGTCCATGATTTGTTCGCCAAATAAGGGTAGCGCCCACAATGCGATCAGCCAGAAAGCCATCAATTTTTCCTTCTAAGAGAGAATTAATATTTTCAAGATCGTTATTGGCTTTCACAATGAGGTCTTGATTTTGAGGGTCCTTAAGCCATTTATTAATCGCAGGATCAGCATAAATATAGCCTTCAATAATACCTAAGCGAAAACGATGCTGTTTGATCTGGTCGAGAAGCTCAGGAATTGTTTTGAATTGAAGTCGAGACTCTTCATCGCGACGCACAAAAAGAGAGTTTTCTTCAAAGCGATAGGGCGCAGAAAAATGGACGAATTGAGCACGTTCTTCGGTATATGTCGCACCTGCAGCAAAGTCTCTTTTTCCATTTTTGAGGTCTTCTTGATGTTGTCTCCAAGAGATTGGCTCATAAACAACTTTATATTTGGCGGCAGTCGTAATTGCTTTAACAAGCTCGATATCGAGGCCGGTCAATGTTTCTCCAGCACCTTCGTTGCGGATTGCATATTGATAAGGGTCCCACAAATACCAACCATTGAGAAGCGTCTCTTTGGGAGGTGGATTATCCTGAGCCCAGCCCTCTAAGCAGAAGATTATACATAAAGATAAAAATCGTATAAGTGTCATTGATGTTCCCCCTTTTCGATCATATGGCTGAAAGCCGACAGTGGCAAGGGTTTTGTAGAAGAGCCAGGGAAGGAGGGTGTGCCTTTTACTTGCACTTTCATTTGGCTATTCTTTCCCTCTGTTGCGTCTCTCAGGGACGATAAAACTTTCTGGGGTCGTTTTGAGCTTCTTGGTTGCCCGAGTTCCCCCTCTTTTAAGGAGTCGCAAGCGGAATGAGCAAGGACGGGCAAAGATTCCTGATTTTTCAATCCGTGCCTGTCGCGTATGAATGCATTCTTCTGGCACCCTTGAACATCCTCTGGTTGCCTGAGATCCTTGGCACAAGGACGAAGATGACGACGATAGGTTGCAAACATTGTCATTCTCGGGCTTGTCCCGAGAAACTCAAACGACGTAAAGATGTCTCTTCGTGCCAATCGTTGTAAGTCTTTCTCTTCAGGAAAAAGTTTATCCCTGGGAAGATCTGTTTTTAGGGGTGTTGCCTGTTGCCTTATTTCTGTGCCACATCTCAATACTTGAGAGTGCTTATTATCACCGGTGCCTTCCTTTGTCATCTCACATGAGTTGCCATAAATTTCCCTGGCCTCACGGTCCTTTTCTAGCATCTCTCGTTGCCTTGTGCCTGGATCTTTGCGTTGCCTTTGAGAAGAATCAAAGAGCAGAGTCCATCCTTTCCGGAAAAGCTGAGGCCACGTACGCCTTCGCGTAAGCTCAGAAGCATAAGCTCCTTTTTCCTTCTCTTGCGCCTCCTTGAAGCATGAGGAAGGTAAGCTATCTTCTCGAACTTGAAGAGAGGATTTTTGAGAAAGTATCTTCTCGATTATTTGGTGAGCCCAATGGCTCTTAAGGTTATTTGTTTGTGTGTTATCGTATTCCATCATTTTATTGTACTCCCTGTTTTGTTGTTTATATCTTTGTATTGTTATTTTAAGTCTTGATCTTGAAGGTTGAAGGCAGGATCCTTTCATGATCTCCTGCACATCATTCTTCGTCATGCCTCTTACGCGTTATTGTAAGCTACTGATCCCTCTTTTGACTGCATTCGCCAGGCAAAGAGAGGGTATTCGCTCACACAAAAGCGTTAAAAGACTTCTGTTATTGAATAAGAAAGGTTTAAAGCCTTATTTTATTCTTCTTTTTCAGATTGTTGTGAGAGAAAAGGTGAAAGGATTAAGGGGGATTGTAAAGCCCTCTTAAGATGAGGATTTCTCTCTTACTATCTATACTAACAGGCTATCATATCGCGCTACAAAATTCAAGAAAAATCGACCAAAAAATCAACTATTTTATTATTTTAAATCAATTGCTTATAAGGTAATTTCAGCTATTTTTTTGCTCATTTTATCCTCTATAAAAATAAGGAGAAATTTTAAGGGAGAACGCTAATTTTTTGCAGCTTTATCGGCAATAGATGATCTTGAAGTTTCAATAAAAGTAAAAAATAAGGGGGAGAAGAGAAGCAGCCTTGACGATTGTTCAAAAATTTGCTAATTTTAATGTTATGAAAACCTCATAAAATCTTTTTTTGCCACTTTAGTTAAAGTCAGTCTTTGGGCTGATATTGACGAGGTCGGTCTTCTCCTTAAGCCTAATAAGGCTTAAGAATTTCTATTTAATTTAGTTTTATTTTTTTTGAGGATTCTCATGTTAATACCAAAAACATTAGGTGCGTTTCTGTGGCACTTCATTCAAAAGCAAAAAGTTAGCTTTGGGATTATCCTGGGTTGTACTTCTTTTTGGGCAATCAATGAGTCATTTTTTCCTTATTTTGTGAAAATTCTCGTGAATAAGGTTGAATCACTTGATCGTTTTGAGCCACAACTTTGGTTAAAGCTCTCAGGCCCAATTTTCTTGATGGTAATATGTTGGGTCGTGATGGAGGCTGCTATGCAGTTCCAAGGCTACCTAACTTATAAAGTGTTGCCTCGCTTTCGAGCGGCTATCCGGGATGAAGTTTTCGAATATACGCGTCAGCATGACCACACGTTCTTTGCGAATAACTTTGCTGGCTCCATTGCGAATAAAATTAGCGACCTTCCGCGCGCATCCGAAGAGATTATTCTTATTTTTGTTTATAATTTATTTAGCACGACACTTGCTTTTTTAATATCGTTATTCATTTTAGCACAAGTAAATTGGTATTTTGCAGCCTTGTTAGGCGGATATTATTGTTTAATTGTGTTGGCGACAATCCTTTTCCAACCTTTGATTGATAAAACGTCGCAAGCCCATGCTGAATCCGTTGTCCGATTAAACGGACAGATCGTAGATATTCTTAGTAACATCATAAGTGTTCGCCTTTTTGCACGAGGACCTTATGAAAGAAAATATTTAAATCCATTTCAAAATGAAGAAATTCTTAAATCTGAAAAGGCAAGCTTTATCAATGAATTGTTAAATTTTGTCCGACGAGTTCTATGCTTATTATTTATTGGAGGAATGATAGGGGGACTCATTTACGGTTGGCGTGAAGGTTGGGTTAGTATTGGAGATTTTTCTTTAATTACAATTACTTCATTTAATCTTTTAGGGATGATTTGGCATATGACTTATAATATGAATCAGCTTTTTAAAGAGATGGGGACAATTCGGGCAGCGCTTTCTCTTGTGATACAAAAACATGCCATTACAGATTTCTTAGGCGAGAAAGATTTAAACATTTCAAAAGGTGAGATTCATTTTGAAAATGTGACATTTAACTATTTGAAAAATACAAATCTTTTTAAAAATCAAAATCTTGTGATTGAAGCAGGCCAAAAAGTGGGCCTCGTTGGTTTTTCTGGATCGGGAAAGACAACATTTGTTAACTTAATGTTGCGCTTTTTTGAGTTGAATGAAGGACGCATTCTGATAGATGGGCAAGATATTGCAAAGGTAACGCAAGATTCTTTAAGAACTCATATTGCAATGATTCCCCAAGAACCAATGTTATTTCATCGGACGCTTTTAGAAAATATCCGTTATGGGCGTCTTGATGCAAGTGATGAGGAAGTTCTTGAGGCTGCGAAAAAAGCGCATTGTCATGAGTTTATTATGAAACTAGAACAAGGCTATGAAACGATGGTAGGCGAGAGAGGCATCAAGCTTTCTGGCGGGCAGCGGCAACGTATTGCGATTGCACGTGCCATACTTAAAAATGCCCCGATTTTAATTCTTGATGAAGCCACTTCTGCGCTTGATTCTGTCACTGAAAAGCTTATTCAAGCGAGTCTTAAAGTGCTTATGAAAGGAAGGACAACAATTGTTATTGCCCATCGACTTTCAACACTTGCGGATATGGATCGCATTCTTGTATTTAAACAAGGTCAAATTGTTGAAGATGGTCCGCAGGAAGAACTTTTGAAAAAAGAAGGGCACTTTGCCAAGCTTTATGCCCTTCAGAGCGGGGGATTACTGCCAGAGAAGGCAAAATCCTCTTGAAAGTTCAACCATATTGAGTAGAAGAAAGTATCAAGATCTTAAAGAAGGGTTAACCTAATGTTTGGAATCTTAGCGGGCGTTCAGGCAATTGCGTATCATCAAACACATCTGAAGTGGTTGATGTGGGTTGCATTAGCTCTTTGTATTAAAGCGTTATTAACAAAGACACAAAGGATGCTCAACATCTCGGGTGTCATCGTTTCTATTATTGTTATGTTTCTTCTTTAGAAAAAAGAACTTTTTATGTGGAAATTCGGTGCGAACATTCCAGCCACACTTGCTTTTACTTTAACTCATCAGGAAGTCCAAGTATGTATTCTGCCTTTAGCGCGCGCCAGAAAAGTAACTTTACGATATGACATTCAAGCGCAGGAATTTAAGCTTCGTATTCCTTTGCACTATAAACAATCTGCAGTTGAAAAGTTCTTAAGAGAAGCACAAGGATGGATGGAAAAGCAGCTTTCAAAAGCGCCTCAACTTATTCATATTCACAATTGTGAACAGATTTCTTTGATGGGGAATGAGATTGGGTTAAGTTATCACGCCAGCCGGCGGACGAGCTTTTTACTGGCGAACGATAAGCTTCATGTTATGGCGCCAACATCCAACTTTGGACCCGCGTTAGAGAAATGGCTTAGACAAATGATACGCGAATATGTTTGGGGTAAAAGTGACGATTATAGTGCTCTTCTTGGTGTTAAGGTTAAGAAAGTGGGGGTTCGAGAAACGAGAAGTCGATGGGGGAGTTGTTCTGCGCAGGGTTCCCTATCCTATAATTGGCGCCTTATCTTTGCGCCAAAAGAAGTGATCGATTATGTCGTGGCTCATGAAGTGGCTCATCTGCGAGAAATGAACCATAGTATAAAGTTTTGGCGTTTAGTTGCACAGCTGCATCCTGAGGCTCAAAAAGCGCGGCATTGGCTTAAAGTGAATGGTTCAAAGCTATTCACATTACAGTTTCAAGCATGACAAAAACTTTATAGAAGTTTAAGAGGGGTAATTTAAACAACTTTTCTGAGTATTTATTTAAAAAATTAAACTCAATCGTTACCCCAGATAAACTTACGTTACTTCGCGCAGTTAATCATTTATAGAGCGATGATCCGTTTAAAATTAACTTATAAAGCTCGTCAGGTGTTCTTAATTTAGAACATCAATCCAACCGATGTTGCCATCGGAGCGCCGATAAATAAAATTAATTTTTCCATGATTTTTATTTCGGAAAACCATTGCATTTTCATTGCTAAGATCAAGATGCATAACAGCATCGCTCACTGTTAAGGAAGGAATTTCTTTTTTTTGTTCGGCAATAATAATTGAAGTATGTTCTTCACTTTCGATTTCTTCTGTTCCTTGTCCATTTAAAACGAAGTAAGGAAGTGTATCAGCAATTTGTTCGTGACTATCGCGTTGTTTATGATAGTCAGCGACACGCTTTTTATGTCTTCTTAAGCGAGTTGTTAGTAACGACAAGGTATTATCAAAACACTGATAAGCTTCATGCCCTTGACCATGGCAACGTAAAACCATGTTTTTCCCTAAGTGGAGAGTAAGATGACAGGTAAATTGATTGCTTTCCTTAGAAAGAGTAATGATTGCTTCAATGGGATCAATGTGATGTACTGTGTTAAACTCAATGAGATCTTTTTCAACTTTCGTGTGAAAAGCTGCCGAAATATCGACATGACGCCCTGTAATTGTTAATTTCATTTAGTTGCCTCGTTGATTTTTAGATTATTATTTTCTTATCTCACTACATTTATAAATATATCATAAATAGGCGTAAAATGCAAAATTTTTCCCTAAAATTTACTGATGCTTTTCAAAAGTTTTTCGCATAAAAGGTGAGATTAAAAATATTACAATACTCGCACTAACAAGAAAATAAGCGAGGAATTCAAAAGTGCTTGAAAAGCAAATTAAAGACCCTAATTTATCATTGGCTTGAAGAGGTTGTTCGGGAGCGCCAAAAATTTTTGCAAAAAGGGCCGCTAGGTAGTTTCCAAAAGACATCGAAAGAAAGAGAATGCCCATTAGAAAACTGACAAAACGTGGAGGTGAAAGCTTTGTCACCATAGAGAGACCCACAGGAGAGAGGCTTAGTTCTCCGGAGGCATGAAAGAAGTAAGCAAGAATAAGCCAAATTGCAGAAATCATTCCTTGAGAATCTGCCGTTTTTATACCGATCAACAAACATCCAAATCCAATACCTGCTTGGAAAAGACCGAAGCCAAACTTGGTGGGGGGGAAAGGCTCAAGTTTCCTTTTTCCAAGACTTACCCAAATAGCAGAAATTACAGGGGCCATCGTAATCACAAAAAATGGGGGGATTGACTGGAACCAAGGTACTGGAATTTCCCATCCAAATAGAGAGCGATCAATATGACGATCTGTAAATAAATTGATGGAGCTTCCGGCTTGCTCAAAGCCAGCCCAAAAAATCATAAAAAAGAGCAGCATAACAAGAAGTGTGAGAATGGCTTTTCGCTCTTCCTGATTGCAACGGTAAGCAATACTTAAAACCCAAATCAAGGTGATAATGCCAAAGGTATTTAAAAAATGTCCCATGACATGGTAAAAATGAAGGCAAAGAGAAATAAGAGCGATACATGCAAATGTCCCAATGACAATTAAGCGATAAGGGGTGAGTCCAAATCCTAAAGTTTGATTTAATTTTGATTTTGCTGGGGGACTTCCTGCGCCAGAGAGAGTTTTAGCTCCTTTTAAGAGCACGAATATTCCAAAAAGCATACCTACGCCGGCTATTCCAAAACCGTAGTGCCACCCTAATGTTTTTCCAACGTATCCACACACGAGCGGCGCAATGCATGCCCCTAAATTAATCCCCATGTAAAAGAGCGTAAAACCTGCATCACGACGGACATCACGTTTCTCATAAAATTGTCCAAGAAGGCTGGTGACATTGGCTTTAAAAAATCCTGTTCCAACGATAATGAAAGAAAGCCCATAAAATAATGATTCTTGGAAAGGTAAAGCCAAGCAAAAATGCCCTAGCATAATAATAATACCACCTAGGTAAATGGCCTTACGATTTCCTAGATAATTATCAGCAATATATCCTCCAATGACAGGGGCTGCATAAACCAGAGCCGTATAGATACCATAAACATCATATGCTTTCGTGTCATGGAATAGAAGTTCAGATGTCATATAAAGAACCAGGAGGGCTCTCATTCCATAAAAGCTAAAGCGTTCCCATAACTCAGCAAAGAAAAGTATATACAACGCTTTTGGTTGTGAAGTTCCGAGTTGCTCTGGGGCTTCTGCAAGCACTTTCTTCATTCGTCGATTCCTTTTTCCCCATCTTAGTGATAACGATCTTAATAGACGCTAATAAGATAACAATCATATTTTTTACTAGAATACAACTTTTATTGACTAAAAGTTACCCGTCGTTTTTACAAAAGTTCTTCTTAGTTTCGGGGATTTTTATTTTAGGTTATGGTTGATCAAAATAAGAGGGTGGCAATTTTTAAACAAAAAACGCAGATATTCATGAATGCAAAAAAGTCAGGAGCCAAAGCTCCTGACTTGAAGATAAAAGATTAAAATAATTTTTATAGTAGGTCTAAAGCGTCATCAATATCACGTAGGGAGTTTGCCCTAGTAACACCTCCTGTCATAACTTTTGTTATTGATAATGCTAGATCTTTTTCTGTTGTGAGATTGTCAATATCCGTAGTGTTATAATTTTCGTCTTCTATTATTTTACTCATTTTTTTACTATAAGAGCTTACGATCATATTATTCTCTCTTGTAAGAGCATCAAGAGTTGCTTGTTGAACTTTATTGATAAAAAGCGTATGCCAAGGAGTGTCTTTAAAATATTCTTCAGCTTCATAAATTGAGCTCTCGTAGAGTGGTGCTTGTGAATTTAGAGAGCCATAATTAAAGCGGCTACCTTTAAGTCCTGTTTCTAAATCAATTGTGAATCCTGCCGCATTAGAGTCGTAAGTTTTGCCGGTCCAATTGTCACCTGTTAAAGCTCTATACAGTCCTCTGAAGTAATAAGCTTTTGTAAGATCGTCATCTTCTTTAGGCGCAAGATTAAGATTAGGCGATGCAAGTAAGAAATATTGGGCATATTCTGGGAAGAAAATAGGGGCGTCAACGGTAAGGTGGAGTGCGGCTATATCTTTAAAAGCTCTTTCCATGAATGGATTGCTTTTAAATTTATTTTCAAGTTCCGTCGTTGAGAAAGCTCCCCCCCAAGTAGACCAAGGTTTTTCTACCTGTTCTGTAGATGAAGGAGAGACTCCTAAAGCAAATAATGCATTCGGAACATAGTTGTTCGTAAATTTAAGCATGGTAAAAGTGCGCCATAGATTTGTTTCTGTCTCGCTCATGCTGCTTAAATTAAGGGGCTTTATTCCAAGGACATTTTGTTCAAAATCTTCTTTTTTCCAAGGTTTTCCTAAAAGAGCTACCTCAGAATTTTCATCTGTGAGAGATGACTCAGTAGATGAAGTTGATGTCTCTTCGTCTGAGGGTAATGCTGTCATAACGCCTGATAATACCGTTTGCTGTGAAGTATCTTTTTGGTTAGTGGGAAGACTAGATCCATCCTCTGAGTTCACTGAACTTGGCGTCTCTCCGTTATATGATGTGACGTTCATTGGTGGTAAAGCGCTGGAATGAAGTACTGCTGGTAGAGTTTTATCATCTTCTCTTGTCTTGAATGAAGACACAGAATCAATGAGGTCAATTTGGCTATATTGAAGTTGTTCAACCTGAGTAGTCAGTGTGCTGATTTGCATATTCAGTTTTTCAAATTCTTCGCGTGGCAGAATAATACTATCTTCTGGAAGTGCTGGTATTGCTGCTTGAGGTTCTGCGATAACTTGAACTTCTTGAAGATGTCTTATTGCTTCTTTTAATTCTTTTATTTCTTCCATCAATACTTTATTTTTATCATCTTTTTCTTGAGGAAAGGCAACGTTTTTAGGTTGTTGAAGATGTTTTATTTCTTCTTTTAATGTTCCTATTTCATCAATTAATATTTGATAGTTATTGTTTGGTTTTTCCTGAAGAGCGGCAATGTTTTTAGGTGCTTGACGCGTTGTATTAAATTCTTGAAGGAACTCAATAAGTTGTGTGCGTAACTTTTTTGTTTCTTCAGCATTATCGTCGTTTTGAGAAAGCGTGGTAAAGACAGGGGCTAGCTTTTGAATAAGAAACGAAAAGGCATCTTGACTTTCATGGTTCAAAAATTGGTTAAACGCTTGTGATTGAGGTGAAATTTGTAAAGCAGGATGGCTTGGGTGAAAATTTTGAGATATTTGAGCTTGTATTGCTGGAATGATCTCAGGCTTAACTTCTGGTTGTGAGGTTTGTTGTGATGCATTGTTCACCTGATTTTGAGACTTTAAGAGCATGAAGGCTTGCGCAGGATCAACCGCGCTGGTTGCCATCATAATGGTTGTTGCACTTAAGAGTAGTTTTTTAAGATTTTTCATTTTTTTCCCCGTAAAATGATTGGCAAAAATCTTCTATTCGAGATTTTGCTCGTTATGTTTATTTATTTTTTTCTTTGGTGTGCCTGCTTGGGCGTTTTTTATCTATCAGGCATATAAGATGATAATATTAACCTGGTATGGTGTTAATTTTTTGCATTTTAAATCTCCCCGTTTTTAGATCAAAACCTTATTATATGAGTGTTATTTTATAATATTGTTTTGTTTTTTATTTAAAAATATTCTGTTTATTTATTCAGAATTATTTTTTACTTTTTTTATTCTGCTTTATTTATGTTTTTATTTGAGCATTAAGTATAGATTTATACATTTTTTTTAATTTGTCAATATATTTTATAATAAAATTTATTTTTACTTGTTTTTTTAAAGTAATATTCAAATATTAGTTGAGATTGATTTAGTTATTATTGCCTTGTAAGAGGTTTGTATTTTATTTTTTGGGGTGAATTAATGGAGCCTAGGCGACGTTCACGATCAATAATGTAATCTGAATAATTTCCTTGGAACCATTCTACGTGACTATTTCCTTCAAAGGCGAGAATATGGGTTGCGATACGATCTAAAAACCAACGATCATGGCTAATAATGATAGCGCATCCAGCATAGTCCTCGAGAGCTTCCTCTAAAGCGCGGAGAGTTTCTACGTCAAGGTCGTTTGTTGGTTCGTCAAGAAGAAGAACATTGGCTCCTGATTTTAATACTTTTGCTAAATGTACACGGTTTCGTTCTCCTCCTGATAAGAGACCGACTTTCTTTTGCTGGTCAGAACCTTTAAAATTAAAACGAGCGCAGTAAGCGCGACTTGCCATTTTTCCGCGCCCTAATTCTATTTCATCTAGGCCACCAGAAATTTCTTCCCAAACAGTTTTACTGTCATCTAAAGCATCGCGGCTTTGATCTACATAACCTAGCTTTACCGTTTCGCCAAATTTCAAATTACCTTTGTCAGGCGTTTCTTGGCCGCTTAGTATACGAAAAAGAGACGTTTTTCCTGCCCCATTTGGGCCGATTACACCGACAACGGCACCTGCAGGAATTTGGAAGTCTAGATCTTCAATAAGCAGTTTATCTCCAAATCCTTTAAAGAGATGTTGACATTCAATGACAAGGTCTCCGAGACGAGGTCCCGCAGGAATAATAATCTGTTCGGTAAAAGTCCTTTTCTCATGGCTTTTTGCTAAAAGTTCTTGGTAGGAAGAAATACGTGCTTTGCTTTTACTTTGGCGCGCTTTAGGTGATTGTCGAATCCAGTCTAGTTCTCGTTCAAGTGTTTTTTGGCGATCAATTTCTTGTTTTTCTTCTTGTTCAAGAAGTTTCTTTTTGTGTTCAAGCCAGCCAGAGTAATTTCCTTTAAAAGGAAAACCTTGTCCGCGATCAAGTTCTAAAATCCATTCAACAACATTGTCTAAGAAGTAACGGTCGTGTGTAACAAGAACAACCATACCTTTATAGTCTTGTAGAAATTTCTCAAGCCATGCCACAGATTCAGCATCGAGATGGTTTGTTGGTTCGTCTAGCAAAAGAATATCGGGGTGCTGCAGAAGAAGTTTACAAAGAGCAACACGACGCTTTTCACCTCCTGAAAGTTGGCTTACTTGAGCATCTCCAGAGGGGCAGCGAAGAGCATCCATGGCAATTTCTATTGTTCGATCTAATTCCCATGCATTAAGGGCCTCAATTTTTTCTTGAATTTCGCCTTGTTCTGTGATGAGGGCATTCATTTCATCATCAGAAAGTTCTTCTGCAAAGCGTGCGCTAAGTTCTGCAAAACGCTCTAGTAAAGCTTTTGCTTCATGGACACCTACCATAATATTGCCAAGAACATCAAGATTTGGGTCAAGTTCAGGTTCCTGAGAAAGATAGCCTACCTTAATGCCTGCAGCTGGCCATGCTTCTCCTTGGAATTCTTTATCAATACCTGCCATGATTTTCATCAATGTTGATTTACCGGCGCCATTCACACCAATAATTCCAATCTTTGCATCAGGTAAAAAGGATAAAGAAATATCTTTCAACACCTGGCGTCCGCCTGGATACGTTTTACTGAGGCCTTGCATGACATAGACATATTGATAAGATGCCACGGTATTAAAACTCCTAAGATTTTTATAATGAATGCGCTTTTTTACTGTATTTAAGACGAGGGTGCAAGGGAAGAGGAATAAAATATGTGGATGATAGATTGATTAATTTTAAAAAATACAAAATAATCATTTGTAGTCTAGTAATGAATGATGAAGAAATTAAATAATAGGGGAAAATTAATGAAGAAATTAAATAAAAAAATATTTTTAGCTTCAATGATTGGAAATGCTTTAGAATTTTATGATTTTACTATTTATGGTTTCTTCGTTGCAATTATATCTCCTGTATTTTTTCCTGCGACAGACCCTTTGACATCTCTGATTTCTGGGTTTGGGGTTTTTGCAATAGGATTTTTCACACGCCCTTTGGGGGCAATTTTCTTTGGACATATAGGCGATAGGTTTGGGCGAAGGAAGGCTTTGTCTCTTACAATTATATGGATGGCAATACCAACGGTTATTATCGGCTTGCTTCCAACCTATCAGCAAATAGGGATTGCAGCTCCAATTCTCTTAACATTTTGTAGAGTTATTCAAGGTTTCTCTGCAGGGGGTGAATATAATGGAGCGGGTGTATTTGTGATAGAACATTCTCCTGAAAATAAAAGAGGATTTCTGGGCGCATTGCTAACAGCCTCGGGCTCAATGGGCGCTCTTTTAGCTTCAGGAATTGGGATGCTTTTTACGCTTCCTTTTATGCCATCTTGGGGGTGGCGTGTGCCATTTTTCTTAGGTGGCCTTATTGCTGTTGTAGGGCTTTATGTGCGTAAACAAATTGATGAAAGTCCAGAATTTAAGCAGGTGTATCTGCAGAAAAAGTCCCATTCTTTACCTGTATTTTCAGTTCTTAAAGAAAATAAAATTTCTTTTCTTTGTACAATCGGTATAGGTGCGATGGCAACTGTGCCTTTTTACATTATTTTGGCCTATATGAACCCAATGTTGCTTACAAAAGGCAAAGTTATTGCTTCCACAATGATGCTTATAAATGCACTCATGTCTATGATTTGTATAATAAGTCTTCCTCTCATGGGTTATTTATCAGACAAGATTGGTAAATCGAAAGTGATGATATTTGCGGCAATTCTTATGATCCTTTTTGCGTATCCTTTCTTTTGGGTGTTTGAAAATGGCTCCCTCACGTCAATAATTTTATTTCAAGCTTTTATGATGATTTTAACTGAAGCTTATACAGGACCCTCGAATGCTTTTATGTATAAGTTATTTGATACATCGAAACGATATACAGGAGTTGCTTTGGGATATACGCTTGGGCTTGCCATTTTTGGAGGAACAACGCCTTACATTTCAGCTAATTTAATTAAATATTTTGGGTCTCCCTATACACCAGCATTTTACTTAATAGGCATTGGAGTGCTAGGACTGATAAGCGTTATAGGCGGGAGGATGCGTACTCACAAGATCTCAAATATAGGTGGGGTTTTGTTGAGTTCACAAAATTGAGTTTTGAAGAAGGTCGCTAGATTTTCAATAATGCTATTATCTTTCCAATATGTAGGATAGGTCAAGCACATGGGAACAGTTGGTCCGTTGATTTCGGGTAAAACTCTTTCTAACTGATAGCCTGCTACTCTAATATTTTCTTCTGAGAGTGAGATGATGCCAAGACCATGATGCGCGGCCTTTAGAAGGCCAAGTGTGGAGTTAATACACATTTGATTTGGGATCATCACATTAGAATCTTTAAGGTACCAATTGAGATTAGGGTAAGTCATTTGATCAAGTTCTTTTGTAAAAAGCATCACTTTATGTTTCTGCAAATCAGAAAGAGATGTGGGACGACCATATTGGTCAAGATACTTTTTTGAAGCCCATAACCCGACGTGAAAATTTAAAAGAGGGACTTGGAAAAAATTCTTATTTTTTTCATCAGAAGCAGGTGATATAGAAATAACATTCTCTTTCAAGTCTCGAGTTAAAAGGTTGTTATTTGCAATTAAATTCAGCTGAATATTTGGATAAGTTTCTTGTAGCTTGGGGATCATGAATACAATCCAATTTTCAATCAGGGAATTAGTTGTATGGATTGTGATATTGCCGCTGTTCAATTCGGGGTCAGTATTCATCACTTGTTTTAAATTATCAAAAATCCCGAAAACTTGGGGAAGGGCTTCAAATAAAACTTTTCCTTGCCTTGTTAGAGACATATTACTATATCCAGGTTTCCGTTCAATTAAACGATACCCAAGTTCGGTCTCTAAGGCTGAAAGTTCGCGAGAAATTTTAGCTACTGAAAGTTTATTTGACGCAGAAAGTTTCCGGAAACTTTCTGTGAATACTAAATCATAAAAAATACGAAGCTGCTCTAGGTCCATCATGTTCTCCAAACATTTATTCTTAGCATAAAAAAAATAGAGAGGTAATTTTTTAAAACTTGACAAAATGAAACATATGTTTTAATAATTAAATCATAGAACATTAATAATCGCTCAAGATGGTTCTTAAAAGTTTGATTTGTTGCATCAGTTAAAATGGAAAGACTTTTAGCAACAAGTAGAAGACAGCTCAAATAGTTGACTTCAAAAAGAATTGATTGATTCTAAATTAAAGCTTTGGCTTTTTAGGGTTAAAGCATGTAGAAGGAGAGTTCTTCCTCCCCCCTTATCCCGCTCTCCTTCTACCCTCCTTCTCAATAAAAATACTATTTTTAAAGAATTATCGGATTTTAACCGAGATATAAGAGAAAAAATACCCCTCTTCTTAATAAAGAAAGAGAGGTATTAGTCTTAAATTTATTGAGAAATTTATTTACAATTTTTCTCACATTCATTCATATGCTTCTCACGCTCATCTTCGCAGGCTCTTTGTGTGGGATGAGTTGGAGCTTTATCTCCAAGAGTATCTTCGACGTCTTGTTCTTCTTGATCAATTAATTTCATGCAATTAATGAATTCATCTTCGGCTTCTTTTTTACATTGAGCAATATTTTTTGATGGAGGGCATCCATAAGGTTTTGAGAGAGTCTCAGGTGTTTCTGATTTTGTTTCAGACGTTGCTGCCTGAGCTGCAAAACTAAAAAGCAGGCTTGTCGCAAATAGAGTTGATGTTAATACATGGAACATTTTTTTCTCCTTGTTTAATAATAGGTAAAGCTTATTTTTTTGTTGGGGACGTCTTCTTTGGTCCTGTAGAAGTTGAAATTTTTGTCTTTTTAGAAGGTGCGATTTTTTTTGCAACTTTTGTAATAGCAGTTTTGGGATCAGTCTTGATGGTTGAAGGGATCCCCACTTTTGAAGGAATGTTAGGGGAGCTTACACTTGAATTTGTCATTGGTTCGCTCTTCATCATGCGTTTAATTTGTTGTTCTTCCCAAGTTTTGTCAAAAAAAGGAAAAAGATCTGCTAAAGCTGGGATCATGTCCAAAGAAATGGCTTTTAAGACCATCCCAATTCCCCATCCAACAATCACCCAAATGGGCCAAAAATAGCCGCCCCCTGAGATTGCCCAGATTAAGATAAGGCCAAGATTGACGGCTCCATAGAGTGTTAAATCTATATAGAAATTTCTGAGTTCTTTAACGCGTGCTTTTACTTCGGTTTCAGTTAATGGCTTTGTCATATTATTCCCCTTACTAATATTAACTTAAGTAATGTTCTCATGTTAATCAAAGGCTTGCAAGGTAGATTATTTATTTATAGACATATTTTATACTTAAAAAACAAGTAGAGTAATTTAACTGATTGAAAAATATAATATATTTTTAAATAAGTTGTTGTTTTTTGAGAAAGGTTTATTATGTCTTACTTTTATTTAATGGCTAATGATCAGGATGCAATTTAAAAAATATACTGACACTCAAACACCACAGTGGACAGTGCTTGAAGGATTGACCTCATACCCTTTAGCGCTCCAAATGATGGAAGTTCGCGTTGAAAAAATTCTGCAAGGGCAAGAATTAGAGCAAATCCTGTTTCTTGAACATCCGCCCCTCTATACAGCAGGTACAAGTGCAAAACCGCAAGAACTCTTTGGTTTAGAGAATTTCCCTGTTTATTCTACAGGAAGGGGAGGAAAATATACCTATCATGGCCCCAGTCAAAGGGTGGTGTATGTCATGTTGGATTTGCGGCAAAGAGTAAAAGATGTGCGCATATTTGTAAGGGCCTTGGAGGAATGGGTTATTCAATCTTTAAAAATTTTAAATATCGACTGTGAGCGTCGGGAAGGACGTATAGGTTTATGGGTTGAACATCAAGGAACAGAAAAAAAAATTGCAGCCATTGGAATCCGACTTAAGCAGTGGGTTAGTTTTCATGGTATTGCGATTAATGTGGCACCTGACCTGAAACATTATCAAGGGATTATTCCGTGTGGCATCCAAGAGTATGGTGTGACTTCTTTAAGAGCATTAGGCTCAGAGGCTTCTCTAGAAGATTTAGATCAAGCTCTTTACACTACTTTTGGAAAGATTTTTTAAACATTATTTTTTGTTATTTAAAGGGTAAAATATAAAAATCCATGCTAAGATAATTATATCATTATTTGATAAAAATGGTGATCATTAATTAAGATTCTTTATTTTTGAGTTGAAAAAAAACCTTAACTTGATAGATATTACTTTTTTCTAGACAAATGCATCTTTTTTTGATAGTATTAAATAAGATGAGCGTAAGTAAGAATATTGGCAACAAAAATTTTTCATTGATATTGTCAAAATGTTTGAGCGTTCCGTCATCAAAGTTTGGCAGCCTGAATGATGATGTTTAAGCGAGGTGAAAAAGGTATAAAAAGGAGATGTATTTTTAATAATAAGTGATTTCTTGATTTTAAATGGGGTGAGCTCACGAAAGGACGGACTCATAACATCAATAGGAAATTATCTCTCCATGGGCAGGTGCAAAACTTGCAATTAATGCCTTGGTATGGGATAAACAAGTTTAGCGAATTTTTACTTTTAATATAAGGAAATTTAATTCTATGGAAAAACAACGTGCCCTTGAGGCGGCCTTATCACAAATCGAGCGTGCTTTTGGTAAAGGTTCAATAATGAAGCTTGGCCAACAAGAAGCCATAGAAATTGAAGCGATCTCAACAGGATCATTAAGTCTTGACATTGCGCTTGGGATTGGTGGATTGCCTAAAGGTCGTATTATTGAGATTTATGGTCCTGAGAGCTCTGGAAAGACGACGCTTGCCTTGCATTGTGTAGCCGAGGCTCAGAAGCTTGGTGGGGTATGTGCCTTTGTGGATGCTGAGCATGCGTTAGACCCTGTTTATGCACGTAAGGTTGGCGTGAATGTTGATGAGCTTTTGATTTCTCAGCCGGATGCAGGCGAACAAGCCTTAGAGATTGCTGATACGCTCGTGCGTTCTGGCGGTGTTGATGTCTTGGTGGTGGACTCTGTCGCTGCACTGGTGCCAAAAGCTGAGCTTGAAGGCGAAATGGGAGATTCTCATATGGGTCTACAAGCCCGGCTCATGAGCCAAGCACTACGTAAGTTGACAGGCTCTATTTCACGTTCTGGCTGTATTGTGATCTTCATTAACCAAATCCGTCAAAAAATTGGTGTGATGTTTGGTAACCCTGAGACAACGACAGGGGGAAATGCGCTTAAGTTTTATGCCTCTGTACGTCTTGATATTCGTCGGATTGGTTCCATTAAAAATCGAGACGAGGTCATTGGTAACCAAACACGTGTAAAGGTCGTCAAAAATAAAGTGGCTCCACCCTTTAAGGTTGTTGAATTTGATATCATGTATGGGGAAGGTGTTTCAAAGATTGGTGAACTGATTGATCTCGGGGTGAAGGCAGATATTGTGGAAAAATCTGGAGCCTGGTATTCATTCAAAGGGCAGCGTATTGGTCAAGGACGTGAAGCTGTTAAGCAATTCTTGAAAGAGAATCCAGAGACGGCAGCAACCATTGAAAAAGCGATCCGTGAAAATACAGGCCAAGTCAGTCAAGCTATGGCGGCAAGTTCTTTTGAAGAAAGTTCAGGCGAAGACGCGGCATAAAACTGAGTTTTTAGGGCGACGTATTTTGTTGAACTCCAAAACTTTCAAGAAGAGCTCTGTACTACAGAGCTCCTGAAAGCACCTGTAGATTATTTAAAAGAGTTACATTATTAAAAGTAGCTCATGTTTTGTGGTCCTTGTGAAGATGGTTCCGCGCTTTTTTTTCTCGGGGGGATCAGAACAGGAAGCCTTTGTTCTCATGAACCAAGCCTCATTTATCATTCATTCCATTTATCAACTGGGAAGTGTTAAGGTGATCCGCTTAGCCACCCCAGAGAATGATTTTTTATTGAAAGCATGAATTCCAGCTTTAATGCTCTTGCTAATTTAACCTATTTTTAAAAAACTTAGCGATCCGTCTAAAAGTCTTAAATTTTTTAATCAACAGTCTTGAGGCAGCTGAAAAGCAATAAAGAGATTGTTAAGTATTTTGCTTTATAAATTATAAATAAGAGAAAACATCGTGAGAGGCATGATTCAAGATGAAGAAGAAAATTTTAGAAAAGGTCTGCATTAAAATAAACACAAATCTTACGTTCTTTATGCTCGTTTCATCTATTTTGATTTTCTCTTTTGCGGAGGGAAGGAGCTTAACAAAAGAAGAAATAGAGCTCTATAAAGCACTACCTCCTGAGGATCAGCCCCTTGTTCCTCTCGAACATACTTTTTCTTTTCGAGGTCAGCGCTCTACATCTTTTACTTTAAAGGCAATCGATAGTTTAACTCGTTCTTTTTTAGAGAAGACAGGTGGAATGGGAATTAACCGGAATATTGGAACGGCTAAAATGCTAGCAATTATCAATAAAACATTAGACGAAGGTTCTCATCATTTAACTGAAGAGGAAATGGATGGTTATGCTACCAGTCAATTTTTGAAGTATCTTTATGAAATTAAAAGCCCTAGAGCTAAAACTTTTTATAAAGCTCTTGACGCTTGCGAATCTCAGAATCGCAGTTGTGAAGGAGTAATTACGTTTAATGAATTATACGGATTTATTGAAAAGCAAAAAACAATGATTTATTCAAAGGTTAAAAAATCTTCGCAACCGCAGTGGAAAAGTGCAAGACCTAAAAATTCAAGCTATAGGAAGTGAAGTAATTTATTTAGAAAAAAATCTAGAGCAAAAAAAGAAGTATAGAAAATATTCTACACTTCTTTTTAATCATTATTAATTACTTGCTTTGATTATCGGACAATGACTGCTGTACGGCCATAAAAGCTGCTTCTAGTCGTGATCCGTTTGGGCCACCTGCTTGAGCAAGGTCTGGGCGTCCGCCGCCGCCTTTTCCACCTAGAGCTTCAGCCGCAAGCCGTACCAGGTCAACGGCATTATACTTTGAGGTTAGATCAGTCGTCACGCCCACGACAATTGAGCCTTTCCCTTCTTGATTTGATCCCACAACAACGATGCCCGAGCCTATTTGCGCTTTCAATTGATCAACTAAAGGTTTTAAATCATTCGCACTGACGTTCTCGAGGGAGCGACTTAAGAATTTAACACCAGCAACCGTTTGTATAGCGGCATCTGAAGACTCGCCACTTACAAGCTTTCTTTGTAATTCTTTAATATCTCGTTCAAGCTTGCGTTTTTCTTCTTGGAGGGTATTCAGGCGATTTAAGATGTCTTCAGGGCGACTTTTAAGTATGCCTGCAGCCTCCATCATTATCTGTTCGCGTTGAGCCATATATGCTTCAGCTGCGGGGCCAGTTAAAGCCTCAATACGTCTTACCCCTGCGGCGATTCCTGCTTCACTGATAATTTTAAAATAACCAATATCACCTGTGCGATGAACGTGCGTTCCCCCACATAGCTCTACAGAATAAAGCCTATTGCTGTCCATTTCTGGTCCCATCGAGACCACGCGCACTTCTTCGCCGTATTTCTCGCCAAATAATGCCATTGCTCCGGCCTTCATGGCTGCTTCAGGATGCATCACTTTGGTAATTGTTTCATTGTTTTGGCGAATCAGGGTATTAACTTCATTTTCAACGAAGGTAAGTTGTTCACGAGATAACGCTGTTGGAAAACTAAAATCAAACCGTAAGCGATCGGGGGCCACTAAAGAGCCTTTTTGCACAACTTGTTCGCCTAAATGTTGACGTAAAACTGCATGCAAAAGGTGGGTTGCTGAGTGATTGGCTCGCAAAAGATTTCGGCGTTCTGCATCTACCTTTAAAGTTAAAGGTTGACCAAGTTTCACCTTTCCTTTTTTGATGACGCCTTGATGAACATGAAGATTGCCCAGTTTCTTGGTCGTATTTTGGATGTCAATGAGGAGCCCTTCATCAGATGTCATGAGGCCTGTATCGCCCATCTGACCGCCTGATTCGCCATAAAATGGCGTTTGATTCATGACAAGAAGCACTTCTTGTCCTTCTTGACTTTCAGCAACCTCTTGCCCTTTTACAATAAGGGTTTGTACAAGGCCTTGTGCTTCAATGGCGTCATATCCTAGAAACTCACTGGCCCCTATGCGCTCAAACACATGAAACCAAATCGTGTCATCTTGCTGTTCGCCTGAACCAACCCAAGAAGCTCTGGCCGCAGCCTTTTGTTTTGCCATTGCAGTTTCAAAGCCTTCAAGTTCCACTTGCCGTCCTTCGGTGCGTAAGATGTCCTGGGTTAGGTCTAAAGGAAAGCCATAGGTGTCATAGAGCTTGAAGGCAACATCGCCTGAGAGAGGCTTTTGTGCCTCTAAAGAAGACGTTTCTTCTTCAAGTAATTTGAGGCCTCGTCCCAGTGTTTGACGGAAGCGCTCTTCTTCCAATCTAAGAGTATCCCGAATCAAGGTTTGCGCATGGGCAAGCTCTGGGTAAGCCTCCCCCATTTCCGCGATCAAAGTTGGCACCAATTGATACATTAGAGGTTCTTTACACCCTAATAGATAGGCATGGCGCATGGCTCGACGCATAATACGCCGTAAAACATATCCACGTCCTTCATTTGAGGGGGTAATGCCTTCTGCAATCAGAAAGCTTGTTGATCGCAAATGATCTGCAATGACACGGTGAGAAGCTTTGTTCGTTCCTTCAGCTTTTACACCGGTAAGGTCAGTAGAAGCTTGTATAAGAGCCTTGAATAAATCAATGTCATAATTATCATGAATGCCTTGTAACACGGCAGCAATACGTTCAAGTCCCATCCCTGTATCAATAGAAGGTTTGGGCAAGTTGACGCGTTGATCAATAAGTTGTTCATATTGCATAAAGACAAGATTCCAAATCTCAACGAATCGCTCCCCATCTTCATCTGGACTGCCTGGGGGGCCTCCTGCTAAATGGGGACCATGATCATAAAAAATTTCTGAACAAGGTCCGCAAGGTCCTGTATCCCCCATAGACCAAAAGTTATCAGAGCTTGAGATGCGAATGATGCGATCATCTGAAATCCCAGCAATCTTACGCCAATATCCTGCAGCCTCTTCATCGTCTGCATAGACAGTTACAAGAAGGCGGCTTTTATCAATTCCAAACTCTTTTGTGATGAGGTTCCAAGCTAACTCAATAGCGACGTCTTTGAAATAATCTCCAAACGAAAAATTCCCCAACATTTCAAAGAAAGTATGATGGCGTGAGGTGTAACCAACATTTTCGAGATCATTATGTTTTCCGCCAGCTCGAACACATTTTTGTGCAGTGGATGCGCGACTGTAAGGTCTTTTTTCCATTCCTGTAAATATGTTTTTGAACTGGACCATGCCTGCTGTTGTAAAAAGCAAGGTTGGATCATTCCGTGGGATTAAGGGGCTTGAGGCAAGCACAGTATGGCCTTGTTGATGAAAATAATCTAAAAACTGTTTACGTATTCGAGATGTTGTCCACATGACCTTATCTTTTTTAAAAATTGTTCTATTGCCTTATATCAAGTTAGGCGCGCGCTGTCATCCATCCTAATTATTCTTCTCCTCTTGAAATTTTTGTTTATAGAGATGGTTAAAGTAAATTCATTTTTATATTTCATCAAAAAATACTTATAGGGAAATATAAATGAAAAAAATATTGCCTAAAAAATAATAATATCACCTAAAAACATTAAAAATAATTTTATTTTTCTTGTCTAGAAAAATGGTAAACTTATTAAAAATAAACATATTTTCTAATAAATTAAAAATTTACTAAATTTTGATTTAAATCAAAATTAATTTTATTAATTGTCAAAATTATTTCTCTGTGTTAACTACCTTTTTGTCATTTTTATAAAAGGAATAAATAATGTCTTTTGGCCCCGCAAGATCCTTGATAACAGCTATTTTGCTGTCTAGCCTATTGGCGCCGGCTGGGCTTAGCTCCAGAGGGGATTTTGATAGTGAGGTTATCCCAAGCGAAACGAGAGCGAAAAGATTTTTATCGAGCACTCAGGCATCAATTCTGTCCTATCTTCCATTGGCAAAAAAAATTTGCAGAGCAGGGGATGAGGCAATTGGATCCGCTTTTGCATCTTCTTCTCTTAAATTACATGAGATAAAGATAACGAAGTCAGCCTCTTCCTCTCCTCAGGTGAAAAAAAGTTCCACTAGAAATAAAACGAAAATATTATCTCCTGCAAAAAATCAGGTGAGTATCTCGCCGAAACAAAGAACGATTGATTCATATTGGAAATCTTCTTCCGATGAGGCGTCATTTAGTACGTCTTCCTCACAAGAAACTTTAACAATAGATGAGAACGATAAAGAAAATACCCCCCCTGTTTCGTCTCAACTAAGCATCGAAGAGAAAAAGAAGCAACAAACCAATTTTATGAACCTTTTCCGCCAACTTCCTGCAGTTGACTATAATGCAATCAAGGAAGGGCTTTTGAAAAAGTCATGGCCGATTTCCAAACATGGGAATCCTTATATAAATATCTCGTCTTCAGATTCGCCAGACCGTAGGAGTCATCATATTATAATTACACAAAGTCCAAGTTATAACGGGAAAATAGAGTACTCCGCCTATATTGATGGAAAACCCTACACAGATTTTATCAAACACAAGCCATTGGGTCATGCCTGGTTTCCAGATCATGACTCAATTAAGAGAGCAGCAATAACTATAATTTATAAATAAGTATAATTATAAGCTCTCTTATGGCCAAAACTCATCACAAAGCTCATAGTTTGAGCTTTGTGATATTTTTTTCGTTAAACCTCTTAACTATTTCTCGTCAAGTTTTAGCGTGTAAAGCTTGTAAAGTTTCCTGCACTAAAGGCTTAAAGACATTAATATGGGAGTCATGCGCAGAAATGAGGCCAGTTTGAATATCGAAATGCCAGGCATGCAAAAAAAGTTGTTTTGCTTCCACTTTTTCTCGAATCCAGTCAAAACTCATTAGATTTTCGAGTGAATGCAGAAGTGAATACTGTTCACAGGTTGTCATTTTATCTTCAAGCGACGAATGAATATGCTGTTGTTGTACTTTTTCAAAAGCAGGTCGGGCAATTTCCATCCATTTCTCGATAAAACTTAATCTTTCTTTATTTTTTTGTGTCACCTCAAAAAGACTTTGTATCCCACCGCAGCGTGTATGTCCAAAAAGGACAACATGTTTAATTTTAAGTGCTTTGATGCCAAATTCAAGAGCTGCACTGGTGCCATGATAACCTTGGTCGCTCTCTTCGCAAGGAGGAACGAGATTTGCAACATTTCGAACGACAAAAAGATCGCCCGGTTGACATCCTAACACGATGGCTGGATCTACACGTGAATCTGAGCACGCGATCATTAATATTTTTGGTTTTTGCCCTTCTGCAACCAACTTTTCATACAAACCATTGTCACCATTAAAGTAAGAATCTCTAAAAGCTTCATAACCTTGTACAAGCATTTCAATTTCCTTAAGCATAAAAGCTCCGTTCTAAGTTTATTGGACGAGAATACATTTTTCGTCTGTTTTCTAGGGGTTTTCAGGGCAATAAATGACAGTATTTAATAATCATTTATGTCTTCTGTCTATATTTATTCATTTTTATAAATTCTTTTTTTAACACATGCTTAAGGGGATGAGGCCATAAGCAATAAATTTTAGGCGTGGTATATTTGTGAGGTACTAGACATTTGCGTTTGATCTTGTGTAAGATACAAAATTCAAAAAGACGGATACAAAAGTTAAAAGTAATCATGAAGAGAAAATCACCATCTTATGCGACTTTAAAGGTAGATCCAGGAGACCGCCCTTATCAGGGGCCCAAGAGTAAGGTTCCTAAGTCTTCTGCTTCAAACCCAAGAAAGCCTTCAAAAAACAGAGCTTTAAAAGGGGGCAAGTCAAAATTGGTTGCTTGGCTCTTGTCTATACTAATTTGGGGAGTTGTGTTAGGAGGGTGTGCTTTAATTTGGTTTGCTTATGATTTACCTGATATTAAACGTCTTGAGCTAACAACACGTGAGCCTAGTGTCACTCTTTTAGCTCGAGATGGCACAACAATTGCGACCTATGGAGATCTTTATGGATCTTTTATTCATGTGAAAGACCTACCGAAGTATGTTCCCCAAGCGATTTTAGCCACGGAAGATCGTCGTTTTTATGAGCATTTTGGGGTCGATATTTTTGGAATTTTTCGAGCAGCATGGACAAATTTTCGAGCAGGATCTGTTGTTCAAGGGGGAAGTACTATTACTCAGCAGTTGGCAAAAAATTTTCTGCTTTCTGAAAAACTTTATGAAGCCAATGATCGGTCTCTCCGCCGTAAAGTCCAAGAAGTCTTGCTCGCTCTTTGGCTGGAGGCACACCTCAAAAAAGACCATATCCTTTCTATTTATTTAAATCGTGTTTACTTAGGAGCAGGTGTTTATGGGATTAATGCCGCGGCTTGGCGTTATTTCGGTGAATCAGCTAAAGAGCTTTCGGTGTATCAAGCAGCTATTATTGCTGGTTTGTTGAAAGCGCCGTCGAGATATTCACCTATCAGCAATCCTGAACTTGCCCATTCTCGAGCCCGTGTCGTACTTGCGGCAATGGTTGATGCAGGGTATGTGAGGGCAGAAGACATTCAGCAGTATCAAGCTTTACCTGAGCAACTTGTAAAAACAAAAAGTGAAGCTTTAGTAGGACGTTATTTTGCTGATTGGGTTTTTGAGACATTAGATGAATATATCGGTAAGCCTTCAGAAGATATCGTGGTTAAAACAACATTAGATCCTCGATTACAAAAATTTGCTGAGGAAAGTGTTTTAGAAGTTCTTACAGCTGATGGACCTAAGTTCGATGCGAGTCAAGCCTCATTAGTCTCTATGACGCCCGATGGAGGTGTGCGCGCCATGGTTGGGGGGAAAAATTATGCGCAAAGTCAATTTAATCGAGCGACTCAAGCAAAAAGACAAACGGGATCTTCATTCAAATTTTTTGTTTTTATGGCTGCGCTTGAGCATGAATACACGCCAGAGACCATGGTGAGCGATGTGCCCATGCAGATTGGCAAATGGAAGCCTAAAAACTACATGTGGCAAAGTCGAGGAGAGCTTACATTAAAAGATGGTTTTGCTTATTCTGTGAACGCAATGCCTGTTCGTTTAGCTTATCAGTTAGGCTGGCCAATAGTCGCAAAAATGGCACGTCGTTTGGGTCTTACAAGCCCTATGCCAAAGGATTTAACCATTGTTTTGGGGTCCGGGGAGGCGACTCTTTTAGAATTATCTGCTGCCTATGCGACGATAGCAAATCATGGTTTTGGTGTTTGGCCGTATGGCATTATTGAAGTAAGAAATGGGCAAGGCGAATTGCTTTATAAAAGAAAAAGCCAAGGTGCGGGAAGGATTTTACAGCCACAAACGGTGAGAGAAGGGCTTAAACTTATGGAGGCCGCCTTCGCTTACGGAACAGGGAAAAATGCTAACATAGGGCGTCCTTGTGCAGGCAAGACAGGGACAAGCCAAAAATATCGCGATGCTTGGGCTGTGGGGTTTACACCTGACCTTGTGACGGGAATATGGATGGGGAATGATGATAATAAATCAATGAAAAAGGTCACAGGAGGTCGATTGCCTGCAAAAATCTGGAAACTTTTTATGTCAAAAGCTCATGAGGGATATCCCGTGCATTATTTCCCAAATGGGGAAGGAACAACAAACTAATTTTATTATAATTTTTTTAAATATTAGTGTAATTGTGCTTGACAATGATCGAGTATAGTTACATAATTCAAGGATAGGAGTAAAAAATGATTGAGAAAAAAAATACACATGGAGGCGCAAGAAAAGGCGCAGGACGTAAAATGGGATCTGGACGATTTGGGGAGCCAACGCAAGTCATGAGAATTCCCGTAAGTAAAATTGGAGAAATTAAAGAGATGCTATTGAAATTTCCCAAAAAATTAAAGCCAGAACCTGGTGGAACAAAAGCCAGCGCTGTTTGGAATGCTTTGACATCTAGCTCACAGCCATTGACATTATTCGATGCACGTGTGGCAGCAGGGGCTCCATCACCGGCAGAAGATTTTAGTGATGGTCAATTGGATCTTAATGATCATCTTTTAAAAAATCCTCAGAGTACGTTTTTCGTGCGTGTCAGTGGGGATTCTATGATTAATGCCGGTATCCATCCTGAAGATTTACTTATTGTTGATCGTTCGATACGTCCAGCTCAAGGGCGCGTTGTGATAGCGGTTGTTAATGGTGAACTTACGGTCAAGCGCCTTTTTAAAGAGAATAACAAAGTATTTTTGATGCCTGAGAATCCAAATTATCCAGCTCTTGAAATTACAGAGGAAATGGATTTCATGATTTGGGGCGTGGTAACAAATGTTATTCATACAGTTTAACATAATAGGCAGAAGCAGAGTGAGACACATGATAAGAGAAAAGTTTTTTAAGGAAATGTAAGCTCACATTGTCTCAACAATAAAATGGTTTTGTTTCAGCATGGATCTCCAGGCCTACAGGCCTGGGGTTTCCTTTATCCTCTAAAAATCTCATAGTTAAATTCCTTACGAAGATTACAAATTATAGTTGAAAACTATCCTTGTTAAAGATGAGAAGAAAGAAACCAATCTTAAAGAATTTAATTCCATTCTTTAGGGAGTCTGGTATAACACCCTATGTTAAAATCATTAATAGTAAGATTTTTGTTAGGCTTAATAAGATTTTATAGGCTTGGGATTTCGCCTTTTATGCCAAGCCGGTGCCGTTTTATACCATCTTGTTCAGAATATGCCTATCTTGCATTGCAAGAATATGGCATTTTACAGGGAATAAAATTAACGGTAAAACGTCTTTTGCGCTGTCACCCATGGGGGGCTGCTGGCTTTGACCCACTTCCACAAAAAAGGCTAAAGGAGTAAAAATGGACAACGAAGATAAACGTAATCTTTATCTCATGGTAATTGTCACAACGGTTGTATTATTTGGATGGAGCTATTTCTTTGAAAAGCCTCGTCAAGCCGAGCGCCAGCAAATACAAACAACGACCGTGGACTCAGGCACGAGCATTCCTCAAATGGAACCTGCAAAGCCCTTAGAGCGCGAAGAAGCGCTTAAACAAAGTAAGCGTATCTTAATTGAGACACCAACTTTAAAAGGATCTTTTAATCTTCAAGGACTTAAACTTGATGATGTGACCTTAAAAAATTATCGCGAAACACCTGAGAGTAAAAGCCCACAAATTGCTTTATTTAACCCACTGGTTTCAAAAACGCCTTACTATGGAGAATTTGGATGGGTCAGCGATAAAAAAACAGTAAAACTGCCTGATACTGATACTGTATGGACAGCAGACCAATCCCTTTTGACGCCTACGCAACCTGTTAAACTTCACTGGGATAATGGGGAAGGCCTTCGTTTTGAAGTCGAAATAGCTGTGGATGAAAATTATCTTTTCTCTGTTACACAACGCGTCCTTAATCAGATGAAAGAGCCTATGGCTATTCAACCTTATGGTCTTATTTCACGCCATGGTATGCCTCAAACATCAGGTTTTATGATTCTTCATGAGGGGCCTCTTGGGTATCTGAATAACAAGCTTCAAGAGATTGATTATAAAGATTTAAAAAAAGGTGATCAGAGTCAAATAAGTCAAGGTGGATGGCTTGGATTTACAGACAAGTATTGGCTAACAGCTTTTGTTCCAGATCAAGCTCAAGAAGTTAAAGCTAGTTTCAGACAAGTGGGACAAGTCGCACAGGAACGCTATCAAGTTGATTTTCTCATGACAACTCCATTACTTCAACCAGGGGCTGTTCAAGAAACAAAGAGTTCTTTATTTGTTGGCGCCAAAATTTTAGATTTATTGGATAGCTATGAAAATACTCTAAACGTTAAGCATTTTGACCTCGCGGTTGATTTTGGATGGTTTTATTTCTTAACGAAACCGATTTTCCATATCTTGACATTTGCTCATCAATGGTTAGGAAATTTTGGCCTCGCCATCATGCTTTTAACCGTTTTGTTTAAATTATTGATGTTTCCTTTGGCCAATAAATCTTATCGTTCTATGGCACAGATGAAGAGATTAACACCACAAATTACGCGTCTTCGTGAGAGATATGGCGACGACAAGTTGCGTGTGAATCAAGAAATGATGGCTCTTTATAAGAAGGAAAAAATAAATCCTATGGCCGGTTGTTTGCCGATGATCGTACAAATTCCAGTCTTTTTTGCGCTCTATAAGGTTTTATTCGTGAGTATAGAGATGCGACAAGCGCCTTTTTATGGATGGATTCAAGATCTTTCTGCTCCTGATCCCACAAGCTTTTTTAATCTTTTTGGGCTGATTCCTTGGTCTCCTCCAAGTTATTTGATGATCGGTATATGGCCGTTACTGATGGGGCTTTCTATGTTCATTCAACAAAAGTTAAACCCACCTCCATCTGATCCTGCTCAAGCAAAAGTGTTTATGATCATGCCTGTGATGTTTACTTTTATGCTTGCTCAATTTCCCGCTGGTTTAGTGATTTATTGGACATGGAGCAATCTACTAACAATTTTGCAACAATGGGCCATGATGACCTTGCACAATAAAGATGAGCAAAAGAAAACACTCACGAAAAAGAAGTAAGAGTGTGTTTTCATGAAGGAAAATTCGGAAAAAGACGTAAAATTTCTCTCTAAGCTATTTGGTGCAGAAGTGCAATTTATGCGAGGGGTTAATCGACTAGAAGATTTGCCCCCTCTTTCTTTGCCTGAAATTGCTTTTGCAGGGCGTTCAAATGTGGGAAAATCAAGTTTAATTAATGCTGTTCTTGGGCGTCGGGATGTTGCAAGAACGTCAAACACCCCAGGTCGTACGCAAGAGATTAATTTTTTTAATTTGGCAAAGTCCCTTATTCTGGTTGACCTCCCCGGTTATGGGTATGCTCGTGAGAGTAAAAGTAAGATTAAGGCTTGGAACGAATTGATACGGCTTTATTTAAGAGGACGTTCAAGCTTAAAGCGCGTGTTTCTGCTTGTTGATAGTCGTCATGGGCTTAAAGAAAATGATCGAGAGATTATGGAAATGCTTGATGAAGCAGCTGTCTCTTATCAGCTAATTTTAACAAAATGTGATAAACTAAAACCTTTGGAAGTAGAAAAAGTTTTAGGGCTTACCTCTCAAGAATCTGTAAAGCATGCAGCTGCGTTCCCTGAAGTCTTAACGACGAGTTCTGTTTCAAAAAATGGGATAGAGTTTTTGCGTGCAACAATAGCTCAATTCGCTTAGGTACTCTTTTGAGCTTCTTCTTGCAATTCTAAAAAAATTTGCGCATTTTGTTGGCATATTCAATAAATGAGGTTTCATTGTGAGATATCTTTATGTCTGTAGTTTAATCCTTAATTTTTTCGTGAATAGCCCCGAACTTTTTGCTGAAAAAAAAGCGAACAATGTTGAAGAGATAGGCTCATTTGGTGACTGGAAAGCTTACGTTACTTTTGAGAAGAAGAAAAAAATCTGTTATATGGTGAGTCTTCCGAAAAAACAAGAAGGAGACTTTAAGAAACGAGGGAAAGTATATGCGATGATTACGCATAGACCTTCGCTTAAAAGTTTTAATGTCGTAAGCTTTCATGCCGGATATAAATTCCCTAAAAACGCTCAGGTAACTCTCACGATCCAAACTGGAAAACATAAAAAGGAATTTGAACTTTTTACTGACAACGAAACAGCGTGGGCCATCTCTGATGCAGATGATCAAGAGATTACAAAGCGCCTCACAAAAGTGGGCGAGAGTTTAATTGTCGAAGGTGTTTCTTCAAAAGGCACAAAGACAAAGGACACATATTCTCTGCAAGGTTCTATGCGAGCTTATAAGGCTATGTGTGAGGCTTGTAAAGATCTGGACAAGAAGAATTAATAATCATCTAATCGACAAACCTTGATAATCTGGTCTTTAACTCTGGTGATATTTTAAGGCCTTCATGAGGATCTGAATCAAACCAAGGATTCGTATCTAGTATTTCATTAACTATACGCCACACTTGAGAGAGATCTTGGCATGCAAGTCCATGAGCCGTTAAAATTACCCCATCAATATCTATCAGTTGTTTGTATTTAAAGCAGGTTGTATTTTTTTCTTCATAAAATGAGAGAAGCTCAAAAGAACCTTTTAGAGGAGATGATATACTTTCCCACGCATAAGGCAGATTAAGTTGCCCATCTTTTAACACGCGTTGGGCATTATAGGCGGCGATAAGCCGTTCCACTTTCGGAATAAGACATGCAATAACAGAGCCACTATAGGCTTCATAAAGAACTGAGGCTGGAATAGGGGTTTGCGGGGTCTTGTAACAATCTTCCGGGCAAGGGCATTCTGGGGAAGAGGCACATCCGACAAGTTGAATGGCTAAGAAAAGTAGAAGCAGCATAGCTTTCATTAATAAAGAGCCTACCCTATAGTTTTATCATTATGGAATAAGCATAAAATCTTTTCATTAACGGAAAGTTTAAAAAGCCCTTTTTTATTACGAAGAAAGTTCTGTATCAAGGCTTTCGTACAAATGGTTTAAATCTTGTTTAGTCTAGATTTGGATTTTTTTAAGTTTCTTTTTCGATTTGTGTTGAGGAACTTTACATATTGAGAAGGTGAAAAAATTGATGTCCAGATCTTTCTCAGTATCCCATTTATAAATTTCTAAAGTTATTTCATTCAGATCTGATTTGTTTTCTTTTTTTGTTTGAAGAATGACGACATCTTGGGAGTCAGTTGCTAGAAGAAATTCTTTAAGGGGGCCTATATTAAAGGGGGTTGGTGACAATCGATACTTTCCATAGTGGGGAATGTTGGTGCCGCTACTGGTTGCCCCGTCTAGAATTATTGAAGCAATTTGTACCGAAGTTAGACTTAAGAAATTTAGCGGGCGTCTAAGTTTTAAGGTGCGAGGGCTGTATGGCTGTTCATAAAATTCTGTGCTTGCATAGGAAAGAGAAAAGCTAGCAAGGATAAGAAGTATGGCGTACCTTAAAATTTTGAACATCGATTCATTCGTTAATAAAATAGAGTATTTTTAATTGTTTTATCTTATAGAGAACTTGAAAATTTTTGTCAAATAGAAAATAACAGGAGGATCTTTATCAAATTCGATGATTTTTCATTGCTGTATTGTTCTAAATCGTGTAACAAAGAGCAATTCGGGGCGTAGCGCAGTCTGGTAGCGCGCCTGCTTTGGGAGCAGGATGCCGGGGGTTCAAATCCCTCCGCCCCGACCATATACTTCAAGGATTTTATGAATTCCCACTCATCAACTAACTTAATTCCGGAAGCAATTCGGAAGCAAGAGGAGAAAAACTCTTTTCTAAAAGTTACATAGGACCTATTAATCCTTACCGTAGATAAGAAGATAGAGTTGCTCATAACCTTAACATATCCAAATTATTTGAGAGGATCTTTCGGGATTTCTATTATTTTCCTTATGTTTTTTGTAAATTTTTATGGGATAATTGTTTTCTTTTAAGAACGGGGCCTGTTCTATTATTTTCTTTAGAGATTCAAATATGCGTATTCATATAAGCCAACTTCAAGAAAGAGTTGTTGTTTTCTATCCTGATCTGAATTGCACTGATTATTCTATTGTAAGAGTTCTTAATAAGCCATATTTACATTAAATCTTTATAAATCTATAATATATGAGTTTCAAGTCAAGCTAAAGGCAGGGGCATGCGCATGCGCCAAATTTTGAAATACACAATAAAATTTAAGATTATCTTACTTGTGCTCTGCATCAATCTTAATGTTGTACCGCTAAATGCCAGTTCCCAAGATGATTTTATTGGAGATAAAGAAAGTAAAAGTAAAAAACTAAGGAAACCAAACTTAGATTCAGATATGGCAGCACAACCTGCAGCTAAAAGAGCAAAGAAGGAAGTGGAACCCAAATTTACTTCTGAGCAAATTGAGCTACAACAAGGAAAAGGTTCAAAAGGTAGAGGAAGTGGTCCAGGTGGTTTTTTCTGGCATATTTGGGTTGAAGGAAAAAGAAGAGGATGTGTTTTTATTAATAAAATCAGTGAGCCTCCCATAAATAAAGAACATGCATCAATTCAAATTTTTATCAATAAATCCGATCAAGGTAAAGGAATTGGAAGAATTGCATACAGTCGTGCTTGTCTGTTGAGTTTTTATGATGAAGTCTATGCGTATATGAGAAAAAACAATAAAGCATCAATAAGAGCTGCTGTTGCTGCTGGGTTCATAGAATTATCTTTGAAAACGTCTCAAGTAATTATGAAATGGATAAGACCTAAATAAAAATTTTTCTATAATACATCTTATTGGAGCTAACTTATAAAAAGCTAAAGCATATCAATCTTGGAAGAGCTGAGGTCTAAAAATTTACTTTTTTTTAACCGTGTTGTTGTTCCCATAGAACAGTATAGAGCCCATTTCTTGAGAGTAGCGAGCTATGGGTACCTCTTTCCACTATTTTCCCATGAGAAAAAACCAATATCTGTTCAGCGTTTGTAAGAGTTGAGAGTCTATGAGCAATAACAATACGTGTTGTGTCTTTATAATTTGTTGAAAGAATATTAAGTATGTGTCGTTCAGTTTCTGTATCTAATGCAGAAGTTGCTTCATCCAAAATAAAAATTGAAGGCTTTCTTAAAAATAACCGAGCCAATGCCAAGCGTTGTTTCTCCCCGCCTGAAAGCTTAAGCCCACGTTCTCCCACTTTTGTTATGTAACCTTCTGGTAGTGAGCTAATAAACTCTTTCAATTGCGCTTCTTCGATGGCTTGATCAACCTCTTTTTGAGTGATGTGTGTTAGTCCATAAGTGAGATTGTAAAGTAATGTATCATTAAACAGCGTTATATCCTGAGAAACAACACCGATTAGCCGAGAAAGTTCCTCTTCCCTAATTGCATTGAGAGGGTATTTTCCAAGAAGTATTTGTCCATCTTGAGGAGTGTATAAGCGAGATATCAAGCGGGCAATTGTTGATTTCCCAGCGCCTGTTGATCCTACAATAGCAAGTGTCTGTCCAGCATTAACCTTGAAAGAAAGATTATTTATTATTTTTCTGCCATTATAATTGAAACTAACATTTTTAAATTCAATGCTGGTATCTCTTAAAGTATTTAATTTGTGCGTTTTAACAATTGCTGTAGGGGTCCCCAATATATTTAGGGCATCCTCCATATTAGTAATACCTCTTTGAATATCTTGCAAAATATGTCCAAAATGACTGAGTGGATAGACAAATTGCATGAAGTAACCGTTAATAAGAATTAAATCACCAATAGTTAACAGGCCTGTTTTTATGTCATCAACAGCTATCCACGTAACTATGAACAACCCAAGTCCCATGATGATACCTTGACCAAGATGGACTGACTCGAAAATTATTTTCTTATTAGCTTCTGCTCTCTCATAAAGATGTAAAAGATGATCGCATGTATTAATCTCATGATCCTTAGTACCAAGATATTTAATGGCCTCTATGTTTATAAGGCTATCAACAATACGAGAATTTGCATTCGCATCTTTCTCGTTACTCAGACGTTGGGCTCTAGACGTCCATCGAATGGCGACAATCGTAAATAAAAGATAAAACACTAATATTATGCTCACGATAACTGCGTAGTGAGCTTTATAAAGTAGTAAGAGGATAAGAATAGCTCCACATATCTCCAAGGTTGTTGGAAAGACATACAGAAAAGCTCCAAAAAAAAGTTCCGGCATGGATTGTTGAGCACGTTCCATAATACTGATGAGAGCTCCAGTTCTTCTATTAAGGTGGAAGCTCATCGGAAGGTTGTGTAAGTGCGAAAAAATATGTGTTGATAATAGGCGAGCCGCTCTTTGCAAAGGACGCATGAGAATTATTTCTCTTAATTGTATAGTTATTTGCGAGCCTAACCAAAGGAAGCTGTAAGCGAGAAGCATAATTATTTCATTAGGAAATACCTTTTTTAGGTTTAGAAGATTGTTAACTAAAGATTTAAAAGAAATGGGTATCAAGAGATTAAAAACACTCGTTAGAAGCACTAAGAATAATGATAATGCGAAATAAATTCTTATCTTAGAGCCTTTTCCCCACCAATATGGAGTTAATTCAGAAAGAACGATGATTATTCTAAATGTCATATCCGTAACCTTAAAGGAGCACTAGAATTTATAGTGGCTTCTCAATGTGTGTTTCTTGGTTAAACCATTTAATAAGTTCCAAGAACCTAGTTTTTATTTGTTCTGTATTAGCAGCGGTAAGGGTCATAAGAGCAACAGGCTCGAGCATATCTGTAGGTTTTGCCAAAATATCATCTAGTTGAATGTTTAAAGTATAAGATGTCACCCACTCAAAAGGGCAATTATTGCTGCACTTAATAACTTTTCCTTCTTGAGCAGGGAATATAATTCCTCCTGAAACTTGAATTAAAGGGTTTTCTGGCTTTATATAAGTTGTTGGTATTCCTGCTTGTGCACGAATAAACTCTTTTTTCAAATTAAAATTTAAACCTTGAATCCACATTTCATTCATCCATGGGCTTGCAATACGAGAGGCAATCTCGCAGAAAATTATCTCATCTTCTCTCTCGAAAACTTCAAGGTGAAAACCTGTGTCATCAGGTGTTGGGAGAGTTTTTAGTACTTGAGAACAGAATTCTACGAGGGGTTTATACATCCTATCATCTTCTGTTAGAAGATAGCTCCCCACATGTTTGCCAAAAACCATGTCAATACATTGATTAATATAAGCAGAAGGCCACATTAATAAAGGCTTTTTGTTTCGGATAATGCCATCTACATGGTACATATTGCCAGTTATAAACCCTTCCACTTCTAAAGATGTTTTATGGAATTCATCAAAAATTTGGCTTTTTTTAATAAATGCTTCAAGTTCTGATTGACTTCTTAAGATGGTCATATGGGACGCCCCATAACCTCTCTTGGGTTTTATTATTACTGGAAACCCATGCTTTTCAGTAAATTGAATGAGTTCTAAGCTACAATTAATAGAGGAGAAACGGGGAACAGAGATACCTTGCTCTTGTAAAATTTTCTTCATCCTCACTTTATCTCGAAATGCTAGGGCGCTTTCATAATTTTGTCCTCTTAAATTCAAATATGAGCGAACATGTCCAATGCGGAGTATATCTGTCTCAGAAGTAGCAATTATTCGATCTATCTCATCTTCTTTTGAAATCTTGTAAAGCGCTAATTCCACAGCACCAGAGGTAAAATAATCTTCAATAGGTATGATCTTCTTGTATTGGAGGTGAAGAGGAGTCTTTACAGTTTCAGAAAGTGCTGACTGTGCACAAACTAATATTTTAGGAGAAGAGATATCATTTAACGTTTGCTCATAAAGGGCAAGGTTGCCATCCGCAACAATAACAAGACATTTATCGTTTTTAGGCTCTTCCCGATGCTCACTCAGAAGAGCACTTCCTTTGGCAAAGGAAGTGGTCAAAAATAACACATTTAAAATATACAAATATAGCTTCATGTTTTCCCTAGCCGCTTTAAGAGAACAAAATTTATAATTCTCAAAATACTAAGAGAAATAATTAAAGAAAACTAGGGACAAAATATTTCTAACATATATTGTTGACTATGGTGTGTAGTAATGAGAAAATGCCCTTGTTTATTTTGTTGAGTTAATTGTGAAAGGGGAATTCAAATGAACAACACTATTCAATCTACAACTACTGTTTCTTCAGAAATTAAGAATGAATTGACAAACACAGCTTCAGTAAATCACCCAGCTTTAAAGCGTCTTCAAGCTAAATTAGCACAATCTGAACATCCTGGCATTGGTAATAACGGTATTACTAGCTACGATAGGACGCATCATCGTCATAATCGTTCATAAAAATTAAATAACAAGCTATTTCACACTTCCTATTTAATCAAGGAAGTGTGAATCTATTTATTCAACTAAACTATTAAAGTCAAATAATGCTTCAGCCTGCTACAGCTTTGGAAGATAAAGCTTCTGTTAATGATATTGTGAGCGATAGCCCAGTATTTTCATGCTTTCTAGTAAAAATAGTTTCCAGATGTAATCTGAACTGTGACTATTGTTATATGTATCAGCATGCAGACCAATCATGGAAAAATCTTCCTGTTGTGCTTTCAGATGAGAACCGTAAACTTTTAGCTTCTCGTATTGCAGAGTATGCACAAGAGAAGAATTTAAAAAGGGTGACGATTATATTTCATGGAGGCGAGCCATTGCTCGCAGGGGCTGAGAGAATTACAGAGACAGCTCGTTGGATTAGGGAAGAATTACCTTCAACTATTAAAGTAGATTTTTGTCTGCAAACGAATGGGACTTTGTTAGATAAAGCATCACTAGATCAACTGATACGAGAAGACATTACAATATCATTAAGCTTAGATGGGCCAAAACAAGCGAACGATCTTCACCGTTTGACGCCAAAAGGAAACTCAAGCTTTAATAAAACATTTAATGGGCTGAAGCTTTTGCAAACAGCTTCTCAAAACTTTACAGGGATCATAGGTGTTATAGATCCTATGGTTGAGCCTGAAACGCTTTTATCTTTCTTTGATGAAATAAAACCACCTTCACTCGATTTCTTGTTACCTGATGCTAATTACTTAGCGCCTCCTAAGTACAGAGATCAAACACCTGACATATATGAGAAATGGCTTATAAAAGCTTTTGATCTTTGGTTCGACAAATACCCTCATCTGCCTATTCGTTTTTTTGATACCCTTTTAAATTCTATCGCTGGTATTCCTAGCCAAACAGATTCTTTTGGGTTTGGAGATGTTAGTCTTTTAAATATTGAGACTGATGGAACCTATCATGACCTTGATGTATTAAGGATCACGAAAGAAGGCGGAACAGCCTTAGGACATTCATTGAAGTCCTCTCCTATTTCTGCAATGGCTGCAACACCTCAAATTCTTAAACATAGAAGCTTAATGCGTAAAGAGGGTTTATCAGAGCTGTGCCAACAATGCTCTATTGTTGATATATGCGGAGGTGGTGCTGTTCCACACCGGTTTAATTCTGAAGGATTTAATAACCCTACTATTTACTGTCGTGAGATGAAAGCTCTTGTTGCTCATGCTCAGAAAAGAATGCAGGAGCAAATTAAAGCTGAAGAAGTGAAGAAAAGTGAATCTTCTCAACAACTACATAATTTGGAAGTTAACCTTGCTTCATACAATAACACGGAACCTTCTTCTCCCGAGGTTAGGAAGCTTTTAAAGCTATGGAAAGAGAAAGCGGTTGAAAAGTTCTTGTCTGTTCTACCTGAAGTGAAAAATAGAGCATCGGAGCTTGGGTCAATTGTTGATAAGATTACTCAACTTCCAATACTAACATTAGAACGCTTAGTCCAACTACCTTCTGTTCATCTCTGGACTCATGTTCTTGAGTTCGCTAAGTATGGTAGAACTTCTTATTCTATTGACGGGATCATTATTCCTATTGAAGTGAGTTACATAAAAGAAATCTTAAAATTGGCGCAATCAGCCGATCAGGACACCATTTCTATCCACCGAGAGGATAATTGGCTACGTTATCCATTTGGTAAGCAAATTATTTTTGAATCTCAAGAAGTTGGAGTACAAGGGACACCTATTGTATTAAAGGCATTGGACATTATACAAGATTGGGATAAAAATCTATTTAATGAGATTAGATTTCTTTGCCCAGAAATACAATTCATTCGCGATCCAGCAGCACATCCAGAAAAGATCGTTTCCTTTAGTGATAACATTGTTCCTGGTGCACTTTATGTCGGAATAAAGCTAGGAGAGAAGTATATTGATCCTTACGATCTCGCTGACTCCATTATTCATGAATATAGGCATCAAAAATTATATCTCTTGGAGGAATTCAAACCAATTGTAAAAAATAATATGCCTCTTGTTTCATCACCTTGGCGAGAAGAGCTTAGGCCACCTTCGGGGTTGTTCCATGCTGTGTTTGTTTTTACCGATCTTAGAAGATTCTGGCTTCATGTACATGCTACTCAAGCTGGGGAACTACAAAAGAGAGCCAAGACAGAAATAGAGGTCACCGATAAGAGGTTAGCTGAAGGTTTTGCTACATTACATACTTGTGCGTTAACTGCTGCTGGTGAAGAACTTCTTGCAATTCTGGAAGAAGAAGCAAAAAGTTAAGCTCACCTAAATGTATGAAAGCAGATTATCTAAGATCATTAACAATCAAAATCTAGAAAATGTTTGGACCAGTATTAAATGGCAACACTTTCCTGCCTCAGCAAAAGTTGACCTTACTCAATTTATAGCACAGATTAAACCTGCTATCAGGACAAAGCTTTTATGCAAAGCATACGCATCTGAATTAATTCAACTCATGCATTCTTATGGATGGTATTTTGCAGGGGATGGAGAAGGGTATGTCGTTATTGCAAGAGATAAAAATTTACCAGAACTCATTATGGATGTTGATCAAAGCAATCAACCTCATGAGAACCACCTAGGTTTGCTTTTAGGTTACCCATCATGTTGTTGCCGTTTTGTAAGCGAAAGAGGTGGAGAAAACAATATAGATGAGCTTGCATCCAAAAGGAAGAAAATTGAATTTAAGGGAGAATATACTCTTATAGATGTATCTCATTACTTGGATGGGATTTCACTCCTTAGTCATGTCCCTTGTTCATATCAATGTTTTCCTTCATTAAGAATAGCAAAAGAAATGAAAAATTTTATACATCAGCACAAGGAATGTGAAAGTTTCTCTTTATGGAGTAGTGAGCTTGCTCGGTACTATCAATTTTAAATTGATTACTTGAGCTTGTTTTCCAAAGTATAGACGAGAGTATAACGATCTCCTGCCAATATGGGGGTGACAGAATGAAGAGAATGGTTTGAAATTTTCATAGCGACAGCTGTATTGTGAGCAGGATTAATGGTGCGATGTATATCATCCGTTTCATAACTATTATAAAATACAAGTTGGCCTCCTTGCTCAGAAGTCCAACCTCTATTAAACTGTGTAATAATCCTTATTGCATCTATATCAGGTAAGAAATCATTATGTATTTCAATTTCTTGGTTTTTAAGCATCTTATGAACTGTTATGCGCGTTTCATTTAAATGGGAAATATTAAAATAACCATCTAATTTGGTTCTAAGGTTAGTTATAAACTTATGAGATGTAAGAAATCTAATTTCATTAGGAAGCTCTGTATCTTGAGTTAATTTAAATTCCCATTGCTGATAAAAATCAGTTTGTTTCAATGTCCAAAGGGACGTGTTCTCTAACCATGTTAAAAAACTAAGAGAAGCCTTCTCACTTAAGAATTTGTCAAAGCAGAGATATTCGAAGGGATTAGTTTTATAATCTGTAATAATTGGAGAAAAATCTGGGATGTCTAGTGTCTTACTTAAAGAGAGAATCATAGAATTAAACTCTTAATGTTCCTTTCCTATGTTTAATCCAACTTTCTCAGCTTCTTCAAATAAACATGAAATCATTGGCGGCCAAAACTCTGCAGGGAAAAAGCCAGCAGAGATTCCAATTCCAATATCTTTTATTTGCGGGATAAGTTTTTCTTGAGCTAAGTGAGTAAAGATATCTGCCATTAATTTTTTCTGTTCCAGGAGAGAAAGATTGTGCTTACGTGTTAACTCAGTTTCCCAATTTGAATTTCCATCGAAGCGATTGTTAAAATAATCCATATCAAAATGCAGCAGAATAGGGACATCTTTAGGAATTTCTCGTAACCATTCTTTAATGTTGTTACTGACAAGGTAGCTTGATCTGTTCTGTAAATTATCGAAGCATGTTGCCTCAGTTTGGACAATAATACGATTATTAAGGCCACCAATGACTTCGTCTTTAGTCGTTAATTTGTTCAAGTAGAAGTAATTTTGAGGATAGGGGCGAAAACTTAAATGCCTGACACAAACCTTCTTAATTGCATGAATTAGTGGTATTAATATGCTTCCTTTTCCAATTGCACCACTTAGAATGGCTGCTTTTATTGTCTCAGGCTCTAAGAATGATATTGTATTTCCTGTAATAAAATCAATTAGTGTTCCATCCAATCGTCTTCCTATGCGTGGAGACATCATGTCTTGATGGTCGTCCACATGGAGGAGAACAAGTTCCTCTGGGAGACGCCCTAAGCGTTGAAAAAAAAGGCTCCATGAGAGAGGCATCCATTGATCCTCTATTGCTAGAATACCATTTTTATAAAGTTTATATTCTGCTGGAATATCTCGAATGCGCGTATTATCTCGCCACCATGTTAAGCCTTCTTTCAATGTTTGATCTTGGTTATAACAACCATAAGGAGAGCTTGGTCTCTCAAGTTGTACTAACCATTGGTCATTTTCTTCGTATGCAGAGGGAAGATGATCTGAAAAGTATTCTTCCAAGAGATTTCTTCTTTTTACTTGATCTGATGGGAGATGTGCTTTTGGGACATGAATAAAAATATCAGATATAGGAAGATTTTTTACGGAGGATTCAACCTTTATTGATTTCTCACTAGTTAAACAAAAGCTTTGCAGTGTTGTTCGATCAATAAAGATACATTTAATGGTCTCTTTTCCAAGATAGGCAGCTTTAATGATTCTATGGACTCCATCAATAATTCTATGCGCGTTATCAACAACAATAGGGCATTCTAGATCAGATGACATTACCCTCTCTTTCTCGTCGTTTTCTTGGAGTAATCTCTTAAGATTAGACATAGATTCACTACCATCTTCTCCCCATGTATCTTTCATCGTGTATTCTAAAAAATTGCTTGTTTGGATATAAGTCCATTTGTTTTGATTTTTGTTTGCCCACTGTATGATCTCATCTACATTGTAGGTGCCTCTTGCATCTGTATATGTATGATTTGGTAAAGGCGCTTGTTGCCTTGAAAGTGAATCATCAGATGAGAAACTTGGAGGGGTTAGAAATGCAAATAATAAAGTTAAGAAATAAATACTTATTTTATACATAATTTTTTTCCCCTACACATCTTGATAAAATGCAGGATAGCTGAAACACTTTGTTTTATCTACTATAAAGCACTGACCTCACTATCTAGAACTTCCTGTAAAGAATGAGAGCTTCCTTTGCTTCCATTTCTGATTTCTTCTGCTCAACAAATTCAATTTTCTTCTGAATTAATTATAAATTTTTCATCTCTGTTTTTCTCTTAAAATCTATGAGGGTATTTTTGTCAAAATGGAGATTGCATCTCCCTTTAGAATCCCACTTTTTCCTTTGTTTTAGGCAACAAAAAGCATATATTAGAAATAACAAAACTAAAGGTCTTGGAGACAAATTATTTTGTGACAAGCGCGCAGATATGTTACCATAAAATTGCAACTCTTCGCTTCGAGGCAAGCCTCCAAGTTTGCATAAATTGAAAGGAACGAAAACACAGAATGGCATTAGCTCATGGCCGCTTAAAAATAATCTCTCGTTCTAACCGTAATACGGTACGAGCTTTAGCTTATCGCACAGGATGCAAAGTCTATGACCATCGAGTTGGGGAATTGATGGTCACAGTCAAGAAAATTCATGAAGTCCAACATGTGGAATTATTGCTTCCTAAAGATGCGCCAGAATGGGCTTTAGAGTTAAGTAATCTTATAGCAGCAGATCGCCAAAAAGGTATCCAAAAGTTTTCTGATATTGTGGAAGCAGCGGAGAAGAGAAAAGACGCTCAAGTTTATCGAGAATACGAGTTTGCTCTTCCTCGTGAATTTACAGATGAACAATGCATAAAATTAGCACAAGAATTTATTCAAGATCAAATGTGTGGCCAAGGGATGTCTGTGCTTGCCAACTTTCATTTGGATATTGATGAGGAGACAGGAGAAAGAAAACCTCATTGCCACGCTTTAATGCTCACTCGCAGACTTAAAGAATCTGGATTATCTTTAAAAAAAGAAGTTGACTGGAATCGAAGAAGCTTAGGGGCAGAATTAAGAGAACAGTTTGTTGCTTATACAAACTTTCATCTTAAAATGTATGGTTTTGATGAAAGGCTAGATCACAGATCTTATGCTGAAAGAGGCATTGAAATTGAGCCTCAGCCTAAGCGAGGCACAAGTATCAAGAATATGGAATTTAGAATTGGAAATAATCCAAAAGGTCTCTTCTCAACAGTAAGCTCAGAAAAAGCCATTGTCTTTCGAGAAACCAAGCTCAGGAATGTATGTCGTATTCTTAGAAAGCCAGAGATTGTTCTTGATATTGTCAGTAAACATCACTCGACCTTTATGTGGGGCGATGTAGAGAAAGTGTTGAACCGTTATATTGATGATCATGATCTTTATCAGCAAATAGAACAAAAGCTCAAATCTTCAAAAGAATTGGTTTTGCTAAGATATGAGTCAGTTAAAAATAAAGATGGTTCTATAGAAGATCATTCTATTTACACAACTAGATCCATGTTGGAGTCAGAGATTAATCTCGTGAATTTAGCTGAAAGGTTTAGCAAAGCAGAAAGCCATGAAGTCTATCGTCATAAAGTGAACGCTGTTATCACTCAATATGACCAAAAACTGTCAAAACATGGCGGATTATCACTTGATCAGAAGAAAGCACTCTACCATATAACGGCTCCTGAGCAGCTTTCCTGCATTGTGGGCTACGCTGGAGCTGGCAAGACAACAGCACTTGAGGCGGCTAAAGAAATCTGGGAAGCAGAAGGCTATAAGGTTTATGGTCTAGCACCGACTGGGAGAGCTGCCCAAAATCTTGCACAATCAGGCATGTCCTCTCAAACGCTTCATAAGTTCCTTAAATCTCATAAAGAGGGAAGATGCCAGTATAAGGCTAAATCTATACTTGTGCTTGATGAAGCAGGGATGGTTGATACTTCAAGGTTTGATGAGTTTTTGCAGGCTGTTGATGATTTAAAAGTTAAAGCTGTGATTGTGGGGGATGGGGCACAATTGCAGCCTGTTGAGGCAGGCCCTGCTTTTAGACTTGTCACGCAAAAGGTAGGTATTTCTCACCTTGAAAAGGTTCTGCGCCAACAGGAAGAATGGCAACAGGAAGCCACAAAGCTCTTTGGCACCCTTAAGACAAGAGAAGCTCTTCAAACTTACCATTCAAAAGGACATGTGCAGTTTATTGATGAAAAGAAGATTCCAATTGCCGAGTTTAAGGAGACGAGACATCACGTAAAAATTGTTGAAACATACAACCTTTCCCGCAGAATGGTAGGGAACATTTACCATTCCATGATAGAGGATATTAAAGAAGCCAATCGTGATGAGAAAAACCCCCATTACCTTCTCGGTCATCATGAAGACTATGCTCTTTATCGAGAGTGGCGAGATCTAAAGATGGCGTGTGCTGAACATATGAAACAAAATCTTGTTGATTATCGGCCTTATATGAGAGAGCTAGGCGTTGATCCTCAACACTTTGCGGAGCAGTTTGTTGATAAGGGGAAGAGTCTTAAGAAACAAAAACTGGAAGCAGCTGCCTTAGCGCGTCTTTGGCAATTACCACAACTAGACCCTTACCAAAGGAAGCATATATGCGAATTAAGAGAGGAAACCAAGAAGGTTCTTATTCAAGAGTGGTATCAATCATTTACTGAGCATCTAGAGAAGTCACATTTGATTATGACCTATAGCAAGGCAGATACAGTTATGCTTAATCAAGAAGCACGCTATCTCATGAAACAAGATGGCATCGTTGCTAAGGAAGAGTATCTCCTCACCATCCATAAAGAAGACGAGGATGATTTTGGAGATAAGATTACTACAAAAGAAGAGAAATATTTTTCAAAAGGTGATCGTATCCTTTTCTTAAGAAATGATAATGGTCTTGGGGTTAGAAATGGAACTCTTGGGACAATTCTAGAGATTGATCGCCAGAAAATTAAAGCCAAGCTTGATGCCAGTGATACAATTATTTCCTTTGCCCCTAAGCTCTATCCTTACTTTGATCAAGGGTGGGCGGCTAGCATTCATAAATCTCAAGGGGTGACGGTTGATCGAGCCTTTCTGTTAGCCACCCATGAAACCTTCCGTAACCTTGCTTATGTTGGAATGACAAGACACCGAGAGTTTGTAAAGATCTTTGGATCGAAATTGGATTTTTGGAAGGAGGAAGTATTCTTCAATCAACTTTCGTCCTCTCAAGAAAAGCTCTCAAGCTTGGACTATGTAACGGATTATAGTAATGTCACTCTTCCCAAGCAAAATTCGAAACTTCAGGAAATCCTTACACGTCTTGGCAATGAATTAGAGGCAATCCGATTTGTGTCCAAGCAAGCGTGGCAGAGTATCGCAGAGCGATTTTTAGGGAAGGTTCCTGAGCAACAAGAGATCTGTATCTCTCAAGAGAGCATTAGTGAACACATAAGGGCAAAGAATTTACTGAATAATAAAGAAAATACAAATTCTCAGATTCATGCCATTGCCACAGAATTAAGAGATAAGGTCGAGCCTGAAAAGCATCAGACTCAAAGACGTCAACAGCCAAAACTAAACCAAACACCCATTGAAAGAATTAAAGCTCTTATACATGAGCAAAAATATGCGCGTACTCCTACTGAAAAAGAACGCGCAGAAGCAGATTTAAAGAAATACGTTCAAGAGCTTTATAAGCAAGATCCAACTTTTAAAAGCATCAGAGATAAAGATACAGAATTGACTAAGCAAATTAGAGCTATCCTGTTTGAAAATAATAAAGACAAGATTATTACTAAGCAGTTAGAAAGGTAATTAAATGGTTGTTGAAAGTTAGTTAAAAAATAGTCGTTCGCTGACTATCTGTTATGATATTAATATTTTTCAAAGTATTTATTAGTAGAGGCGTACTGGCAAGGTGATATCCTAGTTTTTATGTTAGAATAATTGGCAGAACTTCTCTTGAAAAACCATATTATAAAGCATATCCTCATGTGAGAATTTAAAAGTACTTATATGAACAAAGGAATCCTTTTTTTTGCAGATAAACTTCCACCATTGGTTGGTGGTATGGAGCTACATGCAGATTATTTTATAAGATACTTTAAGAATCATCACAAATATCGACTTTTGGGTGTCATTACTAAAAATACTCATGATTTAGATCAACTAATTCTTGATGAATCTCTACTACATATTCACTTAAAAGACCTTCCTAATATTATAGAGCCAACATTTGTTTTTTTTAATAGTGGAAGATGGATTGAGGAACTCTCTATTATTCGCCAACTTTATCCAAAATCTAAATTTATTTACCGTACTGGAGGAAATGAGATTATAAAGGCTCCTCTTATAAATAAAAAAATTTCTGATCATAAGGCACGTCAAAAATACTGGGTTGAGAGTTTGAATGCAACTATCGATACGCTTATTACGAATTCAAGTTTCACCGAAAATAGATTGAATCACCTTGGTATTACTTGCCCTTTTCTAAGATGCGTTGGAGGTGTCAATCTAGAAGACTTGACACCAGCTTTAAATGTTCAGAAAAGTAAGAGACTTAAATTATTCTGTGCAGCAAGATTTGTTGCTTATAAGAATCATATACTACTTATTGAGCTGATAGATAGCCTTATAAAACGAGGACACATTTTAGAATTAAATTTAGCCGGCGATGGGCCCTTAAGAGAGAATATTCAGCAATTGGTAAAATCTAAAAAGCTTGAAAATAGTGTTAAATTACTTGGAACGCTCGAAAATAGGAGCGTATGCCAAGAGATCGCTAACTCAGACATTTATATACAGTTGAGCTGTGATTATTTAACAAGAGTGGAGGGTGGTTCCTATATTCATTCAGAAGGAATGGGACGTTCAATATTAGAGGCGATCTCAGCTGGAACATTTGTTATAGCAGGCCATAGTGGAGCTTTATCTGAAATTGTTACTCCCGATCGAGGACTTTTACTAAATTTAAATGATATAGATGAAATGGTAAAAAGAATAGAGCGAGTGTTTCTACAAAGACCTCTTCGATGTTCCCCTTATCATGGTTATTGTTGGTCAGAAGTATTTAAAAAATATGAATTACTCATGGAAGATTATATTGAAAATACTCCTTGTCACTGAAAAGTATAATCCCCAAGAGAATCAGAGAGATGGAGGAGCAACACTCGTTAAATCGCTTGTAAGAGCTTTTGGTGACTCACTCTCAATTATGCAATTTGGCTCTCAACCAAATGCTTCTTGCAACTGGAATTATAGCTATCCACATCCTTCAAATTGTCGATTTGAACAGAGGATCCTTAACGCGGATTATATAGGACGCAAGGTCTTTGAAGTTCAAAGCCAATTTACTCATATACTTTTTGTTCATATTTCAATGCAATTTGGGATCCTTAAATATCCAATAAATAGTGATATAATGGTGTGGACTTTTCCAATGTTCTTAACACCTTCTTATCTCGCATCAGGTGAAACGGTTCCTAACGAATACACATCAATGGAAAGACTTTTATTAACTCAGGTACAAAATATCCTGACTCCAAGTCGATTAGAAAAGCAGCAGCTTCTAGAATTTTATAATGTACCTGAAGAGAAAATACATGTGATCCCACGTGGTATTGATACAACTTATATTAAGGCTCACGTACGACAAATTAATTCTCGGCCTATATTTTGCAGCATCGGTAGTATTAAATCACAAAAAAATACCTTAGGGTTGATAAACCTTTTTTCTTCACTCCACCAGAAATACCCTGAGGCAAAACTTCGTATTATTGGCCCCATTCAAAATGATAAATATTATCGACTGGTCATAGAAGAAGCAGAAAATTTAGGACTAAGTAACTATATTGAGTTCACGGGATTTATTGATCATCAACATATGACTTCTGTGCTTAAAGACTGTCATTTACATTTATCTGTGTCAACTTGCGAGACTTTTGGACGTTCTATATTTGAAAGCCTTGCAGCAGGACTTCCTAATATTGCTATGAAATCAGGGAATGCTGCAGCAGAGTATTTAGGCCACCTTCCTTATGCGCGCTTTGTTGATAATATGAAAATGATGATTGCAGAGGTTGACTCTATGTTAGAAAAGCTAGAGATTCTTTCAAGCTTAGCAACCGAAATAGGTGAGCTTTATAATGATATTTTTCTCTCTCAAATGATTGCAGCAAAAATAATGAAATCACAAATTATTGCTATTAGTGATTTTGATGGAACATTATATCATAAGGATGATGCGCTTAAGACAACACGTAGCTTTAAAGCTTTTGAACATTATCCACTCAAGGTAATTTGTAGCGCTCGTCCTTTAAATGATATCCTTAAACAACTACAGAAGCATGAATTAAAGGCCGAATGGATTATTGCCTACGGAGGGGCCATCATAGCTCAAGGATGTGGCAAAGTTCATTATGAGATTCCGCTTAAGTCTGAAGATGTTAATTATTTGAAAGAAATCTATCCAGAAGCCAATATTTATAAACATGATAAGCAACCTTTACAGGTGACTATACCTAATCCAATTTCACGTGAACTCACTGGCTATCGTATAGAGCAATATCAACAAGAAACCTTTATTTCTAACTGGAAAGCGTCTAAACTTCATGCAGTACATAAGCTTCTTCGCCATATTAATTGGCGAGGCCAAGTGTTAGTATTTGGAGATGGGCCGTATGATAATGAGCTCCTTACATATTTTGATGGTATAAAAGTCACACCTTTCCCAACAAACAACCGCGAAAAGAAAGAGGTAATTTATGTCTAAACCACAAGCATTCTATAAAGGTTATTGGATGGTTACTAATCGTTGCAATCTCAATTGCAGCTATTGTGTTCTAGAAGATGCCCCCTTTCAGCTAAAAGCAGAACTCAATTTAGAAGCTAAAAAAGAGCTTGTCTCGCACCTATATGAAAAATTAGGCTTTAGACGATTAACACTTTCCGGAGGAGAGGTCATTATTTTTGGAAGTCACCCTCCTTTTGATTTCATAGAATTTCTTCAACACATTAAGAAATTTAAATCCTCAAATCCTGAAGATAATTTAGAAATAGAACTCTATACAAATGGCACATATTTAAAAGAAAACGTTGCTGAAGCAATGAAAGGTGTTGTTGATACAATAGCTGTTACCATTGATGGCGTTCAAAATGATTTTTTAAGCCAACTTGGACGTAATCATAAAAGGCATAACAACTACTTCCAGAATATTTCTGAAGTTTGCAAAATATTAACTAAAAATAATATTGAATTAAAATTACACAGTGTTGTGTGTTCTAAAAATTATAAGACTTTACCTGATGAACTTAGCTATATTTTAAACTCTCTTGAGGAGGCTGGCGCAGAAATATCTTATTGGAAATTCTTTCAATATATGTCGTATGATGATGCTGATAAGGATAATGCCCATAAGATCTCTGCTGACGATTATCGAATATTTAAAGAACGTACCCAAGAAATACTAGGCGATCGTAAACCCAAGCTTCATTTTAAAGATAATAAAGAGATGAATGATTCATTATTTAACATTCTCTCCTATGGAAATGCTCAATATATGAGAGATGGAGACACTTGGACAACTTCAAAGAGAACTGAAGACCTTCGCACCTATAGCTCAATGCAAGATCTTTTTGCTAGACATGATATTAATCAAGATCGTTTCCGACAATTTCATGAGATACATCGATGAGCAAGTTGGTTGTCACTGTCGATCTTGACTGGGCTCCAGAACCCGCAATTGAAGAAACAATTGAGTTTCTATTGCAAAATTCTATTCATCCTACTGTTTTCATAACTCACCGATCTAAATATATTGAGACAAAAATGTCTCAATTGGAAGTCGGCCTTCATCCGTATTTTTCTCCTGATTCGTCGCATGGCCAAACAATTGATGAAGTCGTTCAGCACATTACGAGCCTTCCTTATAACTTTCCAGGATATAGATGCCATCGGTTTGCCACTTGCAATTTGTCTGCACAAGCAATGAAGAGTGCAGGCATGAAAATTTCATCCAATGTGTGCACAGATCTCGAATATATCCGTCCTTTTAAGAACAGATATGGCCTTACAGAAATTCCTATATTTTTAGAAGACGGGGGTTATTTATGGCGCCAACACTCTTTAAAAATAACTCCAATCTTTAAAGAATTATTTCTCTCTGAAGGTACAAAAGTCATCCTTATTCATCCCATGCATTTTGTTATTAATACTCCAAATTTCGACTACATGCATCAAATAAAGCAGTCGACCAATCGTAATGAATGGAAGGATATGACAGCAAAAACTCTCAACCGATTGTGTTGGAAAGGTGTTGGTATTAGGGATTTTTTGAAAGAATTGATACAGATTTCGTCTCAAACATGTCGCTTAAGTGAACTATATCACGACGTTTAAGAACTGCATAATCTGAATGAAGCTGTGCTTGAATCGCAAAATTAAATTTATTTAATTCAAGGCACATTGCAAAATCTTCTTTTGGATATTGATCTTGGTCATCTGAAAAGAAATACTTACCCGGCCCTGAGGCTAGTTCTAACACATATATAGATGTGTCAAAGCATTTTGAGTTCATTAAAGCCAATAAATATTGGGCACATATTTCGTCCTCGAGAGAAGGGCTTGTTGCTTCATGTCCCATAGGAAGAATTGTAACTATAGAATTTTTAAAGGTCTTGATATAATCAACTGTTGCTCTCGCATTAACGAACCCAGCCGCAAGGATCAAATCTACTTTCTGAGAGGACAAAATCCCTCTCGCTCCAGATTCACTGCGATGTATGATATTCCGGTTTTTAATTTCCTTTTTTGCAACATGGGTGGGAGAATTTGGAATATGGTATTTAAGCTGTGAGCCCTTCTCAGGTTTACCAATCAAGAAGGGATTTACTGTCTGAAGAGTTAATTTTTCTACAGCCTTACAGCTATAACTATAAAAATATGAAGCAGGGTGTCTCTCTAAGACATAACAGGCTGTCGTAAATGCACGAAAGACATCGATGATAACTGTTATTTTAAAATTGTTGTGAGTCATGCAACCTCAGTTGTTGGTAAGAAGCCTCCAACCTGAGCATCCCAGAGTTTTTTATAAATGCCATTTAAAGCAAGTAACTCATTGTGCGAACCATCTTCGACAATACACCCTTTATCAAAAACAAGGATTCTATCCATATGCAATACTGTTGATAGGCGATGGGCAATAATAAGTGTAGTTCTATCTTTTATGAGCTCTTCCAGGGACCCTTGGATCATATTCTCTGTAACTGAATCAAGCTGAGAAGTTGCTTCATCTAGAACCAAGATTGGAGAGTTTCTCAAAATGGCACGAGCAATAGCAATTCGTTGTCGTTGACCGCCGGATAATTTGACTCCGCGCTCTCCTACGTGTGATTCATATGCCTGGGGAAGTTTCATTATGAAGCCATGTGCATTTGCTTTTCTCGCTGCCTCAATTACTTCTTTGTCAGTAGCCTTAGGGTTTCCATATAAAATATTCTCTTTGATAGAACGATGAAATAAGGATGGGTCTTGTGGAATCATAACTATAGCTTTGTGAAGAGACTCTTGAGTAACTAACTGAATGTTTTGACCATCGATAAGGATTTGACCCTCTATCACATCGTATAGACGCATCAATAAATTCACAAATGTTGATTTACCGCTTCCAGAATAACCCACTAGTCCAACTTTTTGGCCTGGTAGAATTTCTATGGACTTATGCTGAAATAATGGGGTTGCTTGTTTATAATGAAAACTAGCATTTTCAAACTTAATTTTACCCTCCTTAATACGCAGAGGGTTAGCATTTGGGTTGTCCAGTATTTCTATGGGTTGGTATAAGGCTTTTAAGCTATGATTACATTTACCAACGGCTTTATTGAGGATATCTATTTGTTCCGTAAAGTCCCAAACATTTTCTGTAAAATAAAGCAGCATTCCTAAAATAAAAGCAAAGTCACCTATTGTAACTTGATTACTCATCCTAAGTTGAATGAGTAGATAGACTGCGTATGCAACCAAGCACGTCACTGATAAGCCTTGTAAAAAATAAAACTTAAGGAAAAACTTTTCTTTAGTTTGAAACTTTTGCTTCATAACATTGAGTGAGTTCTGTAACAGCGACAATTCAAATTGTGATTGAGAAAATAACTTCACGCTAGAAAAGTTCATGACACTATCAACGATATGGCCAGATACTTGCGATTGGCTCTTTGTCCAGCTATCTGCAAGACTTCGTATTTTTTTTGCAAAAAATAAGCTCACACCTGTAAAAGCACCTGCCCAAACAAAAAGCGCTATAGAGAAAAGAGGGTTTACAAAATAGGTCGCAATGAGGGCTATAACCATATGGACAATTCCTCGAATGAGGCGAGGTAATATTCTACTTGCAATCTCCTCTACATTATCAGCTAGCATAGTTATATTATTAGAAATTGAACCACTTAAGCTTTCTTGAAAGAAATGCATTGATTGTAAGTGAATATATTCAAATGCTTGAGAAATAAGCTTGTTTCTTACAAGAGGCGCAATCCTTAAATTAATATAGTTAATGCCACGCCAGCTTAAATTGTTTAACTCAAAGTTGAGAACGATAAAAACAGCAGGCCACAGGACTGTTTTGTAGGAAAAGGTTTTACCTTCAATATAAGTTAAAGCATCTATAATAACTTTCATCAAGTATGAATTAACGAGCCCATTCAAGCCAATTAACCCTGAGAATATAAAGAAAAAGAGCATATAAGTTTTATAAGGCTTATATAAACTCTCAAAAAGCTCCCTTAGATTGTTGGGAGCTATACCCAGAATATCTTGCTGATACATTCTCGTACTCTAAAAGCTGTTTTTCCATCCCATAAAGGAGGTATTTCTCCCCTTTTTGGTTTCTTAATCTTTTCTAAAAGATTATCAATAGTCACAAGTTGGTTCGAACCTATTGTTGTTGTAATTGGTCTTTCTGTCGATGATCTTAAAGTATAACAAGGAATTTGCATGTATGTCGTTTCTTCTTGTATTCCTCCTGAGTCAGTGATGACATACTGTGCTTTCGAAATAAGAGCCATAAAATCTATATATCCCATAGGCTCTGTGATGTGAATATTTGGTGGCAAAGCAATCTCAGTTAAAGTTTTCTGTGTGCGGGGATGAGCAGGAAAAATAATATTTTCTTGTAGCATGCTAAGCTTAGCCATTATTGTTTTCAAGCGCTCTGTACTATCTGCATTAAATGGCCTATGTAATGTTAAAACAGCATATTTACTGCATTGAATAGGTTTTTCCCTCAACAATATATCTTTCTTAAATAGGCAATAAGTATCTATCATAATATTACCAACAAGATTTATCTGATCTGGATGTTTGCCTTCTCGCTTTAAATTATCATTTGCATCCTGTGAGGGAGTCCAGTGATAATCGCATATACTGTCCGTCATAATTCTATTGAGCTCTTCTGGCATAGACCGATCAAAAGCACGTAAACCTGCTTCTAAATGTGCAACTTTTAATTGAAGTTTTTTAGCTGTGATTGCGCAGGCTAGAGTCGCATTAACATCTCCTACTACAACCACCAGATCGGGTTTTTCCTTAAGACAAATCTTCTCATAAGCGATCATTGTTTGGCCAGTTTGTTCTGCATGAGAGCCAGCATTTACACCTAATGAATAATGAGGGGAGGGCAATGCAAAATCTTTGAAATAAACCTCAGACATTTTGTAATCATAATGTTGTCCGGTATGAATAATTTTAGCATCGCACCACGGTTCTCCCTTTAAAGCATGGTATAAAGGAGCGATCTTTACAAAATTAGGACGAGCTGCGCATATAAGATGTAAAGTTTTCAACTTTCAAAATCTGCTTAATTATCAAAAAAATATGCTTACATAAAATGTATCTATGATCAACACTCTCATCAAACCAGTAGGTAGTTTTTCAAGTGCATTGTAATTGTTTCTGATTCCCAATCTGAGTACCAATAATGGTGTTATTCTAGCCCTTGAACTTCTAATATTAGGCTTTCAAGTTTATTTCCAAACAGACTTGTTGCTTTTCTTAATGGTTCATCAGCTAAATGGGCATATCTCTGAGTGGTTCCTGGATGGCTATGGCCCAATAATTTTCCAACGATACTTAAGCTTAAGCCACTTGATACAAGATGTGAAGCATGAGTATGGCGAAGATCATGAAGGCGGAAATTTTCCAGTCCCGCATTTTTCCTAATTGTATTCCAAGACTTATTGATATTTTTTAGAGATTGTCCTGAAATCTTCCCGGGGAATAAATATGGTGAAGTCCTAATTTTATTCATATTTTTTAAAATTGAGAGTGTTTGAGATGAAAGCGGAAGATGCTCCATTCTTCTTTGCTTTGTAGTATGGGCTGGCTTTGTCCATACTGCCTTTTCTAAATCAAATTGATCCCATTTGGCGTATAAAACTTCATTGCGACGAGAGCCTGTTAATAGAAGTAAACGAATCACATTGGCTACATTTTGATCCTGATATGCGGCCAAGGCTTTCCATAAACTTTGGAGCTCATAATCATTAAGCCAGCGCTCACGCTTATGCTCCTGATATTTTAGCATTCCTTTTATTGGGTTATCCATAATCCATTTCCACTGGACCGCAAGATTGAACATTTTATTGAGTAATGTTCGAACGCGATTTGCCATATACGGCGTATGCTGCATTTCTTGACGCAGTAATTGGGCATCATGGCTACAGATTTCCTCGACTTTCTTATTCTTCCAGCGCTTAAGTATTATGTTTTCTAACATCTGTTTATCTTCTTTGTAGTTTTTAGGGGTTTTGTTAATCCTTGCGTGCAACTCTAAATAATTTTCAGCCAGCATAGCCATATCAGGTTTTGATTGTGATTTTTTAAAATCTTGAGATGGATCTTTTCCTTTAGCAACATCGCCTAAAAGAGCTTTAGCTTGCTCGCGAGCTTGTTCGGGGGTAATGATACCATGTACTCCAATCTTCTTGCGGCGGGTTCGATTAAACTGATTGCGGTACTGTACAAAATAAGTTTTACGCCCTGTTGGATATACTCTAATTCCAAATCCCCTAAGCTCTCTATCCCAAATAAGAATTTCATTTTCTTTATGGGGGTTAATACTCTCTATTACTCTTTTTGTTAACTTTTTCTCTGCTTGCAAGATGTTCTCCATGATGGTGTGCTTGCGTTAATACAAAATGACTATAAATCGGAAGCAATTCGGAAGCAAATGGAAAAGAAACAAACATTTTTTGAGAAGACTAGAGAGTATACATTTTCTATAATAATCAAGTATTAAAATACGCTTATATAAAAATGAAGAATTAGAAAGATATATAGCACGCCTGCTTTGGGAGCAGGATGCCGGGGGTTCAAATCCCTCCGCCCCGACCATTTCTAACAATTCTATTGATAAAAAATTTTAATCTTCGCAGTCTTTATTATATTTTGTAGGTTTCTGCCTTACTGAAGCTCATCAATATCTTTAAGGTGCCCTATTTCGTCGATAACAAGATTGAAAAAAATTCTATCAGTTGTCTTTTTATTGACAAATAAGAAAAATATTCTAGGATGGTTAGAATCTTTCTTCTAGAAAGCTAATACCCTATTTATGATGGAGATTTTTATGAAATTTAAGTTTGCTTCTCTCTTACTATCTTCGACATTGTCGATTTCTTTCGCCTCAGCCAGTTCTATAAAATTATCGGATGCCTACAATGGTCTCGTCCCTGAAGAATTTAAGACGGAAGGGAAGCTTAAAGGGTACCAAGATACGGTCATAGGCCTATATGAGCAGAAATTGCATTATTTGTTGAGTATGCAAGAACAAATCGAACGGTTTTATGCTCCTTATAGTCGTAAAGGTGGAGAGCTTCAAAGAGTTATGGCAAATGCGGTTTGTGACTTTATAGAAGCGAAGGCGGAAAAGGTTAATCTTATAAAAATGTTGTATGAAGGACATAAGGGGCAAGATGACTCTTATCTAAAAACAGCGTCTCAAATGAAAGGCCAGCTTTCCAAAGTCGGGCAACATGCGGCGTTAATGAGAACAATTAATACTATAAATCTCGAAATTGAGAGGGTTCAAACATCTATTGAGGGACAACCTGCTCAGAAAACAACTTGGGAACAAGAGATTGAAGCGAAAAGGCAAACAATACAATTATTAGAAAAAGAACTTGAAACCTTAGTTAAGCAAAGATCTGGGAGCGAGGAAGCATTGCAAAAACAGCAAGATCTGCTTGATGCAAACCAAGAAGAAATCCGCACAGAAGACCGGATATTGGGAGAATGTAGTGCTGACATTAAAAAACTTAAAGATGAATATGAAGAGAAAAAAGAATTACTCATTTCTTCTTTGAAACCTATCGTGGTAGAGGAGCCTTCTGAAGCTCAAGGTTCTCAAGAAAAGCTTGCTGAGGAATTAAATCAAGAACAGATAGATCCCGCAGTAAAACAACAGTTACAAGATTTAGAAGCTGAATATGAAGCTAAAAACAAAGAACTGAGTGAAAAGAAAGGGCTTAGCCACGCAAGTGCGACAGACTTACGCAGTAAGCGGGAAGATTTGCAGCAACAAAAAGAGGCCCTTGCAAAAGAAAAAGAGACTTTTGAGCAAGAATCACAAGTTAAAAGAGAACAAATTAACAATGAAAACCTTAAAATAGAAGTGATTGAGGAGAAGATAAAAGGGCAAACAGAAGAAATTCAGAGCCTGGAAGCTGAGCTTAAACAACGGCTGCTTGATAAGCAACAAAAGCAAGATGAAGCTGATACTTATGCTTTAATTAAATATTTAACTTTACTCAATATTTACTCTGCTCTTCCCAATGATGATTTTGATTATCATGGATATGAGAACCCTTTAACAACATTAAGCTCGGATGCCTTTCCAGCAATCCTAAGTCTTATCAATAAACGTGCAGCTAAAGTTGGTGCCGATAATGTAAGGATGGCGTTAGATCGCGAATTACCAAGAATTCAGGCAAGTTTTGATAAGTATATTGCAACAAGAAGTGAGCAGGTTAAGAGCGGAGTTGTAATGCAAGCTGCCACAAAAAACTTAGGTTATAATGATGTAGATAGAAAAGATGTAGTAACTATGGCTTTTGATAAGTTTCAGGAAATAGTCCATGGCGAAGAGATTACAACTTCATATAAAGAATCAATTAAAGACAGATACAATTATTATCCATTGCCCATACAAGAGGAAGAATTTCTAACCTCTTATGCTTCTGAGCTTGGCTCTCTGAGAGCAGACCATCAAATTAAGGTTGCAATGACAAAATGGCGGAGTAAAATTTCCACAGGGCAAGATTCTCTTGTTCAGCGCTTAGGCTTAGATAGTGCCCTTTTTAATCCTCATTTTTCAATAACATCGTATCCTCACTTTTTGTCCTTTCCTGAGTTACGGACGAGCCTTGAAGGAACTTCTTTGGTGCCTTATCCTGTGAAATTAAAAGAAAAAGAGGTATGGTCTCTCGCAAAGATGCAACTGAGAGTCAATTACTTTGAAGAGATGAATGGAAAAGATGACAAAACATGGCACCGTATTTCCCCTGTTGTGCGATTTGTTGAAAGTAAGCAAAAACAGCATGTCTCTGCGCCCGCGGCATCTGCGGCAGCTTCGGTAGCAGATGCAAAGGAAACTGGCTTCAAGCATCTTTTAAAATTAGGTGACAACAAAGCCGTAGAGCATGCTTACTTAAAATATATTAGTTATGTAAATATGTTGTACGCTTTGCGTCATAATGGTGAGGGAAACGAAATGCCTCCATTAAAAATTATTGATCCTGCAGTCGAATCTCTCCTTCGCGAAGTATTACCATCTGAAATTAGGCTTGATAATGTGATGGCGGCTAAAGCCTATAAATGGGGTCAGAGAGTCCAGCAATACGGAAAAGAATTTATGCAACAAAATGGGCTTTTGGCACATATTTTTACCCCAATCTTTGAGGATAAGGCTGAATAACATATAAGCGATTCAAATCTTATAAACTTTATATGAGCCTTCAGATTTCCTGAGGGCTCATCTTGTTTTTTAATCTTGTCTGGTAAAGAAAAGAAACATTTTATACAGTTGCTTAATAAGTATTAAGGAGAGCTTTTGATGGGAAAATATAAGGCCGTGTTGTGGGATCTTGATGGCACCCTGATTGCAAGCCCCAATACTTACTATAAAACATTAGAAAATCTTTGTGATCGTTTTTCTTTTTCAGTGCCAAAGACAGTACCTGCTGGAGCTTGTCTTTATACAATGTGGGACTCCCTTATCCACCAAGGTAGTCCGCAATTAACATTTGAGAACTTTCTTGATGAAATTCATGACGCATGCTTATCTCATTTAACACCAGCGTCTTTGCGCGATAATATTGGTGAGGTGGTGTTGACGCTTAATAAAACTCAGTTTAAACAAGCGTGTGTCTCAAATGGGATGGCTTATTATATTAATGAAGCGCTGATGAAAACAGAGATAGCGCCTTATTTTGAACATTGGATTGGACGTGATAACGTCGCAGAAGGGAAGCCTTCTCCGGTTCCTTATTTAACTTCGAGTCTATCTTTTAAAATTGAGCCGACTGATTGTCTCGTGATTGAAGATACACCTTTAGGTGTTGACGCTGCCAAGAGAGCAGGCATGACAGCTGTTGCTTTTCCAAACGAACACTCAAGAGACGCCTCTTTTAGCCAAGCCGATTATATTGTCGAGGATATTCGTGAGCTGTATGAGCTTCTGGGGGTTGAGCGTCTTTCACGTGTTGTAGGGTGGGAATGACGCACCAAAAAAAATCATTTAAGCAATTTTTCCGCAAATCTCCTTTATTGTCGCTTGCAAGTATTGGCGCGATAGGACTTCTTCTTGGTTACTTAAGCTCATACTATATTGATTTAAAGCCTTCTGCTTCTATTCCACTTCCGCTAGATCAAAAGCTAACGGTTTGTTTTACGCCGGACGGACGTTGTCAAAACTTAATTATTCAAGCAATTGATCAAGCGAAGTTCTCGATTAAGATGCAAACCTATTCTTTTACATCAAAAGAGATTGCGAAAGCGCTTTTACGTGCGCAAAAGCGGGGCGTTGAGATTCGAATTCTCGCGGATAGAAGCCAATTAACCGCTAAATATTCCCAAATTCCAAAACTAAAGAAATCTAATGTGTCTGTGCTTATCGATCGAGTGCCCGGAATTGCCCATAACAAAATTATGATTATCGATGATCAAATTATCTTGACGGGTTCCTATAATTGGACGAATGCCGCCGAGCATCGCAATGCAGAAAATTTGCTGAGGATTCAAGATCCAGAGATCGCTGCGTATTATATCGAGAATTGGAATAAACGTGCAGAAAAGGCTTTTCTGAGAAATGATAAGCAGAAAAAAGACTGAAATGAATCAAGAAGTGTGAATTTTAACATTTTATTAAATTTTGTCTGGCAAAACTAAACAGCTCAACGGGGGAGAAAAAATAATGAAACCCTTTATTGCAGGAATTTTAGGACTGTTTGTACAATTCTTCTTGGCTGAAGTAATTTTGGCAAGTGAAGCAAAAAATGAACTTGAAGAACAGCAGACACAAAAGGCCGTAATAGAACGTCAAAAAACAAACCCTCTGGAATATGTCCCAAATGTTCAAGATATTCCTCACATTCAAAGCTTAGGGCTTATACTTGAAAAGACATTAGGTCATTTCTCAAAAGTATCCTCTCAAAAGTTTTTAAGCCCTGATAAAGCCAGCAGGGCAATGACATTTGAAAGAGGGGAGCTGGATGTTATTAATGGTGCCAGGCGTAACCCAATTGAATGGCTTGAATCAACTATCCGAGATGTTCAGATTCAAATCCAAAAACTTAAAAGTCGCATTCAATCTATAGAAATGGAGTATAATGTTAAGAACAGTATTTGGGAAGATTACCAAGCTTTTGTAAGAAAAGGGGAAAAAACGGTATCAAGCGTCAAGCCTGCGCAAGAAAATATGTCGACAGGCAGTTATTATAGCATGATAAATCCTGTTAACTTGATGAGGAAGGCGGCAACGAGATTTATTTGGCCTTCCTCTACAGGTCCTATAGATATTTTTGATCAACTGTATGTCGAGGAGCTTTATAAAATTTATGAGTTTCTATACAGACCTGCGTTGCTTGATGAGGAGCTTAGAACTTCTCGTTCTTATCATCAAGTACGAGAACTTTATTCTAGAGGAGATTATTCTTTATTACTTGATTGGAGGCCTGATTTATTAAATCCCCAAAGAAGCCAATTAATTTATGGAAGAGAACGGATTCCAGATGAACTTTTTTGGGAAATTAAAAGATCAATAATGGTTGATTTAAAGCGGGAAATTAAGTTCAAATTACCTCCGCAAGTCCCTGAAAGAAGTATTCTTGAAGTAGAAGAATCATTGTTGAATGATAAGAACGAGCTCTATAAGCTTTTAACCAAAAAGAAAACGATCAAGAAAAAACTTTCAAGAATACAAAATGCTTCAAACATAGATTTAAATGAGAATCATTTTACTTTTGAAGAAAAATTAGGACAAGAGCTAAAGTCGATCGAAGAGCAAATTAAGGATTTAGAAAGTCGAGTCAGAACAAAAGAAGATAAACTAAAAAATTTATGTTTACCCCAAATCCAGAATTTAACTCAAAAGTTGTTAGATTTACTTAGAGGTCACCTTACTCAGAAACCAACTGTAAATGGCCGAAGAGACAATAGATCATATTTCATGCTTCTAAGAGAATATGAAACGCTCTATGAGAAAACCAAAGGTATCGATACGAAATTAGAGGAAGCAGGATTTAAGCTTACCCCATATTCTCAGATATTTAATGACAAGATTATTATTGCTACTGAAGAGACACCAAAGAGTTCTGAAATCTTATTAGAATCTCAAAGCAATAAACAAGACAAGTATAATGAAAGGATGATCTCATCTGCAGAAGACGTAAGAGAGAAGAAATCACCTCAGAAGGTAGAAAATTCTAGTCTTCAATCCTCAGCCTCTTCAGGCGTAGACTTTCCTTTGACGCCGAAACCAAAAGAAGAAAATTTGCAAGAGCAGTCATTTTGTATGCTTTGTAATAAAATTGGAAATAAGACAGTTGTGCGGAGTGGAAAAAAAGTAAATGCAGATATTGCAACCCTAGTTCTTGAAGAAGCTCCCAAGATTATTGCAGACGCTTATGCATGCTTTGAAGAAGAAATTATAATGTTGGGTTTACCAGAAGAAGTGATTTTAAGGTTGAAAGAGCCTTTACAATTATCACTTTTGCCTATGATTGAGAATATAATGCCTTACCGATTTGATAAGAAAGAAGGACACATTATCCTAAGGCCTATTGTAACATTAGATCTAGCTGAGATAGCTCAAAATGTTGAAAATTTATCTCTTGCTAATCTTGAGAAATTGCAAAAATTATTAAAAGAATTTCATGATAATCTTAAAGAATCTGAACAAAAAAAAGAAGCTACCAGTAAGCGTTTAATAACTATAAATAAAAAGTTATTTGACTTAAACCAAGAAGAACAAAAGCAGATAGAACAACAGGGACATCCTTTAAGTGTTAAAACTAATAAGGTCTTAACAATTGAAGAGCTCGGCGCAGAAGCCAAAGGAAAAAAGGCTAGGCATGAAGCTCTTGTTAAACAATTAAAACTTAAAAAAAATTTAGAAATTCAAAGAGATAGACTTGAAAAAGAAGAAAGGTCGTTATCAATAGAAATTGCACACAAAAAAGATGACGTCGTATCATTAACAACTCTTATTGAATTTGAACAGGCAATAAAGGAATGGCAAAAATTAAAAGATACAGCAGATATTACTATACCCATTACAGATGAAGAAAGAGGGGATCTAGAGGTAAGACGCCAATCAATTCGAAAGGAACTTGAAGATAAAACAAAGCAACAAGCAGAATTTAAAATTAAATTTCTAAGTCAAAAAATGCTTGAACCTATGGAGGAAGCTTTAAAGAAAATGAGCCGCTTACCAAAACAAAGGTTGAAAATTAGGCTCCCGAAAGTTGCATATCAAAATTACATTGATAAAAATCTAAAAACGCCAATGTCTATGATTATAGAAGCTTACAAGAAGATATTTCAAACAAATGAAGGCCCCTCATTTACATTTAAAACATTTGATGATGTGCATGAAATATGGGTAGAAATTGACATTCCAGAATTTTTTTCTGCAAAACGAGACGAAGCTCAACAGCAACAAGCAGATCCATCTTTACAGAACAGTGAAGCAACTGGTGATAAGAAAATTAACGATGAGGTTATGGAAAATTTTATAGTTTTAGACAATCATGTAACGGGATCACACCCTTCCGAAAATAGTTTTCACATGCACCATACAGAAGGGAAAGCGTCTGCTATAGAGGGAACAAGTTAAAAGAGTTAAGAAAAGAGATTTATGATATTTGGAGAAAACGCTTCTTATAAAATTGGCTTTAATAATAAAGATTTTAAAAAATAGCCATCATAATGATGGCTTTTAAGGTCCTGGCGTTTTTAATTCAAAGTTAAATAAGTGGTTTTCTCGTTGTTTGTTGTTGTGCAAGACTTAAAGCAAGCAGCTTTAATTTAAGTAAATCAAGTGTGATTCTTGAGTTAGCAGCATTAGGTGCTGTTTTAAAAGCATTATTCTCAGTGACCATTTTTCCCCTCCCTGTTTATGTATTTTATCTTAAGGGGAAGGGGTTAAAAATTTGTAAACTCTTCTCTGTGAAGATGTAATTTTTTAAGGGGACACTTCCTGAAAAACAAAAAGGTTTTGATCAATTTTGGTATTAGACTTTAAATTCATAAGGTTAACAGTTGTGTCAAGGCCTTGGGAATCAATAACAATCCATTGAACAAGATGTAGAGGTTTTTTAGAAAATTTAAGGGTTAAGGTGCCAGTTTCAGCCGCATTGCTTCTTGCGAGAGTTACTTTATATGAGTTTCCCTCTTCTTGAAATTGTATCACTGTAATGCCTTCATCAAAACTTATATTTTGGCGCAAGATGAACTCGGCAGGTGTTTCAGAGATAGCCATTGTTGTAATTTCTTTCGTACTGGGGTCATGGTGGATAAGAAACTGACCATCTGCAGTAATTGTTAAAGGGGTTGGATCTGTATATTGTAAACGCAACTTTCCGGGGCGTGAGAGATAAAATTTTCCATGAGAAAGCTTCCCATTGCTATCAATTTGCTCAAAATCAGCTGTGAATGTGCGAGCATTATTTAAGTAAGTCTCCAACATTTTGAGAGTTTGTTGAGAAGGTTTTCCTTGAGCATTCGAAGTGAGAACCAGCAACGGAAGTATTAAGCTAAGGGATAAAAAACGTAATTTTTTCATAGATGAGTCCTTGATTGTTAAGAGGCAACAGGAAGAAGCACTTCTCGCTTTCCAACATGATTCGCAGCGCTGACAATGCCTTCATTTTCCATTTGTTCCATAATGCGGGCTGCACGATTATAGCCAATTTGGAGGTGACGTTGAATAAAACTTGTTGAAGCCTTACGTTCTCGCCGAACAAGCTCGATTGCTTGATGATAAAGTTGGTCTCCACCTTCATCTTCATTTCCAAAAGATCCTAAAGGCGCATCGTTGTGTTCTTCAGTAATTGTATCAATATATTGGGGTGTTCCTTGTGCTTTAAGGAAGCGAACAACCTGTTCAACTTCGCTATCTCCAACAAAAGGTCCGTGCACACGTTGAATCTTACCGCCTGGCTCCATAAAGAGCATATCACCGCGTCCTAAAAGTTGCTCAGCCCCTTGTTCGCCTAAAATCGTTCGGCTGTCAAATCGTGAGGTGACTTGGAAGCTAATTCGAGTTGGAAAGTTTGCCTTAATCGTGCCGGTGATGACATCCACAGAAGGACGCTGAGTGGCCATAATAATGTGAATACCTGCCGCACGTGCCATTTGTGCTAAACGTTGAACTGCAGCTTCAATATCCTTGCCTGCGACAAGCATAAGATCTGCCATTTCATCCACAAAAACAACGATATAGGGGAGAGGCGACATGTCTAAGGGTTGAGTTTCATAAACGGGCCGCCCAGTTTCAGGGTCAAAGCCAGTTTGAACTTGTCGGGATAAAACCTCTCCTTGGGCCTGCGCTTGCGAAAGACGCGTATTATAGCCTTCAATATTTCGAACACCCAGCTTGGACATGGCTCGATAACGTTCTTCCATTTCTTTAACAACCCATTTGAGGGCAAAAACAGCTTTTTTAGGTTCTGTCACAACGGGTGTTAATAGATGGGGAATGCCATCATAAACAGATAATTCAAGCATTTTAGGGTCGATCATGATAAAACGACAACGCTCTGGTGGAAGACGATAAAGGAGAGATAAAATCATCGCATTAATCCCAACAGATTTACCTGATCCCGTTGTTCCGGCAACGAGTAGATGCGGCATGCGAGCAAGGTCAGCGATAATAGGTTCTCCGCTGATGTCTTTTCCTAGCGCAATGGCAAGCTTCATACCGGGGGCTTCGTAGTCTTGGCTTTTGAAAAGTTCTTGCAAAAAGACGGTTTGACGATCTGTGTTGGGCAGCTCAATACCAATTGCATTATGTCCTGGAATGACGGCAATACGTGTTGAGAGAGCGCTCATCGAACGAGCAATATCATCAGCAAGGCCAATAACGCGCGATGCTTTAATTCCTGGAGCAGGAATTAATTCATAAAGAGTAACTACCGGGCCTGGTCGTACGTGAGTAATTTCTCCCTTGATGCCAAAATCTTCAAGGATTGTCATTAACTGTTGAGCATTCTGGCGAAGAACATTGTCGGGGATTTTGCTATTTTTGCTAGCGATAGGCTCTGCTGTGAGTAAGTCAAGCGAAGGAAGGTGATAGCTATCTTTTTGGGTGAGATTTAAAGGTTGTTCTTTTTTAGGCAGAGGCTCAGAAATTTTTCCTTGAGTGTTTTTTAAGTTTTTAGGGTTTGAATCCATGATTTTAAGTTCTGAAAGAAGAGAAGGATCGACTTCCTGAGAAAATGATTTTTCTCTAGACAAAGGTTCAAATTGAGGATCATCGTGGCTTAAAGCAATACCCTCTTTTGAAAATTGCCCCCAACGTCGAAAATCCATAGAAGAAGAGAGTTTCTTTAAGAAAGCGATTGGAAAGGTAAGTAATTTTAATATTGCCCATAAATGTTTTAACTTCAGTCCACTTGAGCCTATAAAACATAAAGTTGCTAAGCATGCGATAATGGGAAGTGCAATATTCCATGAAAAATTCCATTTAGCTACCTGCTGTTGTAAATGATAGCTGCCTAAGAGACCCAGAGCGCCTCCTATATTCGTTACAACCAATTGTGCGCTAAAAAATTGATGTAATAAGCTTGAAGTTAATAGAAGGCCTAAGAAGAGTGCGGCAATTCGTAAACCTAAAAATCTTAAATTTTTTGTTTTAAGTAAATGAAACCCCCAGGTTAAGAGAGTTATAGGGATAAGATAGCTTGCACATCCGAACCCTTGTTTTAGAAAATCCGCCAAGAGAGCACCAATCATGCCACCATAATTGTGGATGGGGCCATCGACAATAGTATTCCATGAAGGATCCAAAGGATCATAGCTGTACAAGCTAAGAAATATAAATACAGCTGATCCTAAAAAACCTATTCCTAAAAGTTCATCTATTCTTCGTAATAAAAACGTTTTTATCGTGTTTGAATTAAGAAGTTTTTTTTCGGAGTTAGTTTTGTATTGCTGCATAGGATTATCGTTTATAAAATTATGCTCAGTTTAGCTAAAAGGCAATTGGAACGCGAATAGATTAAATATTATTTGGCCTTAAAAGTCTACAAGAGTAATTAAAATTGTCAAAAAAGCACCAATTTCTGGTTGAAGATTGATTTATCATTTAAAGAAGTTATATTATAAGCGTAAACATTTTTCTTTTTTCAACATCCTTCGTGAGGTTCTTTAACTTTGAGAAATTGGATACGAGCTATTGCTCTTTATAAAGAACCGCGTATTTTAAGCATTTTATTTTTGGGTTTTTCAAGTGGATTGCCCTTTTTATTGACATTGGCGACACTTCATGTGCGTCTTTCAGAGGTAGGTGTTAATAAAACAACGATAGGTTTATTTGTTTTTGTGACCCTTCCGTATACTCTGAAATTTTTGTGGGCTCCAATTATAGATAGTTGGCGATTGCCTTTTTTGGGTCGTTTCTTTGGAAAACGCAAAGGGTGGATGCTTGTAACACAGCTTTCTTTAATGATTGCATTGATCTTGTTGGGTCTTTCCGATCCTTCTCAAAATATTTGGATGACAGCAAGTTCAGCAACTTTAGTTGCTTTTTGTTCTGCAACTCAAGACAGTGTGATAGAAGCATATCGAGTGGAATCTTTAGACATTAAAAGTGCCGGTATTGGTGCAGGAGCAAGTGTTTTTGGTTACCGTCTTGGAATGTGGGTTTCAGGTGCAGGTGCTCTTTACTTAGCTTCTCATTTTAGTTGGCTTACGACATATATTTTTATGTCATTCTGCGTTGTAATAGGGATTATAGCAACACTTTTAAGTCATGAGCCGAAATATTCAAAACTCTCTAAAAAAACGATTTCTTCTCACACATTTCAGACGAAATTTCATACTTCAGTCTTTTCTCCAATGAAAACTTTTATCAATCGAGAAGATTGGGGAATAATCATTCTTTTTATTCTTTTTTATAAGTTTCCAGATACGATTTTAAATGTCATGAGCGTCCCTTTCTTGCTTGAAATTGGCTTTACAAAGCTAGAAATCGCGAATGTTGCAAAGTTCTTTGGGATAGGGGCAATGATGTGTGGTGGTCTTATTGGAGGGGTTCTTCTCATAAGGAAGCCTTTGATAGACACTCTTTTTATCTGTAGCTTTTTACAAATCTTTTCTTGTCTGATGTTTATTATTCAAGCCTATGTAGGTCATAATATTTTAATGTTATTTATAACAATCGGAATTGAAAACTTAGCATGTGGTATGGGCACAGCGGCCTTTATAACCTATCTCTCTTCTTTATGTCGTATGCCACATACAGCGACACATTATGCACTTTTATCCTCGTTTGGATCTTTTGCGCGAGTCATTTTCTCTTCAATAGGTGGATGGCTTGCAGATCGACTCAGTTGGCATGATTTTTATACGTTAAGTGCTATTTTATGCATTCCTCTTATTATTCTCTTATTTTTGAAGAACACATCGTTCCATTATCCGATAAGCTCGCATCGTTTGTTTAGTAAGAGAATATAAAATAAATTATAAAAGCTGAGCAGATAACATACTGATGACTAAAGACCTTATAACTATCAAAAGATTCTTTTTTCCTGGGAGCCTAAGTGATCTTGCTGCCCACTTAGTATTACCTCCGGTTCAACCATATGCTTATGCAATCTATATTCATTGTTTTACGTGCTCAAAAGACCATCATGCAAGTCGACGTATTAGCACAGAACTAGCCCAGCAAGGAATTGCAACATTAAGGTTTGATTTAACAGGATTGGGAGAAAGTAAGGGTTCTTTTGCACAGACGAGTTTTACCACAAATATCGAAGATATTTTAGCGGCCTTTCATTATCTAAAAAACAGCTATGAGCCTCCAAAATTAATTATAGGGCATTCTTTAGGGGGGACTGCTGCATTAGTTGCTGCGACCAAGCTACCAGATATTCGTGCGGTTATTACGTTGAATTCTCCCTATGATCCTGCTCATGTCGCAAAGAGGGTTCATTCTATGAGAGATGAGGTTATGCTTTATGGTGAAGCGGAAGTCTTAATTGAAGGACGACCTTTTAAAATTCAAAAAAGTTTCTTTGAAGCTCTTGAGAGCTACAACATGGAAAAAATATTATCAACCCTTAAAGCAGCTTTGCTTATCATGCATGCACCCGGAGATCCTGTTGTTGATATTCGTAATGCAAGCCAAATATTTACTGCTGCATCTCATCCAAAAAGCTTTATCAGTCTAGCGGGAATGGATCATTTATTAACTAATCAAGAAGATACGACCTATATTGCAAGCATTATTAAAGCTTGGGTAGAACGATATATAGCACCCTGAAAAATATCAGCTTGTTTAGGAAATTAGCTATATTAGAAAGAGACTAAACTTTATAATATTCTTTATACCATTCAATAAATTTTGGAATTCCCTGCGAAATAGGGGTAGTCGGAGAATAATTTAAATCCTGCTCAGAAGCTGCAATATCAGCTAAACTTTCAGGAACGTCTCCTGCTTGTAAGGGCAACATTTCTAATATTGCTTTTTTGCCAAGCTCTCCTTCAATTAAATGAATAAAATCAATAAGTTTTTCGCTTTTGTTGTTTCCAAGATTATAAATTTTATGTGGAGGACGAGATGTATCTTGAGAAGGAGGGTTATTTAAAGCGCCGACGATTCCTTTTATAATATCATCAATATAAGTAAAATCTCGTTTCATCACACCATGATTAAATACTTGAATAGGACGGTCATTAACAATGGCTTTTGTGAATAAAAAGACAGCCATATCTGGTCGGCCCCAGGGGCCATATACCGTGAAAAAACGAAGCCCAGTCGATGGAATGCGATAAAGGTGGGCGTAGGATTGTGTCATAAGTTCATCTGCTTTTTTCGTCGCTGCATAAAGCGAAACTGGTGTGTCACATTGATCTTCGACAGAAAAAGGTAATTTTGTATTTCCTCCATAAACAGAAGATGAACTTGCATAGATAAGGTGTTGAAAGCCTTCTCTATGGCGTGCAAGCTCTAAAATAACCATATGCCCCATGATATTTGCTTCTATATAGGCAAATGGATTGATAAGTGAATAGCGAACCCCTGCTTGGGCAGCTAAGTGCACAATCTGGACAATTGCAGGATGCTGATCCCAAATTTGTTGCATATGGGCCCGGTCAGAGATATTCGCTTGATAGAATTTAAATTGAGGAAAATCATTTAAATTTTTCAATCGTGCTTGTTTAAGTGAAACGTCATAATAATCGTTAAGATTATCTATACCAATAACAGTGAAGCCATTTTTAAGAAGATGCAAGGTTAGGCTGTAACCAATAAAGCCAGCAACGCCTGTAACAAGAATCGGAGATGATGATAACATTCTAAATACTTCTTTTAATAAATATAAGTTCTAATGAGTTTCATTTTTACATTAAGAGGATACATGATTTTTCGCAAATGTTTCACGAATAAAATATGTAAGCAATAAGGCTATAAAAAGACATATAGGGATAGAAGACAATGCAAGTTTCCAATTTGCAAGCGTATAAAACGGGAGCCCTTGATCGATTTTTCCATTCCAAGCTTTATCTAACACCCACCCAATGAAAGGTTGAAAGATTACACCACTCAGCATGACCGTCATATTGGTAAGGCCTAAAGTAAGTCCGCTCATGGAGGAGGGAATAATTTCACATATTGCGGCAAAGCCTAATAATTGTCCTGTGAAAGAGATCCCCGCGAGAAAGAGAAGTCCATACATAATAGGTAAAGGAACCGGTACAAGTATAATTATTATATAAAGGGCAATAGAGCAGATAGCTGAAATTATCATAGGCTGACGACGTGTCTGAAAATAATCAGAAAGATATGTTGTAATTGGGCTAGCGACAGCAATTCCGAGAAAAATCATTGCAATTGCACTAGCTGCTATCTTGCGTTCTAAGTTGTAAACGGTACTCAGGTATGGGACGCCCCATAAATCTGCAAATGCAGCAAGAGGAACATACATAAGTGAGCTATAAATGGCGATAAACCAAAATTGAGAAGTCCGTAAAAGCTGAGACAACCCTTTCCACAAATCTCGTGCTGAAGGTAAAGGCGTTTCTTTTAAAGAGGGCGTATTTTTATCTCGTATAATAAACCACATTGCTAAAGCTAGCATAAGCCCAAGTCCGCTCATTAGAAAAAGCGAGGCTCGCCACCCAATATGTTCGAGTAAAAAGGCCAAAGGCGCACCTCCTGAAGTTGCGCCTATGGTGCCTAAAACCATTGTAAAACCAATCACTTTTCCTACTTTTTGGGGAGGAAACCATAGAGTGGCTAGCTTTAAAGTGCCAATAAAAGCACAAGCAGAGCCTGCTCCCATCAATAATCTTCCTATGGATGCGAGGGAAAGGGAGGTTGCACTTGCAAATAAAAAACTTCCTGCGACACAAAGCAATGTTGAGACCGTTAAAACACGACGAGGGCCAAAACGATCCATAATAAAGCCTAAAGGGATTTGTAAAGCATCATAGGCATAATAATAAAAAGCGCTCAGAATCCCCAGTGCATATCCGTTCACTTGAAAAGCACGCATAAGCTCGCTTGTCATAATGCTAGGAGAGACCCGTAAAACGAACTGATAACAATAAAATAATCCGCCACATAACCAGATGGCCCAAGGGATATAAGGTAAAAAATTAGGGTTTTTTATAAATTTCATGATGACTTTCTAACAAAGAAAAAGAGATGGTTCAAGTGAGCAACCGATGACATTATTCAGTGGAATCAGAATTGAGAGGACTTTTTAATTCTTCTGGGAAAGTTTCAGGAATAAATTTTAAAAGCAAAAGAGCAATTAATACACTGAAGGGAATAGGGAGCAGAGCAAACCGCCATTCACTCAACGTGTAGTCAGGCAAGCCATTGGTTATTTTCCCTTGCCAGAATTGATCTAAAAGTCCTCCAATAAGAGGAAGGCAAATAACGCCACTCAGCATCACAGTCATATTTGCGAAGCCTATTGCAACCCCACTGACAGAATGAGGAATAATGTCACAAATTGAAGCAAAAGAAAGAATTTTTCCTGAATAAAATATGCCTGCAAGAAAGAGAAGTATATACATAACACTGAGTGGAATCCCAGGTAGATAGATAATAGTTGCGTACACAAGGAGAGACCCTATGGCTGATATCATCATAGGCCAAAGGCGAGTTTTGAAATGGTCTGAAAGAAAAGTACTAATGGGAGACCCTATGGCTGCACCAATAAAAATCATAGAGATAACTGAGGCTGCAACGGGACGATCGAGATTATATATTTCTCTCACGAAAGGAACGCCCCATAGATCTGCAAAAGCAGCAATAGGAACATACATTAAGGCGCTATAAATTGCGATAATCCATATTTTAGGCATTCGGATGATTATTAATAATCCTTTGAGGAGGGAGGCGCCTTCATTTTCTGGACTTAAAGGCCGATTCCAAGGATTATCTTGAGGATTTTTATCTTTTACAACAAGCCAAATTGTGAGGGCTAAGCAGAGTCCTAGAATAGCAAGAAGAAGGAAAGCAATTTTCCAATTTGTTTTTTCAATAAGAAAAGCCAGGGGAGCTCCCCCCATACTAGCGCCTAACGTTCCTAGGAAAATCGTTAACCCAATAAGTCGTCCTACGCGTTGCGGTGGAAACCATAAGGTAATTAATTTAATGCTACCCAAAAGAGCACAAGCCGACCCTGCTCCAATTAAAAGACGCCCAAAAGAAGCCATAGAAAGGCTTTTTGCTAAGGAAAATAATAATGTTCCAATAACGGTTGTTAAGCAAGATAACGCAAGAATTTTGCGCGGACCAAATCGATCAACAATCATTCCTATAGGTACTTGCATCAAGGCGTATGCATTATAGAAAAAAGCAGAAAGAACTCCTAAAGCATAACTTTGAACGTTAAAATGCCGCATAAGATCTTCCGTTATAATACTGGGAGAAATACGCAGAATAAATTGAAAGAAATAAAAAAAACTTCCACAGGCCCAAATTTTCCATGGAAGTAAAGAATAATCTGAAGGTGTAGAAATTGGAACTTTTTGATTTGTAATCATATCAAGCCTTCCGCTTTATTTTTTAAGAGCAACCAGTTATTATAGAAGCTTGCATTACTCAACGTTAAAGAGATTTTATTTTTCAAAGAGTTGCTCATATTGCTCTTTACAATATGTTTAAATATTGATGGTAAGGTTCCGAATTTTGAATTGCAATGCAATTCTATTTTATGCATGAGGGGGTGCAATTTATGCAATGGTTGTCTGCATCCTTTTCAAAGTGCCAAAAAAATACCAATATGCCTGCTTACATATAACGACGGGAAGAATAAATCAAAATTATTAATTTGTCAGCTTATGCTTCTGATAATTCCTTTATTATCAATCCATCTTAAAATGGCTCATGACCTGACTATGTGAGCTCTAGTTCAATACCTGATAGTCCCAACATAAACTATTGAGGGTTTTCTTTTTAGGCCACCTTGCATTAAGAGAACACGGCCAATCAAGGGCTGAATACTCTATAATTTAAATTAATTGGGCATCTCTATAGCTACCATTAAGATAACATAGATTTCCTGAGTGCTTGTTTTGGACGATTATAATTCATAATTGACGCTTATAAAGCGCCATGTTATAAAATTAGCACTCTTCCTGTTTAAGTGCTAATGTGGGGCTTAATGATAGATGAAGAGCAACTTTCGTCTTTTAGAGAAAGGAGACAAGACATGAAATTTAAACCACTTCACGATCGCGTGCTTGTAAGGCGCATCGAACAAGAATCCAAAACTGCAGGTGGAATTATCATCCCTGATACTGCAAAAGAAAAACCTATTGAAGGTGAAGTACTTGCTGTTGGTTCTGGCATTTGCGATGAGTCCGGTAAAATTAGGCCGCTCGATGTTAAGGTCGGCGATCGTATTGTTTTTGGCAAATGGTCCGGAACGGAAGTTAAAGTTGAAGGCGAAGAACTGCTGATTCTTAAAGAATCAGATATTTTTGGCATTCTTGCCGCCTAAAGGATGATAATCAATTAAAGGAGACAAATCATGTCAGCAAAAGAAGTAAAATTTTCAACTGATGCCCGTACACGTATGCTACGTGGCGTTGACACCCTTGCAAATGCTGTAAAGGTGACTCTCGGCCCTAAAGGTCGTAATGTTGTTTTATCAAAAAGTTTCGGTGCACCACGTATTACAAAAGATGGTGTCTCAGTTGCAAAAGAAATTGAACTTGAAGATAAATTCGAAAATATGGGCGCTCAAATGGTGCGTGAAGTTGCAAGCAAGACCAATGATATTGCTGGCGATGGTACCACAACAGCAACAGTTCTAGCTCAAGCCATCGTTCGCGAAGGCGCAAAAGCCGTTGCTGCTGGAATGAATCCTATGGATCTTAAGCGCGGAGTCGATTTGGCTGTAAGCGCTGTTATTGAAGATCTTAAGGCACGCTCTAAGAAAGTTTCAACTTCTGAAGAAATTGCTCAGGTTGGAACTATTTCTGCAAATGGTGAATCTGAAATTGGGAAAATTATTTCAGAAGCTATGGATAAGGTTGGTAAAGAAGGTGTTATTACGGTTGAAGAAGCAAAATCATTTGCAACAGAACTCGAAGTCGTCGAAGGAATGGAATTTGATCGTGGATACATTTCACCCTACTTCGTGACAAACGCTGAAAAGATGGTTGCTGACCTCGAAAATCCATTCATCTTAATTCATGAAAAGAAACTCACAGGCCTTCAAGCAATGTTACCAGTTCTTGAAAAAGTTGTTCAATCTGGTCGTCCTTTGTTGATTATTGCTGAAGACGTTGAAGGTGAAGCGCTTGCAACTCTTGTTGTGAACAAGCTTCGTGGTGGCCTCAAAGTGGCTGCTGTCAAGGCACCAGGTTTTGGTGACCGTCGTAAATCAATGCTTGAAGACATTGCAATCCTCACAAACGGACAAGTTATCTCGGAAGATATTGGTTTGAAGCTTGAGAATGTGACGATCGATATGCTTGGAACAGCGAAAAAAGTTGTTATCGATAAGGAAAATACAACCATTGTTAATGGGGCAGGGGCTGCAAAAGATATTGAAGCACGTTGTAACCAAATCCGTGCTCAAATTGAAGAAACAACCTCCGATTATGATCGCGAGAAGCTTCAAGAGCGTTTGGCTAAGCTTTCAGGCGGTGTTGCCGTTATTCATGTCGGTGGTGCAACAGAAGTTGAAGTTAAAGAGCGTAAAGATCGCGTTGAAGATGCCTTGAATGCTACACGTGCAGCTGTAGAAGAGGGTGTTGTCCCTGGTGGTGGTTCTGCTCTTCTTTATGCAATTTCTTCCTTAGAAAACCTTAAGTTTGCAAATGACGAGCAACGCGTGGGTATTGATATTATCCGTCGTTCTCTTCAAGCACCTATCCGTCAGATTGTAACGAATGCTGGTGAAGATGGGTCAGTTGTCGCAAATAAGCTGATTGAAGGAAATGACCCGAAACAAGGATACGATGCACAAACAGGTCAGTATGTTGACATGTATAAGGCTGGTATTATTGACCCAACTAAGGTCGTACGTACAGCCCTTCAAGACGCCGCGTCTGTTGCGGGTCTGCTCATCACGACTGAGGCGATGGTTGCTGATATTCCTGAGAAAAAGGATGCGGCAGCTGCAATGCCAGGCGGAATGGGTGGCATGGGCGGAATGGGTGGCATGGGTGGAATGGATTTCTAATCCAACTCATCGTTCACAATTTAATAAGAAGGGCTGCAGAAATGCAGCCCTTTTTTTATGAAGATTTAAAGACTTCGCAATATAACCTTTAAGTTTCAATTTAGGGCGCATATTAAGATTATTTTGTAAAAAACTTTCCTGTAAGGTATTTTTTGTCATTGGAAAGGATATAAAATGAAAATCAAACTTTTGAGTTTCTGTATATTATTGGGATTTATATCTCCTTTGACGGCCTCAAGTTTAAAAGAGATAGAACAAGACTACACTAAGATTATCCAGACTTTAAGTTATCAGATCCAGGAAATTACAAAGACAGAGGTTTCTTATGTTAAACAGCAGTCTTTTCTTCACAAAGAAAGTATTCAAGACAGATTAAAGCCAATTGTTAAGGGAATACAAGAGTTAGGGCCTGAAACTGATCCTTCTGTTAAAATAATAATGCAAGCTTACAAGTTATTTGAATGCTCTTTAAAAGCTTATTACCAAATGACTCCCACTGATTTTAGCCCAAAATTAGTCGATGTTTATCGTAGGATTACAACAGAAAATTTTGGTAAAGACATCGAATATATGGCTAATTACCTAAAAATTGTTACGCAAATGGTTTTTTATGAAAAACCCGAAGATTATGCAAAATACTTCACTATCAATATTGCCAAAAATCATGCTGTTTTTTTCACTTTGTGTAAAGAAAGGTTAATGCATTTTTACCCTGAATATTTTACGTGGCAGATGGTTGCTAATGATGATCATAATGTCGTGAAGTATTTAAGAACTCTTTATAAAACCCATAAATCTTATGGGCGAGAAATGCAAGGTTATTTAGCAGAATCTTGGCAAGCTCACCGACAAGCTTTACCTAAAATATGTCCAAACCATATTGGTGTTTTAATATCCAGCATTAAAAAAACGGATGAAAGTTTTCAAACGGAGTCTTTGACTGGGAAAATGTGGCAAAGGAATCTTATTACGAAAGATATAAAGACAAAAATTCAAACTTTCTTAGTGCATCCTCCTCACTATTTTATTATTGATGAAGCCCCGCGTGATTTATGGGGTAAAGTAAAAATGTTAACTTTGGTGAATGAGCCAATACAAAAAGAAACATCTATCTCTCCAGGCGAAGCGCCGAAACCATCCATCATGCCGGCTAAAGAGCTTGAAGGTGAAAAACCATCTTTAACGAATACAATTTCATCTCAAGAAGCGCCCACTCTTTTAGAGGCAGAGAGTATTATGAATTCTTTAGAATTTTATACGCAGCTTCAAGCGGCTCCAAAACCTGAGCCGATGCCTTCATCATCTTCAAATAAGGCCTCGAAAACTTTTCCATCTTCTAAAAAACAATCTAAAAAGGTAAAAGTTTCTCCTCAAGTTATGCAAAAAGAAACTTTAAATAAATCTCTTCAAACCCTCCCTGAAAAGATTTCCTTTACACTCGCACATACCATGTCAGAAGGGGCAATTACGGATTTCCTTACAGCACTTAAAATACTTAGTGAGGAAACTAAGAATAATCTAAATAACAAGATTAAAGAAGATATTAACGCGCTTAAAGATAGAAAAATTTCGCTCAAAAAGTCATATAAAATTATGTTGAGGCTCGTTAATCAGCTTAGACAATTAGGTCTTGCGAAATTAGAAATCGACCGAGGTAAGGGAAGTCATGCCATGATTACGGTTTTTCGAAATGGAAAACCTAAAAAATAAAGATGAATTTAAGCGTGATAAAGGAAATTTTTAAAATGAAACTCAAATTTTTAAGTTTAGTTATTCTCCTTATCCCTTTTTGGGGGACGATAGTAAAATCTTCAGAGAATAAATTAGAATACATAAGCCTTATAAGTAATGAGAATGATCTTATAGAAAAATATAGGATGATAGCGCCGAATACCTGGCTTAAAGAGGCATTAATATTCTTACCTTTACCTTTTTTTGATGATCATGATAAGAAGCGATATAAAATTGAGTTGGATTTACATCATCTTGCTGGAAATGCTTCTCATATTGTTCGTATGCATAATAATGAGAGTTATCTTTCAATTGTTAGGTTGCGTGAAGAAGACTATGGCTATGATGACTTTATAGGTAAATCAGTTACTAAAGACAGAAACTCGATAGAAGATCTGAAGAAAATAATACATATCTTTAGAACATATGATCATTCTTCTATACTTGAGAAAGTAGGTATGTATACAGCAATTATGGCGGCTAGAATTGAAATGGAAGCTTACAGAACCCAGAGAAAATTAAGAACATTTCCTGATGATGATTATGACATTGATTATGATTGAGGGACTTAATGGTAAAAGAAGGTGAGTCCTGACAGAGTTATACAAGGGCCTCCATTCAGCTCATCTTCGAATTATCTCTTTTTAGAAATTTCAAGAGCCTTCCTTATTTCTGCCAATTCTTCTGTAAGATTTTGACCATGACTATCAAAAGGATAGGGGGGCACTTTTATGCTTCGTGTTCTAGCCTTAATGCTTGCTACGTTTGACGGTATAGCCCTTCTCTTGGGCCCACGTAAGAATGTCTGGGATATGGCCAAGCCCAACAGCAACAAAGGTACCTTTTGATTGTATATGCTCTTCAAGCTTAGGAAGCCATGCTTGGGTTCTTAAGGTGCTGAAATTTGACCAAAAAACATCAGATTCATTCAAATTTTCCGATAAGTTTCCTTGATGATATTGATTGAAAGCTAGGTCAAGCATATCTTCTTCAAAAGTAGGTAGCTTCTTTTGCATAATCATTTTTAAAAATGATTGAATGTCTGTAATAATGGGGGCAATATCAAAAAAATTAAGAGAATTTATTTTCGCTCTAATTGAAATTAGGCTTGTTTCAATTGTTAAGGCATCAGTATCTAAGCCAGAGAGAGGCTTCTCAGCTTGTCGAGCATGTTCTGCTATACAGCTATCTATTCCGCGCTCAGAAGGTTTTTCATAAGATTTTACCGCAAGCATGCTATGCAATGCTACGGGATGGAGTGTATTAATGCTAGTTAAATTTAACGTAGAAGATTCTCCTGTTAGGAGTTCAAGAATATATTTCTGCTCTTCGCCTGAAAGAGAACTTCCCCAATCGGTTAAAAACTTTGTGATTTCTTGTTCTTTTTCTGTTTGTATTAACTTTAAAAATGGTGCTTTACCTTCTTCCTTATAAGAGTAAGGCTCTTCAATTATTTTTTTTCTGTACCATTCATTATACCAGTCTAGTTCTCGCTTAACAAGCCGCTCAACTTCAGAAGGGACATTCATAATAAAACCCGAACTTCCAAGTTCTTGCTTAGTTATCTCTCGGTCATCTTCCTCCTCGCTGTTGTCACCTGATTCAGTGAGGACATGGTGAGCCTTTGAGAAGGCTCTTAAAACAGAGGAAGGCACCATAAAGTGAGGGTAGGTATGGTATGTTCCTAATAATGTAAATTTCTTAAAGCCTGTTAAGTTTTGAGGGGGCGTGAGCTTATAAAGATAAGGTCTATGTTGTCGTGGGGCAGGGGGCAGAGCCAAATCTTTTACTTGGATAATAAAGGATTTTCTTACTTGCTCTGCTTGCGAAGGAAAATCTTCATCTTCAACCTCATTAACTGAAGCCCAAGTAGTCGAAAAAATTTGAGAAAAAGCCAAGATAAAATATAAATTTTTTAAACAGTTGAGCATAAAATATCCTTTTATAGCTTTTGATTAATCGTAAGCTTATTTACCAAAAAAGTGCCTTTTTGTAAATAAAAGGATAGATTTAATGTAGAATTTACTTCTTTTTGGAGAGGGTAAGAGCTTTCTTTATTTCTGCTAACTCTTCTTTAAGGCTCTTAACGTGGTTATCGAGAGGATGCGTCCCTTTCCGGCGCATATCTTCTTCCACAACCTCGGACATTGCGCCCACAATCGTGCCTACAACGAGATTGAAGATGAAATACCCAAGAACAGAGTTAAAGATCATGAGGAAGATCCACGCATCTGGATAATGCTCTGTCATGGTGTCTGAGGTTTCAAGCCATGAAAATTCACCCACCATACTGTAGAGCGTTCGCATTGAAATACCAATATTACCAAATAGCTCTGGCGCATGATCGCGGTAAAGTTCTGTTGAGATGAGGCTGAAGGCATAAAAGAATATAAAGGCTAGAAAAGAAACGCTTATAATTCCTGGTGCAGACTTGGCAAGCCCTTGAATAATATGCCGAGTTCTTGGAAAAATATTGAGAATATTAAGGCTACTTAACCCTCTGAAAACGATGAGGATCGTTGGGGTAAAAGGAGAAGGATAAAGAGTCACAAGTATCAATGAAAGGTCAAACACATTCCAGTAATTTTGGAAAAATTTCCTTTTTGTGACAATAACACGGAAAGCCATTTCAGAGATAAAAAGGCAATGGATTCCTTTTTCTATCATTTCTAACAATCCGCTATATTTTTGCTCAATGTCTGGCATTGTTTGAAGACCTGAGACGACAGCCAGGGTAAAAACACATGTTAGAATCAAATAATGAATTGGCTCTGCTTCAAAAAAAGAATGGATTTTTTCGGCAAAGGTCTCAACATTTTTTTCAACCTTTTTAACTTCTCTTGAAAATGTATTTTTTCTTGTCATATCACTTTTCCCTTTGATCCGGTTTCAGTATTGCAAAAGAAAGTTAATGAATCCTTAAACGTTAATTTGCTCAACGGCTTAGAGTGTGGTATGTCAAAGTCATGTTAACGCTTAAAAATCTTACCTATCGTATTGCTGGGCGCACCCTTTTGGATGGTGCTTCGCTGCAGATGGATCGTGGTCAAAAGATCGGTCTTGTCGGACGTAATGGAATTGGAAAGTCTACCCTTTTCCGGTTAATATTAGGGCAAATCCATGCGGATGGCGGCGACCTTAACTTCGCCTCTGATTTTAAGATTGCCACGGTTGCCCAAGAAGCTCCTGGGGGTGAGATCTCAGCCTTAAATTTTGTGATTGAAGCTGATACAGAACGCGCTGCTTTATTGCAAGAAGCAGAGACATGTGAAGACCCTGATCGGATTGGGGAAATCCATGATCGTCTTATGATCATTGATGCTTATACTGCTGAGGCACGTGCTGCACGAATTCTATTAGGTCTGGGCTTTTCAGAAGAGCAACAGCATCGCCCTTTATCAAGTTTTTCAGGGGGATGGAGAATGCGTATTGCTTTAGCCGCATGCCTTTTTCAATATCCTGATCTTTTGTTATTGGATGAGCCTACAAACCACTTGGATTTAGAGGCTGCCATTTGGCTTGAAAATTTTTTAAAAAGTTATAATGCTACCTTACTGATTATCAGCCATGATCGGGAATTTTTAAATAATGTCGTGACCAAGATCTTCCATCTGCATCGTGGAAAGATCACAACCTACAATGGAAATTATGATTTTTACGAAAAAACACGTAAAGAACAATTGGCCTTTGGGCAAGCTTATAATGAGAAGATAGAAGCTCAAAAAAAGCATATGATGAAATTTGTGGATCGCTTTCGAGCGAGTGCCACGAAAGCCCGCCAGGCTCAAAGTCGTCTTAAAGCTGTTGAGAAGCTTGAGCCTCTCTCATTGGCTGAAGATGATCCTACATTAAAGCTAGATTTTCCTGAAACTGAAGCATTGCCGCCGCCTTATGTTACGTATGATAAGGTTGCACTCGGGTATGGGGATAAGGTTATTTTGCAGCATTTGCGAGGAACGATCGGCCCAGAAGATCGCATTGCTCTTTTGGGAGCTAATGGTAATGGAAAATCGACTTTTGCTAAGTTTCTTGCAGGTCGCTTAGAGCCAAAATCCGGACACTATCATCGTTCCCCAAAATTACGTGTCGGTTATTTTCATCAGCATCAAGTTGAGGATCTCAAGAAAGGCGATACGGCCTATCATCATGTTGCAGATCTAATGCCGAAGGCCTCTGAGACTGTCGTGAGATCATTTTTAGGGCGTTTTGGTTTTGATAAGATTAAAAGTGATGTGCCCGTTGAAAAGCTTTCAGGGGGCGAAAAAGCGCGTCTTGTCATGGCCCTTATTTCTTCGCAAAAACCTCATCTATTGATTTTTGATGAACCGACGAACCACTTGGATGTCGAAATGCGTGAATCTTTGATGATGGCCATTAATAACTTTGCTGGGGCTGTGATTCTCGTTACCCATGATTGGCATTTACTCCGGCACACCGCTGATCGCTTATGGCTCGTTGCAGAGGGGACAATTCGTCCTTATGAAGGCGACCTTGAAGATTATCGTAAAGAGGTTTTAGGGGGAGGTAAAAAGGATGAGAAAAAGAAGAAAAAATAAGCTTCGCCTAGTTCCTTGAGGCCTCCATCAACTTTAAAGTTAAAAGTTTAGAAACTCTCCTTCTTTTAAAATTTAGGGGAAATTTTTATGGTAAGAATTCTCTTCAAAGAAGGATAATAGGGAGTTTCTTTAATGTCTTCCTTAAAATGTTCATAGCTAAGCTCGCTATGATCTAAATAAACAATCTGATCCCACCTTTTTTTTAGTCCATAAATTACAACGGGAGCAAATGCCTTTTGATAGTAAAAATTGTAGTCTATTTTTTTGTCAGGAAAATTAGTGTTTATTCTTTTTACTAAAGCACAATCTTGATTTTTTGAAAATGCCAAGACTTGCGATTGGGATGAAGCATATGAGATTTCTAGCTGTCCTTCTTCCGCAGATGAGACTTGCTCAAGTAGGCCGATATCGTTAAGCCTATGAAAGATCTGGTTGGGTGGATATAAATAACTTGTATAAACGATTGAGACCTCTGTCAGGCTTTTCAAGTAAGTAACCATCTCTTCACAAGGCGCGGCTCTCTCATCAACGTCGGGAGCAGGAGAAGGGATTGCTGTATCTGTAACAATCCCTTCAACATGGATCAGGAGAAGTGTTGATTTGGGGTAATAAGCAAGCTCTTTTTCAAAGTATTCTTTAAAATCTTGAAGCGTTTTTACCTTGTAAAGGGCCTCTTCAGGAACACTCTCAGAAGCATGAGAGGGAAAGTATATGATTGAGAAAGCGACCCAAAGTATTTGATAAATTTTCATTAATTAAGCATCCATATCTTTTTCTAACTTACGTCTTTTTGAGCAGGAAGAACTATTTTGTGCAGAGGTTTCCTTTTTAGGGAGGGAAGAATGCTTCGTGATAATGCCGTGAACCTCTGTGAGGATATGAATTGGACCTGGAGATGTTCTATGGTATTTCTCGAAATATTCTATAAATTCCCCGGCACCTTTAACAGTATGTTGGGTAATTTGAGGTTTTTTTTGGGACACCTCTGATTCACAAGCAAAACTTTTAGAAAAGGTAATGCAGAAGATAAAAATAGGGAATGGAAGGTAATTTTTACTTTTTGACACTTTGTGCTCTTTTTTTGTGAGTGTTAAAGCACACTTGAAAGCTTTTGAAAAGCGTCTATTTTAAGAATTATTAAAATGAGGTATTTTTCGAATAAGCAAAAATGGCGAGAATACAAAAAATTAGAAGCTGAAAATTTCTCATAACTTTGAAACTGATAAAATAAAGTGAGAAATAAGGTTTAAGTTAGGATGTTCCTTCGACAATAGTCTCGTCTTCTGAAGATTTTAAAAAAGAAGACGTTGTTTTATGTAAAGCTTCTTCAAAACTGCAAGAATTTAAGGAGCATTTTAAAAGAGAATCTTCATTTTTAGCTGGTTCCATTTTTGAAAGAGAGAGCGTTTCTTCTTTCCATAAGTCAGACCATTTTTCCTTGTAAGAGAGAGGAAGATATTTTTCAGAAATGATATCAGTCTCTAAAATTTGACCGTAAATTTCAGGAATAGAAATAATAACAATCCGTTGAAGCTTAGGGTATAAGGGGGTGGATATAATTTCTTTTGCAAAAATATCTCTATTTGATTCACTATCATCAATAAAGATAACTTGATCACAAGAATAATCTTCTCCTAAAACAAATAATGGTGCAAAAGCCTTTTGCCGGAAATATGTAGATGCTTTGAAGGGAAGAATTTTCTTTACAGAAATGACATTTCCATTTTTAACGTAGTGATACTCATCGTTTCCAAACTTTTCGGTCTTTTCCTCACAAGTCAGTTGAAGATTAAAAGTTGTCTCTAAATGATGAAGTTTTACACGATTAAAGGTTTCAGAAGGTTTATCCCAGGCACTTGTGAGTATCATAGGGATGCGGCGTGTTTCCTGAAGATAGTCTAAATAAGCAGGCATATCTCCTCGCGGGCAAACTAAGTCTGACATAGGTTGGGAGTGCCTTGTGTAGACACCATCACCGTCAGTTAAAAGAAGGGTATTCGGGAATAACTTTATGCATTCTTCAAATTTTTCAGCAAACTGCTGGGCCCCTGCCACAGAAAGTGCAAGAATTTTCGTGTTATTCTCTGACTTTACCTGATCGCAGGCGTAAGATAGTTCTTGATGAGTAATCATTAAAATAAGAATCCAGAAGCCTTTTCTGAAGGTGTGGAAATAAGTCATCGCTACCCCGTTTCTTTATTCTTTTTAAAGAAATGCTAACAGATCCTTCTCTTTAAAAAAAGATGTTTTCTTTAGGCGTAGATGGTAGCCTAAGAGGTGTAGTAAAGGAGAGTAAAATGTTTATTCTTAGGAAGTCTTTTGATCGTGGATTTCAAGATCATGGGTGGCTACAAACCTATCATACTTTTTCTTTTGGGGATTATGATGATCCTCAATGGCGCCACTTCGGTCTCCTTCGCGTTTTAAATGAAGATTTTGTTCTGCCTAATAAAGGGTTTGGAACGCATCCTCATCGCAATATGGAAATTTTGACGTACATTATAAGTGGCGCGCTTGAACATCAGGATAGCATGGGAAATGGCACACAAATTAAGCCTCGTGAAATGCAATATATGAGTGCAGGCACAGGCGTCCTCCATAGTGAATTTAACCCGTCTTCACAAACACCTGTGCATTTATTGCAGATATGGATTCTGCCAAATATTAAGGGACTTGTGCCCCGGTATGATCAAATATCATTACAGGAAGAAAAAGAGCTTCAGCTTGTTGCCGCGCCGGAGCAAAAAGCAGGTCAGAATATTATTGGCTTAAGAGCAGATGCTTGGGTTTATGAAGGGCACCTCTTAGCATCAGAAAGTCTTACCTATGAGCCTAAAGGGACCCAGCAATGGGTGCAGATGGTTGAAGGATCAATGATGCTTGGTGGTCATGCCATAGAGCAAGGAGATGGTATCGGGATCCAGGAAGAATCCAAGCTTCAAATCAAGGCGTTGGAAGATTCAACCTTCCTTTTATTTGATATGGAAGCATCTTAAATTCATGTTAAACGAGGGATTTGCTATGTCTATAACTTGGTCTTGGATTATCCTGATTATTGCGGGCCTTTTTGAGATAGGCTGGGCTATTGGGCTTAAGTACACCGACGGCTTCACGAAGTTCATTCCAAGTATTTTCACTCTTATTACTTTAGCCTTAAGCATATATTTGCTTGCTCGTGCCAGCCAAACGCTGCCGATTGGAACAGCTTATGGCGTTTGGGTCGGGATTGGAGCTTTAGGAACCGCCATTCTTGGTGTTTTTCTGTTTAATGAGCCTTTATCACTAGCTCGTTTGTTTTTTCTAGCCTTACTTCTTGTTGCAATTATCGGATTAAAACTGACTCTAAAATGATGAATTTTCAGCATTCTCTCTAAGCCGTAGCAGTCTAAACGAGGAAATGGAAAGCATAACGATGATGGCTCTTACTCACTCGTTGGTTTATAGTGCTTTTCATGAGCAATAAGCCATTTTTTGCGTATGATCCCCCCGCCATACCCCCCAAGGTCACCATTACTGTTAATGATACGGTGGCATGGAATTATAATGGCCAGTTGATTCGCGCCATTGGCATTTGCAACCGCTCTATAAGCAGTTTGTCTTCCAATTGCCCTAGCTTGTTCTGCATAGTTTCTTGTTTGGCCATAGGGGATGTTCATAAGCTCTTTCCAGACAAGCTTTTGAAAGTGGCTTCCTAAAAGGTGAAGAGGTGTTTTGAATGTCGTGAGTGATCCTTCGAAATAGGCCTTGAGTTCGGCTTCAATAGAGGCAATGGGCTCCGTTCTTCCGGGAATAATGGCCGCTTTTGTTTTGAGGCGGAGCTTTTCCATTTCACGCTCTAAGCCGCGTCTGTCAATAAATTCCAAAAGATAAAGAGCTTCCTCATCGCTCACGGCAATCATAGGGCCAAGCGGCGTATCAAGCCACGAAGCTTTAAGGATGAGGTGATGTTTGTTAAATTGTGTTGGTGCAGCACCCATGATTTTGGAAAAGGCATCGCGAAAACCACTGCTCGATTCGTAACCTGTATTTAATTGAGCATCGATGACAGTTTCGCCGTCTCGAATTTGTTTAAAGGCAAGTCCCATGCGCCTTGCCCTCGCATAGGCAACAAACGTCATGCCAAATCGTTTTTTGAACTGACGGCGTGCTGTTGAACTATCCACTGATAGTTTAGTAAAGTCGCTGTCTTTCCATCTCTTAGAAGGATTTTCTTCGATCGCCTCAATAAGCGTTTGGATTAACTTTGAAACTTGGCCTGGCGGCGATAAAGGGCGACATCGCTTGCAAGGTCTAAAAGAGGCTAATAAGGCTTCTTGCGCCGTTTTAAAAAATTCACAATTTTCAAGCTTTGGTTTCCTTGCTGAGCACGTTGGTCGGCAAAATACACCCGTTGTTTTGATTCCGGCAAAAAATACACCCTCGTAGTCTTTGTTTTTATCTATAAGGGCTTGATAGAATTCATATTTTTGTTCTTTTGTTAGCATTTAGAACCTATGTGATGGAGCAAAATTATTCCGCCATGCTTTTACTATAACGATTCTTAAAAAGCCTGCGACCGAAATTCAGGCATTGATTTTTATTTTTTGAGTGGCCAAAGGGGAAAAGAGTTTCTTCGGATGAATGAACTTATTATGCATGAAGGTATCTGAAAAAAATTAAAGAGAAAGGCGCTTTTCTAAGTTAAAACGCTTTTCACTATTCATTCTAAGATCTCTCTTATTGGGGAAAATGCTCTACATGCGTTTCAGCGGTGCGTCCAAAATAGACTGCCCGCTTGCCAGGAAATGAGACGATATAACCCACACAACCCGCTGCCATAACCTTTTTACAAAAACCTTGATAGGTATAGCCCTCAACCAGTTGTTGGGCCTCTTTAATGGCTGATTGCACCCCTGATACATTAAATTCTTTACCAACCTGGACGTTGTGATTATGGACGGGCAGCTCAATACTTGTATTATTTAACAAATAATAGGTTGCTGTGTTACGCAAAAAATCGATGTGATAGCTTTCAAAGCCATTCTGGATAAGCGTTTCCACGATTACAGGAAAGGTCATCGTATTGTGATTGGCACCGTCCAAACATTTTTGAGCGACGGCTTTCAATTCTTCATTCATGGTTATCTCCTTATTAAAATTGGATTTTATTCTATTGCGACTGACGTAACACCAAATTTGGTTGTGAGGTGGCGCAGGATGCGTTGCAATGTTTCCTGATCCTTGGATGATAAATGATTAAAATATTCCTGATCATTACTGTCGGCCAGCTGAGCAAGCACAGGCACGAGCTTTTCGCCTTCCTTGGTCAAGCTGATTGTCTGTGCTCGTCCGTCATCCGCATTAGAAGCTCGGACGATAAATGATTTGGCAATCAAACGATCAACGAGCTTCGTAATCGCCCCCTTTGTCATCCCCATCTGCTTGGCAACACGGCTTGGTGCCAACGGTGATTGACCATAAAGCATCCGCATGAGCGCCCATTCAGCCACAGTTACTTCTTGATCCGCCAGTTTGCGGGCAAAAGCGTGGGAAACGTGGTTAGATACGCAACGAAGCCAATAACCTATGTGATCTTCCAGATGGCTGATCTTAGTGTATGACATTGCTTTAACTTTCTTATTTTTCTGTAAACAGTATAAGTTTAATTAGTTTCCAAGTAAACTATTTTTGTGCGTGTAAGATATTCATGAATCGGCGGGAATGAGCGGTATTTCGGATGTTGACATAGGAACAAAGTATTTAAATCGGGGAGGATTAATTGAAAAAAGAGGATTCTTCTAATTGAAAATTCTGATTTACGGACTCTCGCTTCGGCAAAGTTCGTAGGGAAATTAGAGCGCGCGATGGCGGATGGCGGAGAGAGGTTAAAAATGTCTTTTACAAAACGCTCTTCCAGAGCCTGTTTTCAAATAGGTCTCAAATTTTCCAGCTTTTCCCTTGTCTGAGAAAGCAACATAAGTGAGAAGTTTCCATGGTTTAAACTTATTCGTGTGTATTGATTTTCCCGTATTATGTTCATTTAATCTCTGTATAACATCAGTTGTCATACCAACATAATAACGTTCTGGAAATATCTCACTTTGAATAGAGTAGACAAAATACATAAAGGTCCGACTTCGCTTTCACTATGTTCAAGCTACGTCGTGACATCACGCCATAGCGCGTTCCGCGCGATGGCGGAGAGAGAGGGATTCGAACCCTCGATACGGTTTTGCCGTATACACGATTTCCAATCGTGCGCCTTCAGCCGCTCGGCCACCTCTCCTTGATATACTTCACTTACGCGAGCGCAATGCTGCTGTCAATCAGAATTGGCTCATCCCGTAAAATATCAAGAATAAATATGCGCATGAGGCTTTAAAACAAAGGAAAAAGATAAAAACGTAGGCTTATAAAGGGGTTAGTCAATTTTACATCAAAATAGGATGCTAAACTTTATGGTCAAATTTCAGGAAAGTTTATGGTACAATACTCTTATGCGTATGGATGTCGCCGAACTTCACCGTTTTTATGAGAGCCCGTTGGGAAAGCATGTTCAAAAATATATTGCAAAATATATTGCTGCAGTATGGCCCGATGCCGTGGGCGACTGTGTCGTTGGGTATGGCTATCCCATTCCGTATTTAAGCCAATTTCAACTCCGTGCCGATCGTGTGCTTTCCATTATGCCAGCATCGCAAGGGGCAATTTTTTGGCCAGAAAATGAAAAAAATAGAGTCGCTTTAGCCGAGGATAATGTCATTCCTTTGGCCGATCAATCTGTCAATCGTCTGCTTTTTGTTCATGGGCTTGAAGGCGCGGAAGATACACGCTTACTCTTGCGCGAAGCATGGCGAGTCTTGATGGATGGGGGGCGCTTACTCGTTGTTGTACCTAACCGACGAGGATTGTGGGCAAGATTTCCTAAATTTCCCTTTGGTATTGGACAGCCTTACTCAGGGAGTCAGCTTTATACGTTGATCCAGGAAAGCTTATTTACTCCTTCCAAGCCAACGTATGGTCTTCATATTCCGCCGGTGGAATCTTCTGTGATTTTAAATTTTTCAGAAACCTGGGAAAGGTTAGGCGCTTTATGGTGTTGGAAAATAGGGGGCGTTGTGATCATTGAAGCCAAAAAGCTTATGCTCTCAAGAATCCTTGAGCGACCACGCGGCTGGCGGTCTCGCATTTTTGTTCCGACTGCCCTACCTTTAGAGCCGAGAAAATAGAGAAGAGCCTTTATTTGCCCTAAAATTGCAAAAGAGAGATAATGATATAAAATTCTATTATCCTTTCTCTGCTATAATTATTTGAAAAACAGAAGATTATTTTTTGATATTTGTGACGAATTTTCTTGAATTTTGTATCTTGATATGATAGCCTATTAGTAGATGGTCAGAGATGAGCCCATTTCCTTATAAAGGCCTAAAAATCTTGATAATCCTTTT